>Ga0209348_1000010_pt1 | contig 267032 bp, 208 predicted proteins | sample ETNvirenome_2_30_FD_184065 | JGI IMG/M metagenome (GOLD analysis project Ga0209348, IMG submission 184065) | Marine viral communities from the Pacific Ocean - ETNP_2_30 (SPAdes) (version 2) | ecosystem: Environmental > Aquatic > Marine > Oceanic | place: Pacific Ocean | collected 2013-06-22 | reverse complement strand
GCTAAGCTAAATGCGCGTGATTACAATCGCCAACTGGTTGAAGCGATGATCAAAGTGAAGGCGCTAAATAAGATCAACACCCTTGGTCTGCCTAAATATCAGTAAGTTAAGTGAATTTGTTAGAGAGTTGCATTTGATCAACAAGGCCGGTTTGTAATTGTTTTTCTGACTCAACGCCTTCTGCTATCGACTCCATATCAAGTGCTTTCGCCAGATCAATCATGGCTTTTACAATGGCAATATCTGCTTTAGTTGGATGTTCTAAATTATCAATAAATGACTTATCAATTTTTAACTTATCTAGTGCAAATTCCTTAAGGTAACCCATTGATGAGTAACCCGTCCCAAAATCATCAATCGACATTTTAAATCCAGCTTCACGCAGTTTAGTTATCGTGTTTAATGCAAACTGTGGATTACCAATCGCAATCGTCTCAGTCAGCTCAAGTTCAATACAGCTCGGCTCAATGGAATATTTTTGCAGTACCGTGGTCAAACTACGTAGCAAGTTCTTTTTAACAAATTTGGTAGCCGATAAATTGATGGCAAAAGTGAGCGCTGGCATCCCATTATCGCGCCATTGACGAATCGTTTTTACGGTATTTTCAAAAACCCAATCATCAATGTCACTAATTCGGCCACAACGTTCTGCAATCGGAATAAACTCAGCGGGTGAAACACAGCCTAACGAAGCTGAATGCCAGCGCAATAAAACCTCAGCGGCTACCATTTTGTTTGTTGCTAGTTCTATTTGGGGATGAAATACGAGTGAAAATTCGTTATTTTTTAGTGCGTAATTGATAGCATTAATGATCTGAGCGTGCCTCACACCTGCTTTATTCATTTCTTCAGCATAAAACAAGACATTATTACGGCCTAGTTTCTTCACCTCAAACATAGCCGACTCAGCCATCTGCAATAAAGATTCAAAGTCACTGGCATCCAGCGGGCACAGGGCAACCCCTATCGAGGCCGTTACAACAATTAACTCGTCGTTAATTGATAAGGGTTCTCTGATCACTTTGAGTAAGTTATGAGCACACTTATCAATCTCTTCTGTCGATGTATAGGGGGTAATAAATGCAAAGCGGTCACCTTGTAAACGCGCAACCATGACTTGTTCACCCATAAAATTACTCATTCTTGCACTCAAGTTCTGCAGTATTAAGTTGCAATTCCCTATTCCCAGAGCCTTATTAAGAATTTTAAAGTTGTCTAAGCCAATTAAGATAAAAGCTGATTTAATACCGACATGCGCTTTTATGACCTGCTCAAATTCCATTTGTAACTTCACTTGATTGGCAAGCCCTGTTTGCTGATCAAAGTAAGAGAGCTGATGTATTAAGCTTTCACTTTCGACTTGCTTAGTCATATCATGTTGAAAAGAAATGTAATTACTGATTGCTCCTTGCTTATCAAAAATGGGGTATATGGTTGTTTGCTCTACAATAGCATCTCCGTGTTTAGTTTTATTAACCAATGAACCAACCCACGCCTGTTTATTATTTAGCTGTTGCCACATCCCCTGATAAACACCTAAATCCGTTTGACCTGCGCTGATCATGTTCGGACTTTGGCCTATAAGTTCATCGTAACCATACTGACACATGTCTAAGTACGCCCGATTCATATATTCAATTTTGGCATCCGTATTCGTAAACATAATAGGGTGCGGATTTTGCTCTACAGCTTGAGATAAAATATGCATGCGTTTATTCAACGTGATTTTATTAAACCACTGCCACACTGATTCAGCCCACACGGTGAGCATGTTTTTATCATGCACTGAAAATGTTTTTTCTGTGTGTTGCAAAATAATCGCTAACTGACATTTGCCATGACGCACAACCGGCACCACCAGCAAAGAGCTGGCATTACTTGGCAAGCCAAACTCTTTTGCTTGCTTGCGATTAACAATGACTGCTTCTCCAACAGCGACTTTTTCTTGCAACTTACTGGTACATACATCCAGTTTTGAGCCATGCACCGCACGGTAAGCGAGCTGCTTATGTTCATTACAAATATAGAGCGATGCACCATCACAATTTGCAATTTCACGGGCTTGCTCAACGGCATAATTAAGCAAGGTTTCTTGATCTTCCTGAAACGAAATTTCGGTCAATGTAAGCAATCCCTTATTAAACTTACTTTGTTGAAGCAGTGCTGCCATTTGCCCTATTTTTTCTGTTACGTCACGCGCGACAACTAAATAAGTTTCATGCTCATTTTCATAAGTAAACAACGTCACAGAGAATTCAAAATGATGCGTACGTCCATTAATTAAGAGAGGTAATGCATCGATAGTAAATAATCCAAATAAATGATTTTGTTGCAGTGAGTGTATAAACTGCGGTGCATGTTGAGGAGCAAAAAGCTGACAAATATTGCGACCTAACACATTGTTCGAAAAGACACGACTCGGCGAATTGTCACTGTAAATAGTTTTAAACGTGCCATCTCGCTCAAGCTCAAAAACAGAATCGGGTAAAGCGGTGAGCGTTGCAGATAACTGCTCTGTTGAATTTTCAAGATCAGCATAGGGTTTGATGACGGTTTCAACAAACACGATTTTATATAATAAAAAGTAGGTCAAACCTTTATAAATATGACCAAAGAAGTTAAGTGTATCGGTTACATGCGAGGCATCATTATAGAGCGTAAAACACGCCTCACTTAATATAGCCAACAAACAAACAAGCGTTTTCCCAGCGATATTTAGAGTGTTTCTTGGTTTTCTTAATTGCGATGCAAACATACACGCAGCAAGGCTGTAGAGCGTAATCAGTGTTATTTCTATCAGCCACTTTTGTTGACTGCTGCCACCTCCTTCAATGTACAACGTGGGCAACCAATCGGGAAAATAAAATACAACAGCCACAATACACGCGGTCACACTAAGTAAAGTACTCAGCACAACACGCGCATTAAACAGCTTATAATTCACCCAAATAGCGGTTGCAATCACTAAAAATGCAGCGGCATTAAAAAACCGGGCAAACAGCCAAAAAGCAAACACTTGCTCCATGTTTTTCTCGTGATCACTGACACTTGAAAAACTCAAAAAGTGCAACGCATCAAAAATAGCAACACACAGCATAAGACAAGATAGCAACAATAACTTGCTATTCCGGGTGAAGTGCCATGTATTCCATCCAATAGCAAAAATTAAGAATGAAATAACAACTGAGAAAAGCTCAACACTGGTGTGCATGCCTACATAAAAAGGTTCAGTAGCAATTAAACCGACCTTTTCTAGCAGTAGTACGATGGCTAATAGCAACACACCGACACCAATGTAAGGTAAGGTATTTACAAGTTCTTTATGATGAGAAGTATGTACAAACTGTTTCACTAAGCTTTTAACTATTTTTATAAGTATTACTAAAAAGGATAGTAAAAATAACAGTTAAGTGTAGATAAATAATGAAAAAATCTGTCGGTGTTGCGCTAACTATTGCTTAGCGCAACAGAATGAAAACTAACCTTTATTAAAAGGATTCCGTGTATCTTGATTAGCATCGAGGTTACGCATCAAAATTGCGTGGTCTAAATCAATATCTTCCGGTAGAGGGATTTTTACAATATGGCCTGAGCCTTTTGCATCGCTGATTGATTCGCCCTTTTTGTTTTCCATAAACTCAAGGTTAAAGTTGATATTGCCTTTAGGTGTCATTAACTCAAGCGAGTGACCCGTACAAAATTTATTTTTAACATCAATTTCAACCAACCCATTGCTAGTACGCCCCAGCACTTCACCAACAAACTGTTGTTTATCTGATACCGAGTGACCGTACTCATAGTTTTGATAGTCTTGGTGTGCATGGCGCTTTAAAAAGCCTTCGGTGTAACCACGGTGTGCTAAGTTCTCAAGCGTTTTAAATAAGTTTGCATCAAAAGGACGCCCAGCCACCGCATCATCAATTGCTTTACGGTAAACTTGTGCGGTACGCGCCACATAATAGAAAGACTTTGTGCGCCCTTCAATTTTTAGGCTATGTACGCCCATTTTTGTAAGCTGATCAACATACTGTACGGCGCGTAAGTCTTTTGAATTCATGATGTAAGTGCCATGCTCGTCTTCAAATGCAGGCATGTATTCACCAGGGCGACCTTGTTCTTCCAGCATATAGACTTCATTACTTGGCGCGCCTTCACCGAGTGTGGGGATCACTGATTTAGGATCAATTTTATGAACCATTTCGCCCGTTTCGTTTTCGGTGCCCGGTTTTACATCGTAATTCCAACGGCATGCATTCGTACACGTGCCTTGGTTAGGATCGCGCTTATTAATATAACCCGACAACAAACAGCGTCCAGAGTACGCCATACATAATGCCCCATGAACAAAGACTTCAAGCTCTGTGCTTGGGCATAACTCGCGTATTTCTGCAATTTCTTCAAGTGATAATTCACGCGACAAAATAACACGTTCAATGCCTTGTTTTGCCCAAAAATTTACCGTGGCGTAGTTAACTGCGTTAGCTTGTACAGATAAGTGAATTGGCATGTCTGGCCATTTTTCACGGACCAGCATAATTAAACCCGGATCTGACATAATCAGCGCATCTGGCTGCATTGCGATGACAGGTTCAATATCACGTAAATACGACTTTACTTTGGCATTGTGGGGAGCAATGTTCGACACAACGTACAACTTTTTATTTTGTGCATGTGCCTCATTAATACCGATTTGCAAGTTATCTAAATCAAACTCATTGTTACGAACACGAAGGCTATAACGAGGCTGACCTGCATAAACGGCATCTGCGCCATAAGCAAAAGCATAACGCATATTTTTTAAACTACCTGCGGGTGATAACAACTCAGGCGTAAAAGGGCGAGGGGTCAAAATAGGTGACGACATGAATGCTCCACACATCGAACCGAGTACAAGTCGGTTGCATGAATTAATATGATTAACGAGCGCGGGAGTATAATAATCTGTGACTATATTTTATTGATCTAGATCATAATTGCAGGTAACTAAGCCGCTAATTAACGCCAAACATTGCTGCTTGCGAAACACAACGAAAAAAAGCGCCTTTTGGCGCTTTGGTATCAATAACAATGTATCTTATAACTCGTGAATTAATGAGCCGAGCCATCGCCCCCGCGTAACACGCCTTTTGGCGCACTACAGCCATACTCAGAAATATAATCAACGGCGGCTTTTGCTTGAACAACCCCCCAGCCATAAGCATGATCATACCCAGCCTCGCCCTGATCATCCGCCGACGCACGAAGCGCTAAGCGAATACCATTTGCAGTACATTCAGGGAAATTACTCCACACCACAGCTGCCACGCCAGATACATGAGGTGTGGCCATTGAAGTGCCTGACTTAAAGTCATGATCTGTAAACTCGGCAACACTTATTGTGGTTTCTTGCCCTAGTTGCTCCATTAAATGAAGCCCCTCATTCATCATTACCGCGCCCACAACCAGTGTCGTTGGATTAATATTACCCACAAGCTGGCCTTCGATGTTATTACGAATAATAACCCCCACCCCGCCATCGGCTTCGCATTGCTCAACCTTGCTATAAAACGGGCTATCACCACGCTCAACTAAACAAATTTTGCCTGTTACATCACCACAGCTTTCGGTGCCGCGTCCACAATCGACAAGCTCACCTGTGACCGAGCCAAAACGTGATCCATCCAATGCATAGTGCTGAAAGTTCACATCATCCTGCATTACACTAAATTTTGAAAAACGTCCTTTACCAACAGGAATTGTTGAGAACACCCCAACCCCTGGCGCTGATAACTCAACCTGTGAACTGCGCTGCGAAAAGCTTGCATGTTGCTTAACACTATCCACGGCGGCAACTGAAACCACACTATCGTAAGACGCAGGATAACTGTGTGATGCATCGCCTGAGTTACCTGCAGCTGCAATCATTAAAATATTATTACGCGCCACTTTATTAATTGCTCTTTCTTCAATCGGACTTGAATATTTGCCCCCTAAGCTCATGGAGATCACTGTTGAACCCGCTTGCTGACACTCATCAATGGCCCCAGCTAAATCAGAGGCATAAGCCCAACTACCGTTGCCTGCAAATACACGCACAATGTGCATATCCAGAGAGTGGTCACCCACAATACCGGCACTGCCTTTGTTGTCATCAATTGCAGCAATCGTGCCCGCAACATGCGTGCCATGACCAAATGGGTCTTCATACCAAACACCCGCGCCACCATCCGCTGAACCGGTCACGCCCGCACTCGGTAAATCAGGGTGACTTAATGCATAACCACTATCAATGACACACACCTTTTGACCGCCTTGATACTGCACTTTATCTGCCTGAACCATCGTATAGCCATAAGGTAAGAACTGCATCGGCTCTTCTGACATCAGTTTACGAGGTACATCGGGGTAAAACGCTTTAATATTGGATAAACCCGCTATCTCTGCCAATTGCGCTTTATTAATAGTGACTGCAAAACTCTCGAGTGACTTAATTTCTTTTTCTATTTTGACATTTTTAGCCTGAAGTGCCGATTTCACAATTGACGCTTTATTATTGTTCGCTTCAACCACTATGCGAAACGTCTGTTCTGCAAAACTGGGGAAACTACATGCGAGAGCCACACTTGCAGCAAGTACTGTTTTTTTATTAATCATCGTTGGGCTCCTTGTTATTGTGCAGTATTATCGTTTTTGCTCGCTGGGCAATCATGCAACTGAACGTTACCACTGATTGTTCCTGCATTGCTGTAACCTTGATATGGCCCAGACTCAAGCAACATCACATTTAAGAGCCCGTTTGCACCAATCCCTGTTTTAACGCCTTCTGAAATATCCATCATACAGGCAAAGCCAACGCCCTCTCCCGGCGCTGTTGGGTTGGTTGAGCTATAATTAAACTCCACCTGATACATTCCCTCAGTGCAAATATCTTGCTTACAGTACAAACGCTCATCACCCGACTCTGCGCCCTCAGGATCAACGGGCTCTTCGCTGCATAATCCAGCACCATACACGTTTGCATTAAACGCTACACCGCCCATTTGCTGCCAATCAATTGCTGTTAAATCCTTATAATTAACCTGTCCAGATACATCACCATCGCATCGCGCAGCATGCGCAGTAAAGACAGCTTTGCCCGCTCCGCCTTTTGAATTAAGCGTTCCACCAGCTGACACTCGTGCATCTATTTTTGCACAGCCACTCAATATAGCGGCTGTTGCAATTAACAACCCTAACTGTGTTAGTTTCATATTTTTTTCCTTGTAGTTTGTTTTCATTATCGTTTTATCCACTGTGACGCAAACTAATATTTCTAGTATATACATCTAGTTAAGAGCGACAGCACAGTATTAGAGCAACCAATAAGAGAATTCAATACGCAGAAATAAGCAAAAATGAACAGCACAAATGTAAGCAGAAAAAACGCCTTTATTTACAACTTGTTAAAATTAAATTCACACAGCGTTCATATGTACCAGTTTGTACCAAAGTGTAATCAAGCACCAAATAGCACATTAAAAGATCTTAATTAAACACTGTTACACTGTGGTTATAGTGCATTGTGATACCCATTCGCTTAATGAGATGAGTGGCTTTGAAACACGAAAAACTAACAGAGAAAAGAAAAAAAGGTGACCAATCCTATGGCCACCTTTTTTAGATCAAACGCAATTAACTATCCAGGATAATTGGTTTTGATTTAGTTATGTTAACAGCAAAGCCATTCTCATAAAAATTTTTACACGCCTGTTAAGCGTTCGCGGCGCTTTTTCCACAACAGAAATTGATAGCCAAGCAAGCCTTCAGCTTGAATGTTAATTCGCCCGCCCGCCGCTTTTTCAACTTTCAAATGACCTTGCTTGTCATCATGCTGAAAGTTAAATAAAAACGTTGTAAGGGTTTGTTTATTTAAGGTAATCGCTATTTTCTGTTTAGTGTCTTCGAGTACACTCACCAGCTCATTTTCATTAAAACGATATTTTATTTGCTTATTCGTCGCTATGAGTTTAGGCAGTAACTTTGCGATATTATCATTCCAGTACACAGAGCGCTTTGCGTACTCAATTGATGCAGCCTCATCAAGTTCCCATGTTGTCTCAAGTTCAGTTGGAAACTCAGCCTCTACAGGGTTCGATTCTTGATTGATTTGTGCATGTAAGTTTTCAGCTGTGCCAATCACAGATAATAAGCACATTATTTTTATTATATTTTTAAACATAAACAATTCTTTGTTGTAACAATAAAATGGCCCACATTTTGAGTGGGCCATCCACTAACCTAGCAAAATACTAGTCATCTATGTGTTCACAGCGACCAAACTCTGCTCCGCCTTTCACCGCTTCAACAACCTGCTTCGGGAAACTTAGTTCTTGGTTTATGCCATCTTTACATACAAAGGCTTTGTTGGCATCGACTTCAATGGTCACTGGTGTGGGAAGTCCGACAATACCAGCCATCATTTCGGAGCCGTTGGCACTGACACCGAAAATGCCATTGGTCATGAAGTTTTTCGCTTCTACGACACCTTGCTTACCAAAGAACTCCTGACCTGTCATCCAACCAATACCTTCCATATAGATGGTCGACCCAGCAGGCATGCCATTGATAAGCAGGCGGCCTGTGATAACAGATAAATCATCATTGGCATCAAGTACCATGTTCAATGGTAAACCAGCAATTTCAGCAATTTCTTCATGGCTCATATTATAAGGTGCCGCACATAGGTTGTAGATGAACTGATAGTATGGAACATCTTCGCACCAACGTAGACCACCGAGATTAGTCACTTCATCTGTTTTAGCATTCCAGACTTTCACCCCCTCACCGAACGCTCGACGGCCAAATCCACGTTGTGCACCAAAGGCGATACGCTCACCATCATAAGAAATTACAGAAGAGTTGAGTGCTCCGAAGTCCTTGTAGAGGTCTCGTAACTTACCATCCACCCACGCAAGCTGAGAGTTATTGTTGTTGCCTGAGCCGGTCACTGTTTTACCGTTACCAGAAATTTTATCTGCACGCACCCATGCTTCGGTTCGCTCACCATTAATACGTACTTCATAACCATCTCCCCAAGAGCGAGGAATAAACTCTAAGCCATCGGTTAATGGTGTTGCTTTGCCTGTTTTAACATCCCAGACTGTTGGAACGCCATATGAACTTGACGCCTTGTCTGGTGCACACTCTACGCCACCAGTATTGGGGCGGCGAGAATTACCAACAACGGTTTTACCAGCATCATCCATATCCCAAATAGAGTGCGAACTCACACCTGACTGACTTGCCAGCGCACAGGTGTTATTGCTTGGGTCTTCAAGCACAGAGAGGTGGCCTGAACTGATATCCCATACTGCACCTTGACCAATGCCGTTACCGTCAAGATCAGCAATAACTGCCGCCTTTGTGGCTGTTTTACTCATCGCAGCAGAAGTGGCTTTTAAAGGCGCAAAACCTTGCGGCGTCTCCAGTGTTTCAAAAGTATTCTGTGTGCTGTTATAAATAAATGGTGTACCACCCTGAGTAGTACCTAATGCTTTCTTGCCATTTTTTGCATGATCGCTTACCCAGGCTGCCACAAGCGGGGTGTATTGAATACCATCTTGATAGCCATTGAAGTACATTTCAACTTCTTTAGTTTCACCTCCAGCGACAATGATTTCGGTCATGTTACACGCATTGTCAAGCGCTGGTGAAGTGCCTTCATCTTCATTCCAATATTCATTTTCAGAAATGATATCGGTTGGTGTCGTGGGGTAGCCGCCAGCACGAATTGGATCCATATACAGCGCATAGCGGCCACCAGGCGTTAAGCCGTTGATTGTGAATGAGCCATCAGGGCCTATACGCCCTTGGGTCATATTCCCACTTTGTTGGGTGATTACGTCTTGCAATGGATTATCGAGGTTACGGGCAACCATATTCATGCCTGCATACTCAACACCTTCTTTGGTGTAAAGTTTTCCTTTAATGGTTCCGTATTTGGTTTTGTAATCCGCAGTTGGATATAAATCAGAGATATTGACGATATCATCGCGTACATTGACCGTACCCTGTGCTTCGCCCTCGATACCACGTACATTAATAAATGGAAACATTGTTTCGATACTGTCGACAGGCGCACTATTCCGCCCAGTGTACGAATTCGTACCCGCACAACCAGCAACACCATCATACATAAGGTAGTTTGGGTTAGCTATATAGGTAAAGTGACCATTTGCTTGTGAGTGTGACATATTCATCGCGTGGCCAAACTCATGAGTAAATACGCCTTGTATCATCTTACCCTCGGTGTCGTTGATATCGACATACCATCCATTCATCAGCGCAGTTGCTTCTAGAATTTCACCCGTTTCTTCATCTGCCCATTCAGGAAAAGCAATACCGAGCACAGATGAACGAGGAACTCCAAAGTAATTTTCGAGGATCGCACCGTCAGTATCATAGTTAACCCAAAAACCGTAGCCGTTTTCGGCGCCATATATTTGGTCAACATTAGAAGCGTTAACGTCGCTAATACCGGTTTGACTTTCAATTGTGCCTGCAAGTGCCATGTCTAAGGTTGAGGTTTCAACATTTGACCACTGTGCGACAGCATCTGCTGTGACTGCATTCGCCTGCTCAATCGTTAGAAAAGTGTAATCTCGGTCTAAAGGAACGTATTTTGGTAACACAGTGCCATCTGGTAAAGTTATATCGACATTGAATGTCGTGCCTTGCTCTAATATGGTAAAAGCCTGAACGTCGTTACCGTCTTTGTCTTTAATAACTTGACCACCATCCGTCCATACAGGAATAGTGCCTTTGGAGGTGTCCCATTTATACGGTGCCATGGTTTTATCATGAATATATAAAGGGCCGCCAGCGAGTGAACTGGCTGAAAGAGTGGCTAAGGCAAGGGCTGCTGTAATTTTTGAAAATTTCATTATTGTTGTACTCCAGTCAGTTTACCCACCAAATTTATAAATACATCGGCCTTAACTGCTCCCGGACTGGTGAGCATATTGCGTTCTTCATTTGAAAAATTAGATGTATCCATGTCTTCAAATAGACCGGCATTTGCAAATTCGTTTACGACTTTGCCATCGCGTACAACAAACTTACCTTGTGCCATGCCCGCAGTTGTTTGAAAACCGGTAATAGAAGCTGGTTTGTACATAAAAGCAATGACGTTTTCACCTTCATGCCACTTTGCGAAACCATCTGGAGTAACCCCTAAATACACTTTGCCATTGCCCATTGAGCGAGGCTTAATTAAACCAAATTGACGAAAAGTGTAGGTCGAGTTTTCTTTTAATTTGCCTTTTGCATCAGACCCAACTTGAATAGTGACTTCAGTGTAAGGACGCTTGTTGTCAAACCCATCGGTTACTTTAATAACCTCGCCAGTAATAATACTTTGAGATGCTTGCGTTAGTTCTTGTAAGTTTTGTTGCTTTAATTTCATTGCATTGGCAGCTGGCGACAATGCCATCGCAGTGCCTAGTGCAAAAATAGATGCACATGACAGCTTGGTTAATGACCTGCGTAGTTTCATTCATATCTCCTATCATTCTTTAATTCGTGTATTTATTGTTTTAAATCAGGATTTATAACTACAAAAAACCTAATCACTAATTATTTATGGTTGAATAAAGACAAGAGTTCACGCAAAAAAATGTAGCCTTTTGTAGACTTAAATTTAACATTTCGGTTACAATTTAAAAGATGCTTATTTTTTATTTTAAGGTAGGATATAAAGAAGAAAACTGAATTTAAAAGCTATATATTCAGAAAGTTAAAAATATAGCAGCATAACACATTGGTATACGTTAACAGCGAAAAAGTGAATGAAAGGTTAACAAGGATAAGGTTGTAAAAAGGAATGTTCCACCTAGATAAGTAAAGTAGCGATATGCAAAGTAACTTCACTTATCTAGTGCCTTTTATGATTGCCTAAAAAAGCGCAACTTCTTCTGTTTCGAGTGTGAACGTTTTACCATTTGCAAAATAAATCTCTATATAAAAAATATGACTGCTTTGCAGTTCAGGCGCTCGATTTGGTTTTAGTTCAATAAACACAGGTGCTGTAGTAGGTAATATGTCAGCAAAATCAGCGACACTGGCATAGCCTCCCTCATTAAAGTAGTCAAAGTCATTCACATACATATCTGTGACATTGAAGATACTATTCAAGCTCATACCAGCCGTTAGTTCGCTGTTATAATCAGCGCTTGAATAAACATTAATTGCAGTAATGCTATTAATACTGCCAAGCACCACAGCCGCCACTGGGCAATCAGCGTATTCTTTATTAGGATCTGGTTCGTTACCGTCTTGATAAACACCGTCACCCATTCCGCTTAGCTTGATTTTATAGGTGTCAAAGGCAATGGGTGTAAGTGTATTTGCGCTATCCTGTTCAGCTACCACAGCGTAGTTAGCAATATCGATGGCTACAGGTGAAGGCGGACATGTTAATTCATCATTTGAATCTGAATTACAGCCAGCTAAAACACTAGCAAGTAAACCTATTAAAAGAAGTTTTTTCATTGTTTTTCCTTATTTTAGTACTCTATTTTCCTTGCTGAAAATGATAACTCAAAATCCCTCTGCAGTAACAACTTTGCAGTCATAATTGAATTAAAGGCATCCTTTTAGGGCAATCGCCAAAAGGATCATAAAAATGCCATCTATGCTCTATTTAATAAAATTAGGAATTTTAGCGTAAAGCGCGTATAATTCGCGCCCGTTAATATTTAACCTTTTATATATAAAATTATTGGAGCACAAAGATGGCTTTAGAGCGTACTTTTTCAATCGTAAAACCTGATGCAGTTGCTAAAAACCACATCGGCGCTATCTACAACCGTTTCGAAACTGCAGGTCTTAAGATCGTTGCAGCTAAAATGGTTCACCTTTCAAAAGAAAAAGCTGAAGGCTTCTACGCTGAGCACAGCGAGCGTCCTTTCTTCGGTGCTTTAGTTGAGTTCATGACATCTGGTCCAGTAATGGTTACTGTTCTTGAAGGTGAGAACGCTGTACTTAAAAACCGTGAAATCATGGGTGCTACTAACCCAGCTGAAGCGCTAGCAGGTACATTACGTGCTGACTACGCTGACAGCATCGACGAAAATGCTGTTCACGGTTCAGATGCTGTTGAATCAGCTGCACGTGAAATCGCATACTTCTTCGCTGACGAAGAAATCTGCCCACGTACTCGTTAATATCGAGTTCACAGCTAAGTCTGTGATGCAGAAGAAAAAGGGCTTTCGAGCCCTTTTTTAGTCATTAGCTAAGCTTATTATTCGTCTGTTTAGCTAATGACTAAGTCGATTAAATAATATACAATCGCGCACCCTAAATACTTATACCACCGTCACTGATTGAGGTTGTTTCATGACCACAGAAAAAAAGATTAATTTATTAGATTTAAACCGAGATGCAATGCGTGAGCTTTTTGTATCCTTCGGCGAAAAGCCGTTCCGTGGCGATCAGGTGATGAAATGGATTTATCATTTTGGTGTAGATAATTTTGACGACATGAGCAACGTCAATAAAAAGTTAAAAGAAAAGCTTAAAGCTGAATGTGAAATTGTTGCACCCGAGATCTCAGTAAAACAAGTAGCAAGTGATGGCACAATTAAATATGCCTTATTGCTACAAGGTGGCCAAGAAGTTGAAGCTGTGTGGATCCCTGAAAAAGACCGTGCAACCTTATGTGTATCGTCACAAGTAGGCTGTGCGCTAGAATGTACTTTCTGCTCAACAGCGCAGCAAGGCTTTAACCGTAACCTAACGGTATCTGAAATTATTGGCCAAGTATGGCGTGTTGCTAAAGATATTGGCCTTGATGGCGATAGCACCAAACGCCCTGTTACTAATGTTGTAATGATGGGTATGGGTGAGCCACTTTTAAACCTTAAGAATGTTGTGCCAGCAATGGAACTGATGATGGATGACTGGGGTTTTGGTCTATCAAAGCGTCGCGTTACACTGAGCACATCTGGTGTTGTTCCTGCTCTTGATTTACTAAAAGAAAAAATCGACGTTGCGTTGGCCATCTCTCTTCACGCGCCAAACAACGAGCTGCGTGACGTGCTAGTGCCTATCAATAAAAAGTACCCAATTGAAGAGTTTTTAGCAGCGTGTCGTCGTTACATCGATGGCTCAAAAGCGAATAAAGATGTCACTATTGAGTACGTCATGTTGCAAGGCATTAACGACAGCACCGACCAAGCCCATGAACTGGTTAAAACATTAAAAGGGACACCGTCTAAAGTAAACCTTATTCCGTTTAACCCATTCCCTGGCAACGAGTATGGTCGCTCAAGTAATAGCCGTATTGACCGTTTTTCTAAAGTACTACAAGCGGCAGGCATTACCTGTATTGTTCGACGTACTCGTGGTGACGATATTGATGCAGCCTGCGGTCAATTAGTGGGCGATGTGGTTGACAGAACAAAGCGTTTAGCGAAAAAGAAAATGCGCGATGACAACGCAATTGCTGTTAATATTCATCAAGCATAATCGTTAAATCCAAGACAAGCCTTTGTGTTAAGCAGCTTATTTTTAAAATAATAGATGCAAGACAAAGGCTTTTCGGTAAGATAGGCATACGGAATCAAACAAGAGATTAGGTAATGCGATCTTTACTTGCCATAACTGTTAGTGCTTTAGCATTAGCTGGGTGTGTCACAGAAAACAGCTACAACGGAAGTAACAAACCTGTTGTTGAAAATAAAATCAATAATACTGGTGCCGCGCGTACTCGTATAGCCCTTGCTTTACAGTACTTAAAAACAGGCAATAACTCGCAAGCAAAGTATAATTTGGAGCGTGCAGCTGACTTCGCACCACAACTACCTGAAGTACACTATTCTCTGGCATATTATTATCAGCAAGTTGATGAAAATGAGTTGGCCGACAGGGCCTATCAACAAGCATTAAAACTTGATCCCGACGATCCTAATACCTTAAATAACTATGGGGTCTTTTTATGTGGTATCGGTGAATATGACCGCGCCGCAGAAGAACTCCTTAAAGCCATTGCGATTCCAAGCTATATTCGTGTAGCCGAAAGTTACGAAAACTTAGCGTTATGTGCCGTTGAGTTTAATGATTTTGAAAATGCTGAAAAATATTTTAAATCAGCATTAAGCCACAGCTCACAACGCCCATCATCATTAATAAACCTTGCAGGTTTATATTATGCTAAAAGCGACTTACATAAAGCACAGGAAGTCGTGGAGCAATTTGAATCTACAGGGCGCGTCACTCCTCGCGCTTTAATGCTAAGTTACCTTATTCAACAACGCATGGGCCACATTGAAAAAGCAGAAACCACGGCGGCCATTATTTTACAAACTTACCCCGGCTCAAGTGAAGCTAAAGCCATCTCCTCTCAGCAGTTAAAGAACACTGAATTTGAGATTTTACGAGAAAAATACCGCCTTTCTCAGTTAGAAGAACTGCTCATTTCAAGCGATTACTCGTCGGTAAGTAAAGATCAGCCAAAAATCCGTATCGTAAAGAAAAAGGCACCGCCTAAGCCACAACAACCAAGTTCGGCGAGCACAACAGTAGCTGCAAACACAACAATAGAGCCTGTCGCGACAATTAAACCTGTCGCAACTGAAGAATCAGCAGCGGTGTCTGTCGCTGCAGAACCAACAGACACACAACCTGTGGCAACCATGCCAACGCCAGCAGACTCATTACCAGAAGTAAAATCTGTTGAAGTTGCGCAAGCTGATATTGAGCACGTTGACGCAGTCACGGCACCTAAACAACAGCCAGTGGCAGCCGTACAGAAAACGCAGCCTAAAATAGGCGGTTTTACCACCGTGTCATCACGCCCAGTAGTAAAAACCGCGGTGGCTAACGATACCTCAGCAGTCGTGAATGCACTTGGTTCATCACAAACCACAACGCCAGCAGTTGAGCCCACACAAACAAACAGTGATGACGTAAAAATTGTTTCATTTGGTGCTCCACAAACACCTGAAATAAAACAGCAAATTGAGCCATCTACAAACGCGGTGAAAAAAGACACTGGCACCGTGGTTTTTTACGAAGCAGAAAAAGATGCCGATGTATTTAACACCCGTTCTTCTCGTTCTGCGCAAACAAGTAACACGCGCTACAGCGTCAGCACAGAGCAATTACAACTGCCCATGCTGAACCCCAGTGTCGCCGCATTAAATATTCCTTACCATGTTATTCAAAATGGTGAAAACCTATTTAGCATTTCGGTGCGATACAATGTTAAACTACAGAAGATTTTGCAATGGAATGGCTTAAAAGAATCGGATCGTGTGCAAAACGGCACAAAAATCTATTTAAATGATCCGCACATTTACCATGACATTAACGCTGGCGATACTCTTTATGGCATAGCCACCCAGCATAGCGTATTGATCGATCAATTAATGCGCTGGAACAAATTGAGCCCAGATGTAGCCCTAAAACCTGGGCATAGACTCTTATTGGTAGACCCAGACTCATACGCATTATGAATGAAGAAAACACGTTAGAACAACCGCAAGAAACGCTCGGCCAAGCGCTAAAAAAGCACCGCGAAAATGCGGGAGTGAGCCTTGAGCAACTTGCCGGAGCATTAAAATTATCTGTTTTACAATTACAGAGACTAGAAAACGACGAACACGAGTTACTTGGCCCTGCCACGTTTGTTAAAGGCTATATTAAAAGTTATTGCCGAGAGCTTAAAATTGACAGTCAAGCCATGCTTGCATTACTGCCTGAGCAGATAGAACCTGCGAAAAAGTCAAAAATGCAAAGTTTCTCTCGTCGTACTGAAAAAGAAGCACATGACAGCCGCTTAATGTTGTTCAGCTACTTTATTTTAGCTGTAATCATTGGCTCGTCTGTTTTTTGGTGGTGGCAAAATAGCGCACCAGCGATTGAAGAGCCCATTAAGACAATTCAGCCAAATCAACTTGAAACAAGTGAACTTTCGTCCCCTGTTCAAGAGCCTCCCGTTGGCCAAGAACACACTGAAAGTGCAGCACCAATCAGTACTGATTTAGCTGTTGCAGAGTCTGAACCAGCCTCTGCGACAACACCACCTGTGACACCAGAGCAAGCAAGCTCAAGCGATCCTGAACAAAGCACCATTGTCATGCACTTTAATGAAGACAGCTGGGTTGAAATTCACGATGGCAACGGTGACCGCATAGCATTTGGCGTAAAAAAAGCCGGCTACGTCATGACTGTCACAGGTCCACAGCCATTTAATGTCGTGCTAGGCAAACACCAAATGGTTGATATTACGTTTGAAGGTCAACCTGTCGACACCTCACATTTTGCCAAAAACCGATTAGCTAAATTTACTTTACCGTTATCAGAGTAACCGCAATGTTTTCAGAATCTCCTATTAAACGCAGAAAATCGACACGCATTAACGTAGGCAATGTCCCCATTGGTGATGGTGCACCGATTGCTGTTCAGTCGATGACTAACACCAACACATTAGATGTCGATGCGACGGTTGCACAAATTCAAGCCATTCAAGACGCTGGAGCCGATATCGTTCGTGTTTCAGTGCCTACCATGGAAGCGGCTGAAGCATTTAAAAGCATAAAAGAACAGGTCACTATTCCACTGGTGACTGATATTCACTTTGACTACCGCATTGCACTAAAAGTAGCGCAGTATGGCGCAGATTGTTTACGTATAAACCCTGGTAATATTGGCAGTGAAGAACGTATTCGTGCAGTGGTAGACTCTGCACGCGAGCACAATATTCCCATTCGTATTGGTGTAAATGGCGGCTCATTAGAGCGCGATTTACAAGAGAAATACGGCGAGCCAACGCCCGAAGCATTACTAGAATCAGCAATGCGCCATGTTGAGATTTTGCAACGTTTAGACTTTGATCAATTTAAAGTCTCGGTTAAAGCATCAGACGTATTCTTAGCAGTCGGTGCGTACCGACTCCTTGCTAAAGAAATTGATCAGCCTCTGCATTTAGGTATTACGGAAGCTGGCGGTATGCGTTCTGGCTCAGTCAAGTCTGCAGTGGGTTTAGGTATGCTGCTTGCCGAAGGTATTGGCGACACATTACGTGTGTCACTTGCGGCTGATCCAGTGCAAGAGATCAAAGTTGGCTTCGATATATTAAAATCGTTGCGTATTCGCTCGCGTGGTATCAACTTTATTGCGTGTCCAAGCTGTTCGCGTCAAGAGTTTGATGTTGTTAGCACGATGAACCAACTCGAAGAACGCCTTGAAGACGTTGTTGAACCCATGTCAGTGTCTGTCATTGGGTGTGTGGTTAATGGTCCCGGTGAAGCCCTCGTGAGTGATATTGGCCTTGCGGGTGCAAACCGTCGTTCAGGCCTTTACATTAATGGCGAGCGTCAAAAAGCACGTATCGATAACGACAACATTGTTGACCAGCTCGAAGGCTATGTGCGCGACTTTATCGCTAAAAAAGAGAAAGAAACGCCAATCGACATCAAAATAGTTGAATAATACGAATATAGTCGGCAAACCCAGCGGTTTGCCGTTTACCTTTACCGCTCAGACGTTATAATAGCGGGTCAATTTTTAGTTTTCTTGATGCGTAATGATTATTTACGCAAGTACAGTATTTAGGATTTATCAGTGGCAAAACAAATTCAGGCAGTTCGTGGTATGAACGATTGTCTGCCAGGCGACACGCAGATTTGGCAGAAAGTAGAAAATATCTTACGTGATACCGTTTCATCGTTTGGTTATCAAGAAATTCGTTTTCCAATTGTTGAGTCAACCGATCTATTTAAACGCTCTATTGGTGAAGTTACTGATATCGTTGAAAAAGAAATGTACACATTTGCTGACCGTAATGGCGATAACCTAACACTTCGCCCTGAAGGAACCGCGGTGTGTGTACGTGCAGGTAACCAAAATGGCTTACTGTACAATCAAGAGCAACGTTTATGGTACATGGGACCGATGTTCCGCCATGAACGTCCACAAAAAGGCCGTTATCGCCAATTCCACCAATTTGGTTTAGAAACATTCGGCATTGCCACTGCCGACATTGATGCAGAAGTTATTTTGCTTACAGCCCAATTATGGAAAGAATTTGGTATTAGCGAACACGTTCGTCTAGAGCTTAACTCATTAGGCTCTAATGAAGCACGTGCTGACTATCGCGATGCCCTTGTTGCCTACTTAGAGCAACATGTTGATGTGCTAGATGAAGACTCAAAACGTCGCATGTATTCTAACCCATTACGTGTTTTAGACAGTAAAAATCCAGATGTACAAGCAATCTTAACTGATGCGCCAAAGCTGTCTGAGCATTTAGATGCTGAATCAAAAGAACATTTTGAAAATTTATGTGAACGTTTAGACGCAGCTGGCGTCGAATACACGGTAAACGAAAAGCTTGTACGTGGCCTTGACTATTACAACCGCACAGTTTTTGAGTGGGTGACAGATAGTCTGGGCGCACAAGGAACCGTATGTGCCGGTGGTCGCTACGACGGCCTAGTTGAGCAACTAGGTGGTAAAGCAACCCCAGCCGTTGGTTTTGCAATGGGTCTTGAACGTTTAGTTCTGCTACTACAAGCATTAGAATGTGTAGGTGACATTCGTCGCAGTGCTGATGTATATTTGGCAGCCATGGGCGACAAAGCCAGTATTCAAGCGCCTATCATCGCAGCTCAACTTCGCAAAGATGTGGCGGGTCTTCGAGTGATGGTTCACGCTGGCGGCGGCAATTTTAAAAAGCAATTAAAACGCGCTGATAAAAGCGATGCATTAGTTGCGCTCATTATCGGCGAAGATGAATTAGAACAAGGCGTTGTGACTGTAAAATATTTACGTGAGCGTAAAGAACAAGTCACCTTAAAACTAGAAGAAGCGAAAACGCTACTAGCTGAACTTATTTAAGTTCAGTTAGCAACAGAGGTAAGCATGGAAATTTATTCAACAGAAGAACAACAAGCAGAAGCGATTAAACGCTTTTTTCGTGAAAACGGTGTCGCACTGGCAGTGGGTATTATCGCAGGCCTAGGTGGTTTGTATGGCTGGAAAGCATATAATCAACACCAAATCACCAGTGCTGAAAATGCATCAGACTCATTCACTCAACTTGTTGATAGCGGTGCCGTGCTAGACAAAGCAGAAACGTTTATCAAAGATAATAATGAATCAAGCTACAGTACCTTAGTTGCTTTCGTTGCAGCTAAAGAAGCCGTAGAAAAAAATGATCTTGATGCGGCAAGTGAAAAACTTAATTGGATTATCACGCACGAGAAAAACACCGAGTTAAAAGCCACAGCTGCAACGCGTCTTGCTCGTGTTCATCTTGCACAAAAGCAGTATGAGCAAGCATTAGCAACATTAAACTCAACGTTACCAGAATCATTTGCTGCAACGGTTGCGGAATTAAAAGGCGATGTGTTTGCTGCACAAGGTGACAAAGACCAAGCGCGCAGCCAATATCAAGCTGCGGCTGATAAAGGTGGCCTTGAAAATAACCCGTTATTACAAATTAAACTTGATGACTTAGCACAAACTAGCCCAGCGGCATAAGGGGTTAAGATGAAGAAGTTAACAGCGGCAACACTTGCTCTGTGTATTGCGACCCTAACGGGGTGTTCATCAAGTGATGACGAAGATGAATTAGTATTACCAGAAATTGTTAATCAGTTTGAAACAAAGGTTGTTTGGCAAGAGTCGATTGGTGATGGTGTTCAGCACTATTTTTCTCGCCTCACTCCAGCGGTATATAACGACGTTGTGTATGTTGCCAACCGTGAAGGTGAAGTAGAAGCCTTATCGCTTGAAAATGGCGATACTCTTTGGCATACCGATGTACGTGAAAACCCCGCTTTTTGGCCTTGGGAAACATCTGAGAGCGCTAAATTATCAGGCGGTATTTTACAAGCCTATGGTAAAATATTCGTTGGTTCTGAGCACGGCTATTTAACTGCTCTTGACCGCGAAACGGGTGAAATTATTTGGCGCAAAACAGTGCCGGGCGAAGTACTTTCAAAACCAGCTGCGGGCGATGGCCTAATATTCGTTAATTTGGGTTCTGGTAAATTACTGGCCATTCACCCAGACACAGGTGAAGAACGCTGGCGTTATGAGCAAGAAGTACCGCCACTGACACTGCGTGGCCAAAGCTCACCAACAGTTGCGAATGGTGGGGTATTAATAGGCCTTGAAACAGGCAAGCTCAACGTATTAATTTCAGAAAACGGTTATTCTGCTTGGAGCGCTGAAATTGCGTCACCAAAAGGGGCTTCTGAGTTTGAGCGTTTAGTTGATGTCGATACACAAGCTTTAATTAGCGGCCCATATGCTTATGCTATCGCCTATAATGGTAACTTAGCAGCCGTCGATATTCGCTCTGGTAATGTTGTATGGAAACGTGAGTACAGCAGCTACCGTGATTTATCGATGGACAGCCAATATATCTATATTGTTGACAGCAACGGTGTGGTATACGGCTTAGATAAAGTGTCTGGTATTGAACGTTGGAGCCAACCTGCTCTACGTGGCTGGTACTTAACAGGCCCAACAGTTGCTGGAAAATATTTAGCATTGGGTGACCAAGAAGGTAACCTACACTGGTTAGATAAAGAGTCGGGCGAGCTTGTATCGCGTGAAGACTTTGACAGCTCAGGTTTCTTTATTGAGCCTGTTGTTGCCGGTGACAAGTTAATTTTATACACCCGAGATGGTGAAGTTAGCGCGGTTAAAATTCCAGACTAACTTACTAATAGTAAACGTTATTTTTCTAAGGCTTCGCTTGGCGAAGCCTTTTGTTGTTTTTTAAAGAGGTAGTTTATGCTTCCCGTGATCGCTCTTGTTGGGCGACCCAATGTGGGCAAATCCACATTATTTAACCGTTTAACACGTACTCGTGACGCCCTCGTTGCCGATTTTCCAGGCTTAACACGAGATAGAAAATATGGCCAAGCTGACTATGATGGCTATGAATTTATCGTGGTAGACACGGGCGGTATTGACGGCTCTGAGCAAGGTATCGAAACTGAAATGGCCGAGCAATCGTTACTCGCGATTGAAGAAGCCGATATCGTATTATTTTTAGTTGATGCGCGCGCAGGCATGACAGCCGCAGACCAAGCAATTGCTAATCACCTACGTAAACAGCAAAAGAAATGCTTTGTTGTCGCAAACAAAGTAGATGGTATTGATGCTGACTCATACTGTGCAGAGTTTTTTCAATTAAGCTTAGGTGATATTCACCACATTGCCGCAGCTCACGGTCGTGGTATTACGCAGTTACTTGAAACAACACTTCAACCAGTTATCGCTGAAATGGCTGCACAAAACGATGACGTTGAAGAAAGTGATGACGAATTAATTGATCTTTACAGTGAAGACGACGACAGCGAAGAGAACCAACAAGCATTTGCAGATAAACCTGTAAAACTCGCAATCATTGGTCGCCCAAATGTGGGTAAGTCTACGCTGACTAACCGTATTTTAGGTGAAGAACGCGTTATCGTTTACGATATGCCAGGTACTACACGCGACTCTATCTACATTCCGATGACGCGTAATGACAAAGAGTACATCCTTATTGATACCGCTGGTGTTCGTAAGCGTAAAAAAGTAAGCGACGTTGTTGAGAAATTTTCTGTTATCAAAACGCTGCAAGCTATTGAAGATGCAAACGTTGTATTACTGGTTGTTGATGCTCGCGAAGGCATTTCAGATCAAGACTTAAGCTTATTAGGGTTTGCCTTAAATGCAGGTCGTTCGCTCGTTGTAGCCGTAAACAAATGGGACGGCTTAGACGATTACGTTAAAGAGCGAATCAAATCTGAGCTTGACCGTCGTTTAGGCTTTATTGACTTTGCACGTTTACACTTTATCTCTGCGTTACACGGCACCGGTGTGGGTCACTTATTTGAATCAGTTGATGAAGCATATGAGTCTGCGACTAAGCGTATTAGTACTGCAATGCTACGTCGTATCATGGACATGGCTCAAGCGGATCATCAGCCACCTCTCGTTCGTGGCCGTCGTGTTAAGCTTAAATATGCGCATGCCGGTGGTTATAACCCACCACGTATCGTTATTCACGGTAACCAAGTTCATGACTTACCTGATAGCTATAAACGCTACCTAATGAACTACTATCGTAAAGCATTGAATATCATGGGCACACCTATCAAAATTGAATTTAGAGAAGGTGATAACCCATACGCAGGTCGCACTAATAAAGTGACCTTATCGCAAAAACGTAAAATACGTGCATTTGCGAAAGAAAACCGCAATAAGTCATAAACTTCATTCGGTCATGAAAAACCTTGTACGCATTTGCCTACAAGGTTTTTACTAGTAACTTAAGCTTTGATCAACATATAAATCACCTATTATCTTCCCCATCTCTTTTTTCATTTGACTTACTTGGCTCTTATGTAGCTTCCTTGATTCATTGACACTAGAGCTTGCGACGGCAACGAGAGAATAAAGTGCTCGACTCCTTCCTTCAATAGCCTTTCTCCGACTAACAACATCTACATTCTTAATATATTGTTCTTTTAAATCAACAAAGTGGAGATAAACTAAAGATAAATCTTGTTCCTCTGGGTATGTTTCATCAGCGCACCAACAACTCAGCTGTATATCAATCTTATGAGTAATAAAATCTAAAAATTTAGGTGTATATATTTCCTTTTTTTCTATTGGATGAATGATCTGGAGAACTCCCCCATCGGCTAAAATTCTTAAGTAATTTATCGTGTCTATTGTTACAGTATTATCCGTCGTTATTGACTGAGTAATTATATTTTTTTTATCGATGACCTGGATTAAGTAGCCATTTTCAGTATTTTTTGAAATTAAAAAAATTTTATTGGGTGCGCATCCCCCACAAGCTTAGTAACATAACCTGGGTGGGTTTGATATAGCTGGTAGTAAGAAAAGCTTTCTTTATCTAGGCCTAGCATTGAAAAATAAACTGCTTCTGTAATACGTGGGTGGCTGGTATTGGTATCGTGCGCTGCACAATTAAATACCATTACCGCCCCAAAAGCAGTGCAGTTTTACGCTTATAATCCTTCATATTCAGCTTCCCTTGGCTTTAAAATATGTTCTTGGCAAGTCATTTTGTTCCAACAATCCGTTTCGGGTACACCGTAATACCACGCTCTAAAAATCGGTTGATACTTTTCAATTACCCGTTGTTGCATACGTTTTGAAAAATGGGGTAAGTACATAGTTTTGATCACCGTAATGTGCCTTGTAATCGTCGCCCCCAAATTAAAGCGCGCTTGGCGATACCGAATGTCTGCTTTTTTATATTCCCTGCTATCAGGTGTAAAGTTTTGCATGTCTTGCTTAGGGCCAGTCGCCCACCCAGCTACTTTATTCATTTGTTCAGCAAACGGCTTAACGGTAAACGTAATATGAATAGGATCATCAGCATCGGTAGGCCCTAAACCTCGCGTAAATACATTGTAGTGATAATTAGGATGAGTAACCTTAAAAAGAATTGTTGCATAGGCGTTGGGCTGTAATAAATCCAAACGCTCACGAGGGAAGGTAATTGGCTCATTAGCATAGGCAGTTTTAAAATATTTATAACCAAATTCAATACCACAACTACTGTGACCACACGATTCCGAATAGCCCGACTCTATTAAAAAAGGAAATTCTGGCACTGAGCCATCTTCTGTTTCAATCGTCACAACAATGGGCCCGCGATAACCATGTGCTTTATCAAATAAAAAATCACAGCCTAATGTCAAAAAACACGCCAGTAGCACACAGTAAAATTGCAGTGCAGCTTTACGCTTATAATCCTTCATACTTAGCCTTCCTTGGTTTTAAAATTTGCTTTCTACAGTCAACCATATCCCAACAATCCGTTTCAGGTACGCCGTAATACCACGCTCTAAAAATCGGTTGATACTTTTCAATTACACGTTGTTGCATACGTTTTGAAAAATGAGGTAAGTACATAGTTTTGATCACCGTAATGTGCCTTGTGATCATATCTCCTAAATTAAAGCGCGCTTGGCGATACAGAATGTCTGCTTCTTTATATTCCCTGCTATCAGGTGTAAAGTTTTGCATGTCTTGCTTAGGGCCAGTCGCCCAGCCAGCTACTTTTTTCATTTGTTCAGTAAACGGCTTAACGGTAAACGTGATATGAATAGGATCATCAGCATCGGTAGGCCCAAAGCCTCGCGTAAATACATTGTAGTGATAATTAGGATGAGTAACCTTAAAAAGAATTGTTGCATAGGCGTTGGGCTGTAATAAATCCAAACGCTCCCGTGGGAAGGTAATTGGCTCATTAGCATGCGTGGTTTTAAAGTATCTATAACCGGAGTCTATGCCACAACTACTGTGACCGCATGACTCTGTGTACACGGACTCTATCAAAAAAGGGAATTCTGGCACTGAGCCATCCTCTGTTTCAATCGTCACAACAATAGGCCCACGATAGCCATGAGCCTTATCGAATACCGTAGTGCAACTTGTTGTATAAAAACACGCCAGTAGCACGCTCATGTACATTACTAAATTTTTCACACTATTAACCTCCTATTTTAATAATTATTTAGCGCTAATAATGGGGTTGTCGGCACTGCCACTAATTTGGTAGCTATAAATATTTGCAAGTTGCACCAGTTCAGGTGATAAAACAAGGCCGTTGTCTGTATCAAACAATAGCCCTAACTCTTTTAATAAATCAGCTTTATTGTTTTTTAAAATATAACCAAGCGCTTCATCTCTTTCATAGCGAGTCATGCTTTTATTTGTACCTACCATTAACATTATTAGCTATTGATTAAGAACACCATATAAACGACTCTCATTTACATGCCTTAATAAGGCCAGTTTATTTTTCAAAATAAAATAAAGATAAGAAATTTTTTCATTGTTTAACACACGTTCTTTATTTAGATTAGTCTCAACATTATTGAGCTGTATAACTAAATTTTGAATATAACTTAAACCATAACCAGCTTACGTTCTAAGATCTTCTATTTCAGACTCTATTTGATTGACATCATTTAAATTAACAGCGAGTAATTTAGAGCTAAAAAGCAGCAAACCAACCAAAAAAAACAAGATACAAAACTACTAGGCCTAATTTCCATAACTATTCCTTATCATTAAAATTCCCCCTTTATTAAAACAAACATTACATCAATTCAATAATGTATCAAACAAAATAAATATTAAAAAACAGAAAGAATAATAAATCACTACATTAAAATAAAAACAAACAAAATATAACTACAAAAAGAAAAAACAAAAATTAGCTATTAAACAACTCAAATAACATTGCAAATAAAAAACAGCTTAATTTATTCAACTTACAAGGACGTTTATTTATCTATGTATATTTTTCTCCTCATGCTTTTTCATAATTTTTAATTTCTGAGCATATAAAAAGAGTCAATTTAAGAGCTCTGGCAACATCATCATCTGAACTTGTTGGCAACATAAATGCAGGTGATAAATATGCAGTTATCGGTACAAGAAGCACCGGTAGCTGGTTAAATATTTAGCACAACGATGCATCATACTAGGCTTATGGCAGTGGATATTTCGGTCAAACTCAGGGCTCTTATATTGAGTTATCTCAAGATCAAGATGGGAATGATATAGGCTCTGTTCCAAGTGATTCGCGAATAGTAGTTTTACAGGAAATAGGCGACAGTGTTTTAACCTGGTTTGATGGTAAGCTAAGCCGTTTGAATAAATCAGATGTTGATCTAGACATTCCTGTTAGTGATTATGAATTTACCTCAACCCCTTCCACCCAAGTTATGATTGAAGAGATATTTTCATATTCCATTACTGTTAATTATGTTGGAGGCGTTGAATATACCCTTGTTAAAGCACCTAGTGGCATGGTAATTAACCGAAATGAAATAACGTGGATGCCTTCTGATTCAGATATTGGGCAATCCACGGTTATTATTCGTGCAATAATTGATGACCAAGTCATATTGCAATCATTTACTATCGATATTTCAGCACCATTTTCATTGTGTAATAATTTAAGTGATATAAATACCAAATTCATAAGACAGAAGAGCTAGGCAAGAACTCTAACAACTATAAAAAACCTTGTACGCATTTGCCTACAAGGTTTTTTTATCCCTGCAAAACAGCAAAAACTGTGCTTTATTTATAGGACGAATAAAAACAAGAGCACAATGAATGGAGTTTATAAGTCAGGTTATTTACGTCGATAACGTAGAAGAAGTACTCGACTTTTATTATCAAGCATTTGGTTTTAATACCAATCATATAAGTGACGATGCAGAGTACGGTGAGCTCGTAACGGGCACGGTGAAATTAGCGTTTGCCACTCACCCACACGCGCAATCTTATTTTAAGCAAGGCTACATTCGCGCACACCCGAAGCAACCCGCATTGGGATTTGAATTAAGATTTAGTTGTGAAAACCTAGCACAAAGCTACGATAAAGCCGTACTTGCAGGTGCTGAACCTTTATGCCCACCGACAAAAAAAGACGCCCAACATTATGCCTATGTAAGGGCCATTGAAGGTACATTGGTGTGCCTCATTGAGATTTAACTTTTTGTCAGCTCGGTATGCAGCTCTAGTGTCAGCACGCGAAGTTCCTCAAGGCGATCTAAGCTCATATTAGAGCGTGCCATTAACTTAGCCGTTAATTCTTCCGCGTCTGTTTTAAGCTGTATGCCCTGCTCTGTTAACGAGATCACTTTTTTGCGTTCATCTTCACTAGAGACTTGGCGAGTTAACAAGCCTTTTGCTTCTAACCGTTTCACAATAGGGGTCAGTGTGCCTGAGTCTAAATGCGTATCAAAAGAAAGCTCTTTTAAGCTTACTTGATTTCTGTACCACAAAGAATGCATCACGATGTATTGCGGATAGGTTAAGTCATACGCTTCGAGTAAAGGGCGAAACGCTCTTATTAGCGCATTAGTCGCACTGTAAAGCGTAAAACACACATTGTCTGATAAGTTTTGAGTCATTGCAGTGCCTTAAAGATAATTACTGCGGCTATTATTACGTTAATTTACTTTGCGCGCAAATTATTTTCGAATAACACTTGCCATTTGCCTAAAAGATCATTAAATTGATCGCAAATAGTTTGCGCGCAAATGTTTTGCGTGAATCTTAGTTTGTTATTTCACTAGCATTGCTAGATTAAAAAATACGAGGTTTTTATGGCTACAAGTCAACAGATTCATTTAGTATCACGCCCTACAGGCATGCCGACCCACAATAACTTCAAGCAAGTAGAAATAACATTGCCTGAACTACAAGATGGTGAAGTCTTAATTAAAAACACCTGGATGTCAGTCGACCCTTACATGCGCCCACGTATGATAGATCGTGAATCTTACATCGACCCCTTTAAATTAAACGACGTTATGGATGGCGGTGCCATTGGCGAAGTGATCGAATCACGTAACAACCAATTTCCTGTTGGCAGTAAAGTAACTCACCTTAGTGGCTGGCGCACTGCACACATTAGCGATGGCAGCGACTTAACCTTATTACCTGATGTACCACTGCCTGATCAATTATTTTTAAGCACCATGGGTATGACAGGTTTAACTGCATGGGCAGGCCTTACAAAAGTTATCACTCTAAAAGAAACAGACACTGTGTTTGTGTCTGCTGCATCTGGCGCAGTCGGCAGTGTTGTGTGCCAAATTGCTAAGCTAAAAGGCTGTAAAGTTATCGCCTCTGTGGGGTCAGATGAAAAAGCACGCATGGTAAAAGACTTAGGGGTTGATGCTGTAATCAACTACAAAACCGTTGAAAACCTTACTCAAGCACTTCAGCAAGCCGCTCCACAAGGGATTGATGTTTACTTTGAAAATGTCGGTGGCGACCACCTTGAAGCAGCATTAAATGTGATGAACGATTACGGCCGCATTCCTGTTTGTGGCATGATCTCAGGTTACAACAACGACACGGCGCAACCTGGGCCAAATAACTTATTCTTCATTAACTCTAAAAAGTTAACCGTACAGGGCTTTATTGTTATTGATTATTTTGACCAATTCCCTGAATTTATCGAGCAAATGGGCGCATGGCTCAGTGAAGGTAAAGTTAAGTCTGAAGAAACAGTATACGAAGGCATAGAAAATGCCGTAAATGCTTTTCTTGGTTTATTCGAAGGTAAGAATAAGGGCAAAATGCTGGTTAAGCTATAACACGCTAAACGTGTAATAAACAGCCTGTGTCTTCGCTGACACAGGCTTTTTAATAGTGAAAAAATTTAAAAAATACCATCGTCGAAACCAGAACTGTTTACGATTTAAACGCCCTTGAAAAGAAAACAGTACATCACAAATAGCTAAATCTCGAGGTTTCGAGAGGTACATAGCTTTGCGAGTTAGCTCAGCCTCAGGGGCTTTATATAGGTTATCAGTCATTCAAAAGCGATAAGTATGCCAGCTGTGCCAGTTTTTCTAATGATGAGCTTGCCTTAGATTCTGGTTTTTCAGCATCAACAGAATAACGCCTTTTTGGGATCTTAACTTGAATAAAGCCATGGTTGTTTGCCATATCGAGACGTAATAGTTCACGTTCTTTTGGGGTTAGGTGATTTTCATGAATTTTTTCAAGTTCACCATTATCAAGCCAAATCGCGGCACAGTTGGGGCACTCATCTAACTCAACTACTTTAAGCGGGGTAAAAAAACGCCGCATCATCACGATATCAGGGCACTTAGGGCAATTAATCCGCTTGGTAAGATCAATGCATTCTGTCGGTAATGTTTGTAAGTGTGCGACCAACACCTGTGCTGTTTTTAAATTGGGATCGCTGAAGTGAAATATTTGCCGATTATCAAAAAACACGCCACCCGTTGATGAAAAATACACCTTAGTATCGCCAATACTCACCTCATTAAGGGGTGTATTTGTGCGTGGACAATCCATAAAACATCCTTGTTTTTAATATTAGTTAAGCGCTTTTAAAATAAGCGGTTTTAATGGTTCTGGCAATGCGATTTGCCCACCTAAAACAAACTCATGTGCTTCACTCGACATTTTTTGCCATGTTTTACGAATGATCCCCAGCCATTTCGCCTCGTCGTAATCAGGTTTACTCATTGCAAAATCAAGCATGTAATGCTCAATAAATACCAAACTTGCAATATCTTCTATCAGCTGGCTGTCAGGGTTATGTTTAATGTTCTTTTTAGCAACCGCAGCATACACACGCTCACAATCAGCTATTGAATAGCCCGCAGTTTTCATTAGCGCAGTCACTCGCTCAGCATGAAAATCGTATAACGCGCCTCGCCACTGATAATAACCCTGCTTACCTAAAGGGAAATCACTGCGAGGTGAGCGCCAACGTTCAATATGCTGACCTCGTGCAGCAATGTGCATTAACTCATCAGCGTCAGGTTTAAAACGCGTTAGCATGTCTGTCATACGCATCGCATAAAGGAATTCTTTTGCATATGACTGCCCCTCGAACTTCACACTATTTGGATCAGCATTATTTGCATTATCTATTGCTTTTATTACAGCTTGGTACATAGGAGTTCTTTCTTAAGTATTTGCAAGTTATTGTAATCTGGTCTGTTACATTTTGCTATTTTGTTGAAATTGATGAGTAATTATTGAGCTTTGCTAGACAATAAAGCAACCCTAAACTAGTATTTTTCAGTAAGTAATTTCATACTTTAATTGCCTAAGAGTTTAGGGATGCCCTTGCTGAAGAAAAATAAAATCTCTCAATCGTTACTTTCCTTTATCATTAGTTTCGGCTTATTTTCAACGATTGCATTCAAGGTGTATTTTGATAGGCAAGAAATGCATGAGCTGGAACAAAAAACGATTCTGAATAGTTACAGTAGCGATGTTGAAAAGGCCATTCTCAATGCCCTTCAAGGCCCTTATTTAGTGCGCGCAGCAATGCGTGACTATTCATACACACAAGAGCAGTTCGAAACACTCGCCAAACAAATCCTTAATCACAGCGATGGCAGCCAAACGATCCAGTTGGCCCCAAACGGAATTATTGCCTACAGCTATCCATTACTAAGCCATGAAAGTGTCATCAATGCAGACTTATTCAAAAACAAAACCATCCAAGATTCTTTGCAAAAAACGATACAAACCAAACAAATGCAACTTGATGGGCCTAAAGAACTCTCACAAGGTGGGCAAGGGTTAGTCGCACGCTTACCTATTTTTAAACAAGACACCCTTTGGGGTTTTAGTATTGCTGTGCTGCGCTTTCCTGAATTTATAAGCAATATTAAACCTAAACTTGCCTCTGCATCTCATCGTTTTGAAGTCTGGCAAAAACAAGACACCAATTACAGGCCATTACTCGCTAATCAGACGTTTGATGAAAGTGAATGGCTAACTCAGCCGATCATGATAAAAAATCAGCAATGGGTAGTCGGCATTAAAGACCAATTTATATTGCGTAGTCACACCGAAATTGCTGTTTTACTGCTGTTCTCACTGCTGTTGTCATCTATCAGCTGTTATTTGTTTTTTATCACGGCGCGTCTTCGCGAGCACGAGCATAATTTAGAAGAATTAGTGCAAAGGCAAACAGTCGAACTTTCAGAACAAGCGTTAGCACTCAAACAAGCACAATCATTGAGTGGTGTGGGGAGCTGGCACTTATCACCCGATACGGGAACGCGTCATTTATCAGCCCAAGCCAAAGTGCTTTTTAACTCAGATTCGGCAGAACAAACGATCAACGCTATCTGTAACAGCATCGACAGTTTTTATAAAAATGCCTTTTTAAATTTTATCAATTCACGCCCAAATACGCCTATAGAGCTTGAGTACACCATAAAAATTAATGGCGAAAAGCGCTGGTTTCACGAACTTGCAGAGTGGAACTTTAAAACCAACACTTTAGTGGGGACTGTCGAAGACGTCAGTGACGAAAAACACCAGCAACATGAACTCTATCGGCAGGCTAATTTTGATCCAATGACCGGACTGGCTAATCGCCATTACACTGAAAAATACATCACCAGCTTATGTCCTCAAAATCAATATAACTCAGGACTTACCTTGTTATGCGTTGAAATAAAAGGCTTTCGACAACTCGAAGATATCTATGGTCATAATTTCATAAACGAATTACAAATAATCATTGCCAATCGTTTAATAGAGTTTGCAGAGCACTACCACGCATTTTGCGCCCATATTAAACCCGGGTGTTTTCTACTGCTGTTAAAAGAAGCTATTTTTGATGAAAAGCTTGCAACCTTTGTTGATAAACTTCAACACCAAGTTGCTGGTTTAATTGAAACCGCAGGCACGGCCCACTTTTATCATTTTTATATTGGTGTGGGTTATCCTCATTTACAAAGTCTCGATGCAAGAGAGCAAATTAATACGGCACTTATTGCAATGAATGAGTGCCATAGCTTAGAAAAAACATTCACTATTTACAGCCAGTCTCTAAAAGATAAGCTGATAGCAAAGAGCGACTTAGAAAGTGATTTGCGTCACGCCCTCTCTACCGGTAAGCAATTGAGTATGGTTTACCAACCCATTCTTAATACCAAAACAGGGGCGTTGGTTGCATGCGAGGCATTAGTTAGGTGGCAGCATCCTGTTAGGGGCTATGTGTCACCAAACGAATTTATCGCCATTGCAGAGCAGTCTGCGTTGATCAACTTATTATCGCGGTGGATCATTGCCAAAGTCGCTGAAGACTGTCACCGATTAGTGGAAAATAACATTCATATAAGAATGTCGATAAACCTGTCTCGTAAACAGTTTTCAGATGCGCATCTCGTAAAACGTTTAAGCCAAGAAAAAATGACCTTGTTCCCGGCAGATCAAGAAATAAACCTTGAGATCACTGAGTCTGCTCTTTTTCAAAACACACAATATGCCATTAGCTTAATGCACAAACTAAAAACAGCGGGCTTTGATTTATCGCTTGATGACTTTGGAACGGGTTATTCATCGCTTGCGTCCATACAGCAATTCCCCCTTGATAACGTGAAAATAGATCGCGCGTTTATTTGTAATTGCGTTGAAAACCCGCGTGACGGTCTTTTTTTACAAACCATGAGTGACTTGGCGCATCATTTAAACTTAACCATCACTGCCGAGGGGGTCGAAAGCTCAGAACAATGGCAACTGGTCAGTGATAAAGGCATTGATTACATTCAAGGGTATTTAATTTCAATGCCATTACCAATCGAAAAGTTTATTGAATTTGATCCTGCCCCGTAAGATCGCGGGCAATACTTTGCTGAGGCTTTTCAATCATTCGGGTAAGTTCTGTGCCATCATCACTGATAATGATGGTAGGGGTGTAACGTAAGTCATGCTTCTTTGCGAGGCCGTTAGGGTCGAGTTTGTCGTAGCCAACCGCAACTAAACGCAATGAACCAAGTTGCACTTTAGCCATATCAAGCAATTTTAAAAAGCGCGGTACTTCGCGTTTTGAATCATGGCACCACGTACCTAAAAAAACTAAAGCTTGCTTGCCTTGCAGTGCTTTTATTGTGTTTAGGTCATTTTCGCTTGGCGAATAGTCTTCATATTCTTCGCTAAATTCAGCGTAGTTTTTAAGTAAGTCTGCAACCGTTATATCGCCAGCATAGGGCGCTTCAGCGGCAAACAGCGTCGTTGACAAAAGCACCACAAAGGCACTCAATACATATTTCATAATTATTATTCTCTACGCTATTAAAGTCCCACAATAACCAATTGCGCTTATTTACACCAGTTTTAGGTGCGTTCAAAACAACATAAAACGTTCTTAAATAAACCTCTACGATGAATAGGGTTAAATCAACATCCCTACTTTCAATTCGGCCTATGAACACACGCTATTCGCAAAATCTTAAAATCTACCCTATTATATTAGTTATAACTAATATAATGAGAATCACCATGGTCACAGCAAAAAGAGTCAGCGGTCTTTTAGTACTTTTCAGTTCAATGAGCTATGCACAAACAACACCGCCAAATATCGCGAGTTTGGAGAGCGAAGCCGTTGAGCGCATTGCATTATTTGCAAACACACTCAAATCTGAACTTGGTGAGGCAATACAGCAAGGTGGGCTTGTTGCAGGGATTGATGTGTGCCAAATGAAGGCGCCCGCTATCGCTGAAAGTTTGTCAATCAATGGCTGGAAAGTCGCTCGTAAAAGCAGCAAACACCGCAACCCGAACAATAAACCTGATGGTTGGGAGGCCGAGAAAATAGCCGAACTTCTGGACATGCTACGAAACAGCGAAAGCATCGAGAATGTCACATTTTCAACCACCCGCGATGGTCAGTTTCGCTTTGCCAAAGCCATAAAAGTTGCCCCGATGTGTTTAGCCTGTCACGGTGAAAAAATATCACCAGAGGTAAAACAAGCGCTCAATAATCATTACCCTAACGACTTAGCAACTGGGTATAAACTAGGCGATTTAAGAGGCATTTTTTCTGTGAGCAAAACACTGGAAACCCCCTAATACAATGCCATGATGGTGTATTTGTAAGTAACTTAGGCTCGCATAGTGCACCATTAGCCATTAATATAAGCGCAAATAAAATTAACCTAGGTGTAGTTTATGTCGACCCCTCCTTGCCCAAAGTGTCAATCGGAATACGTATACCCAGATCAAAACAACCTCATATGCCCTGAATGTGGGCATGAATGGAATCCAACAGCTGTAAATAGCGATGACGTGATCACAGTAAAAGATGCCAACGGCACTTTATTGGTAGATGGCGATAAAGTGACAGTTGCTAAAGATTTAAAAATCAAAGGCAGCTCACAAGTCATTAAAATTGGCACCAAAGCTGTTATTCGAAGAGTGCTCGATAAAAAAGACCACGAGCTCGACTGTAAAGTAGACGGTATCGGCGAAATGATGGTCACCGCAAAATTTGTAAAGAAAGCTTAAGCTTGCGCGTCCTCAGCCAGCCATGACAACATGGCGCTGCGGACAACTTCAACATGCTCGCCGCCCACAGTCCAGTGACAAACACCTTCAAGCTCAATAAACTGAGCCTTATTTCGGGCATATTTTTTTGCCATTGCTCGCTGTGCTTTGATGGGGGTGATCCTGTCTTTATTGCCCGCAATGATAAGTATTGGGCAGCGAATTGATGCACTATTAACGCGTGAATAACCCGTTGGAAAAAAGCCACTTACCCCCATTTGAAATGTAGCCCGCCCCGACTCATAAGTCGCATGCTGATATATTAGCTGCTGAACCGGCTCAGGTTGCGTATTCGCAATACCATAACGAATCTGCGCAAGCGTAATATGTGTTACCCGCCGCCATAGCGGAAATAAAAATAAATTACGTCCAAATGTGCGAATAACAGACCAACTCCATGCATTGATCCCCCCCGGTGCGGCTGATGAAAGTAAAATAAGCTTGGCAACATGCGTCCTTGCAGCAACCAATTGAGCCAGTAACCCACCCATCGAATGACCAACAATAATGGCAGGCCTATCAAGCTTGGCTATTTCTGCCATAATAAACGCAACATAATCTTGTAAGCGCAGCTTCGCTAATGTCTGTTTATCTGCCGTTGTATAACTTGATTTGTCAAAATGCATTGGCAACGTTAATGCATGAACTTCAAAGCCCTGTTGCGTAAATACTGCCGCCACGTCTTGCATAGCCACCGCGGTGCTCCACATACCATGAATAAGGACAACGGGTGGTTTATTTTTAAACTGTGTATTCATGCCGTTCATACCATTTATTAACCCATCGAAACGGCAGGTTATGTGTGCTGATGTCGATGTTTGTCGTTTTTAAATTGTAAAACATCATTGGCAATTGGGTCCTGAGTGAGCGTTTGTTTATCTTTACCATAATGCATTGTTACCACCCATGGTGGTTAAACAATAAAAGCCACAATTGTGGCTTTTATTTCACACAGGCTCGCTTTTAGTAACAAGCCGTTCGGGTATGTGTAAGGTACGCTGCGGAAATGGAATCGTTAAGCCTGCGTCTTCGATAGACTCTTTAACGCGCTTATTTAAATCCCAATACGTTTGCCAATAATCGTCATTTTTAGCCCACGCTCTAAGCTGTATATTAACTGCACTTTCGGCCATAGCCGATACCATAACGTGAGGTGCAGGCTCTAAAAGTAAGCGAGGTTCACTGGCAGCAATACGTTTTAAAACATCGAACCCTTCATCAATCGAATCGGCATACGAAATACCCACAACAATATCCATGCGGCGTTTACCATTTCGAGTAAAGTTTTTAATATTGTTGCCCCACACAATCCCGTTCGGTGATGCGATATATAAGCCATCAATGGTTTGAAAAATAGTGGTGAACAAATTAACTTCAGAAACTGTTCCTTGCATTGAACCTATTTCAACAAAGTCACCCACTTTAAACGGCCTTAAAATAAGTAACATCATGCCAGCAGCAATATTACTTAAAGTATCTTTAAGCGCTAAACCAATCGCGAGGCCTGCGGCCCCCACTAACGCAATCAAACTTGCGGTATTTACGCCAAAAATATCTAAAATAAACACACCACCAATCACATATACCGTATAGCCTGCAACCGATGACAAAATAGGCAAGAGTGTGTCGTCTACTTTATTCAGTTTTGAATGAGAGTTTTTAATCGCCTTTTTCACAGACTTGGCGATAAGCGCACTGGCAATCAAAATTACAATCGCCAGCACCAATTTGTAGCCCAGCGCAATAATAGTCTGTGAGTGATTAAGCCAAAAATCGCTAACCGTTTGTTTCATACTATGTCCTGTATAATATATTTATATTTCAATTCGTTAACTTAATTGCTTACTGAAAACAGTAACCACGCATTATAGGCACAGTACACAAGCAGTAGCCCAACCCCTTCAACTCTGTTTATTCTGCCAGTCCTGCGATAACCATAAGCAAACACTAATAAACATAGCGTTAAAGAGAACATCGCTAACCAATCACGCATTAATAAATCACTAGAAAGATTAACGGCAGGCGCAATAACACCAGCAATGCCTGTTACCGCTAAAATATTAAACATGTTAGAGCCAATCACGTTACCAATGGCAATATCGTGTTCACCTTTTCGCGCTGCGACAACTGAGGCGGCAAGTTCAGGTAACGACGTACCCAGTGCCACAATAGTTAAGCCAATAATTAAATCGCTTATTCCCATAAGTTCAGCAATATTTACCGCCCCCCACACAAGTAAACGAGAGCTGGCAATGAGTACAATAAGCCCGATGACTAACCAAGTAATAGCCGCCTTAAGCGACATAGGTTGGGCACTCAGTTCCTGCTCAACATCGTTTTGTAAGGTATCGTTTTTGCTTTTTAGCGCAGCAAAAATACTCCAGCCAATAAAGGCTAGAAACCCAAGTAATAATACAATGGCATCAAAACGCGTTAGGCTGTTGTCCCATATCAATACAGCAAGCAAAATACTAACAAGCAGTAATAGTGGTAGCTCTTTTTTAACAATCGTTGAATGAACAACAATCGGCGAGATAATAGCTGTAAGGCCCAAGATCAGCCCTATATTTACGATATTTGACCCAACGGCATTCCCTAAAGCAAGCTCAGGGCTGCCGTCTGCTGCCGCCATAGCTGACACCAACATTTCTGGCGCAGACGTGCCAAAGCCAACAACGACCATACCAATTAAAAGAGTTGGCATACCCGCATATTTAGCACTGACAGCGGCACCATCAACAAATCGATCGGCACTCCAAATCAGCAATGCAAAACCGCATAAAATAGCGAGGATAAAAGTAATCATATGAACTCCCGGCGCATCAGTGGTAACAAAATGACCGACTTGAACATTGCGTAGTCACCCAGACAACACGCTAGAAAAGTAATAAACACGAGCAGACCCCTTAGGGCGGAATACAATAAGGCATACACTATGCCCGCCCGGAACACAGTAGATGCCTTAAGTCTTGTCAATCCATACTACGGACATGAACGCCACGAACGAATGTTCGGAGACTGTTGACGTTCATCTTAGTAACTAAGCGACTACTCCCCTAAGGTTAGGCGTAGACTATATAACCAAAAGTCACAAGTACAAAGTAAAATCTACACCTTTTTTACTTGTTTTTTTACCACGATTCGACTTCTTAAACAGAGTAACGTTCGACGACAATACCCGCCACATCACATGCTTTACAGTGCAATTCCCAACCACCAGCCCAAGTTCGAGCATGAAGACTTGCATGGCAAAGTGGACACACTTCATCAGCAAATGTACTCGGAGTTAGCGCTTTTGCACGCTTAGAAAAAAACCTTAAAAACCACAAAATGTTATCATCGATGTTTATCGCAAGATCGCGACGTAAGGTATCGCAAAATGCGTTAAAGACTGCCTGCTTGTATTCCCGTTCATGTTCAGGCGATTTTGCAGCATACAGACCAAGATAGTGATCGATTTCTTTAACACGTTCAGGCCATGCGTGTGCGTCTATATGATGTTGGCAATCAATCAGTTCTGCCAATGTATAATTTGCGTAATCTGGTTTTATCATCGTAAATTTCCTCCTTAAAACTCACTCACTCGGATAAAGAGAGCTATTTTTATTTATCTCTGCTAACCACTGCTCAAACAAGGTATTAGCATCAGCCAGCTCATTCTGTGACAAGCGTGGGGTTCTGTGACAAGCGTGGGGCTTTTGCTCAAACCAAGCATAGCGATTATATAAATCATTATTTTCGTCATTTCCATAAGCAAACGATTAATCGCATAGGCTTTAGCCGCACTGTTTACGCCCACTTGCTCATCGACAAACATATACGTGCTTTTTCACTTCCCTGCATCGCTGCGCGCTCTATGAATTCTGCCCTTGCAAGTTTAGTAGGAAATTGCGAACGCACATAAAATTCAGGTGTTAAACGTAAACATAGCATCCCACGATAAAATGCAAATTGCTAGATTACGCTAGCCCAAAAAACTTGAATGCAAGACATAGCTGCCCAACAGGTGCCTTACACTCAAGCATTAAAAATATGCTAGCGAGTCAGCATATTAACGGCCATTATAATAAGCAAAGTGGCAAATATTTTTTTGATCAATGACACTGGCCATGTCTGCGTTGCTAGGGCCCCCCAAGGCGCAGTAAACCAAGACGTACAAACAATACCCAACAGAGCCGGTAAATAAACAAACCCTGCAAAACCGTCTTGCAATGCAAAGTACTGACTACCCGCACTGATGTAACCTACCGAACCAAATAGCGCAATAACAATGCCACAAGCCGATGCGCAACCAATGGCTTTTTTCATATCGACTGAAAAAAACGTTAATAATGGCACAAGCACCGCACCGCCCCCAATACCTATCATGGCCGATAAGCCACCGGTGATTGTGGTTAAAAATGTAAGCAGGCCTTTATTAGGTAATTGGCGCGCAGTGGATGTATCTCCCCTGCCCCCAAAAATCATTTTAAGCGCAATGAGCACAACGCAAATAGCGAATACTAACCTCACCACATTTTCTGGTAATAACGCCGCAATAAACCCACTGATGAGCGCACCAAGTGCCACACCAACCATCACCCAAGGCGCAATTTCCCATGGCACATTGCCATTTTTATGATGCGCGATTGCTGACGACGTTGAAGTAAAAAGTATGGATGCCAATGAGGTTGCAATAGCCACTACCACGACCTGCTCTGCGGGTAAGACATTAAAGTGCAGTAATATAATGCTGAGTATTGGCACAATCACTAAACCGCCACCAATCCCTAATAAACCGGCTAAAAACCCAACGCCACTGCCAAGTAAAGCGCAGTAAAGCACCAACACGATTAATTCACTCATTCCCTTTATCTCTGTTATTCGTTTAGATTTCGAGTATATCAATTAAAGGAACAATAGTTGCGGCGTTAAGTATTGAATATTACTCACGTTTCACATGAAAAAACCACATCATAGCCTCACCCATTTAGCCATCTAGACTTTCAAAGTATGTTTAAGTACTTTGCACCCATATTAAACACACACCACAAGAGTGCGTCCCTTTAATGTATGAATCGCATTCATGTTTTACCTGAAATAAAAACGTTTTTCTTCATGCATCAGAGCACGTATAAATTTATTAACGCTGCAAAGGTTACTACAGCTAATTGAGTAGCCTGTTATGACTAACACAGCGATTAATGATTAAACAGCAGTCACGTTTTCGGATTAAACATTGGATACCTACAGCCATGAAAAATGATTTTACATTTACTATTAAGCGCATTTGCTTGGATGAAAACTACCATCCATCAAACAGCACGCGTATCACTACCAACTTTGCAAACTTAGCAAGAGGCGAAAGCCGTAAACAGAACCTACGCAATGCTTTAAAAATGATTAATAATCGTTTTAATGCCTTAGCAAATTGGGATAACCCACAAGGCACTCGCTACTCTGTTGAACTGGAAATTATTTCTGTTGATATCGATATTGCGAACAGCGGTGACGTTTTTCCCTCTATTGAAGTGTTAAAAACGAATATTATTGATCACCAGACCGATGAACGAATCGAAGGCATTGTGGGTAACAACTTCTCATCTTATGTTCGCGACTATGACTTTAGTGTGTTGCTGCTTGATCATAATAAAAGTAAAAGCCAATTTAGCATCCCCGATAACTTTGGCGACTTACATGGCAAGCTGTTTCAACACTTTGTAAGCTCTGATACTTACAAAAGCCACTTTAAAAAACCACCGGTTATTTGCTTAAGCGTATCTGATAACAAAACCTATCACCGCACTGAAAACCAGCATCCAATTTTAGGGGTAGAGTATCAGCCAAATGAAACATCATTAACTGAACAATACTTCAAAAAAATGGGCTTACAAGTGCGTTACTTTATGCCTCCTAACAGTGTGGCTCCTCTGGCATTCTATTTTTTTGGTGATTTGCTTAACGATTACACTAACCTTGAGCTTATCAGCACCATTAGCACCATGGAGACCTTTCAAAAGATCTACAGGCCAGAAATTTATAACGCCAATGCAGTCGCAGGGAGCCGTTATAAACCAAACTTAAAGAACCAAGATCATTCATTAACACAGATTATTTATGACCGTGAAGAGCGCAGTCAGTTAGCTGTTGCACAAGGCAAATTTGCCGAACAATACTTTATAAAGCCCTATAAAACAGTGCTTGAGCAATGGTCTAGCAATCTGGCCTAATAACGAGATAACTAAGCGATTATTATGAAAAAATTATTACCTATTTCAACCGCTGGCAGCTTGCCAAAACCGTCTTGGTTGGCACAGCCAGAAACGCTTTGGTCACCCTGGAAATTACAAGGAAGTGAACTTAGCGATGGCAAGCATGATGCTCTACGTGTTTCGTTACATGAACAACAGTTAGCAGGTGTTGATATTGTGAGTGATGGCGAACAAACCCGCCAGCACTTTGTCACCACCTTTATTGAACACTTAACAGGGGTTGATTTCGAAAACCGTAAAACCGTTAAAATACGTGACCGTTACGATGCCAGTGTGCCGTGTGTTGTTGGGCCTGTATCACGTACCAAACCGGTGTTTGTTGACGATGCCAAATTTTTACGCGCACAAACCAAGCAGCCAATCAAATGGGCGTTGCCGGGTCCGATGACCATGATCGACACCCTGTACGATGACCATTATCACAGCCGCGAAAAGCTCGCCTGGGAATTTGCTAAAATTCTTAATCAAGAGGCCAAAGAGCTTGAAGCTGCAGGTGTCGATATCATTCAATTTGATGAGCCCGCTTTTAATGTGTTTTTTGACGACGTTAACGACTGGGGAATTGCCTGCCTTGAAAGAGCAATCGAAGGGCTGCAATGCGAAACCGCCGTTCATATTTGTTACGGTTACGGCATTAAAGCCAATACCGATTGGAAACAAACATTGGGCAACGAGTGGCGCCAATACGAGGAAATATTTCCTAAGCTACAAAAATCGAATATCGATATAATTTCACTCGAATGTCATAACTCGCGTATACCAATTGAATTACTTGAGCTGATCCGTGGGAAAAAAGTGATGGTAGGCGCTATTGATGTCGCACGCAATGAAATAGAAACCCCAGAAGAGGTTGCCGCAACACTGCGTGAAGCACTCAAATATGTTGATGCCGATAAGCTCTACCCTTGCACCAACTGCGGCATGGCCCCATTGCCCCGAGATATCGCAAATGACAAATTAAAAGCCCTCAGCGCAGGGACAGAGCTTGTACGAAAAGAGCTGCTAGCTAATTAATCCTCACGAAAAACAACGACATTACAGATAAACAAGCAGGTAGCGTGCTACACGACACCTGCTTTTTTACTTCACGCTATTCAAAAAATCGTAATTCCTTAATTTTAAGCAATTTCTGAATGTTTAATCACCCTTTCCGACTGGCTAACATAACTACATTCACCAATACTGTAACGGCAATAAACACAACCCAATAAAAAATAAGGAACCTTGATGCTGTCGAATATACCGCGCTTTAAAATTGACGATATTTTGATGGCCATCAAAAACAACGAGTTCTTTTTAGTCGCACAGCCACAAGTCAACCTCGACACATACGAACTGGTCGGGTTTGAATTTCTGGCACGCTGGAATCATCCTAAATATGGTGTCATCGCACCATTTCATTTTATTGATCTACTTGAAATAAATGAACAATGTTATTTATTAACACTCACACTGTTTGAACGAATGCTGCAGACCATTCAGCCCCTTGATAATACGAAAACGGCTATTCACTATTCATTAAATATGTCAGCTAATGACCTCACCATTGAAGGCTTCGCCAAACAAATCGGTCATTTAATCAATCAATACCAGATAAATGCAGATTCGATTGTACTCGAAGTCACCGAAACCGCAGGTATTTTCAGCAACCAAAGCGTGGCAAACCTAAGACAACTCAGTCAATTGGGTATTCAACTTGCTATTGATGATTTCTGGACGGGCTTTTCGACACTCGAAACGATTCGGTTAAATGTGTTTAGCGAAGTAAAAATTGACTACTCCTTAACCTCGCAGCTTATTAATGACAAAGCAAGCATGGCAGGCATGAACGCTATTCTTCAACTGTGCAGTGATTTAGAGCTGCGTTGTGTAATCGAAGGCATAGAAACCTGCATGGCACGAGGCATTCTTATTGAAGCAGGTGCCAAAATTGGTCAGGGCTTTTTATTTGACAAAGGGGTTGAAGAGCACGCTCTTAAAGAGTGGATTACTAATTATACTCACAGTCAATACAGCGCAAAATGTGATAACGCTACATTATTACTCAGTGAAAAAGAGCTTCGTTTACTAGAGCTTCGCCCACATCCTTCTTGGCTATGGGATTTCAACACCAATAAAGTCATTTGGGCAAATCGTTCTGGGGTTAAATTTTGGGGAGTAGAGAGCCTCAAAAACTTACAAGCAAAAACATTCAACTTAATGAGTTACTCAGTTAAAACACGGCTAAAAAGCTATTATCGACGCTTTGTTTCGGGAGAAGCCGAAATAAGTTCTGAATGGGATTTTTACCCAAATGGTCGGCACAAAAAAGTCTTTTGTATTCAAATCCCCCGCGTTTCACAAGAAGGTAACTACGTTATGATGGTGCATGCGTTTGAAGGGTTTCATTCGCGCCTCCCCAATAAAAAGCACTTCGATTCAACAAACCAGTTCCCTGCCCCTTTTATCATTGTTAATGAGCAAGGATCGCTAACACGCATTAATAAACACGCCCATATTGAGATTGATATTCAAACAGACCAAATTAGCGAAATAATTGCCCCTGATGATTTTCAAAATATAAAATCAGCCTGCCGAGGTGGGCATTTGGTGCAAACATTTGTAAAAAACCAAAAGAGTGATTGCCAAGACGTACTCTACATTCGTGCTTTAATGGTGCCGGATCAAAATACGTCTGAACAATGTGTTTACCACATAGTGTTAGTGCCTATCAGCGATTTACTCGCTAACGAGATACCCGCGCTAAAACCTGTAGACAATTAAAATTAACACTAATAGGAAGAACAAAACACATTACATTGACCATAGAATAAGCGTAATAACAATATTCAATAACTTACTCAATGTTCTAACCCCTCATAACAAAACGGCATTAAGGTTGAAAATGCCGCAGACACTTCATAATCAATAGAGCTTATAAAGTAGCAAAAATATAAAATACCGTAATTTAGCCACGGTAATTTAAGCCTGCCCAACGCATTGAGCAGGCTGTCAAAGAGCATTAAAGTTAGAAAATATAAATGAAACCGACGCCTATTTCACTTTCATAATTACTACGCGCGATGGGGCTTTTCCTTACATCACTGCTGAAGTACTCAAAAAGAGCTTCCGCGTAAATCTGCCAATTATCATTCATATTATGTCGGTAACTGTAATCAACGCCAAACGAGCGTAATCCCCCACTCAAAGAGGTCGTTTCTAAGCCTGATGCCGCAGATTGCATTTCGTCTATACCAAACCCTTTGTTGGCATAGTCACTATCATGAAAAACAGCCACTAGATTAACTTCAGAACCCGACCCATCTGTGTGGGTTCCAAAGCGTCTGCCCACCCCAAACAAACCTAAATTTCCATCTTCACTTGCCACAACACGGCTTACTAGCCAGTAACGCCAATCAGGTGTGAAAGAACGACGAGCCTGAAACACCAGTTCAAACCCTTCTTCTTGATCACCTAACCCATCTAATCGGCCATCATCTGAATCGCTTTCTTCTCGCCCCTCATCAAAACCTACCGATGCCTCTAACAACCAATCATTGTTTCGAAGACCACGCCAACCAAATGCTTCTCCAGCAAAATAAAATATATTATCGCCCTTACGCCATTGCACCGCTCCCGCAGGCTGTAATTCAAACCCAAATTCGTCTGAACCTTCGTAAGCCGTTTCATATTCAACGCCTGCACCAAGCCCAAAGCTCCAGCCGTCTTTCCCTTTAGTGAAATCATCTAATGAAGGTAAAGGAACCAGTGCTTCTCTATCCTCTAAAGCCAGTACTGAAGGGGTTGCCAACCCATAAATACAAGAAAGAAAAATTGGTAAAAACTTTTTTATCTATTTCATCCTCTCAAAATTTATTGTGGGGTCTGCATGGCAGATCCTATTCTTGTAGAGAGATCGACCAACAACGGCAGTATGCGAATGCTATTGCATCGTATAAGTGTAGCAATAGAGACTCTTACATTCTTAAGATCATCTATCCGCATAAAAATACGAATGAATTTTTTAACTAGATCAGTAAATAACCCCGTTGAGAGAGGTTAGTTAGTTGGTATATATAAATAGTTTAGGGAGGTTATGAAAATGCTGTTTTTTCTCTTTGAGAAAAACCCAAAATAGTTATAAGAAACACATCTCTGACACCCTCTCAGTAATACTGCAATTCAAGCCTTGCAATAAAGAATTTTCAAATCTGCTGATAAAACCAAAGGGTTTGTGCTCTTTACAAATAAACATGTGAACTCAGCAAGTCTTTCCTAAAATGAGTTAAAAAATAAAAACCTGTCATTTTTTAGTGAGTTTTAAGCTTCTTGTAATTGTTATTATTGAACAACTTTTGTGTTAACCTCAATTAAAAATAATAACTAAATTCTAATAATGGATTAGTAGTTTCTGATGGAGTAACAGTTTAAATGTTAAGGGTTTTATGCTTTGTTCTTTTTTCTTCCAGCTTGGCCGCCAATGAAGTAAAAAATGAAATAGATAAGGTTCTTTATGGCTATACCTCTTTATCTGAGTCGAGAGCTATTTTAGAAAAATTAGAACAAGGAATGCCATATAAAAATGGGCTTGATGATGCGCGAGTAATGGCGTTTAAGTGTTGGTTTTCGGATGTTACTACATCTATTGGGCTACTCCATTACAATGCCTTTTTAAATAATGCGAAGCCAATAATCCATAGCTCAAGTAGTGAAACATTAAAACAAGACCTTACAGCCTGTGAAGCTTTCCAAGAGTACAACCAAGGCAATTACCAATTCGCAGCAACACTTTTAACCCCTATAACTCAAAACTCTGCAAACACGCAAAACCCTGAAGAGCTAAACGCCATTGCAACCGCTAACACTGTACTCAACCGTATTTACTTAGCTCTAGGCAACTATGAGGATGCATTCCATGCAGCACAAAAAGCCTATCAGCTATTTGAAAAATCAGGAAATAGCTATGAACAAGCTCTTGCCCTAAAAGAAATAGCAGATATTCATATCGCTCTTTACAACTTTGATCTTGCAATTGAACAACTGCAACGCTCTGCAACCGAATTAGCAAAGTTTAATAAACAAGAACATTACAAAGTAATCGATCAACTCGCTTTTGCTCATGAAAAAAGCGGAAATTTCCCCAAAGCTATAGAGTTGTATCAGTCAATTAAAAAAGATGTAAGGTCTTACGAAAGCGATAACGGTTATGCTTACGTATTGATAAAACTAGCCGAGCTTTACACCGAACTAGACCAGCTCAATGCTGCAAAGTCATATTTAACCGCTGTTGATAAACTAAAGATAAATGATAGCTGGATCAAAACACTGCTAACTATGACACAAGCCCAATGGAACTTAAAAAGTAATAATCTAAACGCAGCTCTGACTTTATTTAATATGTTACAAACTGAGCAAAACTCATGGCCGGTCAGTTTTAAAGAAAGGTATTTAAACTTTGCTTCATTAGTTGCTGAAGCCACAAATGACTCCTCGTTACACATAAATGCTCAGCAACAACTGATAACGATAGTAAAACAAAAGCAAAAAGACATAGCCAATAACGCCCTTATATCTGCACGTCTAAACTTTAACTTTGAACAACAAAAGCGTGAAATAACTCGTCTAGAACAAGCTTCAGCTCTGCAAAAAGAGTTACTAACAGTGGCTGAAGATAAAGCCTTTTGGCAACGATTAACACTCATTATTGCCAGCGTATGCTTATTCCTATTTGCAATTTATACCTTCAAACAAGTTCGTCAGAAAAAGTACTATGAAATACTTGCTTTAAAAGATGAGCTAACAGGCATAGCGAACCGAAGAGCTATCATTAACCTGAAGCGTAAGGTTATGCAAAAAAATCAACATAACTCTCAAGTAAGTTCACTGATTTCAATTGATATAGACCATTTTAAAGCTGTAAATGATCAGTACGGCCATGATATTGGCGATGAGCTTATCATTTCAGTTGTAAACACGATTGTAAGTACTGTGCGCTGTTCGGATATGGTCGGAAGAGTAGGTGGCGAAGAGTTTTTAATTGTTCTTGAAAATCAAACTCTCAACAATGCAAAAGAGATTGCATGGCGTATCAGGCATTCAATAGCAGAAAAACAACATACTTCTTTGAGGGTTAATGCGACCGTAAGTATTGGTGTTATTGAAATATCCCAACAGGAGACTGCAGAGCAAGCAGCAAAACGTGTAGATTTAAACTTATACAAAGCTAAAGAAAATGGCCGGAATCGTGTTGTGGTTTAGCCATAGTTAAACATTCTTGGTAACAACTAACCACTGCGTTTATTTTTGAAAAGTAAACGCTTTTCGGTCAAAAGCTAATAGCAAAAACAACCCGGAATCAGAAAAATACAAAAATAGTTACAACAAACACATTTGCTAAAACACCACTCAATAAGATCTGCAATTCCAGCCCTGTAAGAAAGCATTCCAGTTTAGGCAAAAAAGTACAATTTGCATCTAAGAGTTTTAAATTATCACCAAAGGTCACACCTGCATGTCTGGAGAACATTAAAGCAACAGAAGTTAGAAGCAAATTTCTTCTTTGCCTGCTGGTTGCTTCAATCATTTCCAGAACTTTATCATTCCATTTTTTACAAACTCCTTTTTAGATAAAAACATGCATTTAAAATAGGTAGAACCTATTCAGCTAACGAAAGCCACTGCTCAAATTGCTTAATAGTAGTTTCATGCTTTCTTTTTAAGCCCAATTCAGAGCACATCTCTTCTACAGGGTTTGAACTATTATTATTTTTAGCAAACGTTGCTAATCCCAGCGCTTCTTCATAAGCAAGCTCTTTCCAGTTTCTTTCATATCCAAACGCGTTAACACCTCGCCATTGAATTAACTCGCAAGTATCTTCAGGAGATAACCAAACTGTTGGCGAGAAACCCGCATTCTCTTTAATTCCTGCCCATGGCTTTAAAAGCTCATAAATATAATCAACTTGCTTTTTACTGGTGCGTGTCAAGCCATGTAAGTTAGCAATCTCCAATGCCAAAGTATGTAATGTGATACCAGGCCTTTCTTTCAATGTTTCTTGTGCAATCTCGATTAATCGTGATTTATATTCTTCTTTAAAGTAGTTGCTTGCATCAAGTACATTACTGGTAAGCTGTTGAGTATTTGATACAAGAGACGTTTCATGTTGAGCTGAAGGTGTTTTGTAATTAGTACTAGCAGCCGTTTTTAGAACCTCTGCTTCTGCTTCTGCTTCTGCTTCTGCTTCTGCTTCTGCTTCTGCTTCTGCTTCTGCTTCTGCTTCTAACAAGCTATCCTTTTCTCTTTCAGTAGCAAGTATTTCATTTAACTTTGAATCTAGCTTTTTAAGTGCGGTTTCTGAATCTACAAAATAGTCCGTAGACCAGAGCCTAACGATATTCCAACCTAAGCTTTCAAGGATTATTTGTCTTACACGATCTCTATCTCTAGCTGCTGGTGAGCCGTGATATGTTGCACCATCGCATTCAACACCTGCAATGTAGCATCCGGGTTTATCTGGATGAAGAATCCCCAAATCAACTCTGAACTTACTGACACCAACCTGTGTTTGGACCTTCCAACCCATGTTGCGTAATTCGTTTGCAACGGCTTGTTCAAAATCACTATCAAACTGATCCACTCCATAACGAGCCGACGTACTTTCCGCAAGTGAAATAGGCCCTCTTTCAGCAAACTCTAAATAATGTTTTAAATGTTCGATAGCAGTTGAAGAGGTACGGCTCAAATCAATCATTGAAGAGTCAAAACTACTAAAAATTACGACTTCTGTCGTTGCTCTCGTAATAGCAACATTAAGTCTGCGCTCACCACCTTGTTTGTTTAATGGACCGAAGTTCATACTCATCGTTTTCGCTTCTGGCTCAGTAGGACCATAACCTAAACTAAGCATTATGATATCTCGCTCATCACCTTGAACTGACTCTAAGTTTTTAACAAAAACAGGCTCTCTAGTTTCTGCTTCATGAAAATACTTTTCAATTTTTGGGTTATTCCTTCTAGCATCATCGAGTAAGTCTTCAATAGTGCGTTGCTGCTCTGTGTTTAAAGTAACGACACCAATTGACAATTTCTGTTGCTGCTTGTTGAGCAATCGCTTAGTGATTTCGTTCACAACAGCCTGTGCTTCTTTGATATTGTTCCGACCCTTGCCCTTTGCATAAAGGCCATTAACCCGATGTAAAGAAACAGCTGACTCTTTTGTCTCTGATGATGGGTAAGTTACTAATGAGTTTTCGTAGTACTTGCTGTTTGAGAATGCAATTAGAGTCTCATGTTTGCTTCGGTAGTGACCCATCAACCTTTTTAGCGGTAATCGAGCAGCTAAAGCTTGATCTAAAATAGATTCAAGATCTTCTTCATCTGGGGCATCGGAAGTACCGGCCGCGAAGAAGTTGGTTGGAGGCATTTGTTTAGGATCACCAACAATAATTACATTACGCCCTCTGGCAATTGAGCCGACAGAATCCCATGTTGTCATTTGAGATGCTTCATCAAACACAACTAGATCAAATCCTCTAAAATCTGATGGTAGAAACTGAGCAACAGATAACGGTGACATCATCATACATGGAGTAAGCTCCAGCAATGACTCACCAAGCTCTTTTATCAAAGCTCTAATTGGTATATGACGAGTTTTTTTCTGGATCTCTTTCGACAAAACACCGAAGTGACGGTCGTTCTTAGCATCTTTAATTTCAGTAGTTGGGGCTCGACTTGAAGCCAGAGCAATAATGTAATCACTTGTTACTTCAGCTACTTTTTCATCTAATTTACGGAATGCTTCTATAGTAGCTTCATGTGTTGAAGCCTTAAATTCTCTTAAAATTTCACTGTCATCAATCAAAAGGGGTGCAAGCCAAGAAAAATAAGCTAACTCAAATTGCTCTAGTAATTCTGAAGATGAAATAACACCTTGGCTTAATGCCTGCTCAACAGACTCTAAACCTACGCTATTAGCTTGATCTTTGGCGCTAACCCATTCACACCAGCTTTTAAGTTTCGCTTGATTGTTTTTTATTACACTTAAGGCTTGACTTAATTCAGTTAAATTTGAACCTGAAGCATCTGTGACATTGAAATCGAGTAAGTTATTGTGCGCCTGTTCAAATTCTTTATAACTAAAGGCGAAATCATCTAATTTAGCCTCTAGTTGAGAGTTTTCAATAAAATCTCTGCCGTCAACAAATTGCTTTTTAATTACTATTAAAGCTTCTGTTGGGTCATTACATAACGAAAGAGCGCTATTTAACTTAGCTTTTACTTTTCTTCCGAACTCCACGGTAGCTATTAAGTCTTTCGAAGTTGTTAACCAACCTTTCCAAATACCTAACGCTTCAAGTTCACCATTAGTTTCAGAAATATCATTGGCAAGCTGCTTTGCTTCTAATAGCTCAGCTAAAATAGAAAGATCACTAAACTTCTTAAACCCAAACTCATTTGCTTGTTTATTAACTTTCCACTTAGCAAATAGAGATTTAAGCCAACTACTATTTGCAGCTTCATATTCTGAATACCACCTGCTTATTGGAGCTTTCAATAGCTGACTAACTTCAATATTGCTACCTAGTTTGCTAATAAGCTCATCTAACTTTTCTTTTTTGAGAGCTAAGTTTTCTATAAGCTCAAATCGTTCGTTAAAACCTGATTTTAAGACAAAAGTTATATCACGGTACTTCACAAGTTCTTTTAATTCATAAAATGAATTCAAAGCCAAGAAATTCTTGTTGTTCAGCTCAGGTGCATCGATGCCTAGGGTAGAAAGAACCGATTGGAATTGATCTGTAATACTTTCAAATTCAATAAACCAAGCTTCAACTTTATTTATTAGCTGGCTTTGCCAAACATTTGACCATGCTGTAGCATTTATATAAGAGAAGCTAGTAAAGTCGAGTTCTTGAATATCTTCAAAGGCAATTTTAAGCTGCAAAACGATTTCATTTAGTGTGTTCAGGTCACTTTTTAAGGTTTTATCTGCACTTAAATCTAATGGCCAATTTAAGTTAAGTTTGACTTTCCCCTTATGAAGAGCAAGCCTTGATATTGCGTCTCGAACGGATACTCCTGACTGTGATTTTTTATGTAGCTCTCTCACATAATCATTTAACTTATCTTTTTTATCCTTTAGTTCAGAAACATGCATAGACCACGCATTAGGATTTAATCCCTCTCTTGATTGCCAAGCCTGAGCTAATTGCTCTAAAACGACCTTTTTGTTCGCTTTATTACTATGAAGCTCTAAACATAGATGGTCCAAACCTACTTTTTGCAATCGCTTATATACTACATTCAATGCAGCCATTTTTTCAGCTACAAATAAAACCTTCCGCCCCTTACCAATATTATGAGCGATAATGTTAGCTATTGTTTCGGATTTACCTGTCCCCGGAGGTCCTTCAAGTACAAAATCTTGCTCTTTTGCTGAAGCATCAACAGCAACTAATTGCGAACTATCACAATTAAGAGGCGTAAACACTTCAGCAGGGTCTATAGCCTCATCGACTTGATGTTGTTCAACAAACTCAGCAGATTGAATATAAGCATCTTTGGGACTTTCAACTAAGTGCTGAACAAATCGATTTTCTTTTAAGTCATCCAATCTGTCTCTTAGATCTTTCCACATCAAATATTTTGCAAATGAAAATGAAGATAAAACTAATTCCTCAACTACCTCAAATCCCTTTTGCTCACTGACAGCCTGCCTTACCTGACTCCAAATAAATGGGACATCAATTCCACTTTCATCTTCAGGCAGCTCATCTTTAAATACATTTAAGTTAATATCGTGTTCAGATAGCAAAAACTCGATCAAAGTAAGATTAAAGATTGCTTCCTCACCTTGTAATTGCTCAACATAAATGGGAGCTCGAGCACTTTTTCGAGTGAGGTTAACTGGAATAAGAATTAATGGAGCTTTAAAGCTTCGGGTATCCTCTGGGTTCTCTTTCCACTTAAGGAAACCCAGTGCTAAGAAAAGTGTATTTGAACCACTTTCTTCTAAATCATTTTTTGCTTTCCGAAACAGCTCGATAGCATTTTTTTCTACCTTTTTAGGAGGCTGATTAGCTAATAAAATTTTATTATTTAACTGATTAAGAGCGTACTCTTTATGTATTTCCGAGCCGGTTTGGAAACGAAATAACTCACTGTCTCGTTCTGAATCAAAATATGGACTTTCTTGAGTTGATAAGAATTTAAACTTTGTCCCATCCGCCAACATATCTTCCATATTAGCTATATCAGGGCAATATAACTTTATACATACCGACTTATCATTGAAATTTAAAAGTTTATTTCTCTTAGTTAAATCAAGAAGCTTTCGGCACCATGAGTCAATGCGTGTTTCAGGGCTTTCTTCGACAACACGCTCTTCAGCACGAACGGGAGGTAAAGGAGGAACTTCAGGTAAAGTAAGTTCAACAGTTTCATCTACTGATTCAGTTTCAGCTTTAGCCTCTTCTATAGTTGATAACGGTTTAATTGACTGAGCTCGTGCTTGGCCAATATCTAAAACCATTACAAACTCTTCTTCTTTATCTTCGTCAAGTAAATTTCTGGCATGATCTTTTGCTTGTTCAAATGTAACAGGGGAAGCATTTGTTACAAGCGTTGTTTCAAACAAGACTAAATCTCGGTTATCCACGCGCTTTCTTATATCCTGTGGATCATCATTACAAAGAATTGGCAACTTCTCATCAATTAACCAAGCACCAGCAAAAGCATGCCCACTAGTGATAGCAACCACAGGATTAAGACCCATAGCTTCTATACAACTTGCAAATAAGACAGAAGAATCTAAACAAGCGGCCATTTTAGATTGGCTGATATCCGCTGCTAGACGAATTCGTTGGCCTGTTTTTGCGAAGCCTTGAGGAGGGCTAACATATGCTAACTTTTCTTGGAAAATAACATTCCAAAGTGCAGCAAGCATCAAATATGGCTTTTCTCTAGTGTTCGACTGATACCCATCTACTGAGCGTCCATGACCACTACTTTCTAAAAGTAAAGCGACTTTTCTAACTAAAGACTCTACGTATAAACCATTTGGCTTTACAAAAGCCGCTAGTAAATCTGGCTGACGACTCTCTCCACCCCAAAAATTGGCGGGGAGAATACTCACTTTATGCTCACTACTACACAGGAGAAGGTTTTCATCATCCAATAGCTCAAATTTAAGCCCTAGAAGAACTTCTTCGGTCAGGCCAAAAAGAGTTTCAAAAGGAAATTTAAGTTCTTTGACTGGTAATTTAACTGACTGTCCAGAAATCACTTCATCAATAAGCCACTCAGAGGAGTCTAACCAACCTTCAATAGCATTCAATCTTAACTTTAAATTACGATGGACTGGTTTGTCGTAACATTCCGGTACAATGATTTGGATATTACGCAAAACTGAATATGAATTTTGCTGTGCAGCTAGTGAAAAAGTAGAAATCACATCAACTTCTAATTCAATATTGCCTTGGTTTTGCTTATTAACTTCTTCCATGAGAGATTGTAACCCTTTGTTCTTGCTTAAGTAGCAATAGTAGTTTTAACCAATGTAACTATAACTTCGTATTAGGTCAAGAAATGTACGGCACATCAAAAAGCATTGGATTACAGTTCAAAGCGCGAACAAAGGCATTCAGGCACCTTTGGTATAAAAGGTAATGATTGACCAAAAGTAAGACTTGACCTAGTCACTTTTACATATCAAAACAAGGCAGTTGAAAACTGCTGAGGAATTATCAATATTCGCACCATAAAATTGCATTCGACCCTAATACAGGCTTTAAAAGGCCGTAACTTCTTTTAAATATAGCGAGGCTATAGCTGCCAATACAAAGGGGACCCAAACACGTCTATGTAGTAGTCAATAATGGCTCTTGCATTAAGTGATGGGTGACGGGCATTCGGGTATATGGCAGCAATAGTTTGAGTTTCAGTATTAATTGATGAATCAATCTCTGTAAAAAGCTTCACAAGTTTCCCCTCAGATAGACTGTCAGCAATGAGCCAATCTGGAAACAATACTATTCCCATACCATTTAAAGCGGCGGTGAGCAGAGACTCGGCGTTGTTCGAACTTAAAGTCGGAGTGATCGGGCAGTGAACCCATAAACCTTCGGGTTGCCTGAAATACCAACGATTTGGACCTGATGAGCCACTATAGACAAGACATTTATGTGTAACTAAGTCTTCAGGTTTTTTAGGCACACCATATTTTTTAATGTACTTGGGTGATGCAGTGAGATGATAACTCTGCTCTCCCACAATACGTGCTCGTAATGAGGAGTCGTTAAGCGTACCAATCCGAAATATGACATCTGACGCATCTTTCATCGGATCAATGTAATCATCAGTAAGAGTTAGCTCTATATCTAATTCTGGATACCTTTCGCTCAGATTAGCAAGGGCTGGAGCTATATGCTTTTGACCAAAAAATACTGGCGCGTTTATCCGAGCAAGTCCCGAGGGTTCTAGTAATCTTTCACTTAACGCTTGTTGTGCATCATGAAAATTTAAAGCCATTGCACGCGCATGATTTATGAATAGGTTACCGCTTTCAGTGGGTATTATCGCACGCGTATTCCGATAAAATAATTGATGTCCAAGCGCATCTTCAAGATTGTGTATAACACGAGACACTTGAGAAGCAGACACCCCTTCCCGTCTCGCTACCAACGAAAAATTCTTTAGCTCATACACATTGATGAAAATCAGTAAGCTCTTTAGATTTATAGATTCAAAATTACTCATATATGCATATTATGCAAAGGTGTTCACACAATAATGGCATTTTTCTCATCAATCGAAAAGCGTATTCTTCTTCACCTTAAAAAATGGAGAAAGTTTTATATGCAACTCTTTTTAATTTTGATTGTTATCGCTGGTGGTATGGGGCTTTCCGTTGAAGCCGGGTTACTAGGGCCTTTGGGAACGCAAGTTGGCGATTTATGGGCAACATTTAGTATTTTCGCAGTTGGGGCTGCATTAACATTTTTGTTGATGTTATTTTTTAGCCCTCGTAATAGTGCATCTTTTTTCTCTCAGCCATCATGGCAACTGTCAGGGGGAGTATTAGGTGTCGTTTATGTCGTTATTCTCACTGTGGCGACGCCTAAAATAGGTATTGCAATGACGATGATTGGTATTTTAGCTGGGCAAATCTCTAAAAGTTTAATTATCGATCACTTTGGCCTATTTGGTACCCCTCACAGAAGAATCGACAATAGACGAATTATTGCACTCATTTTCATCATTATCGCGTTAGCGATGGTTGCACAAGGTTAGGATCTATTATGACATTTATAATGATTTTATTAGCGATACTCGGTGGCGTTATGCTCAGTATTCAAGCAGCAATTAATGGTCAACTTGGAAGTAAATTAGGCGTTTTTAAGACCGCATTCCTTACATTTTCAGTGGGTGCATTAATCACGGCTTTATTGATCTTCTACTTTGAGCCAAAGCATTCAATCACGTTGCTGGATGTACCCAAATGGCAATTACTGGGAGCTATGTGTGGTGTTCCATATATAGTCATAATGGTACTTGCGGTGCAACGTATCGGTACCGCTGTCGCAACGGTTGCGGTTATTTTCGGGCAGCTAACAATGAGTATGTTAATTGATAATTTTGGCTGGCTGGGGAATGAGCCAATACCTTTTTCAATTTATAGGGTAATTGCAATTATTTGTCTTGGTATTGCCTTATATTTTATATATTCAAGCAATAAGACTACAAATAGCTCCCGTGAACAAAAATTAACGAGAACATTTACTTCAGATTAGTGTGTTTAAGTTATCTAATGTTTAAATATTCCTACCCCAATGAGCTAGGTGCCTAGCTCATTGACTAATTAAAACGACGCTAAATGCGCTTTTACTTGCTTACAAAGTCTCATCAAAACATTCATAACGCAAAGTTACAAACAGTCTTCAACCAATGAATTCGACTCTTAAAGCTGCTTAATGGTTATCTGCGGTGCCTAGTTGAGATCCATATCATTTATCGGATTTTAATTTATTACTATTCCAGTTTTAGAACAGAAAGAACACAATTTTAGTTGTTCATAAAATAAATAATCCCCCTTATGACAATAGTCATAATTCTGTCATTTAATTGATCAATAATTGGCGCTAATTTAATCAACTAACGTAATGAAGAAGTAATGAACAGTGCTTTGGTGCAACTTTCGTTTGCACTCCCCTCTAGTGATGATCCCTTATGTGCGGCACTTGAGCATACAATGGAATACGAACAACTGCATTTTGTTGCTAACGAGCAAAAGCAGGTTTTGTTTTATTGTGTGCTACCCGAAGATGCGCATGAGGGCGATGTGATCTCTATTAGTGCGACCTATCCTAATGCGCGTGAATCAGCGTATTTTACTGCGCGCACACTGACGCAACATGACCTAGATCAGCAGCTTATTATGCTTACGTTAGAAAACGTGACACAAAGTGGTGAATTTGTATTGCAGCTAATGCTTCATGGTAAGCATGCAACATTGAAAGACAGCGCGCAATTCGACGTCGGTATCGCTGCCAACGCATCGCCACAATTAGCGCCGACAAACCACGCTAAAAATCAGGGTTTTCGGCACTATATCAGTAATCTTGGGGCAAGTTTCTTAGCGTTTTTCTAATCGCAAAAGCTTATTTTACCCATGGTAATATCGGGGATCCCTTGCTCGGTATTACCAAAACGCTGTTGACCCCCCGACAAACACTCATTTGCCAGAATCGCAAACAATACCGCCTCTTTCGCATCTGGATTAATGCCTAAGCTATCGGTGTTTTTAATAGCTGAAAGCTGCGGGCAATTCGCTAAGATCATTTTCATTAGCAGCGGGTTATGCACTCCACCGCCACTGGCATACACTGCAATATCGGTCAGTTTTTCACTGCATTGGTTGATTGCTTTAGCAATCATTAAAGCCGAAAACGTGACTAAAGTGGCCATAACGTCGTAATGAGACAGATCGCTCGTGTTAGAACGTGCTTGAGCCGACGCTAAATAATCTAGGTTAAATACTTCTGGCCCTGTTGTCTTTGGAAAATCTAAACTAAAGAATGCATCACTACATAACGCCGCTAACAAAGCGTCGTTTGCGGTGCCTTTACTGGCGATTAATGCATCTTTATCATACTGAAGCGGAGCAAAATGACGCTGTACATACGCGTCCATAATGGTATTGCCTGGGCCAATGTCTGAACTAAAAACAGCTCGCGCATCGGCAGATTTTGGTAAATAGGTAAGATTAGCAATCCCCCCCATATTTAACAAAATACGGTTTTCTTGATGACTTGTGAAATACAAATAATCACCGTATACCGCCAAAGGAGCACCTTCTCCACCCGCAGCAATATGCTTTTGTCTAAAGTCGCCAATAGTGGTGATCCCTGCTGTAACCGCGAGATGATCACTGTCGCCAATTTGTAACGTTGCATTACCGTATTCAGGGCGTTTGTGCTGAGTTTTAGGGCAATGATAAATAGTTTGTCCATGGCTTGCTATTACATCGATATGCTCTTTATCTATACCCCAGCTCGCTAAAGTATGTGCAACCATCTCGCCATGAAGCTGACCTATCCATGGGTTAAGTAAGGTTACTTCTTCAAGGTCGCATTCACGCTTTGCAAACACGCGCTTAACGCGTGATTTATAATTATCGTCGTAATCAACGGTAGTAAACTTAATAACATCAACATGGGTATTCATGCCTTGCCCAGAGACCTCACACAGCGCAATATCAAGGCCATCTAATGAGGTGCCACTCATCAGACCAATAATTAATTTTTTTTCTTTTTTTGCACTTAAATACAGTTTTTCAATATGTTGATGCATAAATAAATCACTTAAAATCAGCTTGTTATATAATAATAAGCCGCTTGATGAATTGGAATAGTTTATATTTTAAAACAATACATTTAAAGAATAATTATTGCAAAGATTTTTAATTTGCTTTAAAACTGTACGGGTGAGCTCCCCAAAAGGAGAACACAACAGCCATCATAACAAAAAGTATGACGCATTAAATTAACTAAATGGTCTTGGTCGCATACCAACCAGCGTTGATTTAAATGATAAAACGCTAGGGAATCAACATGAAAGCAAAGACAACTCACACAAAACGTTCGCTACTGCTGCTCTCACCACTTGCTATTGCTGTAAGCTCGGTTATGGGGGTGGCGCACGCTGCAGATACCGAACAAGCCAAAAAGCCTGAAGTAATCACTGTAACAGGCTCACGTATTCAACGAACCGAATTAGTTTCAAGCAGCCCTGTTGTCAGCGTTGATGAAGCACAAATTCACCTAGACCGTGCGGTAAACGTTGAAGATATTACGGCTAAACTGCCACAAGCGGCAGCAGGTGCAAATAGCACAGGCGCAACCGTTGGCGACTCGTTTGGCTCATCGACGATTGATTTACGTGGCCTAGGACAAAACAGAACACTTGTGCTTATTGATGGTACACGCGCTGTACCTTTTAGTTTTCGAAACTCAGTTGACGTAAATACGATTCCGGCAGGTTTAATTAAGCGTGTTGACGTGCTTACCGGCGGTGCTGCTGCGGTATACGGTGCTGATGCCGTTGCAGGGGTTGTAAACTTTGTATTAGATGATGATTTTACCGGTGCTGAATTCTCGACGAGTTATGAAAGTGCTGATGGCGGGAATGAAAAACTCAATTTTGAAGCAATTTTCGGGGGTGATATCGCCGAGGGTCGCGGCCACGTTACCGGATATTTGGGCTACACCGAACGTAAAGAACTTTTAGCAGGCGAGCGAAGCTATGCCCTTGATAACTCAACACCGCTGATTAATAGTGGTGGTTACTATACCGATGTTGCATCAGGCAATAGCCTTGCTATTACAGATGCAGGAAGTGTTTCAAATGAGCGTCAAACAACTGATTTTACAGCCGATCGTTACTTAACCCAACCAATGGATCGCTTTTCAACCGGCTTGTTATTCGATGTTGATGTAAGCAACAGCGCCGTTGCATATGGGCGTGCCATGTATTCGAAAGTGACTGTAAAGGGAGCGGGTGCCAGTGGTCAAACACCTATCTTTGTGAACGAGCAAGTCACTCTTACCAGTAATAACCCGTATATTCCTAGCGAGTTACGTGACCAACTAACGTTTGATAGCGAAGGTAATGCACGTGTAAATGTAGAGCGAAACCTTGGTTTAGGTGTGCAACATACAGAAGCCGTTCGCGATTCAATGCAATTTCAATTAGGTTTAAAAGGCGATTTAACCGATTACTTACGCTACGATGTGTATGGTCAATACGGTAAAACCGACGAAGTAGCAACCATTTATAACAATGCCTATCGCAATGACAACAGTGGCAACAGCCGCTTTGCAGCGCTTGCTAACTCAGTGGACATTTTTGATCCCAACCTCGACTTAACTGATTTCAGCGACCCACTAATTTATACCACTCGCGACCGTACACAAAGTGTGATTTCAGCAACCTTATCGGGTGATTCAGGGTTCTTGTTTGAGCTTCCTGCTGGCCCTGTCGACTTTGCCGTTGGTTACGAATACCGTAAAGAAACCGGTAAACAAACACCGGGCGATGCGTTTAGAAATGGCACCAGCTTTGCGTCAATTAGTGCATTTGATATGGACGCAAGCTTTAGCTCAGAAGAGTTTTATGCTGAGGTATTAGTGCCTATTTTAGTTGATCAGCCCTTTGCCGAAGAGCTTAGCTTTGAAGGTGCTTATCGCATTTCTGACTACTCAAACACTGAAGCAGAAGACACCTATAAACTGGGTATAAACTGGGCAATTAACAGCGATATTCGTATTCGTGCAAACCGCTTAACGGCGTTTAGAGCACCTAACTTAGGTGAATTTGCCAGCCCTATTACGGCACTTTCGCTGTCGTTATTTGATCAAAACAGTGATCAATTTGTCCCTCGATTAGCGGGCCGTTATAACGGCGATCCTTGTTTGCTAGGTACGGGCGATGCAAGCCAATGTGCTGCATTTGGTGCGCCGCCAGTTGGCACTGAGTTTGACTCAAGCACAGCAAAATACACGTACGGCGGAAACCCAAATATTAAACCAGAGCAAGCTGAATCTGATACTTTGGGCATTGTTTACACTCCTAGCTATTTAGAAGGCTTTGATTTATCGTTAGATTATTACAGTATTCGCGTAACGGATGCGGTAAGTCAAATTCAACCAGGTGCGGCACTGCAAAGCTGTTACATTGACGATCCTAACCCGAATAACCCATTGTGTGGTGCTGTACTTCGCGATCCGAATACTGGGTTTATTAGCACAGCTATTGTTAACGACTTTAACTTAGCAGCAATTGAGCAAGCAGGTATTGATGTTGCGGCTAACTACGTTATTGATGCCCCAGCTCAAATGGGCGGTCGCTTTAGATTCTCGTACCAAGGTAACTTTGTTACTAAACAAACTCGCCAAAATAACAGCACCGTGGCAGAAGTAGACTGTAAAGGCACCTATGGCAGTGCATGTTCTGGTGACTTTGCGAGTATTTTACAAGCAGACTATAAACACCGTGCAAGCATTGATTGGCAATTAGATAACATGAATTTCCAACTTGGCTGGCGCAGAATCGGGGAAGTAGAGTATGCTGTAGACCGTTCAGAAACAATCTCAGCACAAAATTATCTTGATTTCGCAGCAGCATGGCAAGTTAATGAGGAACTTGCTGTTAATTTTGGTGTCGATAACTTGTTAGACCGTGAACCACCAACACCTGAAATCGGTGCAAACCACTTTAATACCGTAAGTGATTATAGTGTGATTGGCCGCTCTGTCGGTGTTTCATTGAGATACGCTCCGAGTTTTTAATTAGTCCTACTGTTTTAGCTACACAGGATTAATCCCCTCAAGCGCACCCTGCCCGGTGCGCTTTTTTATTGCCTCAAGATAGACCACTTAATTAAGCGAATTAGTATAATATTTAATTTTAACGCCTTAATAATTAGGTCAAAGTACCTAAATAAAAACTGATAAACAGGGAATGTATACATGCCATTTAATGAACAAGAACGCGCGGCTTTATTAGCGCTTAAAGGGGTGGGGCCCACAGTAGTAAAACGCTTTGAAGAAATTGGGATTGACTCATTTGAGCAGTTAGCAGGGTTCGATGCAAACACAATTGCTGAGCGAGTTGCCTCAATGCTACAGACAAGCTGTTGGAAAAATAGCCCGCAGGCAAAAGCGGCGATTAACGCCGCTATCACACGCGCTAAGCAAGGCTAATTTAAAGTTTAATGACCTCTATCGCACCGCGCTTTTGCATAGTAACAAAGAGAGTATCCTGCTCGTCGTTAAAGGTTAGGTTTGTGGGATGCTGGCCTTTAAGCGTGTAGGTTTTTAAAACCTTACCTTCAGGTGAAACCTCCAGCACTTTACCCGCTCCGTAACGGGTAATAAAAATATGCCCTTGGTTATTCACGCGCATGCCATCTAGGCCATGATCATCAAAGCGTATCAACACGCGTTTATTACTAATATTCAGTGCATCGTCAAGGTCATACTGCCATACAACGCGTTGCACACTTTCATTTACATACAGCTTGCTGTTGTCGTTATTCACGGCAACCCCGTTAGTGGTTCCCATGTTTTTTTCGAGAAGGTGTGTGCTACCGTCTGCGTTTATGCGCCACAGCTGTCCGGTGCTTTTTGCCCAATTAGGATCGCTGGCAAAAAAGCTTCCTCCTTGCGTAATCGCAATATCATTAGGTTGATTCATTTCACTGTTGTGGGCAAATACTTCAACTTGTTGGCTGTTCGCTGGCACTTTTAAAATACGGTGATTAACGTAATCGGCAATATAAAGGTTACCATGTTGATCGAATTGCAAACCATTACCAACGCTGTCATTTGGTAAGCGCACAAATAATGACGACTTGCCCATGTTATCGACTCGGCCTATCGTTCCTTGCTCTGCATAGTTAACGGCATACAAAGTGCCGTTGTACATGGTAGGTCCTTCAATGCCTTGCGTAAACACATTGTCTTTTACAAAGTCTTGGCTATCAACGGCCATAACGGTTTGTGAGCTAAAAAGCGCAACGACAGCTGCTAAAGTGCGAAATTTCATGATCATCCTTTTATTTATCTTGGCTGGTATAGACAGCTAAAATTGGGTACTCATTTTCACCAAACGAAAGTGTAAGAGAGCGTTTTTCTCCATCATCAAGCTTAATGCCTTCATCGAAAGTGAGTGGGTTTAATCGGCTGCCATCTGCAAACAACGCCATAATATGGTCGGCTTGTAAAATACGAGAGCCAGATGCTTTGTTTTCGATAGTAACCACGGCGAGACGTCGGCCACTTTCGCTACTCATCATCACACTATGCAAAATACTAAATTGGCTTTGTTTGGGATAACGTTTGGCGTCGTTTTCAAATGCAAACGCACCGCCCGAAAGCGAGACAGGGTCAACCGATAATACCTCATCATTCGCGTTAGCCTGAGCGCTAAACGCGCCAGTTAAAAGCGCTGTCGTTAACAATAAAATACGTTTCATATCAATCCTTTTGACTTATCTGTTGCATTTGAGCATACACCTTTCTATGCCCTCTGCAAAATCGATTATTGCATGACTGAAATTGTGTTTATTTTCACAGTGACAATTTAATCATTGAATTTTATGAATGCGCCCGCACTTCATCTATATACACCACTTCATAAACCTAGTAATAGGAACAAAGTATGTCTGATATTCAAAATCGTCAATATATTCTTGAGTCTCGCCCAAATGGCGTCGCAAATGAAAGCAATATCGTATTAAAAACACACTCAGTACCCGCACCAAAAAACGGTGAGGTACTGCTAAGAACTATTTATTTATCACTCGACCCCTATATGCGTGGACGAATGAGCGATGCAGAGTCATATGCTGACCCTGTTGAAATTGGTGATGTGATGGTGGGCGCAACCGTATGCCAAGTTGAGCAATCAAACCACCCTGACTACCAAGAAGGTGAATGGGTGTTGGCGTATACGGGCTGGCAAGAATACGCAATCAGCGACACAAAAGGCTTAATGAAGCTGGGTAAGAACCCTGAAAACCCTTCTTATGCGTTAGGTATTATGGGTATGCCTGGGTTTACGGCGTACATGGGGCTTTTGGATATTGGTGAACCAAAACCAGGCGAAACGGTCGTTGTTGCTGCGGCCACAGGACCTGTCGGTGCAACGGTAGGGCAAATTGCTAAATTAAAAGGCTGTAAGGTCGTTGGCGTAGCTGGCGGTAAAGAAAAATGCCAACATGCTGTTGAAAACCTTGGGTTCGATGCTTGTATTGACCACAAAGCGGATGATTTTGCAGAACAGTTAAGCGCAGCCTGTAATAAAGGCATTGATGTCTATTATGAAAATGTCGGTGGTCATGTACTCGACGCCGTCTTACCACTGTTAAATACCAAAGCACGCATTCCATTATGTGGCTTAGTATCACAGTACAATGCAACCGAGCTGCCACCGGGCCCAGACCGCTTGTCTATGCTTATGGGCTTAATTTTAAAGAAACGTATTAAAGTGCAAGGTTTCATTATTTTTGATGACTACGCTCATCGTTATGAGGAGTTCGCAAAAGACATGCAAGCATGGCTAAGCGAAGGAAAAATCAAATATAAAGAGCACCTTGAAGCTAATTTCGAAAATACACTTAACGCCTTTAATGCTATGTTGAATGGTGATAATTTTGGCAAAACTGTCGTGCAAGTTCAGCAGCCAATGTAAATTTTTTAGGCGTAGCAACTCATGCTGCGCCACTATTAAGGATAACGAATGATTAAGTTACACCATTTAAATAAATCACGTTCTAAACGTATTATTTGGTTACTGGAAGAGCTTGGTGTCGATTACGACATTGTTGCCTATCAACGCAATAAAGAAACGTTTTTAGCACCTGATGAACTAAAACAGATTCATCCGCTGGGTAAATCGCCCGTTATTGAAGATAACGGTAAAGTAATTACCGAGTCTGGTGCAATTACTGATTATCTAATTAGCCAGTACGGGCAAGGCAAGTTTATGCCAAGTCAGCAAAGCGACAGCTATGTTGATTACCAGCAATGGCTGCATTTTGCTGAAAGTTCTGCCATGGTGCCTCTTCTACTAAAACTCTTTATTACTAAAGATGGCTGTCAAACTAACTTTATTGCCGACTATGCCGACCATGAAATTGCTAAAATACTGAGCTATGTTAATCAGCAATTACAAGGTAAGCAGTACTTAGTCGACGACACATTGACAGGCGCTGATTTCATGATGTCTTTTGTTGTAGAGCAGGTTGCTCAGGCGGGTAAGCTGTCGCACTTCCCTGAAATCGAACGCTACTTTGAGCAGCTAAAAACTCACGAAAGCTATCACACAGCCAATGAGCTAGAAGCAAAATACGATTAGCGTAAAAAAGTAAGGGCACTGTTTGGTGCCTTTACTGCCTCTATATTATTACGATGGAGGGCATAGCCGTGGTTTTACTGTGCATTTTTAAAATAGTAAATAAGTAATGTTTGTACCTATTCACGAATTATCTAACGATTTAAACATCGCCATATTAGTACCAAACCTAAACGCCTCAGAGCATGCAACATTGCTTTGCCCACACACATTTCAGGCAACAGATTTTGCTCAATTCGATGCCGTATTTGTTGGCGGGCTTGATTGCTCTAACACAAAAGAGCTTACTGATTATTGTGCATCATATGGCACACCACTCATTAAAATAACCCACCCAAGCAACGACACAAGCGTGATACAAAATGTCATTTTAAATATTGTTGCCAAGCTTTACAGTCATGAAATGCCGAGCAATATAGACCTTGCAGATATCATAAACCTTAATAATGAAGCAGACACATTATGTTGCTTTGATTCCTTTCAAGCAGCGGTGACATTTTTAAACACCGTAAATAACGCTATCATTAGCAATGGCCTGTACTTAGCATCGACTCACCTTGATTTAGAAACTTTCACGAAACACTCACAACAACTTTCTGCCTATATCGCAGATAGCGGCTATTTATGTACCAGTTTATTTAGTTCACGTAATGCAAAGTCGTCTGTGTTGATTGGGCTCAAGGTAAAGTAAGCATGGCCATGTCCATCGCCAAAAATAATCAGTAAAGAAGAGGCAAGCGTCGCTAATATCCTTACGTCACGCAGACTCTGTTGCGGCCAGACTTTTTAGCTTGATACATCGCGCGATCTGCTCTTTCAATTGCCTGCTCAATATCATCGTTAGCACTGACAGAGGCAATACCAAACGAGCCTGTCACATTTATAGGCGTGTTGGTCCCAATATTAATGTTTAACTCTTCGACACTCGCTCTTAAACGCTCAGAAAATGACTTGGCCCCTTCAAGCTCTGTCTCTGGCAGACACACTAAAAATTCCTCCCCCCCATAACGATACAGTTGATCGTACTCTCGTAAATGCGATTGAATACATTTTACTAAGGCAACCAATACCTTATCGCCAGCTGCGTGACCATGCTCATCATTTACGCGTTTAAAATGATCAAGATCTATCATGATAATTGCACATTCAAGCGAGTGACGCTTACAGCGTTCGTGCTCTTTGCGCAGGTGACTCAGTAAGTTGGTGCGATCAGTCGCTCCAGTAAGGGGATCACGGGTATGTAAAACGTCGGAAAACTCATCGCTCACCGCTTCAAATAAATCTCTGAGTGTGTCTAAATCAGCATGAAATTGATCGAGTAAGCTCACTGGAATAGCCGATTTAGCTTCATTTAACGACAAAAGCACTTTAGCACCTTGATGCATTTTTTGATGCGCCGTGCCCATCTCAGAAAAATGAGGATGCAACTTTTTAGTGTCGGTTGGTAACTTATTAAACCACTGACCAAACTCGCAAAAAGTATGCGCATTGTCGCTAAGGTCATTTTTATTAGCAGGGACATTTGAGATTAGGCTGCGTAGTAACTGCTTATACCAAGATTGGTGCCATTCAATTGCTTGATCAATTTCTGCAATAATACGCTCTAGCTGCTTATTGGACAGCGTATTAAGCCCTTTGCTGCCCTTTGAATTAGACGTCAATCAAACACCCAAATTTATTGTTTTTAATATTAAAAGAGTAGTCAACAAATGGGCTATGCTCAACGAAAAAGACATTTTACTTGTCCTTGTTGAACCCCTTAAAGAGCTTAAATATAAGCTTATTTGGCTATTCAACAATGAAAGCGAACTTACCGATTTCAATGGCGAAGACGTATTAAAATTTCACACTAAACATACGGTAGGTGATATAGCCAAGTCTCATATAAAACCTAAAAAGACATAAAACTTAATCAACTAGCCGATAACCCACGGCGGGCTCGGTAAGTATGTGTTTAGGGTTTGCTGCATTATCTTCGAGTTTTTGTCTTAACTGGCCTATGTGAACACGCACGTATTCAGGGCGATTTATATATTGCTCCCCCCATACTTGAGATAAAATAGCGTTATGCGTTAATACTTTATCTTTTTGTTGAAAGAGTAACAGTAAAATAGCGTATTCTTTTTTAGTTAACTTGATGCTCTGCCCGTCTTTTTTAACAACATGTTTGTGGGGATCAATATGAATATCACCACATTGCAATGTCATATTTGGCGAAGATTGGGCGCGTAATAAAACCCGTATTCTGGCAAGAAGTTCGTTGGCACTAAAGGGCTTCGTTATGTAATCGTTTGCGCCATTATCCAGTGCGGTTACTTTTTCTGTTTCGCCATCACGCGCAGATAAAACCAATACTGGTAATAAACTCCATTGCCTAAACTCAAGCAGCCAATTTTGTCCATCCATATCGAGTAAGCCTAAATCAAGTAGCACTAAATCAAACTGTTGCTCACTTAACAGTGCAAAGCCATCTAAGCCCTTTGCGCATAGGCTGACTTCATAGCCACTGGCTTTAAGCAGCGCTTTTAAAAAACTTTGCAGTGGAGGTGAGTCTTCTAACACTAAAATATTAGCCATGCTGTTTACTCCAAATCAACTGGGCTTTCGCCTGCCCTGTTTGCTCATTAAGGGTTAACTCAAATTGACCTTGATGACACTTAGCAACCACATCGCAGATAATACTGCCAAGACCAACGCCTTCGTCTTGACTGGTTTCATTATTGCGATTAATCGAGTTTATTAGCACGAGTTGATACTCATTATCTCGTTCAATAAATTGCATATCCGCCGTTCCGTCACCATAACGCGCTGCGTTCTCGAGCATATTAGCACAGGCAATTTCTAGCAGTGTTTCATCACCATAGCAGGCACTATTTTGTGCAGCATTAATGGTTAATTTAAAGTCGCTTAATTGCTGTTGCCTACGCGCTTTTGCTTCGCTAATGAGGGTCGAAACGTTGAGTTTTTGCCATGTAATATTCTCACCTAACTTATTGACTTTGCTTAGTTCCATTACCTTATCAAAATGCTGATTAAGTATTTTACTTTGCTCAAAAATATTACTGGCTTGTTCTTTAACCACGTCACGACTTAATTCGATCTCTTCATCAGCCAGCATACTTGATGCCCCCATTATGGTTGCCAAGGGAGTTCGCAAGTCATGCGATAAACTGCGCAGCAAGGTATTCTTTGACCGTTCAAGTTCCGCTTGTACTGCAATGGCCGCAGACTGTTGACGCAATAACGTTTTTTCGTGAACTTGATACAATAAAGAGCACGCCGTATCTGCCAGCGCTTGTTGCTCACTCGTCAAGGGTTTTGCAAACGCGATCCCCCCCAATTCAGGCTGCTGCTCATTTAAATACATAACATTGTTTGTCTGCGTTACATGCCAATCACATTTAACCTTTAAATGTGCCGTCATCGCGGCTATAAATAATTGCTTTTGCTCATCTAAACTGTCGAGTTCATTTAATTTTTTCGCAAGCTCATAGAGCAGTCGGCTATTGCTGGCGTGTTCTTGCACATCGCGCACTTTAGTATTGAGCTCACCGGCTAAATGGCTTATCACTAGGCCAACAATAAGCATCACCACAAATGTCACCACATATTCAATGTTTTCAATATGAAAGGTAAAGTACGGCACCACATAAAACCAGTCGGTGCAGGCTACACTCACTAGGGTTGTGAGCGCTGCAACACGGCGATTACTTCGTACAGCCACCCACGTCACCCACAACAGCTGTAACATCACAATATCGGTGGTAGTAAACAGTTCACGAAACGGAAAAATAGCAAGCACCACTACAAGCGGCATCAATACACTTAAAAATATGGCCTTAAATAACGGGGGTTTGAATACTGACTGCATCATCTGTTTATGCTCATCTAACGAATTGTCATTAGATTAAAGTGTTTTTATTTTTGTCACTATAAAGTTTTTATAAAGTTTTTTTATCTCGGCATAAAATCTTTATAAAGCTTTCACTCTCTCTAAAGACATCTACGCCTATTTCAATAGCATGCTGATTTAAGAGCCGTTCATTAAATCAGTAGACGTATGATCAATTGGAAAATCACATTTCGATTACTCGCTTTCCCTATTTTGTGGATGAGTATAGTGCAATTGATATTTGCAGCTTTATCTGCATTTTTATTTAAAGATAATGTATCCGTGTCATTCCTATTGCCTGCGTCAATAATGCTTTTTACAGCAAGTGTCATACTGTTAAAAACCCAGCATGTTGATTCATCATTGGCCAACTTTAGAGATGCACTGATTTACGCGACAGCAACGTGGGTGATTGCTGGCTTTTTGGGGGCAATTCCAATCATTTTAGTCACCAAAGTGAGCTTTACAGATGGCATGTTTGAATCAATAAGCGCATTAACCACCACTGGCGCCACAATACTGTCGGGCTTAGATTATTTGCCACGTACGTTTTTATTATACCGCCAGTTTTTACAATGGATGGGAGGGCTCGGCATTGTGATTTTCGTGGTGGCTATTTTACCCATGCTAAATATAGGTGGCATGAAGCTCTTAAAAGCCGAAACACCTGGGCCAATTAAAGATGAAAAGCTATCACCTCGTATTGCAAACACGGCGCATTACCTTTGGAGTGTATACTTAAGCATAACCGTGTTGTGTACTGTTTCTTACTATTTTGCAGGCATGACTTTTTACGATGCACTGGCTCATGCACTGACAACCGTTTCAACGGGAGGGTTCTCGACCCACGATGCCAGTATGTGGTTTTACAAAAGTCATTTAATTTTATGGGTCGCCAACTTATTTATGATTGCTGGTGCTATTAATTTTGCACTGCACTTTAGAGTCGTCCACAAACGAGCGCTCGGTAGTTACTATTCTGATGAAGAAACGCGTTATTTTATATACATCATTACAACCCTTTCAGTGTTGTCGGGCGTTATTTTGTACAGTCACGACACCTACTCCTCTTTTTTTGAGTCATTGAGTTTTTCAACTTTTCATATAGTGTCGTTTATAACCAGCACCGGATTTGGTGCAGCAAGCTTTACTGAATGGCCCGAAGCTGTCGGATTTTTACTTATTATCACCGGCTATTTAGGGGGATGCGCGGGCTCAACGGCTGGCGGAAATAAAATCATCAGAAATATTCTTGTGGTTAAAATGCTCAACAATAACTTTAAACAACTTCTTCATCCCCGCGCTATATTCACCATTAAGTACCAAGGCAGCCCTGTAAAAGATGATGTACTTCATGCCGTTATGGCATTTATGACTTTTGCCGCAGGATCAAGCATGCTGTTTACATTATTACTCATGTTTACTGGGCTGGATTTTTGGAGTGCGTTTTCAGCAGTCGCCGCATGTGTCAATGTGCTCGGACCGGGGTTTGGTGAAGTAGGCGCTAACTTTGCACCGGTTTCAGACGCAGGAACCTGGATATTAACCAGCGCAATGCTTGTTGGTCGCTTGGAATATTTTACTGTTTTTGCTCTTTTTACGCGTACGTTTTGGAAGCAATAAAAAGAAGCTCCTAAATACTCAGCCCTAAAACTGATAAGTGGCACGTTGCAATAGTTACCACTTGACAAAGAAAACTTTCAGTTGTCCTTACAAAATACTCAGACAGAGTTATTCAAGACAGGTTCGTCAAAAATGGTTACCTAAGCTACCGAAGCTTAGCACATGCGTTTAAAATTTAAAGCGATGCTACAACTGCTGTAGCACCGCTTTAATATCGCTATAACGCTGGTGTTCACACACCCCAAAACCTGAGAGCTGCCTAACTTTATTGCGGGTAAACAGTGGCACACTCATCCCTGCTAAAAAGCGGCATTGAGTATCAATACTGATTTCAGTTACCCCTTTAGTGGCTAAGTGCTCTTTTAGCTGTGTAACTTTAGCTGCAATAACCGCAGTGTCTGGCATGGTGTGCTCAAGTGAATAACTAAGTTTTACAGACTGGCCTCGACACACAGAACAATGACCACACTCTTTTGGGGCATTGTGATCATCAAAATAACGTGCAAGGTTATAACTCAAACAGCTATTAAGCTCAAAAAAGCGCACCAATGCGGCAATGCGTTTTATTTCTGCCTGCTCTTTTTCAATAAAGTACTGATGTAATTGCGACGCTAAATTGTCTGCATTAATGACTTCGTTATTCACCTCATACACTTGTGTAATGCGTTTAGTTTCAAGGGCTATGTGACCTTTTTCGGCCAAATAATCGAGCGCAGCAACCACCCGTTTTCTATCGACTTGCGTGGCATGTGTTAAGGCGTCAAAGTTGAGAGTGCCCCAAATTTTCTTAAACTCAGTATGATTAAATACCTGCTGTAAAAATACTTGGCGCTGCTCATCAAATTGCTGAAGAAGTGTGTTCTTTTCTGTTAAAAACTTATATTTAAAGTCAGCATAATAGGCATACAACGGCGTGATAGCGCCATGAATTTCAAGCTGTACTAATAACGTTTTTAAGGCTAATGCACGAATATTACTGTCACTCGACAAGCTGTATTCTTGCATTTCCCACTGACCATTCGTTTGCTCCGTGCGAATATTGTTGATCACATATTCAATACCACTTTGCTCGGGGGTATCGGCATAGACAAAGTTTTCAACCGTGTTCAGGCCATCTAGATTTGCCAAGGTATAACAATTTGATTGCTTAGAATCTCGCCCTGCGCGGCCTATTTCTTGGCTGTAGTTTTCAATTGATTTAGGTAAATCATAATGAATAACAAAGCGAATATCCGACTTATCAATGCCCATGCCAAACGCAATGGTGGCAACCACAATATTAATGTTACCCGCCATAAAGTCATCTTGAATTTGCCAGCGCTTATCATCGTCAAGACCCGCATGATACGCCACTGCATTAAGTCCTGTCTGCGCTAACGCTGCGGCCACTTGCTCGGCAGTGTGTTGCAGTGTCACATACACGATGCCTGCGCCCTGCTGCTCAGCAATAACGCGTGTTAAGTGCGATTGTTTGTCTTGGCTCGCCACACTTAACACCGATAAATCAAGGTTCGCACGATAAAACCCTGTTTGCACAACGCATTCAGGTGCAATGGCAAACCGCTCACACATGTCACGTTTTACTTTTTTGGTTGCCGTTGCGGTTAATAGCAACACCAGAGGAATATTAAGCTCATCGCGATAACGTGGCAGTTTTAAATAGTCGGGTCTAAAGTTATGCCCCCATTCAGAAATACAGTGCGCCTCATCAACCACCAGCATTGAAATCGGCACTTGCTTGATGAACTCGCGAAAGCGTTCGTTCTTAAAACGCTCCACCGACACCATTAAAATTTTAACCTTTCCGGTTCGCACATCACTCATCACGGTATGACTTTGTTCGCTCGTTTGACTCGAATCTAAGCTGGCCGCATAAATACCTTTGCTATTCAAAAAGCTGATTTGATCTTTCATCAGCGCTAACAAGGGTGAAACCACCAAGGTCAAATTAGGCAAATGCAATGCAGTTAATTGATAACACAACGACTTGCCCGACCCCGTCGGAAAGATAGCCAATGATGATTGTTGATTTAACAGTTGTTCAATCGTTTGTTGCTGACCCTGGCGAAATTCAGTAAAGCCAAAGTATTGATTTAGCGAAGTGTGGAGTGCTGTAGTCATCCTGATCCCTTGTTTCATTTCCCTGTATTAGGTAATGATAGGTGCCTTAGTGCGAATTAGCCATGTTAACGTGTTTAGGCTCATCACCCAAGGCCATTAATATCACTAAACACACTATATTGTTCGTAAGCTTTGCTGACAAAGCCAGCAAAAAGGCGCACAATAGACCCGTTGCCATGGGGTATTGAAGAATGGATTTGCAATACCTAAGCGCTTTTAAATCGAGAGTGTTTAGGTATTATACTTTTGAGGGCAACGTAATGACTAACCAACCTCCTAAAATCGTGATAGTCGGTGGTGGCGCAGGCGGCTTAGAGCTTGCAACACAATTAGGACATAAACTCGGGAAAAAACGCCAAGCAGATATTTTATTAATCGATAAAAACCGTAGCCATATTTGGAAACCGTTACTTCATGAAGTAGCGACGGGGTCGATTGATGCCGATTTAGACGGCGTTGTGTACTCTGCTCATGCAGCAAAACACCATTATAATTTTCAACTCGGCAGTTTTTGCCACTTAGATTCAACCAACAAAACCATTACCTTAAGCGAGTTAAAAGACGAGCTTGGCCACCGTATTTTGCCACAGCGACATGTCAGCTATGACTACCTAGTGCTCGCCATCGGCAGTGTGAGTAACGACTTTAATACCCCCGGCGTAAAAGATCATTGCTTTTACCTTGATTCAAACCAACAGGCCGAGCGTTTTCAACATGCATTACTCGATAACTTTACTCGCTTACACCAAGATGACGACCCACAGCAGGCTCTAACAATTGCCATTGTTGGCGGTGGAGCGACGGGCGTTGAGCTTTCGGCTGAGCTGTATCATGTATCCGACATGCTAAAAATGTATGGCCTAGATAAAATGACAGCCAAGCGCCTACACATTGATTTAATCGAAGCAGGTCCTCGTATTTTGCCTGCTTTGCCTGAACGCATAGCCAACTCGGCAAAACGAGAACTGGTAAAACTAGGGGTCACGGTGCGCGAAGGCACGCAAGTAAAAGAAGCCACAGAAAACAGCTTTATCACTAACAATGACGCCATTATAAAGGCCGATATCATGGTATGGGCAGCAGGTGTAAAAGCCCCCGATTTTATCAAAGATATTGGTATTTTTGAGCTTACACGTAACAACCAAATTAAGGTAAATCAATACCTACAAAGCAGTGTTGATGAGACTATTTTTGTGATTGGTGATTGCTGCGCGTTTACTCAAGACGATGGCTCGCAGGTTCCACCACGCGCACAATCAGCGCATCAAATGGCACAATGCGTAGAAAAAAACCTACTAGCCACTCTCAAAAACAATCCGTTAAGCGTGTTTACCTATAGTGATCATGGCTCTTTAGTGAATTTGTCTCGTTACAGCACCGTGGGCAGCTTAATGGGTAACTTAACCAGTAATAGCTTTTTTATCGAAGGGAAAATAGCGCGGTTTATGTATATTTCTCTTTATCGTATGCACCAGCGCGCCATTCATGGCAGTGCCAAAACCTTTGCATTGTGGATCAGCGAAAAAGTACTCCGCGTGGTAAGGCCCAAAATGAAACTGCATTAACAAACAGCGCGACTCACCCTAAGCCGTAAATTACTCTACCTGTTTACGGCTTATACGCGTATAATGCGCACTTTTTGTGGGGCGCAAAAATTGAATATTATTACTCTCAGCGTATTGTCGCTTGCAATGTCAACCGACGCGTTTGCTGCATCAATCACCAAAGGCAGTTCACTTAAAAACCCACGTATTCTTAGTGCCATTAAATTGGGTTTAATTTTTGGCTGCATTGAAGCAATTGCCCCTGTTTTAGGTTGGTTAATTGGCAGTGCGGGTGCCGAGTACGTTGAAGCCTATGATCACTGGATTGCGTTTGTATTATTGGTGGGCCTTGGCATACACATGATCATTGAAAGTCGTAAAGACGACGATGACGACGCCGACGAAGTGCCAAGCAATAAGCGCTCATTAATGGCAACCCTGCTGACCGCAGTAGGCACCAGTATTGATGCAATGACCGTGGGCATAAGCCTTGCGTTTATGAAAGTTAATATTTATGTTGCTGCCGCAATGATAGGTCTCGCCACAACCGTAATGGTGACTATCGGCTCATTACTGGGGAATGTGATGAGTGGCTGGGTTGGCAAAAAAGCTGAAGCCATTGGCGGTATTGCCCTTATCTTAATTGGCTCAGGCATTCTATACAGCCACACTTACGCTTAATTTTAGCTGTTCAAACGGCTATTTTGGGCAAGGTTAACCACACACCTTGCCCAAGCCTCTCTCCTGTCTTCTGTGTTCTCATAAAAAGCCTGATATAAAAAGAGAGCCATCACGCATAATTTGTCTTCAAATTTTAATAAATGCCTTGTATGTTATGACAAACCACTAAAGGAATGACGCTATGACCCCTAAAACGCTGATTTTCAACTTTGATGGCACAGGCAGTGAGCCACGTGATGCAAAACAATTTAGTGCCGCTCATTTCAAAGAAGACGCCAGTATTTCCAATATTCTTAAACTTCACTTGTTATTTGGCGGCACACTCAACAGTGAACCCGAAACGCCATTCCCAAGCCAACTTAGTTTTTATTATCAAGGCATAGGCACTCAAGGAAGCCGCTTCAGACGTTTATTCAATCAAGCATTAGCCCCAAGAGGCGACGATGTCGCCAGTATTTTAAACCGCGCAATAAACGACTTTAAACAATATTACGCTGTGGGCGATCGGGTTTTGCTAACGGGTTTTAGTCGTGGTGCAGCATTGGCAAGGCGTTTTGCAAAATGCCTTGAGCCCTTAATAAGCGACAATGTTTTTCTATGCGTATTTGATACCGTGGCATCCATTGGTTTTTCAAAAGTGACCAAAGCAACACGTGGCGCTGAACACGTTATTTTTGAAAACTACACCCTAGCCAGTAATATTAACGCAGCCCTGCATTGTGTTGCGCTGGATGAAAAGCGCCGCGCGTTTGAGCCAACACTCATAAACAAAGCGCCTCATGTAGAAGAGGTATGGTTTGCGGGCGCACACTCTGACGTGGGTGGCGGGTATTACCGTGATGGCTTAGCCGACATTTGTCTGCGTTATGCTATTGAGTGGTTAATAGAACAAACGATTTCACTTAACCTTCTGACCAGTGCTGATATTAATTACCATAGCTTACTGCCCGATGAGCACCGTAATTTAATTGCCCAAGACGATGTCACTGTCACCCCCGATCCGTTGGCGCTTAGTCACCAACAAAATTACTTTTGGTTTAATCCTTTATTTAAGCTTGTTGACCGTGAGTGCTGCGTATTGGTTGATAATGAGCAAAGTGAACATCCTCCCACAATTCATTACACCGTGGCAGAGCGTATTAACCGTTTAACCAGTTATCGCCCTGAGTCGCTAAAAAGCCTTACGTATGATGTGCTCTACAGTGATGAAAGCCGCTTAACCTTCAACGGCTTAAGCCCACATATTGCGCTTGATAAACAAAACATGACCGTACTCAGTATTGGTCAAAGTAAAGATGTATTTGTTTATGGCGCCGAAAAATATAACCACACCGGATTAATGTTAGCGCAAGGGGCGACCTATCGGTTTACGCCTTATCCTGATCAAACTTGGTATGACGATGGCATTAGTTGCGGCCCCGCGGGTTGGCATCGTGATAACGTGCAATTAGGTGTAAAAGAAATTCCCATGGCTGTGCTTGAGCCATTTAGACGCTTAGCGCATGCACAGTGGTTTGCACTTATTGGCGCGATTGATGACAACGATGAGCATTTATTTGAAATTGCTGAAGGTGCCGATATTCGCATTACAAAGTCAGGCGAGTTTTGCCCATTTGCGAATGACTTAAATCGTTTTTATGGTGCCAATGCCGGACGTATCAAGTTGCGTGTTACGCGGTTAGGCTAACTCACTGTGTTTTATAGGAACTAATAATATCGGTTATTGCTTGCTTGTTGAATTGAATCGCGTGGTTAATAGCCTGTCGTTCCTCCTCGGAGAGGCTCAAGTCGCTTAGCATAAAATAAATATAATCGTTATTAATAATATACGGATGAATTTTTACGTTGTTAGCCTGATGTTGTTGAATCAAGCTTAAGCCTGCTAGTTCATCGTCAATAAAAAAATCAACGCGTTTGGCCACCAGCATTGCTAAGCGCTGTCGTAATGATGGGACAGTAACAAACTGATCTTTATATTTTTTATTCGCACTTAAACGTGTCAATTCATCGCCATAATAACTGCCGCTATTGGTAAGAATAGTTTGTTTATGGTCGAGTAAACCTTTTAAGTCTTGTGATTCCAAATGGCTGTGCGGATACCAAAAAAGACGCATAACTTCGTTACGATAAGGCACTGAAAAAGTACTAAAATCATCTCGCTGTTGGCTGTAGCTGGCTGCGGGAAGTAAATCAACAGTGCCATGTTTTAATTCAGCAAATCCACGTTTTGACGAAGGCATTGCGATAAATTGACTGCAAAATCCCGCTTCCTTTAACACCAAGTCAGTAATCTCTATATCAATCCCGGTGAGCTGATCATTTTGGCTAAAAACATAGGGTCGCCACGATTGACTCACCCCGACTTTTAAAACCCTATCGCAGCTAAACGCTTCAGTGCTTAACGCAGCAAAAACCAATAAGAAAAACACTTTCATCGTCATCAACACACCTGTAGTTTAAGAGCCTAAACTCATCACTCTTTTAGTATGGTTCATAATAGGTGAAACACAAAAACTAAGCGAGGAGGAAAGTGAGCAATTAAAATAAGGAAAAGTTAGAGATTAGACACTAAAAAAGCAGCCCGAAGGCTGCTTTGTAGGGAAATCACATTTTAATAAAATACACTACATGTAGCTAGGTAGGTTTAAAGTGCTTTCCATACATCCACAACGCCTGGCTCTTCTCCTTGAGTCCACCACTTCGCTTCGTATTTTGTACCTTGGTGAACGACTTGGTCGCCCCCGTTGTAGATACCAGCAGCTTGCCAAACCACATCACCATTACCGTCTGTTGGTTTTGAGCTTGCTTCCCACGGGCCACCTAAATCAGGACGGTTTCCTTGTGTCCACCATTTTGCAGTATATTCAACACCGTTATAGATTACCGTGTCACCGCCCACATAAATGGCGGCTTCATCCCATGTTGTATCGCCACCCGGTGGGTTTGTTGTGCCAGAGTCAGTCACTGTCACGTTGAAGCTTACCGATGTCGTAGCTTGTGTGTCAGATACCTCTACCGTTACAACATAGCTTGTATCGGCATCAACGCTGCCCGCTTGCAAACTAATATTTGCACCTGAACCCACCAATGTTAAGCCCGCAGGCACTGTCCAGTTATAGCTAAGTGCATCATTATCTGCATCCGTAGCAGACACTGATACCGCAACGCTTGCATCTTCAGCAACGGTTTTATCTGAAATTGCAGCCACGACAGGCGCTGAATTGCCGCCCGTACTTGGCGCCACAACATTCACTGTTACATTACGGCTCACCACAGCTTTACCGTCGGTGACCGATACCGTTGCTAGGTATTGCGCATCACTTGTCACTGATGGCGCAGCAATAACCAGTGTATTTGAGTTTTCACCCGTTACAGACAGCGCGGCGTCTGCTGTCCAGCTGTAAGTCAGTGCATCGTTATCGGCATCGGTTGCTGATGCGACAACTGAAACAGACTCACCGGCGTTTACAGTTACGGTGCTTGATACTGACAGCACAGGCGCTCTGTTGCTAGGCTCTGTAACCGCACCACCTAAACCTTCGTGCATCGCATTCAGGATATCACCATTATCGGCATCGATTTCCCATGCAAATAATCCCCCTAAGTCATGTTGATTAACATAGTTACCCTTCGCAATAACTGAGGCAGGGCTGTCATACGTAATCAGTTTACCTGTAGAGCGATTCCAGACATATGCGCCTTTTGCTTGCTCATCGTAGCCCACTTCAAAGCCATTAATACCGGTGCCTGCTGCGCCGATCATATGTGCTTTTATGCCTTTATAATCAATAACACCGTCTTCCCAGACGCCTTGCGCAGTGCTGCCTTTTAAAGGACCCGACCCTGTTGCAGTCATAGGGTTACCATCAATAGTCGTGCCTGCTGGGTAAACCCCTTCCCAACCACGACCATACATCGCTGTGCCCACAACAATTTTCTTCGATGGAACATTTTGCGCAAGTAATAGCTGCACTGCGTTATCGGTGGTGTAAGCAGGTCCTTTGTATGGTACGCCTTGGGCGTCAACACCTGTGCCATCACATTGGCCAGGGCGGAAATGCGATGAACAGTACAGGGCGGTTTGATGGCCTGTTACTCCACTCCACGCGCCGTAAAAATCGTACGTCATAGCAAAAATGTAATCCATATATTGGCTTGCTGCTTGGTAATCAACATCTTCAATTTTGTCGTAGCCTGCACCAATCGCTGATGTTAGCTCATATTGACGACCAGTCTCGGCTTCAAGCTCATCAAGCATAGCTCGCAGCTCTTGCATTAATGCCACATAAGCAGGGCCATCTGCAATTGGGTCACCTAGCGCCGGATTAGCACCGTCGCCACCAGGGAATTCCCAGTCAATATCGACACCATCATAGAATTTCCATGTTTTTAAGAACTCTTTCATTGATGCGACAAACGTGTCGCGGTTTGCTTTATTAGTAAAATATGCGAATGGGTCAGATAACGTCCAACCGCCCACAGATGGCAATATTTTTAAATCAGGGTAGCGTTGTTTTAGCGCCATTAATTGTGAGTAAGTACCACGGATTGGATCGTCTGCACTCACACCCGGAAGGGCTTTTTGAATCGCCGCCCACGGATCATGAATAACGACTTCAAAATCTTCTGAGCCCGCACACGCAGTATTTAGCGCGTTTTTAGGGCCTCCAGTCAGTGAATCATTCGGACCACAAATTGGAATGAAACCATATAAAATGTGACTTAAGTTTTGTGCAGGAATATTTGTGACATCGTAGTCACGCCCATAAATACCCCATTCAACGAAATAAGCCCCTGTTACCAACCCTTCTTTTGTACCAATGTCTTTATTATTGGGATCGTAATCCATGGGTAATGGGGCTAAGTGCGCACCGTCGGTGTCGGCAATAACAATGGGTTTGCCTTCACTGCGCGCGCACGTTGTGCCACCTTCACAAAGCTCAACATACAAAGTGTGGCGACCCGCTTTATCATAAGGGAAACTAATTACTCCGCTTTTAGTGCCCGCAGCCAAAGGGCCTTCGTTTACCAGCATATTGTCAAAATACACTTTGTAGCTATCGCCACCATCACCGCTCCATGCATTCCACTCAATGTTAATCGTTACTTGATCAACACGTTTAACGAGGCTTTTATACGAGCCCGTTCCTTCAAGGTTTACTTCAACAAACGAGTACTCTTGCGGTTCCCAAATAATGGTCGGTGTCGATGGTGCAGCATTTGCTGCACTGGCACATAATGCAACACCAATGGCTGCGCTTAATTGTTTTATATTCATGATTCTCTCTTATCTATTTTTATTTAGCTGTTTGCTGTTATTGATAAAGTTTGAACTACAAAACTTTAGATTTTTGCCCATACTTGGCTGGTACTCGGTGTATCGCCCTGAGTCCACCACTGCGCACGATAGCGCTGTCCTTGATAGGTCACCTCGTCACCGCCTTGGTAGGCTTTGCCGATGTTCCATTCGCTCGATGCCGAACCTGATTCAAGCTGCCATGCATCACTGCTGTCGGGTTGTGCGCCTTGGTTCCACCATTTCGCACTGTAGATCCCGCCGTTAAAGCTCACTTTATCGCCGGTGTTATATTGCGCGCTGTTATCCCACGCAGGCGCATCGGGGTTTGGCTCAACCACACTGCTATTTAGTACCGTGACCGTAAAGCTGGCTTCGCTGGTAAGCATGCTGTCAGATACTGAGGCCGTGACAGTAAAAGAGGTATCTGCATCGACTTCTGGTGCTATTAACGTGATGTCGGCACCCGCCCCTGTAAAGCGAAGAGGAGCCGGTACATTCCAGCGGTATGTTAATGCGGTTTGCTGATCGTCAAAGGCATGTAAGTGCACATCTGCCGTGCTATTTTCATTCAGGGTGATATCTTCAGGTTGATGGATAATAGGGGCAGTATTTTCAGGTGCGGCTTTTACGCTCAGTGCAAAACTGTAGTTGGCGTTTGTTGCAAACACCTGATTGGTTAATATATCGCTGGCATTAAAAGCGATTGTGCCACCAGCATCTTGCACACCAATGCGTAGTAAATGGCTGTAATTCAGATTAAGCAGCTGAGCAAACTCTGCTTGCCAATTAGCCTGATTATCGCTGGTGACTTGCATTTGTTGCGTAAACAGCTCTTGCCCCGTTTCATCAAACAAACGCGCAGACACACTGTCACCCACTTCGGCATTTTGACCTTGGCGCACAAAATACGTCAGTGCAGACCATTCACTCGGATCCGTCGGTGCAGTGTCTGTGACAATGGTAATATCGCTACAATTATAAAAGCCCTCGCCACCTGCATCATCACGCTGCCAGCGAGTATATAAAATAGCGTCGCCACTGCGCTCAGCAGGAATAGACACGCTCATTTCATAGTAACGGTCGTTATTATCACCAATCACAAAATCAAGATTGCCGTATTCCTCAACCAGCTCTAAATCGTCCCACGTGAGAACGTCTGTGGCGCTATCAAATCCAGGCTTTGTCAGGTAAAACTGCCAAAAACTTGGGTTATGAGGCGTACTTGCTAAAAAACGCACTAAAATATCGCCATTCGCGTTGGGCACCACCTCGGTACGTTGCCAATGAGCCGAAGGTAAATCCATGCCTCGTTTTTCACTGTCGCCTGCCGCACATAAACGGCCATCGGGCACACTGTCTTTTACCGCTGCTAGGTTGGTGTAATCAATCGTGTTCGCTGAATATTCAATATCTTGCACAAACTGCACATGCCCTGCCTCTGCAAATGCTGCACGGCAAGCAAGGTTAGGAATAGCGCTACCATCAGCGGGCCACCAATAACCGCCGTCTGCCTGACAAAATGCTTGGCGAGCTTTAGGGCTTTCTAAAAATCCGTGGGCATTCACATGGCTTGATGCACAGGCAAGCAGCATGCTGGTTGCCACTGCCGATAAAGACAATGCCTTTGATTTAGTTGTTTTCATTGTTGTATTCTCGCTGTAGAAATGCGGAGCACATTGCGTGCCCCGCTTTGTTGAGTTAAAGCGTGCAGCTCACAGTCCAATCAGCTGATGTGCCTGGCTCTGTGCTTGTCCACCACTTAGCTTCGTAAATCACATTGTTGTGATTCATCAGATCACCGCCAACGGCATGGCTTGGGTTACCAGCCCAGTCTGTTTGCGGCCAATTTGGATAGACCGCAATGCTGGCGACATCGACACCGTCACACGTTGCATCGTTACCCCCTGTGTCACCGCCATTATCACCACCATTGTCACCGCCTGGATTTGTGGTGCCCGGCACGGCATCAGGCAACATTGGGTACTCATATTTAAATGCGTAGGTTTTGCCCTCTTTTTCAATAGTGAAATTAGTTGGGCCAGTAATAGGCATGTAATACATGACTTGTGCATCAACGGTGTCACCGGTGTTAAAGGCTTTTTCAATTCCACCCCACTCATTTACAAGAGTGATTGAAAAGCGATGGAATTCATTCTCATAACCACCAATATTGTTGCCCGCAGCATTCGAGCCATTTGCCTCAACCGCCATACCGAGCTTTTCTTGCGCATTCCAGTTCGACTTGAAAATGGCTGATGTCGATACCGGCACATCAAAGCTAATTTTCGCGCCGCTTAAATCAATATTTGAGTTATTAGTAAATGAGAAAGTCGGTGAAATTGGGTAGTTATCATCACCAATCGGGAAGTCTTTAACCGTAAAGCTCACATCTACAGCTTCGCTGGGCACGGTAAAATCAACATTGCCTTGATGTGTGTCGTATGCCACACCGCTTTGATTAAACTTATCGTAAGCCAGCGTCGTTAAACTTGACCCCATAAAGTACTCGCCTTTTGCCGAGTCGTAATCAAAGTCACCCGCCAGTTCCCAAAACATGATGCCACCCAAGCCATTGTTGATAACGTAATCAACTTTGGTTGCCATCGACTGTTCATCTTCAATTGATAAGAACACCTTTTTATCTGCGTTCCATAACCAAGGCGCCACGGCAACATCATCGTAATAACGTGTATAAGTGCCTGTTAAAACATCATCTGTGTCGGTATCTGGCGTTAAGCCGTAGATTTCAAGGTAAGACGGATTAATCCCGTTTTCTAAGTTTTTCGCATGCCATAAAGGATTAGAACCTGCAGGCATTTCTTCACCTACATCGTTCTTGTCATGCCACAGGTTATCAATGCCTAGCGCACCATTGCCGCATAGGTTTTTCTCACCGACTCCAGTGCCTTTTGCACAGTTAGATTGATCAGGTAACGCAGCTTGTCCCCACAGGCCATGTGTGCCACCCGACACATCTTTAAAGCCACGCGTGTAATAAGGAATACCAATATTGATGCGACCCGCAGACACCGCGCCACGGAAATAACGTACAGCCCAATCGGTATTTAAGTAACCAATGCCTTCGAACTCAGCTGTTGTATACACGCCCCATTGTGCAAGCTCTGAATCAAGGCCAGTGTCATACAATGCTGCGTTGTGACCTACGTGTGAGTTCCATGCGCCATGTAAGTCGTACGACATAATGTTCACGTAATCTAGGTACTTCACGCTTTGGAAAGTTTCCATACCACGCAGTAAGTAACCCGAAGACGGTGATGCAATCGTGAGTAGGTAATGCTTACCGGCTTTTTCACCCGCAATATCAAGCTCTTCACGCAATTTTTGCATCAGCACACGATACGAGGCATTTAAGCCTGCTCGACGCGCATTCGAAATAGCAAAATCATCAGGATGGCCCGAATCATTCATCGACGATGGGTATTCATAGTCAATATCAACCCCATCAAAACCATACGTTTCAATGAATTCAACGGCGCTTTTCGCAAACGCATCAATACCAGCTTGGTTTACCGAGCCATCGGCATTCGTTGTCATTGTGTAAAAACCACCGCTGTTTACGCGCGTGTCATCTGCACCAAAATAACCACCGGTTTCGGCCCAGCCACCCACAGAGATTAATGTTTTTACATCTGGATGCTGTTTTTTAAATTTATTCAGTAGATTAAAGTGACCTGTGTAGCTAAAGCTAGGATCCATTTCGGCCCCTGTTACCCCCGGCCAAGTCATATTTGTTGCGGGGTTGCCCGCAGCATTCGGATCGCCTATCGACACCTTGTTATTGGCATCAACGTGCGCAAAGGCATAGTTAATATGGGTAATTTTGTCCCACGGAATATCATTCACTAAATAACTCGGTTGACCATTTGCACCATTGCGCCAGCTAGTGAAATAACCAATCACACGACGCGGATGATCAGCGCCCATTTTTTCACGGCCATTGCTGTCATAAACTGTACAATACGGTGTATTCACACCCGGTGTTTGGTATAAACCGTGGGGCTTACAATCAGCACCTGGCGGCGTCGCTTCAACCACATTCACAACGTGAGTGGCAGTGCCAGTTGCGCCTTCATTGTCTGTCACGGTTAACGTAAAGGTAAATTGACCCAGTGCCGGTGCTTGCCATGTATAGCTTGATGACGCGCTACTTGCCTGATAAACAGCGCTGTCATTTTCTGCCAAACTAAGCCCAGTCACCTGACCATCGCTATCACTGCCCGAAAGTGCAAATACAATATCTGTACCCACGGTAACTTGACTCGCCACAGTGCTAAATTCAATGCTTGCTGTCGGCGCTTGATTACCCGGTTCGACAGCATCAGACACACTCACCGAATGTGCCACCGCTGTTGATGTAAGCCCTAACTCATCCGTTGCAACCGCACTTATTACATGACTTCCCACGGTTGCCTGCCAACTTGTTGAATATGGCGCACTGCTTGTAACAGCCACCGATGTTCCATCAACAAAAAATTCAACACTCGCAACTGTGCCATCAGTATCAATGGCGTCAGCCTCTATGACAACGCTGTCACCAGTAGTAAACAAAGAACCCTCAGCAGGGTTTAAGCTTGTTACTTGTGGTGCTTGGTTTTCACTGACAGCGCTGTCACAAGCGCCCAATAAACGCCACTCTTGATCAACACCCGATGTCTCCACGGGGTTAGTCTGTGTCCACCATTTAGCTTCATAGGCACTGTCTTGTGCTTGCACCTGATCGCCACCGACATGTGTTTGGCCTTGCTGCCATACTTCTAAGTTACTGCAATCAATTGCAGCCTGTGCTGTAAAGCCAAATACACTGAGTGACAGCGCACTTAGTTTAAAGGCATTTTTTATTAATTGATGTGAGCTCATTCGCTCCCTCCGCCCAAGGTTGTTATAACAATTATTTTACATTTCCAACCTAAAAGTAACATAAAAAATAATCAGGTCAACCTCTAATTTACCCAATAAAGGTAAATGCATTCTTATTTTTACTGAAAAATACCGTTAATCTCTGTCAAAACTGATAAAAATTATTGAGCTACGACTAAAACTTGCTCGATTCTACAGCGTAAAAATGAACACAAAATTAACAAGTTTTTAACCTTGAAGCGTACGGCTTACAAGGCATTTAGAATTTGGCGAGGGAAAATAGCGGTAAATAGCGTTAATAAAAAATGTATCTTTTTTGGGTATATAGCGAATAAATTAGTTTTATTGTAAAAACATATATAAAAATTGTGTAAAAAGTAAACGCGGTGACTTTTTTAGAAGATGTTTGAGATAAAAAAAGCAAACAGCGGGTGTTTGCTTTTATAAAAAACCCTATTTGATCACAACTCAATTAAGCAGCGATTAAATAGGACTCTCGTCCTGCATGTTTTGCCTTACGCTGATATGCACCTTTGCCTTTTTTAGCTTTTTCAACTTTAGCCTGAAACAGCTTAGAGGTAACCAATGCAGCATAGGCATTGTCGTTAATTACGCCTCGGCCAATATCAACTTGGCTTTGGTTTTTTTGTTTCTTTTTGCTCATTTTTTACTCCTCATGAATGTGTCGCGATTGTATACCGTTAATACTGCTACGCAAGTAGTTTTATTAAAAATATGGCTCTTTTTTCACCCTTATTTTGTCGTAATTTAAATCAATTGCTGCCATGCATTTTTGCCATTTTTATGGTTAAGCGTGTTTTTTATTTGCATTCACATACCAACAGCTGGCAATACTGATTAAAACAACCATAGTTATTAAAAAATAATGACTAAGAATCAAAAAGAACAACAGGATCATAATGACTGACTTACTGTTAATAGCCTATATTTTCCTCATTGCAGGCATTATTGCCGTGCCAATAGCCACCAAGCTGGGACTCGGGTCTGTACTGGGTTACCTACTGGCTGGTATTGCCATTTCTCCTTTGCTAACCACCTTAAATGTGGATGTGATTGCCATTCAGCATTTTGCCGAATTTGGTGTGGTGATGATGCTGTTTATTGTTGGTCTTGAGCTTGAACCTAAAACACTGTGGTCAATGCGCAAACAGCTAATAGGTCTTGGCGGAGGGCAAGTTTTATTAACCAGTGCAGCATTTACTGCACTGGCTATGATGTTGGATCACCCGTGGCAAACAGCTCTCACTATTGGCTTAATTTTATCGCTTTCTTCCACGGCGATTGTGCTGCAAACCCTGTCAGAGCGTGGGTTATTAAAATCAGACGGCGGCCAAGCATCATTTAGCGTGTTACTCACGCAAGATATTGCGGTTATTCCCATGCTCGCATTTATTCCATTATTAGCCCTACCAGAGCTGGCAACAGGAATAACAAGCACCAGCAATAACAGTCATACAGGGCTTAGCCTCGTAGCAGGGCTTGAAAGCTGGCAAGCAGCCTTAGTTACATTAGGTATGATTGCGCTTGTGGTGTTTGGCGGAAGCCACCTCACAGCCCCACTTTTTAGGTTTGTAGCACAAGCACGGCTTCGTGAACTCTTTACCGCCACGGCGCTATTTTTTGTTATTGGCATAGCATTGATGATGTCGTTAGTGGGCCTTTCACCCGCATTGGGCACATTTTTAGCAGGCGTGGTGCTTGCAAACTCCCCCTATAAGCACGAGCTCGAAAGTAATATCGATCCTTTCAAAGGATTACTGTTAGGGCTCTTTTTTATCACGGTTGGCGCCAGTATTAATTTTCAGTTATTAACTGATAACCTCGCGACCATTGTGCTTTTAACGGCGATACTGATCCTTACTAAAACAGCGGCGTTATTAATGCTTGGGCGACTGTTTGGCTTAAAGGGAGCCGCCCTGTGGTTACTGGCGCTAGGGCTTGCTCAAGCCGGTGAGTTTGGGTTTGTGCTATTAAGCTACAGCGTGGGCAATCATGTGCTTCCATCGGCTTTAGCCAACCAACTGTTATTGGTTGTCACACTCTCTATGTTGTTATCACCGGTATTATACATTGTGTATCAACGTTTCATTGCCCCTCGCTATATTGGCGAGCAAGCTCACCGAGAAGAAACCTTTCCTGAAGATAGCCACGTCATCATTGCTGGCTCTGGTCGTGTTGGAGGGGTTGTCGATTTAATCTTAAAAGCAGGCGGCTTTAACACCACCGTAATTGATTACAATTACAAACAGCTTGATCGATTAGAGCGTGTCGGGATCCGCAATTTTTTTGGTGATGCAACAAGACCCGACTTACTCAGCGCCGCCGGAATAGACAATGCAAAATTACTGGTTGTTACACTCGATGATGCCGAGCAAATAACCAAACTGGTTCGCTATGCAATGCAAAACTATCCGCACCTTCATGTTGTTGCGCGTGCTGTAGACCGCCATCATGTTTATGACTTGTGGGCATACGGGTGTCGCGACATTATCAGAGAAACCTACGACAGCTCCCTTCGCATGGGTCGCAGCGCATTTGAAGCACTCGGCATTGAGCAACAAAAAGCACAAGAGCTGGTTAATATCTTCAGCGAATTTGACAAAGAAATGCTGCGCTTAGCCGCAGACGCCTACGAAATAGGTGTGCCATTTGAAGAAAACCACGCGTATATCGACTGCATTAGTAAACTACTCAACGAAAAAGAGCCTGAAATTAAACAGCGAATGCGCGACATATGCGAACGGGCTGCTAGTAGTTCAAAGCAATAAAGGCTTACACGTAATAGCGACTTTATGCGGTATAACTCAAAGTGAATTAAACCGCTGCTATACGCTTTGCTTTACCCCAGCTGCGTTTTATAAATGCAGGGCGCTATACGTATACCATTGTGCTTAATTAAGTATTATTGCCGATAGGTATTCACCTTCGCAAAGACAAAAAAATAGCGCCTTTCGGCGCTATTTAAACTTCATTTCAATATAGGAATTAAAAGCTAAAACTAAGTTTTGCATAGTAGGTCATGCCATCAAAGCCATAAGGCAAGGCACGTACAGGGTACTTAAACGCTTGGTTAGTGATAAAATCAAGTGCTTCATCTTCGCCTAACTCATCAGGGGTTACGTCGAAGATATTATCAATACCTGCCGACAGCATAAGCTCATCAGTTAACTGATAACCCACGTTAATATCAACTAAAACCGCAGACTCTACCGTACTGGTATCTTTAAATTCGCCTGTAGGTGAAAGCTCATCTGGTAAGCCTATGTGGTCATTACCAAAGTACTTAACGTCTGTTTCGCCATAATAATTAAAGCGCAACATACTGTTAAAGTCGCCACGATCATATTCAAACGTAAGCGTTGCACGCTCACCAGGTTGACCATCTGTTAAAAAGCTACGCTGCAAATCATCCAGTGCAATCGACTCAGGGATCCCCTCTGGGGCATTAACATTATCAATTTCGGTGTCGTTAATGTTACCAGCAAACGTTGCTGAGAAATTACCGTCGTACAAATCAGTACGGTACGAGGCAATAATATCAACCCCTTTCGTGGTTGAGTCTACCGAGTTTGAAAAGTAGTTCGCTTGCTGTGCGCCAGTGGCGTTCAATGCAGCCACAGCCGCAGGGCTAAAGGCAACATCATCCGCAGACATTAAGCTGCCAAGCGTAATGCGGTCTTTAATTTCAACATGATAAAAATCAACGGTTAACGACAGTTCACTGCTCACGTTATAAACAAAACCTGCGCTTAGGTTCTCTGAGCTTTCAAGGCCAAGATTATCAACGCCCAGTGCTGAAGGAAAATCAGATCCTGCCGTTGCAGTAAATGACTGCAATAATACCCCACCCGCACCTAAGTTAGTGGTGTAAGCCGTGTAAGCACTTTGCTGTAATGAAGGCGCTCTGAAACCCGATGAGATTGCACCACGCACTGCAAAATCATCAGAGATTTCATAGCGTGTCGCTAATTTACCAATGATGTCGTCACCTGCATCAGAGAAATCTTCATAGCGCAGTGCCGTACTCACTTGCCATGCATCTGTCAGCAAGGTTTCAGCATTGACATAAAATGCATAGCTGTCGCGGCTTTCTTTGTTTGATGCCTCAGGACGAAGGCCGTTATAAGCCTGAAAACCACATTCAGCAAATACGCTGTCATCGTTTACCGCTGGGTAAGAAGTGTCTGTATTAGCAAGGCCGCACGCATAGGATGCTTCTTCGCCTGGGACAATTTGATAGTTTTCTTTGCGGTACTCAGCCCCCACCGACACATACACAGGCTCACTGCGGCCAATATTAACAACGCCGTTTAAATCGGCATTAACGGTGGCTTGATCAAATCTAAATCCGCCCGAATACCCGCCTCGTGGGCCCGCATTAGCAGCAATATCTGCATCACTCGCACTTGGGTTATTAGCTACATATTCAGCAGCATAAGAAGCATTTAAGGTATTTTTTGAGGTGAAATCATAGCTATTTTCACCGTACACAGCAGACACATCATAACCCCAGTCAGGGTTTAGCTCGCCACGCAGACCCACTGCAAATGAAATATCTTCGGCTTCGTTGTCTATACGAGGTAAAAAGCCATCGCTGTATACTTGCACCACATTCTTTGCGGCCTGATTATAGTTACGGTAAAAACCATTCCCTAATGCTGTTCGGTTTGAATAGCCACCAAATGAGTAAAGTTCTGTGTCACCCAGCGGGAGTGCCATATTATAAAAAAGTGACGTAAACTCACTGTCAGCATTACCTTGCCCCCAGCGGACATCGTCAGATAATGTGCCAGCAGGGACATCTAACGACCCACCCGTATCACGCTCGGCTCTATTAGTGCCATCAGCATTACGGTATTCAGCCGAAAAATTAATAAACCCCCCTTCGTCGCCTAAATCAAAACCACGATTTAAACCAATCGAAATCGTATCGCCGTCGCCTTCGCCCGTACTACCTGCTTGCACATAGCCCGTTGTCACACCGGTAGAATCGTTAAGTGATAAGTTAATCACCCCTGCAATTGCATCAGAGCCATATTGCGCCGCTGCGCCATCACGCAATACTTCAACCCCTTTTAATGCGCTAAGCGGAATAGCGTTCATGTCGGTTCCCGCTGCACCCGCGCCCACTGTGCCGTTTAGGCCAAAAATAGACTGATTATGACGACGTTTACCATTAATAAGCACCAACGTTTGATCTGGCTGTAAACCGCGCAGAGTCGCGGGTCTAAATAAATCAGACCCATCTGACACTTGCGTACGAGAAAAGTTAAAAGACGGTGCGGTCGCTTGTAAACTTTGGCCAAGTTCAGTGAAGCCCCCTTTATTCAGAGTATCAGCATCAATTAAATCAATAGGAGAGCTTGATTCGGTTGCAGTGCGGTTTGCTACTCGCGATCCCAAAACTGAAATTTGTTCAATATTTTTATCAGCTTGAACGTCTGTTGCTTGCTCAGCAGCCTGCAATGAAGTCGCCGACACAGCGACGCTGACGGCAATAGCCAGCATACTAAAAGAATGTGTTGTCATGTGAATCCTGTTGATATTCTGGCTTTTCCAAAGCTAAAAAATAAAGCGCCTCACAGGGAGAAACAAAGGAAAAGCATTAAGCACGTGTTATAGATTTATAAAATCTTAATTTTGAAAGCTAACTCAAGCCTGCGAGTTAACCTTTATAAAACATCCTATCAACAAAAAAATGAAAAGAAAGAAAAATTAGCTACGACTTAGGTATAATTATACCTATTTGTACTATTAAGTGATTAAAGAAAGGGGGTTTGACTATTTAATAAGCAGAAATAAGCAAGAAAATGCAACTACACACTTATCTCTGCTATTAACAGGGGGAGGTTATTCTTGCTCTATCATCGCGAGTTTTTCATCTTCAAGCATCAGCGCCATCGTTGCAATCTCAGACAAGCTTTCATCTAACGCAGTAAAAAAGGTCGCAAAACCTTCTCCTAACTTATCAGGCTCGGGGTGATTTGCAAGCGCCTGATCCCACATTGCTAAGGTTGTGAGTAAATCAAGCGTTGCTTCAAAATTATCAATAAACAGCTGACCATCACCTGCGTTGTCATTCTGTTCATCGGCTTTCAACAAAAATTGTAAATCACTATGCCAGATATCTTGGTTAACAATATAGGCTGCAATGTAGCCAATGCAAAAATCTTGCAATGCTTGGCTTGGCTCGTTGGCTTTCACTTCATCTGGGTATAAATGTACGAGTAATTTTTTTTGCTCAACTTGTGCTTCCGTTACATTATCAAGCAGCTCAATCATCGCATCACGAGGGGCTGACTCAGTCATTAACGTGTTAAACACCGTTTCGTCGCCGTCGGCTATGTAATTAGCCAATTCAGACTCGCCAAAAAACTCAGAACACGCTAACAAGCCACTCATAAAACCGATTACTTGGTCTAAACTAACCTGCTGTGTTTCGCTTTGACTTGCGAGATAATTTTTAAATACATCTGCACTTTCTTTATTAAGCATATTGAGCCTTTATATTTTGCCTTTGTTAGGGTGTATTCCTACACTAGCGAAACCACATTTTTTTGCAACAACTTAGATATTGTCAACAACTTGCCTTACATGACTGAGGATCGGAAACACACAGCTAATACGCGTTCCCATACCTTGTGTACTTTGAATATCAATCCGGCCTTGATGCTCATGCACAATAGCGTATGCCATGGTCATGCCCATACCGGTTCCCTCGCCTACAGGTTTAGTGGTGTAAAAGGGATCATAAATTTTAGCCATTGTTTGCTCCGACATTCCCTCGCCATTGTCTTCAATATCAATGTAAATATGATGCTCAATCTCATACACCGACACCGTAATCTGTGCCTCTGAGCGATTACTGTCACATGCTTGCTTGGCATTTATTAAAATATTAACGACAACTTGGCTTATCGCAGGCAAATTACACCAGCTAATCGAAATAGGACTGTAGTGGGTGTGTAAGTGGTAATCGTTTAACTGATTTGCTAACAGTTTTACGGCACTTTTCACCGCGTCAGTCATATCGGCAAATTGCTTTTCGTGCCCTTTAGGCCGCGAAAAATCGAGCAAATTTGCAACTATTTTACGGATCCGTTGTAAGCCTTGGGCAGTGTCGCTAATTAGCTCGGGCAAGTCGTTGGCTACATAATTAAATTCATGTTTTTTATTCAGTTGCGTCAATTGCTCAGAAAAAACATCTCTTTCAATGTGTCGCTTGGCAAACTTGTCACATGCACTAAGCAACTCACTAAAAAAATCACAGTAATCTTTTAAACAGTCAACATTACTAATACTGTAAGCCAGTGGATTATTAATTTCATGCGCAACACCCGCGCAAAGCGTGCCAAGTGTTGCCATTTTCTCGGCCTGAATAAACATCGCCTGATGATGCTCTAAATCAGCAATTTTTTGTTCAAGTTCACTGTTTAATGCAACCAACAGCCGGCTTTTATCTGCTAACAATTGCTCCGCTTGTTCACGCGCCGCTTTTTCTAGTAAATAGGCTTGTTTAAAATCACCCATTTTAGCCTCAAACTTAGCTCATCTCTTATAAAACCTAGCACAAGCCCTAATTTAAGGCTATGTTATTGATTAAAGATGATTCAAAGCAATGTGGTATGGCAAAACAACTTAATAAAGAACATATTCAGGTTTTATGCATTGATGACGATGAAATTGTTTTACGCACCTTAGTTAGGTTGTTAACGGCAAATAATCTTTCGGTTAAAACCAGCCTTTCGCCCATTGAAGCACTAAAACTTTTAGACAGTTTCACCTTTGATGTGATCATTTGTGACATGCGCATGCCCGGTATGGATGGCGCAGACTTTTTTGCACAAGCAATCAACATTGCCCCCGATACACAGCGTATTTTATTAACCGGCTATTCCGATATCGACAATACCATTGCCGCTGTAAATAAAGGAAAAATTCACGCTTATATTCAAAAACCTTGGCAAAATGAGCTGTTGTTACGCAACATTCATGACGGTATCGAAAAAACCTCTTTAAAACGTAAAAATAAGCAACTTGAGCAAAAAATTAAAGCCCAAAACAGCCAACTAAAAGAGCTCAATAATAACCTTGAGCAGATGGTTGAAAAACGCACCCAACAAATACGTAAAGTGCTTAAACAGCTTGAAGAAGCAAACGAACGTGAAAAACACGAACACCGCACAACTTTCGAGATTTTATATAATTTTATCAACGCCAACCCATACCTAGATGGTATTCAAGCGCAAAATATAGCGAACACCTGCAAGCAAATTGCGCAGGCACTTGGGTTAGATAAAAAACACATAGAAATGGCCGAAATGGCAGGCTATTTAGCGCAAATTGGCTTATTGGCAATGGAGCCAGCCCTGTATAAAAAGCCCACGCGTGAATTAAACGAAAATCAAAAAAAGCTTTTTTATACGCACCCAAGCACGGCGCAACTTATGTTAATGCCCGCAACCCATTTACACGATGTATCCGAAGCCATTTATTACCAATTTGAGCAATACAATGGCAATGGTATTCCAAAAGGATTAAAAGGCGCCGATATCCCGATAACCGCCATGATTTTGGCTATTTCTCGCGATTTTTGGCAAGCCGTGGCTCAAGTCAGTTCGCTGGGAAACAGCAAGTTCGAAAATGCACTGGGGCAATTACAACTTTACAGTGGCACCTACTACCATCCTAAATTGCTCGAGATTTTAAGCGGATTAAAAATTAGCTGCGCCAGTAACCAAGTCGTTGGCAGCATGAAAATCATTAATGCAAACGAGTTAAAAAACGGCATGGTGCTTGGGCATGCCCTGAGAAACTACGACGGAATTTTGCTCTTACCTAAAGGGCATGTATTTGGCCCTAAATCGATAAGTAAGTTACAGCAGCTCGAAGCGAAAAAACCGAATCCTTTCAGGATCATGATCAAAAATTAACGAATAAAGTGATCACTTATTATCGCTACTTCGTTACAATGTGATTTATATTACTTTTACTTCTAAAGGAGCGATCAGTGTCGCGATTTTCCGCTATAACAGATAAGCCTCATGATGGCCGATTTAATAAAAAAACCGGTATCTTATTGACCAACTTAGGCAGCCCTGATGCCCCAACCACAGCGGCACTCAGAACCTACTTACGCGAATTTTTATCTGATCCACGCATTGTCGAAATCCCGCGCTTCATTTGGATGATCATCCTGTATTGCTTTGTACTCACGCTTCGCCCAAAGCGCTCTGCTGCACTTTATAAAAGTATATGGACAGAAAACGGCTCGCCATTAACGCATATCACACGCCAACAAAGCGAAAAACTCGCCGCAATTTTAAAAGAGAAAGGCCATCAAGATACCGACGTTGTTATGGCAATGCGTTATGGTAATCCATCGATTGAAGCGGGGCTTGAAGCACTGCGCGAAAAAGGCATTACCCGCGTTATTGTGCTGCCGCTTTATCCGCAATACTCAAGTACAACGATTGGTTCAACGTTTGATGCTGTGTCGAACGTATTACGAAAATGGCGCTGGGTACCCGAGCTTCACTTTATAAGCGGCTACCACGACCACCCTATTTACATTGATGCGTTAGCAGCCAGTATCAGCGAAGATTTAAATGCCCATGGCACACCACAAAAACTGGTATTTTCGTATCATGGTATGCCAAAACTATTTTTAGAAAATGGCGACCCTTACTACTGTTTTTGTATGCAAACCACGCGTTTAGTGTCAGAAAAGCTAGGCTTAGACAAAGACTTAGCGGTGACCACGTTCCAAAGCCGTTTTGGTAAAGCAGAATGGTTAAAACCATACACCGATGCCACGCTTGAGAGTTACCCCGCACAAGGCATTAAAGATATTGCCATAATTAGCCCTGCGTTTAGCGCCGATTGCTTAGAAACATTAGAAGAGATAGAAGGCGAAAATCGCGAAATATTCGAGCATGCAGGCGGTGAAAAATACCGTTATATTCCTGCACTTAATACGCGCGACGACCACATTAACGCCATGTACGAAGTTATTAAGCCTTTGCTTAAATAATTGTAGTTAGGCCCTAGTTACTAGGGCCTAATTGATACTCACACGCTGCCTTGTGTCTCAACCACCAAAATACGCGCTTCACCTTTTGGGTGAGCCACATGCTCAGTGCCAACACTGGCATAAAAGATATCTCCGGCATTTAACAGCTCAGCGCATACTTCACCCTGTTGCTTATAAAGCATCTCAACCTGACCACTTAACACCACAAACACTTCTTCACCATCGTTGGTGTGCCACTTGTAAGGCTCATTCGTCCAGTGCAAACGGGTTGTAATGCCGTTCATTGTGGCGATATCTAATGCGCCCCATGCACGGTCGGCAGTAAATTCATGACTTCGTATTACTTTCATTTGTTACTTTCACCTTTAATACTAATTTGCTTAATTAAGTGATCTATTTTGGGCAATATAAGCTCGTTGATAACTGGGCAAACATGTCGTTATTGAGGTGTTCTCGGCAATTACTCCCGCATTGCTCTGCCTCCAGCCTCCTGCATCCATGCAGTCGTAAATCAGACATTTTTAACGCAGCCTGCGACAGGTTTAATCCCTCAAAATGATCAAGCATCATTGCGGATTAGTTTAAATAGCCCCTAATCTTTGCGTGTCATCACTAAGGTTATTACCCCTGCAACAATCCCCCAAAATGCCGAACCAACCGTGAACAAGGTCAGGTTTGAAGCCGTCACTAAAAATGTCACTATGGCTGCCTCGGTATAGTAAGCCTCTGTTAACGCTTGCTGTAAACTACTGGCAATCGTGGCAAACAAGGCTATACCCGCTAATGCTAAAATAAGTGCTTGCGGTAAACTGGCGACTAAACCAACTAATGTCGCAGCCAGTAACGCCATAATGATATAAAACACACCACCAGCAATACTTGCCCAATAACGCTTATCGGGATTTTTATCGGCTTCGGGGCTCATACAAATTGCCGCAGTGATCGCCGCAAGGTTAATCGAATACCCACCAAATGGCGCGATAAACACATTTAAAAGCCCCGTAACATTTAAAGCAGCCGAGACCGGAGCCTTATAATGATGTGCTTTTAACACAGCGATGCCCGGTAAGTTTTGCGATGTCATCGTCACAATAAACAGCGGTAAGCCCACACTGACCATGGCATTTAAATCAAACTCTGGCGCAATAAATGTAAACTCGCTTAATTTCCATTGCCAACTACTTGTATCAATTTGTCCGGTCATTGCTGCCATTAAAAAGCCAACCACAACAACGGCTAACATCGCAAAACGGGGGAAATAACGTTTACCACATAAATAAACAGCCACCATCACGCCAATCACTAAGGGCAATTCGTTCATAAAATTGAACACATCAATGCCAAAATTCACCAAGACACCCGCCAACATAGCACAGGCCAATTGACTGGGAATTTTGTTCATCATTTTTTCGAAAATACCGGTGATACCGCATAAAAACACCAACACCGCCGAAAACATAAACGCCCCAACAGCTTGGTTTAAGGTGTAGCCTTGCGCGCTTGAAATAAGTAATGCAGCGCCCGTGGTCGACCACGCAACCAAAATGGGCACTTTATAGTAATACGACAATGCAATAGAGCTTACTCCCATCGCAAGCCCCAGCATTAATACCCAACTGGCCACTAAATCAGGGGTACCGCCTAGCACCATCACTAATTGATATATCAATGCAATTGAGCTGGTAAAGCCAATAATCACCGCCACTAAGCCCGCGGTTGCTCGACTGATCAGTTGACTCATAAAGGGGAGACTCCTTGCAAAACATGCAGATAAAAACCTACCTTATCGCAAGAAGCACACGTTGACACTGTACACTTTTGTAGTATTTGAAGAGTAATTTACTATACAGAAGGCCACCTAGTCGCGGTGGCCGTATTTGTGCATCTTTCGGTTAAGTAATCACTAAGCGGCAGTTTGATCAACCACTTCTTCGTTTACTTCTTTCGCTACGGGCTTGTCAAAAATACCTAAGCGGATACGAATAAAGTGCAAAATTTCTTTTGCGACATCAATGCCCAATGCACCTTCTAGGCCTTCAAAGCCAGGGCTTGAGTTTGCTTCACATATTTTAAAATGCTGCTCGTCAAATAATAAATCAATGCCCGCTACATCGAGCTTTAAAACGTTGGCCGTTTGTGTTGCAAGCCACTCAATTTCAGGGGTAATTGGGAATGACTTACCTGTACCACCCGCACTGACATTTGCTTTAAAGTTTTTACCCTGCGAGTTGCGTTCCATACATGCAACGGCACGTCCACCGATAGTAAGTACACGCAAATCACGACCGTGGCTCGACTTAACAAACTGCTGCAAAATAATGTTTGCTTGTGGGTTTGCAGCCTCGATTAACTGCATAAGATCATCAAACTCTTCTTTCGACTTTGATAAAAAGACACCACTGCCCTGCGACCCCGATAACGTTTTGATCACCACCGGGAAACCAATTTGTTTTTCAACTAAATCAATATTTACCGGAAACTTTACGAGCATTGTATTAGGGGTTGGTAAATTACACTCAGCTAAAATTTGCTGTGCAAATAACTTGTCTTTCACCGTTTCGATTGACTGCGAGCTATTCACGCAATACACACCTAAACGCTCAAGGTGGCGAATAATAGCCAAAGCAAAATACGTTGTGCTCGCGCCCATACGTGGAATAACAAAATCAGGTAGTGCAACTGATTGACCATCAATCAAAATGCTTTTGCCATCTTCGCGGGTAATGGTTAAATCAAATTGATCAGGCGAAAAAACTTGTAAATCAATGCCCTCTTCTTTGGCAGCTGCAAGTAAACGCTCAACTTCATAGGTTTCTTGCTTTAACAAGCCCGAACTGTCTTTATAAATGATCCACCCACGCATGGTTAGTACCTCTAGTCTTGGGGTTTAAGTGACAAAAAAACGCGGATTATGCGCAGCATTGCAGCCCGAGTAAAACAAATAAATTTTATCGTCACGATTACCAAAAGCAGCATTGATAGAACAACTATTGACCATTAAGTTAATTTAAGGTAAAAACTTACATTAAGTTAACATTAAAACCCGTAAGAGAAACATGTGAACAGGACGCTTGCATTAATCTTCATTCTTCCAATCAGTGCATTTGCGCTTAACGAATGGCATATTCAAAGCGATGGCTTTATCTCTACGCCAAGCGCTGAAAAGCCTGTTATTGCATACAAATCAGATGAGCAATTTATTGCACCTCAGCCTATTGTTAACTTAACCGCGCCCCTTAATCAGCTTTCAAACAAAGCGCACGACTACTTATACAAACAAAGGCGCTTACCTAAAACGCTGAGCGATACCGCATTTAGTGAATTTGATATTGAAACACTAAAAACCTTAAAAACCGGTGATCAGTATATTTTGAAGGTAGACGAATACCTAAGCTACACCGTCGAAATTACCGACATTATTGAAGCCAGCAACGGTGATCGCAGTGTGTTTGGTAAGCTAAATGATCACGCACAAAACGACCATCAAGCCGTTATGACCCTGACAGAAAATACCTTACACGGGCAGTTTAATGCGGGTAACGAAAACTACCAATTTGAAAGTTATGGCAAGTATGGCTGGGTAACCAAGCTGTAAGTGACAAGATTCAAGCAACAAAGGGCGAGTTTGTAGCCGCGGTTTTACATCGCACTACACGCTCGCTCTTTGCTTTTAAGCCGCGTATTACTTGTTTAACACTGGCCATAAAGTCGCGCCATCGCTGTCGATAGGGCTTAAAATTTTCAGGCCTAATATATTTGCAATAAGCGGATACACATCTAAGTTACTCACTTCATCAAGTTGCATACCGTTTTTAAACGCAGGGCCGGTGGCAATAAATGTGGCGGCCATATCATCGGTGTATGCGTAACCATGGGTGCCTAAATAAGGCGCCATTTTGCTGTCGGTGAATACGCGCGGTGCAGTCGTTTGTAAAATAATATCCCCCACACGCGGGCCTTTATCGTAATGATAATCACGCTTTTGTTGATCATTTAAAACGATGTATCGGCCATCTGCCGCCTGAGCAAGCTTTTTGCTAAACCCCGCAATATCGGCTTGGCTATCTGGTTTGGCGTAATAAAGCACGCGCGGACCGGTGTTTTTAACAATGAAGTTATCATCCTCTGGTAGCTGACTAATTTTGATGCTCTGTTGGGGATCAACTGTCGACATGCCATGATCAGAAACAATCACCAAATTAATATTCTCATCAAGCGCTTTTAAGCGTGTGTGCAAGTCTGCCATTAAGGCATCTAAGGTTTGTACTGCATCAAAGGTTTGCTTTGCATCAGGGCCATACTCATGCCCCATACTGTCTACCAACGAAAAGTAACTCACCACCAAACGTGGGCGCTTTTCTTTTGGTAAGCTTAACCATTGAATAATTTGATCAACACGTTTTTGGTAATCACTGTGCTTAGAATAGTGATAAAAGTAATCTGGCAACATGCCGTTAAAGCGCGCATCAGACTCTGGCCAAAAATAGGTTGCCGCTTTAACCCCCTGCATTTGTGCAAGGTTCCAAAGCGGAATACCATTTAGCCAAGTGCTGTCGTCTTTGCCTTTGCCCATGCTGTAACACTCATTGCGCTGTGTATCGCAAAAACGGTTATCAACAATACCGTGGTTTACTGGCAACAACCCCGTAATAATCGACACGTGATTAGGAAAAGTTTTAGTTGGATAAACAGGGCGCATTTTGGTTGCCCTTACACCCTGTTCACTGATTGCTTTTAACGCAGATGCACGGTGTTTTTCAATGTAATCCCAGCGAAACCCATCAATCGAAATAAGCACAACAGACTGCTCACTATCGGCTTTTACCGTTCCACTTATGATTAACAAACCTGCTAAAAGTAACTGAAAAATACGCATACAAAACCCTTGTTAGTTTAATTTTTTGATTCGTTCGAGTATGTTACCGTACTCTTTTGAAAATTTTGTGATCGTGCTTTCAAGCTTTTTCACACTGCGTTTTAAACGTGTACCATTTGCTAAGCTATACATAAATCCCCACAGCCCAGTAACCACACTCAACACAATAAATACCACAACAGGAAAGCCATCTAAATGCTCCACGACTTGCGGGTATTGATCAAGTAACTCAATGCCTGCGTCTGGCACAAGCGCATTCACCAGTGGATAAAAATCTTGCGGGTCTAAATACCAAGCCAAGCCAATTGATGTAAGGCCTAGCATTACCATACGGTTAAAACCATGCACCATACCAAAGCGTTTAACTGATGAGTAATCATATTTAATATCTTTACTCACATTCACCGCATACTCACGGAAGTACTTTGAATAACGCTGTGTTTCTACATCACTGTAGGCATAGTAAACCCAATCACCGACATCGACAGACCCTAATAAGTCTTCACCGGCTTTAAAAATATACGGCTCGCCCGAGGCTGTTTCGAGCATGATCTCACCTTTTAGGGTCGTGCTACGATTACGGTATACCTGAACGCGCTCTGTCACATCGGTGCCAACATAATTACCGCCACGGTAGGTGGTGGTGGTTTCTGTTGTAGTGACTGTTTCACGGGTTTCATTGGCGTGCGCGCTTTGTGCTTTGTCTAATACTTTACCTAGCACGGCTCGGTGACGAATAGTGCCCTTTTCATTACGCGCCCACACGTTTTTATGCACATAGTTTGTTTTGTAGTCTAGGCTGTATTCACCCATTATGGCGTGTTCAAGATCAGCAATAGTGGTTGGTTTAACTAAATGTGATTCAGCCTTTCGCTCTGCACTCACCGTTTGGTTTTCTGTGCTTTGCTCGTCATCTGCCAAAACCGATGCTACCGGCTCAACATGCTGCTTAACACCACAACAATAACAGTGTGCGGCATCTTTACTAATACGCTGCTGACACGAAATACAAATTACATCGGACTTACTCGGCAAGCGAGCAAGCATGTGATACCCCAATTGATTTTGACTGGTTGATAACATGACATCGGTGGCCGCTAAAATCGCATCGTAGTGTGCTTCCTTTTTGGCCTTGGCTTTTTTATGGTATTTATGTTCTGCAATAAATACCCCGATAGCGACAGGCAAGGTTGCTAATAATGCCGGCACAAACTCAAGTTTGGCAGCAAATAGCATCACTAAAAATGTAATAAAGCCCAATACAAGCCATAGCACAGTCCCGCCGGTGTAGGCTCGGTTAATGCTGCTATCCCAACTGCGGTATTGTTGATCAGCAAAGTGCACAATCACAATTGGCATAAAGCGGTTATTCTTCACGACTTTAATCGCGTCGTTGTTTGCTATTCGGTAATTTAGTGTCAAAGGGCTTGGCTGAAATGCAGTGATCACATTGCCCTTTTGTAAATTAGCAATCACCTCTTTTTCAGCATCCACGCTAAACTCGTGAATCTGGCCGTGTTTGTCTTCAACTTCTAACCACCAATAGCCATATAACATATCGTCATTATTGGTTTTATAACGGCGCTTATAGTAGTACATCGATTTAACAACACCGGTAATAGTGCAGGCTTGTGGCGAGTAGTGTTTTACTTCAGCAAGCAAGTCTGGGTTGAGCTCTTCAACCGTGTGCATTTGTCTTTTTTGCTCAAGAGCTTCACCACAATCACAACAGTGAAGATCGGTAGCATACACCGTATTTTGGCAATGTTGCATAGTCATTCCTTGCTTAATTATTTACTTAAATCAATTGTTAATGTTTGCTCGCCAGCCTCTATTTGATGCCAACGACGATACGTTTTATACCCCGGTGCCGACACCTGAATATCGTACGCGCCCGTTTTTAAAGTCATTCCTGGGCGGTACTTAGGGCCTATATTCATAATACGAACCGTGGCATTAGGTGCATTGGTGGCAATGGTCAGTTTGGTTTTTTGCTCAACCAAATATTGTCTGCGAGATTGTTGCTCGGCGCTTAAATTTGCCGTGTCGTGACGTAAAATATCAACCTGTGCCAGCGCATGGCTCATCGGGCTAAAACGCTCGTATATATGCAGTTTTTCTTCAAAGGCTAAGCCTAAAGGATGCAGTACCGGCTGGGCATGAAGAGTCCAACGAATCGCGTAGCTAAATACCGGATTACTCGACTCATCCACTTTGTCTAAAAAGTAGTTAACCGGGCTTTGCTCATCTTCGGTAAAGCTATTATGAATAAAGAGCACTGGGGCAATTAAAATCACGGCAGGCATTATCAGTTTTTGCAGTACGCTCAGCCATGTTGTTGGCTGCTTTTCTTGGGCAGGTTTAATAAGTTGCCATAATTTCAACGGCAGCTTGCTAAACGTTAAACAAATTAAAAATAACGATAACGACATTGAAATAGGCGGAATAATCACCGAACGCAACGCCTGTTTACCGTACTGCGCGTACTCACCGCCATCGGCAAATTTACCTTCAGCGCTATTAAGCATGGCTACGTACTTGTCGGTACGTTTTTCAATATTGGGATCAAGCACCTGATCTTTAAAGTTCTTTTTATTCCAGTCTGCGCGAATGTTTTTCACGTATAAGTCGCCCATACGGTCGGCGATTTTGGCTTGAATTTCTGGGTGTAGCTGAAACTCAACCCAGCTTAAGTTAGGCTGTAAGCTCATACCCCGTTTGCGCATTTCACTTTGCCATTGGTTTGTCGCTTCTTGAGTGACTTTAGTCGCAACGGCATTAGCAAATACCTGACGTTGATTCACATTCCACGTGCTATCAAGCTCAAGGCCTTTGCTTGCAAAATGAGCACGCAGCTTTTGTTGCGTGGTGTCGTGTGCACGAAACGCCATTAAGTTTTCAAGGGTAAACGGGTAACCCGTTTCTTTAGCAAACATTTTATGAAAATTAGGATGCTGTAAAAAACGTAGTTGATAATGATCAGGGTCGTCGGTGTATTTATACCGCTTATCTTTAAAACCGCCGTCGCCACCGGTCGCTAAACTTGCCGCTTGCAATGCAGTGTAAACACCGCCCGTTAGCACGCCCATTAAAATAGTGCCTGCGGCGTTTTCTGCCACCGAGACATCTTCTTCAATTAACCAATAGTCTGGCTCAATGTAACCAATACCGGCTTTTAAAATGGTGCTTCTGTAATCGGCCGCTTCACGTTCGTAACAGCGATTACGGCGGTCTTTTTCGCTGCTTTTATCGTAGCGCTCACGGCACTTCGCAATACTATTGTGGTAATCGTATATTTTCGGGCCGTACTTTTGTGCACGCGCAGAGGCTTTAGCAATATGGGCTTTTTGCGCTTGTTGATACTTATTCCACCCGCTGTTGATTTCTTGCTCAACCTGTTGCCAATAACCTTGTTCGCGCTCACCAATGCTGGCTAACGTGTGGTTATATTTTTTACTGCCCTGTGCGTAGGCTTTGTACTTAACCACCAGCTCATCGTACAACTGGCTGTAATTTTTATAATGTTTATCAAAGTCTTGATACGCCTTCTTTTGCACGAAAGAGGCAATAATTTTACGCTTATCTTGCTCAAGGTTATCAGACAGTGCCGCATCGCTATAAAGTAGGCCACCAAACAACGCCAAAAAAGTCAGGTTTTCTGAGCTATGCAACTGTTCAGGGTTATAATCAAGGTCGTTTACTTTAATTGAGTTAATTGCCAAGGCATCACGCAGCGCTGCGCTATAGGTTGCAAACTGGCGTTGCTCAGCCGTTGAGGGTTCTATTAACGTTTTTTCGATGGCGTACTTTTGCCCAAAAAACACCACCGGCCACACAAGGCAAAGTAGCGCAATAAACGAAACAACACCGCGGCCAACTTTAGCAACCATGGCTTTGGGTAAAAAGTCGGCTAATAACAGTGCGACACCAACGCCCGACACCGCACGCCCATAAATTTCGAGGTGCTCTAAATCGGCCGCAGAAGGGGTGCCTAACCCCACGAGCGACACAAGTTGCGCATTAAAAATAGCTTCGGGTAATAAATATAAAGTAGCTAAAACAAGCAGCAGACAGCGCCACCAAAACGGCTTTATTATTGTAGTCATAGTATTGTTCTTTATTGCTTTTTACGTAGTTCTAATTCAACCGCTGGGTCGGTTTCCAAGCTAAAGTCTTCATCGGCTTGGCGTGTGCCAATTTCGAGATTGGGTGCTTTAGGCGTCTGTGTAACCTGAGGAACATAGCTCACTGCTTGAGTCGATTTAAGCGTGCCTCCAACAGCTGGATAAAGCTTGTTACTTTGATACGCTTTAAGCTCGTCTAGGCGCTCTAAATCAAGATCATCGGGCATGCTTGCTATTAACTTAGCGTCGGCTTCATCGCTAAAATAAGGGGTCACGTTTGGCAGCTCAAACACCGAGCAAAAGCCATACACCGTGTCGTCAATAATCACAGAGTCGGGACGCACCGAGCGCGACTGCGCTAGTAAACTGCGCTCATGATAGTCGTGACCGTTAATTGAATAAGTCGCAATCATAATGCCACGCGCCTTGGCACTGGGCTTTAAACGAGCAGCGGTTTGCTTGTAGTGTCGAATATCAAGCACGTAGCCAAAGTTACGCTTCAGCTGTTTTGCTAATTTGTCGAGCTGCAACGGGCTGTCGTAACGCTTTTCACGGTGATAACGATTACCTAACGCTTGCAAGCTTTCGAGCTGTTCTTTGTTGCGCTCATAAATAGGGTCACTCCCTGCACCGCGTTTTAAGTCACTGGCCAGCTTGTTCATAGACGCTTTAGCTGGCGACTGAATAAACGCTAAATAAATGTCGGGGTTAATGTCACGCATACGCGTTAAATTGCGCATTTCTAAACTGCTAAAAAAGTAATTACCGCCACCAATGTATTCGTACGCCAGGTAGTCGAGCATTTTAAGATCGTTGATCGAAGCGTTTGATTTAATTTCAATATTAAGCTTTTGATGCGGTTTACGATAACGCGCAAAGCTCGACGCTAACTCACGAAAAGAGGCAGGCAAGTCATCACTCAGTAAGCCTGTATCTTGATTGCGCAGGCGTAAATACCCCCACTCTTTTTTATAACTCATCGACTCAATTTTGCGACGCTTGTTGTCGACCGTGCCCGTTTCGCGGCCGGTACGCGCATCGTGGTGTACAACCCACACATCGTCGCGGGTAATACGCACGTCAATTTCAATCACGTCAAAGTTATTATCAATGGCATCAATCACTGCATTAACTGAGTTTTCGGCGTAACGAATCGAACCTCGGTGGCTTTGCAGGTTAAATCCACTGCATTGTCGCGCCGACACATAGTTAATATTGCCAAGTTGGCTCTCAAAGAAGCCTCGGGCAAACAGTGCTTCTTGCTTGGCTTTCACTGCTTGCTTTTGTGCAACAGTGAGCGTGCTTTCGGGAGTCGCTTCTGGGGTACTTTTACAGGCCGTTAAGCCAACACAAATAAGTAAAATGCCGACCAGCAGCAAAGGTTTAGTAAACGAAGTTTGCATCATTGCATTTACAGCCAAAAGGCTTTCCTTTTTTATTAGAGCTCATAAAGAAGTGTGTAAAGCTGAATAATATATGAATAGAGGTCCCGATTTAAAGTAATAACTTTAATTAATCCAAATATTTTAATTTAAGATACAAGCTGTTAGATTAAATTTAATAACTATCGCAGTTTTGATAACAACACTGAGCAGCCTAATAGGAAGCGCCTCGTGGGAATGAAACATGATCGACTTTCGTAAAAAAATTACCCCTGCGCGCGAAATGCGCTCAACCAACACGTTACACACTGCCCTTGAAAGTGATCGGGGGCGCATTATTAACAGTGCCGCCATTCGTCGTTTACAACAAAAAACCCAAGTTTTCCCACTCGAACGCAATGCAGCGGTGCGCTCGCGGCTAACCCACTCTCTTGAAGTACAACAAGTGGGGCGCTTTATAGTGCAAACAATTTTTAATAAGTTAAGCGACGCCCAACAAAAAGAGTATGGCCTTGCAGGCCTAGAAAGGCCCTTAGAGAGCCTTGTTGAAATGGCGTGTTTGATGCACGACATTGGCAACCCGCCATTTGGTCACTTTGGCGAAGCCGCCATAAACCAATGGTTTGAAAAACACCTAGAGTCGCTCACGCCAGAGCGCTGCAAAGCCAGTGGCATACATGTTATTTTTAAGCACCTTGCACAAGACATCAAAAATTTTGAAGGCAATGCGCAAGGTATTCGCATTATTCATTCTTTGCTTTCACTCAACCTAACATACAGCCAAAGCGCCGGCATATTAAAGTACACCCGCCCTGCCAGCATGGCTAAAAAAGACATCCCACAAGACAAAAATTACTTAATGAAAAAAGTGGGTTATTACTTTAGCGAAAAACCCTTTATTGAGGCACTGCAAACCGAGCTTGATATAGAGCAATATTGCCGCCATCCCGCAAGTTACATAATGGAAGCAGCCGACGACATTTCGTATTGCCTTGCCGACATAGAAGACGCTGTAGAAAAAGGCATTATAAACGTTGAACTACTGTGCGAAAAATTAAAAGAGCAATACACGCGCACCTTAACAAACCTCACGCTTAACGACACCAAGCACAGTGACTTTGCCGAAAAAGCCATTGATTACGCACTGAGTAAAGCCGCCGAGCAGCCCTATAACTATAATAGCGAGTTTTTTATTTACCTACGCGTGACCTTGCTACACCCGTTGGTAAATTATGCCGCAGAGCGTTTTGTTGGCAATATTGAAGCCATTTACCACGGCGACTTTAACCAAGCCTTACTGGAAGATCGCAGTCACTTACATGCAGTCACACTCACGTTAAAACAAGTGGCCATTAAACATGTATTTTGCCACAAAGAAGTAGAGCGCCTAGAACTGCAAGGTTATCGGATCATTAGCGGTTTGCTCGATTGCTACAAACCGTTACTCGCCCTTGACCACGACGCCTTTAAACGGGTTTTAAAAGGCGACCCTCAGTATTTAATTGAAACACGGCTCGTTAAAAAGCTCTCAAATAAACACATAAACAGCTACCAAAAAGCCATTGATGCCTTAAAAGCAGAGCCCGATCACTTTGCAGCCTATGAGTTTTATTACCGTTGCAGACTTGTTCAAGATTACATTAGCGGTATGACCGACCAATTTGCTTACGACGAGTACCGCGCTTTAATGGTTATTGATTGATTCATTTAGCTATTTATTTTAATTTGTTAACAAAATGTGGATAAAAAACCCATCAAGGCTTAGAATTAAGTCATTGTTTGGGTCACCAGATTAACCTTACTGGTCAGGAAACTATGCCAATTATAAAAACAACACTTTTACTGATACTTGCTAGTGTAAGTTTCACCAGCGAAGCGCAGTATAATGAGGCCATGTGCATTTTGTTAAAACAACAAATGCATGAATTTCGTAATAATACGAGTAATCGCAATTATCGCTCTGCAGCTCGTAACTATGAAAAGAACTGTAAAAATCCGACGCCTGTCCACAATGTCGAAGCATTTGAAAAGTTAACCGCGCAATCGGCAGAATCAACCCCCATAACCCCCAACAAATCAGTAAGCCCAACAGAGCACTCGGCTGCCATTCAAGGTATTGCTGACGATACTCCAGCACCTGAGCCACAAAACCTCGACGTAACGCAATTAGAGCAAGCAACTCAAGATACGCCGCCTACATCAGAGCCAGAACTCATTTCTGATGCAGCCGCCATTGAACCTGTTGCCAATGCATCAGCGCTCGAAACAACAGAGCCAGTGCAGAGCGTACCGCAGCCGCAAAACGAGACTAACGAAGCGCTAACAGCGGCGCAGACAGCAACGCCGCAAGTAACAGCATCACAAACAACAGCGCCGCAGACAAATAATTTAACTGATAACCTTGAAAGCGAGCCCGCATCTGATACACCCCCTGTGTCAGCAACAGAGGCAGAAAAACCAGTCGATGCCGCGCCAATACCTGCAGAGCCTGCACCAACACCACAACCAGCCCCGGTGCAAAGCGCCGCGCCTAGTTCGTCAACGTCACTGCTTATGCCCAGCTTAATCGTGCTATTAGTGCTGCTTGTGGCGGGTTTGTTTATTGTACGATTACGCAAAAGTAAACAACAAGACACACATCCTGAACTTGAACACAGCTTACTAGAAGCGCAAGCACTAAAAGCCGCCGCAAACGCAAATAAAGAAGCCGAAGAACTTAAATCGGCCACCACCGCGATACTTGCAGAGCAAAGCACAGAACAAGCCCCCGACATAGAGAGTGAATTAGAGCAAAATCGTTCGTTTACAGCCACAGACAACGAAGACAGCAACGATGAGCTTTCGGAACTTGCCCGCTTTAGTGCTGAACGCGACTTTCACGAGCAACACACTGATTTTGCCGATGCGGATCAGTTTAATGAGCTCGAACTCGACAACGACGAGGCTGAGCCCAAAGATGAAACTGAGCCCAAAGATACTGAGCCCAAAATTATAGCCGAGCCCACACAAGCTGAAACCTTGTTAAGCAGTTCATCATTCGGCTTCGACGAGTACGCAAAGCAAGAGCTGCTTACAGACGACGAGCCATTAGCCAATGAGCTTATAAGTGATGACCTTGAAAGTAACAGTTTTGAAAGTAGCGATTTTGAAAGCGATGCTCTTGAAAGAGACAACCTTGAAAGCAGTGTTCTTGAAGGTAACGAGCTTTCAAATAACGAGCTCGAACAAGCGCCTGCTTTTACTACCAGTTCATCATTCGGCTTCGACGAGTACGCAAAGCAAGAGCCACTTACAGACGACGAGCCATTGACCAATGAGCTTATAAATGACGACCTTGAAAGTAACGTTCTTGAAAACGATAGTTTTGAAAGCAGTGCTCTTGAAAGTAACGATCTTGAAAGTAACGAGCTTGAAAATGACGAGCTCGAACAAGCGCCTGCTTTTACTAGCAGTTCATCATTCGGCTTCGACGAGTACGCAAAGCAAGAGCCGCTTTCAGACGACGAGCCTGTAAAAGATGACGTACCAGAGTACGACTTATCATCGTTAATGGGTGACGATTTATCATTTGCCGATCAATTTAGCGACCAGCCATCGCTAGTTACAGAACCTAAGCCATCAAACACCGACGACGATATTAGCGACGACGATCTGGCAAAAGCGTTACAAGCACTTGAGCAAGAACTGTACGAAGAGCCTAAGCACACTCAGGTTGAATATACAGAGCAAAACGATGATGCAACACTAACCGAAACCGAGCAAGAGCCAGCACAGCAAGATGATAACGACGAGCATACCGACAGTAAGCCACACAATCCGTTTGCTAACTTGTCGCTAGACCCTGCGTGGGATCCAAACTCATCAGAAAAACCCTCGTTAGAGAGCAAAGCTAAACAGCCGAAATCTCAAGCCTTAATCGACGCCGAAGAACGCGCCAAACAACTCAAAACCGACGACTAGCGACTAAGGTTTTTTAAATAAAGATTTTTTAATCAATAAAGATTTTAAAAAAAGGGAAAGCACCGTGCTTTCCCTTTTTATTTCAGTGTGGTGCGCGGGCGCATTAACCAATGAAAAACAAATATCAACGAAAAGAAAACAGCCACGGCCAGCACACACAAAAGAATAATGTTTTTTGGCAAAAACGAGTCACTCTTGTAGGTGTGGCGCTTTATTTCACGCTCTGCACTTAACTTTGTTCTTTCGGCTTTACTGGGTAATTTAAACTCATGAAATGAGTCGTTAGATGTTACTTCTGAACGCACCGTTTGGGTGCTCTTTTGCTGCCATAGCATATCAAACTGCTGAAACTGCACTTGCTTATTCTCAATACACCACTCTAAATATTGCACTGACAATGGCTTATTAAGGCAACGAGACGGGATCACATAAAAACGGTCCCATGCGGCCTGCTTGCTAATATATGCTTGTTCTGACAAGGGTTTAGCTAACGAATTTTCAAGGTAAGCAATATCATGGTTATAAAATGCGAACTTGCGCTCAGCTATTTGCGCTTCGGTTAAACAATTCGATGCAATGCGATCAGATAAGTTTTGAATGCGCTGTTTGTAATCATCAACTTCGTCGAGCAGGTGAGTTTTACGCAGTGCCGATTGCAGTTCACTGCGTTCAGCTTCCATAGCGTGGCATTCAACTGAAGGTGCTGTTGTTTGCGCCCATGACACACACGGCGACAATAACAGAGAGAATAAAATCCGTTTAATCATTAATTTACGTCACTGTAAAATAGAGAGGAACAGAGTACCATTTTTAGCTAAAAATTCAATACGGTTGCGTTAAATCTCCGCGCTTCTTTATCCGCTCTTCTTTAAATAATGGCTAAGGTGAATACGCTCCTCGTATTCATTATTTACCTACTGGGCGCTGCCACTATTAAATCATTCTTGCTACAACAGACTGTACTACCTATTCATTTAATTAAGTGAGCAATCTTGGGGCAATAAAATCCCGTTGATAACACGGCAAACATGTCGTTATTGAGTTGTTCTCGGCAATTGCTCCTGCATTGCGCTACCTCCTGCATCCATGTAGTCATAAACCAGACATTTTAAGCACCGCTAGCGACAGGTTTAATCCCTCAAAATAATTAAGTATTCTTGAATTAATATAATGCCGCTTAGTTATTAAAGTGACTGCTGATGCTTATAAAATTGCTCGTCGTCAAGCTCAAATTGGCGCATTAACCAGTCTTTAAAAACCTGCACCTTGTGCCATGTAAAATGCTCTGCTGGCCCCGCTAAATAGTATTTAAATTGGCATGGGTATTCAAAGTCGGGGTAAATTTCAAGCTGCCCAAGTTGTAATTGCGTTTCTATTAGGCGTCGGCGAACGATAGCAATACCTTGCCCTGCAAGGGTTGCTTGTATAACCAATGCCGCATTGTCTATTTCGAGCGAAGGTAACGCATCGGCGTTCATGCCTAATTGCTCTGCAAACGTTAACCAACCTCGTTCGGCATCGGGGCAAATATCTTTTATTAGTTTTTGCGCCATTACTTGCGGCTTAAGCGTTTTAGTTACATCAATTAAACCCGGTTTGTAAGCTAAAAATAAGCTGTCGTCGGTTAAAAGCTCACTTTGTAAGTCTGGGTAATTACCAAGACCAAAGCGGATACCTAAATCAACTTGCCCCGTTGAAAAGTCGGCCAATTGATCGCTAGGCTCAATACGTACTTTTATGTTTGGGTATTGGTGTTGAAAATCGCTGATACGCCCCAGTAACCAGCCACTAGCAAACGAAGGCAGCACCGATAAATTTAACGTATTTGGGTGACTGTCTTGGCTTAATGACTGCACACCCGTATGCAAATGATCAAACCCCTTGAGTACATGAGGCAATAATTGCTCGCCCTGACGCGTTAGTTCAACGTAACGCGTATGACGGGTAAATAAAGCACAACCCAGTTGCTGTTCGAGTAGCCGAATTTGTTGGCTCACAGCAGCTTGGCTTACAAATAACTGCTCAGCGGCCAGCTTAAAGCTGCCAAGCTTTGCAGCATGCTTAAAATACCAAAGGCTCTTTAAAGGAGGAAGTTTCATATGCGCTTATGGTTAATAAAAACTTAAGCATAGGCAATTTTTAATCGTTTGTCAGCATTGTTCTCTCACGTAATACTCATACAGCCAACCGCCATCAATTAAGGATAACTGTTATGAAATACTGCATCATTTTACTCTTTATTTGCCTATCGAGTGCAAGCTATGCAAACCAACCCGCTGTAACTCAGCTTGATACCGACGAAGGCTACCCCTATAAAAACTTAATTCAAAAAGTAGAACGCGTTGAAATTCGCTACGTTGAAAACCAATACACCGTAACGTGCCGCGTGAATGTGCAAACACTGCAAAATCAATACAATGGCAAAGAGCACACCGTGTCTGCAAAATTATTTGCCAAACGCCCCATGGCCGCTTGCCTCACACGTGACAAAGCCAAACAAATTTTAACCATGCTTTAACCTGTTTCAACCTTGTAAAACTAGGCTACGAATAGCAGTACTTCCCCAGTAGCCTAGTTTTTTAGCGCCCAAAACTTCTAATTTCTAACGTCTAATTTCTAACGTCTAACTTCTAGTTTATAACTTCTTCTACTTTCTCAACTTCAACCGGCTCTGCCAACGCATTCTCATAAAACGCGAACACCGCTTTGGTATAAGGCTGAGCATAATGCGCATCAAGCGCAGCTTGCGATACAAACTGCTCCACCAAAAACAAACAGCGCTGCTCCTTACTTGCAAACAACTCGAATCGGTTGCATCCAGGCTCTGCGCGAGTGGCAGCTAAAATGCACTGTAAACGCCCTTTACACTCTTCGAATAACGCCGCTTTAGGGGTGATTTTTGCAACTATATTTATCATACTGATTCCTTACTAAATAACTTTAAAACCCATGTTCTAATAGGCGGTGCCACCGTAAATGCCACCACAAACGCAGCCGGCCACGCATTAGCAAAGGCCTTCATCCAACTTGCTATAAACGTATCGCTTAGGCCTAAATTCACGTATGTAACCCATGCCGATAATAAAAACGACATTAAGAACGAAAACGCCGCAGTAAAAATAAAATGAATTTTCATATGTCCTCCTTGGCGTTACTATATTTGTACAGGGCAAGTGACAACAGTCACGAAAATGCAAACTAAGATTGAGGGAGTCGTATGCTGGATGATCTGCATTTGTTTATTGAGATAGCGCGCCGTAAAAGCATGAGTCAAACAGCAAAAGATCTCGGCTTAAATCTTTCAACCCTTTCTAGGCGCATACAGGCATTAGAAGACAAACTTGGCGAACCATTGCTGCAACGCACCGCCAGAGGCATTGTACTCACAGCCAAAGGTGAAACCCTTTACGATGAACTCGGTCAGCAAGTGCTTGCACTTAATAGCCAATTAAAACAATTAAATGACTCGTCGGGAGCAAAAGACTTTTACCTTTTGTGCCCACAAAATATCATTGCTGGCCCACTCATGAGCGCAATAAATCAGTTTGCCTTAGCCAACCCTGCGCTTAATCTCCACATTTACCCAAGTAATGCCAATAGCCAACTAAGCCAAAAGCGTTTTGATCTAGCGATTAGAGTGGGCGAACAACAAGATTCAAGCTATTTTCAAAAACGCCTAGGGGCGATTGCCATAAAGCTGATAGTAAAGAAAGGGGCGCCAACATCACGCCTAGTGCTGCCCTATTCAGAGTCGCAGCTGCCTAGCGGATTATTAACCGCTTTAAAAAATGAATTTGAACAAATAAGCTTTTGTTTTGATATTACAATCGCCAGAAAAATGATCGAAGCAGGCTACGGTGTAGGCATACTGCCCATGAGTGAAATTAGCTGCATAAAAGACACCCGCAACTTTAGTTATATAGAAACGCCCCACAGCATTCCAGCAAGGCCAATTTACGCCCTGTGGGCTCACTCGCGCACACCCTCTGCGAATGCGCAGTTATTAATAGCGCAACTACAAACCAGTATTGCGGGTTCACCAAGCTTACAGGGGGAAATATTAGCGCTTTAATACTTGCTGCTTATGTTGTGAGGGAGCCTGTCGCAGCGATTTAACATCGCGTATTCGCTCTAGGCTTGGCTCTTTAAGATAGCTAATCTAAGATCGACTCTCTAAGCTCGCACATCGCACATCGCACCTTGGCGCTATTCCGCTCTTGTAGGCATGAAATTTATTTCGCGCGTTTTTCAATCGCCACAATATCCAAATACACCGCCATACCTAAAAGCCACCACCCGTAGGAGCCGTTTTAACGGCGAATCTGTCGCAGCGATTTATAGTGCGTATTCGCTCTAGGCTTGGCTCTTTAATATTGAATATCTAAGCTCGCACATCGCATCTCGCATCTCGCATCTCGCATCTCAAATCTCGCACCTCGCACTTCACAAATCGGCGCTATTCCGCCCTTGTAGGCGTGAAATTTATTTCGCGCGTTTTCAATTGCCGCAACACACAAAAATACACCGCCATACCTAAAAGCCACCACCCGTAGGAGCCGTTTTAACGGTGAATCTTTCGCAGCGGTTTATAGTGCGTATTCGCTCTAGGCTTGGCTCTTTAATATTGAATATCTAAGCTCGCACATCGCATCTCGCATCTCGCATCTCGCATCTCGCATCTCGCATCTCGCATCTCAAATCTCGCACCTTGGCGCTATTCCGCTCTTGTAGGCGTGAAATTTATTTCGCGCGTTTTCAATTGCCGCAACACACAAAAATACACCGCCATACCTAAAAGCCACCACCCGTAGGAGCTGTTTTAACAGTGAATTTGTCGCAGCGATTTTATAGCGCGTATTAACCTCATGCTCGATGTGCATTTACAACTGAAACTCAGAAATTTTAATTTAAGCTTTTGAACTATATGCGCACCTTTGAATGACTTGATAACAAATAGCTTTTTGCATAACTTCATTTAACTGGCATTTACGCATCGATAAGATAGCTTTGGCTAACTGTTTGTGGGAAACAATTGGAAATGGTGGTCGTTGTTTTAATTCAACAAACCAACCTGGAAAGCACAAAATTGGTGTTACTTGTGTTTGAAACCCCGTAGCCTCATTTAACCACTTATAGACCCATTGTGATTGTATTTCCGCTTGCTCAATCGGCTTACTCTCATTCCATGAAGGGAAGGCTAATAAATTGTTTTCAAATCGCACTTTATAATTGATGTCATCTTTTATGCGCTTATGCCGACCTTTTGTCTCAATTGCAAAAACACCATTCGAACCAATAACAAGATGATCAATATTAAACCCATCGGCTTGAATGTCATGAAATATTTGGTAGCCATGTGATTGAAGCTCAATTAACTCAGCTGCAACGGCTAATTCAGCATCACGCCCAAGCTTCAATTTTATAAGTTTATCTGACTCAAGCCATAACTTTCTTGCCGTATAGATTAAGCCGATAGCTATAAAGATGATAAAAAAGTAGTTTAATTGACCACTAGCAAACATTTCGGCAATCCCTTTAAGTGCAAAAGGCATTGTGATAATAAATACTGCTAAAAATATGTAACCTACAACGTCAAATATTTTGTCATTAACTTGGTCATTCAATGTCTGTGCTGCTAAACGCAAAAGCTTTTTACGCTCAATAGGTAACTTTGCATTTTTTTGATGTATCCATAACTTAAAGAATATAACACCTAGTATTGAGTATGCCCCAATGATGACGAATAAAAGACTTAGTCCTTGATTTAAGAAATTTTCCATTAGCATTACCTGTTTTGAAAACAGCTTATTTATACATTAATTATTTAATTCTGTCGCGTTGGCGACGGCAACCAAAGAGAAGTAACCGCCGACTTCTCTTTGGAATCTCTCGGCGCCCCGAGGTTCACACTGTTTCCTCAATTTGAATTAATTAAATGAACGTAACCAGCGTAGATAGGCCATCCATGGCCAAGCTACGCTTTCTACAGCATCCATGCTGTTAATTACTCATAATTAATTCAATTTCGGGTGTGAACACGGGGTGTAACCGTAACTAAAGCCTTCAAATTACCAATGAGTTATTATTTGTTTTCATTATCTATTTTAGTAAACTGACTGTTCGAAAACAGGGAGTCGTTATGGAACAGGTTGGTATTTACGAGCAACTGATTACGCAAGTAATCGAGCAACACCTAGATCGTGAACAGTTTTATGTCGGAGAACGCCAACTTGAATCAGCAGAAGCTGCCACTTGGCTGTCTCGATTTTTAGGTAAGTTAATTGCTCACGCGATTGATGCTATACCTAGTTCAAATAATCGCTTACAAGAGCAAATCAATCTAGCAAATAACTTAGTTTTTTGGCTTAAAGATCATATTCGAGATGATGAGCTAATAAGTGAAAACCTAGTAGATAGCCAAGGCAGAATCCTCACTGCACTATTCAATACTGAAAACCCAATTGCAGCAAACCTCAAAGACTACGCCAAAGATATATTTCCATTAACAGGGCTTACCCAAAGCGAATTATTTAGTGGCGCGAATGCGGGTATATCGCTCGAAACAGAATTAAAGCGTGAGATAAAATCGGCCGACACTATTTACTGGTTAGTTTCATTTATAAAGTGGACAGGGTTAAGAATATTTAAAAATGAACTTGAAGCCTTTACCAAAAGTGGTAACAAGCTAAAAGTTATCACCACCTCTTACATGGGGGCAACAGATGCTAAAGCGGTTGAATTTTTGGCAAGCCTACCAAACACTGAAGTAAAACTAAGCTATAACAATCAGCAAGAACGTTTACACGCAAAATCTTACTTATTTATGCGTAACACCGGTTTTCATACTGGCTATATTGGTTCGTCTAACTTATCGCATTCGGCACTCACCAGCGGCCTTGAATGGAATTTAAAAATTACAGCGCAAGAAATTCCGCATATTATCGCTAAAACCAAAAGCACCTTTGAAACCTACTGGCAATCACCAGACTTTGAACTGTTTAGTGGTAAAGTTGAATGTAAAGAAAAGCTAATAAACTCACTGAATGAACAGCGTGGTAAAGGACAAGCAAGTAACCAGTTCTATTTTGATATAACCCCTAAAACTCATCAATTAGCTATTTTAGAAAAACTAAGTGTTGAACGAAGCGTTCACAATCGCTTTAAAAACTTAGTAGTGGCAGCAACAGGCACAGGTAAAACAATCATATCTGCATTTGATTTTAAAACCGTGTACGACAAAAAACCAAATGCCAACTTTTTATTTGTTGCTCACCGAGAAGAAATCCTCACTCAAGCACAAAGCGCATATCGTGGAGTGCTAAAAAATAATGATTTTGGCGAGCTTTGGGTTGGCAACTACAAACCTCAAAGATACAACCAATTATTTGCCTCAATTCAAACCCTTAACAACCAAATCGACAACATAAAATTGAGTGCTGATTTTTATGATTATATTGTTATTGATGAAGTGCATCACGTAAGTGCTAACAGTTACCGTGGCATTCTTAATTACTTCAAGCCAAACATTTTATTAGGGTTAACGGCCACACCTGAAAGGCAAGATGGGGCAAATATATTAGAAGATTTCTGTGGTGTTATTGCCGCAGAGATCCGCTTACCAGAAGCCATAAATCAGCGCCATTTATGCCCGTTCCAATACTTTGGCCTTGATGACGATACAGATTTAAGCACGGTAACGTGGCGAGGCGGTCGTTACGATATTAGTGAGCTTAGTAAGCTATATACAGGCGAGAATAACCGCGCGAATAAAATCATATCGAGTCTCAACGATATCGTTACAAATATTAACGCTATTAAGGCATTAGCATTTTGTGTAAGCCAAGATCATGCTGAGTTTATGGCCAGTAAGTTTAACCTTGCAGGTATAAGTGCAGACGTACTTACCAGTAAAAATACTAGTGAACGAAAACACAAACAGCAGGCGCTTAGACGGGGTGAAATACACATACTCTGCGTCGTTGATATTTTTAACGAAGGGGTCGATATTCCAGAAGTAGATACACTGCTATTTTTGCGTCCAACCGAGAGCCTAACGCTATTTTTACAGCAGTTAGGTCGTGGTCTACGTTTACCCGACAACAGTCAAAAGCAATGTTGTACTGTACTCGACTTTGTTGGTAACGCTCGCCCCGAATATGACTTTGCCAATAAGTTTCGCGCACTCATTGGAAAAAGTAACCAGCCAATAAAAACCGAAATAGAAAATAATTTTCCGCACTTGCCGCTGGGCTGTCGTATAGAGCTACAAGAACGCACGCAAAAAACTATTCTACGTAATATACAACAAGCAACAAACAGCAAACGCCGTTTGCAACAGCTTATAAACAGTTATTCTCATCATACAAGCGACGAGCTAACGCTAAGTAACTTTTTACGTATAAACCCACAAGTCACACTAGAAGATATTTATAAACCGAAAGATACAAGGCATGGCGGTTGGCATTGGTTAAAAGACGAAGATATTCCAGCAGATCAAGTTGATATATATAGTGCCTATTACAGAGCTATAAATACGCAATTACTTAGCTGTGATTCATTGAGCTATTTGTGCTTTTTACGCGATTTATGTAACAGCGACTTCAGCATTGAGGTAACACCTAAAAATCAACAGTATGCACTCATGGCACATTACAATTTTTGGGATAACACTGGCACAAGTCTAGGGTTTAAATCCCTTAAGCAAAGCTTACAAGCACTAAAAGACCCGTTATTACAACAAGAGTTATCAGAAGTGATTGCGCTTTTAATAAATCGTATTCATCAACAAGAAAGTGGCTTAGCGTGCCTACCAAACCATGCAATAAAATTGCACAGCCGCTACACTCGCCAACAAATATTAGCGGCGTTCGGCGCGCATACGTTTGATAAAAAATCGACCGCTCGCGAAGGTGTATTAGAGTTCAAAGAACAAAATTTAGAGCTACTATTCGTCACGCTCAATAAGTGCGAAAAAACCTACTCACCAACAACGCTGTATCACGACTATGCAATCAGCCCAACCTTGTTTCATTGGCAAACGCAAAACAGCGCCCGACCAGAACACGGCCGCGGCCTAAGCTACATTCAGCACCAACAAACAGGCAAAACCATCTTGCTGTTTGTGCGTGAACAAAGCAAAGATGAAAACGGCCGAACCATGGGATTTGTAAACTATGGCGAGGTTAAATATCAAAGCCACAGCGGCAGCCAGCCAATGAATATAACATGGGAATTAGTAAGCCCCATGCCAAACGAAATGTGGCATGAGGCAGGAAAATTGGCTGTTGGGTGATTTTAACAAAAAACCACTACAAACTAATTAACCATAGCAGTCTTATATACTACTTTTTCACCTTTAAAATCTTTTATTACTTTACTTGCTATATTATTAATTTTACTAAAAACATTGGCTGCATCGTCAGAGTTCAAGATATTTATACCACTGTATTTCTTACCTATACCATTAATAGAAGTTCCTAGTTTAATACCACCAACTCCTTTACCATTTAACCACCAACGATCATGAATTAATGGCTCTTTATTTATTTTTGTACCTGCGAAAAAAAACTCAATTCTAGGGTTTTTATCTGGACAAATATTGTCCAACCAATAACTTTCAATATAATCATCCAAATCATCAAAACCACCATTATCCTTCATCTCCTTTATTAGCTTTTCATATACTGAAAGGCTAGTAATTATTTTTATATCCGATGAGAAATCCCAATCTAGACTATCGACTATAAAATTTAAATCCTGAAGACTAAAATATGGTTCCGAGATAAATATTTCATCTAACTTGCTATTTTCAACCCACAATTTAATGAAATCTACAGCCTTTTTATACTCTTCATCACCGATATCCAGTACAACAGAATCATCAGTTTCAACTTGACTATCATTAAATGCTGTTTTTATTTTATATACCTCACAAAACATAGAAGAGTTGGAGATGAAGCTATCGAAAATAGGTTGTAAATTAGAGTACAATATATTTTTTTGTTTGAAGTTATCCGCATATGCTTGAACAAAAAAACTTAAAACTACATGTAAATTATCTGCATCAAGATTATCTATATTTCTCATAAAGTCCAATAACTGTGGAGTCTTTCTTCGAACTGCTTTATTTGAATTCAATTTAGCTAATTGGTCATTGCAATATTTTGAGAATTCATCCTGATCTACTAACTCAAGCTTTTTTGAACCGAAATCAGAGAAACTCTCCGTCAACTTTTCTTGCTTCTTTTTAAATTCTATATTTTCAGAAATTAATTTAGAACGATGAGGATCACCGTCTGTTAGCGATGTCAGTGTAGTCGACAGCTTTGGGTCAATTTCGAAGAATGAATCTATTAATCCTCTCATTTTCTTTTGGAGTTCGTAGGTTTTTTCACTTGTCGTTAAAAATAAAGCATCTTTCAGAGCCCGTTTTACAGTACTTCTACAAATATCTTTACAAGATGAATAAATTGTTTCAATTAGATCTATCCTTTCTATAGATATATTTACTAAGTTAGTCTTTTCAATCAAATCAACTAATAAGCTTTTTCTTGTCGTTGGTTTCAAATTAGTTGCTAATTCTAATATGCAACTTTCTGTATATATAGAATCAGCTAAATTATTAATTCTACGTGCTTTTTCAAGTAACCCTTCCCATAAAGTAGTACTTTTCAAGTTTTGATAACTTAACTTCAAAGCTTCTATACATAATTTATAACCATCATGCTTGATACCACCGTCCATTGGCATTAACTCAATTATAGAATCATAAAATCCTTCAATCTCTAATTTTTGTGTAGCAGTGAAATTATCTCCTTTGCATAGTGATTTTAAACACAACGTAAGGCGACGAAGATTATTAAAAACCAACCAATCTGAACTAATTTTACTCAATAGTGAAAATATATTTTTAACTTCGAGATAAGAAAGCTTATATTGATGCTTATCTGTATGATAAAAAGGATCAAAAACCATCGTTTTTTCAAATATATTTGAAATAGTTATACTAATAGCCTCATTCTTCAGATTTTCGTCAGTAACTTTACTTAAACAATTAAAGAAAATATCTTTGTCATATTTGTAAATAACGGGAGATAACGAAAAGAAAACTAGTGAGTACTCTTTTACTGTTGATGTTCCATAACTATCTAATAATTTTAAAATGTGTTTTTCTATAACAGAGTTTGCTTGCCCTTCATGAGAGTTATTTTGCAAAGATGAAATTAGCTTTGAAAATAGCCTTGATTTTTCTATATTACCGCTAAGAATATTAATTCGACTGATAATTTTCGCTACATTATCCTCATAAAAATCTTGTTTTAACAATGAGTTATTAACTCTAATTGCTAATTCAATACAGCGACTGTAAGAAGTCTTTATTTCAATTACATCAATCGTAGAGTTATTCCTTATTTCTTTAATTTCTTCCCTCAAATACGTTGCTAGTTCACTCTCACTTTTTAGTAAAATGTTTGCTAAGCTAAATCCTGCATTAACTTTATTCCAATCTGCATCAATGTAACTAAATGATTCCTTTAACTCTTCAATTAAATTATTTCTAACTTGTTGATTTTCACCTTCCATTTGATTTACTAGACATAATAAATGAGCTATAAATTGAGATTTATCATTATTATTTGTGATTCTATTTTTTAGTTTTCTTAACTTATTAAAATCGGATTTATTTATAGAATCAAGAACATGAAACCTACTAGCTATAACTCGAGAAGCTCTTGTATATTCATAATCACTTGATATTTTTTTTATGACACTTACTACGTTATCTATATCAAAATTTTTATTATTAAATACATAACTCATTACTGCATAACAAATAGCTTCATTCTTTCTTGCTTCAGTATTCAATTGAGCACACCAGTTTATGGCTTGATTAAGACTAACCTTTGCTTCTTCTGCGATAACTTCCTTTAAAAGTGTAAAGTGTTGTGCTGACTCAATTAGAACCTCATCAAATATAGAGTTTTTGTATTCAATCATTGCTCCCCAGTATACTTTGAAATCACTATCGTGCCACGCTGATTGAATAACCATTATAGATCTTAGAGTAACTAAAAGGTCAGGTATTTTATTTCTGACATAATTTAAAGTTTCTTTATGCCTATCTGTCTTATTTAGGTTTTTAGTCTCAAAAACTGCAACATTTAAACACAATGCAACATAATCAACAGTAGGACCTGTTTTTTCTAAGCGAGGTAGTTGATTTAATATTTGATTATAATTTTTCATTGAATAATCATCATCAAAACCTTTTATAAAAGAAGTAGTTAAATCCTTATACTGTGTACAAGTAGATGCAAAATCAGCTGATTCAGTTATCAAATCAAGGCAATGACTTAATAAATATTGTGCACCTTTGTAATCTGGAAATGCTTTTAACCCTTCTGTAATCAATCCTATTTTATCACCATTGCTAATTTCTAGACTTTCTATTTCTTGAAAAAAGCTTTCAACACTAGAACCTGCTTTAAAATCTTTAATCTTTCTGAGCGAGTCTTTAAATTTATCGTCAATATTAAAACCCTCAAGGTCAATTGAATCAAGTTCATCCTTATTTTTTAAAACAGCCTCAAAATATAACCTTGCATAAGCATAATCGGATTTATTTCCTCCACTCCTACCAACTTTATCTATATAAGAAATAATTTTGAAAGATAACTCTGGAAATATTGGAAAAATAGAGACCGATATATCCATTGACGTCTCAGCATCCAAATGCTCAATATTAAGATTTGAATATAAATATTCTATTTGTAATAAAACATCCTCATTTACGATCATGTTTGTAGATTTTTGCGATGTAGCTATCATTGCTAGTATTTGAATTTTATCTTCAATAAGAGTGATTTCGTTAGCTAAGTTGATAGCTGAACTATAGTCTTCCTCTTTTAAATAACATTCAATTTCACTTTTTAAAACAGCTATTTCTGATACCCCTTTGAATAGAGAGTGAAGTTGAGTAAACTTTATCCTATCGACTAAGTACCTATCATCCGCTGTGGAATTCATACCTATTTTTATTGCTTTAGATAATGTATTCAAACTATTACTTTCTTTGTATACATCAAGTATTGACTCGTTACTCAACCCTTCTACAACACCATCGAAATCTTCAACCTCTTGTTTATATTTCAAAATTGAAAAAATATTTTCAGAGTTTATTTTTTTATTTTCAATATAGTCATCTATAATTGGCTGAACTAAAGCTCGATTATTTGACAACTCTAACTTAAGGTAAGATTTTAAAGCTGGATTTGCGATCTCTAAAAAATCCCCCTCAAATTTAATAAAAGATATTTTTTGCAAGGTTTTTTCTATATAATCTAAATCCAAGTCAAAAACATTTAAAAAATCTTCACACCTTATTTTTAAAGGGTTATATATCAGGAAAGATAACAGATCTTTATTTTCATAAATTAAATCTTTATTTAGCCTAAATTCAGCCTCTAATATTGTTTCATTATGTTCACCATACTCTTCTAAAATATCATGAACTGTGAAACCTTTATCAATAAGTCTTTTTATTGAAATTAACTTTTCCGGTATACAAGGGTATGCAGAAACTATTTTATTTACATCTTCTCTCTCAACATTTGAAAAAAGAAGTTCACACTCTTGCTTGTTCATGAGCGGAATTGGAAAGTAGTCAATAGGGGACTTTGCTTTAATGAACTTTTCATAAATAAACTGCTGATTTGTTGATATAATAAAAGTCAAACACTTCAAATGAAAAGGCATTATGTTTAATATTGATTTTACAGAATCTATACTTTCAAGATTATCAAGACCATCAATTATAAAAACAGTTTTTAATTTCTGAGCATCGCAATGTCTAGCAAGTGAAGAGCATAGTTTAGAATACATATCTCGACCACTTGACATTCTATCATCTAACCCTCTATTGTAGATCATCCAAGATAACTGTTCCGATATATCTTGTTTTATAATTTCTTCGTCACAAGAAAAACCACTTATTGGATTTAGGAATAAAGTTATTACGTTGTTATCTAACTGCTCGGTAAGTTGAGTTAAAAAAACTGTTTTACCTATACCTGGTTCCCCAGTAATAAAAATATTTCTATCTCCCTTATTAATCTTGTACATGCAATCACTAATAGCGTACTCGCGATTAATATTGATCTCCGGCTTTGGAAAATAAAAATTACTATGTTTGTAAGGTAAGTCTAACTCTATATCATCCATAATGGTTCCATAATTTTATATTGAATAGTTAATGCTTTTATTAAATCACAAGTCATGCGTGATGTTACTCGCGCTATCATAAACACCAATCTACCAGTACACTCCAATTCCCCGTGATCACACCTGAAACTAAGTTAATGATGAGTAATTTACAGCATGGATGCTGTACAAAGCGTAGCTTGGCCATGGATGGCCTATCTACGCTGATTACGTTCACATCATTAACGTAAGTTGAAGATCAAGTTTGATCCTCGGGTGCGCCGAGAGAGTCCAGAGAGAGGTCGGCGGCAGCCTCTCTTTGGTTGCCATCGCCAACGCGATAAAACCTCAAATAGAGGTTTTTAATCCCTTAAAAATCCTGCACGCAAACTCTAGGTCTGTACGTTAAACTTCACTATCTACACGTTATAACTTGGCTTATCTTCCGCCACTAAACCAAGCTCATTATTTTGCTGTTGATAAACAGCACTTTCTGCAAACTCAAAACTATTTATGCCTACCCACAATTTGGCGCTGTTTGCCTGTGCAACCTGATACGCCCAGTCGCTCACTGAGCGTGATTTTTCGGCATCACAATTAAAATAATCGCTCAACTCACGAGTTATATGCTGGTTATATATAACGAGATTTTGTTCTTGCCAGCGCTCACGGTGCTCTTGCGCAGCTAAAAAGTCGCGTTTGCTGTTATTGCATTTACTATGAGCTGCCACAAAGTTGTGGCCTAAATCGTTGGCGTAACGCGTAAACGGAATAAAGTGATCAACCTCGGTTTTGCTGTTTAATGCCTTTTGACAATAAAAGCAGTGACCGCGTTGTAGTTCTATTAATACAGGTTTTGCTTTATTGAGTGCATTGCGATCAAAGCCAAATAAAAAGTCATGAAGTTGGCTTTGTGGGCCGATTAGCGCTTGGTTGTATTTAATACTTTGAATTTTTTGTAGCCATGCATTTTTAGCTAAGTACACAACTAAGTCGTAAAAACGTCTAAAACAACTGGCAATACCTGCATTTAAGGTAATGTATTGCTGCCCTTTAACATGAGGATATAAGAAACACTCTTCCTTGCCATTTAGCTTTTGTAATAACCATAACGGTCCATCTTTAATGGTTTGTAACGTTGTTCTGCGTATGTTTTTCCAATCACTGCACTTTTTTAATTGGCTAACTGAATTAATGTTATTTAATTTTGCATCGTGCAGTGTGGTGATGATTTTGGCTTGTTTTTTGGAGTTGGTATTTTGTAAAAGCAGCTGGTCTCTATTATTACCAATGGCACCAAAAGGAGATGCTTGATGCCAATACAACGCAATAAACTTTTCGACTAATTCGTCAAACGTTATTGGTAATTGCGCATTCGGATCTATTTGCTGTTTTTCAATGCTGATATCAGCAAGCGCATGCAACAAGGCAAACTTGTAAGTGGCACTAAAGTCCCCTTCCACCAGCATGCGTTGAATATAAGCGATAAAGTCGAGCTGTTGCTGCATAGCCATATCCAAACTATGCCTTTAATGAAGACTTTGATAAAACGCTGAGGGCTTCTTTTAAGCGCATAAGCTAAATCCTGTTACTGCGGCTTAAAATTAGTAAACCGCTCCATGGTTATTTATTAATACTAAATAACGAGCCGTTAAGCTGCTATTAAGTTTAAAAACAATCTAGCACGAATGACCATGATAAATATAGGGTTTATCGATGAATAAAGTGGTTGCTCTAAATTAACATGTGAGGGATTCGTTTAAAAATGCGGCATAACGAGGTATGCCGCACTGTCGTTTTGTAATTTATAAGATTAAAGACTTACTTTGGCGTTCGTCTATGCAAAATGGCGTTTAGCCATGTTTCTGAGGCGCGCTCTGGGCGCTGGTCGGCGCTTTGCCACGACTTTAAAATAAACAGATTGGTGTTTTTAATAATGCTTTCGAGGCCAACTTCGTTTAGGTCGGTAAATTCGCGACCGTTGTGTTCACGCTCACCGTCGCCGTATTTAAACGATACATACACAATACCTTGAGGTTTAAGTGCGCGGGCTAGGTTATTAAAGGCGTCGGTTAAGTCGTTTTTTGAGACATGAATTAAACTTGCGCAGCACCAAATACCGTCGTATTTTTCAACGTCTTTTAGGTCTTGAAAGCTGCTTACTGCCACCTCTTGATTTAAGTATTCTGAGGCTAGCTTGGCTATTTCGGGGCTTATATCAAACGCATCAACGTTAAAGCCGCGCTCTTTAAAAATAAAGGCGTCGCGGCCAGAGCCACACCCAGCATCTAACACGGTGCCATTTTTTGGCAGCAGCGGTAAAAACTCATCGTAAAGCTGAGTTAAATCTACATCGAGCGTGGCATCAACAAATGCTTGTGCGTTTTGGTTGTAGTAATCGATTGTTTTGGTTGCCATTTTACGTCCTTTATCGTGGCAGTAGTGCTTAGGTTAAAAATAGCATTAAAGCGAGATATCGGTAAATAAAATGAATGAAGAAAGTTTAAATTGGCCAAACTAGTTAAATAAAGCACGGCATGAAACCGTCGTTGCATTTTTACTGCTAATCGCCCCAAAAGTGTTAATTAATTTAAACACGCGAAGTATTCCCCCTGCCTACCTCACGACTAATTTAACACTTTAGCAGGTAAAAGCTGCGCCATTGCACGCGTTATGTTTGATATATAACAGGTTATTTGTTGCAAAAGTCACAATTTAATAGGGCTTTTGTCGCCCATTTCTAAACATACGACTATAATGTTAAATGAAATCAACATTCTTAATACCAAATACTAGGGATACACAATGAAAAAACTTCCTATCGCATTGGCGCTATGTGCTGCTTTCGTGTCTGCAAACACGCTTGCAGAAGTTCGCATAAATGGCTTTGCTTCAATTGTGGGGGGTAAAACTCTCGACGACGACACAACTTTATACGGCTACGATAACGATATCTCTTTTAAGAATGAGAGCATGTTTGCTTTGCAGCTTTCAGCTGATTTACAAGAGAAATTAAGTGCGACAGCACAAATTGTTGCCCGTGGCGATAACGACTTTGACGCTGAGTTTGAGTGGGCTTATTTAACCTATGAGTTTACCGATGAGCTGCAACTAAGCGCAGGTAAAATGCGTGCGCCGTTTTACCGCTACTCAGACTTTTTAGATGTGGGTTACACGTACCGCTGGGTTCGTCCACCGCAATCAGTGTATAACTTACCGTTTTCGACCTATGAGGGTTTAAGCTTATTGCACAATACCCAATTAGGCGATTGGGACTCTACCTTGCAAGTTATTTACGGCAGTTTCGATGGTGATATTGCGGTTGTATCTGTTAATGGCGACACTGAGTTAAACGACATTGCGGGTATTAACTGGACTCTAGCCTACGACTGGTTTAGCGCTCGCGCTGCTTACTTTGTTGCCGAAACAACCATTGATATTGCAAATGATACCGACGCAGGTATTGCACTTAATGGCTTAGAGCAAGCATTACGTGGTGCAGGCTTTGTTGATCAAGCCAATGATATTGCTGCAAATGAAGATGATGGCTCGTTCTTTGCGATTGGTTTTTCGATTGATTACAACAACATTTTATTTGACGCTGAGTACACTGAGTTTGAAGTAGAAAACAGTGCGCTGGCTAAACAAACACAATATTACACGTCGGTTGGTTATCGAATGAATGAGTGGACCGTTCACTTAACTTACGAAAACAACGACGACAAACACGATAGTAATCGCTATAACGCGTTACCTGCTGTACCGCCATTAAACGCGGGTATTAACCAGGTATTAGAGGGCGTTAAAGCAAAAAGTAACGTTTACACCATTGGTACTCGTTATGACTTCCACCCGTCTGCCGCTTTAAAAGTTGACTTTAGTCGCTTTAAAGATGACATCACTGATACAGAAACTGATGTCGTTGCTGTTGCTGTTGATTTAGTTTTTTAATTGGAGTTCATAATGAAAAAATTACTATTAGCTACAGCGGTAACGCTTTTATCGAGCACCGCTTTTGCAGACGTTGCCGTGATTGTTAATCCGGCCAATGGCAATGCAATTGATGAAGGCACCATTAAAAAGATCTACCTTGGTAAAGCAAAGTCGTTCGACGATGGCACTAAAGTAAACCCTGTAAACCAAGATGGTAACAGCGTGAGCGATGAGTTTAACGACAAGGTGGTAGGTAAGTCGAGCAGCCAGCTTAATGCGTATTGGTCTAAGCTGGTTTTTACCGGTAAGGGCACGCCTCCTGAAAAGCTGGCGAATGATCAAGCCGTTATTGACTTTGTTGCCTCTAATAACGATGCGATTGGCTATATTGATGCTGCGAAAGTGACCGACAAAGTAAAAGTTATTGCGACGTTTTAATCGGTATTTGTTTACGTAGTAAAAAGCCACTTCAATATGAAGTGGCTTTTTTAATTTTAGCGTGTCGTTCTTAGCTTATTCAACTTTAAATTTTGCTGTGGCGTCTAACAGTGAGTCAGACAGGTAATGTAAGTTTTTAGCAACATCGCGTACTGCCGAAAGCGAGTCCATGGTCTCTTCGAACGACATGTGCATGTTAGACACATTTTCTACAACCATGCTGGCAACAGAGGTTTGCTCTTCGGTTGCGGCGGCAATTTGCGAGTTCATGCCGTTAATTTCTAAAATTTGCTCAGAGATTTTCTCAATCGATAGGCCTGTATTCTCTGCAGCTTCGGCGTTGTTCATTGCCATGTCGCGCGCTGAGTTCATTGCATTTACCGATTCACTGGCTGCGGTGGTAAGTGTTGAAAGCAGCTCTCTGATTTCATTTGTCGATTGCGATGTACGTGAAGCCAGTTCTCTTACTTCGTCGGCTACCACGGCAAAGCCTCGACCTTGCTCACCGGCGCGCGCGGCTTCAATTGCAGCATTCAGCGCTAATAAGTTGGTTTGCTCTGCAATTGAAGTGATCACGTTCAAAATTTGCGTTACGTTTTTAGTGTCGCTTGCCAATTGGTTGATTGTTGAAGCGGCTTGGTTTATTTCGTCGCTTAAGGTGCGTGACTCTATCACTGAGCGCTGAATTTGCGTGCGGCTTTGCTCTACTTCGCGCTCTGCTGTTTGCGCTGCTTCAGATGCACTTGCAGCAGAATGAGAGATGTCGGCCACGCTTTGGCGCATTTCTTCCATTGATTGCTTCACTATTTCTGCATCGGTCGTTTGTTTGGTTGTGGCTTTTTCGGCGCGTTCCATACCTTGTACTAATCGGGTTGAGTTTTCCATTAGCGGCTCGCACACTGCAATTACTTCAAGTACTGCGGCCTTTAATAGCTTTATAAAGGCATTAAAGTTAATGGATACATGACCAATTTCGTCTTTAGCATGCACAGCCAGCTGCGTGCTTAAAGAGCCTTTGCCATCTGCAAGTAAGCGTAAGTTGTCGGCAGCCGCACTTGCAGACGAGCCAATACCACGGGCAATCCAAATTGAGGTAATCACCAATAAAACTAACGATATAATCGACACAACGAGCATTAAATGCAATGCGTTGTCAGAACGCGCTTTAGTGGCTTGTACTAATTCAAAAAAGCGGTCATCAGCGCGCGCCTGAGCCCCTTTAAAGCCGGTGAGTACGGCTTCATATAGCTTTGTTTTTTGCTGTGCCTGCTGCTGAATTTTACTAAAGTCGGCTGTACCGTCGATCATGGAGCTGGCAATAGCAGAAGAGGTTTTTGCGTATTGCTGTAGTTTTTCTTTTGTTTCTGCGTTCACATAGCTGTTATTGATAGCAATAATATTTTGCAGGTTTTCGTTAATTACTTTGTACGTTTGTGCTGCGCTATCGACTAAGTCTGACTCGCCAAAGGTGACCGCTTGTGTGTATAGCTCATCGAGCTTTTCGAGTAAGGCCACATTTGCCGAGGTGAGTTTAACGACTTGATAAGACGACTTTTCTAGCTCATCAAGTGAGCCTCTATTATCGCTCATCGCGATATAGTTGGTTAGCACAATAATGACAAATGCAATGACTGCAATGCATGTTATGGCATGAATTTTTTTTGTAATACTTAGATTTTTAAATGAAATACCTGCAGACATTGAATCCACCTTTGCTGTCTTGTTACCTAGTATTATCGCCTGTTTTCCCTAAAGTATTAATTATATTTCAATTTTCAGACTTTATTCGTATAAATAAAGTGTAGTATCATCATGATATAGGCTTAACTTGTGTGATTTTTCTAGTATAGCAGTTATCTAAATTGACACGCTTTTTGGTGTCAGTATTTTTAGATGTAATTCATTTATTTTCGCTAAGTTAGCAGATTATTTCGAACAGAAAACCGGTGTTAATTTTGGGGGAAAGGTTACATTTAGGGCGACAATTCTAGGCCATGTTTATAAGGCATGCCCCTACTGTATACCCCAGCCTTAACTTAAGGCTTGTAAAGTATGTTTGCTGGCTGTTTATTCGCTGCACACCTTACGTGTTAAGCAACTAACTAGCATAATAATCACGCTGAAACGAAAAAAGGCCCTATCGGACCTTTATGTTACACGGGCATTACTGGGCGTTTTGCTTTGCAACTAACGCTTTTAAGCTGTTACCAGCAACAAACAACGACGCTGCAAACAACCCTATATCTTTTAATAAAAACTCACCCACAAAGCTCAATACAGGAAAACCGGCATCGCTCGTAATACCTGATAAAAACACCATCATGCTAATGGTTACTGTAAATAACGCCATGGATAACAGCCCACCAAGCACCGATAAAGCGGGGTTAATAAAGCGTGCGAAAAATAATAAGCCGATGATAATTTCAAGTGAGCCTAAAAAGTTTACCAGGCCTTGCTTTGAGAAAAGGGCATACATCCACGAAACCAGTGGGTTATTAGCTATCATGCCGTACATGCCCTCAGCCTGCCCCGCAGAAAACTTAATACCACCAAACCAAATATAGATGATACCGAGTGTAATGTAGATAAGCGGCACACCTGCTTTTTCTAGCTTTTCACCAAGGGCGTTAAACGTTGTTAATTGTGTATTCGTAAAAGCCATGACAGCTCTCCTTTATTTAACCTACTAGTAGGTAGGTTTGCTAGGTAAAATTTTTTGAGTGCTGAACTAGGCCAGCATCTCAATCCATGCATCACACGTTTGATTAAACAAACCAGCATGATGCTCACTTCGGTTTAGCATAAGTGCGCCTTTTATTGCGCAACATATAATGACCGCTTGCTGATAAGCAGTAGATTTAAAATTAAACTCACCGTTATCAAGTCCGACTTGCAAAATATCACTGAGTATATTTAGCTCAAGATCAGCCATTTTTAATACCTGCTTTTGCAGCGGTTCGGCCATGAGTCGCAAGTCGGTTTGCATGGCGTAAATACCACACATTTGCCCATCGTTCGCACAACTTTGAAACACAGCAAAATAACCTTGTAAACGTGCTTTGGCTGATGGCAGCGTTTTTAAGTGTGATTCTAGCTGCTTTAGCTGCTCGCATTTTAACTGACAAAACGCAATGCCCAAATCGGCTTTGGTTGCAAAATGATGGTGGATACTCGCTTTGCGAATATCGAGCTCTTTAGCAAGGTCTGCATAGCTAAAACCATGGAAACCATTGCTTTGAATAAGCGCATCGGCGTGTTGCAGTATGTTTGTATATGTCGTGTTCATGTTGGGGATATTACCTACCAGTAGGTAGGCTTGCAAGTTGTTTTTTAATCAATGCGTAAAATAAATCATGCCTGAGCATAAAAAATACGGTGCGTTTAAGGCTAAAAGCCGCGTTATTTCTGGCATGAGCACAGCGAGTAAGCTGTTTTTAAAAACGACTTTTTAAGCTGCATGACATTTTAAGTGCACTGTTAAAGGTTCACTGTGAGAAACATTTTTTAATCGATTGCTCTGTTATCAGCAGTTCTATTGTCAGTTTTTTATTGTCAGTGTGTTCTGCTAGTTAAAGGCTTGTAGCAATGTACTTAAGCGAGCCACACCACACAGAACTTAAAGATTACAACAACCTATGTAAAACAAAACAGACGAGAACATTGCACATTTACGAATTTACTAGCACTATTATATATGAGAGTACTTAATAAATAGGTAAAAAATGCGCACTAACCAAACTAATTGCCAGCAAGTAAGCTGTAAACTGTGTGAAGACAACTTAGAACTAGGCTTTGACTTCACCATGGCTTTTCAACCTATTATTGACTGCTCCGCAAAGAATATTTTTGGTTACGAAGCCTTAGTGAGAGGCCCTAATAATGAGTCGGCTTATTCTGTTATTTCTCAGGTTAATGACGATAACCGTTACACATTTGATCAACTGTGCCGTGTTAAAGCCATTTCTCTTGCTGCAAAGCTAGCGTTACCGTCTATTTTAAGTATTAACTTTTTACCTAATGCGATTTATCAACCTGAGCGTTGTATTAAAACGACGCTAGCAGCCGCCCAAAAATACAACTTTCCTGTTAAGCAAATAATGTTCGAGTTTACCGAAGTTGAACAAGTCGAAGACACCGCTCATATAAAACGCGTTATTGAGTATTATCAATCACTTGGATTTATTACTGCGACCGACGATTTTGGCTCTGGTTACTCAGGGTTAAATTTATTGGCCGATTTCCAAAGTAATATTATTAAGCTTGATATGGAGTTAGTTCGCGATATTCACCTTGATAAAGCACGCCAAACAATTGTTAGCCACTGTATTGCAATGTTCGAAGAGCTTAATATAACACCTCTTGCCGAGGGCATTGAATGTATTGAAGAATACCAATGGCTGCGCAGTGCTGGCGTCAGTTTAATGCAAGGGTATTTATTTGCTCGCCCAGGATTTGAATGCCTACCCGAGGTCGATTTTAGTTTGTTGAATTAGCATAAGCTGCGAAATTCGAGCTACGAGGTGCGAGGTACGAAGTGCGAGCTGCTAAAAGCGTAATGCGAGATACGAGGAGCGAGTTACGAAGTGCTAAGTGCTAGCTACGAAATGCGAGCTGCGAAATTCGAGCTACGAAATTCGAGCTAAGAGCTGCGAGTTACGAGGAGCGAAATTCGAGTTACGAAATGCGAGTTACGAAGTGCGAGGTGCGAGGTGCGAGGTGCGAGGTGCTAAGTGCTAGCTACGAAATGCGAGCTGCGAAATTCGAGCTACGAAATTCGAGCTACGAAATTCGAGCTACGAAATTCGAGCTACGAAATTCGAGCTAAGAGCTGCGAGTTACGAGGAGCGAGTTACGAGGAGCGAGTTACGAAGTGCTAAGTGCTAAGTGCGAGCAACGAAATGCGAGGTACGAAGTGCGAGGTGCGAGGTGCGAGGTACGAAGTGCTAGATGCGAAGTGCGGACTAAATACGCGATGTAGAGTCATTGCTACCGATTGAACTTTTCGCACGAAATAAATTTCACGCCTACACTGTTTAAACTGTGTAGGGTGCAAATAGGGCAATAAAGTCTGTTTTATTAGCTCTAATCTTTCCTCGTTAGTATTCATATAAATTTAATAGCCTTCCGGTGGGTGGATCTGTATAATCCGCGGCCTATTATTTACCCTATTGCTTGTTTATTTTCGCAGTTTTGCACCATAACCCTGTCAGTATTTTTCTAGGAATAATTCGTTGATCTCAACCGCAAATATCACCATGCAATTTGGCGCAGAGCCGTTGTTCGAAAACATTTCAGCCAAGTTTGGTAACGGTAACCGCTATGGTTTAATTGGCGCAAATGGTTGCGGCAAGTCAACCTTTATGAAAATTTTAAGTGGTGCACTTACCCCTTCTTCAGGCAATGTGTCGATTACGCCAGGCTTAAAAGTCGGTACGCTAAGCCAAGACCAATTTGCGTTTGAGCAATACACAGTGGTTGATGCGGTAATAATGGGCGATACAGAGCTTTGGAAAGTAAAGCAAGAGCGTGACCGCATTTACTCATTACCAGAAATGAGCGAAGAAGACGGCATGAAGGTCGCAGAGCTTGAAAGTATCTTTGCCGAAATGGATGGTTACACGGCAGAAAGCCGCGCTGAAGAAATTTTAATTCAAGCTGGTATTGAACAAGCGTTTCATTACGGGTTAATGGCCAATGTAGCACCGGGTTGGAAACTGCGAGTGTTATTAGCACAAGCGCTGTTTGCTAATCCTGATATTTTGCTTCTTGATGAGCCAACCAATAACTTAGACATTTACACCATTAACTGGTTAGCCAATGAGCTTAACCAACGTAAGTGTACGATGATTATTATTTCGCACGACCGTCACTTTTTAAACTCGGTTTGTACGCACATGGCCGACATTGATTATGGCGAACTGCGCATTTACCCAGGTAACTACGAAAAGTTTATTGAGGCATCTAGCCTTCAACGCGAACAATTACTGGCCGAAAATGCGAAGAAAAGCGCTGAAATCGATGAGCTTCAAGACTTTGTAAACCGCTTTGGCGCTAACGCCTCTAAAGCAAAGCAAGCGAGTTCGCGTGCTAAACGTATGGATAAAATTAAGCTAGATGAAGTTAAATCATCAAGCCGTATGAGCCCGTCTTTGTACTTTGACGAAGGCAAAAAAATGTACCGCCAAGCACTTGAACTCACTAAGTTAGGCCATGGCTTTGACGGCGAAACCTTATTTAGCGGCGGCGACTTATTACTTGAAGCGGGTGCAAAACTGGCTGTTATTGGTGAAAACGGCGTGGGTAAAACGACGTTTTTACGCTGCTTAGTGAACGAACTTCAAAGTAACGAAGGGGTTGTTAAATGGTCAGAAAATGCAAGCGTTGGTTACTGCCCACAAGACAGCACTAAAGACTTTGATAACGACTTAACCCTATTCGACTGGATGTCGCAGTGGCGCACAGCCAAGCATAACGATTTAATGGTGCGTGGCATGCTAGGGCGTTTGTTATTTACCGCAGACGATGCCAACAAAAAGGCGCGCAACTGTTCTGGTGGTGAGAAAAACCGTTTGTTATTTGGTAAATTAATGATGCAAGACATTAATGTACTCGTAATGGATGAACCCACTAACCACATGGATATGGAAGCCATCGAAGCGCTTAACAATGCGTTAAAAGATTACGAAGGCACGCTTATTTTTGTGAGCCACGACCGTGAGTTTGTTTCGTCATTGGCAACCCGCATTATCGATATTAAGGACAAACAGATCATCGATTTTCAGGGCACATTTGACGAATATATGGACCATGTTGCACAACAAGAGTCATAACCCCTTTTTATACAGGTGAGCTATTTAGCTCACCTTTTTGTTTACGTTCAGTTACATAATACCTTTGACCTACTTACCCACTTTAGGTAATTTACATCTCCCTTACAAAACATAATAAATTTTTAGGATGTAAATGAAAAAGTTCCTTGGCGTATCGGCACTGACGCTTGCGCTCACGGCCTGTGGCGGCTCATCAACAGATAAAAAACCAGATGATAAAGTAGTACAAAATACCGCACCTACATTGTCTGGCTCATTAACAATAAATACAAAAGCACTTGAGCCTGCAACCTTAGTGGTTGATGTAAAAGATGAGCAAAACGATACAATCACTGCAACAATCATTGATAAGCCAGAATGGCTGAACCTCTCTAGCAAAAATAACCAAGTCACCTTTCAAATTGAACCCAGTTTGTTCGATATTGCGAACCATACATTTACGGTTGAGGTGTCGGATGGCAAAGCGACTAATCAGTATACGCTCATTGTGAATGTCGCTGAAAATCGCGAAGCATGGCAATCTATAACGTTAAGCGATGACGATATAATCGGTAATTGGCACACTAAGGATGCGAGCATTCAACTCATTTTTGCCTCGAAAGATAGCGGCGTTCTATCACACAATGGTGAGCTAAGTGCTTTTAAATGGTCAAATCCTGACGTGGTAGCGTTAAACACACACGCTATTGACTGTGTTTTGGACTGTTCTCAAAAAGCATTGATTGAAATTGATGTTTTGGCTAAGCGTGATGATGCACTGCGTGTTGAGTTTTTTAATGTATCTGAAGACAAAGGCGACGTAGTTACATTGTATAAAACACAGCCTGAATTACGCTCACACTATTATGTTGATACCCGTGTGAGTACATTTCACACTGTAAATCATTTGAATACAGAAGCAGAAGAAAGCTACTTTGAGTTTGTGTTAGCCAGCTCAGTGCCGACTCCTTCAGGAAAAACACTATTCCAACCTTATGCCGACTTTTCGGCGATGCTTAATGGCACACAACTTACAATTACTAGCGACACGCTTGTTAATACGTATAACACGTCGCAATTACACAAAGATGGCTACGAGTTTAATGTTGCATTTGACTTAAACTTAATAGATGCAGAAATTATTGCGCAATTTGATGACTTTTTGGTTGTAAAAGTAAGCCACAATTTAACTTATCACGATGAAATAACCCCAAGCCAAATTGCTGAGTCAGCAGAGCTTGTTGCCGCAATGCAAACGCAAACATCGATCGGCACATTTCGCCGTATTACACCAACCGCAGTACCCAACCTTGAAATTGGCACACGTTATACAGGCCGTTTAGATAATAAGATTGCAGACACTGGCGAGGGTTTAACATTACGCTATGTGCCTACACACTTTGCTATAACGGCTGCTAACCAAGCGACCGTCACGTTTAACACACCAAAAAACGACGATTCATTTAAGTGGCATTACACCTTAGATAATAATGGCGAAACCATAAAGTTAACAGGCAATGGCTCAGATACATCATTGCAATTTTTTACAATGCACACAGGTAAAATGCTTTATGCGCTTGAACGTAATAAAGAAGAGCGCCAAGCACGCCTAGCCTACGAGCTATTAGAAGTCATAGACGAAACCAATATCACATTAGCTGATTACAAAGAGGTATTTAGCTACTTACGCCAAGACTTTATCATCGGAAATAATAAAGTATTTTGGTTTATTAACGACGATGGAAAGGGCAGCTACTATTTCAACTCTAGTTTTGGGGAGACAGACGCTGCTTATTTCACACCAAACGCATACTGGCAACTCGAAAGCGACAATAGCATTACGTTTGCATTAATGTCTTTGTGTCCAAACGCTGATGAGTTTGTAAGCTGTAAAAACGAAATATTAGCCAATGAAACTGGCAGTTATTTGTCATTAGCTAACTTTAAAATGCTTTATAAAGACGGTGATAAATACATTTTCGACCGCTTAATATGGCAACGTCTATATGATTACAGCGATCAAGTTTATAAAGAAAACGTATATCAGCATAGTTATTGGATGGGTAAGCAATAAGCAAACAGGTTTAGGTTTTTGTTTTTAACCTGCGCGCGTCAATTGTTTCATGATGTGGTTACACACTATGGCGCGATGGCGCGCGAAATAAATTTCACGCCTACAAGTACGGGTTACGAGGTGCGAGGTTCGAGCTACGAGGTGCGAGGTGCGAGCTGCGAGTTTCGAGCTACGAGCTACGAGGTGCGAGCTTAGAGATGAGAGCTTAGAGAGTCGAGCTTAGCGCTGAATACGCATTATAAAATCGTAAAAAAGCGCGCGAGATAAGTTTCATGGCTGCATTGCGCGGTATTTTTTCGTGGCATTTATATTATAAATTTAAAGCAGGGATGATACGCTGGAGACACTTTTTTAAAAAATGGTGGGAAAGGATAATGGTATTATTACGCGTAATATTAATCTCAGCAGTAGCACTGTTTAACGTGAGTTCGGTGCTAGCAAATAATGAAAAACTCAGTTACGACGCTGAGTTGAGTACGTACTCGTACGACTACCCTGTTAAGTTTTTTAACCTGTCTTCTCAACAATCTTCTTTAAAAATGGCTTACTCATATTTAAAACCTAAGGGTGATAAGCCTACCGTTGTACTTATGCATGGTAAAAACTTTAATGGTCATTACTGGACATCGACAGCGAAGTATTTAAATGAAGCGGGCTATGGTGTTTTAATCCCCGATCAAATTGGTTTTGGTAAGTCATCAAAGCCTAAAGATTATCAGTTTTCGTTCCCTGCCCTTGCCAATAATACGCATCAATTAATTACGTCGTTAGGTATAAAGCGCCCAATTGTTTTGGGGCACTCTATGGGTGGAATGCTGGCAAGCCGCTATGCATTAATGTTTCCTGAGCAAGTGCGAAAACTTATTTTATTGAACCCGATTGGGCTTGAAAACTACCTTAGCTATGTTCAATACAAAGACACTGATTTTTTCTATGATCTTGAGCTTGGTAAAACACCCGAGAAGATCATTGCCTATCAAAAACAAAACTATTATGACGGGAAATGGAATCAAGACTATGAGCAACTTACGCACTTTTTGAGTGGCCAAATTCAGGGGGCTGATCATGAGTTAATGGCATGGGTTAATGCTAAAACCTATGACATGATTTTTACTCAGCCGGTTATTACTGAGTTCGACCAATTTAAAATGCCTGTTGCTTTAATTATTGGTACTCGCGATAGAACAGGTCCTGGCCGTAACTGGAAAAAGCCGGGTGTAGAATACCAACTTGGTCGCTATGACGAGCTGGGTAAAACGGCCGCTAATCTCATTCCTACTGCGCACTTAATTGAACTAAAAGACATTGGTCACTTGCCTCATATTGAAAATTTTGAGCTGTTTAAAAAGGCGATGAATAAAGCGTTAGCCTTTAAAGAATAACGCTCATAATGTGCGTATTTTTGATAAGCAAGCGATGCTTACGCTTTAATAATATTGCTATAAAAAAGGCCACAGCAATGCTGTAGCCTTTTGATATTTATTAACTTAAATTAAAGATCAAAACGGTCAGCGTTCATTACTTTCACCCATGCGTCGACAAAGTCGTGTACAAAACGTGCTTTGTTATCGTCTTGTGCATAAAACTCGGCGTATGCGCGTAAGATTGAGTTTGAACCAAACACTAAATCAACCCGTGTTGCAGTCCATTTAGTAACGCCTGTGCTGCGCTCAATTATGTCGTAATAACCTTTGCCTATTGGTTTCCACGTGAAGGCCATGTCGGTTAGGTTTACGAAAAAGTCGGTGCTGAGTGTGCCTAAGTTATCGGTGAATACACCGTGCAAAGTCCCATCATAATTAGTGCCAAGTACACGCATACCACCCACAAGTGCTGTCATTTCTGGTGCCGTTAAGCCCATTAATTGCGTGCGCTCTAACATGAGCTCTTCTGCTGATACTGCATACTCTTCTTTAAGCCAGTTACGGAAACCATCGTGTATTGGCTCAAGCACGTCGAACGACTCGGCGTCGGTCATGTCGTCAGTTGCATCACCTCGTCCTGGTGCAAATGGTACGGTTACATCGACCCCTGCAGCTTTTGCTGCTTGTTCAATTGCTGCACTGCCACCTAGCACGATTAAATCGGCAAGGCTTACTGGCTTGCTTAAATCTGCTTGAACCGACTCAAGCGCACTGAGTACGTTGGCTAAACGTTTTGGCTCGTTGCCTTGCCAATCTTTTTGCGGTGCTAGGCGAATACGTGCTCCGTTTGCGCCACCTCGGTGGTCTGAACAACGATAGGTGCGGGCACTATCCCACGCGGTAGTAATAAGATCGGCTTGGCTTACGCCACAATTCAGTAACTTGGTTTTAAGCTCGCTAATTTCGCTGTCTGTTAGCGTGTAATCGACCGCTGGGATCGGATCTTGCCAGATCAGATCTTCATTCGGTACATCGGCCCCTAAATAACGAGACTTAGGCCCTAAATCACGGTGCGTTAACTTAAACCATGCACGCGCAAACACATCGCTGAAGTATTCAAAGTCGTCGTTAAAACGCTCGATGATCTTGCGATACGTTGGGTCCATTTTCATCGCCATATCGGCGTCGGTCATAATTGGGTTTAAACGAATAGAGGGATCTTCAACATCAACCGGTTTGTCTTCTTCTTTAATGTTAATAGGTTCCCACTGCCACGCACCTGCTGGGCTCTTTTTAAGTTCCCAGTCGTAGTTAAGTAGCAAATAACAATACCCGTTATCCCACTTAGTTGGGTGCGTTGTCCATGCGCCTTCGATACCCGATGTCATGGTATCGCGGCCAATGCCACGCGAGGTATGGTTGTTCCACCCTAAGCCTTGTTCATATACATCAGCGGCTTCTGGCTCTGGACCTACATTTGCTTCGCTGCCATTACCATGCGTTTTACCCACCGTGTGACCACCGACAGTAAGCGCTGCAGTTTCTTCGTCGTTCATTGCCATACGAGCGAATGTTTCGCGCACTTGCTCTGCCGTTTTAAGTGGATCGGGGTTACCGTTTACACCCTCTGGGTTTACGTAAATTAAGCCCATTTGTACCGCGGCCAATGGGTTTTCCATGGTGTTTGGTTTTTCTACATTGCTGTAACGTTCATCACTCGGAGCGAGCCATTCTTTTTCGGCTCCCCAGTAGATGTCTTTCTCTGGATGCCAAATATCTTCGCGGCCGCCCGCAAAACCAAAGGTTTTTAAGCCCATTGATTCGTACGCCATGTTACCGGCTAGAATCATTAAATCGGCCCAAGATAATTTGTTACCGTATTTTTTCTTAATAGGCCAAAGTAAGCGGCGTGCTTTGTCTAGGTTGGCGTTATCAGGCCATGAATTTAAAGGTGCAAAACGTTGGTTACCTGTGCCACCGCCACCACGTCCATCTTCTAAACGATACGAACCAGCAGAGTGCCATGCCATGCGGATCATTAAGCCACCATAATGGCCCCAATCAGCTGGCCACCACGGTTGGCTTTCGGTCATGAGGTTTTTTAAATCGGTTTTTACAGCTTCAAGGTCGAGAGATTTAAATGCTTCGGCATAATTAAAGTCTTTGCCGTATGGGCTTGTTTTGCTGTCGTGTTGATGAAGAATGTCGAAGTTTAGCGCGTTAGGCCACCAATTTGTGTTTGATTGAGCGGTGACCGTGTTACTACCATGCATTACCGGGCATTGACCCGTTTTTCCATTACTCATTTTTTGCTCCTTATAAGCTAAAATGTGACGAAATATTTTAAATCTCAATTAAATGCAGTTTCGCCATAAAAGGGATTTTCTGTTAGTTATGAATCACTAATCAGTTAGAAGTTCCCGTTATTTAGAACTATAGGAGTTGTATAAAAATAATGCCAGACCCCAAACGCGACTTTAAATCGATTGCTCTGATAGAAAAATCTGATTTGTGTTAACAGCGAAAGTCGACCATTTTATAAGGGTATTAATTAACAGTGAGTCCCATATGAAAACCATTAATCCTGATGTTGCTAAACAATTAAGTATTAACTTTTTCATCGCCAATTTGCCAATATTAGTATTAACGGGGATCATCGCTGCCTCTATCGCAGGACTGGCTTTTAGAAGCCCATTGCTATTTTGGCTCGTGCTTATTGTTACGCCATTCAGTATTAATTATTTATATTCAAAAAGACGTATCAAACAATTTTGTAAAGACAACCGCTGCGATGATATGTCGTGTCTTGGTAAACACACTGATTAAATTTTAATTTTATTACCCTGTCACCAGATTATTTTCACTCCATTTAGTCTATTTTTTAGTTAGTTAGGCTATTTTCATCGGTAATTTAAAGGTTACAGCAACACCTTGATCTAGCTCGCTCGCTATACTTACCTCGCCTTGCAATGCTTGGGTTGCAAGGTTATAAACAATTGACATACCAAGCCCACTGCCTCCTGTACCACGTTTGGTGGTGAAAAAGGGTTCAAACACTTTATGTATTACCTCTGCGCTCATGCCGTGACCGTTATCTTTATAGCACAGTGTGTATGTGTCGTTTTCGTGGTTAACGGTCACTACTATATCAATGTGATTTTGCTGACGGCCCGTAAACCCATGCACACAACTATTATTCACCAAGTTTAATATTATTTGACTTAAAGCCCCGGGCACGGTGATCAGATTAAGATCATCGTCGCACTTTATGGTCACTGTAACGTTATGACCGCGGGTCAGCGGCATTAAACTGTGCACTATGTTTTCGAGGTAATGCTTAATGTTTGTTTCAAGTAAGTTAAGTGAAGACTGATCAACGGCGGTCTGTTTAAAGTCACTAATCAGCTTTGCAGCGCGCTCAAGGTTAGTGAAAGATATTTTAAAGCATTCATTTAAATGGTTCATACCATCAATAAGCGCAGCCTTTGTTAAGGTGTTTGACTGGACAAGCTTATCGAGTTCGGTGAGTTTATCTTTTGCAGAGCTATTTGCTGTGACGGCTATGCCTATAGGTGTATTAACCTCATGCGCAATGCCAGCAACAAGATTACCTAGCGATGCCATTTTTTCGGATTCTATGAGTTTTTCTTGGGTGTCTGTAAGCTCTGTTAAGGTTTTTTCGAGTGTACGAGTACGTTCTGCAACCCGTTGCTCTAATAGTTGATTTGAGCGCTCTAATTCAGCGTTGATGCGTTCATTTTCTTGCGCCGATAGCGCACGCCCATATAAATCGGCTAATGCCCCGATAAATGAACACTCATCTTCTGTCCATTGGCGTTGTCCACCAATGTGTTCACAGCAAAAAATACCTATCATTTTGCCTTTATAACGAATGGGAGCATCAAGCATCGCACCAATATTGAGGGGAGCAAGGTAACTTTCGCTAAATTCCGATGTTGCAGGGTCTGTGTGAGCATCAACAGCGGTAATGGTGCGCTGGGTATCGAGGGCTTTAAAATAAGCAGGATAAGCATCACGAGGCAATACGATCATTTGGATCTCTTTGTCGTTTTCTCTGTCGAGTAGCAAACGACATTCAATCGCGGTGTTTTCTTTATTTAGTAACCATATTCCTGCCCGACCAATTTCAAGGCCATCAAGTACAGCATTTAGAATTAAGCGTTCAGCTAATTCAACATTACCACTATCAAGATCCGAAGACATTGATACGCCGTAAAGCAGTTGGACTAGTTGTTGGCGCATTACACTCACCTTTTAGTTGCAGGACACCTTAAGTCTAGACGAACATAGAAAATCTGAGATATCAAAAATTACTTTTTAGAAACTCTTTTAGTATTAAGTAGTTGTTCAGATTAAAGTGGCTATATTGTACCTAACTCCTGTTGATACCCCCTACAACGTTATGTTGTTTAAGCAGTTTGACCAGCTCTATTTTGAGCTGGTTTTTTTTTGCCTAGTCCACACAGGCCTCGCATGTTAAAGTTACTTTAGAATTCACTAAACAATGAATATGTCATGCGTTATACCTTAATTTTATTCACCTTTTTAATGAGCTTTAGTCACTTTGCCAAGGCTCAAACAGCACAAGAAAACAGCCCTGCCTTAACCGAAGCAGAGCAACAACAAGCACTCGATAAACTGCAAGAGCCTATGTATAAGCCTTTGTTAGAGCGCTATATTCTTGATGAGCTTAAAGCGGTACGCCAAGATCAACAAAAGCTGCGTGAAGATGTAACAAAACAAGTTACTCATACCCAGTTAGATACTGCCGACCGTGCATTAACTTATACCACCGACACCATTAACAATGTGTTTTTCATTATTACTATTACGGCATCTATTTTAGTTTTAGTTGGTTGGAACTCATTACGCGATGTAAAAAATAAAGTAGAAGACATTGTAAATACGCGAGTGAGTGCAATTACTAAAGAATACGAAGAACGCTTAAAAGTACTAGAAGAAAAGCTACGAGAGCGCTCTGAAGAAATATTAACAAACCAGAAAAAAATCTCGATCACCAACGAAGTACACTCTCTGTGGATGCGTGCGAATTTAGAAAGTGATGTGGCTAACAAGATTGAAATTTTTGATGAGATTTTAAAACGTAAACCTGAAGATGTAGAAGCAATCGCGTATAAAGCCGATGCACTATTAGAAATTAATCAAACAGGTGAAGCGATTGAATTGTGTAATCAAGCACTCGAAATGGACAGTGATTATGGGTATGCCTATTGGCAACGTGCCTGTGCTTACGCGCTGTTACACAAACATGCTGATGCGATGGCTGATATTCGTATGGCCCTTGAGTACTCGCCAAACTTGCGTAATGAGTTATTACACGAAAGTGCATTTGCAAGCTTACACGATAACGAAAGCTTTAATTCGTTATTAAATGAAACGGCTTAAGCAGGTTCGAGCAACGAGTTTCGAGCAACGAGGTTCGAGTAGCGAGGTTCGAGTAACGAGGTTCGAGCAGCGGGGTTCGAGCAACGAGGTTCGAGTAACGAGGTTCGAGTAACGAGGTTCGAGCAGCGAGGTTCGAGCAACGAGGTTCACTTTTATACTAAATAAATTTTACGCCTACCATTCAACAAAAAAGAGCAGCTCAGCTGCTCTTTTTTACTTAACGGAAGAATAACACCTTGGTTATTTTGCCATTCTCAATTTGGTAACTGGTCACAAACTCAGAACGTTTATCCACTACATTGGGGTCTTGTGAGCAGGTTTCTGATAACTCGTGATCAATAACAATGTTGCCAAGCACAATGCGTTTTATAGGCGATGACTTAATACACTTCAATTTTTTAAACATAATGCCGTAACGCGCAATCAGTTTTTCCTTGCCTGTGAACATTAACTCATTAGGAAACGCATAAAACTCAACATTCTCATCGTACATTTTAATAAATGCTTCAATATTACGCGCATTATAAGCCGCTATCACTTGCTCAATAACCGCCATAGACTCGCGAGATTGACGCGCTTTCTCTTGCTGTTTAGCCGTTAACGCTTCTTTAGCTTGGTTAACTGCTTTTTCGGCCTCTGCGACAGCTTCTTGCTTTGCTTGTGCTGTTTTTGGTTTTTCTGCTGGTACTGGCGTTTGTGTACCAAGCACTTTGCTGTCATCAACCTGAGCTGCTGCTTTTTGTTCTTCAGCAACGACTTTAGGTTGCGCTGTTTCTGTTGTTACAGGCTCTTGCGGGTTATTAACGGCTTGCTCTGTTGTCGTTTGTTGGTCTGTCTTTAAGGCGCGGGTGTCTGTGTGGGTTGCTGTTGTGTTGCCTTCAATAAATTCTAAGGCTGGCACTGATTTTTCTGTTTTTTGCTCGCTTTTCGTTTCTTGTTCAGCTTTTGTTTGTGGCTCGGCTTTTTGGGCAGTTTCGTCACTCGCAATAGACTGCCATGTGAATAATAAACTAATTGCAAAAAATAACGGTTTCATACTTTTCCTAAATGCATCATTCCTGATTTGAGGCGCTAAAGTAGCAAATTCTCGCTGTTAGGCATAGTCTTTTACCAATACTGCTCAACGGTTATCTGCCCAGGCACGCGGCGACGGTTGCGACTAAAGCCAAGCTCTAACAAAATTGCCGTGGTGTCTTTTACCATTTCGGGGTTACCGCAAATCATAAATTGAGCCGTGTCTGGATTAACGTGTTTGCCAGTGACCTCAAATAAACGATGATCTTTTATAACGTCAGTGATCCGGCCATTAAACCCGACTGATGCTGACTCTCTGCTGACTACGGGCGAATAGTGAAGATTAGGGTTTTGCTTTTGCAAGGCGGCAATACGCTGTTGATAGCTTAGGTCTTCGTTTAAACGCACACCATGCACTAAATGCACGTGCTCAAACTTTTGCCACACATCGCCTTGCTCTAAAATTGAAATAAATGGCCCAAGCGCGGTGCCCGTACTAAGCATATACAGTTGCTCGCTACTTGGTACTTCGTCCAGTGTAAAAAAGCCCGTAGCGCGGCGTTCAATGGTCACCGAATCCCCCGGTTTTAATTGCGCTAACTGCTGAGACAGTTGACCGTCTTCAACATTTATTAAATAAAACTCAAGATCAGGGTTGTCTGGTGCATTCACATACGAATAAGCGCGTGCTACCCGTTTATCACCCACTTGCATCGCTAATTTAGTAAACTGGCCCGCTGTAAATGGCTCGACATCTGCATTCACTATTAGGCTAAATAGCGAGTCGGTCCACCATTTTACGTCTTTAACCTTCGCTTCAATCCAATTAGACATACGCATCCTCGAGTTATGTTCCTTTATTAAAGGTGGCAAGAATTGGTAGTGGTGTCAATGGGCATAGTAAGAAGTTTTAAAATACGCGATACGAAAAAGATAATACACGTTAATAGGCTAGGTAAACTCGCTGCGACCGTTTCGCAGCTGACTAGTTTTTGTTGATTATTTGCTGGCTATCCCTTTTAAATTAATACATTACACACGCATAAAAAAAGCCGCATAAATGCGGCTTTGAGGTTAGTCTCACTTCACTTTGGGCGTGTCTCCAAATTTCAGTGAATACGTTACCAAGGAACTTTTTTAATGTAATTAAATTGATTCTAAAGCAATTTTAACCATTTCGTTAAAGGTGCTTTGACGCTCTTCACTCGGCGTTGCTTCTCCGGTGATCACGTGATCACTTACGGTAAATAGTGCCATAGCTTTTGCGCCATACTCGGCTGCTACGCCGTACATGCCTGCTGTTTCCATATCAACGGCGAGTACGCCTAGTTTGTCGAGCTCTTGATAGAATGTGTTATCTGCTTGGTAGAATGTATCTGTTGTGAATACATTACCTACTTTTGCTTCGATACCTAGCTCTTTCGCAGCGTTTACGCCATTAAGTAGTAAACCAAAATCAGCAATAGCGGCAAAATCGTAACCACGCACACGTGCACGATTTACGTTTGAGTCAGTGCTTGCACCTTGTGCAAAGATAACGTCGCGAATTTTAATATCGCTACCAATACCGCCACAGGTACCAATTCGAATTAGATTTTTAACGCCATAACTAACAATCAATTCACGGGCATAAATTGACATCGATGGAATACCCATCCCAGAACCCATAATACTCACTGGCTTACCTTTGTAGGTACCGGTAAAGCCATACATATTACGAACGCCTGTTACTTGTTTTGCGTCATCTAAAAAGTTTTCAGCAATGTACTGTGCGCGCAGTGGATCACCCGGCATTAATACCGTTTCTGCAAATTCGCCTACATTGGCACTGATATGAGGAGTACTCATTATTGGTTTCCTTTTTTGTTCGCTAATAGCTCATCTTTAAAGCCATCACCGTATTCAAGTGCAGGCAGATTAAACCACTGGGCAAGGGTTTGACCTATGTCTGCAAAGCTAGCTCTTTCACCAAGCGGGGTGTTTGTCATTCCCGGTTGGTAGGCAAGTACTGGCACATATTCACGTGTGTGGTCAGTACCCGCTGCGGTTGGATCACAACCGTGATCAGCGGTAATGATAAGTACATCATCACTCTGTAGCTGATTTAAAATAGTCGGTAAGTAATCATCAAACTCTTTTAACGCTGTGGCATAACCCACTGCATTACGGCGATGACCGTACTTTTCATCAAAATCAACTAGGTTTGTAAAAATCAAACTATGGTCCGGAGCCGATGCTATCACCTCTGAGGTTTTCTCAAGTAGGTTCATCAGGCCCGGCGCTTTGTGTTTTTGGGTAATGCCTTGGTGTGCATAGATATCGGCAATTTTGCCAATACTGATCACTTCACCGCCGTCTTGCGATAATTTATCAAGCAAGGTTGGCGACGGTGGTAACACCGAATAATCACGACGATTACCTGTGCGGGCAAAATCATCGCGGTTAGAACCCAAAAATGGCCGCGCAATCACTCTTCCTATGTTCATTTCATCAAGCAGCGCCCGTGCGATTTCGCAAACCTGATAAAGTTTCTCCAGTCCAAATGATTCTTCGTGCGCGGCTATTTGAAACACGCTATCAACTGAGGTGTAGCAAATCGGCATGCCGGTTTTCATATGCTCTTCACCCAGTTGTTCTAAAATGGTGGTTCCTGAGGCATAACAGTTACCTAAAATGCCAGGAATACCAGAACGAGCAATTAGCTCGTCAACAAATTCTTGCGGAAAACACGGCTGTGTATTAGGGAAATAACCCCAATCAAATAACACAGGAACGCCCGCCATTTCCCAATGGCCAGACGGTGTATCTTTACCGCTTGATAACTCTTTAGCATAACCCCACGCACCTGTTGGCGCTTGACGGTCACTGACTAAACAAGGCTCTTTACCTGCAGCTTCACATGCATCGGCTAACCCTAAACGCGTTAAATTAGGCAACGCTAAATGCTCACCCGTTTCGTCTGCATAGGCTTTCAATAGATGAGCAAAGGTATTCGCGCCTACATCACCAAACTTCTCTGCGTCAGGTGCTGCGCCAATTCCTAGGCTATCTGCCATTAAGATGATTGCTCTTGCCATGGGTACCTCGTTATCAATGTGTGAATACTTTATATGCTCTTTGAATTTTTGGTACAGGACATAAGTCCTGTTTCATTAAACGGAAACATTATAAATTTGCGTCCTTAAGCGAAGCAAAAGAGATTAATCGTGTCTTTTTTGCTATTGTGATCTACCTAACAATGTTTCCTTCTGTGTGGGCGAGAACTTTAGTGACACGAACAATTATAGCTATTGCTGGCGCATCTGCGTCGGGCAAGTCTCTTTTTAGCAAGACAATTTATAACGAATTAGTCAGTGAGCTTGAACCGGGCGCGATCGCAGTGATCGAAGAAGATGCTTATTACAAGGACCAGTCGCATTTACCGTTCGACCATCGAACGCAAACTAATTACGACCATCCTGATGCTTTCGAGCATGAACTTTTACATGAGCACTTGCTTCAATTACGCGCTGGTAACTCTGTAGAAGTACCTACTTACGATTATGCAATGCATACACGCAGTGATGAAACACGTCGTGTTGCACCTGCAAAAGTGCTCATAGTCGAAGGTATTTTATTATTGAGTGATCCGGCACTTCGAAAAGAATTTGATATTAAGGTGTTCATTGATACACCGTTAGATATCTGCCTTATGCGCCGTATGCAACGAGATATGGAGCAGCGTGGCAGAACATTACAGTCCGTTGTTGAACAATATCAAGCGACAGTACGACCTATGTTTTATCAGTTTATTGAGCCATCAAAGCACAAGGCTGATTTAGTGGTCACACGCGGCGGTATGAATCGCGTTGCGATTGATATAATTAAAAGTAAAATAAAATATTTACTGCAACAATAACAACGGGAAACAGTCAGTATGACAACATTTATGAGCTTAGTAGGCATTGTTGTGCTACTAGCCATTGCATTTGCGGCATCAACAAACCGTAAAGCAATAAATTTAAGAACAGTCGGCATTGCCTTCTTGCTACAAGTATTAATTGGTGGCTTTGTCTTGTTCTTTGAAGTGGGTAAAAACGTACTGGCAAGTATGTCTAAAGCCGTTTCTTCAGTCATTGGCTATGCAAATGACGGGATCAGCTTTTTATTTGGCTCACTCGCATCGCAAGATACCTTAGGGTTTATTTTTGCGATTCAAGTATTGCCCGTGATTGTGTTCTTCTCAGCGCTGGTCGCTGTGTTGTACCACATAGGGGTGATGGATTGGATAATTAAAATTCTTGGCGGTGGTTTACAAAAACTATTGAAAACCTCGCGTCCAGAATCGCTTTCTGCAACCGCCAATATTTTCGTTGGCCAAACAGAGGCACCACTGATTGTTAAACCGTTTATTGCCAGTATGACTAAGTCAGAGCTGTTTGCAGTAATGGTGGGTGGCCTAGCAACCGTAGCAGGTTCTGTTATGGCGGGTTATGTGACAATTGGTGTAGAGCTCAAATACTTAATTGCGGCCAGCTTTATGGCTGCACCGGGTGGTTTCTTAATGGCAAAAATGATTGTGCCTGAGACTGAGACCCCTAAAGAAGATTTAGCCGATTTAGACGTGCAAGAAGAAAAGCCCGTTAATGTCATCGATGCTGCGGCGTCAGGTGCCGCAAACGGGATGCATTTAGCGCTCAATGTGGGTGCAATGTTACTTGCTTTTGTGGCGCTTATTGCACTTCTAAATGGTTTATTAGGCGGTATTGGTGGTTGGTTTGATCACCCAACATTAACGCTACAAGAAATTTTAGGTTATGTATTTGCCCCAGTTGCCTGGTTATTAGGTGTACCGTGGAGCGAAGCCGTAATCGCAGGCAGTTTTATAGGTCAAAAGGTTGTAGTTAACGAATTCGTTGCTTACCTCGACTTTATAAATTATCGCGATACGTTAAGTGCGCACACACAAGCGATTGTCACATTCGCGTTATGTGGGTTTGCTAACTTATCATCGATAGCAATTTTACTAGGTGGATTAGGCGGTATGGCGCCTGGTCGGCGAAAGGATATCGCACGCTTAGGGCTCAGAGCAGTGTTAGCAGGATCTATGGCTAACCTAATGAGCGCAGCAATTGCAGGTTTTTTCCTCTCGCTAGCTTAGAAACTTAATGAGATGAGCCGTAGTTGCAAAACAATAGGATAGGACTTTAAGGGGTTAAAGGTCTATCTGACTTGAACGATACTTCACCAAGGGCCGAAAGGCCCTTTTATCGTTTTTATGTGCTAATATTTATTTACTAAGTCTTTTTAAGTACATAAATGAAATCTTCTCTACTTATATCTTTATTCTTATGTATGAGTTGGTCTGTATTCGCCGCACCATCACTCACGGTCGTGACTGAGCTCTCTCCTCCTAATCAAACGCTCATCAATAATCAGGTTACGGGCGTAAGCACTGAGTTAGTGAAAGCTATTTTTGACAAAGCTGACTTGCAAGCAAATATTGAACTTTACCCTTGGGCACGCGCCTTTAATATGGCGCAAAAAAAACCTAATACCTTTATTTACAGCATTGCAAAAACGCCTGAGCGATTAAATCAATTTGAATGGATTGGTGAAGTAGCGACGTACCATATGGGGTTTGTTAAACTCACCTCCCGTAAAGACATTGAAATCCGCTCAAACGAACAAGCAAAACGCTATAAAATAGCGGTACAACGTGATGATCTTGCTGCGAAGCAATTGACCGAGCGTGGCTATATTCTGGTCTATACGACGGATATTACAAAGTCGTATCAGTTATTAATTTCGGGTAAGGTTGATTTAATTATCGATGATAAAAACTATCTTACTGCGATGGCCGATCAACTGGCACAGGATGAGTCACGTTTTACCTTTGTTCATGCCATCGATTTTTTAAGCATGAATGGCTATTTAGCTGCCAATAAACACACCAACCCACGCTACATAATGGCCTTAAAAGCCGCATTCACTGAAGTATCAAAAACACAACGGTATAAAGAAATAATGATGCTTAACAAACAACATTAATTATTGGGTGGGGCGTACTTAGCAATATATTTATCAAGTAGCCCTTGGCGACTTAACTTGTTGTAGCTCGCTTGCAAACGCTCAACAAACTCTTGAGGCATGTTTTTGTTAAGCGCCAAAAAGTTACCCACTGTTTCATTTAGTGGCAACTCAATAAGTTTTACCACTTCTTTTCCAACATAACCATATTGCGTAAGCTGGTAATGAAATGACAACTCAGAGCCAATTATCAAGTCGAGTTTATTTTTGAAAAAGAGGTTGATGCACTCATAATGATGACCGAATTTGAGTAAGTTTTTATTATTTTCGAAGCCAATACTTTCGACAAATTTTTCGTAAATGCCATCTCGTACAACACATAAGGTGTAGTCTTTCACTTCTGATAAGTCACGGGGATTAACATGGGCATTCGATTTTAAGCGATAAAAGTAATTGCGCGATGATGCCAATGGCCCAACCCACTTAAACAATGCTTCACGCTCGCTAATGCGCGCAGCTGATATAAGCCCAGACATAGGATGCTGCTGTGCTAAATGGTAGGATCTTGCCCAAGGTAACAGTTCGAAGCGACACTCAATGCCTGCATCAACGCACATTGCACTTACAAACTCGAGATTAATGCCTTGTAAGTGCCCTTTATTAGAAAAGTTATACGGCGGAAACTGCTCAGTGTAGATCGTGAGCGTTTGTTTTGCTAACGCGACAGGGGCAAAACATAGGCATACTAATATTAAATATTTTAAAATAGCTAATGCACTCAGATAAAATTACTGCATTAAATATAGAAATATTCATCATGCCAGTCAATTTTTAGGCATTAAAAAAGCAAGCCGTAGCTTGCTTCTTTTTAACTTTTACTTTTCAGTAAAAATTATAACGGAGTGATGTTATCCGCTTGAGGACCTTTTTGACCTTGTGAAAGAGTGAACTCTACACGTTGGCCTTCAGCTAAAGTTTTGAAACCGTCGCTTTTGATAGCGCTGAAGTGTGCAAACACGTCTGGGCCATTTTCTTGCTCGATGAAACCAAAACCTTTAGACTCGTTAAACCACTTAACTGTACCTGATACGATGTTAGACATAGTATTATTCCTGATATTAAAAAATTAAAAATGCCCATGTGGGCGGGTGTAGCAAAAAATGAGATGGTACTTAAAAACTTCAGGACGGTACTACAAGTATTACTTATACAACAACGAAATAAAGATTTATTAATTACACGCTTTCTTTCTAGCTGACGCCCACTATATAGAGTTAAAGCGATAAGTCAAACACTATCGACAATTAAAATTCAAATTCAAGCGCTAAACGAAAGCTGTGGTCTTTACCCGATTGACTTAATTCACTTATAAAGCCGGCTTCCCATTTAAGCTGGTGTTTAGGGCTAAAGCGGTGCAAGCCGATAAAACCAGGTCCTACACCAAAAAAGTCTTCACCCGAATAAACTTCTATCGATGGCTGAAACTCAGCGCGATAACGATAACGGTATTGTAAGCGGAACTCGGTTTCCCATTCACTTTCTATGTCTGCGCCCCACTCGTACACTAAAAACGCATTCATGGTTAAGCTTGTACGACCAAATTCTTTTTCCCATAAAAAGCCTGTCGTGGCCTCGTAAGCATCAATTGTATGTTGTTTTTCAAGCTCGAATAAGGCGCCCCAGTCAGCCCATAACCGCCCTTGCTCAACAAGCTGCCAGCGCAGTTCAACCTCATAAGACGCTAAACCGAAATCGCCATTATCGTCTCTTTCGCCAACCATATACCCCTCAAGGCTCATGGTATCGTTAATGGCTCCGCCAAAACCTGCACGCTGAGCAAGTACGTTGCCTTGGTCGGTTTGCCTTGAAACGAGCCGCCATTCAACCTCACGCTCAAACGGCATAACATAGGGGTGATATACTTTATCAACCACCATGCCATCGGCGTGCGCAACATGTGCCATACTTGCCAATAACAAGCAACTAAAGCTAATAATTAAGAACCGCATACAGGCTCCTTAGTGTGTTTAACGTTTAAAACACGGGCGAGGACTAAAAATACAATTGTGGCAATTGCATAAACCCATAGCGCCGTTTTACTGGGCGTTGCTTCGTAGCCTAGCAACGCTTTTAACACCCGACCCAGCTCGGAGTTTTCAACCACAAACCCGCGCCAGTCTAAATAGTTTGATGTTATATCGAGTACGTCGATTTGACTCGCTAAATCAAGCAATATGAGTAATTTCGCCGTCGCATTTAATGCCAACAACACTATTAATGGCTGGCATCCTGCACGCCTGACAATGCTCTCGAGTAAAAAAAACAACAACACGCCAAAACTAATGCAAATACCGACCCCTAGAAAGGTCCCTAATAGTAGAGGTTCGGCCGCGTCTTTACTGTGCCAAAAGCTCACCAAATAAATCATGTAATGACTTAAATACAGTGCCATAGTCGCTACTAATGCCACTGCTGCTGCCATTTTACTGTGCCGACAGCTTAGTAACGCGGCAACAAATATCACCACACACAGTAGCATTTGAATAAACTCTAACCCTCGGTGCTGAAACAGCTGACTGACCCACGCCGCACCTTGAACAAACAGTAAACTAACCGCAATACCTACCATGCTGTGTATCAGTACTTGTCGTTGGCTAAGGGGCACAATCAAACTTAATAAAACGGCTAAAATTACCACTGGCAACAACTGATTTATGCTCATTAATAAACTAGTTATCAGCATTTTTATCCTCCGTCGCAATCACGGTGCCGCGTGCAGTATTAGGCGAAAATTCACCAAAAAAGTCGTAGCGTCCGGGGCTTAGCGGGCCAATATAAATAACGCTTGTGCGGCCTGGGTAAAGTACTTTTTCGCGGTTTAGATCAAAACTATCGAACTCTTCTGGGGTGTTATCTTGATTGTCGATCAGTAAACGTAGTTTTTTGTTTGCCGGCACTTTAATTTCGGCGGGATAAAATAAATGATCTTTTAATATGAGTGTGTACTCTTTGCCATAAGCGAGCCAAGAAGGCAGGCACAACATCATAGTGAACGCAAAAATCCATTTATTCACTCCTGTCTCCTTGTATAAAGGACACGCTCACACGTAAGCCACCTAAGTGACTATCGGCAAGCGCAATATCAGCGTTATAAATCGATACAATGTGTTCAACAATCGCCATACCAAGCCCTGCCCCTTGCTCTCCTGATGGGTGTTTATCGCCGCCCACCCGATAAAAACGGTTAAAAATACGCTGTTTTTGGGCTTCATCAATACCGGGGCCTGAATCATCAATTTGCCAGATATACCGACTATTGTCGGTTTTCAGGGTAATGCTCAGTTCTCCCTGAGCGGGGGTGTATTTTATGGCGTTACTGAGTAAGTTGCCAAATAAAGTGACGAGCGTAAATTCGTCTCCGTCGATGATAAAATCATCTCCTTCTATGCTGATTGTGTGCTCTTTTTCATCAATGCGATCATAAAGTTGCGACACCACTTGCTGGCTAATTTCTAGCACTGAAATGGGGCTAAATTGCGCCTGCCATTGCTCGGGATAAGTTCGCCCTAAAATCAACATTTGCTCAACAATGTTACTGAGTTTATCGAGCCCTTTTTCCATCGCATCAAGTTCAATATTATCACCCCCTTGGGCAAGTAAATTATGTACATTGATTTTTAAACTGCTGAGTGGAGTTCGCAGCTCATGGGCAGCATCTGAAGCAAAAAAACGCTCCCGTAAATAGGCACTCTCAACACGCTTAAACAAGTCGTTTAAGCGGTTAATAACCGGTTTAATTTCTTGCTCTGGGGTTTGCCAAGGTATTGCGGTAAAGTCATTTGCTTGGCGATGCTGAAGCTGATTAGAAAGACGCGTTAGCGGTGCAAGCCCTTGTTTTACAAAGACACTGATTAGAACAGCCAAAATGGGCACACTCCACAGCAATGGGGTCATTGCTGACAGAATAACGGTTTCGGTGAGCGCTACGCGCTTACTTAACGGCTCTGCAATTAATACCCGCTTATTAGCTTCGCTTAAACGGTAAACCTTGACCCGTTGCCCCGCTAAGTTTTCGACACTAAAACCTGGCTGCCATTGGCTTTGATTAATAGGGTTATTGTGCAATGACGTTGAACTTGAGACCACTTTGTCATCAACCCAAACCTGAAACAACAGCTGGGGCAAATCAGTGCTATATGTGGGTGTTTCTTTGCTTAGCGGTTGTTCAATTAGCACATGTGCAAGCGTCACTAACTCATTATCGAGTAATGCTTCAGCCTGATTCATACTTTCGCGGTAACCTTTGGTGAAAGCCAAAAAGCAGGTCAAAATCACCATTGAGAGTATTAATAAGGTGAGTCGCTTACGAATTGACACTAGCGTTTACCCACCACATAGCCGATACCACGCAGGGTTTTAATAAATTCCTTAGGGAATTTTTTACGTAAATGATGAATGTGCACTTCGATGGTGTTTGAACCTACTTCTTCACCCCATTCGTAGAGTTTACTTTCTAACTGCTGTTTGGACTGCACCCGACCTTGGTTTTCTAACAAGGCTTTAAGCAACATAAACTCTTTGCGAGGTAAATTGACAGGCTCGCCTTGATAACTCACGGTAAAAGCTGCGGTATCCATTTCGACGTCGCCCACTTGCAGTATACTCGTTTGCGCTTGCGTTAAACGCCGGCTTGCCACTCTAAGGCGAGCAAATAACTCGGCTGGATCAAACGGTTTAGCCAAATAATCATCAGCACCTAAATCAAGCCCCATCACTTTATCATCAATGCTGCCACGGGCTGTTAAAATCACCACAGGAAGCTGTTTACGATTCTTTTTTATGTGCTTTAGAATATCGATGCCATCACCATCTGGTAGCCCTAAATCAAGAACTACCAGTTCAATTTCATCGCTTTGCAACCATTGCATCGCAGACTTAACGGTCGCACTGTGTTCAACACTATAACCTTGTTGACGTAAAGAGCGACACAGGCCTTCTGCGACTAAATGGTCGTCTTCAACGAGCAATAAATGCATGAGTTATCTCTTTAATTTTTTCTCGACCTTCGCCAATAATTGCGTGATTTCTTGTTGGCGATAAAGATCTGCTTTTACTCTATCAGGGCGCGCAGGCGCTTGCTGAGCAACCAGTAAAAATTCTTTCGCTGATTTGTATTTATGCTCATCATATAAAAACGCGGCATATAAATAGTTGCTGTCGATTCCACGAGGATTTAGCTCAAGCGCCTGTTTAAATAGTTTTTTCGCTTCATCATCGTCACCAAAACCGATGGGCCAACCGGGTACTTTTCCGTATAAGGTTGCTAGGCTTGTGTATGCCGAGCCATCAAGTGCATTTGGGTCAAGTTTGAGTGCTTTTTCAAATTGCGCCTTAGCATCTTTAGCCAGACCTAACGCCCCTAGCCCGCCTTTTGCACCTGCATAGCTCGATAACACAATGCCGTACCAAATATGGCTTGCCGCTTGTGCGTCATTTGCTTTTGTAAATTCAGCCGTTTCACTGGCCAGCTTTTCAAACGCATTTAACTGTGCATCATCAACTAATTCGTAATTAACCACTGCCCACTGCTTTTGCACCGAGCTTAAATCACTATTAAAGTCGGCTTTTGCTGGGGCTGCCATAATAACGCCTAACATCATCAGGGCTTTTAAATTTAGTTTAGTCATAATCGTTCACCTTAATCAATTTAGTTCGCAAAAAAACTTTTTATTTTAGGAAGTTGTTTTGCAATTGCGTTATCAACTAGTGATGGAAATGCACCGTTAATACGGGCAAATAATGTTTCAGGGAAGCCGATAAAGCGGCGACGTTTTTTTGATTTAATTAACTCAACCAATGCATCAGCTACTTTTTCTGGCGGATCCATCGTGTTACCAAGTTCTTTATTCATTGCGCGTACTTGTGGCGAGTTAATGGCGGTGTCGGTTGCACGAGGTGCTAAATACAACACCTTAACCTCGCTGTGGCTCAGCTCTCTAGCAAGTGCTTCTGTCATACCTCGCAGGCCAAATTTACTGGCACAGTACACCGTTTGATACGGATACCCGATACTTCCAAACGACGAACCTATGTTGACGATGGTGCCTTTATTGCGAGTAATTTGGGGCAAAAACAGCTGGCATAATTTAATCGGTACAGTGAGATTAATATTCAATAGATGATCTATTTGCTGCTCACTCATTTCACTAAAGCCTTGCATAACGTTCACACCCGCATTGTTTATAAGTAAACTTGCCCCCCCTATTTGCTTCGCAAATTTAGCGAGCTCATCGCGCGATTCACTGTTATGTAGGTCGGCCTGAAAATATTCAGCGTCGTTGCCACATTCTAATTGCAGTGCAGCAAGTTGCTTAATGTTGCGCCCTACCAACACCACACGCCAGCCTTCTTTTGCAAGACGAAGCGCAATAGCACGACCAATGCCCCCCGTTGCACCGGTTAGTACACAAACGGGGCTACTCATGCGCTTTGCTCCAAATCTGACTCACGAAAGAAAGGCTCGGTATCAAGATCACGGAAAATATTGCCGTAAAGTTTATAAAAGCATTTAGCAGCGTGGATAATGGCGTGTTGATCGTCTTCGTTATCGATTTGATTCATTAAACTTTCGAAGAACTTCACATGTTCAATATCAAGTGCACCGTGTGACGTAAGGTAAGTAAACGCCTTTTTAGGTAAACCAATGACGTCACGAATTTGCCCTGCTGCGTTATCTGCCAAGGCAATTGAAGTGCCTTCGAGCACATGCACCATGCCAAAAAATGCCACTGGATTACCACGATTTATTAAATCGTACGCGTATGACACCATCAGCTCTGTTGAAAACTGCGGACGCGAATTGCGTACCCGCTCTTTATCAAAACCGCAGGCAGCAATATCGTTTAACACCCACTCTTGATGGCCCAACTCTTCTTCGATGTATTCTGCAACGGCTTCACGTAGCCATTCTTGTTTATCGCTAAGCTTTGCACCCAGCGCCATTAAAAGCGGTACGGTGTGCTTAACATGATGATACGCTTGCGATAAAAACGACGCATATTCTGCAAGGTTTACCTCACCTTTAAACACACGACCAATGATTGGTGCTGCTAATAGGTAATCACGCTCTTTTTGTGTTTCGGCTTGTAATGTATTGAAAAATTGACTCATGTTCGTCGCCTCTTGATAGAATGCTGAAATCTCGCTAGCAAAAAATGAGTTAATCAACTCGCGCTTAGGACGATTATTGCTCGTTAATAAACCTTGTGTGTGGCTCATTGGCTCTGCCAAACGGTGCCATTTTAGGATGTGTGCGTACTCTGGCAGCTGCGCGTTTTGGGCAGCAACATGCGCGGCAAGTTCATCATCAGTCATTACTGGGTTGGCAAATATTAGCGCCGATAAAAACGCGTGGCCTTCACCAACAACGACCGCTTGCTGTACATGACTGTGACTAAGTAATAACGACTCAGGCCACTCAGCGCTGATATTGCGGCCAACGCTCGTGATTAGCTGGTTTTTTAAGCGTCCCTGGATCACTATGCGACCCTCATGCTCAGCGACCAAGTCGCCTGTTGCATACCAATCATCGCTCTTATGTGCCGCTTGCCCTAAGTAACCTAAAAATAATGAGCCTTTAATAAACAGTTGGTTGTTTTCAATTTTGTATTGAATGTGATTGAGCGCGCCCCCCGCCGTTTCAATATCATCATCAGCTGGGGTATTTAAGCTCACCACCGATGAAGACTCAGATAAGCCATAACCCTGATAAACCGGTAAGCCATATTCACGGGCTTGCTTGATCAGTTTGCGACTCACCACAGCTCCCCCCACAGCAATAAATTGTAAGCTAGTCGGGGCTTGCCATCCCTGCTTTGCAAAGGCCACTAAGCAGCTGAGAAGTTCTGGCACTAAAATGAGGGTATTGGGCTCAGTGCGCTCTATTGCAGCAATGAGTTTTTGCGGTTCACGTAACTGAGCCCCCGAAAAACCAAGTTCAGCCAATGGCACTACATTAACGCTCCCACCCGCTAACAAAGGCGCATATACACCAGCTAAGTTCTCAAGAAGTACAGGTAAAGGTAAAAGACACAGATGGTTTGGTTTTTCTAAACCAATACGTTTATAAAGTGACGTTGCCACCTTAATTTGGCTTTCAAGCGATAAACACACCCCTTTTGGCGTACCTGTTGAGCCCGACGTAAAGGTTATTTTTTGCGTATTTTCGAAATATGTAATCGGCTGTGTATCAGATAACTGATATACATATAAAGGGTAGCGTTTACATACGTCAACCAAGGCCACTAATGTTGCATTTTCGCCTTCGAAAACACGGTCACATACAAACAACTCAGCCCCACTATTTTGTAGACTCAGCGCAATTTGCTGTGCGGTAAAAAACGTTGGAAGCGGAATTGCGACCCTTTCAAGTTCAGTAATTGCGGCTTCAAGCACACACCATGCTGGTGTGTTATCAAGTTGGAAAGCAACGCCTTGGCCTGAAAATTCAGCCAATGTTGGTAATAAACGCGCGACCTCTTCAAGAAAGCCATGCTTAGTTAAAGAACGCACACCATCAGGGTGCTGGCACATCAATAAAACGTCGCTATCGCGGTGCGGTAACTGTGCAAACCAATTCATAGCGCCTCCAAAAACACAGCAAGCTCAAGCGATGACAACAAACACTGTTGTTTAATATTGAATAAAGCGGGAGTGTTTATGATGCATTGATGCGCTTCATTTAAGTCAACGACACAAAGAGTCGGTTGATTATCGTAATAGCTGCCCCAACTCGCAGGGTCTTGAAGTGCATAGGCATTCGCAACACCAATTTCATTGCAATGAACACCCAGCATTTTTAATAAAGCACGTACTTTACGAGTGGCACAAAACACTAAATGGCTTGCCCCTACTTGATAAAGCGCTTCGTTCATTAACACAAAATGCGCCAAGGTGGCTTTTCGATGCGTTGAGCACAAATTACCTAGCTCAAAAATCTGCTCACGCTTGGCATTCACGAAATGCTCAATAGGCGCTGGCAGGTACTGTTCAATAAACAAAGGATATGATGCAGAGCGAAGCCCTAGCGTACACACTTCACCATCAATATTGAGCTCGCAAAGTAACGGCATAAATTGCGTAATTTTCGCATTATAGGCAGCAGCAAAACCTTGCTTAATAGTATTCTCGAGACGGTCACGGCCGTGTCCCCCTTCGCGTACACAAACAAAAGTGGGATCGTTTACTTGCGTATATTGTGAGTGTTTAACTGAAAGCATTATCGTTCGCTCCACATAGGTTATGTGTAAAATTTATCGAGCGAAACTTAAATAAAACTTAAGAAATATTTATTTTTATAAAATATTTTTATTTCCTTGAATTGAAATGCGTTTATTTTCATTAAAAACAAAAATGCCAGTCGCAAGGACTGGCATTTTATCGCTCAGATAATAAAGCTATTTAACCGTGTTATTTAACGATGCTCATTTCTTTTAATAAGTTTTGGGCATTGTCGACCTTATCCATCACCCACAGCATGTAGCGTGAATCAACATGGATAGAGCGATTTAGATTAGCGTCGTAATCCCAATCACCAATAATACTCTCGTACACACCGTCAAACAGTAAACCAACCAGCTCGGCATTGCCGTTTAAAGTAGGTGAACCTGAGTTACCACCTGTGGTATCAACATTCGATAAAAAGTTAACGGGCACCGTATTCATGCCGCCCGTGTAGTCGCCGTAAAGCTTTTGTTTAATCAACTCATTTTGCTTTTCAGGAGAGTTGAATGGTTCAACGCCGGTGTTCTTTGCAAGCAATCCTTCTAAAGATGTAAAGGGGGTTGCCACTAAGCCATCCTGCGGTGAATAGCCGCCTACCGTGCCATACGTCACACGTAATGTGCTGTTAGCATCAGCATAAACAGGTTTGTTCATCGCTTTGTTGTGAGCAATAATGGCTTCCATTAGAGCTGGGCGCGCAGCTTGTTGCTTACCTTCAAGCTCTTTTTTCGCATCTTCAATGTCTTTCATCACGTTAAAAATAGCGTGTGCGTATTGAATAAATGGATCGCTGCTTTGCTTTAATTGTGCAAGGTCTAAATCAGTCATCCATAGACGCTTTGTTTCATCGCTTAGCACTGAGTTAGCATACATATCATCAAGCAAAGCCTGTTGCTTTTGCTTGTCAAAACCAGCGCTTAAACCAAGTGCTTTATCAACTTCTGCAACACGCTCGTCGCTTGGTAGCGCTGCATACTGCTCAATAAAGTACAGTAAAATAGCTTTATCAACCGTTTCGTCGTAACGGCGGCTCATGCTTTCTAGGCGAGATTTAATACGTGGAATATCACGCTCTTGGTAGCCGCTTTCACGTTCTGCGTCTGGCTTTTGCTTTTCATAGGCTAAACGATACAGCATGCGCGCTGATGACATCATTTGCGAACGATGCACATACCCTAACATGCGGTCGCGTTGATTATGCTGCTGCGACTCATCGACTAACGCAGTTAAATCTGCCAACACGCTGCCGTATTTAGCTTTACGTTGACTGTCTTTATTAATCCACGCTGCTAGATCTTTTTCGAATTGCTGTTTGCGGGTATACATTGAACCTTTATTAAAGCTCTCTATCATTGAGCCATAATTTTTAATGTAATTGTTATAGCCAGCAATTGTGCTTTCGTAAGCAATACGCGCCGCGGAACCCTCTGGGGCATTTTCTTCAATCAATGAAACATATTTTGAATTGTATTTGCGTGCCAGTGGATAAGCCGTGTTAAACACGTAATCAACCTCAGGTGAAATACGGTAGCGGTTAGTGCTACCTGGGTAGCCCGTTACCATTACAAAGTCACCCTCTTGTACGCCCTTGGCACTGACTTTTAAAAACGCATCGCTTTGGTAAGGAACATTGTCTTTAGAGAACTCAGCGGGCTTGCCATCCTTGCCCACATAAGCACGGTAGAATGAAAAGTCACCCGTGTGACGCGGCCACATCCAGTTATCAATGTCGCCGCCATATTTACCCACGCCCATGGCTGGGGCATACGCTAAACGCACATCTTTAATTTCAAGTGACTTAATTAAGTAATACTCTAAGCCACCATGAAAAGTATACACATTACAGCGGTAGCTATCATCTTGCTCACACTCGCTTACCAATGCTTTTCGGTTTGCTTCAATGGCATCAAAACGCGCTTTACCGGTTAGGGTATCGGTGCCTTGGTTTACTTTATCTGTGACTTCAACGACATCTTCAGTCACGTACACGCGTGAACCTGGTGCGGCAGGCACTTCTTCGGCATGATTTTTAGCAAGAAAGCCGTTTTCAAGAATGTTGTTCTCAGTTGTTGAGTTGTACTGAATTGAGCCATACGCACAGTGATGATTTGTTACCACTAACCCTTTAGGTGAAACAAACGAAGCGGTACACCCCCCAAGGCTGATAACTGCATTCATTGGAAACTCTGTCAATTTTGAGATTGACTGTACGTCGATGTTCAAACCTTTCGCTTTCAAAATTGATTCAAGTTCTGGCAATTGGTGAGGTTGCCACATACCTTCGTCTGCAACAGCAACATTTGCAACAGCGAGACCCACTGCAGCTGCAATAAATTTAAAACGCATAGAATACCTTTATATTATTTTGTTAATCATTTTTAGCGGTCGTATCATTCACCTTGTTTTGTACAATAGCAATAATTTGCGACTACGATTGTCAAAGTTTGTAAACATTTAAGCCTACTTAGCCTCGTAAACCACGGCATTATGCGCATGCAAACTTTCTTGATGTTCAATTTTAAACTGATAGTCAGCAAGCCCATTCATTGCCTCTAAACATGCTTTTAATCGCCTTGCTGCATCCTCACAAAATAATAAGTTTTCTGCATTAAGGGCTGCAAATGCTTGCTCATCTTCACGCTTAACCGCGGTTTGCACGGGAGTACCAATTGCGTGTTCACATGTTTGTATAAAATGCGAAAGATCAGGCAATTGTTCACTCTCAAAGGTGGCGTCTATGTAAGCATAAGAGCGCTGGCTATGCGGCGTTGCAATCGAGCTTTCTTCACTGGCAAGCCAGCCTAACAATGCGTGCTTATCGATGCTGTCCTCTTTAAAATGTGTGTCGACCGCTTCACTTAAAAGCTGTCGCGACAACGCCGCTGAGCACGGGCATGTACTACTGTAAGCAATCGTGACGTTTAATTTAACCGTTAGGTGCGCTTGCTGAGTAATGGTTAACACCACGGGGTAAGCGTTATACCCCGCGTTATCACTGAGCAATGCCGGTATTAACAACGGTAAATCAAAATGCAGCACCAGCTTTGCTCCTTGGCTTAAGCCCTGTTGAGAAGCAAGCATGTGGTTCATACACTCAGCCAATCGATGCTGAGTTAATGTTTGCTGTGCCAACATCTGATTAAGCATTAAATACAAACGCGACATATGAATACCTTTAGCATTGCTGTCTAGGCTAACAAACACATCGGCAAACGCATTAAGCGCCACATTTAACCCCGCCAACTCAAGCTTGATAGGTAAGGCTATTTTTTCCATACCGACCCACTTTAACGGAAATTGAAAATGGCTATTACTGTGTGAGGTTATATCGGGTAAATACATAGTGGATTCTTATAAATGACTAAAATTAAAAGCCTGATGGCCTTTTCCTAATGACTGACTTAAAAATAAAATGCCAATACTGTTTATCTGAATAATTGATGATACAATATAACATACCATTTAATCACTGAGAATGGGGCTAAAAAATACGGTTGCTTTTAAAATTGACAAAAAGGCGATATGATTTTGGTCTGTTTATATATTAAAGACAGTTGGGGTTTAGGGTAGATTCACCACTTATCGCAGCCAATAATCACCTTATCGCAACGGATGGGGTCATTCGTCGTCATCCACAGTATCCTCAGTCTATTGGTTACACAGTCATTGTGCTCCTAGTGAGCATAACTGCGCCGCGACTAACTATTAACGAAGCTTTCGCATTACCGGCGCAATTTAATTTTAGAAATAGAAAAGAGATAAACAATGAAACACTTACTCGCAACAGCGATCAGTTCAGCGTTATTGTTAACGGCCTGTTCTGAACCACAAACAACAGCAAACAATACCACTACAGAGCAAACAGCACCGGCAAGCGCTGTTGAACAAACAAACCCACTGTTTGTGAAAAGCGAACTACAATACGAAACGCCTGATTTCAACGCCATTAAAGATGAGCACTTCATGCCTGCTTTCAATAAGGGCATGACAGAGCAAATGGCAGAAGTTCAAGCGATCATCAACAACACAGCAAAGCCTGACTTTGCTAACACCGTTGTTGCACTTGAAAAAAGCGGTGAATTATTAACGCGCACACGCAGCATTTTTTATAACCTAGCAGGCAGTGATTCAAACCCTGCTCGTCGTGAAATACAAAAAGAACTCGCTCCAAAGCTTGCTGCACATAACGACAATATTTTCTTAAATAAAGCACTGTTCGACAAAGTTGCTAGCGTACATGAACAAATGGATTCTTTAGCGCTAACAGCCGAAGAAAAGCGCTTACTTGATGTTTACTACAAGCGCTTTGTACGTGCAGGTGCAAAACTAAACGCAGAAGAAAAACAACAAATCCGTGATATCAATACAAAGCATTCAAGCTTAACCACGCAGTTCTCGCAAAACCTACTAGCACTGACTAAAACCAACGTTGTGTTAGTTGATGACAAAGCACAGCTTGAAGGCTTACCTGCGGGTCAAGTTGAACAGCTTGCTAATGCTGCCACAGAAGCGGGTCACCCGGGTAAGTACCTAATCAAAATCACTAACACCACACGTCAACCAATTTTAGCCACACTGAAAAATCGTGACCTGCGTGAAAAAGTTTGGCGTGCATCTGCAGAGCGTGCTCTTTCAGGCGAAAACAGCAACCGTGAAATTGTTGCTGAACTTGCTAAGTTACGTGCTCAAAAAGCCAAATTACTAGGTTATGACAGCTGGGCTGCGTTTGGTTTAGAGTCGCAAATGGCGAAAAAACCAGAAGCCGTATTTGATATGTTTGCCAGCATGATCCCGGCATTGATGCAAAACGTCAACGCAGAAGCGGCAGCAATCCAAGCGAAAATTGATGAGTCAGGTGAGCAATTTAAGCTGCAACCGTGGGACTGGTTATTCTACGCAGAGCAAGTGCGTAAAGATAAATACAACCTAGATGAAAACGCTGTTAAAGAATATTTTGAATTTAACCGCGTATTAGAAGACGGCGTGTTTTACACAATGAACCGTTTATACGGTATTACTTTCAAACCACGCAACGATCTGCCCGTTTATCACCCAGATGTGAAAGCGTACGAATTATTTGATGCAGACGGTAAGAGCTTAGCTATTTTCTTTGCTGATTACTTTGCCCGTGAAGGTAAACGTGGTGGTGCATGGATGAGCTCGTTCGTGAAACAGTCTGGCTTAAAAGAGCAAAAACCCGTGGTTGTGAATGTTATGAACATTCAAAAAGGTGCCAATGGCGAACCAACACTTATCAGCTATGATGAAGCCACGACAATCTTCCACGAATTAGGTCATGGCCTACACGGCATGTTCTCAAACGTGAAGTACCCAACATTGTCTGGTACGTCGGTATCGCGTGACTTCGTAGAGTTCCCTTCTACCTTTGAAGAAGACTGGGCAATGTACCCTGAAGTTATCGCTAATTATGCAAAACACCACAAAACAGGTGAGCCTATTCCTGATGAATTACTGAAAAAAGTAATTCAATCTCGCAGCTTTAACCAAGGCTACGATACGCTTGAATATGTTGCAGCAGCGCTGTTAGATATGGAATGGCACTCACTGAGTGCAGATGCTCCCCTGCAAGATATCGAGAAGTTTGAACAAGAAGCACTGACTAAACACGGCGTGAACGTACCATTTGTTCCACCTCGTTATAAATCAGCCTTCTTCTCACACTCTATGGGTGGTGGCTACTCAGCTGGTTACTACGCATATATGTGGAGTGAAATCTTAGCGGCAGATGCCTTTGCTTATGTACAAGAGCAAGGTGGTTTAACACGCGAAATGGGTGATAAATACCGTAAAGAGATTTTAGAAGTTGGTAACTCACGTGACCTTATGGAATCGTTCAAAGCATTCCGTGGTCAAGAACCTGATACCTCAGCGCTATTAAAACGCCGTGGTTTAAAAGCGACTGTTCAGTAGAGCAGTTGCGACTCCCCACTTTGTGCTTATAAAGGCACGAAGTGGGGGCATTTCGCTAGGCAATGGCTATGTGGGATTAACCCCGTAGTTTCACACCGACCTGTCACAACGTTTTATGCCGCGTTTTTAATAATTTAGAGCTTTTCTATTCCACCACAAAATCAAAGTAGGTGGCTGGGTATGCCTGAGGCTGATAAGTAAAGTGCCACCATTCCATTGAATACGGGGCAAAACCTGCATCGGTCATCAACTGTTTAAGTTTATATCTATTTGCTTTTTGACTGGGGCTAATTCGTGAGTCGTCGGTGTTAGAAAGGGTATCAAACATATCAAACGGTGACCCCATATCAAGCTCTTTCCCCTTAGAGTCAACCAACGTTAAGTCGATAGTTGAACCTCGGCTGTGGCCTGATTTAGCAGCAATATAGTCGCCAAGCAGCTGGTCTTTCCCTAAATTTGGATAAAACTCAGCTTTTGTGCGGGTATCCTCTAGGTCGTTTACCCAACGCACAAAATGATTAACAGCGCGTTGTGGGCGGTAACAATCAAATATTTTTAGACCAAGTCCCTCAATTTGCGCCGCATTTTGCACTTTTTTAAGCGCATTGGCAGCGCTGGTGTGCAATAAACACTTAGGGGCGTTATAGCCCTCTATCGGTTTGCCGACAAAGTTATGATGGCCAAAATAACGAATATCGAGCATCGCATTTGGCAATAATGCACCGACATCTACAAACTCGCTGCGCTTATCTTCTTGTGGGGTTGCATTGACCGATGCCGCGCCCAGTAATGCCACACTGACAAAGGCCATTGATTTAGACACGCTATATAAGTGAGTGAATGCCATTAAATTTATCCGTTAATAACTTAATTAATTTCACTATTACACAATAAATAACTTATTCCAACTCTGTCGCCTCAAAAAGCGACGTATCCTGTTGATCATAAATCGTATCGACAACACAGCGATTGCGACCTGTTCTTTTTGCTAGATAAAGCGCTTGGTCGGCTAATTTCATAACGTCGTCTAGGCTTAATTGCTCAAGCGGCCAGCCCGCAATACCAATCGATACATTAATATTACCCACCGGTTCAATAATGCTTTTAGAAATGCGTATACGTAAACGTTCAGCCAATTGATACGCACGCTTAGGGTGCACATTAGGTAAAATAACAATGAATTCCTCACCGCCAGTGCGTGCCACAATATCGCTATCACGCGTCACATCGAGGAGTATTTTTGCTAAAGATTGCAAAACAACATCGCCAATATCGTGACCAAACTCATCATTTACGCGTTTAAAGTGATCAATATCAATCGCTAATACCGCAAATGAGCGCTGCTGTGCCATTAATTGGCTTAACTGCATATTTAAGCTTCTTCGATTGTGCAAACCCGTTAACGGATCAGTGTGTGCTTCGTGACGCAAAAGGCCTATTTTACTTTCTAACAGCCCAATGCCTTTGAGCATTGCTTTTCTCAGTTCATCGCTCTCATAATACCAAGAGCGAATGTGTTTAAGTGCAACTGATGTTGTGGGCTCATCCAAAGTATTTGCTGTTTCAGCCAGCTTTCTTAAAGGCTGAGCTATCAATTTTGCAAGCACCCAAATTAACACGAATGTTAATATTCCTATTGGCGCTGTTTTAATAAATACTTGCCACATTAAGCTATCAAGCGGTGCAAGGGTACTTTCAAGCGGACGTTGTGTTACCACACCCCAGGGTGCCATTGTCATGGGGGCATACCCCGCTAACATTGCAACACCTTGACTATTAATCACTTGTTGCTTACCAACTTTGCCTTTAAGCACTGCATTGATCACTTGGTTATCAAACACTTGCTCACCTATGCGCGCTTTATCGGGGTGATAAAGCAAACGGTTGTTTTCATCGACAACATACAAATACGAGCCGTCTTGGTGATAATGCACCTGCAATAGCTCGCTGAGAATACTGGCACGCTTTAAATATAACGTGCCGCCTACATAGCCAATAAATTCATTATTTGAGTTAAATAACGGCTGCGACATAAAAATCAGTAAGTTACCGGCCATTGAGATATAGGGCTCACTGATCATAGGCACGCGATACGACAGCGCGGCTTTGGTACCAAAACTATCCACTTTACGATTTTGTAAGTTAAGTGAAAGGGGCGACACCCCTAATATGTCACCAAACTTATTGACTATAATTGTTGAGTTAAAACTGTTTGTTTGCAGCCTTAATCGTTCTGCTTCAGCATTAATGAGCGTTTGATTTGTAAAATCTGCTTCAAGTATTTTGGCAACGTATGCTAATTGCTGCTGCGCCGCCAATAAAAAGTTATCGGTAGCAGACACAAGCTTCGCCGCATACGCTTCATGATTATTTAATGTGTTATCTATCAGCTGCTGTTTTTGAACTTGATAGCTTGAGTAGTAACTATTTAGCAAGGTAATGAGCGTTGCAGAAAACGCCAGCAGTAAAATTAAGCGATGCAGGTTCAAGCCCGCTCTAAGACAATTAAGCACGATACATCTCATTTTATAAAGCCCAATCTCCGTATCGAGCACATCTAATACCTTTATACTAGCAATTATAAATTTGTACCTCTATAGAACTTTTCTCAAATATTGATTTAGCGCAACAATAAGTGCATTTACTCTAATAAATCACTTTATTGATTAACCACTGCCATAGATTCATAGATTCATAGGTTCATAGGTTCATAGGTTCATAGGTTCATAGATTCATACACTTTCATTTAAATTCATGCGTGTGGTGCCCTCGTTTATAAAAAATTAGATACGGCTTGCTTTAAAGGAATAAATTATCTAGATTAAAATCATTAATAAAAGATAAAAAATTCAAAATGAAACAACACTGTTCATCCATTCTAAACACATTACCGCCGCATCGCTTAATGGCGTTAGACGTTATGCGCGGCTTAACCATCACCGCAATGATTCTAGTAAATAATCCAGGCAGTTGGAGCGCAATGTATTGGCCGCTAAAACACGCTGAGTGGCACGGCTGGACACCAACCGATTTAATCTTTCCCTTTTTTATTTTTATTGTTGGTATGTCGATTACTCTTTCTGTCGATAGCATGCGAGCTAAAGGGTTTAACCATGCTTATATACTAAAAATGGGGGCAATTAGAGCCGTTAAACTACTCGCTCTTGGTTGGTTTTTAGCACTGTTTTTTTATAATTTTCGTGATCCAACCTTTAGCTGGATTGATGAAAAACTTTTGCAACTGAGAGTACTTGGCGTGCTGCAGCGTATTGGCTTAGTGTATATCGTAGCACTGTGTTGTTACCTCTATTTAACGCCTCAAAAAATTGCATTAACCTGTATTAGCTTACTTGCAGTCTATGCTGTAGCGATGCTCTACCTTCCCTACCCACTGCCCAACGGAGATGTCGTTAATGGTTTATGGTTACACGGTAATAATTTAAGCGCGTGGATTGATAATGCAGTACTGGGCAGTCACCATGTTTATTATGCTAAAGCACAGCCCTTACCTTTTGACCCTGAGGGAATTTTCTCTACTTTGCCTGCCATTGCCAGCGCGCTGAGTGGCATACTGGCGGCGGTGTACTTAACCAAACAAACAGACCTAAAAAAACAAGCGCGCGTCTTTATCCTCACAGGTGTGCTAGCGGTTATTGCAGGCTACTTAATCTCGCCACTTACACCTATCAATAAAGCACTTTGGACACCAAGCTATGTGTTACTCAGCTCTGGACTTGCAATAATTACCTATGCGTTTTGCAGTGCAATTTTAGACATTTACAAAGTACGTGCATGGGGTGCTCCCTTCATTGTGTTTGGTGCTAACGCCATTTTATTCTTTATGTTTGCAGCAATACTGGCGCGGTTATTAATTATGATCCCCGTGGGGGATACAAGCTTAAAGGGCCTTATTTACGGCTCAATAAACACGTTGATCACAGATAACCACTTAGCTTCTTTTGTGTTTTCGTTGCTGTTTTTAGCTGTGTCATACGGTGTGATGTATGGCTGCTATAAGAAAGGCATTTTTTGGAAAGTGTAAATAATGAATTAAGCCAGTTGTGGCAACACAACTGGCTCGTTCTGGCTCGTAAATAGAACTGACTGTTAATAAGACAGGCTCCTAATTAACAGTGCTGCTTTGCTTATCGAGTAGATACAAAATAGATTGATAACTAATACCACTGTGCTCTGTTAAGCCTATTTCACAACTGCGGCTATTAGACACCCCTCGATTGCAGTTTTTTGGTACCTGTTGTTTGAGTGTTTTGAGCGCATTGGCGTTAAGCTTCGGCAGATTGAACCCTTTATCGCCAGCAAAGCCGCAGCATTCTATATCAGCCGGAATAATAACGTCTGAGCTGCATGCCTTGGCAAGTGTGACTAAACTTTGCTCTTTTCCTAACCGCTTTGAGCTACAAGTTACATGCAACATAATAGGCTCGCTTGTTTGAGTTACCTGCAAATGCGCTAAAAGCTGCTCGGTTGCAAAGTCTGCACTTTCGAAAATAGTCAGTTGCGTATTTTTTGCTGCATTCAATGTGGTTAAAGCGCAAGGACTGGCGTCAAAAACGATGGGGTATTCTCCATTATTAGAACAGTCAATGAGTTCTGTTAGTAATTGCTCACTTTTGTTTTTAAACTCTTTATTAAGGCCTTTACTCGCAAAGGGCATACCACAGCATAATGAATCTGGCTGCTTAGGGATGATAACTTCAAACCCTGCCTTTGCAGCTAACGAATGCATTACTTCAACAAGAGAACGCGTATCATCACTGCCTTTATCGGCAGCAAAAACCCGTCCTGCGCAGCTTGGCACATACACCATTTTTTTATGTTGCGGCTTTTGCTTTACGTGACAATTAATTGGTTGCTCAGCACGAGGCCACGCCGAAAAATACAAAGGCGTACCCAGTAGTCGGTGAGCAGGTTTAGTTAAGCTCACAAGGTTGTTTGTGCCGATAGCTTTTTCAAGCACCTGCATCACATTTAAACCCAATCGTGCTCCACCGGCCATGACCGCAAAATGCTTACTCGCAAAGACTGCAAACGAGCGTGTGAGTTTGTTTGTAGCCGCTTTTTCGGCTCTTAATGATTTAATAAATTCGCCCGTGTTAATACCCACAGGGCATTTTAAGCCACACAGCCCTGTTGCTGCACACGAATCCATTCCCAGATATTTAAAGTCATTTTCAATAACGGTGAGCTTTTGATTTAACTGTTGCTTGGTTTTTAAATCGTCTGCTGCCTGCAACGCGGAGTGTAATTCAGTGCGATGACGCCACAAAGTTATGCGCTGTCTTGGGGTTAGAGTGAGTCCTTTTGAAGGGCACACAACTTCACAAAAGCCACATTCAATGCAGGTATCAATAATATCGTCACTTTTGGGCATGGTTTTTAAATGTTGCGTATGCGCATTTTTATCAGCATTGATGATCACCCCGGGGTTGAGTATATTTTTCGGATCAAACAATTGCTTAAGCTTCACCATCACGGCAAAACCATCATCGCCCCACTCTGTCGCCACAAAAGGCGCCATGTTACGGCCCGTGCCATGCTCTGCTTTTAGTGATCCTTTAAGCTCAACGGCGACTAAGTTGGCAACATCTGCCATAAATTGCTCATAGCGCGTTACTTGCTGCTTAGTATCGAATGCTTGTGTAAACACAAAATGTAGATTTCCTGCCAGCGCATGACCAAAAATGATCGCTTCATCGTAGCCATATTTTATAAAGAGCTGATGAAGCGCATTAACACCCAAAGCCAGCTTATCAAGGGCAAAAGCAACATCTTCTATAATTACTGTGGTGCCTGTTTCGCGCACAGCACCCACCGCTGGAAATGTTCCTTTGCGAATATTCCACAGTGCAGCATTGCGCACGCTATCTGCCGAAAAGGCGATAGTAGCAAGCGCAGATTCGCTAAACTCATTAATTAACAGCTGCGTGGCGTGCGTAAGCTCATTGAGCGTGTGTGCATCTTCTGCTCTTAGCTCAATTAAAAGCGCCGCGGCGTGCTCTGGGTAATCAGCAACATTCTTGGGCATAATGGCGTGCTCTGCCACTGACATCAAGGCACGTTTATCAAGTAGCTCAACGGCGGCGACATCAAGCTCGCTAAGTCTTTGCACTAACTCACACACTTTGTTTATGTCATCAAAAATAAAGAAGCCGGTGTGCTTATGGCTGTGTTCAATAACCGTGTGGTAAGTGATATCGGCAATAAATGCTAACGTCCCCTCAGAACCAATGATCACATGCTTAATAATGTCTATTGGATCAGAAAAATCCAACAACGCATTTAAACCGTAACCGGTGGTGTTTTTTAGTCGGTACTTATGCGTAATTAGCTCACTGAGTGCAGCGTTTTGCTTAACACTGGCTACTAAATTCATTAACTCATTAACCCAATCGCTATGGGTGCTTAAGAAACGTTGGCAGCTGTGTTCGTCAGCCGTGTTAAGTTCTGTGCCATCGGCAAAAATAAGCGTCATATCTTTTAGTGTATGGTAGCTATTTTGCGCGACACCACAGCACATACCAGAGGAGTTATTAGCAGCCATACCGGCAATTTTACAGCTGTTAATCGACGCAGGATCAGGACCAATCTTTTTACCATAAGGGGCCAACACCTGATTGACTCTAGCTCCAATAATGGCGGGCTGAAGACGAATTGCATCGGCGTTATCTAAAATTTCAAAGTTGCTCCAACTGTCACACAGCAAAACCAAGACAGAGTCGGTAATTGCTTGGCCAGATAAGCTGGTGCCCGCAGCCCGAAAGGTAATAGGCACGTTATGTTGATTTGCCGCGCTAATAACCTGCTTTGCTTGTTTTTGGTTACTGACAAGAACCACTAACTCTGGAATTAAACGATAAAAGCTCGCGTCTGTTCCATACGCATAGCGGCGCGAGTAATCTTCTATTAATGCGGACTCTGGTAAAAAAGGTGTAATGTATTGTTTAAACGCATGCAATCGGGTTAATGCCATCTCGCCCCCAAGCTAGCCTTAATCTGGTGTGATAAATATGGAATATATTATTACTTTAATTTTAATCAAAAAGCGACTAATTAAATTGATAAATTATCAACTTCGCTCTGAGCAGGTCGGGTTTTCGTTATATTTTTTGGGGTCATAAGTAATATTCAGTGTTTTAACTACGCTTTTTGCAGTCCAAACCAAAAACCGTTAGGGTAGCAAAAAAATACTGTATTTCTATTTAAAAACACATTAACATCGAGAATAATTTATTCTTAAAATTAATTAAGCGTTTTGCTTTGGAGCTTGCTGTGTTAAATAAGTTTGCACTATCGTCACTGGTTATCGGATTAGGGTGTTTCATGCCATTACAATCATCATTTGCTGAGTCTGCGTTAACTTTAAAACAGCAGTTAGGGCAAAAACTAATGCTCGACTTACGCTATTACTGCGAACAAAAAATCGGCGAGCAAGACATCGGCGATAAAAAATGCCGCACGCCAGTTACACACTTACCCGCTGATTTAGCCAATATCATCACTAAACATAATATTGGTGGCGTAATTTTATTTGCCGAAAATATTGATACCGTGCCGCAAGTAATTAAACTTAATAACGACTTACAAAAAGCCGCGGCTAAGTCAGCGTTAGGCTTACCTTTGTTTATCTCGATTGACCAAGAAGGTGGCCGGGTTGCTCGTATACCACGCGATGTAGGCACGTCATTTACGGGCAATATGTCGATTGGCGCAACGTATAAAGAGCATGGAACTCACTTTGCCAAAGAGTCCGCTCGTATTATTGCTGATGAACTGCTCGCTCTGGGCGTTAACGTAAATTATGCGCCGACGGTTGATGTAAACATGAACCCCGATAATCCTGTGATCAACGTACGCTCTTACGGTGAAGACCCCCAATTGGTTGCTAAACTGGGTGGCGCTCAAGTGGCAGGCTTTGAAAATAATGGGGTTATTTCATCGTTAAAGCATTTTCCGGGGCACGGCGATACCAATGTCGATAGCCACACAGGCCTGCCTAAAGTGATGCACGACAAAGAGACTATTTGGCAACAAGATTTACCGCCGTTTAAAGAGATCATTAAAAACCAGCAACCAGGTATGATAATGACCGCGCACATACAGTACCCAGCGCTTGATAACAGCACCTTTGTGAGCAAAGAAGGTAAGACCATGATCAAGCCTGCAACCATGTCGCGCAAAATCATCACCGATTTGCTACGCGATGAGCTTGGCTATCAAGGGGTTGTTATCACTGATGCCCTCGATATGGCTGGCATCAGCCATTTTTTCGAACCTATCGAAGCTGTAATCAACACATTTGCCGCAGGCGTTGATATCGCGCTGATGCCCATTGAAATCAGAAGCCCTAAAGACTTAGCCGTACTCGAAACACTGTTAGAGCGCTTAGAAAACGAAGTAAAACGTGGCACCTTAAATGCCGATGAAGTGAGTGCATCAGCAACACGCATTTTAAAACTTAAAGAAAAATTCAATCTAACAACGCAGCTTGACGATGAAGCCGCAATTAAAAAAGCGCAGTTATTGCTTGGTGATCAACACCACCGAAAAGTAGAGGCAGAACTGGCATTAGCGGCCATTACCGAAGTTAAAAACGAAAAGCACACTTTACCGCTTAAACTTAAAGAAAACACCAAAGTGCATATAATTATGCCTGACACACGAAAATGTTTCGCTCTGCAACAAGCTCTGCTGGATAACACACACACGTTGTTAAGCTTTAGCTGCACCAGCTTGCAAGGCTTTGAGCCACTTTCAACGTTAAAAGAGTTAAACGAAGCGGATGTGATTATTGCGGCGAATGCTTCACCCAAGCAAAGTGCTGTCGAAGTAGGTGGTATGGATGACTTGGCCGATAACCCAGAGTTTGCGATTGCAGACCAATCAGCCGCGCTAGAATCGTTACTTAAACAAGCTAAATTAGCAAACAAAAAGACCGTATTTGTCAGCTTACGCGCACCGTACGATATTGCCCAATTTGGCAAATTTGGTGATGCAGTCCTTGCCACCTATGCTTACAATATTGACGTGGACACTGACGAGAAAATCGCAGGCCCTGCATTCACAGCATTGGCAAAAGTTTTGCTGGGTAAAGCCCCTGCGAAAGGACAGCTTCCCGTTACAATTAACGGTATAAATTAATGTCTAATACCCTTAGATTGAACTGAATGTTATGGTTGGTTCAAGCTAAATACTGAAGGAGAGGCACGTGCAAAAAGATGCATCATTAACGACCCCAGCAGCGATTAGGAAATTGGTGCGGGCAGGTGACTACAGCGGTCATACTTCTGGCTTTGCTCCTGGTTTCGTGCAGGCAAATCTAGTTATTTTACCGAAACAATATGCGTTCGACTTTTTGCAATTTAGCCAAGCCAACCCTAAATCATGCCCTATTATTGCAACCAGCCACTCGCCAGGTGTAACCGATATGCCAACCGTTGGTGAAGACATTGATATACGCAGCGACTTGCCTCGCTATCGCATATTCAAAAATGGTCAAATGGTTGAAGAAGTCACTGACATAAGCGATGTATGGCGTGATGATTTAGTGACCTTTCTAATTGGCTGCTCATTCTCATTTGAAGAAGCATTGATTGCCGCAGGGCTTGAAATTCGTAATATCACCGAGCATAAAAATGTGCCGATGTATGTGACTAATATGCCCTGTCAAAGTGCAGGAATGTTTCATGCAAATATGGTCGTAAGTATGCGACCAATGAAGCCTGCTGATGCGATTCGCGCTATTCAAGTGTGTAGCCGTTTTCCAAGTGTTCATGGCGCACCAGTTCATTTTGGTGACCCAGCAGCGATTGGTATAAAAAATATAAATAAGCCTGAATTTGGCGATGCTGTCACCATTAAAAATGGCGAAGTTCCGGTGTTTTGGGCCTGTGGTGTCACCCCACAAATTGCCATTGCGAATGCAGCACCCGATTTTTGCATTACACATAGTCCTGGTCATATGCTGATCACCGATATTCCAAACAGTAGAATGGCGGCGTTATAAAATGACCATGAAACTTAATTGCGATTTAGGCGAAAGCTTTGGCATGTGGAAAATGGGCCTTGATGAGCAAGTAATGCCACATATTGATATGGCCAATATTGCCTGTGGTTTTCATGCGGGTGATGCCGATGTAATGGCAAACACATTGGCCCTTGCCAAGCAGCATAATGTCACTGTTGGCGCTCATCCAAGCTACCCCGATAAACAAGGTTTTGGTCGCCGTTCAATGGCTATGAGCGCTCAAGAATTGATAAATTGCCTGCATTACCAAATAGCGGCGATTGATGGCATGGCAGCAGTCCATGGTTTAACACTTAATTATGTGAAACCTCATGGCGCGCTTTACAATGACATGATGCGTGATGAGCGTATTTTAGAGAGTGTAATGCGTGCCGTTGCAAGTTACCCAAAGTCATTAAAATTAATGATTTTAGCTACCAATCAAGCAGATAAACACAAAGAACACGCAAGCGCACTCAATTTAGAACTTATTTTAGAGGCATTTGCCGACCGCCAATACACCGACGAAGGTACACTTGTGTCACGTAACCTTGCTGGCAGTGTACACGACAAGCCCGCGTTAATCGCACAAGTTAAACAGTTGATTAAACACGGTACTGTGACCACTCGAAGCGGTCAACAGTTAACGCTGAATGCAGATAGCCTCTGCGTGCATGGTGATAACGAAGCAGGCATTGCCCTAATTCAAGAGATTAAAACATTATGTCAGCAAGCCTAAGCGACGAAGCCCTCAGCCAACAAATTGAAACCATGATGGTTGAACAAAATCCACGTGGTATGCAGCATTTATACGCAATGCAAAGCACCGGCACGTACTTACGCGCAGCTCAGGCATTACATAAAGCAAATGGACCGGTATTAATTGGCACTGGATTTGCGGTTAATAACACCTTTGAAACCGATGGCCCGGTTGGTGCAATTGCACTTTATAGCGTGTTAGACAAGCTAGGAAAACAGCCCATTTTAGTCACTGGCAACCCCCTTTACAGCGCATTAAAAAACGATTTTAACTGTTTTGAATTGCCGATTAACAGTATAGAAAATGCCCGCACCTTTAGCATTAAAGCGCTTGAGCAATTAAAGCCAGATTGCGTACTGTCAATCGAACGTCCGGGGCTTAATGAGCATCAACGTTATTACAATATGCGTGGTATCGATATTTCGGAGCATTGTGGCTGTTTTGATTTTTTTATAACAGAAGCAACCTGCCCAACCATAGCAATAGGCGATGGTGGCAACGAAATTGGTATGGGTAATCTTGCAAAGCATATGCATGGGCTCAACATAACACCCAGCGTAACGCCTTGCGATGAATTACTACTTGCCGATGTATCTAACTGGGCAGCCTATGGCCTTATCGCATTTTTAAGCCGCTGGCATAACACCGATTTTTTGGCTGATATAGAGCCTTTGAACATTTTGCAATACCTAAGTGAGCGCGGCAGTGTAGATGGTGTTACCCATAAAAACGAGCTCACTGAAGACGGCCTTCATGCAATGCATGGCCAACAATTAATAACTCGGCTTCGCCAACTTACTAGACAGAATGAGGTTTAACAATGGGTACGGTATACCTAAACGGTGAATACCTAAGTGCTGATGAAGCAAAGATTTCACCAATGGATCGCGGCTTTTTATTTGGCGATGGCATCTATGAAGTGATCCCATCTTACAACGGTAAAATGCTCGGCTTTGGTGCGCATATCGAACGCATGAATAACGGCTTAAATGAGCTCGAAATAAAGCTAGATTACAGTGCTGATACGTGGCGTAAAATTTGTAACGACTTATGCGAAAAAAACCACGGTGATAACCTCGGCATTTACTTGCATGTTAGTCGTGGTGCCGACACAAAACGCGCTCACGGCTACCCAAGCAATATCACGCCAACCGTATTCGCCTTTGCCTTTGAAATTCCTGCAGAGCCCAAAAGCGATGTCTACAGTGCAACAACGTACACGGTATCACTTGAGCAAGACCGTCGTTGGCAACGCTGCCATATAAAATCAACAGCGTTACTTGGCAATGTTATGCATTACCAACATGGCGCAGCAGCGGGCAACAAAGAAACAATTTTATTTAACCGCTTAGAAGAAATTACCGAAGCCAGCTCAAGTAATGTGTTTATTGTTAAAGAGGGGGCGATCAGCACTCCACCACTTGATAACCAAATTTTACCGGGTATCACTCGCTGGTTAATCCTCAATATTTTACACAGCCACAGTGATTTTAAGGTGCAAGAGCGCATTATAAGCAAAGATGAGCTACTCGATGCCGACGAAGTGTGGATCACCAGCGCCACCAAAGAAGTGGGCCCAGTGGTAAAAGTGAACGGTAAATTGGTGGGTGACGGTAAACCGGGTGCAATATGGCAACAAGTACAAAGCTTGTTTACCAAGCATAAATTTGATTACTAGTTAAAATTAGAAATCTAAAAAAACGCCTACTTAAAGTAGGCGTTTTTGTTTTATCTGCTATTTGCTGCTTTTTGGCTCAAACGGCCAAGCCTGTAATAGACCGTCACTGGTTTCTGAATACAACTGCGTACCATCGTAAGCCACACTCAGCACCGAGGTACGTTGGCGCTGCTGTTTTGCTTCATATTCAGCGATTAGCTCGCCATCAGCAACACGGTATAATCGCATCTTCATTTTTGGCGATCCCGTTAATAGCCATTTGTCTTGATTGATAAATTGCGATGCGGTGAACTCAATAAAGTTAGAGTATGAGGCTACCTCAGCAAGCTCTTTTTTATTGGCTAAATCAAAGAAAATTCGGTCATCGACCGAGTCGATTGCAAAGCCTAACGTGCCTGCTTTATTTAAGGTGACGCGATTCACTCTGGTAGCTAAACGCTGTTCAAAGCGTGTACTGCCATCACTCGTTGACCAAAGCTTAACGTATTTGTCGCTCGAGCCGGTAAACGCCCATAGCCCATCAGCCGACAACGCCACGCTATTAATATCAAGACGATGAATGTCAAAGCGCTTAGTATCGCCCGTACGGGTATTTATTACCTCAGCCTTGCCGCTACGATAAGCAATCACTAATGTATCGCCTGACGCTGAAATAGCGATATCTCTGGCTATCTCCTGCCCTGTTAGCCAAGAGCCAATACTTCGACCCGTGCGGGTATCAAATAAGGTCACCGATAAACGATTAGAAATATAAAAACGCGATTTGTTAGCACTAAAGCCCGCAAGCTCCACATGCTCAGCGCCCTGCCCTATTATGCAATCGTATAGACGTGCTTTTAACTGGTTATCCCAAACACACACTTTAGACTCAGTTGCGAGTAGAGAGTGACTGGCATCTTCAGTCAATGCTGCGGCACTTAATAACTCATCACCATGAGCAAATTCATCCTTTGCAGGCGCGGTATACACCTCACCCCCACCACAACCCACAAGGCTTAAAGCAAATAAACAAGAAAGCGATTTAAGCAATTTCGACGTCATACTACTACTACTCTTATTTTTATAATTATTTTGTATAGCAGCAGTGTAATAAAAATAAGTAGAAGTGGGTAGGAGTTCTGACTTTAGCTGTCAGCTTTCAGTTAGATATTCGAGTTACGAGTTACGAGGTGCGAGGCGCGAGGTGCGAGATGCGAGATGCGAGGTGCGAGATGCGAAGTGCGAGATGCGAAGTGCGAGATGCGAAGTGCGAGATGCGAAGTGCGAGATGCGAGGTGCGAGATGCGAGGTGCGAGGTAGGAGGTGCTTTAGCGCCGAACAAAAGCCGCTTCATCACTGCTAAGATAACCCCACGATTTTCTTGTAGGCGTGAAATTTATTTCGCGCGAGGCCGTCACCATTTGTGCAATGTTGCAGGTGCGAGATGCGAGGTGCGAGATGCGAAGTGCGAGATGCGAAGTGCGAGATGCGAAGTGCGAGATGCGAGATGCGAGATGCGAGATGCGAGGTGCGAGATGCGAGGTGCGAAGTGCGAGATGCGAGATGCGAGATGCGAGATGCGAGGTGCGAGATGCGAGGTGCGAGATGCGAGGTAGGAGGTGCTTTAGCGCCGAACAAAAGCCGCTGCTACATTTGCTAGGCCCTATTTTCTAGTGCCTAGCGCCTGCTCACTTTCCTCACCCATGTGTAAAACAAAACACATTAAGTTTATTACCATCTAGGTCTCTAAAGTAACCGGCATAGAAACCGGGCATTTCGCGAGGACCCGGAGCACCTTCATCTGTTCCACCGAGTTCAATGGCTTTTTTATAAAACTCATCAACTTGAGCTGGTGTTTCAACGGCAATCGCAATCATCGTACCGTTACCAACAGTGGCTTTTTCATCATTATAAGGTTTTGTAACTGCAAAGCCTGGTTTATCTTGGCCTGTGCTCCATGCCACAAAGCGGTCAGTTTCTAAAAAGCGCTCAGCGTTTAAAGTAGAAAAAAGTTCATCATAAAACTTCACCGCTTTAGCTAAGTTATTCGTGCCTAACATTATGTAACCAATCATTTTCTGCTCCTTAAGAAAAAATAGTGTGTTCAACATAGAAGGGAATTGGGCATCTGTCTATTGATTTTTCCATTCATCGCAATGAACTATATTTTTATGGTTTGCTACTTTATAACAGAATATACACCGACCAATAACAAGGAATCATTATGAAGTTCAAAGCGTCTTTGGCGTTACTTGCTGTAGCCAGCTTTTATAGCCACGCACAAACTAGCAACACATTCCAACTTGAAAATGTCTTCGATCTTGAATACGCGAACCAATTAGAAATGACAAAAAATGGCGAGACCATTTTTTTCGTACGAAACCGAATGGACATTAAAACCGATCGCAAAGTCAGTAATATTTGGTCGGTTAATCCTGATGGTAAAACAATGCTACCGCTTACATCCGGCGTACATATGGATTACTCACCTGTGTTGTCGCCAGACGAAACTCGCTTGGCATTTATTTCTACCCGTGATGGGAGTAGCCAAATTTATGTTAAGTGGCTAAAAACAGGGAATGTCGCAAAAATTAGTAACCTAACGCAAAGTCCGGGTGGTTTAACATGGACGCCAGATGGTAAAAATTTGGTGTTTAGCCAATTTGTCTCTGAAAAATCAGCCAGCCCTGTATCTTTACCGGGCAAGCCTGAAGGCGCTAAGTGGGCGGAGCCTGCAAAATATATTGATGACGTCTATTACCGTGCCGATGGGGGTGGTTATACAAAGGCGGGCTATCGCCATTTTTTCATGATCAGTGCAACTGGCGGTAACGCGCGTCAGCTGAGCTTTGGTAACTTTGATCATGGCGGCTCAATTAGCTTTAACGAAACGGGCGATGCTTTTTATTTTTCAGCTAATCGTCATGAAGATCATGAGTTAAAACCTACTAACTCGGAAATTTACAAATTAAACGTAGCTGACTTATCAATTTCACAGGTGACCGACCGGGTAGGTCCTGACTCACGACCAGCAGTCTCTCCCAATGGCCGATACCTTGCCTACACAGGCTACGATGATAAAAAAACAAACTATGAAAACAGTGACATTTACCTTCTTGATTTTAAGTCTGGTGAGACCTCAGTTTTAACAACAGACCTTGACCGTAGCGTTGAAGAAATTAAGTGGGATGATGACAGTAGAGGCATTTACTTTAGCTATGACAGCGAAGGGAAAACGCATTTAGCGTACCAACCTCGAAACGGTAAACACAAGGTTATTACCGAGAAGATAGGCAGTGTGGCATTTGGTCGCCCGTATTCAGGCGGAGATTTTGATGTAAGCGAAGACGGTGATGTTGCAATTACACTGGCTGACACTCAGCGCCCTGCAGATATTGCATTAATTAAACGCGGTAAAGTGAATCGTTTAACTCAACTTAACGAAGATGCACTTGGCAACAAAGAGCTGGCTAAAGTGGAAGAAATTTGGGTTAAATCAAGCCATGATGGCTTAGCTGTTCAAGGGTGGATTGCCTACCCTCCTGGCTTTGATAAAAACAAAAAGTACCCATTGGTACTCGAAATTCATGGTGGACCCGTTGCAAACTATGGACCTCACTTTAGCCCTGAAGTTCAGTTGTTTGCCGCTAAGGGCAATGTCGTTCTATACATGAACCCACGTGGCAGTGACTCATACGGTAAAGAGTTTGCGCAAACAATTCATCATAACTACCCAAGCAATGACTTTGATGACTTGATGACAGGTGTCGATGCGGTTATCGCTAAAGGCTTTATTGATGAAAGCAAACTGTTTGTTACTGGAGGCTCAGGTGGTGGCGTATTGACGGCATGGATTGTGGGTCATACTGACCGCTTTGCAGCGGCCGTTGTTGCGAAGCCGGTTATCAATTGGATCAGTTTTGTACTAACTGCCGACTACTACCCTTTCTTTGCTGATTATTGGTTTCCGGGCAAACCTTGGGACAATATTGAGCATTATATGAAACGCTCACCCATTAGTTATGTAGGTAATGTAAAAACCCCTACTATGCTATTAACGGGTGAGTCTGATTATCGCACGCCGATTTCTGAAACAGAGCAATTCTATCAAGCGTTAAAGCTACAAGGTGTTGATACGGCAATGGTACGCATTCCAAATGCGTCACATGGCATTACAGCTCGTCCATCAAACTTAATGAGCAAAGTAGCGTATATTCAATGGTGGTTTGATAAGAACAGTGGAAATGATTAACAACATTGAGCGAAGCGAGAACGTTTCATTTGCGCAAGGTGAACTGATTTCGTGACGCAGTTTCGTTTAACTTATCGCGTCACTTGCAAAGCATAAAATGTAAAATAGTTTCGCACATACCAGTAGCGGTGGCTTTATGCCGTGTCATGAATAAAACCATTACGCGGGGTAAACCCGCTGCTACTTTTTGACTTTACTCTTAACCATTATTGTAAACCCCCTTTACAGTACATATGTAAGTAACTCCTTACATACATTTCTCAAATATCGGACATAGTCTCCTCATCAGTTAGTAAAAAATCGGTTTATGGCCAATATCAATAACTTGAGTTGGTAAAAAATCGGTTTGTGCCGCTAAAAACCTAGCATCAGTTAGTAAAATTTTGGTTTGTAGGTCGTTTAAGTTGGTAAAAAATCGGTTTATAAACGAAGTTCTCCTCGCAAATTACCGCCCATAATCAGCTATAAAAGCCAATTTTGGCCTTTTACCCAGACTTATAAGCAATAAATAGACTGAATCAACCAAGAAATAGCGGAGGTAGTTAAATCCTGATCCAAAAAATGCAGGCTGGTAAAAGCGTGATCTGTCTTTTCTAAAAGCTAGTAAATGGCTGATCCAAGACTTAGTTAAACTCTGATCTGAGATGCGAGGTGCAAGATGCGGGATACGAGGTGCGGGATACGAGGTGCGAGATACGAGGTGCGAGATGAGAGGTGCGAGATGAGAGGTGCGAGATGAGAGGTGCGAGGTGCGAGATGCGAGATGCGAGATGCGAGATGCGAGGTGCGGGATGCGAGTCTGAAGACTGATAACTAAAAGTGAAAAAGGGCCCGAAGGCCCCTAACAACATTATTGAATAGCTATAAAGGAATATTACAACTTGGTTAGAACTGGTTCATGGTGTTTGCTTCACCGCCCGCTTTCAGTGCGTTTTCACCAGAGAAGTACTCTTTGTGCGTATCACCAATATTAGAACCTGCTAAGTCTTGGTGTTTCACTGACGCTTGCTCACGACGGATTTCTTGACGTTGAACATCGCGAACATACGCTAGCATTCCTAAGTCACCAAAATAACCTTCTGATAGGATATCTGTGCTTAGCGCCGCAGTGTGATAAGTCGGCAGTGTAATTAAGTGATGGAAAATACCGGCTTCACGCGCACCATCACGTTGGAAGTTTTGAACAAGCACATCAGCCGCTGCAGCAAGCTCAGTATCATCCATTTCTGGTGCCATTAATGCTTTGTTGTCATCAATGCTTGGGTATGCAGATAGGTCTTTACCTTGCTCTTGCCATTCAGCGTATACTTGCTCACGGAACTTAAGCGTCCAGTTGAACGAAGGTGAGTTATTGTATACAAGCTTCGCATTTGGCACGTGCTCTTTAACGCGGTTAACAAGCTCTGCAATTTGTTTAACGTTTGGTTTTTCTGTCTCAATCCACAGTAAGTCTGCGCCTGATTGCAAGCTTGTTACACAGTCGAGTACAACGCGGTCTTTCTCTGTTCCTTCACGGAATTGGTATAAACCATTGTCTAAACGTGTTGGTTTACATAGTTGGCCATTCAGCTTCATTGCTGTGTCGCCTTCGTTTAACTCATCAACACTGTTTACAGGCGTTGTTTCTAAGAATGAAGTATATTGGCTTGCCAAGTCGCCAGGCGCTTTAGATACAGGTACTTTTTGTGTCAAGCTTGCACCTAGTGAGTCAGTACGTGCAACAATAATACCGTTATCAATGCCTAGCTCTAGGAATGCATAACGAACCGCATTGATTTTTGCTAAGAAATCTTCATGTGGAACGGTTACTTTACCCGCTTGATGACCACATTGTTTTGCATCAGATACTTGGTTTTCAATTTGAATCGCACACGCACCTGCTTCAATCATTTTCTTCGCAAGTAGGTATGTTGCTTCTTCATTACCGAAACCAGCATCGATATCGGCAATAATTGGCACTACGTGGCTTTCAAAGTTATCAATTTTATCAAGGACTGCTTGTACGTCTCCGCCGTTTGCTTTCGCCGCATCGAGGTCTTTATAAAGGTGATCAAGCTCACGTGCATCTGCTTGCTTTAAGAACGTGTAAATTTCTTCAATTAGCGCTGGAACAGAAGTCTTTTCGTGCATGCTTTGGTCAGGTAATGGACCGAACTCTGAGCGCAGTGCAGCAACCATCCAACCACTTAAATACACGTAGCTGCGTTTCGTTGTTTTATTATGACGTTTAATCGCCATCATCATTTGTTGTGCAGTAAAACCGTGCCAACACCCTAAAGATTGCGTGTATTGGCTGTGGTCTGCATCGTATGCTGCCATATCGGCGCGCATGATATCTGCTGTGTACTGTGCGATGTCTAACCCTGTACGAAAACGGTTTTGTAAACGCATGCGGCTTGCATATTCAGGGTTAATTGATTGCCATGTTTTGCCCTGGCTTTGGCATAAAGTCGCTAAGTTATCTGTTTCGCGTTGATATGTAGTCATAATAAAAATCCTTCGAACGGGTTCATTTAATCTTTTTTGTTAGTGAGAGTGGCTAAGAAGTGTTCGCTCCGTAGCGCTTAAATCAACATTAGGCCGATTTTTTGGATTTAGTAAATTTATAGTTGTTATTGCCACTATATTTTTGGTGAATGACATTTAGCCTGCCATTTACCCTTTTTTACGATATGGTTGAGCCATGACTGATCGAATTACGACCGTTTAAAGGACATTATTATGACCACCACTCTCTCACTAAATGGGTTAAGTGTTGACCAGCAGCTAGCACAGTTCGTTGAACAACAATTGCTACCTGGTACAGACATTTCTCCAGCTGCGTTTTGGCAAGGCTTTGCCGATATTGTTAATGAGTTAACTCCTATCAATCGGGCGCTTTTAGAAAAACGCGAACAACTGCAAGCCAAGATTGATAACTACCATAAACAGCAGCCGGTATGGGATGCAGCCAATTACCAACGTTTCCTTGAGGAGATTGGCTACCTGGTGCCAGAGCCCGCCAATTTCAAAATTGAAACCGAACACGTAGAGCCCGAAATAGCCAATACAGCAGGCCCTCAGCTAGTTGTGCCTGTTAGTAATGCACGCTTTGCACTGAATGCAGCTAATGCACGCTGGGGCTCCTTGTACGATGCGCTGTACGGCACCGACGTGCTCAGTGAAGACGATGGCGCAGAAAAAGGCGCTGCATACAATCCTGTGCGAGGCTTTAAAGTAATGGCTTTTGCACGCCAATTCCTTGATAAAGCACTGCCTTTAGCCAATGGCTCACACATTGAAAGTACCAGCTACGCCATTGTGAATAACGAGCTACTTATCACCTTGCGTGATAGCAGCCAAGTGCGTCTGGCACACCCAGAACAATTGGTTGGTTATCAAGGTGAAGCACAAAATCCGAGTGCTATTCTGTTGAAAAATAATGGCTTACATGTTGAGCTACAAATCGATCATCATCACCCAATTGGGCAAGCAGACAAAGCGGGCCTCAAAGATGTTGTACTTGAAGCTGCACTAACCACCATTATGGACTGCGAAGATTCTGTGGCTGCGGTCGATGCTGAAGACAAAGTTAATGTCTACAAAAACTGGCTTGGTTTGATGCAAGGCAACCTTGTTGAAGCATTCAACAAAGATGGGAAGACTATTGAACGTCGCTTAGCTGAAGACCGCCAATATCAGGGTATTAATGGCGAAACGGTGACCCTAAAAGGGCGAAGCATGATGTTTGTGCGTAACGTAGGCCACTTAATGACAAACCCAGCAATTCAAGATAGCGAGGGGAATGATGTGTTTGAAGGCATAATGGATGCCATCATCACCAGTACCGCAGCCCTGCATGACTTAAAAGGCACGCACGGCCTTAAAAATTCGTCAGCTCACAGCATCAATATTGTTAAACCCAAAATGCACGGCCCAGAAGAAGTGGCCTTCACCAATACCCTATTTACACGTGTTGAACAGATGCTTGGTTTACCTGCAAACACCATAAAAATGGGGATTATGGACGAAGAGCGCCGCACTTCAGCAAATTTAAAAGCCTGTATTTACGAAGCAAAAAACCGTGTTGTGTTTATTAACACGGGTTTCTTAGACCGTACAGGTGATGAAATTCATACCTCAATGCAAGCAGGTGTCGTACTGCCTAAAGGCGCTATAAAACTAGAACCTTGGATCAGCGCTTACGAAGACCGTAATGTCGATATTGGCCTTGCAACAGGCCTCAGTGGTAAAGCGCAAATTGGTAAAGGTATGTGGCCAATGCCTGATAAAATGGCGTTGATGATGGAACAAAAAATTGGCCACCCGAAAAGCGGGGCTAATACCGCGTGGGTGCCCTCTCCTACTGCGGCTACACTGCATGCAATGCATTATCATGATATTGATGTATTTGCCTGTCAAAAGACACTGATGGACCGTAAAGAAGCAAGCCTCACACGCTTACTTACCCCCCCACTGATGAAAGACCCAAGTACGTTATCAAAAGAAGATATCCAAGCCGAGCTTGATAACAATGCACAAGGCATTCTAGGGTACGTAGTGCGCTGGATTGATCAAGGTATTGGTTGCTCAAAAGTGCCAGATATCAACCATGTAGGCTTAATGGAAGACCGTGCAACGCTACGTATTTCAAGCCAGCATATGGCGAACTGGCTGTATCATGGTGTATGCAATGAAGAGCAAATTCGTAAAACGATGGCACGTATGGCTAAAGTCGTCGATGGGCAAAACGAAGGGGATCCTGCTTACACCAATATGGCTGACTCAGCCGAAAGCCTAGCACAAAGTGTTGCGTACCAAGCAGCATTAGCCCTTGTTTTAGAAGGCGTTAAACAGCCAAGTGGTTATACTGAACCATTACTGCATGCGTTTCGTATAAAGTATAAGTCTCAACATTAATCACTTTTCTCACTCCCTTTCGAGTTTGATGTGTCGTTCTTTGCAGCCTTCGGGCTGCTTTTTTTCGTCTAAAAATCAATAAACGCATGTATTTATACCATTTCGCTTAATTAAGTGGTCTATTTTGAGGCAATAATACATCGTTGATAACATGGCAAAAATTTTGTATTGAGTTGTGCTCGGCAATTGCACCTGTATTGCTTTATCTTTTATATCTATACAGTCGTTAGTGAGCGCTGTCTTACACGCTTGCGACTCATGTTATCCCTTACAATGATTCAGTATTTTTTCAGCTTGATATTGTTATTTAACGGAATAAATACTGTGAATAATGGCCATTCATCGGCTAATAAAAATTGATCAAAAAAGGGGCATTTGTTATCAAATGCCCCTTTTTACGTGCTAATTTTTTAAAATTAGTTTTTGACAATCGCATTGTGATAAACGTTTTGAACGTCATCACAGTCATCTAACATCGTGATGAACTTTTCAAAATTAGCAATATCATCTGGATCAGTGATCTCTGTATGTACTTGTGGAACAAACGTGATTTCGTCTATTTCAAATGTAATACCTTCAAACGCTTCTTCAAGTGCTGTTTTTGCTTTGTAGTATTCTGTATGCGGTGCAAATACTGACACTTTGCCATCTTCTACTTCGACATCCGTCACGTCAACATCAGCCATCATTAGGGCTTCGAGTACCACTTCGTCATCTTCGCCAGCAAAACCAAGAACCGCGAAGTGATCGAACATGTGCGCGACACAACCAGGCGTCCCAATTTTTGAGTCAGTTTTAGTGAACGGTAAACGCACATCTTTAATTGTGCGGTTAGGGTTGTCTGTTAAACAGTCAACAATCACCATACAGTTACCTGGGCCATACCCTTCGTAACGTGCTGGAGAGTAGTCTTCCCCTGCTCCACCGGCTGCTTTTTTGATGGCATTTTCGATTACATGCGCAGGAACCTGATCACGTTTTGCACGTTCAATAATGCGTTTTAATGCTTGGTTTACTTCTGGGTCGGGTTCACCATTCTTTGCAACAACGTAGATCTCTTTACCGTACTTAGAATTTACTTTTGTTTTTGCATTGGCCGTTTTAGCCATGGCGTTTTTGCGGACTTCAAATGCTCTGCCCATCTTATGCCTCTATGAATACATTTGATAATTGCCGATATTTTAGCAATTCATTGTCGCTTGGGCTAGTACCAGGTCTGTTTATCGTTCGCGCTAAAATAGACAACGACTGTGGCGACAACCTTGAAAGTAAAAAATTAAGTAAACGATGCAGAAATAATTAAAGGAAGGGCTATTTAACATAACACTTTATTTTGTTGAAATGCGCCAACTAAATTAGGTAACTCTGAAAAATGATGCAGTATGTAATCTGCCTGATCAGCATAGTCAGGAATGTCATCTGGCGCATACAAACAAGCACGCATATTCGCATTATGTGCCGCTTGAATATCAAACAAATAATCGCCAACATACAACAGCTCTGATTTATCAAGCTCCCAAAGCGTTGCAATCGCATTGAGCGCACTTGGATCTGGCTTTGCTGGCGCATCTGAGCGAGTCAGCACTGTTTCGATTGGCAAAGGGTTATTTTTAAGTTTGATTGCTGCAGCACGGTCATAATTGCGCGTAACAATAGCCATTGGAATATTATTTTCTTTGAGTGCAGTAACCGCACTGGCAACACCTGGCAATAAATGCGAGTGCTGCGCATCTAAAAGCTCATGTTGATGCACGATGTTCATCGCTTCTTCGCGCATATAAGGCGAAGGTAAAGCGGCTATGAAGGCTAGCAAGTCTTTTTCAAGCGGGCAGCCAACTTGCGCTTTAATCAGTGAAAAATCGAGTTCTGACGAAACCAAGGTGCCGTCTAAATCGAAAATGACACCACGTATATTGTTATCATGGATATTCATATAAATCCCTGTATATGAGAATTGGGGGAAAATTTTAAGACCCATTAATAAGATAGTGTACGATAACCGTTAATTAAAGGATCAAAGGATTAAAAAATAGACTTTTTCAATCCTTTTTTATCGGATAGGGTTATTATTTAATTGACTCAAATTTAGCTTCAAGCCAGTTATCATCTTGGCTAAAGGTAAGTGTTTTCACCTTTCCTTTGCCTTCAATATTAACCATATTGACCTGCGCAGGCCATAAATCACGTAACGCGCCATTGCTCATACGAATCCCTTTGATGCCTTCAGGGATGGTAACTTCTTGGTAAACCCAAAAGAACTTACCATCAACTTGCGCTCCCACTTTTTTAAGCTCAAGTTGCTTGCCCTCTAAGGTTTGCAGTGCAATGTGTGACTCAACATAATCAGCAAAACGCTTTTGATCTTCTTTGTTACTTAAGATATCGGCATTGCCATTAAACAAATGTTCAACAGCATGCTCCGTATCGTGCAAATAAAAGCGATGCATTAGCTCTATGTTATTAGTGCGTTTATTAAATAATACCGTAGTCACAGACGCTTTTAACTGGTGCGCCATCGTTGGCGCACTCAGTAATAAAGCGAAAATAATGGCTATAAAGCGCATTATTTTTGCTCCTCAGCATCTTTTTCGTCGTCTTTTTTCAGCTCAGTTTTGATATCTTGCATGATATCACGGCTCACTTTCGCTTTACTCTTCTCACGCTTATACACTTCGATACGCGATGGAATAATACGACGAGGGTAGTTATTGTTTTCCACATCAACATCGGCTGTTTCCCAGCGAGGGTCAACCGTAACAGACACTAAGTTTTTACCTTTTTCAGTAATAATTAGCTTTTGTACGTGCTTGTGGTTACGACGCCAGATTTCAGCCGGAATGTACTGTTCTTCTTTCGTGCCATCTTCATAGGTCAGCTCTAATAAGATAGGCATCACTAAGCCACCTAAGTTTGAAAACTCAAGCACATAGTAGTTTTTATCTTCCTTAATTGCACGTTCAAACGTTTTACGCTCCCACGGCTCTAACCCCTTAAGGAACTTGTTATACGCATTACGTTCTTTGTTAGTCACTGTAAAGCGGTCGTTTTCGTCATAGAAATCTGTGACATCTGGGTTTTCTTCAACCCATAACTTTTTGCCTTCTTCTTTATTGCGTTTAACGAATAATGGCATTGGTTTATCAGCTTCAATGTCGCGAAGACGATTAAAGTCGATATCAGGATTCTTTGTGTCTAAACGCAGTTGATAAACCTTGTCTAACGAGATATCAACATGGTCTGTGGTGTAGAACCAACCACGCCAGAACCAATCTAGATCAACCCCTGACGCCTCTTCCATAGTACGGAAGAAATCTGCAGGAGTAGGGCGTTTGTACTTCCAACGCTGCGCGTACTCTTTAAATGCAAAGTCAAACAGCTCACGACCCAGAATCACTTCACGTAAAATATTAAGTGCAGCAGCAGGTTTAGTATACGCATTAGGTCCTAAACGTAATACGCTGTCAGACTGTGTCATAACGGGTACTTGGTTTTCAGACTTCATGTATTCAACAATATCACGCGGCTCAACACCCCAAGGGATTGTGTGGTCCCATTCGCGCCCCGCAACACCATCTAGGAAGCTGTTTAGACCTTCGTCCATCCACGTCCACTGACGCTCGTCTGAGTTAACAATCATCGGGAAGTAAATGTGACCGACTTCGTGGATAACAACACCAATTAAGAAACGTTTTTCAGCTTGAGAGTAAGTACGGGTGCCATCGTCTTGAAGCTCTGTACGCGGACCATTAAATGTGATCATGGGGTATTCCATCCCCCCAACAGGGCCATTGACTGATTGAGCCACAGGGTAAGGGTAGTCAAACGAAAAGCGTGAATACACTTCCATCGTGTGCACAACAGCTTCGGTAGAATATTTCTTCCACAGGTCACCGCCTTCTTTCGGATAGAAAGACATTGCCATCACTAACGGCTGTTCTTTACCACCTTGATGGTAGCCTTTTGCATCCCACATAAACTTACGTGATGATGCCCATGCAAAGTCACGCACTTTCTCGGCTTTAAAGTGCCATGTTTTGGTTTTGTCGGTGCCTTCTTTCTCGTTCTCAAGTGCTTCTTCTTCGGTCACGATAAATACAGGGCGCTTAGCGTTTTCAGCTTCTTCAAGACGATTACGCTGCGTACGTGTTAATACACTGCCTGGGTTATCTAGCTTACCTGTTGCCGATACAATGTGATCCGCAGGAACGGTGATTTCGACATCATAATTACCAAACTCCAGTGTAAACTCACCGCTTCCTAAGAATGCTTTGTTAGTCCATGCTTCATAGTCTGTGTACGCAGCAAGACGCGGGAACCACTGTGCTAATAAAAAGATATCGTTGCCATCTTCTTCAAAGTGTTCATAACCTGAACGTGCGCCTACCGCATCTTCTTCAACAATGTTAAAGGCGAAGTCCATGCTGAACTCAACGTCTTTACCCGGTTTAAGCGGCTCATTTAGGTCAATACGCATTAATGTATCAACCACGGTTACTTTAAGCTCTTTTCCGTCTTCGTCTTTAACATTGGCGATTTGAAAACCTAGCTCGTTGTCGGCCATAAATTGCTGACGACGTAACTGGCCTAAGCTCAATTTAGTGGCTTTTGGCTGAGGGTCACCTTGCAATGTTTTACCATTGAAAGTAGCGGTCATCTCAGCAATTGAATCAGATTTAAAAATATTTTGGTCTAATTGCAACCAAAGGTACTTTAATGTGTGAGGTGAATTATTCTTATATTCGATAGTTTGACGCGCTGTTAAGCGACGTTTTTTCTCATCAAGGTTTACATCGATGTCGTAATTTACTTGCTGTTGCCAGTAGTTTTCGCCGGGTTCACCCGCGGCACTACGGTATACGTTAGGCGTTGCAAGTGCTTCATCAAGTTGACGGAACTTGTCAACAAATGAGCCTTTTGTTTGCTCAACAGACGACCCCATGACTGCGGTTGATACTGCTAAAGGCAATACCAAAGCACTCAAAGTAATAACTGCTTTTTTCATTGTTAATCCTGTAAAATATGCGTGAGCGTAACATCTCAAACCACTAACAAAATTTCAATAAAATCACGATAAAGTGCGGTTTTTTTAGGGTAGTATTCGCGCTTTCCTAGTCTGTATTTTTCAATCCTTTCATCTGCTATTAACAAAACTGTAAAGCCCCTTTACAAACCTAACAGGTTCAGTGCTAATTCATACCCCCGTATTACACTTAAAATATAGCGAGGTTGCTTATTTTTTGTTTAAAGGTAAGAGGGGACTTAAATGAAGTTTTACATTGTAAAAAAAGACTCTCGATTAGCTGCTATTCCAGCAGAAGAATCGGTTTTAAACGAATACAAAGCACGCGGATTTGAGTTTGTAGAGGTCATTGCCGCTCGCGATGAACCCGATGCACTATCGCGTACCACTCCCCATGCAAAACGCCCTAAAAAATGGCTGTTTTATGGCTCTACGCTGGTTATTTTGAGTCTAATTGCAATTATTTTCGCAATAAAGTAGTTTTTGCGACATTTTCTATTGAAATTTACTGCTGTTTGTATTTAAAATCGCCCACTTTTTTCGATTTGGGTGTTCATGTGTGTCTATTTATACCCAAAAAATGTTTCGGTAATCAGCATAGAATTCGGTGAGCGTATGGATTTTTACATCCTAAAAAAACAACAAGAACTAATTGCAATTCCAGCGGACGAACAAAATTGTAAACAATACCTAGATTCGGGGTATTTCTATATCGACAAAGTAGCGGCATGTAATGAAACCAATGCCCTTAAAGTTTTACAGGCCAAACAAACAAAGGCTATCAAAGTGCCCTTAATAATGGCATTGCTTGCTTTGCCAATGGTGTTGTTTGCGTGGTATAGCTTAAGTTAAAAACGAGGCTGGGCATCGAGGCTCAGCTTAGGTATATTGACGCTCTTAATAAATAATAAGAGCGTTTAATGAAAGTCCTTCATACTTCTGATTGGCATTTAGGCCAACAATTCTACGAACATTCCCGCTTCGAGGAACATCAGGCTTTTTTAAACTGGTTAACGGAGACTCTCGCAGCACAGCACATCGACTTATTACTCGTTGCTGGCGATATTTATCACACGGCGACACCGCCTGCGAGTGCAGAAAACCAACTCTATCAATTTATCAAGAACACCAAACAACGTTGCCCAGATTTACACATCGTGATTATTGCTGGTAATCATGACTCGGCAAACCGTATCATGGCTGCAAAACCCTTACTGGCACAATTTGATACGCATGTGGTGGGTCGGTTCGATACCGCAAGCCCAAAAGATGTCGTACTGCCTATATCAACAAAAAATGGCCAAGCACATGTTGTTGCCATGCCATTTTTACGAAGCAGCGATTTAAGTCATTATAATCGCCAAGAAGAGCAACCTTTAAGTTACAACCAAGCAGTGGCACTGGCTTATAAAGATGCACTAAATGCTGCCAGTGAGTTACCGAAAGCGCCGCTAATTGTAATGGGACACCTCCATGCAAAAGGCGGCGATATTTCGACAGACTCAGAGCGAAACTTAGTGATTGGCGGTGAAGAAGCGATCTCTGCTAACATTTTTAGTGAACAGGCTGATTACGTAGCCCTTGGTCACTTGCATAAAGCACAAACCGTCGCCAAGTCTGAGACCATTCGCTACAGTGGCACCCCCATGCCGATGTCCTTTTCTGAGCGCCGTTACCAGCACCAAGTTGTGTTAATTGAGCTTTCTGATTCAAGTTGCACTGTAAACCCCCTTTACATACCGAGCTTTTGTAAAGTCATACTGCTCCCCGAAAAAGACTGTGTGCCACTGAGTGAATTGTGTGAGCTGTTGAGTGAACTTGATTTAAGCGATGAAAACTTAGCGCCCTATTTACGCGTTAAACTGAGCGCTCACGACACCGACACCACGTTCAGAGAGCAAATTGAACAAGCGCTGGCAGGTAAGCAGCTTAAGTTTTGTGGGATTGAACGGGTGCGACAAGAGCGCAATCATCAAGACGATGAGCAAGCCTTGTTTGACGATGTGTCGCAAATCGAAGCTCTCAATCCACATTCGTTGTTAGAGCAAGCCTTTGCCAATCATAAAGATATGGCAGGGCAAGCAGTGCCAAAAGAGCTCGAAGACTTATTAAGCCACGTTATCGATGAGTTGAATACGGAGGACGTGCTATGAAAATTTTAGCGATACGTGTTCATCAATTGGCATCCATTGTCGATGCCGAAGTCGATTTTACAGCTTCGCCATTAAAAGAAGCCGGGCTATTTGCCATTACGGGTGATACCGGGGCAGGTAAAAGTACGTTACTTGATGCCATTTGTTTAGCACTGTATACCAAAACCGCGAGACTTCGTGGCGACACAGGTAATAAAATTGACTTTAATGGCGATAATATCAAGCTCAATGACTCACGAAATTTATTACGCCGTGGGGCAGGGCAGGGCTATGCCGAAGTGGACTTTATAGGCCAAGATAAACATCACTACCGTGCTCGCTTGAGCTTTAGCCGCGCACGGAACAAAGCGAATGGCAAATTACAACAAGCGCAACACACGCTTCATTCATTGCCTGACGAAACCTTAATTGCCGATAGAAGTAATGCCAGCAAAGAAATAGAGCGCATTATTGGTTTAAGCTTTGATCAATTTTCGCGGGCGGTGTTACTTGCCCAGCATGAGTTTGCAGCCTTTTTGAAAGCCACAGGGGATGAAAGGGCACAACTGTTAGAATGCTTAACTGGCACCGACAAGTTTAGTCGTATTGGGCAACGGATATTTGAACGTCACCGCGAACAACAACAGGCTCTTGAGCAATTAAAACTGAGCTTGGCGAACTTTAAGGTATTAAGCCCCGAAGAGTTAGCGGCTAAGAAAGCTGAGCATAAATCGCTATTAACGAAGCAAACTGAACTACAAAACCAAATAAAGCAGCTGGAGCAATACCAAACTTGGTATAAACAGACGGCGTATCTATCAGAACAAATAACGCAAGCGGAACACACAAAGCACCAAGCTGAGCAGCAATTACAACAACTTGAAGACAAGGCAAAGCAAGCCAAACAAGCGCAGCAGTGCTTAGAAATAAAAGATAACCGTGAGCGCACAGCCACAATTAAAGCCCAGCAAGCGCAGCTTGTAGAAAACCGTGAGCAACTTTTAAAAATTGATCATAACGCCCTGATAAGTGACGCAGAGCAAACGCTAAACAAACACACTGAGCAGTTAAAGCAAGCGAAACAAACGCAAAAAGATGCTCAGCCAATCATTAGCCAAGCACGTGAGTACGATAAACAACTGGCGGTATTGAACCAGCAAGCACACGCTCAAAAAGCGCAACTCGAAAAAGCGAACCAGCATAACACCGAGCTGAGTAATAAACTTAATACGGCAAAGGCTGAGCAACAACAGCAACATCAGCAACAACAAGCGCTCACTAATTGGTTAGCGACACATGCACAATGGCAACCATTAGCAAAAGACTGGTCATATTATAAAAGTGAATTAAGCCGCTTTGATCAGCTGCAGCTTCGTATTGATAAAACAAATCAAACGGTAAAGTCACTTCAGCCTACGTTGACTGAGCAGCAACACAGTCGTCAGCAATTACAAAAACAGTATCAAGCGCTTGAGCACGCACTAAAAACGCTGAATGAACAAGACGCTAGCTTCAAAGACCGCTTAAAAAGTCAATCTATGGCCGACATAGATGCACAACTAGAGGCGATTAAACACCTTATTGAAAAGCGTCAACTGTGGCAAAGTAATCAGCAGCAATTAAAAGTGTGGCAAAGCCAATCAGACACCTTAAATCAAAATAAACAACAGTTACAAACAGCCCTCAGCGCGATAGGGCAGGATGTAGAAAACGCCCAACAACAGCTGACACTATGTGAGAAAAACTTACAGCAAATTCAGTTAAGAGCCAGTGAGGGGGTCAGCCAATTAAGAGCCACTTTAAAAGCGGGTGAGCCATGTGCTGTTTGTGGTTCGACTGAACACCCGTTTCAACATGACGTGGTTAATGCGCAGTTTAGTCAGCTCATTAATGATTTTACTGAGCAGCTTAATAGTGCCAAACAGCACTTAAATAATCAGCAAGCTTTACAACAAACAAAAAGTAATGAGCTGACAGCCTGTACTCAGCAAATAGCGTCATTAGAGGGGCAGGTGAGTGAACTCGCCGACCAACAGAACACGCTCAAACAGACCATGGCGGCAAATCGTACAGAGCTGAATGATTTAACAGAGGCGCAATTAAACGAGCGTCAGCAGCAGCTCACGAGCCAGAAACAGCAGTATTTTAAAGTGCTTGAGCAACAACAGCAGCTGCAAACATCATTAACAGCCAAACAAGCAGAGTTTAATCAAAAAGGGCAAGCACTGCATGCAGCAGAGCAAAAACTGAGTGAAACACAGCAGCAACTCAACACTGAACAAGCGCGTTTAAACGAGCTAAATGCAGAGCATCAGCAACTGCATACCACACTCGACGACACCTTTAAAAACGCCCCTTGGTGGCAACAGCTCAATGAGCAGCAGGTGTTATTAGAGACTATTGCAGAGGATGTGCAACGCTATCAAACGAAACTTCAACAATCAGATGAGCTAACGAAGGCTCTAACAAGCACTGAGCAAACCATCGCGCATTTACTGCCTCAGCAACATGAAGCAGCAGAAGCGAAAACTAAGTGCACTGCGCAACTTGCCCATACCGAGAACGAGCAGGCTGCTTTGCATGAAAAACGCATTACCTTGTTTGCCGATGCAAACATGTCGGTCGATGAGTATATTGCACAACTTGAACAGGCCATTGACTCGTTACAGCAAGCGGTGCAACAGGCTCAGCAACACCTAAGCAATGCGGTTAAAGCGCGTGACGAGCACGCTATTCAAATAAGCCACTTAACAATGCGTGAAAAAGAGTTAAGCGATGAACAAGCTGCGCTTGAAAAACGATTCACGCAGTGGTTTAGCGAGTTTAAAGCACAGCATCCTTCACTTTCTGAAGACGCAATTACAACGCTTTTAAGCATCAGTAGCGAATCAATAAAGCAAACACTCAACGAGCACCACGCGGCAGAAAATGCGCTAAAAGAAACTCAAGCAGCTTTAAAACAGCTGCATTCATCGCAGTCAGCACATTTAAAAGATCAGCCAAAGCACAGCGAAAGCGACACTGAAACTGAACTAGCTAACGCCGCTAATGCCCAGCAACATACGAATCAATCGCTGATGCAAGTGGGCAGTGAGCTGCACACGCACCAACAAAATAGCCAAGCATTAGCAGATAAACAGCATTTATTAGTGCAACAGCAAAAGCACTACGAGCACTGGCATTTACTTAATAAAGTGCTGGGTGATGCCAGTGGTAAAACCATGCGTAACTTAGCGCAAACGCAAACTCTCAAAATACTGCTGCATTATGCCAATAGCCACTTACACACTTTAAACAAGCGCTACAAATTAACGGCTATCGGGCAAACGCTGGATATTGCCATCATTGATAAAGACATGGCCGATGAGCAGCGGTCTGTTAATACTTTGTCAGGCGGGGAGTCGTTTTTAGTCTCGCTGGCACTGGCTTTGGGGCTTGCCTCGTTGTCATCGAATAAAGTGCAAATAAACTCTTTGTTTATCGATGAAGGGTTTGGTACGTTGGACAGTGAAACGTTAAGCATCGCGATGGATGCTCTCGATTCGCTGCAAGCACAAGGCCGTAAAGTAGGGGTTATTTCGCATGTATCTGAAATGACCGAACGCGTGGCCACGCAGGTACATGTAGCGAAAAAGCCCGGTGGTTACTCAACCATCTCTGTTATTTAAAGGATTAGCATGCCAACTTTTAATCATGAAGAAGCCAGTCATTACGATGAGCGCATAACGCGTTTAGTGCCAGGGTACGCGTTATTACACCAAGCAACCGCAGCGCAACTAGTCAGCACGCTCGACAACGACGCGTGTATTTTAGTGATTGGTGCAGGCACCGGAAAAGAGATCATAGAACTTGCTAAGCTCAATGCAGGCTGGCGTTTTATTGCGCAGGATATTTCTCAAGATATGTTGGATATCGCTGAGCAGCACTTTAGCCAACATAACATCAGTGATCGTGTAACGGTTCATTGTGGCGATATTAACGATATTGATGCAAGCGCCGATGCAGCATTATGTTTATTAGTCATGCACTTTGTCGAGGACAATGGCGATAAAAAAGCGCTGTTAAAAGCGATTAAAAGCAAGCTTAAAAAGCAGGGCAACTTATTCATTGCCGATTTAATGCGCCCTGAAACGCAATTTGAGCGCGAATCACAACTACAGCTTTGTACTCAGCTAGGTTTAACCGATGCCGGCAAAGAGCGCACCCGACACAATCTAGAACACGAGTTTTACCCATTAGACCGTATTCGTTTTTCAGAATTAATGAATGAAAGCGGATTTAGCACCCCTAAACAGTATTTTAAAGTGCTGGGTTTCACTGGGTATGTGGTGGGGAGTTAGACTCTTTAAGTTTTAAGCTTTGAACTTCCATTGTCAGCGCGATTATACCATTCCGCTTAATTAAGTGGTCTATTTTGAGGCAATAAAACCGCGTTGATAACAAGGAAAAAATTTAGTTATTTAGTTGTTCTAAATCAGAAATTTTTAACGTAGGTAGCGACTGGTTTAATCACTCAAAATGATTAAGTATTTTTGCGGAATGGTATTATATATCGCGCAACATACGCACGCTCGCACACGAAGTACGGTTCACCTCTAAAGTCAGTCTTACTGGGGTAGGTAGATAGATAGGTATATAGGTAGGTATGTCGATAACTTATAAGCCACGCAAAGCGAGTCTCACAGCGAGAGCTAGACGCGGCTTTAAGCCACGTCATCAATCAATTGCAACGCAATGATTTATTACCTTATATTGCCTTAATACCCTGCGGCGTGGCCGTCTTTGCGGGTTTCAGATGCGCCAAAGTACACCCCTGTTTTAAGGTCTTTTAAGATAGCTTGATAACCGCCATATGGTCCAACAGCGTCTTGCAAAGTGTGGCCTTTTTTCATCAGCTCACGGCGAGTTTCCATCGAAAAACCTGATTCTAAACTCACAACGCCACCGTCTTCCATAATTTCGCCTGTTGGCTGTGATGAGCCACTGTGCAGAATACGTGGAGCGTCTCCGGCTTCTTGTAAATTCATGCCAAAATCAATCATGTTAATTAAGATTTGCGCATGCATTTGCGGTTGTGTCGCGCCGCCCATTACTCCGTAACTCATGTATGGCTTGCCATCTTTGGTCACAAAGGCTGGAATTATCGTATGGAACGGACGTTTACCCGGCTCATATTGGTTCATATGGCCTTTTTTAAGTGCAAACATTTCTCCTCGGTTTTGCAATACAAAGCCCAGTTTAGCGGGGGTCATACCTGAGCCCATACCACGATAATTACTTTGAATTAATGACACCATATTGCCGTCTTTATCGGCCGTCGTCAGGTAAATAGTATCGCCTTCTACTGGACCCGCATGATCACGTTTTGCCGCTTTATTTGGGTCAATCAGCTTGCGTCTTTCATCGGCGTATTGCTGAGAAATCAAGGTCTGCACGGGAATAGTATTAAACGCAGGATCGGCGTAATATTTAGCGCGGTCTGCAAAGGCCAGTTTTTTTGCCTCAACAAACGTGTGAACATACTCAGGGCTATCAAAACCCATACCTTTAATATCGTATCCTTCTAATATATTTAGAATTTGCTGAGCGGCGATGCCTTGGCCGTTGGGCGGTAATTCCCATAACGTATAACCGCGGTAATCTGCACTGACAGGTTTAACCCATTCACTGTGGTGTGAAGCTAAGTCGTCGTACGATAAATAACCGCCATTTTCTTTCATATAACGGCTAATTTCTTTTGCAATATCCCCTTTGTAAAAAGCATCACGTCCTTCCTTCGCTATTTTACGATAGGTATTTGCAAGGGCAGGATTTTTAAAAATATCGCCTTTTTCTGGCATCGCCCCATTTGGCATGTATACGTCTTTAAACCCAGGGTATTTTCCACGCGCATCAACACTTTTTTGCATGTAATAGGCAATCAATTCAGAAACGGGAAAGCCTTTTTCAGCATAATCAATTGCTGGCTGAAGTAAGGTTTTCATCGGTGTTTTACCAAACTTAGTATGTAATTCAAACCAGCCATCCACAGCGCCTGGCACAGAAACAGGCAACGGGCCATAGGCGGGGATCATATCGCCTTGTGCCTTTAAGGTGTCGAATGTCAGGCTTTTCGGTGAGCGGCCAGATGCATTCAAGCCATATAACTGTTTGCTTTTATTGTCCCAAACAATGGCAAACAAGTCGCCACCTATACCACACCCTGTCGGCTCTACAAGCCCGAGTACGGCGTTGGCTGCAATTGCTGCATCAATGGCATTGCCCCCGTCTTTTAACACTTGTAAGCCAACCTGTGTGGCTAATGGCTGCGACGTTGCAACCATACCTGATTGCGCAATAACTTCTGAGCGACTGGCAAAGTTATGCCCTGTGATACGGTCGTAAGCCTGTGTCGTGCCAGCAGCGCCTAAGCATACCGCTAACACAAGCCCTTTTAGTAGTGGCGTTTGATTCATGGTTATTTCTCATTTTATTGTTTTATTCACTATAAAAAGCAAAGTCACTGTAAACAATGGTTTTGCTACCGAGGGCAAAAAAAACGCGATTGAATTCGTAAACAGCACCCGATTATTAATAAACAGCCGTACCGTAAAAACACCTATCAACCGTAGGAGAGGTTTGCACATGAGGGTACTTATTAGCAGGGACAAACTTTTCAACAATGGGGGCTATTTGCCCATTTTCTTTCATGGTATCGAGTGCGCGCTGAAGTGCGCTGACCACACTAGCTGGAGCAGATTTATTCAAAGCCAAATAGTTTCCCCCTAAAGCAGGGTGGTTAAGTTCAAGCACAGGTATCACTTGATCAGGATTTAAAGCCACTTTTTGTAATTGTGTTGCAAGCGTCATGGAAGAGCCAATTAATAAATCATGCTTACCACGTTTAAACATATTTAACTCTTCAAATTTACCTGAGTAGGTTAAAAAATGATGCCCTTCAACTAACTGTAAGTCTGTAAGTACGGCTTGATAAACATCGCCGCGTGATACGCCAATTGTGTAATTAGTTAACAAGCGTGAACTTGTCAGCTCAATGTCTGTGCGCTCACTTAACCTATATAAACAAGATTGCCCCGACACCAGTGGACCAACCCATTGAAACTGAGCTTCTCTTTGTGTTGTTCGAGACGTTGAAAAAATACCAGAATACGGCTGCTCAAGCGTTTTTGACATCGCTCGCCTCCAAGGCAACACCTGCATAACACATTTTAATTTTGCGTGCTTACAAAGCGTCTCAACTATTTCAGTATTAATACCCGTCGGTTGATTATGTTCCTCAAAATTATAAGGAGGAAATGATTCGGTATACAAGGTTAATGGCTGTGATTCAGCCAGTGCTGCCCATGTGAAAAATAAACAGAGTGTGGCTGGCCAGTTCTTCATCGCAATTAACTCCAGGCTTTTTCGGTTTATTACGCAGGTTTAACGATTCTACTTAACTGTTTTTGCAGCGTGTTGAGACAAAATGGCTTAATGATAAAACCACTGACTTTAGCGGCAATCATGTCAGTGACTGTTTGCTTGCTATCCTCACACGTCACCATAAGAACGGGTAAATCGTCAAACTTGGGTGTTTCGCGAATGTGATTAAGTAAACACTTTCCATCCATTTTAGGCATATGTAAATCAGTGATAACTAAATCAAAATGCTGCTTTTCTAGCAATTCTAACGCTTGCGAACCATCCGTTGCTTCTGTTATGTCGTTGTAATCAAGGCTACGTAGCATGTTTATCAAAACATGACGCATTAAGGGCATATCATCAACGACAAGGATTTTCATATAAAGTGTAGTCCGTTTTACATTACCTTAAAGCTTAGTTTGCAAGCCAAATAACGCAATGATAAGGCAGACTTTTACGCGAAAATATCTGCAACCAACTGACTAAGCCGCGCAATTTTAATATTACTTAATTGCCTATAATCAAAATAGGGGCACACAATCACCTTATCTTGCTTATTAAAGGCAAACTCTTCATCAAGCCAAGTGAGCTGGCTAGATAATAAACCTAATTGAACAAGGCTTTTTGCATACGTGCGCCCAGCGATAATGTGTAATTTATCCGTGTTGTCAAATACAGGAGGGCTAAACAGCAACGCTGTGTGACTGTGTGCTTGGAGTAAGCGCGTATCACGATAGGTTTGCCAATTGGCAGAACATTTAGCAAACTGAAAATATTCGCTCGGCAGCGCAAACAGCACTTTTGCATACACATTAAAGACTTTTCGCCAACCATTTCCACAAGCCTGATTAATGTCATCTATTTGACCAATTTGCATAGCATGTAAATGATCAATATTGTGCCAAGGCACCATCGGCGGACGTTTTTCTATGTACACAGCAACGTTAAATGCACTGTCACCAAAGCCCTGTAAAGAGTGTTGTTGCTGAATCATGATGATTTTTGAGCAAGAATTCGATCTAAGTTATTAGCAAAATTCTGACGGTCAGCTTGGCTCAACGGTGGCGGCCCACCCGACATTTCGATACCACTTGAGCGCATTGTGTCCATAAAATCACGCACATTAAGGCGAGAACGTATATTTTCTGTTGTATACAGCTCACCGCGGGGATTTAACGCCTGTGCATTTTTTTCAATCACTTCGGCTGCCAGCGGGATATCACCCGTGATAACCAAATCACCGGCTTCGACTCGCTTAACAATTTCGTTATCGGCGATATCGAAACCAGACGATACTTGCTGACGAAAAATGTACTTAGACGGCGGAACACGCATAGCATGATTAGCCACTAATGTAGTGACTGTTTGCGTTCGTTCTGCAGCACGAAATAAAATTTCTTTAATAACAACGGGGCAGGCATCTGCATCAACCCAAATCTTCATGGTTTTCTCTATTTAACTATTCTAAGCTTAGGTAGTTTAACGTAATTAAACTTATTTACCGCTATTAACGTATTAAATTCTTTAATTTTAAAAGGAGTGAGCGTGTGCAAAACAGCATAAAATTTATATTTCTACTTTTCTTTACGACCCTGTTATCGGCTTGTACAGGAGTGCCTGACAACATACAACCCGTTAATGATTTTGAACTAAATAAGTACACCGGAACATGGTACGAAATAGCGCGCCTTGATCATTCATTTGAACGCGGTTTAGAAGGGATAACCGCACAGTACTCAGTCAACTCTGATGGCACTGTTAAAGTTATTAATAGAGGCTATAACACCTCTGATAAAAAGTGGGAACAAGCAGAAGGCAAGGCTAAATTTGCCGGTAAAAATGACATTGGTCATTTAGAAGTCTCATTTTTTGGCCCATTCTACAGCTCCTATGTCATTTTTGAGCTCGATAAGCAAAACTACCAATACGCGTATATTACTGGCTATAACAAAGAGTATTTATGGTTTTTATCAAGAACCCCGACAGTCACCAAAGAGCAGCTAGACGACTTTAAAAATACCGCCAGACAATATGGCTTTAAAACAGACGAGCTTATTTTTGTTGAGCATGAAGGGATGTAAAGGGGCTTTACACGCGTCTTTAAACTATCACGAATGTGCAACACAATTGTCATGGAAAAGAGGCACACTGTGCGACATTAAATTGAACATGACATGTGATCCCCAATTTAATCCCCTGCTCGGGTAGGCATTGCCTACCCTTTTTTTTTGAGATCAGTTTTTTACTAACTTAACTAGAAAATCATCACTGAAAGCCCACTTAAAACCAAAACAGACACATTTATTGCGCTGATGTGTTTTACCCATGAGACCGTAAAACTATATAAAATCATAAGCATAAGAACACTTAGCGCCATATAACCACAAAATAATAATGCGCCGTATCCGCCTTCACTCATCACACTCAGTCCTAAACTTAGTAAAATAGTGATCCAGCCAATCGTTAAAAATCTATATCGCTGTTTCTCAGTAAGTTTCTTTTTAAATACATCGCGAAAATGATTAAACTTTGCAAGTGCAAAACAATTAAACGCTAAAAAGCAGAGACTAAATTGCAGTAATTCCATCATCCTTGTTGCTCCTTTATCTGCCTGTTTTTAAATAAATTGCCTTTTTCTTTTACGTTGCCATGGCTAGGTATTTTTCTGCTTTGAACAATAAACATCAAACCAGCGCAGATAAACGCACTATCAATGCCAAATAGCGCCCATTGCTGAGTTAGTAAATAGCTGATCCAATTTCCCTCTGTTGTAAATGCATTAATTAAAGGGATTGAAAAACATGCCACCGCATTTAACCACGCAGCTAAGCGCCAATGTGACTGAGTACGTCCAAACAAAGCCAAAACAGCAATGAATAACCACGCTAAGAAAAAGGCTAGAACCTCTTTATCGGCACGTGCGGCTAACTCTATAGGTAGTAATCGGTTCGCGATAAAAAATGCACACGTTGCAAAGGGCAAGCCCATTAATGTAGCTAAATTTAACGTTTCAACAAGCTTCAAGCCACGGTGTGCTGATTGTTCAGGCTTCATGCGCTCTCTTAAACGCTTCGCCCACATCATGCAACCAGTCGCAATCATGGCACAGCCAGCAACCCCACATAAAAAGTACAGCCATCGTAGTAATGGCTCAGCTAATCGCCCACTGTGAAGCGCGGTCATTGAGTCGTAAAATTGTGCCGATGCACTCCAGTCTTCACCTGATTGCGCGTCTATTTGCCCTGTTACACCATTAAATAAATAACGAGGACCATTATCGACCACCTCTTTAGCTGTCGCCAGATAGACAACGATTTGTGATGACGCCGTATTGGCATTACGAACGAATACATGGCTTATATCGGCATTAGGGTACTTAGTATAAATCTGATCTAAAACCTGATTTATTGCCACCATGGGGCGGTGTTCATCGGTTGGCGCCGCGCGCTTATTGACCGGTAAGGCTTCATTAAACATCTGACTTAATCCCTCTTCATACACGGTTTCTGCGGGGTAAGGGAACAACATAAAAATCAGTGTGATGATACCTGTGTAAGTAATCATAATATGAAAAGGAAGCGCCAAAACAGACGACACGTTATGCGCATCTAACCAGCTTCTACTGCCTTTATTACGACGAAAAGAAAACATATCTTTAAAAATACGCTTATGAATTACGACCCCCGTGACAAGCGCAACCAACATAAACATTGAAACTAAACAAACAAGAATACGCGCAGTAAACACATCTATATAATGCAAATCAAAATGCAGACGATAAAAAAAACCGCCGCCTTTAGTATCACGTGGCTCAGGAACTGGTTCCAGTGTATTTGGGTCTATATGAGTGTAATTAAACGGAGCACGACGTTGACCTGGTTGCTTAGGTTCTGCATAGCCATAACTTAAAACGGGGTTTCGCGAGTCGGGCATGTTTATACGCCACGAAAGAGAGTTAGGTGCTTTTTGCTGTAAATCTGCAAACACATCGTTAATTTGCTTTGCTTGTGAAGCAACACGGTGATCTTGATGACGTATTTGATGGATTTCAGGCTTAGCCCAAAAACTAATTTCGTCTTTAAAGAAGCTCAACGTGCCTGCGAAAAAAATTAAAAATAAAAGCCAGCAAACTAATAAACCTACCCACGTGTGTAACCACGTCATTGAACGGAAGAAATTCTCTTTCATAGCCATCCCTTAATCAAAGCCAGTACGAATAATTGCAGACTTGTCGTTAGTAAAATGGTGATCCAAACGACCTTCAGTGACTTAACTGCAAACACCCATATGAACACGCAGCAATAAAAAAAGACCGATAAGGTTGTGGTCAACAACACACTGTCGAGTTTATTTAGCGGCAATAAGACCGCCAGTAATGAGATAAATACACTGGTAAAAACATAACCCCCTAAGATGGCAGCAACAAAACGAAAAAACACAGCAACACGATATGACAGGCTCTGTGAACGTTTTTTAGCGCCTCTTGGTTCTTTAGCTTGCCCAGCTTGTAAGGACTGAGAGTGCATGATAATCCCTTAAAAAAAAGTTAAACGAGAAGAAAACGCATTATTATATAGTGACAAAACCAAAAAGATAGTGATTATCATTTGCGTAACCGTATTTTATAAAGGAACGATTTAAAACCCGATTTCATAGTTAGTAAAATAATGATCTGCTAGCTTTGTTTTACACAATAGCCTAAGGTGTTATGCACACAGCAGAAGGAGTTATAATGCAAACAATCGGATTAATTGGCGGTATGAGTTGGGAGTCGACACAGAGCTACTATCAACTTTTAAATCAGGGAGTTAAAGATAAGCTTGGTGGTTTACATTCAGCAAAAATTGCCTTAGTTAGCCTTGACTTTGCCGAAATAGCAACGCTTCAACAACAGCAAAACTGGCCTAAAATGGCAGAAATATTAATAAATGCGGCTCAGCAAGTTGAGGCTGCGGGTGCTGATTGTTTGCTTATCTGTACTAACACCATGCATAAGCTTGCAGAGCAAGTTCAAGCAGCTATCTCGATTCCTCTTTTACACATTGCCGATGCCGTTGGAGAGCAGCTTACAGCGAGTAAACACAAAAAAGTCGCATTACTAGGTACGTCATTTACCATGGAGCAAGATTTTTATACACAGCGCCTCAGTGACAAATTTGGAATTGAAGTGCTAATTCCTGAGCCAGACGAACGCGCGGTGATCCATGAAATTATTTATACAGAGCTCTGCATAGGTATCATAAACCCAGACTCTAAAGCCGCTTATTTGAGAATTATCAATCAACTATACCAACAAGGTGCAGAAGCAATCATTTTAGGTTGTACCGAAATAGCCTTGCTAATTCAACACACTGATACCGCCATTCCGTTATTTGATAGCACCGCATTGCATTGTTCAATGGCGCTTAAGCACAGCATAAACTAGGAGACTATTATGTCGAATCACCACAGTCTAAATTATGTAGAATTCGCCGCTAAAGATTTAACCGCTACCAAAACTTTTTTCCAGCAGGTATTTAAATGGAAATTTACTGACTATGGCCCCGAATATACAGCCTTCAGCTGTGAATCAGCAGGGCTTGATGGCGGCTTTTATCAAGCACCCTTAACCAGTTTAACGAGCAATGGCGGGGCTTTATTGGTACTTTACTCTAACAATATTAAAGAAACCCAAGCTCAAGTTGAGAACCACGGCGGGGTTATTATTAAACCATTATTTGATTTCCCAGGAGGTTGCCGCTTCCACTTTACAGAACCCAGTGGCAACGAGCTTGCCGTGTGGTCAAAACAAGCATAGATCAGATTTTTACTAAGTAATGAAACATCAAACACTCTTAGAACAAGTTAGTAAATGCGTGATCTGCGAACCTGAGTTACCGTTAGGAGCCCGTCCCGTTATTCAATTTAATGCCAGTGCGCGCATTTTAATAGCGGGGCAAGCACCCGGGGTTAAAGTTCACGAAACAGGTGTGCCCTTTAATGATGCCAGCGGAAAACGATTACGAAATTGGCTAGGTGTCAGTGATGACGAGTTTTACGATGCCCAAAACTTCGCTATTTTACCAATGGGCTTTTGCTATCCGGGTAAAGGTAAGTCTGGCGACCGACCACCGCGCAAGGAATGCGCTATTGCTTGGCGAGAAAAGCTCCTCGCCCAATTAAACAACGTTGAGCTGACTATCATTTTAGGTAAGTATGCACAGGCGTATCATTTACCTCATACCAAACAGTTGCCGTTAACAGAGTTAGTAAAATCGTGGCGTGATTATTGGCCTAAGTATTTACCCTTGCCACACCCAAGCCCACGCAATAATATTTGGTTAAAGAAAAATCCATGGTTTGAAGAACAAGTGCTTCCTGAACTGAGTAGCCAAATACGTTCATTACTTAATAGATAACACAATGGAAAATACTTTTTTTAAGCAACATGGTTACATGCATGTAAAGGGGCTTTACAATGATTCTGCTTTATCTGCTATTCGCCCCATTTTAGATAAATTTCATAATAATTGGCTTCGCGAAAATTCTCTTTTTTATAAAACTAAAGCTATTAATAGTTCAGGGCTCACAGCGTCTCCATGGTTAACAGAAAATGAAAAACTGAGCTTATTCCATTTTATAAACTCAACGCAATTGCTCAATCAGGTTACCTCAATCATCGCGAGACCACGGTTTTTAAATAGCCAATTATTTTTTAATCCTTACAACCCAGAACAACATAATTATTGGCACCGAGATTCGCAGTATCATTTAGATATCAATGCACAGCAATCAGCTCTAACAGGTCCTGAAGTACTGCATTGCCGTATTGCATTTGAAGATGAACATGGGATTGAGTTAATACCAGCGAGTCATAAAAATTGGGATTCTGAAGAAGAATTAGCGGTAAGGCTAGAGCTGCAAGGGGCTCACAATTATGATTCTTTAAGCCGTGGTAAAACTATCTCACTACAAAAAGGTGATCTATTGATTTTTTCGGCCAATATGATTCACCGAGGATTGTATGGGCTCAATAGGTTTTCACTCGATATTCTGTTTTTTGAACGCCATGAGAGCGTGGAGCAATTTATATACACGGACTTTTTACCAACAGATGCTCAGCTTAAGAAATTGGAAAATCCTGCGGTTTTTATTTAATAAAAAAGCGGCTTAATAAGCCGCTTTCTCGCATTGCATTTAATACTATTGCAGCATCGCAAATAACTGCTTTAACTGCGGCATATATTCTTTAACCAAGTTAACGTTGTTTTCGCTAACATCAACGGGGGCATTACTCGCTTCTTTCACGCCCTCTAAGGCGCCAGTCATTGAACGTGTTCCAGAACTTGCAGAAGACGCTGTTAAACTTTGTAAGCCACTCATTGCTTGATTAACTCGCGCTTGGTTTTCTGGTGACAGTGTTGCCTTCACATTTTCAAGATAGGCCATAGAAACTTCAGAACCCACAGTAACAAGCTGCTCTGGCGTAAAGCCATACTGCTGTGTTAAGGCGGAAAAATCAGTGTAAAGCTCATGTTCTTTAATGTGACCCAGTGCGCTCATTACCACAGAAGTATCTACCCCGTCTGTGCTACCCAGCATGTTACCCAGGTCTACACTTTCAAGCTCAGGTTGATTTTTTGACCAGTTCACAACTGCGGGGAGTGCTTTAATATAACTTTGTAGTTGGTTTTCGGTAATATCTTGTGCGAAGCTAGAAAAACTCATCGCGAGTAAACTCATTGAAATAATTAGTGCTTTCATCATGATTTCCTTTCTTTTCCAGTTTATAACAACCGACTTGCTTAGCGAGTTATTATGATCAGCTAATTACAAGTGTTACAATACAGTTTTTAGCACAACTAACTGAACCTAATGTTAATTATTTCTAATACTGTAACAATTGATGAATGGGAGCTCGACTTTAGTGCAATCCGCTCTCAGGGTGCAGGCGGACAAAATGTAAATAAAGTGGCCAGTGCAATTCATCTACGCTTTGATATAAAGCGTTCAAAGCTTCCTGACTTTTACAAACAAAGATTACTCAATTTAAATGACTCTCGGTTAACCAAAGAGGGAGTTATTGTCATTAAATCGCAAAGTCATCGTACACAAGAACTGAATAAAGAAGAAGCACTCAATCGTTTGAAAGAGTTAATTATCAGTGCAACACAGGTTCAAAAAAAGCGTCGTGCAACCAAGCCATCAAGAAATTCACAACGCAAGCGCATGGATAGCAAAACGAAGAGAGGCCAAACTAAAGCATTAAGAAAAAATATAAGCCTATAACCTTATCATCACCCAATAGTGTCAATAATAAGCATAACTGTAAAGAAGTGTAACTTGTTAACAAAGTTAATTGATGGTTAATCCTACCAAGACTATAATAATCATACTATCTCACTTTTGAAAGGAGCCGCAAATGGGCCAAAAAATATGCTTAATCGGCGTTGCTATGATAACGCTGTCAGTTTTGCCTATGACTAGCTTTGCCGTTGATTCTTGGCAAGCCGGAAGCGCTTATCCGCAAGGAAGTGAAACCTGTTATAACGAGATACTCTATAAAGCCAGATGGTGGGCAACCCCAGGAGAAGAACCCGGTAGTTCACAATGGGGGGCATGGGTTGCCGATGTTGCATCAAAAACCTGTGTAGAGAGTATGAGTATGGCTAAGCAAGATGAGTTATTAAAGTCGCTGCCAACCATCTTCGAAACAAATAATAATAAAAAAGGGAGTTCTGATTAACTCCCTTTTTTATCACCAGGCCCGCATGCACTAGTCAAATGTATGGTGGCGTGTCATTTCAAATCGATTGAGTATGTGATGCATAATATAGACAGCACACAAGCTTAATAGTATTGCAACCGACACCGATGAAAAGCGATATAAAGCGCTATACACCAGATCTTGACCCGGCCCTAATGATTGACCAAACAAGATGCCAAAGGTCGTAATAATACCAAAACCAACCCCTGGAATGCCGCCAGATAAAATATGATAGCGACTAAATATAAAGGTCAAAATCCATAAAATCAGTGCAGGAAAAATTAATATATCAGTGTGATTGTATAAAAATAACTGCGCCACAAGTGCTAAATTGCAGCCAATTAATGTACCAATAGCACGCTGCCATGCAGCCATTCCCGCCGCTTTCCAGCACAAAGAAAACAAAATCAATACCGACGCGGCCTGTGCAGAAATAGAGTCTTGTAAATCAAATACCTGAAAAACAATAAAAGAAAGAGTCGCAACGGTTGAACATAGCAAGACTTCGTGCCGAACACTTTCTTTGGCTTTTTCAGGCATTACGCGAGCTTGGCGGGGTGAAACATCAGGAAAAATTCCATGCATCAGTACCGAAAAAACAACGGTTACAATAACAGCGACTGCATTGCTGATGATCAACGGATAAATACTGACTCCTGCCCCTGTGTAGGTTGAAAAGTGCAATTGAATCGAGAGGCTGACTACCGTTGTTGCACCAAATAAAAAGTTAGCGCCACGACTCATTTGGTAAAACAAAAAAGCAAATGCCAAAAAACTTACCATCGTCATGACCACAGGCAAATGTGCAAGCAAACCTTGAACGACAAGTACAAACAATGCACTGAATACTGCACCCGCATAAAACTGACGAATAATATGCATATTAAGTACAGGTACTAGGCCAAGCAACAACATAGGATACACAGTAAAAAAGATCCCATTTGGCCAATTCATCAACTTTGCAAGCGCAAACCCTAATGCTGAGCCCGTAGCAATACGCAATGCTTGACGCAAACCATTCCCATCGAGTTGCAGTGTTGACATAACTTACTTAACCTTAATATATAAAGTGCAAAACACTGATCAAACGGATTTGCATGCCCGCAAACCAGCTACCGATGCTTGACTCAGGCAATAGTTGCACCGTTGCTCGTGCGCCACTTGGAAACTTAGCCAGCATGTCGTGTTGCTCTAATTGCAGATGAATACGCTGACGCTGTGCATCACGGACCCAGCGATTGCTACTTTCAGTGGCACTTAATAAGCCATTAGCATTAAGTTGACCATCACTCACACCGGCCTCAAAGCTGATAATTTTTGCATTAAAAACCTTGCCGGGTAGGGCATCAAAACTGACTTTTGCACGGCTGCCAACCTTCACATGAACGAGTGATTTTTCGCGAAAATCAGCGACAAGATCCGCTTTATTAGCCACAACCGCCATTAATGGCTGGCCTTTATTCGCATAAGTACCTGGCGTAACTTGCAAGTTCGCCACTTTACCATCGGTCTCTGCTGTAACACTTGTATAAGACAAATTAAGCTTTGCTTGCTCTAGTTGATTCAAGGCGTGACGAAGCGCTAGGTTGTCATCGCCCATTTTACCACGCGCTAATTTAGCTTCGCTCAGTTGCGCTTCAATCGCTGCCACATTCGCTTTACTCGACTGATAATTCGCATTAATCGTTTCGTATTCCTGCTCTGATATAGAGCGCTTTTTAAGGAGTGATTCGCCGCGTTCAAACAACAAGGTTTGCTCATGTAACTTGGCCTCTGCCGCTGCTAATTGTGCTTCAATCGCTTTAACGCTGCTATCTAAGCGTTGGTTTTGCAACTTTGCATCATCGTAAGCAAGTTCGGCTTGCTGTACGGCAAGCTTAAAAGGCTCATCATTAATATGAAATAATGGTTGTTGCTTCACAACCGACTGGTTATTGGTTACGAACACATCCGTTACACGCCCACTGACTTGTGGCGTTACCTGTACAACAGGGTGATACACGCGTGCCTGCGGAGTTACAGGCATGAATAAATCAGCAACCACAAAATAAAGAAATAAAACAATAAAACCCGCTAAGGAGATTTTTACATAACGGGCAAATTTTTGATCCGGTGTCATAAACTTACTTATCTCCTGAATATTGCTTAATGCACTGGCGTGCGTTTATTTCCATTTGCACAAGACCATGCGCCATGGTATCGAGCTGCTCAGTGTTTAAATTTGCATACAAGTGTTGTTTCACATCAGCAATAATAACGCGCAAGGTGTCTAATAATTGTAGACCTTGCTCGGTGAAATAAAGGCGTTTACTGCGTTTATCCTCGGTATCTGACTTGCGTACAATAATCTCTTGCTGCTCAAGCTGCTTAATAGTGCGTGTTAGTGACGGCATTTCAATGCCTAAACTACTCGCCAATTGCTGCTGTGTGCAGCCTTGATTCAAGTGAAATAAATGAATCATTACCGTCCAGCGCGATTGCGTTAAACCTAAAGGCTCAACCGCAAATGTAACGGCATCGCGGCATAAACGATGTACACGCCCCATGCTTCCGCACAAGGTTAGATCAAGGGTTTCATGAAAGGGGATAGAAGAGGACATAATGCACTCCATTTACTTAGCATGCTAACTATTTTAATGTAGTTAGCATGCTAAGTAAATATTAATGCATTTTATAAAACAGATAGAACTAATCGAAAAAACCGAAACAACGAAAATAATAACCTGTCAGTTCACAAAGGTGCGATTAACGTTTTAATATGCTGCTCATATTGGTCTAACTTATCAATTACAAAGCCCGTATGTTGGTAGCGGACTATCCCTTCTTTATCAATTAAAAAGCTGCTGGGCATCCCTTTGAGTTGATATTGCCTGCCTATGACAGCATCGGGGTCATAAATGATATTAAAATTAACCGCAAAATCAGTTAAAAACTTCTCAGCATCTGCGCGCTCTACATCAATGTTAACCGCAATAATCGTCAATCCTTGTTCACGATACGTATTTTGCATTTCAATAAGCCACGGAAACGAGCGGCGACAAGGGCTGCACCACGACGCCCAAAAATCTAATAGCACCACTTTTCCTTTATTTTGACTGAGTAACGCTGCGAGTTGTTGCAGGCTGGGTGAAACTGTTGTCGATGCAGGTTGCTCTGCTATCACAGCAGAGCTAACAAAAAGAAATAGAGAGAAGATGAGTTTGATCATTGATAATTTAACAAGTTTGCTGGTGAATATTGATCCGTTAAGACTTTGGTGTCTTTTGGCCAGTCTTGGTTGCCTTTAGTATAAAACAAGTGCTCACTAAGCAACTGCATATCGACATCATAAGGGGCTAATTTTGGCGTTAAACGCTTTACCCGCTCAGCAATTTGTTGCTCTGTGGGCATGGCATGAAAACCCGCTAAAATTATCCGGTTAGAATCTTTATCTGTCACTACATTTACAAAATCACCAAAGACATCAAAATAGGTTGCAGACTCGTGCTGATAAAGCTTACTTGATGAAAAGGTGTTCGCGGCAACAACGCCGTTTTTGGTCAGAACACTTTTTACTTCAGCAAAAAACTCTTTTGTAAGTAAGTGCTCAGGAATGTAGTCGCCGTTAAAGGCATCGAGAATAATCCAGTCGTACTTTTGCTTTTTTAATGCCGCACGTTTTATAAAAATGCGTCCATCTTGCACTTTTGATGTCACGCTGTCGGTTTCAACAAAATCAAAATAATCGCGTGCAACTTTAATCACCGCAGGGTCAATTTCTACATTTTCTATGTGTGCATTGGGGTAGAGTTCATGAATGGTGTTAGAAAGTGTGCCACCCCCCAATCCAATAATGAGCACATTCTTTGGATTATCAATAAATAATAAACTTGCGAAGGTCATTTTAGTGTAATTAAACACTAACTTTTTAGGGTCACTTTGGTACATACAACTTTGCGTACTTTTACGGGTTTTTTCATTAAATTTTAAACACAGTAAGTCAGCATTTTTCTCAACCAAAATGTTGCGATACAAAGAGCGTTCTTTGTGTATTACCTTGCTTTGTGCAATGAATGGCATGATTAACACTAACCATATTAAGACTCTAAGCATACAGCACGCTCCTTAACCGAAAGCTGACTCACAACAATAGCAAGTAATCCCAAAGCACCGAGTACAGCAGCAAATGTTTTAATAATGTCATTAACATCAAATGCCAGCACCATATAAAACGAAGTGATAATAGTGCCCAGCGCACTGCCTAATGTACTCACAAAATATAACCCGCCAGCCACTTGTCCACTTTTTTCATGATCGGTAACCAATAACCGCACCGAATATGGCGAGATCATGCCTAAAATAATAGTTGGAATGAAAAACAATGCCATTGAGGCAAGCAGAGAACCGTAACGACTGTCTTCGATATGGCTGAAAATAAAAGCCATAATTGGCTCAGCAAACATAACAATTGGTATCACCATAATACTGGCAATAAAAAAGATAGCGCCATATTTGGTTAATGTAGGGTTGCGAGTAGAAAGTTTACCGCCAAGCAAATAACCAATTGATAAGCTCAACATAAACACAGTAATAATACTGCCCCAAATATGCACACTACTACCAAAAAATGGGGCTAAAATTCGCCCACCGAGTAATTCAATCCCCATTATACAAAAGCCACTACTGAATGCTAAAAAGTAGATAAGCGCATTGATTTTATTCATTAAACACCTGCTGATTTCGTTATAGTTTTAATCCATCTTAACCTGATGATGAACTCGATGCTATGACTGTTTTTTGTTCATAAAAGGGGCATTGATAAAAATACCTTTTTAAATAACCTTTATAAAAAATGAGGCTAATTAGGTCATCGTCTGGTATTTTATCGGGAGCAATTAAAAATGGATTCAAGCGATGGAACAGCACATTACCTCAATCAACGTTAGCGAAATAAAATCACTTTCAGGTTTTAAAGTGCGCACGTGTAACGCGAATGAAATGAGTGGCGAGGGCGCTCAAATAGGGCATTTATGGCAACGTTTTTATAGCGAAATAGCACCAGAACTGACCTCAACAAGCCATGTTTACGGTGTGTATACACATTACGAATCGGATGTCACCGGCGACTTTGATGTATATGCCTGTACTAATACCCCGATAAACACGGTAGAAACAGAGTCCGTTGATCTGGCTGCAGGGCATTATCTTCGCTTTAATGGTCAAGGAAGTATGCCACACGCAGTGATTGATGTATGGGTTCAAGTTTGGCAATACTTTAGTAATGAGCAGTGCCCACACATTCGCGCTTATAAAACTGACTACGAGTTTTATAAAAGTAGCGATGAGGTTGAGGTGTTTATTTCTGTTGAATAGACATTATGCTTTTAAGCTCCCAGCTATAACAAGCTTTTGGGAGCTTAATTATAAATACTACTGTAATCTTAAGCTATCAACGAAAAAGCGCTCATTGCTAATTGCTCCTCCCCATAGATTATCTTGAAGAACAGTCATTACTCCGTGCAAATAATTAAAACTGTGTTTTCTGTCTTTTAACACCAAAAGAGGTCCATCCAAATCGACATAACTCGCTTGTGCTGCAAGTAATGAAGCTGGAGCCATTGCTAAAGAGCTGCCCACCATACATCCAAGCATAATATCAAAACCCATTTCCTTAGCCTTACTTGCTAAAATACAAGCTTGAGTCAGTCCTCCTGTTTTATCCAATTTAATATTGAGGACCTGATACCGTTCCTGCAAATAAGGAAGATCATTTTCAGTATGGCAAGACTCATCGGCACAAAGAGGTATTGGTGATTCAAAATTGATAAGTATATCGTCCTTACCAGCAGGCAAGGGTTGTTCTATAAGAACAACATTAAGTGCTTTCAGAGCCTCTACGTTATCTTCTAGATCTCCAAAACTCCAGTCTTCATTTGCATCAACAATAAACTTACTATGAGGCGCAGCATGCGCAATAGCAGTCATCCTCGCGATGATATCTTGTTTATCTAACTTTACTTTAACTAAAGGAGGAGAATTCATTTCCAACACGGCCTTCTTCATAGCCTGTGGAGTATCAATGCTAAGTGTATGCGCACAAGTGCTGTTTATACAATTCTTACTCAATATATCAGCAACCGAGCGTCCTGCTTGTTTTGCTTGAAGATCCCAACAAGCACAATCTAGCGCATTACGAGCAGCCCCAGGCTGTAATTTGCTTATTAACTCAGGAAGTTCCATCTTGCTTGTGAAAGAGTTATCAGAAAGCAACGCTTTAATTTGTTCTGCAGCCGTACTTATTGATTCATCATAACGCGCATATGGAACCGATTCAGCCCAACCATAAAATTCTTTATCTTCAATCACAACGACGAGTACATTTGCACACTTCTTTGTTCCTCTGGAAATTTTAAACTCTGATTTCAATGGAATTGCCTGATGAAAAACAGAAACAGTGTACATAGTCGACAACGTTTCTATCGTTTTCTTAAATAATCTTTCTGTTAGCATAAGTTGGCCACTATTGAATTTACACCATCACGAAGGGGATCAACACAAGGCACGCCAAATGTCTGACTTAGGCGCTCACAAATTGCATTCCCTTCTTCACTAGTAACACTGGATGTATTGACCGAGATACCGACAACCTTAACGTCAGGATTCGTTAATTTTGCTGCAACAATATTTAACTCTATCGTCGTTTCAATACTAGGAAAGGAAGTGTGAGGTAAGCCACGCATATAAGTTCTATTTAAAGCATGACATATTACTAGCGCATCAGGCTGCGAACCATGTAACAATCCTAAGCTAACCCCAGCAAAAGCAGGGTGTGATAGCGAGCCTTGCCCTTCGATAATATCCCAATGGTTTTCGTTTGCATCAGGACTTAATGATTCAGCAGCACCGGAAATAAAATCAGCAATAACGCAATCTATTGCCACACCACTGCCAGAGATTAGAATTCCGCACTGTCCCGTAGCCCTAAAGTCGACATCTATATTTTGTTCTTTCATCGCTTTTTCTAGGCTTAAGCTAGTATACATTTTACCCACAGAGCAATCTGTTCCTACAGTAAGTAATCGCTTACCTTTGCGTTTATATCCCTTGCCTGTTGCAAATGTTACATTTGGGTGACGAATATCCAGTAAGCTTGTATTGTACTTTTGCGAAAGAGTAACTAGCTCATCAAAGTTAGTGAGCTTTTCGTGAAGCCCACTTATGATGTTCATCCCGTGCTCTATCGCCTCACTAATAATTGGCAACCACTTTTTGTCTAACACACCACCACTATTGGCAAAACCTAGAACAAATGTTTTTGCACCTAACTTAGCAGCTTCAGAGATGCTACATTGATTGAGGCCGGTACTCACTGTACAACCGCTAACGCTCAGCTCGCCTACACAAAGTTCAGCGCGCCAATCAGCTAAACTTTGTGCCATTTTAATTGAAAGTTTATCAGTCGCATCACCAATAAATAGTAAATAAGGAGGCTTAATTTGCATAATATATCTCTAATTTAGAAAGAAAAATTGACTAAACAGAGCATATTATTTTTTAAAATTAAGAAAAGAATGAAGAATTATTGCACCTATAACCTGCGTTTATACTTGAAATAAATACTCTTTAAATACAATGAGATAACTCATTAATAAATGTATCTAAAACATGTGATAAAGCTTTGTTTTCTAAATGCAGAGCACTCACATTGAAAAGTAAAGGAGGGCTAAATGATGCAATAGCGATATCATCAGATAAGTTTCCAATCGCAGTGTACTTATCAACAATACATACACCAACCCCTTGTGCAACTAACCGAGCTGCAATGAAGTAAGTTTGTACTTTTATTGTAGAGTCTAGGACTACATTTTCTGCAAGCATACGTTTCCACAAAATATGTCCTAAGGGACCACTATCACTTATATCAATAAACTCTGCACCTTCTAATTCTTGAAACGTCAGATGAGCTGGAATTAAAGGAAAAAGATTTCTAGGAAAGACCGCAACAAGTTCTGACTGCGCAATTTTAATAGCTTTAACACCAGGCATCGCACTTGGCGAAAAAACAACAGCTAAATCGCATTTATGTTCAAGTAATGCTTGTAAGGCCTCATTATTATGAATTGTTTGAACATTAAAATTAACTTTAGGATATTTTCGATGGTACTTTGCAATTGCACAGGGAAGTGCATCGAAACCTAAAGCTGGAGTAACACTTAAATTAATATTGCCAAACTCTGCTTTTTTTATGTTTTCGGCTGTGTTTTTAATCGAGCGCATTTGCTGGTAAATTTTGTCAACTTCATTAAATAGCATCGACGCCTCTTCCGTTGGAATGAGACGCCCCTTTACCCGCTCAAATAACTTAAAACCTAATTGCATCTCCGCATGCGATAAAACTTTACTAACTGAGGGTTGTGATACATGCAAAGCTTTAGCGGCATTCGTTATTGAACCCGTTGTATAGATTGCATGAAACACTTCGATATGTCGCAGTCGCATTTATTAACTCCCAAAATTAGGCAAAAAAGTAAACTGTCAAAGTCCAAAGTGAGCCAGCCAAACCAGCAGCAATAGATGCAGGAACAAGCTGCGACTTAACATGGTCCATCAGATCACACCCTGTGGTCATAGCGCTTAAAATCGTTGTATCTGAGATAGGTGAGCACTGATCACCAAATACACTCCCATTTAAAACCGCAGCAAAGCATACAGCCATAAATAACTCTGGGTGTGCTAGTTCTTGTGATTGACTAATAGCCCAAGCAAGTGGCATTGCTAAAGGAAATGCGACAGCATAGGTCCCCCAACTAGTGCCTGTTGAAAAAGCAATTGCTAGCGTGATCAGCTGTAGAAGTATTGGCAGCAACCAAAAGGGCAAACCATTCCCAAGTAAAGATACAAGGTACAAACCTCCACCAATTTGTTTACTAATGGTTCCTATAATAACCGCAAGCATTAAAATAACAGAGGCAACAACAACACCTTTTAAGCCTGTTGCAAACCCGTCCATAAGGTCACTTAACGACATACCTTTACACAGCGCAATAAACGCAGACATTAATAACGCAATCCCAAATGCCCAATTAACTTCAGGCGTACCACTGTATAAAAAAGTAAAAATGGCGATACTAATCAAGCTTATCAAAGGCAATAAAAACTCTAATACATGTGGCGAGTAATGAGAAGGGACATGGGTTTGCTGTAACTCTTTTGCACTCAATGGTGTTGCGTCTGGGGCATCAAGCTGTCCTGTTGATAATGCGCGTTGATGAGCATCTCTGATCCGCTTACCAGAAAAACGAGTAATATTCATGCTTAACAGAAATGTGCCCAAAACGGCAAAGAAACTATAAAAACTAAATGGAATACTAGAGAAGAAAAATTTAATCCGCTCTGACTCTGTTGCAAGAAAGGAAACTCCTGGTACAAAAATTAGCGCTTGAATATAAGCAGGCCATGCATTAAATGCGAGGATTGATGCAATAGGAGAGGCTGTTGAATCAACAATATAGCTCATTTCTTCATGGCTCACTTTTGCTTTATCAGCAAGGGGACGCACTGTGGTGCCAACTAAGGTTGTACTCATGGTACCGCCTTGAAAAAAAATAACGCCTAAAAACCATGAAATCAATTTGGCTGAGCGCTGCCCTTTCACAAAGTGCTTTGTCATAAAATTCGCAAACGCTTGAGCCGCCCCAGTTCGAGACCAGATACCAATCAACCCTCCTAATAACCACAAGTAAAGCAGTAACAAAGCTGCGCTACTTTCAGTTGCTAAATTCACAATGAGAACGTCATTTGTTAAGTCGTAGTGACCAAGTAATAAAGCCCCAACAACAATGCCACTAAATAGAGATGTAAGCGGCTCTTTGGTAATCAAACACAATAAAATGGTGACAAATGCAGGCAGCAGTGACCATAAGCCATAATGAAAGGCAGGTTTTAGTAAGCGTATCTCGCCATCATCATTTATAACCCATTGCTCTTTTAAACTCGGAGTTTGTTTACTCGCATCTAAAGAGGCTTGATTTAAAAGGGAGTCTTGATATGCCACAACTGAGTTTATAGTGACTTCTTTTCCTTTATAAATATAAGCAAACTGATTATTCTCAGTTTGATATGTATCGTATAAATAAGATTGCTCTAACCATGTTGGAGTGACAAAAAAGTTCACATACAGTGCACTTGCAATGGCACATAGTAGGATCAGAAAGGGTAAAAGTTTATTGTTGCTTATCATTTTATTGTCTTTTTTTGAAATGCAAATGAACACCCAACTTGAGCCCAAAGTCGAAAGCTTGGGGCTCAAAAATACACACTATCTGGGCGATACGAATAGCTTTGAAAAGAATAAGCTATTTAAAAATAGCTTCTCTGTTCCATAAAAGTAGCCTCTAAAGTTTGGATCATCGGCAAATAAAATGACACTTCCCTTTCCTAACCTTTGTGCAACTAAACTTGTTTTCCCTGCTAGTTGCTGTTGATTCTCAACTGAAGCAAATCCTGTTAATAACGGTTTTTGAGCTATCTGTACAATAGACGCGTAAGGGTTTTTTGGCATTTCAAACGCCAGTAAGCCACTTCGGTGACTCGCAATCTCTCTTCTTACATAACCGTATCCAAGCGGGTGGGTAATGTCTAAGTCTCCTAACATGACGGCACCACCAATAATATCCTGCGCCTCAAGGTGTGACTTCTGGGCATAATTGATTCTTTCTTGCTGATTCTCAATACCCGCAGCAACCTCGACCGTAACAAGATCTAGCAACTCTTTACTGGCCCACTTAGCACCATCAGCTATACCAATAAATGTCCCTCCCGAGCGGGTCCAAGTTAATAACTTATCGGTGGTTTTCTTATTAATATTTGCGTGTTGACCGTCAACAAGCACAATGTGGCTGTAGTTATTTAGATCTAACTTTTCTAACTGTGATTTAGTCACTAAAACACTAGGAATATTCATGCGTTTATCAAGTAGGTGCCAAACTTCTCCTGCTTGATACTGTGAAATAGAAGGCCCAATAACAAGTAAAACGTGAGGCTGTTCAATTGCTTCGATATTATTACTACCCAAATCCATACCAATACTCTGAGTATGCGATGATTGCAATGCGTAGCTAGCTATCGCGTCTTGCTCTGCAGCTTGACTCATTAATGAATGTAATTTGCTTTTATCTTGATTCGATACAGGCACCACCACAGTACCGCGCATAAATGTTTTTTGCCCTTGGTCTGTTTCTGCTTGAAAGCCATTATTCGCAACACGGGGACGAAAACCTTCTTGCAGTAATTGATACATCAACTTAGGGGCGTAATAATTGCTCCATTCAAATGCATAAGCAACCTGAGCCTCACTTGGAGAGGGTTGGCGAGGAAAAGTAACAGCAAGCACTTCACCTACTTGGTAATTACTTTGTTTGAGCTCTTCATACTCAATACCAAAAGCCAAGGGCATCGTCCAGCCAGATACATCATAAAATGTATTATTTTCAAAGCGCGTTACTTTTGAGAACAAACCTTTAAGCATGGGATAACTCGCTTGTGCAGATTCAACAACGTATGCTTGATTTGCAAAAAATGATTTACCGTTAACGGTTATGTCTTTTGTCAGGGGCTTAACGTCTATTTTATTGCGGCTAAGTAGCTGTAAGAAATGAAAGATCTTTGCAGGGTCTTCTGGTGCTGAAAATACATACCCTTTAACACTATCGTTCTTCGCGGTTTCTCTAGTCTCTTTAAAAAACTGATACTGATAATTAAGTAAGGCCTGCTTTTTGTCTACAGCATTATTAAGAAGCGCTAAGCCTACATGATAATACGTTTTAATATTTTCTCGAAATGACAACAGCCCTCTTGGTGTTTCCAAAATCCCAGCAGAGCTGGCCTGTTCAAATAGAATACCTAAACTACCGTATAAATGTGGATAGGTCGCTCCTTTGCCAAGGTAGAAATTATCATAGGCCTCTTCATTAAAAAACAAAGTAGCAGAGCTATCTAGATACGCGCGAGGTTGCTCGACAACATCCGATAACAACGTCATAGCCTGCTTATTGATTAATGGATGAACCCTATCAGGCGCTCCAGGGTGAAAATAAAACGATTTATAAGAGCGCATTTCATGAAAATCAGCCACAATATTTGGTCGCCAGTCGTGGAACTTTTTCACCCAACTCACAGGCTCTGGGTGTTGCTGCAACATCCACTGCCGGTTTAAATCAAACCAATAATGATTGGTTCTCCCTGATGGCCATGGAGAACCATGTAAAGCATGCGCAGGGTCGCTAATAGATACCTCTGATTGATAACGTAAATTCCAAGAGGCTTCACGACTATTGCCATCAGGGTTCATACTTGCTGTTAACAAAATAATGCTATTTTCTAATAGCTTTTCTGTTTCTTTATCTTGTGCTGCTGCAAGGTGGTAGGCAATAGGTATCGCAGAATCTGTTGAGCTTACTTCGCTGCCATGAACACCAAAGTTAATCCAACTTATCACTGGCATATTTGAAGTATTTAATGCGTTACCTTGCTGTAAAAGTATATGCTTTTGCTGGATTTCGGGCAGCTTTTTTAGGTTCTCTGGCGAGCTAATTGTCAAAGTAATTATTGGTCTGCGCTCATGACTATAGCCAATTACTTCAAAACTAACGCGCTCTGATTGTTCCGATAACATCTTAAAGTAAGCAACTAACTGATCATTACGAACCATTTGCTCACCTAATTGATGACCCAAAAAGTTCTCTGGGGAAATTATATCTGAATTAAAATTCGTTGATGAGCTATAAAAATTACTCGCGGCGCTAGAGAACACATAACAAGAAGAAAACATGACGATGCAACAGAAAAGCGCCTTAAAAAACATTTTCATAATGACTACCTTAGTGATTGATTTTGTCGAATAGTTTGGCCTGCCAATACATTTAACACTTTGCCATTATCAATAGCTAACTGGCCATTTATTAGCATCCATTGCACACCAGAACTTAGCTTTTCAGGGTTTAAATAATCTGCATTAGCAGCAAATTTTTCTTTATCAAAAATAACAATATCAGCAACATTTCCCACAACTAATTTCCCCCTGTTAGTTAAACCAAATGTCTCTGCAGTTAGCGTGCTGCTTTTATATATAAACTCAGCTAGATTGAGCCATTTTTTTTGATAAACATATTCATGGTATTTTTTTGGGAAAGAGGCGTATTTTCTTGGGTGACCAGGGCTGCCATCGGATGATGTCATCACCCATGGAGCTTGCATATAAGCTTTAATATCGTCCTCTGACATATTAAAACTGGCAACACGCGCATTACCTGAAATAATTATTTTTTTTGCTGCGTCAATTGCATCCAACTGCCAATCTTCAGCTATTTGAGCCAGTGTCTTGCCACGTATATCAGGGCGCGTAGGGTCACTTATTAACAAAGAATCTGCACCGCCTCTTCGTCTTAAGTTTTCTAACATGGCTGTACGAATTGCAGGCCATTGCGCTGCGTCTTGTAATCTCGCTAAATACTCTTCCTTGCTACCGGCAAGCACTTCGCGTGGTACTAAACTACCCGCAACACTGGTTCCTGAGGCTCGCCAAGGATACTGATCTGCAGACACCTCTATTCCCCGCGCTCTCGCATTATCTATAAGTTTAATAACTTGCTCGCTTTCTCCCCAAACGTCAGTTCCTAACGCCTTAATGTGAGCAATGTGAACGGGCAACTTTGCTTCTTCACCAATTGCTATAACTTCTTCAATAGCGCCTATAAGACCAATACTGTAAGAGCTTTCATCACGAATATGACTATCATAAACACCACCATGCTCTGCTGCGATTTTAGCCAGCTCAATAACCTCCTCGGTTGTCGCATAGTTGCCAGGAACATAATAGAGCCCAGTTGATAAACCCAATGCTCCCGCGTTCATCGCCTCTTTTACAAGCTCTCTCATTTGTTCAAGTTCGCTGTTGCTTGGCGTGCGATTTACGCGCCCCATGACCGCCTTACGTACTGAGCCATGACCAACATAAAGCCCAACATTGGTGCCAATACCTTGCTGCTGGTAATCTTGCAATGTTCCTGCAACATCAACATCGCCACCGCCATCAACGTTACAGAACACGGTGCTGACACCTTGCGTTAAGTAGTTTGCATTCAAATTTGTCAGCCCACCTTTAAAATCGTTACACGCATGTGTATGAGGGTCAATAAAACCAGGTGCGATGATAAGATCTTGCGCGTTAATCGTCTTTTTTGCTTTGATATCAGTAGGTAGATGTTTTTGAACGAAGACTATATTGCCTTTATCAATACCAATTACACCAGAAAACGGAGTTTGAGATGCTCCGTTATAAATAACATCTCCAATAATAATTGTGTCGATAGATTGATGAGTTCCCTTGGTACAACCCGCCAGCAAAATAACACTCGCGATGATGCTTGTTAGTTTATTAATTCGCATTTTTTATATCCCATAAAGCAGATGAGAAGCACACAACTTCCCATCTAATTGAATGATTATTTATTCAAAACTAAAACTAAAATTAGCGTATAAATAACGCCCCTCTGCATTGTGCAAGCTTGCGTTATAACCGTATGTTTCATCTGCTAAAGGCGGCTCTCTATCAAACATATTTCGCATACCTAAACGAACGCGAGTACCAGAATCAAACGTGTATTGACCATACACGTTAAAAGTACTCCAACTACTTACATGCCAATACTCACCGGTTTCATCATGAACGGCGCTAGTATCGTAAAAATCACCAACATATTTACCATACAAGCCCGCTCCCCAGTTGTTATAGCGCCAAGTTAAAGTACCGGTAGCTTGCCACTCAGGACGACCGTCCATTTGAATTAAATCGCCCACATCTTCAAGAGGTAAACCTAATGCAGCTAACTTTTCCGACTCACTATCAACACTTTGATATGCTTTTAGTAATTTTGCCGCGTTAAGTTTTATATCAAAATCACCAAAATCAGTATCAGCTAAGCGATAGTTGATACTTAAATCGAGGCCCTCAGTAACACGTGAGTCTAAGTTTTCATATAAACCAACAACTTCAACCATGTCGCCTACAGCAACCAAACCAGAACCGTCAAAAAAAGCGATATCATCAGCAGTTGCTTGTGAGCGAATAACATTCGGATTTGCTGCGCCATTTAAACGGTAGAAATAATCTAAGTCAGCAATATTTTGATAGGAGCGTATACCGATCAGGTCTTCTTGTTCTATACGCCAAAAGTCGGCTGTAAGTGTTAGGTTGTCAATAAATTCTGGCGTATAAACTAGGCCCAGTCCGTAGTTGTAATCATTTTCTGGTTTTAGTTTTGTATTCCCTAAGCGAATATTAGAGACGCTGTCGCTGCCATTACATTCACTTAAGTTGCTCAACTCCCCTTTATTTATTCGCGCTTGGCATCGATAGTAATCTGTGGGGTAATTAACACGGGTTGTACTAGCGGTATGAAGCTGCTCAAGGTTAGGAGCTCTAAACCCCTCTGAATAAGAACCTCGTACTTGTAAACTAGAACTAGGATACCAGCTTAGTACTGCTTTTGGCTTAAATACACTTCCTACGTCATTGTACTGCTCAAAGCGACCAGCAAGCTGAAAATTAAGTTTCTCGACTAGAGGGACTTCCATTTCAGGGCTGATCAGGGCCCCTGCAAACTCAACAAATGCCGACGCTACATTACGTGAACCATCAGCATTTGGTTGACCACTAGAGCCCATAACATCAGAAGCATAATTACTCCCCGTAACAGTGTCTGTGTAGGTTATGGTGCCATTTAATCTGTCGTCATAAGTGTTTGCGAAACTTTCATAACGCCACTCAGCCCCCATTGCTATTCCAACATCGCCAGCTGGTAGAGAAAATAAAGCAGGATTCGACACTTTAAAATCGACTAATGCGAGTTCTGTTTCACCCTCACGACTGATATCGATTAAAAAGCTATCAATCGTCTCTTGAGAATTACAAGATGCATTACAAAATGGGTTATAAGCAGAGCTATCTTGACGATTTACACTGTCTTGGAAGAGACTTAAACTTATACGATTATTCGTTTTATCAACTGTTTTAGCCTTGGAATAAAGTACCGCACTGTCCCAATTCCATGCATCGAGATCACCTCTAACACCAGCCAAAGCACGATAAGATTTATTATCCACATTAATCCCTCTAGCACCTGCATCAACAACACGGTAAGCATCAATAGTGACATCGAGTCCTTGTGTAGGAATGCCAAAACCAGACACTTGATTAATACCGCTCCCTAGCGGGTTCCAATATGCATCACTTGAGATTGTCACTGGTGCAGAGGTTAACGTGGCGGTTTCACCTCGTTGTGAGTTTGACTCGGCTTGGTAATAGCCAAGCTCACTGTATAATTCGGTGCCTGAGTTTAGTTCATGATTAATAAAAACAAATGAATTTAACCGTTCAGTTTCAGGAATAAGCGTACGGCTACTATTAGTGTTATAACCTTGAGTGTCACTTGAAATGCTACCACTATCAATACACAAGCCATTACTTAACACACATCGCTGATTTGAATCACTGGCATCCACATCTTCGATATGAAACCGTCCGGCGGAACTTGTCAGGCCGTCAACAGCTTGGCTCGCATCAAAGCGTCCCCATGGAGTTGTTGTTGAGTTATTTCTAAAGTTAGAATCTCCCTCCCAGCGAGTGCCCTCTAAGAATGGTCTTAAATCATTATTGCGTGAAAACTTCGTTTCTGAAGCCATAACTTCAGAACCATGATAGTAATTAAGTGAAGCCGTTATATTGGTTGAACCATTATTAACATCCCAGCCAGCTAACGCATTTAAATTGAGTTTTTCACGACTCGTATTTTCTGCCTGACCATACTGCATATCAAAACGATAACCGCTAAAGTCCTTTTTCATTTGCGTATTAACTACCCCAGCAACCGCATCTGAACCATAAATAGCAGCAGCGCCATCATGCAAAACTTCAACAGCATCAATCCCCATTACTGGAATCGAATTCATATTAACAGTAGTTACTGGCACTGAGTTTTCTGTTTGCGAACCAGGGTGTTGTACTAAGCGTCGCCCATTCAACAGTACAAGTGTATTACCAGTACCAATACTACGTAAGTTAATTGATGCAACATCCCCTCGAGAGGCATAAACACCACTCACGACATCATTACCGTTAAAGCTAACTGTTCCATTGCTTGGGATCGACGCAAACAACTCACTACCAGAAGTCGCACCAATTGCATCAACATCATCAGAATCAATAACAGACACGGGGAGTGCCCCTTCAATATTAGCTCCTTTGATCATCGAGCCAACCACACTGATAATCTCTAACTCTTCTTTTTCAGGTGTCTTAACTTGTTTCTTATTAGTTTGTTGTGCTGCAACTCCTGATATATGGAGTAGGTTAAGTGAAATTAATAAGGAGAAACTTATTTTGTTTAATGGGTATTTTGTTATCTTTTTCGAAGGCATCTTCATCATCCTGTATTGTATTTTTAATTATTCCATCCGTTACCTTGCACAATTAACTGACCCTAAACAATTGACAAAAAAGCTTTAAATCATAGCCTTGGGTTATAGGCCTAAACTATTGGATAAATGATTCAACCTTTAGCTGTTCTAAAGAAAATCTAATAAAGTAAACCACTATTTTTGGATATTGATTTGTTACCAATATGAAAAAATAAAAAAGTGAGGAGTAATTGATAATCCTAAATAATATTAATTTTTGATGACCTACTGACACTCTTATTATCTGTAAACCCCCATTACAAATTGACTAAATGCGGCGCTGGCTATTTATAGAAACTCAGTGCTATTTGTTCAGCTTTTGCATAGGCGTTAGTGAGTGAACGCTGATGCCTTTCATCATTAAACTCTTGGTATTCACTGGCAATTTCGTCGATTTTCTCAACGCCTAAATACAGACTCATCGTGCGTAGATGAGGCACTAAATGGCTCATATGCTCGCGTATCCCACCTTGCTCGAAGCCAAACTCGCCTGTAGAGGTAATGATCACTAAGCGTTTACCATTTAGCAGCGGTTTTAAAGGAAAATCACCACGTCCTAAGTCAAAATCAAAAGTTTTGTTAATGCGAACTATTTGATCAAACCATGCTTTTAGTTGCGCGGGCATACCGTAGTTATACATAGGAGTTGAGATCACGATAGTGTCGGCCTTAGCGACTTCACTAATAAGTTCATCTGACTCAGCAAGCAGTGCTTGTTGTTCTATGGTTTGCTTATTAGCCGGTGTGAACACAGCACCTATCCACGCTTGAGTAATAAAAGAAGGCGGGTGAATCCCTACATCACGATAGATATACTCAGCTATTGCATTAGTATTTTGTAAGCAGCTTATAAAATGTTTAGCAATATTCTTTGAAATTGAATCATGGCTTGAATTATCATTTTTTGCCGCACGTACGCTAGCATCAATATGTAGAAGGGTAGTCATAAGTAAAACCTCATTAGTTAATGTATGGGTATCATCAATAAATTGAGGCGTTTTAACAAACGAGTTAAAATTCACTATAAGTAAGTTATACTCAGCTATAAATCTGCGAGAGTTTTTTATGCAAGTATCATTACAATCCTTAAAAGCCTTTGAGTCGGCTGCACGCTTGGGCAGTTTTAAAGCTGCAGCAGCAGAACTTGCGATTACGCCCACCGCGGTTTCACATCATATAAGTAACCTCGAAAGTCGTTTAAACACCGATTTATTTCATCGTGAAGTAAGAAAGATCACCTTAACTGAAACGGGTGAATACTTGAGCCTGAGCACTTCAAAAGGGTTTAAACTAATTTTTGATGCGCTAGACACGCTAAGCCAAGCAAAGAACCACATTCGGATAACAACCACCTCATCACTTGCCGCAATGAGGCTAATACCCGCTTTACATACGCTAAACACACAGTATCCACAATTAACGCTCGATATATCAACCAGTGAAGCGCTGGATAAACAATTGCATACTTTACCCGTTAGACTTGGGAATAAAGAAGAAATCAACGAAGCTGATATCATAAAATATGAGGCTTTTAATGTCTTTGCTGCAAGCACGCACCAGCGCGCGCCTTGGCTAAATGGGCACGTTACTTTGTACACTAGTCAATGGAAAAACAACGCATTAGCTGCGCCCCCTCTCACTGAGTGGCTGACTAAAAACAACCAAAGCCCATCGCAGTTCGAGATTAAGTCGTTTGATCAGGAGTTATTTGGTATTCAACAAGCATTGGCAAATAATGGCGCTGTATTTTGCTCAAACACGTTGGTCAAACCCTATGTTGATGCAGGGTTACTCACACACTTTAAGAGCCGTGCTGTAGAATCACAGCTTTGTTATTACATACCCGATAAGTCTCGCTTTGAGACGCGATTTCAACGTATTGCTATAGAGTGGGTAACCACTCTTTTAAATCAAAAATAAGGTCGCTGAGATGGCATTTAAAATAACCGTCTAACCCCCCCTGACTGATTGTTCTGTATTCTCGGTGTGGTCGGCATCGCTATTCACAGCCTGTACTTTTCAGATGCATGCTTTTCAAGCTTTATAACCAAGCCATTAAACGTACTTGTATTGATAGGGCTCCACCATTAAAGTGGAATTCACGTATCGTGATACGGACGCTTTGGTAAAGCATCAGCCTTCATTACTTTTTAATACCCATCTCAATTTACCCAATGAGCAATTAAAACGAACGCTAGAAATAATGAGACCAGTTGCCAAAATAGCACTGGATTTCGCTCAAGTAGTGGTAATTTTCTACTGTAGATTGGGTTAGGGTTATGCATATCAAATAGGAACTCAGATAAGCTTTGATACCTTTTTTGCATATCAGGGCGACATGCTTTATTAATTGCAGCATCGACCCAAACCGGAATTTTTAAGTTCTTTTGAATCAGAGGCTTGTATTGAAGTTTTGCCAATTGTCTTGCACTAGATAATTTTGCAACAGAAACACCGTAAGGGTAGTCACCACTTAACATATGGTAGGTAATGACAGCAAGAGCAAACAAATCACTCGTTGAATCAGGCCAATCACCTAAAAAGTACTCAGGAGCACTATACAACATGTCACCCGGTACATGCCCCTCAATTTGATTAAACTGTAACCCATGCAGACTTGCAGAACCTAAATCTAATAAAGTGAGATTGCCATGACAATCGATTATTATATTTTCGGGCCGAATGTCTTGATGCAATATGCCTTTACTATGTAATGCGCCCACGGCCGATACAAGCTGAGTTAACCAACCACGCACCTGTTGCAAGTTTGCCCGACCATTATCGTTAAGCCATTGCCGAAGGGTAATACCTTCAACTAGCTCGGTTAAAGTATAAAAAGAGTGTCGTTTAGAGGGCGACACTGCTTTAACAACGCTAGGGTGGTTAACCTTGGCAATTAACCACTCCTCTTTGGCGAGTTCATCTAAGTAATTAATATCTGATTGCAAAGACACCGATGGAACTTTCATGACAACGTTTAATCCTGTGCCAATGTCTTGAACTTTAAATAAAGAGCTCCTATCGCTCTTATGCAACTGTTTAATAAGCTTAAAATTGTCTACGACATCACCCACTTTCAGATCGTTTACCACAGGTAAAAACCCTTCGTCTGAGTAATCTGAGCTTTCTACTTGCTGGTGTTTTAATAGTTTAATAACTTGGATAGTAAGATTATCATCACTGCCGTTAGCTTGAGCAAGCGCCGTGACTTTTTCACATGCGTATTGCAGTTGCTTTTCTGTGCAACAGCCTTTAAAGAAATTTAGTAACATCTGCGGAGAAACAAATTCTGTTACTCCATCCGTTGCGAGTAAAACGTAATCGCCAACACTGAGCGCGATATGTTGAATTTCTAACTGCAAATTAGACCTAATGCCCAGTGCATTACTTAAATATTGATGATCAAACTCATCGGCAGCACGATGCTGTTTGCTGCAACAAACAATCTCATCACCTTGAATATGGAATATACTTGAATCACCGCAGTTAAATAGGCAAGCACTCGTTTCGGTTATGATCACTCCAGAAAAGGTGCATACAAATCCGTGATCAAAATTATCCCTATACCGACTATATTGTGTCTTTGCTAGCAGCTGCAGATTAATGACTTCAAGTACTTTTCTGCCAGCCCTTGCAGGTGACCATACATCACTAGTTCGTAAATATTCATCACAGAAAAGCGTAACAGCCAAGTCACTCGCATATTGACTAACCTGGCTGCTACTTATACCGTCTGCAATAGCAGCAATTACACCTTTCGAACGTGTACCATCTAACGTAGGGATGTAACATTTTACGCTGTCCTGATTGACCAGTTTCAACCCTTTCAATGAATGGGATTTTGCTATTACATGCGAAGTCATTGTTAACTTTTCTTGCCTATTTTTACGCATTTATTGGTTTAACTATTTTGCAATGACATTGTCGCCCATCGGTGCAGCTGTTTCCGTTAACTTGCGTTTTGGTTTTGTGCGATAGTGCGTCGTATACAAAGTGAGTCCAGTGAAAGCGAGACCACCAACTAGATTTCCAAGCGCGGTTGGAATTTCGTTCCAAATTAAATAATCAACAACGGAAAAATCCCCCCCCATAATTAGGCTGAACGGAAATAAAAACATATTTACAACGGAATGTTCAAACGCCATGAAAAAGAACAGCATAATCGGCATCCACATCGCGATGACTTTACCACTGACATGCGTAGACACCATTGCTCCTACAACCCCCATTGACACCATCCAATTACACAGCATGCCGCGTATAAAGATGGTCATCCAGCCTTCAAAACCATATTTCGCATAGCCTAGAGTACGTGCTTCACCTATGCTGGATACCTTAGCGGCAATTGCACCACCATCAGTGTTAAAACCCATAGTGAAAACAAACGACATCATAATTGCCACAGTTAAAGCACCTGCAAAGTTACCTACGAAAACAAGCCCCCAGTTTCTCAGTATTTGCGGCCAAGTAACCCCAGGGCGCCGCGCAAGCCAAGCTAATGGAGTCAACATAAAGACGCCCGTTAGAAGGTCGAACCCCATTAAATAAAGCATACAAAAACCGACCGGAAAAAGAATTGCTCCAATCAGAAAGACCCCCGTTTGCACCGCAACAGTAATTGCAAAGACAGCAGCTAATGCCAAAATAGCACCTGCCATATAGGCACGGATAATCGTGTCACGCGTGGACATATAAATTTTTGATTCGCCAGCATCCACCATCTTTGTAACGAAATCACTTGGTAACAAGTAAGCCATGTTATTCACCTTTGATAGTTAATTTTTATGTTAATTTCACAGTTAAAATGTGACTATTTTCCAGGCAAAAAAAAACGCCCGCATCGGCTCTTTTAGAAGAGCAGATTGCGGACGCCATTGTCCTTTACATTTCCAATTGTCACAGTCAGTGCAACTGTTCACAACTAATTAAACAAGTTATATGCCAACAATAGAAAACCAATAAAAGCCATTAAATTTCAAGCGCATAAATAAGTAAAAATCAAAAACACAAAATTAAAAATTAACATTTGCTTTACTTTGGAGCATAAAACGCATCAATTTGGGGCGAATGGGTGATTATGAGCACTACAGTGATAAGCCTAAACCGTGACTATAATAAATAATTGCCTCGCGTTTTCTTGAACTGTAAACCCCATTTACAGGCGAGGTAGTTGCGTTTAATAAAAATCCAAATAACACAGAGCAAACTCTCAAAAGGCGTATTTTTACACAGGGAATAATAATTGCTTATTACAAAACTATTCTATCTATGTAGTCCCTAATATATGTCGACACCATCAAATAGTACGAAACAATTTCTACTCGCAGCGAAACATGCCGAGCTCAATAGTTTGTATGCATTAGCATCAAATTGCAGGATTGTCATGGCTGCTACATGTATGATTCATCAACTTCAAAGAGAACGAGGAACAGCAAACGTCTATTTAGGGTCCAAAGGTACAGCGTATAAAGCACACTTACCTCTACAATTTAAGCATACCTCAGATGCAGAGGAGGCGCTAAGAGCACGCTTAAAATCAAAGTTCTTAAGTAGTGATTCAATGCATACTCAGGTAAGGCTTTTAACATCGATTACATTAGCGTCTCAATGCCTTGATCAGTTGCCAACATTGCGCAAACAAATTCAAAAACAAGATGTCACGCCACTCAAATCAACTGATGCGTATTGCCGTTTAATTGGCAAAATAATAAACCTTATTTTTGAGGCGGCTGATGTATCTAATGATGCGTCAATCACAAAAACGTTAGTGGCATTATTCAACTTTATTCAGGGTAAAGAATTAGCGGGACAAGAGCGCGCGCTGGGTGCAATTGGATTTTCACAGCAACAGAACGATCAAAATATTTTATCTAAAATGCAAGAGCTGGAACGTGCGCAACACGATATTTTTGAGCGGTTCCTAGAGTTTGCAGCAGCCGATGAGCAATCTGTATGGAAAACATTAAAACAATCTGAACTGACAAGTGATATCAATAAACTTCGAACAATGTTCAAAGCGCTATCCGAAACAAATAGCTATACTCCCGAGCTTGGTGAAGTGTGGTATGAAGTTGCTACGAAACGAATTGATGGATTACAAAACATTGAAAATATGCTGACCTCTCGACTCATGGAGCAGGTTCAAGTCCGTATAGAAGAAGCAAAAGGAGAAATATCAAATCATAATGTATTAATGGAAAAAATCGCGGAGGATAACGCGGTTGATTCAAGTTTTAATATGCTATTTGATCACCAGTTTTCTGGATTACATGGTATAGAGATGGGTGTCTTAGAACAACAAGAGAGAGAGGTTAGAGCTGGTCACAAATCGTTTTACGATTTAATTTGTGAACAAGCAAACCATATTAATCACATGACGAACGAGCTAGAGAATTTAAAGCGAGCACTGCATGAGCAAAAGGTCATTGGCAGAGCCAAAATACTCTTAATGCAAAGTTCTAAAATAGGTGAGCAACAAGCGCATCAGTTGTTACAAAAAACAGCGATGTCTCAAAACCAAACTTTAATAGAAGTCGCCAATAACATTGTTGCCAAGGTCGCTAACATTTAGCGTTGATTTAGAGTACTCAATCAACACTGAAATTATCCGAAAATTTAGCTCTTCCAGCTTATACTTCTTCGAGGAGCAATTGATTGCGACAGCATTTTTAATGCTGTCGCGCAAAATTTAAAAAAGCGAATTAAAATGGCAGTTGCCACGGCACTCTTTCTTTAACAAAGTAGTCTGCCTTTAACATTGCTAAATTTACATCTTTACGCTGATTTACTACGTCACCAATGATGACTAAAGCAGGCCCTGTAAAGTCTTTAAGTGCGTGTTCAACATTAATTTTTGCCAGTGTTTGGCAACATATTTTTTGTTCTGCTAACGTTCCTTTATCAACTATTGCTATCGGTGTATTAGGTTTCATACCGTGTTCAATCAGCTGCTTCACGATACTATCAACACGCGTTAACCCCATATAAAACACTAAGGTTTGTTTTGCAGCAACAAGCTGGGACCAATTTGCTTGTTGTTGTTCATCTTTGAAGTGGGCGGTAACAAACTGCACCGATTGCGAACATGTTCTATCAGTTAAGGGGATCCCGGTATAAGCACTACAAGCACTCGCAGCTGTCACACCCGGTACAATCGCAAATGGAATATTGTGTTCAGCAAGCGCATTTGTTTCTTCTGATAAGCGCCCAAAAATAGAAGGATCTCCACCTTTAAGACGAACAACTATTTTATTTTCTTGTGCTTTTTCAACTAATAAACGACTAATGCTAGCTTGTGGCATGCTATGGCAACCTTGCCTCTTACCTACAAATATAACCTCCACATTTGACGGGAAATACTGCTGTAACTCGCTACTGACTAAACAATCAACCAAAATCACATCAGCATGTTGAAGTATGCGATGTGCTTTCATGGTCAACAGCTCTGGATCGCCAGAGCCTGCACCAATCAAATAAACTTGTCCCTTTTTACAACCCTGGATGTTTAAACGTTTTGTTTGAGTATGTGAAGCGGCCAACTTAACTTTGTTAAGAAGTTCATTATGTACATTCATTACCCTTTTAAATGCCGTATTGGTAAAGGTAAACATGTGAGAAACCATCTCATTCTCCTAGGTGCTTCTGAAAACTGTTTTCAGTTAAAGCAACACTTCAATTTTATTGCCATTAATACGTGCGTCATATACTGGCAACTTGATACTGTCATCATCTAAACAGCGGCCATCACTGAGCAAGTACCGTTGCTTATAAAGCGGTGATGCGACAAAAATTTGCTCATCAGTACACCCAACTAAACCACGATAAAGTACATTTGCTTTACCAATCGGATCATAATTACCAACAGCATAGACCTGCTTTTTCTGCATTTCACAATGCATATAAAACAGCGCGATTTGTTGTTCTTGTAGATTACTATCGCGCACTAGAGCACACACGCCTGAATCCATAACCAGATCTGAAACCTCACAAACAGGTTGCCAATTTTGATTGCTATTACTCATAATTATTTCCTATGCTAACTCGCGTTTTTCTTCTAATTTCGCTGGACGAATTTGCCCTCGCTCTTCGACAAATTGAATATTTACATCTTGTTTATCGCTATTTACGAACTGACGAAAACGTTTTAATGATTCAGGGTTTTCGAGTGTCGTTTTCCATTCACACTGGTAGGTATTAACAACTCGTGCCATTTGTGCTTCAAGCTCATCTGCAACTAATAATTCATCATCAATTACCACTTTTTTTAGATAACCTAAACCGCCCTCCATATTTTCTAGCCATACAGAGGTACGTTGCAGTCGATCGGCTGTTTTAATATAAAACATCAAAATGCGGTCGATGTATTTGACTAACGTGACACTGTCTAAATCGGTGGCAAACAGATCTGCATGACGTGGCTTCATTCCACCATTACCGCATACATAAAGGTTCCAGCCTTTTTCAGTTGCTATAACACCAATGTCTTTACTTTGCGCTTCTGCACACTCGCGAGTACAGCCAGAAACCGCAAATTTAATTTTATGTGGCGCTCGTAACCCTTTGTAACGATTCTCAAGGTTTATCGCCATTGTGACGCTATCTTGCTGACCATAACGACACCATGTGCTACCAACACAAGATTTAACGGTTCTGAGCGACTTACCATAGGCATGTCCTGTTTCTAAGCCTGCGTCGATTAATTGCTGCCAAATAAGAGGAAGTTGATCAACCCGAGCACCAAATAAGTCAATTCGTTGTCCCCCGGTTATTTTGGTATAAAGACCAAATTGTTTAGCGACTTGACCGATTACAATTAACTTATCAGCTGTTATTTCCCCGCCAGGAATTCTTGGTACAACCGAGTAAGTGCCATCTTTTTGCATATTGGCAAGGTAGGTGTCATTGGTATCTTGCAGCGCTACATGTTGTGGGTTTAGGACGTACTCATTCCAGACAGAAGCCAGAATAGAGCCGACCGTTGGTTTACAAATTTCACAGCCTTTACCTTTTCCATACTCAGCTAATAAGTCAGAAAAACTCTTAATACCTTGTACTTTTATAATGTCGAATAATGCTTGGCGACTGTACGCAAAGTGCTCACAAATATCTGTCTTGATTTCAACGCCTCGTGCAGCAAGCTCACTATCAACCACATTTTTTAAAAGATTCGCACACCCCCCACAACCTGAGGCAGCTTTAGTACACGACTTCACCGATGTAATATTTGTCGCACCAGTATCAATCGCGCTGATAATATCGCCTTTAGTTACATTCAAACACGAGCAAATAGAGGCTGAAGCAGGTAAGACATCCGCACCTAAACGCGGCTTTTCTCCAGATGAAGGTAAAATAAGTGATTCGGGGCTCTTCGGTAACTCAATATCATTAAGCATGTACTGCGATAGACTGTCGTAGTCTGATGTACCACCAATCAGCACCGCTCCCAACAAACGTGACTTATCAGCACTAACAACCATTTTTTTGTACACACCAAGAGGCTGATTTTCATAGGTATAAGTTAATGCCCCGGGGGTACGTCCGTGGGCATCACCAATTGAACCTACATCAACGCCCATCAGTTTTAACTTTGTACTCATGTCTGCGCCTGTAAAATACTCATCAGACTCATCACCTAGCACAATGTGGTTCGCAACAACTCGAGCCATTGTGTAACCTGGAGCTACTAGGCCAAATATAAAGTTATTCCAAAGCGCACATTCGCCAATTGCATAAATATTCTTATCACTCGTTTGGCATTGGTTATTAATTACGATACCGCCACGTTCACCTACCTCTAAAGCACACTCTCTGGCTAACGTGTCGTAGGGTCTAATGCCAGCAGAAAATAAGATAAGATCAGTTTCAAGTACGTCACCATCGCTAAAGTAAAGTTGATACCGACGTTCTTTACCCGCTTGAATTTCTTGCGTTGCTTTAGAGGTATGCACGTGCACGCCAAGCTCTTCTATTTTTTCTTTAAGTAATTTTCCGCCTCCAGCATCAACTTGCACCGCCATTAATTGAGAAGCAAATTCGACAACATGAGTTTCTAAGCCTAGTTGCTTTAACGCGTTTGCAGCTTCAAGACCAAGCAACCCCCCCCCAATCACCACACCAACTTTACTCACTTTTGCTGACGCTGAAATAGCGTCTAAGTCATCGATAGTACGATATACCAGACAGTGTTCTTTATTTTTACCAGGAATAGGCGGTACAAAGGGGTACGAACCTGTAGCAAGTACTAACTTATCATAACTATAGATGTCACCTGATACTGTAGTCACCGTTTGTTTATGACTATCAATTTGAGTAACTTTTGCACCTAAGTGAAAGTTTATACCCCAGTGTCGATAGATATTTTCGCTGGTCATCGCTAAGTCATCAGCTGTTTTTCCCGCAAAATACTCAGATAAATGCACGCGATCATAAGCAAGTCGGTTTTCACCGCTGAGTACTGTGATTTCAACAGGTTGAGCTTCACTGTTTAAGCTATTTAATTGCTCGACAAAGTGATGCCCAACCATTCCATTGCCAACAACAACTATCTTTTTTGGTGTAGACATAAATTTTCCTCAATCATCTCGTGTTAGTAGGGTTTGCTAGAACGTTGCTGCAACCCACACCCAAAACTTATTTGTATCGACTCTCGCAAAAATCTCGTCACCGGCCATATAAGTTGCATACTTAACGCCGACACTATATTGCTTACTGAAAGACGTGCTATACATGACATCAAATTCTGAGCCTAGGTCGTCATAGCCAACGATTGATTCATCTGAAGAGTAGGCGTGATAAATAAGGCTCCACTTACCATTAAGTGAATTACCAGACACACTGGCATAAAAATCTTGCAGCCCTATTGATGGTGTCACTAAGAATTGATCTGCCCAGCCATTAAATTTATGCAAGGTAGCAAGGGGAGTTTGAAATGCTTGTTCGCCGTTATCCGAACCTAACAACTCATAACCAAGTTTGTAAGTGATATCACTTATTTTTACACCGCTCTCAAGGAGTAAATAAGTCGTATCAACACTATTTGCGCCACTTTCATTAGTTTGCAACGCATATTCTGCCGCATAAGAAACAGGGAGTTTTGCTAACACCTTTTTACCGACTAAGCGCACACCGTATGTATCCAGTGCATTATCAGTATTATTATCACTCTCTAGTAAATACCCATAAGCCGTTAATTTACCGAGCTCTGTTTTTAATGATGCATTGAGCAGATGATCTTTCGAATCAACATCTTTTTCATCCGCAAAAATACGGTTGCGTTTATTTATATATGCATAGCTGACGTTGATAGAGTCTTTTTCGTATTTAGCACTTAGCGCATCAAATGTTTGCTTATCTTGCCGCCAGCCAACATGGCCAACAAATCGATGGTTATCTAAGGTAATAACTTGTCGACCGAACTTAGCTGCAAATTGCTCGCTATTATATGCCAAGTATGCTTGATCAATTTCTGTTGATTCTGGGTCCGCAATCACTGAATATTCAGTGCCTTCACCAATCCCATTATTGTAATCATCAATGAGGGCAAGTGTATTCTCCAGCTCAATAAAAGCGGATATGCCACTCACTGCTTTGCTTTTAAAATTAGCTAAACTGCGCAGCGTAAGTGCTGATGAATCCTTTAAGGCGTTGTCTTGATTAACCGATTCGTAGCGTAACCTAAAGTCTGTGCTCAGAGTGCCCACTTCGGTTTCAACAGCTGCGTAAGTTTGGTTTGCAAACACGGCGACTAAAACAGGCAACGTTAATTGCGTTAGTTTCATTTTTATTACTCTTGTTGTTATAAATTAATCACAAAGCCGCCTAAAAAAGACGAACCAATCCGTTGCCTTACCGAGCTTTAAGCAAAAAAAAACCCACTCAATAACAGAATGTTCATTTCTGTTATTGAGTGGGCTTCTTTGCCGTAGCGCTATTTAATGAATGTTAAATAGCCGGATTTTGTATTTCATGTTCATTAATACATATTGTGTGCCAAAAAAAATAACCAATATAAATCAGCAAGATAAATTAAAACATCGATTTTAGTGTTATCTAATTCACCATTGCGGTGCAATCAGTTCACAAAAATAGGGCAGGGTGTACGGTGTGAGCTAAAAGTATGCTCATTGGGTTTTAATGGTATGTTTTAATCAAATTCATAGGCTATTGCCTATTCACTCTTAACGCGTTGAAACACCTTATACTGTAGGCGAAAAATAATAACCAACGTTATTAATAGTGACTTGAGCCTGGGCTTTCATCTATAGCAACTCGAACCTCGTAACCTGTAACGGGGGTTTACAGTTTGCATAAAAAAGCCGCAGTTTAAGTTATTAAGCTGCGGCTTTTACTAAAAGCTGAATTACGGCTTGAGTAAATGCTTTTCAAAGAAGTTAGCCATCATAGTGTGATAATGCAGGGTCGTGCCTTCACCTTCACGCAGGCTGTGAGAGCGGTTCGGGTATGAGAAGAACTCGAACTGTTTATTGTGCTTAACTAATTCGTTAATTAAACGTTCTGAACCTTGGTAATGCACGTTGTCATCGCCAGTGCCGTGGATCAGCAACAGTTTACCTTGCAAGTCTTTGACAAAAGTAATTGGCGAGGTATTGTCGTAACTTTCAGGATCCGTATTTGGATTACCAGCATAACGCTCTTGATAGATGGTGTCGTACAAGCGAATATCAGGGACTGGGGCTGAAGCAATGCCCACTTTGTACTTGTCGCCATGGCGGAATAACAAGTTAAGTGTTGAGCTGCCGCCACCTGAGTGACCCCATACGCCAACGCGGTCAGTATCAATTACACCCCAGCGCTTTGCCATTGCATCAAGTGCATCCACTTGGTCACGCACAGTGATTGAGCCAATTTTTTTGTAGATTGATTTACGCCAATCTCGGCCTTTCGGTGCGCGAGTACCGCGATTATCAACCGAGGCAACAATAAAGCCTTGTTGTGTTAAGTACGACTTATACAAGTAACTGTTGCCTTCCCAGCGGTCTTGAACTGTAGAACCCCATGGCTCACCGTATACATAAAATACGATAGGGTACTTTTTGCTGTTATCCATATTAGCAGGGAACATAATGTAACCATCAAGCTCAACACCATCACGGGCATTTACTGTAAAGAACTCGTGTGTTGGTAATTGTTCAGTTGTAAGCTTTTCTTTTAGCGCTTTATTCTCAACTAAGGTTTTCACATTGCTGTGATCACTTACTTTGATGATTTCTTTCATGGGGGGTGTGCCAAACTTAGAGTAGGTATGCATTGCCCATGATGTGTCTTTCGACATGTAGTAGCTATTAGAGCCATCAAATGACTCTGGCGTTACACGCATCGGTTTTGTGCTTCCATCAAGCGATGTACGAAATAAATAACGCTGGCCCGGATCATCAGGTGAAGCTGTGAAATACATCACATTTTTATCTTCGTTTAACGCCAGCATATCAATAATGTCGTATTCGCCCGGCGTTAAATCAATGATACTTTTGCCATCACGTGAAACACGATAAAGATGACGCCATCCATCTCGCTCACTGTGCCAAATAAAGAACGTGCCATCTTTTGACCAGTTAGCTTTATAGAACCACTCGATGAATGCATCGTCTTTGTCTTCAAGAATTTTAGTTAGCTGTTGCTTTTTCCAATCAAATAACCACACTTTGTTGTGGCTTTGCGGGCGATTAAGATCTTGGATCATTAATGATTCTCCCGTGCCAGCCCAGCTAATACGTGGGATATAACGGTCACGGTTATCGCCACCCAGTTCTGCCCAACGCGTTTTTTTATCACTTAAGCTTACCACACCGACTTTTACGGCAGAGTTCATTTCGCCCGCTTTTGGATACGGAAACTCTTTAAGTGTCGGATAAAGCTCGTCGGTGTTATTGATCATAGTGAAATATTTCACACCACTGGTATCAAGCTGCCAATAGGCGATAGATTTATTGTCAGGGCTCCAACGGAATCCATCTCGAATAGTAAACTCTTCTTCGTATACCCAGTCAAAGTTACCGTTAACGAGGGTGTCATTGCCATCGGTAGTTAATGCAGTAACCGCTTTGCTGCCTACTTTTTCCATGTAGATATTGTTATCACGCACATAGGCCACTTTAGAGCTATCTGGTGAGAACTTTGCGAACATTAATTTTTTAGCTTCAACGTTTTCACCACCTAATTGATACAGCGAGTCTGTCTCTAGGTTTAAAAGCCAAAAGTCACCACGGCTACGTGAACGCCAAACTTGCTCACCATTGGTAAACACCATCAGCCACTTGCCATCTTTTGACCACTGATAACTTTCAACGGTTAACGGCTCTTTTTCGCCTTCTGGGATCAGTTTTTCGTAGCTAACAAGCACTTTTCGATTTGTACCATCGGCATTATAAAAAACAATGTCATTGCCTTTTACACCATGTTCATCGTCTTTGGCTTTATCGTCTTGTTTGTTTTTATCGCTTTCACGCTCTTCAAGCACTGTGTAACCCGTGCCGTCGTCGAGCCATGTGAAATAGGTGCTACGTTGTGCTTTAAAGTCTTTGTCTTTGTATATTTGCTCAAGCGAAAGAGGATTAGAGATTACGCTCACTGTTGTGGTTGTATTGGCTTGCTCAGTACTTGAGCATGCTTGTAGTCCCAAACCTGCAACAACGGCAAACGCGAGGGCTGATGTTTTTATTAAGTTCATTTTGTTATCCCTTGGTTTTAACTAACCTAGCGTAGCAAAATAAGTTAATAAAATCTGAGTTTTTATCGTATAAACAGGGGGGTTGAACTTAATCATCCCACAAAAACATACTGGCATGTTTATTAGCAATACGCAGTTCATATATATCACTACATGGTCGACTAGCGGCTCCGTAACACACATGCAGTGGTAACAAATGCTCCTCACGAGGATGATTAAAGCGTGCTGCTGGCGCCATTTGCCATTCTAATAACTTAGCTTGACGCTGTTGTTCTGTAAGCGATGTATTACCGCACACATCAACAAGCCACTGCTCAAAAGCGAGATTTTGCATTTTGATTTCGGCTGTTTCCGGTGTAAAAAAAGCGCGCATATTATGGAAAGTAAACCCTGAGCCTATAATCAATAGGTTGTCGTAATGCAGGTTTTGCAGCGCTTCGTCTATTGCTAGATGCACGTTTGGTAATAGGCTAGGGTGCAACGACAACTGCACGCAAGGTATATCTGCGTCTGGGTACATTATCTTCAAAGGGACATACATGCCATGGTCGAAGCCTCGAGTGGGGTTCAACTCACTGTCAATATGTGCAGTTGTGAGTGCTTGATGAACTTGCTCAGCAAGCACTGGCTCACCGGGACATGGGTATTCTATAGAATATGCAGAATCCGAAAATCCATAATAATCATATATAAGCTCAGGCGCAGCGGAAGAGGTAATATTTATTGGGTTGGCTTCCCAATGGGCACTGATCATCAAAATAGCTGATGGCTTTTTAATTTTTGCTGCAACAGATTGCAAACAGGTAACCATATCAGCATGACTGGCATCGCCTAATAGTGGCATTGGGCCACCACCATGAGAAACAAAAAAGACGCGTGGCTTTTGCATAAACGGGCTCCTTACTTACGTTGTTATGTATAGTGCACGCACAGAGGTGCAATAACCAGCCACATAAATGCACAGCTTAGGTGTGATTTTACACACAAACAGTTTGTAAGTACTAACTTAACAACCATACAGTATTCATTGCGGGTATTTTCCCTTTAAGCCCCCCTTCTAATGGCTCTCGACAAAGTAAGGTTAATTGATAATACGCGTCGTAATGCTGATGAAGCTCGTTGGCAGTAACATTAAATGGAGGACCTGAAAACTCACTCTGTTGATACTCAAACACCACAACCAATTGCTGCGCTTTATTGGCTAACTGTAAAATGTGTTGCGTGTAACGTACTCGCATTGATAATGGCAATGCCACTAATGCCGCTCTATCATACACAGCGTTTACCGTACCAAGTTGTTCAGGAGTCAATGTAAATATATCTCCCACCCACACAGTTAAATTAGCGCTCTGATAACACGTTAGTGTGCCATGGTTAGTAATCTCTGGTGTGAGGTTTAATTCTTGACAAAGCTGCTTAATTGCAATTTCACTTAACTCAGCGCCCACAACTTTCATGCCGCTGGCTAACAAAAAATGAATATCGTGCGTTTTGCCACATAGAGGCACAAATACGGTATCGCCAGGTTGCAAACTCAAGTTGGTAAAATACTGATCCAGGTAACGATTAACATCCCCTTCATGAAATCCTATTTCATTATTTTCCCAACGATTATGCCAATGTTTTGCGTCCATCAATAACTCCTAAATAAACAACACAAATTGAGCTGATAAATATAACCCTACACCAAATAGTAAATGGGTGGTGAGAGTTTTCAAACGTGCTTGGTTTGGCTTAGCTGTATTAACAGCCATAACTCCTAATCCTAAAGCAGGTTGCATAACAAAAAATGGCATGACCGTGCTGAACAATCCGAATAAACAGGCAGGTAAAAATAGCGGTGAAGTCATCCATTCCTTACCAATTAATAACACAAAAAACAGAGAAAATAGGGCGCCGATGATGTAATGCAAAATCCAACCAACAACACATTCGCGTTCTTTAGCTTCACTGGCAGCAATATCGACATGTTTAAATTGCCCCGCTGCCATAGTAAGGGCCCAACGCCCAACAAAGCAAAAGTTTAATGTAGTCTGGTTAAAGCACTTTTTAAAAAAATAACTCCATATATCAATTGAAAGCGTGGCAACAAGGCCAATAACTATCGCCTGAATAAATTGAAGGAAGGTCATATTTATACCAAGTAGTGAATCATAAAAAACATGATAAACAATTACAAAAATGCTAAAAACAACAACATAAACAAACTATGATTGCATAAATGAAATGATGATTGATGACATTGCACTGTTCATACATATCGTTAAACAAGGCGGAGTTACAGCAGCAGCCGATTACCTATCTGTACCAGCAGCAACAGTTTCAAGGCGATTACAACGGCTTGAACAGCGCGTTGGTGAAAAACTATTAAATCGTACAGCAAGGCAATGCACATTAACTCACGTTGGCGAAGTGTACTTTCAAAGCTACGTAGAGTTAGTGGAGCAATTTGAGCAAACTCACCATCAATTAAACGATCAAAAAGCGAAATTAACGGGCAAGCTAAAAGTACTCGCCCCCCTGAATATTAGCCATGGATTTTTAAAACCTATGTGGCTTGCCTTCACGAAACACTACCCAGAAATTCAACTTGAGTTACTGCTAAACAACCAACGTGACGATCTCAGTAAAAACCAAGCAGATATCGCTATTCGTATTGGTCCGCAAACTGATTCGCACTACCAACAAAAGAAACTAGGTAGTGTCGATACATTATTTGTCTCGACAGAGCGCTATTTAAGTGACGCTCCCTCACTCAGTACCCCAGCAGATTTAAGGCAACACCGGCTTATAGGCACGACGCTCAGAAATAAATGGCAACTAAACAACCTAAAAACAGGCGAAACACAGACTTACATGTGCCGGTTTGCTAGCACATTTAACGACACCGGGTTTGTGAAATACTTAGTCTGTGATGGCCAAGGTGTGGCGTTGTTACCACGCTTTGAGATTATTGATGAGCTTAAAAGTGGACAACTCAAGCAAGTGATCCCTTTATGGCGTGGTGAAAGCAGAGAGATATATGCAATTTGGCCAAGCGGGCGATTACTTAGTAAAAAAGCGGTTTGTCTAAAACAGTTCGTAACACAGTTTATTTCTGAAACACTATAGCCATGCGTATTCCATTTGTTTTGCTGTTAATAAAGCGTGCTCTTTATTTATTAGCTCTGCCACTAACGCTAAGCTCATATCAATGCCTGCAGAAATACCACCAGACGTTGTAAATTTTCCATCGGTTACCCAACGTTTATTGGCAATCACTGTCAAGTCTTTAAACATAGCAGCGAGATCACTTTGATCCTGCCAATGAGTTGTGACATTTTTTTTGCATAACAGCCCTGTTTTAGCTAGCAAAAATGCGCCTGTGCAAACACTCGCAACCCGTTTTGTTGTTGACGCGGTGTGGGTTAACCACTCAATCACTGCGCTTTTTTCAAGCTCATGCGTATGGTCGCCACCAACCACTATAAACACATCAAGTTCTGGGCAATCAGCAAAGCTGTAATGGGGGTTTACACTGAATCCGCCACGCGCATTCACAGGGCCGTTAGTCTGTGCAATTAAACTTACTTGCCAATCATTTTTGGCTAAACGCTTTGCGGTGCTGAACACTTCAAACGGACCCGAAAAATCAAGCACTTCAGCATCATCATAAATGTAGATCCCAATATTCATACAATTGTTCCTATTATGTGGATTTATTTCTCAAGTAAAAAATCGTACTATGCCATTTTTGCAGAGCGTTAATAACATATTATTAAATTAGTACTGTATACAAATAAATCTTTAAGGCATTGTTAATGCGTTTATTATTATTACTGTGTGGCCTGCTTGTTGGGTGTAAATCAACAGAGCAAACAGTCACTGAAATCAGTGAAATATCGCCAGGTACAGTTTTGTATCAAGGCGAGACATCAAGACAAAATGTTGAAATGTTCGAAAGCGTGCTTGTGAATAGCAAAAACAAAATCGATACCCTAGTGATCAATAGTGAGGGCGGCGATGTTATGGCTGGTCTCCATTTAGGCGGCTTAGTTCACGAGTATCAATTAAAAGTGATCGTACGCGAATTGTGCGCCTCATCATGTGCAAACTATGTGATAACAGCAAGCCCAGATGTTCGCGTTGAAGAGCAGGGGATCATTGGCTGGCATGGAGGAGCTTTGCAACCGTTATATGTGCCAATGGAGAAAAATACGCAAATAACAAATTACATTGCAAAGTGGCAAGAAGCAGAAAAACAATTTTTTGAAACGATTAATGTAGAACAGGCGATAACCATTATTGGGATGATGCCTGGCATAACCGAAAAACGTGATGCCCCGATATACAGTTATGATGTAAACACATTAAAACGCCTCGGTTTGCATATACAGTTTGAGGGGGAGCAAACTGGGCTATCTACCAAGGGTGAAAAAGTAGTGCAGATCTTTGAGCTTGAAGAGGCTGTGCTTAGCCATTTTTTAATGCTGAACAGAATCATCTCGGCAGAGCTAATCAACTAACTAAAAAGCCAACATGTTGTTGGCTTTCACAAACGCATACGTGCGGGATATTTACGGGATTAATCAAGCTCTAACTGCGCTCTCTCGACACTTTCACTCGGGAGCTCTTTTTGCACAGATACACCCAACTCTTTAAACTCCGACGCTTGCTTAATTAAGTTTCCTTTTCCGCGATAAAGTTGTGAAAAGGCCTTATCGTAGCTTTCTTTAGCTCGATCGAGCTGTTTACCAACGCCTTCCATACTGGTTAAAAAACCATTAAGTTTATTGTAAAAGCGCTCAGCACGGGCGGCCAATTCTTTTGAGTATTTTGTTTGCTCTTCAAATCGCCACAGTTGCTTCACAATATTTAAACTGGTTAGCAGGGTCGTTGGTGTCGCCACCAAAATATTCTTTTCGATCGCTTGCTGATATATATCACTCTGATATTTAAGCGCTTCAACAAATGCAGACTCAATGGGGACAAACATAACGACCACCTCAGGGGAGTTAATTCCTGGGAGTCTGTCGTATGCCTTACTGGCCAATTCATTGATACGCGATTGCACCGCAGTCACATGCTCCTTAAGTGCTTGTTGTGCTTCAAGCTCATTGTCGGCATTAACGTAGCGTGTATACGCATTGAGCGAGGTTTTAGCGTCGATCACTAAATGTCGTTCTTGAGGTAAATAAACCACAACGTCGGGGCGCAGACGCCCGTCTTCAGTATTAAATGACACTTCTCGCTCATAATCGATTCCTGCGCGAAGCCCTGCGCTGTCTAAGACGTTTTCGAGCATTAACTCGCCCCAATTACCTTGTGTTTTCTTTTGCCCCTGCAAGGCGGTACTGAGCCTGTCTGCTTGTTCTGTTATGGCCTGGCTTTTTGCCTGTAAATGTAAAAGCTCGGTTTTTAATGCGGCACGTTGTTTTAAATCTTCAACATGAATTAGCTCCATTTTATCGCGGAAGCCTTTTAACTCACCTTGAACGGGCTTTAATAACTGTTCAATACTTTCTTGGTTGAGCGTTTTAAATCGTTGTGATTTTTCTTCAAGAATTTGATTTGCTAGGTTTTCAAACTCTTTTTTGAGCTGTTCTTTACTGTCTTTTATATGATTAAGTTGTTCTTTAAAGTGCAGTTCTTTTTGTTCTAAAGTGCTGCGTAAAGTACTTAAATCGACATCGCGTTGATTTAGCATTGCTTTGGTGTCAGCGAGTTCTGCTTCAACTCGTCGCCAAAATTGATTAAATTGCTGCGCTTGCTTTTCTTGCTCGACAAAGCGGGTTTTAAAGTGTTGAGATTCATCACGTTGCTCTGCGTAATCTTGCTGTAACTGCGACAGTGTTAACTGACTTTCTTGTAACTGTTGTAGCTTCTGCTCTAATTGATTCTGCTGTAACTGATGACTATTTTCCAGTGCGACTAACTGGCTTTTTAAGCGACTCTTTTGCAACGAAAGCACAGTACCTGCAGCCAATACTCCTAGTGCACAACCGCTTGCAATCTGAAGCCAATCAATGTGGCCTAATAGCTCTGTAATCATAATGAAAACTCAATAACTTAAAGACACTTCATCATAACGAATTACATGACAGCAGAGTAGGGGAGTAGGCATAAAAAAAGCCAGCTCAAGGTGAGCTGGCTCTAACATTACTAAATTTAGTAACCAAATGGGAAATCAACATAATGCTCATGTAAACTGCAATTTAACAACAAGCATAATAATAGACGCCACTAAATTTGATTAGTTCAAAAAAAGTTTAAAAAAATTTAATTTTTTATCAGCGCCAACATCTGCTCTTCATCAAACTGAGTAAAGCTCATTGATTTATCAGTAAATAATGCATCAACTAACGCTTGTTTATGCTGCTGCATTTTAAATACTTTTTGTTCAACAGAGTTGGCCATAATCAATTTATACACAAACACAGGGTTGGTTTGACCTATTCGATATGCCCGATCGGTTGCCTGTTTTTCAACTGCTGGGTTCCACCATGGGTCAAAATGAATCACGGTATCTGCTTGGGTTAAATTTAACCCGGTGCCACCGGCTTTTAGGCTTATTAAAAAGACTGACGATTCACCTTCGGTAAACTCTTCAATAACACGACTGCGATGTCGAGTTTGACCCGTCAACATACTAAAGGTAATTCCCAACTCGCCTAAACGTTCTGCAATCACATCTAAAGCGGTCGTAAACTGGCTAAATATAATGACTTTACGACCTTCACTTAACATAACGGGTAAATGCTTAGAGAGCCATTCAAGCTTTGCACTACCCGCCTGAGTTGTTGGATCAATAAGTTTGGGATGACAACAAATTTGTCTTAATTTTAGTAACGCGTCCAAAAACGCAAGCTTACTCTTTTGCACACCTTGTTGGGCAAACAAGTCAACCAGCTTTTGCTCTAGCGATTGCGTTATACCAGTGTAAATTTCTTTTTGTTTCGCTTCGAACTCAAACTCTTTAACCAGCTCTGTTTTCTCGGGAAGTTCTTGCGTTACCTGCGCTTTTGTTCGGCGTAAAATAAAAGGCATGATCAGCGATTTAAGTTCATCGGCTCGTTTAACATCGTTATCGCGCTCAATAGGTGTTTGAAAATATGTTTTAAAGTGCGCTTGCGAGCCCAGAAGTGAGGGCATTGCAAAGTCGAGCAACGACTTAAGCTCAAACAGGTTATTTTCGATAGGCGTGCCACTTAAGCACAATTTAAAATCGGCATTAAGGCGCTTAACCAAACGCGATACCTGCGCAGCATCATTTTTAATGTACTGGGCTTCATCCAGAATAATATTTTCAAAATACAGTGGCGAGTAATATGCAATATCACGTTTTAACAAAGGGTACGTTGTTAAAATGCAATCGGCCTGCGATAACTGCTGGAGTTGCTCGTTTCGTAACGAACCAAATACGGTGGTGATTTTAAGGTTACACGCAAACTTATTAATTTCACTTTGCCAATTCCCTACCAAGCTGGTCGGGCAAACAATTAAAGTAGGGCCAGCTTGAGGCCGTTGTTTGGCATTCGCTAAAAAGGCAATAACTTGTAAGGTTTTACCCAACCCCATGTCATCAGCCAAAATACCCCCCAACTGATGACGTTTTAAAAAGTTAAGCCAATCAACACCATGTTGCTGATACTCTCGAAGTTGTACACAGTCATTCAATCCCTGAATATCGGACTTTTTAACCACCGGATGGGTGTTCGTTAATTCAGTTAAATATGCATCAAGGGCATCATCAACAATACTGACTTTAATTGCTTTTTGGGCGATTAACTGGGGTAAAAATGACAATGGCATGAGTATTTCATCACGCGTTTTTATATGCTCAAAACGTTCGCGGTATTCATTAAGCTGAGTAATCGCTAACTTATCAACAACAGCGAAACGTTTACCTACGCTGAAATAATAATAACGTTCACTTTGACGATTGAGAGACTGAAAATTGTTATCAGCTGTTAAAAGTTGCTGCGTTTTTACACCAGAGATCACGATTTTACTAACTATTTGATGACCTTTTCCTCGCTCAACTTGAAGCGATATTTGCTTTAATGCTTTACTAACATCAAGTTCATCATTAATTTTCCAGCCGCGTTTAAGCAGGGTAGGGATAATTTCGAACTTTAACCAGTGTGCATGTATAACTGATTGTTTATTAAATACAAACTCGGTTTGTAAAGCCCCTTTACAAAATTCAAACCCTAAGTTCGTTAGCTCATTAACAACGGTATTCTCAAGCGATTGATTAATAATCCCCTCGGGGGCTTGGCTTAGTTCGTAAAGTGAATTTTGATAGTTAAATTGAAGCGATAGACCAATATTTCCCTCATCGTTGCGTATGCTTATAACGGGAAAGACAGAACGTGATTGATTCTTTTTACTTTGCTTAAATGCATGCGGAATAACACCCTCACCAAAATTGTCATTGAGTTGTTGGTATACACGATCAAAGTTTTCGTTGTGTATCGCAGGCATGTTAGCCAATAACGCAATTTCATCTGCAGTCAAAGGAGTACGGATACGGCCAATTTTAAGTGTGTCTGGATCTAGGTAAGTCGGGGGTGTCGTTTTGAGTAACAACCAATTATCTTGCCCTGCTAGTGACAAAGATAATGAGGTTAAATCACTATTTTGCTGCCAACTAAATTCTAAGGCTTGCATGGTATCTGCTTTAATAGCCTGGCGAGAACGGCCTAAAAATAATCGTTGTGTCGCTATGAGTTGTTGTAATGCCGAAAAGCCCCAGGGGCCTTTCAACTCAAGCTTACCGAGCGCGTTTTGAGAGCGGATCCAACTATATAATCTAAAGTCAGTTTCGAGTAAATCAGTCGGTGTAACAAAGCTATTTAATTGTTGTTCTGTTAAATTACGGCCTAATGTGTAGTTATGCTCAGGATCATAATTAGCAATTTTAGGGGTAAGGGTAACAGCCGATTTTTCAACATCTAAAACAAATAATAATACATGTTTTGCTGTGTCGGTTGTTGATTGCTTTAGCGTCTTTAGCTCACTAAACCAATCATTAATAATATAGTCCTCACCATAATCGCCTGAATGCTCAATTTTTAATTTAAGCAAAACCGCAGCAATATGACGGCACTTTGTTTTTGAACCACACGTACAATGTGAATCAACTGAAAATCCGGTTGGTAATTTACTGATCTCGATATGCTGGGTAAAAGTATTCCCTTCGTTACCAAACATAGAAGCATCAATCACACTAAAGTCACGACTATGCTCAAGCCAATTGATTTGGCCGTTCTGATGGTACTCTTTTGCTTTACTTAGCACATGCGGCTTAAATAGCTGCTTGATGAATCGCTCTGACAGCGGAAACTGTGTTTCTTGCTCTTGTTTGATTTCTTCAAAGATAGCTAATAAGTCATTTTTGGATAAGTTAGCAGACATAACGCTTTTAACAGTAAAAACAAAAAATAATTCTGCCAGTATATGATCTATCAGCGCCCAGCTAAAGCACTATTCCTTTATTTCGGACTGGTTGGAGCTGATTAGTTGGTAAAATTATGTTTTTGTCTAAAAAAATACAGCCAAAGAAGAGGGCTCGACTATTTAACGAACAACAAACACACAAGATATAAACAACTTAATAACAAGGCAGGGCCTTTACAGATCACTTTTTTACTAAGGAAATAGTGAAAAGGCTTAAATAGCCTGTAAAGGGGCAGATAGTTAGTAAAAATCTGATCTATGGATGCGAATTGAGCAAATTTTAAGATGTTTAGATCAGTATTTTACTAACAAAATAGGGGAAGAGATCACGCTTTTACTAACAATAAAAGCGTGACAGATCGCTATTTTACTAACTAATTAAAGCTATTTAATAACTTAGTAAGCTGCTCTAAACGCTTGTCAGTCATCACTTTATTATCGATTTTTACCGATAAATCACCGCTTTTAATGTTTCTCTGTACGGTCACAAATTCACTTTCTATGAGTGATTCACGACGGCTTGGCGTAGCGGGTTCGACTGTTAAGTACTTAGTAATGGCTAGCGCACGCTTATCATCACTGCTTATGGCGTTTATTTCGCTGTCAGTGCTGATTTCACTTACAAGGCGAGTGAATGCCTGCTCGTCACGCTCTTTCGCCGCAATAAGCTTTTTAGCCACTTCTCGGCCAACATGATTCGCTGTTGGGTAGAGGCTCAGTACAGAAGCGGGTAAATTTTCATAGGCTTTAATGGCATCCGCTATTGCTGTATGTGATACCCCTTCAATTGCTGCAATCTCACGGTACGAGCCCTTTTTGCCTTCTGCAATTAATTCATCACGGGTTTGCTGATAAGCTTGTCCAAGCTCCCACAGACTGGGGGCAATGTATTGATCAGAAGAGACCGCAAGTATTTTTGCATCTTGTTCAGTGAAATCTTCTGAACTTAGCACTAAATAGTCCGAACCACTTAAAATACACGCTTTGCGACGACGCGAGCCGGCTAAAACAAGCATTTCAGTGCCTTTATCCCAGCAAAGGGCAGGGTGTTGGTTTCGTCCGTCTTCAGCGATAGCCGGCAAAATATCAGCCACCGATTTTTCATTCAATAACGACTGAACTCGACGGTTCTTGCCATACACTTTAGTTTTAGATTCGATTTCAGAACTTGGAATGACTTTACATACCAGAGTGATTTGGCGCGTAGGATCACTTGGCGCGGGCATGCTAATAACATCGCCAGCATTAGCTTGTTCAAGTAAAGCATCTAGGCTGCTGCTTTCAATTGACGTTGAAAAAGGATCTAAGCTGGTATCATTTTTACGTTTTTTAGCCATCTTAATCATTTACCTTACTTAGCTGTATTCAATTTTGATTGAGTTGATTGCCAATTAGAACGAATCAACATTTCAAGCTCATCAACCACATCTTTGATATTCTCTTGAGCACGTAGTAATGATTCTCTACTTGCGAGACTGTCAGACGTTTTTTGGTCAAATATGGTATTAAAAGACGATGAACTCGCCGTAATAGCGGAGCTATGGTTTATTGGGTAACTCATAACTTGACGTCCAAAGGCACTGCGCACGTCTTTAACAATATCGCGTTGTGAATGATTGCCTTTCACGTAATTTGTAACGAGGAACTGCATAAAATCCCATCCTTGATGCCCTAAAGCAGCAACCGTGTGATAGATCTCGCCTAAACGCTTTAAGTATTTATTGTTTGCATCAAAATCAACAGCTTCAGGATGAACAGGAATAAGCATCGATGTTGAAGCCATTAAAGCGTTATAAAACATAAAGTTAAGTGATGGAGCTGTATCGATTAAAATAATATCAAATTGATCTTTTACAGGCTCAATCACTTTTTCTAATAATTTATGATAGTGACGTGTTTTATCGTAACTTGAACTATCTTTTAACAGTGTGGCTGTTTCATGTTCAAAATAAAAATCATCCATACCAGAAGGTAAAATACGAATATTGGGAATGTGAGTCGGTAAAAATGAATTAGTAACAAGTTCGTCCCACGTTTCATTTTCTTCAAGCTCAATGCAATCACGCATTAAGTCACCCACAGTAATTGGATCTGGTTCACTTGGCGGGAAGAAACTCGATGATGAGCCTTGTGGATCTAAGTCAATAATACCAATTCGATACCGTTTAATATTGGTTGTAGCGAGGGCCGCTGCAATATTAACCATGCTGGTTGTTTTACCACAGCCACCTTTCAAAGAGTTAATGACAATAACTTGTAGCTTGTCATCTGTTGTGCGGTGATCTGGCTTGATATCCATGATATCTGCCATAGCGAAAATATTGACTAGCGTATAGGCATAATGTCCATTTGCACCTCGTTTGATGTTTAATTCATCAAAGTCACCATTATCATGACGTCGCTTTAACGTTCTGTTATTACAGCCTAAAAGATCTGCTGCGGCTTTTTGAGTATAGGTGCGAAGTTCTTTTTCTTCCGATTTAAGATGAGCACGATAATGTTGGATACGTCCTTCTAGCGATTTTTCAGCAACTTCAGCTGTTGCTTTTAGTAACCGGTAAGTGGCTAGCGCATTATTATTAATAGACATACTTTCTTCCTCAAAGTTATGCTTTAAGTATAATGTCCATTCAAATTGCTGTAAACAACTATTTTGTACGACATGCCTTTTATTAATAAGACATTTAAGAAAAAATTGTAATCTAATTGAAGCTAAGTATAAATAAGTAAGATTAGAATTGGTTAAAGATATAGGTATATAAGGTTAACGTGCTAAAATAGCAATCTATGTTACTGATTAACCAGAATATTATTTAAAAAAGCAGATCATGTTTTTACTTGGTTAAGATCAGATCTCTTATAACTCGCAGATCAGCTTAATACTAACTAAAAAACCAGTTGCTTAGTTATGCACAGGTTAGTCACTAGTTTATGCACATTTTTACTGCTGTAGATCACGATTTTACTAACTAAATTAGAGAGTTATGCACTGAAGCAAAATCAGAATAGTGCATTTTGTTAGTATAGATCTGATCTATAGTTGGTACAGATCAGATCTATGCTAACTCAGTAAGCATTTATCCACATGCTTTTGTAAAAATGGATTTATGTGTCGTGTTTTTTGACCTGAAAATGAATTTTAACATGACATAATATTCACTGAGTTAGTAAAATTTTGACCCATACACTATAACTTAGTAAAAATCTGATCTGAAAAGTTCTAGAATTAATCTAGTTAGTATAAAACTGATCTCAAGAAAATATTTCAGATCGGATCAAGTTTATACTAACTTAAACATTTAACTTTTTAAGTTTTATGTGTTGTTATTAACTGTCGAAGAAAAATTGGAAATAAGAACAATGAGCCGAAAGGTCAACATCTCAGTGGATAACCTCCCCGATACATTACGCGGGCAAATCCATGGGGTGGAAAGTGCAATCGATAATGAAAGTCTTGCACTGTTTACAGACAACAAAGATGTGCGCGTTTCAATTGAAAATGCAGCACATGGTTTGAGAGCTTACTCAAATACCTTTAATCATTATGATTTGTGGGGACGTTTTGTTCGTTCAGGTCATAAAAAGCTTCCGGTTGAAGAAGCACCAAAAAAGACAATTGTTACAAGAAGAATTTCAGAAAAAGTTGATGGGATTCTCTATGATGGCGAAATTAAAATTACCCCAGCAGTTGTCAGCACACGAAAAGATGGTGAAGACATTGAGTATTTAGTATGGCCATCCGATCGTGAAGAAAAAGTTGAACGTGCATTAATACGTTTGGCCTCTAAAGGTAAAATTGTAAAAATTAATTTTAAATCGGGTATTCAATACGCGGTTGTTTTTTCAATGAATGAGTTGGCACAAGAATTAAAAGCGGTTGGTCAATCAATGCCGTATCCGCAGATTAAAGAATCGCTTGAAGCTCTTCAAGGTTCTAAGTTGTCATTTAAATATTCTGCAACTGACACGCGCAACTCTGATATTGATGATTCATTTTACGAGTCGAACATGAACTTTTTATCGTCGCTTCACTTTAGCGGTAAAAAAGGACAAGGCGGTAATGTAAAATGTGTGGCATGTTTAAATGCGTTTGTTCATAACATGATCGATAACCTTGAGTACAAAGGCTATTATTTTAATAGTGCTCAAGAACTGAAACGCGGTTTATCTCGCTGGATGATGTTACGTTTGTATCATCTTTGGCGTTATGCTGCGCCAGGTAAGACATATCATTTTAGATTGTTATCAATCATGGAAAAGTACGGCTCAATTTATTCGACAGATGAAATCACTGAGAATAAATTAAAAGCGTTACGTCGTGATATGACCACAACCATGAAAGATTTAATAGAAAAAGGCGCGATATCAGAATACAACATCACAAATGTGAAAGATGATAAAACGGGTAATATTATTGATTACACATACGAAATGCATCCGTCTGATCAATTTTGTGATGAAATTTTAGCGCTCAATAAACACAATAAACGAATTGAAATTCAAGGCGGTAAACGTATCGTTGAGAATGCTGTGTTAATTGATGAAGATAAAATAGAAGAAATAGTCGAAGATTAAATTTATATTTCTTATCTCCAATACTGTGACATGTTAAAGGCCACTAAAGTGGCCTTTTTAACATAATCAATCTGTTACTTGTTCCAAATAAAGTCGATCTACTAAAAAGTCATATTCTTTTTTTCGTGGATGACTCTCAGGTTTTTGATAATCATTTAGTGCTCCAAGTTTTACATCCGGTTCTGGATTTATAAGAATGAATGGTAATGCGGCACTCACATGATATCGGTTTTGAGCAGTGTATCGCACATTAACTTGTGGACTAACACGGGTAGGTCTGCGAATTCTTAATTTATCTTTATCATTTAAACTCGCAACACGGCTTTGTTCTTGTGCAACAAGAGATTGCCAAGTATGTTGATCTATCATTCTTGGGTTGGAGTAACTCGCCGATTTATCAAGCATGGCCAATGCCATTTTTTTGGATAAAGTTTTAGTTGCATGTTTGTGCATCCATGTGAACCTGACCGAGTAGGGTGATTCAGTTTCAAAATGAATTTTACGATATGCTGCAAGCGTAATTAAATTTGGTACAGCGTTATGCACTGCTTCAAATCGAGCATCATTATTATCGATAGCGAGTATACAGTTTTTAAAGTCAGCTTTTGCTTTGTTCAATTGTTGAATACGGGCTGTAAGTTGATTTTTATCAACATCATGAAGTACCAATAACCCAGGATGACGTTTTAAAACCCGACTACTAATCCCAGGTTTTTTATAAAGGTCTAAATACGAGTTAATAATTAATTTGTGCGCTTCATCACCTTCGAACTTTTTGACAGGAATCAGTGAGGGTATTTTTTTCTCATCGTTAATATCCGTTTCTGGTAATTGATAATAAAACGCTTTTTTAAAACCAACTTGTTTTAGATCATCGCAAAATAATTGGGTTAATTCGCTGACTAAATCAAATTGACTACGAATTTCTAATTTAGAAGCCATAAGAACACATCTTACTTTAACATGAGTTAATATTACCTCAGCATCTTTGACATTTAAAGGACAAATATTTCTTATATGCTGACCTAACTCACACATTTAAAAAAGTATGATGTGTTCTTTATGATATCCCCTAGCATGCTTTTCTAATATTTCAATCTGCTGTTTATTTTTATCTAAATTCAGTGTAAAGCTGAGGTTACACTGTGTCTTATTAAAGGTAAGATGTGTTCTTTTTTTATTGCTCACTCATATTATGCAAATCTAACTTAAGCTTTTGTTTTAATTAGCTATGATATAGTTGGTGTCTAGTCAATCGATGCTTTGGTTTATCAAATAACTAAATAATTGAAAATAGGTGAATATAGTCCTTGAACTTACCCTGTGCATTAAGTTAGTTTTCATTAACGGTCTATGTTAGGAATGAGGAAAGAACATGCAATCGTGGAACCCAGATAGCTGGAGAAATCTGCCGATACTTCAGCAGCCAGAGTACCCAGATAAAGAAGCCCTTAAACAAGTTGAAGGGCAATTAAAAAGCGCACCGCCTTTAGTGTTTGCCGAAGAAACGCGTAGCTTATTTAAACAATTAGAAGATGTATGTGAAGGACGTGCCTTTTTACTTCAAGGTGGTGATTGTGCTGAATCATTCAGTGATTTTAATGCCGCCAATATTCGCGATACATTTAAAACTCTATTACAGATGGCTGTTGTCTTAACCTATGGCGGTAAATGCCCTGTTGTTAAGATTGCACGCATGGCAGGTCAATACGCAAAGCCACGTTCGTCAGATTACGAAACCATTGATGGGGTTTCATTACCTTCATATCGTGGTGATATTGTAAATAATTTTGAATTCACCGAACAAGCACGAATACCCGATCCACAACGTTTAATGACTGCTTATCACCACAGTGCGGCTACGTTAAACTTATTACGAGCATTTGCACAAGGTGGCCTTGCTGATTTGCATCAGGTAAATCGTTGGAATATGGGCTTTGTTGCTGCAAATCCATTAAAAGAGAAGTACCAACAACTTGCAGATCGCATTCAAGATGCGCTTGAGTTTATGGAAGTATGTGGTATTGACTCTACGGTTGCACCAAGTTTAAAAGAAACAGATTTATTTACATCGCACGAGGCGCTATTACTTGGCTACGAAGAAGCACTAACACGTCGAGACCATTTATCAGGTGATTGGTATGACTGTTCTGCGCACTTTGTGTGGATTGGTGAACGAACTCGTCAATTAGATCATGCTCATATCGAGTTCTTTAAAGGTATTAAGAACCCAATCGGTGTAAAAGTAGGTCCTGGCATGGACCCTGACGAGTTGATTAAGTTAATAGATGCAATTAACCCAGATAATATCCCTGGTCGCTTAACATTAATCACACGCATGGGTGCAGACATTCTACCAGAAAAACTGCCAGCGCTTGTTCGTAAAGTACAGCAAGAAGGACGCAAGGTTATCTGGAGCTCAGACCCGATGCACGGTAATACTGAAAAAGCGAGCTCAGGATATAAAACACGAAGCTTTAATAATATACTTCGTGAAATTAGCCAGTTCTTTGCAGTCCATAAAGCCGAAGGCTCATACCCTGGTGGTGTTCACCTTGAGATGACCGGCCAACATGTAACTGAATGTACAGGTGGGGCATATGGGCTGTCAGATGAAGATTTAGCTCAACGTTACCGCACGCAGTGTGACCCACGTTTAAATGCAGATCAGGTATTAGAGTTAGGCTTCCTTGTTGCAGACTTATTAAAGGATGCGCGCAAGTAATCTCGCTTTACTTATTAAGTATTAAAAGGCTGCATAGTGCAGCCTTTTTTATGTCCGATACTAATTATGAAGAAAAGTTGGTTAGTACTTACGACGCTCAAGCCCTGTATCAGATATAATTTTGGCTGATATTTCTTCAACAGAGTGATGTGTAGAATTCAAATATTGAATTTTTTGCTTTTTATAAAGCATTTCAACTTCGCGGACTTCGATTCGACATTGTTTTAATGATGCATATTTTGAGTTCGCCATGCGTCGCTGTCGTATATCGGCAAGTCTGACAGGGTCGATTGTTAAACCAAATAGTTTATGTTTATACGACTTCAAACATTCAGGTAGGCTGCCACGCTCTAGGTCATCTTCAGTCAATGGATAGTTTGCTGCTTTTATTCCATATTGTAATGCTAAATAGAGGCTAGTAGGGGTTTTACCACTGCGACTTACGCCCACCAAAATGATATCAGCTTCAGCATAGTTTTTTATATTAGCGCCATCATCGTTTGTTAGCGCGTAGTTAACGGCATCAATTCTAAAATCGTAGCTTTTTTCATGCATAGAGTGTGTACGGTGAACTTTAGGCACAGGCGCAACTTTGAGCTCTTTTGCTATTTGGTCACTGTACTGAGATAAGAAATCGTAACACACCGCACACGAAGATTTAATAATTTCACTTAGCTCATGATTCACAAAAGTGAAAAATACCAAAGGCTGTTCGCCGTCGCGCTGGGCTGTTGAGTTGATTAAATTTTTAACTTCGTTGGCTTTTTTTTCTGTCTCAACGAATGGAATTGTTTTGTGATTAAAATCGACAGGGAACATCGACAATGTAGCATGGCCAAACACTTCAGAGGTGATAGCTGTTCCGTCAGAAATATAGAATGCAGTTCTCATAATTAACCTTTTTATTACCTTTATCTGCAAAATAGGGGCTTCACGGTTTACGTGAGGTCTGTTGCCAGTGTAGAATGATGGCGACCTTTTTAGAAGGTTTTCTTTCTTAACTCTCACAGTTAGTACTACAATTTGTTTTATGGAGAAAGATCCGTGCAAGAATACGTTCTCTGGTATCAAGAGCTTGGTATGCAAGATGTTCCACGTGTTGGCGGTAAAAATGCCTCACTGGGTGAAATGATCTCAAACCTAGCTAACGCTGGTGTACAAGTGCCAGGTGGTTTCGCTACAACTGCCGATGCATTTAACGAGTTCCTTGAGCAATCAGGGCTAAACTCAAAAATCCACGATATTTTAGACACATTGGATGTGGATGATGTAAATACACTCGCTAAAGTCGGTGCCGAAATCCGCCAATGGATTATCGACACACCATTCCAACCTAACCTAGACCAAGCCATCCGCGACGCATATAGCCAATTACATGGCGACGCATCTCAAGATGTATCATTTGCAGTTCGCTCATCTGCTACAGCAGAAGACATGCCAGACGCTTCATTCGCAGGACAACAAGAAACGTTTTTAAACGTACGTGGTATTGATTCAGTTATGACTGCAATCAAACACGTGTTTGCCTCATTATTCAATGACCGCGCTATCTCTTACCGAGTTCACCAAGGCTATGATCACCGTGGTGTTGCTTTATCGGCTGGTATTCAACGCATGGTACGTTCAGACAAAGCATCGTCAGGTGTTATGTTCAGTATCGATACTGAATCTGGTTTCGAAGACGTTGTGTTTGTCACATCAAGCTACGGTCTTGGTGAAATGGTTGTACAGGGTGCAGTAAACCCAGATGAATTTTATGTACATAAACCAACGCTTGCGAGCGGCAAGCCTGCAGTAGTTCGTCGTAACATCGGTTCAAAAGCAATCCAAATGATTTACTCAAGTGATGAATCACATGGTAAGCAAGTTGAAATCGTAGATGTAGATACTGCATTATCAAACAAATTCTCAATCACAGATGCCGAAGTTCAAGAACTGGCTAAGCAAGCTGTGATCATCGAAAAACATTACGGTCGTCCAATGGACATCGAATGGGCTAAAGATGGCAACGACGGTAAGCTTTACATTGTTCAAGCACGTCCAGAAACCGTTCGCTCAAATGAAGATGCCAACGTAATGGAACGTTTCCAATTAAATGGCTCGAGCAATGTTGTTGTCGAAGGGCGTGCTATTGGTCACAAAATTGGTGCTGGTACGGTACGAGTTCTTAACTCTATAGACGAGATGGACAAAGTACAGCAAGGCGATATCCTTGTTACCGATATGACCGACCCAGATTGGGAACCAATCATGAAACGTGCAGCGGCGATTGTTACCAATCGTGGTGGCCGTACATGTCACGCAGCTATTATTGCTCGTGAACTAGGTATACCTGCTGTTGTGGGTTGTGGCAACGCAACTGATTTAATTAAAGCAGGCCAAGATGTAACCGTTTCGTGTGCTGAAGGTGATACAGGTTATATCTACGAAGGCATTCTAGATTACGAAGTACTTACTTCGCGCGTTGATGAAATGCCAGAACTACCAATGAAAATTATGATGAACGTTGGTAACCCAGACCGTGCTTTCGATTTTGCCCGTTTACCTCATGCAGGTGTTGGCCTTGCACGTGTTGAGTTCGTTATCAACCGTATGATCGGTGTTCACCCTAAAGCACTATTAAACTTTGATGCGCAATCAGATGAGTTAAAAGCAGAAATTTCAGACATGATGGCTGGCTATGAGTCACCGGTTGAGTTCTACATTTCTAAGCTTGTTGAAGGTATTGCGACATTAGGGTGTGCGTTTGCACCAGAGCGTGTCATTGTTCGTATGTCTGATTTCAAATCAAACGAATACGCAAACCTAGTTGGGGGCCAGCAATATGAGCCGGAAGAAGAAAACCCAATGATTGGTTTCCGCGGTGCTGCTCGCTACATTTCTGAAGATTTCCGTGATTGTTTCGCGCTAGAGTGTGAAGCAATTAAACGCGTTCGCAACGAAATGGGTATGACGAACATCGAAATCATGATTCCATTCGTACGTACCCTTGAAGAAGGTAAGCGTGTTATCGAACTTCTTGAAGAACATGGCTTAAAACGTGGCGAAAATGGTCTTAAAGTGATCATGATGTGTGAATTACCATCAAATGCGCTATTAGCTGAAGAGTTCTTAGAATACTTCGATGGTTTCTCTATTGGCTCAAACGATTTGACTCAGCTAACACTTGGTCTTGACCGTGACTCAGGTTTAATTGCACATCTTTTTGATGAGCGTAATCCTGCGATTAAAAAGCTGCTTTCAATGGCAATCCAAACTGCAAAAGCAAAAGGCAAATACGTAGGTATTTGTGGTCAAGGTCCATCAGATCATGAAGATTTTGCAGCATGGCTAGTTGAGCAAGGGATTGATTCTGTATCTCTTAATCCAGATACAGTATTAGAAACTTGGTTATACTTAGCTAAAAAGCTAGCAGACTAACTAGTGTTTATTAAAAAAATGCCAGCGATTATGCTGGCATTTTTGTTTACTCAATTAGAAAGAATAACGATGCACTTAAGTGTTATCGTAGATTGGCAATTATCTCGCTAGTTTTTTATCTAAATAAGCACATGATTTAGTGAGTGCTTTTTGACAATAAACCAAATAGCGACGTGCCAGTGGGTAATAAAACGAAAAGCACAGTAATCCCACTATAAAAAATAGTAATGATGGGCCGGGCACAATGACAAATATCAACCCAAGTAGCATACTTAAAATACCTAAGCTTACTAATAAAATCTTTTTCATATCCCTTACTCATTTGATGCTTTAATAAACAGTATAAAAGTATTGAGACTTAAATCGATTAAAAGAGTGTTACAAACTGTAAAATCTTCAATTTAACTTAGCTATTAGCATGATATAATTTACGAAATGCCTTAATTTATCACCGTCATGATAGCAACAATAAGTCAACAACAAGTCGCTTCTGAGTTAGTCGCTAACTACCTAGAAACTATTGTAAAACAAGGTTTTTCGGGTGACACAGACGCAAGTTATTCTACGCGATTATGCTTATCGACCGATAACAGTGTTTATCAGCAAGTACCGCAAGGAGTTATTTTTCCAAAAACGGCGAAAGATATTCAACTTGCAATGCAAATCGCCTCACGAGATCCATTTCTGTCACTGACTTTTGGTCCTCGCGGCGGTGGCACAGGGACAAATGGTCAGTCTCTTACTCCTGGTATCGTTGTTGATTTATCTCGCTACATGCGTGAAATATTAGAAATAAATGTTGAGGAAAACTGGGTAAGAGTGCAAACAGGTGTCATTAAAGATCAGCTTAATGACTTTTTACGCCCTTATGGATTTTTCTTCGCACCTGATTTATCAACCAGTAACCGAGCAACAATTGGTGGGATGATAAATACCGATGCATCAGGGCAGGGCTCGCTTGTCTACGGTAAAACCAGTGATCATGTTTTAGGTCTGACAACATACCTAATCGATGGAACTGAAATGTCTACCTCACCCATGCCTATCGAAAAAGCACAGTTAGTTGCTGAGCAAAACTCAACAGTCGGCAAGTTGTATAAAACGGTAATGGATATTGGACTCAATAATCGTGAGGCAATTTTGCAAAAATTCCCACGATTAAATCGTTTTTTAACCGGTTATGACTTAGAACATATTTTTTCTGACGACTTACAAACTTTTGATATGAGTCGTTTAATTACGGGATCTGAAGGTTCTTTAGGTATAGTTACCGAAGCCAAACTTAATATTACCCCAATTGCTGAGTTTAAAACCTTAATCAATATTAAATACGATAGTTTTGATTCAGCATTGCGTCATTCACCTTTTTTGGTCGCCGCAAATGCAACGTCTGTTGAAACAGTCGACAGTAAAGTGCTTAACTTGGCACGGGAAGATATCATTTGGCATTCAGTATCGGACTTAATAACCGATGTTGATAATAAAGATATGCAAGGCCTCAACATGGTTGAGTTTAATGCCGTATCACCGGATGATATTAAAGAAAAAGTAGACACGCTATGTAGATTGTTAGATGACTGCGTTAAAAACGAAACGCATGGTGTGATCGGTTATCAACTTACAAATGATAAAGCCGATATTCTAAAAATTTATGCCATGCGTAAAAAGTCTGTTGGTTTACTAGGCAATGTTAAAGGTAGTCAAAAGCCGCTCGCATTTGCTGAAGATACTGCCGTACCTCCAGAAAATTTGGCAGATTTTATTGTTGAGTTTCGTCAACTTCTTGATAGTCACCATCTTCAGTATGGTATGTTTGGCCACGTTGATGCGGGTGTTTTACATGTGCGTCCAGCCCTAGATATGTGTGATCCTGAGCAAGAAAAATTACTTCGCCATATTTCAGATGAAGTTGTAAAACTTACCGCTAAATATGGTGGTTTAATGTGGGGCGAGCACGGTAAAGGTTATCGTAGTGAGTATGGACCAGAATTCTTTGGTGAGCATTTATTTACTCAACTACGAAAAATTAAATCAGCTTTCGATCCAGACAATCGCATTAATCCCGGTAAAATATGTACACCGCTTGAAAGTAAAGACTCCCTCGTTTCTGTTGATGATCAAAAGCGAGCTTGGTTTGATAAAGAAATTTCTATTGACGTTAAAACAGAATTTAATAACGCCATGACTTGTAATGGTAATGGTCTTTGTTTTAACTATGATCAAAATTCTCCAATGTGCCCTTCGTACAAAGTAACGGGTGACAGACGCTACTCACCTAAAGGACGTGCAGGTTTAATGCGCGAATGGTTGCGTCTTCAAGAATCAGAAAATATTGATTTAATACATGTTGAAAAAGAACTCATCAATGGAGAAGTAATCACGTGGTGGGAACGTTTTCAGCATAGCCGAGATAAGAAAAAAGGCATTTATGATTTTTCGCATGAAGTGAAAGAGTCAATGGACGAATGTTTAGCATGCAAAGCATGTACAACAGCCTGTCCTATAAAAGTAGATGTGCCAACATTTAGATCGCAGTTTTTAAATTTCTATCACAGTTACTACGCGCGGCCATTAAAAGATTATTTAGTGGCAGGTATCGAACAAACGGCACCTGTCATGGCTAAATTTGCAAAGGTAGTGAATCCAATTGTAAATACAAAACTGGTTTCTAGTTTAATAAAAAATACAATTGGCTATGTTGATACACCAACGTTAAGTGTTCCTCAACTTTCGAAACGCGTAAACAAAAGTGACATGTTCAATTTTGAATTACTTAAATCACTTACCAGTGATGAACAAGCTGAGTATGTTCTTATTGTTCAAGATCCATTTACCAGTTTTTACGAGGCAGAATTGGTTGAGAGTTTTATAAAAGTAATAAAAGCGCTGGGTAAAAAACCAATGCTGTTACCCTTTAAACCAAATGGAAAAGCCCAGCACGTAAAAGGTTTTTTAAATGAATTTAAAATTACAGCAAAAAATGCGGCTGAGTTTTTAAATTCACTTTCTGAAATAAACTCTCCACTGGTTGGTCTCGATGCGTCACTTGTTATGTGTTACCGCGATGAGTATGTATCAATACTAAAAGAAACGCGTGGTGATTTTAAAGTTGAACTTGCTCATGAGTGGTTACAAACACAAAACTTTAAAAACGTATCACTGTCGGCAAAAAGTGCTGTGCCATTTAAATTATTAAGCCACTGCACTGAAACGACAGCGATGCCAAATGCCTCAAAAGTTTGGCAAAATATTTTCTCTGATTTAGGTTTATCTTTGAGTACAACAAGTACAGGTTGTTGTGGTATGGCTGGCACTTATGGTCATGAAAAACAAAATCAAGAAAACTCACGCGCATTGTACGAAATGAGTTGGAAACCACTTATTGAAAATAGTGAACCCGAAACTATTTTGGCTACTGGATTTTCTTGCCGTAGCCAAGTAAAGCGTTACGAAAAATATAAACCAAAACATCCACTGCAATTAATAGCAGAACTGTTATAAAAAAGGCGCTTTAAGCGCCTTTTTATTTATAGCTATTCGCAATAGGCTTGGTACTCATGCCATGAATAAAAACACTGAATAGAATTGTTGTTAACGTTACTGTCGCAATTTGTTCTTTGTTAGCAATTGTTGTATCCATAACCATTAGTGTAAATACAATTGACGCAAGACCTCTTGGTCCAAACCAGGCAAACGTCAATTTATCTTTTCTATTTAAGTCTGTGAAAAATAAAGAAAGTAATACAGGTATGATTCTAAATAAGGTCACGCTAAGTAATGCATAAAAAACAATAGGCCAAGTAATATCATTAATTATTAAATGTCCACAAACAAACCCAAACAAACACCAAATGAGTAATGCTATAAATTCTGCGATATGCTCCGAGTCTTTAACTAAAGTAAGACGAATTTTTCTTGGTGAAAAATAGTCAAACAATAACCCAGCGACAAATACGGCAATAAATCCACTACCATGAAAGTTTTGTGTTAACGAGAAGATCGCCATTACTAAACCAATCAATAAAAATGGACTGCTATTATTTGCAAAATAATGACGCGCCAAAGCGACCTTAAGGAGTGGAATAAATATCGCTGTTGCAACTGCGGCAACCAAAAACGCAACACCCAATTCTCTAATAAAAACAACGAGAGTATCTGTTGTTGTCACAGTACTATCTGGATTCTGAACTAGCAATAATAAAACTAAAAATATTGGCACACATAATCCATCATTTAACCCACTTTCAGTATCCCCCTGTGTCAGGATAGTTGTCGCCTCAGTTTTTCATAGCATTAAACAGGAGGCGGAAGTTAGGTATGAGTGAGACATTATCCAGAAGAACATAAAAAGGCAGTGGTTAGTAAGTTGATTGAAAGC
>Ga0209348_1000008_pt1 | contig 289926 bp, 255 predicted proteins | sample ETNvirenome_2_30_FD_184065 | JGI IMG/M metagenome (GOLD analysis project Ga0209348, IMG submission 184065) | Marine viral communities from the Pacific Ocean - ETNP_2_30 (SPAdes) (version 2) | ecosystem: Environmental > Aquatic > Marine > Oceanic | place: Pacific Ocean | collected 2013-06-22 | reverse complement strand
GCGGCCAGGGCGACTTTGGACTTGAATGATGCGCTGTATTGCTTGCGTTTCTTGCTCATGATTCTCCTCCTTGTGGAGATGATGAATCAGAGCTTAGGCACCTGTCCAAATTTCGGGGTCCACTTCAGTAGAAGTTCTCTGTATATGTACTTGCGAACTTGGTTGCGGCTTGGCCGCTGAACTTCGGGTATTTGAAGAAGATACATATCCCGGATGCTGGTATTGGAAAAAGGAGTATCTGACTGCTGTCTCAGGAGTTCGATCAGGATCTTGTCGACGCTCAGTGGTTGCGATTTTTTCATAAGGCGGTCCGATTCGTCTGTAGGTCGATCTGGTCGACCCCCGAAAAATGGGTAGTATATGCCGTGGCTCGAAATGCCTCAAGAAACCATAGTCTTGTCTTTTGTGAGGGCAAGAAATGGGCTCACCGATTTGTGAGGCGTTTGGCCGGAATTTGCGTGCGATTCGAAAATCGAAAGGGTTTTCTCAGGAACGACTCGCTCATGAAACGGGAATTGATCGAAGTTATGTGGGGAAGATTGAGAGAGGAGAAGTGAACATTACTATCGAAAAAATCTACCTGCTAGCAGATCATCTACAGTGCTCACCTAAGGATCTGCTCATTTAGCCGTTGACTCCAGGTCGTCTGTTCTTCCGCTCTGGTCGATTGAATTTCAAATGCCAAAAACCATTCAGACATGTTGCCCAGCGGCTACTCCAGAAGCCCAAGCCCATTGGAAGTTATGACCGCCCAGATGACCAGTCACATCCACCACTTCGCCAATGAAAAAAAGCCCTGGCTGATTGCTTGCTGACATCGTTTTTGATGACAGATCACGAGTGTCCACTCCGCCCAAGGTAACTTCGGCTGTTTTGTATCCTTCCGTTCCTGCGGGTCGCACTTCCCAATGACTTAGGACGTCAGCTATCGCCTCTAAGTCTTCATTGCGGCAATACTGGAATGGTTTGTTCCACTTTTGGAGTTCGCAGAAAGCTTTTGCAAACCTTTTCGGCAAGAAATCTTCGAGAAAATGGCGGATATGGCTCCGTGGTTTTGTTTTGCGATGTTCGTGCAGCCTATCACAAACAGACACGCTCGGAAGAAGGTTGATCCGTATTGTATCTCCGGGATGCCAGAAGCTCGATATTTGCAGCATGGCGGGGCCGCTTAGACCACGGTGAGTGACCAGCATCGGTTCGCGGAAATGTTCGTTGTTACAGTGCACGTCCACAGGGCAGCTCACACCGGAGAGTGGCGCCAGTCGCTCCTTTAGTTCTGGATGCAGGGTAAAGGGTACAAGTCCTGCGCGGGTTGGATGCACGGAAAGCCCAAACTGCCGTGCAACGTCGTATCCGAAGCCTGTGGCGCCCATGGTGGGGATAGACAGCCCACCGCAGGCGATGACCAGGGATTCGCAGGTAAGGGTGCCGCCGCTGGTTTGTAGCTGATAGCCGTGATCGACGCCGTTGATTTTATTCACGCTTGTTTTAAGTCGCACTTCTGCGCCAGCCCACTCGCACTCAGTGAGTAGCAGGTTGAGGATCTCCTTGCTGCTGCCTTTACAGAAAAGCTGGCCCGCAGCTTTTTCCTCATGCTCAATGCCGTGGCGATCTACCAATTCTAAAAAGTCTTGAGGGGTGTAACGCTTGAGTGCCGAAATGCAGAAATGGGGATTGTCAGACAGGAAATTCGCCGGCGTGCTGTTTAGGTTGGTAAAATTGCAACGACCGCCTCCGGACATGAGGATTTTCTTACCAGGTTTATTGGCATGATCGAGTACCAATACGCTTCTGCCGCGATATCCCGCTGTTGAAGCACACATTAGCCCGGCTGCACCTGCTCCTATAATGATCACATCATAAGTGCTTGACATAGTATCTCCTGAGGAAAAGACCGCTAGTGTAGGGCAGTCGGTGTAATGAGCCAATGATTCGTTAGGGCTCGTAGTCTAAGTTCGGAAGTTCGCGACGAGATCCTCGATCTGATTGAGCTTGGCATTTAACTTCTCGATGGTTACGTTGCTAATCTGCTTTCCAGCTACATTCTGAACATCGCCTTTCAACTCGTTGGTTAGGTAGAAGATGCTCTTCAATCTGTCCTGAAGCTCTTTCACCTCATAGGAGTGTGCGAAGGCATCAAGCTCTTCCCAAGCCAAATCGATGTAGTGCCACAATGAGTCAACACTTCTGTGGCCTGTAAAACTCGCGACTTTTTTTAGTATTGTTCGGTAATCACTGTCGGTAATGATGTGGCGGCTCTTCAATGGATTCTTATCCATGAAGCTAATAAAGTGTAGCTTAACCATATTGGTGATAAAGCGATGTCTAAACATTTTCTGACAGTTCTTTTGTTTGATGCCGGCTCTTACCGTAAGCCTCCGAAATTCTTGGTAAGCGGCATCTGGAAGTACCTCTTTGCCGCTTTCAGAATTTAGATAGATTACATTGTCCACATCCTTCTCTGATTGAATAATTCCTGCAGCAAGCAGGCGTTCAATTAATTTCTTTCTGTAAGAATTGATAAATATTTCAGTCTTCATCGCCAAGCTGCGTGGAATTGGAATCGTTCTCATATTATTTTTGGAGTCGATCCGGCCTTTGAGTGTGGGGAGAATCAGTTGCGATTTTCTCAGGCTAGCCACATTGTTAGAACAGGGTATAGTGATTAATTCTTGAGGTCGGAGCCCCGTTGCTTCAAGCAACACGAGTTGCAGCTCACGCCTTCTATGCATGTATTCGAGATGGTCCGCCTGTTGCTTTCTAGAAAAAAGACCTCGCAGTTTTCTACTCACATTCTTATCGCTTCGTGAAGCCTCAAGGGTATCCCACAATTTTCTGATGTTTATTGTTGAAATAGGGGTTGCGTTCGTCGTGGTAGCTCTTGGTATGTTCATCGGGAAAACGTTGTGAATGATTTGCCGACCAGTTCTATGTGCATAAACTTCTTGCTTTAGCTTTATCTGATACCTTTTATCAGCATCATCCACGCCCGCAATCAGTCGCTCAGTGGCAATGTTTTGCTGAACCCAAACCAGAAAATTAATGGAGGTTGCCACAATGGCTTTAACCGTGTTGTTGTTCCTGACGCGCTCGTTGTAGATATCAGTTTCTTGACAGAGTTCATAGATAAACTCATCGATATGGCTGTGTTTCAAATCAGCGAAATTCACCTTTCTCGCGTAGCAAAATCGAACTAGGTGGGAAAGATTTCGCGCGTAATTCCCAAGTGTCCCACCATCCTTTTGGTTCACCGTCACAGTCCTACTTCTATCGCATAAATACATTTCTGCGATTACGCAAGGCGAGCCATTAGGCCAAACAAATGAGTAATAGCAATACCGTACACGATCGTTCAAAAAGATCTCACCGGTTCCACTATCGAATCTGTCTATTGTCGGAAATCGAACATTTTTGATGAGGCGATAAAGTTGACTAGTCATTGTCGGCAACGAGCGTCAAAGAAAAATACTCCCGATACAATTCGTTGTGCCTGTCCAAATCGTATTGGTATTCAGGGCTCTTTTTGACTGCATCGAGACAGATCCTATTCAAGTCGGTGTATGCTCGGATGAGGATCGCTCGAAACCTTTCGGCTTCGTCGAGTTTTTCTTTATAAAATAGGGCCCTACTTTTAGTTTCATTCGACTTTTTGTTTCTTGAATTTTTGCTTTTCTTTTTGATTGCGACCCTTATTTTCTCGAGTTGTTCGAAACCTCCGTCGAGTGCGGTATCTGAATACTTCTTGAACGTATTGAGAGTCATTGCATGGATGCCTACTGATTTTCGCTCAACAGAAGCAATCGCAGCCTGGCTCCCGCACTTAGATGTTATCCAGGAATATGCGTCAGGATTTTTCAGTGCTTCAATCATTGAATGATAGAGCACTCTAATGGATTCTTTTCTTATATCAGACATCTCACCGCCTACGAAATCTTGATAGCAATGTCGACCTTTAATCCTTCATCGACATTCTCGATACCAAAAACAGTTACTTCGAAATGACCCGACTCAATTTGAATTTCAAGCCATTGTTTCAGTTCGTCTTCTTTAATCTCGGAAATAGAGTTAACCTTGAACTGATTGCAGACTGCGTCATAAACATCTTCGATGTTGCTGACGTCAGAGAGATTATTACCGTCCTTGAAAAGCCTCAATTGCTGATACGCATATTCAGATTCAACCTCAACCATCTCCTGGCCTTCAAAGTTATCCTGAATATACTCAAAAATGTGATCTGGATTGGTGTGACCTGCCATCCACCGAGCGCTATCTAAGGAGGAAAATTTAAATGTCCAAAAAAAGTTCAAAAGAAACGATTTTCGTAATTCATGTGTATTGACGTACCACCGTCTTCCGTATTCATCGAGTGGTACTTCGATATGGTCACAGAAATAGGAAAGCCGTGACCTTATGAATTCATGATCGGCAATCGAAGCAGATGTCCAACTAAATCCGTAGTTGATTCCATACAGAAGGTATTGTTCTTCTTTTTTTGAAGGGACATGTTTTCGCGCATGTTTGTTCATTTCTTGAAGTAGTACGATGGCCCTAGCTGCAACACGCGGAATTGGCTTCGCATCTTCTGGAAGGATTCCGCGTATACCCGACTTTTCAATATCCTGCATGAGCCAAAAGCCATCGTTATCCTTGAAATATAAACAATCGTATTTTAATGAGGAGAGTTCGTTTACTCTGATCGGTTTCATTGAAGCTATTATAATGAAACAAGCACCCCGCAAGATGTCAATGAGATAGGTTAGCGGAGGTCTTGATCTGAATAATTCCACATCGCGGCCGTGATAATCAAACGAACTGATCTCTATTTTCTTTCGATGTCGTTGAAGTACGTTTTCAACAACAATTTCTCGTTTCTTATAAAGCTGAGTAAATGGTTTTTCAATGACTAATAAACCCTCGTTGTGCAAAGTGTCGAAAGCGTCTACCATAGCACTGATAATCGCCTCCCCTTTGTTAAGCACCCAATCAACCGAGGAGTTGATTATCTGCAGACAAACGGGCAGCGGAATCCAAGGTGTGTGTTTAATCTGCAATTGATTGTTCTGTATGTATGTGTGGATCTCTTCAAACCTAAACTGCTCTGAATCGGGCAATTCACGGTGGAACAACTTCTTTGTAGATAGAAAAATTTTAAAGTAACCCAAGAACTGCTTTATGTTTTCCTTGTTAGCTATAACTTCAGAAATAAGCGGAGTCGTATGTCCAGGAAACTCATACTCAAGCGTCACAGGCACGAGAACGTCTTGGCTTTTCCTTAGTAGATCTGGCTCAAATTGTCTCAAAAACGCACTGAATTTATCGCTATGCGTAATTTGTTGTGGGAGCTCAAATTCCTCGACGAATTTCATGCGGTCTATGACAGAATCACCGAATTTGGTTTTTCGGTAAAATCCTTTTGATTTAAAGACTCTGATTGCTTCGCTAATATCAGCGGATGTTAGATGGTAAATATCGTCGCTGATTAAAGCTGTACCGGACATCTCAAAAAAACGAGCTTTAAAAATCTCTGCAACGCCGAACAACTCCATGATTCCGCCGTGAATTTTCTCTCTTACGTAGCGAAAAAGTCGTTCTTGAGTGAGATTTCTAAGAAACTCTGATCGTGGGCATAGATTAATATCTTTACGAAAGCACCATTGAGCAAAAGATAGAAGGTTATTAACTAGACCAGGTAGTGAACTCACGGAGACGTTTGGAGCGATAGAGGTTGATTCTACTATCACGAAAATTGCTTTCTGGAGGAAGTCAAGAAAATCACGATTTTGAGGTGAATAGAGAAGTGTCCCATCAGGAAGCCGTCTGTTCCAATTTATGGTTCGCACGTACTTATAGCTACCGTCAGCCCTTTTAACAGTTTTTGCTGTTTTAATGATCCATTTGCTTTCATGAATTCCAGATAGCAGCCAATCCGCGATAAAATCACCGGAATAGATTGTGATTCCAGAGTCGTAGCCTGCGAGATACTTTTGAATGCTTACTACGTCCGCTTGGCTCCAGTCCAAATGGGCGTTGAGTTTTCTCATGAAATATTAGCCCGTCGCATGATAAGTTGATCCCACTCCAATTTTTCGGCCATTAATAATGCTTTGTTTTTTGCAGAAAAATTGGTTTCTCTGACGGAGGATTCGTTATGTTGAGAGAGGGTGGTGTTTAAATGCTTTGCTAATGTAATGAAACTGATAGGAGCCAAACCTGTTTTAGAGTCTTTCTGTGCAAGTGTCGATGCACCTATATTATTGTTCTCGGCAATAAGTTTATAAGCATACAACAATGACAGAGACCTCTCTGAAATATTTGCGATCAGATCGCCTTGATGCCTTTCGCGTGTTTCGTCGATTTTATCCTTCAGATAGCTGATTAGAGGATTGTTACCTTTGGAATCAAGAGCAAGCATTTCGAGAATAAAGCTATGTAATTCATTCAAATTACTAAAATCTACAGCGTCGAGTAGATAATCCTCATTTGCACATGCGGAAACAAGCATTAGGTTTTGAAACCGTCTCACCTGCCTTGTGTTATAGGCTGCTATGAGAGGTTTTGGAAGATAGTGCTCAAGCGCTACTCTTGTTCCGTTGCCTAATTTTCTAGAAACGGCTCTGATTGATCCAGTTCGAAAATACTCTAGAACGCCTTCTGAAGCTCGCAGTTTCGAATGGGTTATCTGATTTCGGGAAATCCCGGCATCAGCAAGGGACGGAAACAAGCTGCCGATGAAGAGTGAGCCTTCAGTTCTCCCGGTCAAATAGGCTGTTACTCTCGAACCTTGCGCACAGGTAAAATCCTTATCCTTTGAATTCATGGCGAGGATAACGAATAGGTACTTAGATAAATTGGTGGGGAGATTCGCGAGGTTGGCCGTGCGCATTTCTAAAAGCGTTGAGATAATCTCGAGACTTAAATCTGACAACCCTTCTTTCTTAAAAGCTTTGGCGCGACTCTTTTCAATCATAAAAGAAATTGAAGTTTCCCCAATTTCGAGACGTGATTTACCATGTTTGTCTTCAACCTTGCAGTTAAGCAAGGATAAAAAAGTAAATTTTGGATTTTCCATCATTAAAAGTGCGACGATAAAGGAAACATCCATGTTACCCAAAATGCCTAACATCCAATTTAGTTTTCCCGTATAGCCGATTTTATCTTTTTCAATATGGCTCGGGGGGGTATGACTCATCCATAATGATTTGTTTTCCCACATAACGGTTCTGCTTGCCAGCCCACAGTCTTCAATTTTTGATGAAAGTTTAATGAATCCTTTGTATTTTTTGCTCAATAATAGATAGGCGGCGAAAGATTTCCTGTTATGTCCAGATGAAAAATGGCGTCTAATGGGCGGGGTGCCTTTTTCGCGAGGATATATGTCATAGAAGTCTTTAGCTTTGACCCGTCGCTCAAGAGAAGCGAGATCAATTTCGTTTATTAATTTTTGGCCATCTTCAAAAAATGCTTTTAGGGTCTTCCAATAATCTGTTAACGCTTGATGCAATCTATTTCGTTTTCGTTCAAGATCGTAATAAAGCTCGTCCAAATATTCAGAGTCAGTCCTGCTCAAGCTCACCGGGCAAATTAGTTTATCAATTTGGTCTTTGTTATTAACTTTGTATGCTGCCTTTTCGCCAATTATGCTCACATTGAAGCTGGATTCTTTTTGGACTTGATTGACCTGCTTCATTGCGGGAATGAGAACTGAAATGGGTATCTGATCTCGGTCTTGCAAGTACACCAAAAAGGGGAGAAGATTTTTATTCCAAATAGCGACCCGTGTAGTGATGCTTGATTTAATTTCAGGCGTGATCAATGTCGTCAGATAAAGATTTTTTATTAGCGTCGACCAGTCGTCGGCTTTCTTTGGAAAAGCTTTCATCTCTGAGTCAGTAATAGTCGGTCGCAACACGCTATTTAGGCGACTCCACCAACTTTTTATTGAGATTGGTTTCTTACCCGTGCAGTAATTGACTGCATGCTGTGCGAAAGGTTCCCAGTCTTTTACATGAGACAGATAGTGAATATTGATGTGCCTACAAGCCCCGGCTTCGGATTCTATCCTTAACTGATGCTCGCCGTTTTTCATGGTGATTTTCACTATATCTCTACTTCCGTTAACTGTCGTTCTCGTTTAAATCAATGGCGCCCCATATTAAAAACAGCATCTGCACGATTCGGCCTTCGCTCACGTGAGATCTCTACCAAAAAGCTGTCAAAAAATGTCTCTCAATAATTGTAGCTGTCAGATCATGTAGGTTATTGCAGTGTAGACGAAAAATGGGCGAGTGGGCCTTTTTTTGACAATTTAATGCGTTCGGAATAAGGCGCTTCGATAGCCTTCGGTGCCGGCAGGTTTGATGGTCCATTGATCCAGGGCGCGGGCCACCTGTTCTATGTCGCTGTTCTTATAGCCCTGCAGTGGGCCGGCCCAGCCGTGAACGTCGTTCAGGGCCTGGGCGAAGCGTTTGGGCAGGTGTTGCGCAAGGTACTGGGCCACCGTGGATTGCGGTTTTGATTTCCGTAGGTCGTGCAGGTCCTGTTCTACGTTGGTGGCGGGCAGCATGTTGACGCTCAGGCTGTCGCCGGGGTGCCAGAAGCTGGAAATCTGCAGCATCGAAGGGCCACTGAGCCCGCGGTGGGTGACCAGCATCGGTTCGCGGAAATGTTCGTTGTTGCAATGCACATCCACAGGGCAACTGACGCCGGATAGGGGCGCCAACTGTTCCTTCAGCTCCGGGTGCAGGGTGAAGGGCACCAACCCTGCCCGGGTGGGCAGTACGGCAAGCCCGAACTGTTTCGCAATATCGTAGCCAAAGCCGGTTGCGCCCATGGTGGGGATGGACAGCCCACCGCAGGCGATGACCAGGGATTCGCAGGTCAGGGTACCGCTGCTGGTTTGTAGCTGATAGCCGTGATCGACACCGCTGATTGTTTTAACGCTTGTCTTGAGCCGCACTTCCGCGCCAGCCCATTCGCATTCGGTGAGCAGCATATTGAGTATTTCCTTGCTGCTGTCCTTGCAGAATAGCTGCCCGGCGGCCTTCTCCTCGTGCTCGATGCCGTGGCGTTCCACCAGATCCAGGAAATGCTGGGGGGTGTAGCGTTTCAGGGCGGAGATGCAGTAGTGGGGATTGTCCGAGAGGAAGTTCGCCGGCGTGCTGTTGAGGTTGGTGAAGTTGCAACGGCCACCGCCGGACATAAGGATCTTCTTGCCGGGTTTGTTGGCGTGGTCGATCACCAGCACGCTACGGCCGCGGTAGCCTGCAGTTAGAGCGCACATCAGGCCTGCGGCGCCGGCGCCTATGATGATGACGTCGTAGCTCGCCGTGTTCATCTGATGTTGTCCCGCTGCAGGCCTACGGAGTTCCGGCACGGGTTGAGGGCGGTCAGGGATACGCGGTGAATGCGTCCCTGTACGCTCGACAAAAACATCCCTGTTTTTGACGATCCCTGACAGCTCTCAACCCGCGCCTTGCCAAACATCTGTGCTTGTACCGCCCCGCATGTATTAGTTGGGCGCAGTATACATTTTTGCGGAGACGTTAGGGCAGTTGCACGGAACCTTCCATATAAAACGCCGCCTGGCCCGCAATGGCGACGCGGTCGCCCTTCAGTTCACATCGCAGAACGCCGCCCCTTGCAGACACCTGGTGTGCCAACAGATGATTCTTGCCGAGTTTTTCGGCCCAATAGGGCACCAGAATACTGTGGATTGAGCCGGTGACCGGGTCTTCATCAATGCCGCCGCCGGGGGCGAAGTAACGGCTGACGAAGTCGCAGTCATTGCCAGGCGCAGTGATGATGACGCCCAGATTACCAAGTTCCTTGAGCTTGCGGATGTCCGGCTGCGCAGTTTTTACTGCCGCTTCGTCTCCGAGGACGATGAGGTAATTGGTGTCTTTGGGGACAAAGAACGAAGTGTTCGGGCAGCCTTCCAGGGCTTCCAGAATCAGGCTGGGTGTCGGGCGTTCCTCAAAGCCCAGATTGGGGAAATCCAGCTCCAGCCAGCCGTCGTCGGTCTGTTTCACTCCCAGGGGCCCGCTTTTGGACTGGAATCGGATTTGCCCCTTTTTCCAGTCGAGCTTGTTGAATAGGACCCAGGCGCTGGCGAGGGTGGCGTGACCGCATAGCGGCACTTCAATGCCTGGGGTGAACCAGCGTATGTGGAAGTCTTCGTCCGCTTCCTTGGGTAAGGGCACCAGAAAGGCTGTTTCCGAGAGGTTATTTTCCAGTGCCAGTTTCTGCATGGCGTCGTCCGGCAGCCACTCTTCAAGCGGCATGACGGCCGCGGGATTGCCGCTAAAAACCTGACTGGCGAAGGCGTCGACCTGATATATCGGTAGTGTTTTCATTCCCTTTCCTTTCGCGAGATTCGATGGATGATAGCCAGAGTCACCATTCTCCGTTTATGCAGACAACCATAACAGATTCAGATATTGTGATTTTGGACCGGTACAGGCCTTTCTATGTGACATCTGTACTGGTGAGAATCTGTTCGATCTGTACTGCAGCCATTCTGGATTGATCTGGCAGGATGAAGCGATGGGCATTCTCTATAATCAGGTAGCAGACCAGTTACACGCATTGATTCGTGATGGGGTTTATCGCGAAGGTGAGCGGTTGCCTGGTGTTCGGGCGCTCAGTCGCCAGTTTGGCGTGAGCGTGTCAACGGTGCTTCAAGCACACCAGACGCTGGAGGCCCGAGGCTACCTCGAAGCGCGAGAGCGCAGCGGCTATTTTGTGCATCTGCCCAGGCGGGATACACCAGAACCGGTGATGCAGAAGCACAAAGCCAAGCCGGTGCCGGTGAGTGCCCGTGACATGGCGCTTGATCTTTGTGCTGACGAAGAGAAGCGCATGGTGCCTCTGGCCGCTGCTGTGCCACATCCCGATTTTTTGCCCGTGCGGCAGATCCAGCATGCCACCCTCTGGGCTGCGCGGCGTGGGCTGGAAACATTAGACTATGCCTTTCCCGGCAAGATCGAGTATCGCCGTCAGGTGGCCCAGCGAATGGCCGCGTTGGGGATTATTACCACGCCCGACGACATTCTTGCCACCAACGGCGCCCAGGAAGCCATTATTCTTGCCCTGCAGGCGGTCACTTCGCCTGGGGATATCGTGGTTGTCGAGTCACCATCGTTCCCGGGCATCCTCCAGGCGCTGGACGTGGTTGGGCTCCGGGTCATTGAAGTGCCGACGCATCCTTCGGAAGGGCTGAGCCTGGAGGGATTGGAGCTGGCGCTGGAACAGTGGCCGGTGAAGGCATGCGTGGTGGTCCCCAATCACAGCAATCCCATGGGCGCGACGATGTCTGATCTTCGCAAGCAGCAGATGGTAAGGATGCTGGAAGCGGTGGGCGTTCCTTTGATTGAGGACGACATCTACGGCGATCTCTATTACGGCATGAATCGACCCAGACCGGCAAAGGTCTTTGATCGCACCGGCAATGTTATCTATTGCAACTCCTTCTCCAAGACCATTTCTCCGGGTTTACGGCTGGGATGGATGATGCCGGGAAAATACCTCGCCGAAGCACGGCAGCAGAAGTATTTCAGTAATCTGGGTACGGCGAGTGTGCCCCAGATTGCCGTAGCGCATTTCCTGGAGCAGGGCGGTTACGACCGATACCTGCGTTCAGCCCGGCAGCGTTACCGCGAGGCAACGGACCGTATGCGTGCGGCAGTAGGACGCTCCTTCCCGGAAGGTACGGCTGTCAGCCGTCCCCAGGGCGGTTTCGTGCTGTGGGTTCAGCTTCCGGGCACAGTGTCCGGTACAGAGGTGTTTCGCCGGGCGCGGGAGGAGAATATCAACGTGGCTCCGGGCCTGATGTTCTCCACCACCGACAAGTACGAAAACTGCCTGCGATTGAATGGTGCCAATCCCTGGAGTGAGCGGGTTGAGCAGGCCATTGCGCGCCTCGGTGCCATCGTAACGGCTGTGGCGGCTGAGTCCCGGGCCTGACTCGGGCCTATTTTTTCCGCAGGCTCATCGGATCCAGCAGGCCGATGGCAACCGCAATGCCCGTAACATCCGGCACGCGCTCCACACCTAGCCGTTTCATTACGCGCGCCCTGTACAAGTCAATTGTCTTCACGCCGATGCCCAGTTGCTCCGCTATTTCCCTGCTGGTGTATCCTTGTGCCAATGGCATGAATACATCCCGTTCCCGCCGTGTGAGAGAAGCGACAAGCGTGTCAGTGTGCTGGTCTCCACGTTGTTGACTATTGGTTTTCTGATGTTCCTGAAGGGCCTGCTGGACGCTATCCAGAAGAAGTTGTTCGTTGAATGGCTTCTCGATGAAATCAAAAGCCCCGGATTTGAAGGCGCGGACCACGATGGGCACATCCGCGTGTCCAGAGAGAAAGATGATGGGAAGTTGCGAGCCCCGTTTTTGAAGCTCTTCCTGAACGTTCAGGCCGCCGAGGCCAGGCATCCGTATGTCGAGGACCACGCAGCCGGTATGCTCCGGATTAACGGCGTTCAGAAATTGCCGGCCATCTGCATAAGGCTGCACGTGTAGGCCAACGGACTCCAGCAGCCACTGGGTGGACTCCAGCATGCCGGCATCATCGTCTACAACATAAACGGTATGGGCTGAATCACTCATCCTGGTCTGTCTCCCTAGGGTTGCCGGATTCATTCTTTTTGCAGTGGGGAGGAGGGAAGCGGCATATCAGTGTCAGGCCGCCACCGTCGGCTGGTTGTGCGTCCAGAAAGCCGCCATATCCCTCAATAATGGAGCGGCTCATGGAAAGTCCAAGGCCAAGTCCTTGAGGTTTGCTGGTATAGAAGGGCGTGAACATGTGTCGCAGGCCTTCCTCGTCAAGGCCCGTTCCGTGGTCAGTCACCTTGATCAGGGTCTCCTGCGCCGGTGTTATGCAGGTTTCAATCTTAATGTGAGATGGGGCGTTGTTATCCTGCCGGGCTTCGGTATTGGCGTCGATACCGTTGCGAATCAGGTTGATCAACACCTGCTCGAGTAAGACCGGGTCGGCAGTGAGTACGGGGTTGAGCGGCGTTAGGTTCTCCTGGATGACAACATTATGTTTGTCTGCATCCCATTGGCATAGTCGCTTGACGTTGGTTACCGCGTCATTGATGTTAACCGGCGCTGTGCGTTGCTGCCCCTTACGTAGAAAGGCCCGCAGTCGCTTGATGACTTCCGAGGCGCGGTTGGCGTGATGAGTGATTCGCTGCAGACCATCGTCCACCCGCTCGAGGTTCTCCGGGTACTCCAGGGCCAGTTTCAGATAACGCTGGCTTGCACTGGCAAAGTTAACGATCGACGCCAGTGGCTGGTTCATCTCGTGGGCGATACTGGATGCCAGTTCGCCCAGTGTCGCCAAGCGGGCAGTGTGGGCGAGTTCTTCGGCCAGTCGGCGGTTGTTTTCTTCCGACTTTACCCTTGCGGTAATGTCTCGTGAGACGCTGACGGCCTCGATCACTGCTCCGGTGTAGGTTTCCCTGATCGCCCGGCTGGCGATTTCAAACCATCGCTTGCTGCCGTCCCGGTGGGTGATCTCTATGGTCATGGTGGCGTAGCCTTCGTCCCGAAGCCGGTTACGGGCTTCCTCCATTTCGGCGCTGAAGGCATTGCTTCGGAATACCTCTTCAAGAGGTTTGCCCCTAAGTTCCTCAGGCCAGTACCCCAGCAGCCTCCAGGATGCCGGCGTGGCATCAATGAACCTGCCATCCGGTGCATGCCGGGAAATAAGGTCTGTAGTGTTTTCGGTAATCAATCGGTAAAGCCGGCTGGATCGGGTTGCCTCGTCCAGTTTCCGAATGTTGTCTGTGACATCCCGTCCCCGTGCCAGAATCTGGCGAGAGTCCTGGTCGGGAATGAACGTCCACGACAGGGTGGCCGAATGCAGACGACTCTCCACGCCTTCAATAGCGCGCCCCTGGGTAAGGCAGGCATTAATCAGAGCTGAGAAATTGACTGGTAGCAGTCTGATCGGGTTGTCGGTTCCGGTCTCCGCACACAGATCTTTCGCTGCCTGATTCAAGCCTAGCAGCTGGCCGTCGGAATCGAGTATAAGCCCTGCTTCAGGGTCGGAACTTGGCAGCTGGAAGGTTGTGATAGTGCTTCCTTGGTTATTTTTCATTTTAATATAGTAAATACACTATAATACATTGGTGTAATTTCTAGTAGTGTTGCTATAAAATAGTATCTCTATACCAGATATTGTAGCCCTTTTGGTAGACTTCTTTAATGCACCATAAGAATAATGACGCTTACAGGACCATACAATGACATCAATTTTTGATCAGGGCCTCGAGCCAGTCAGCGCCAATCACTCTGTCCTTTCCCCCATCGACTTTATTGAGCGTACCGCCAGTGTCTACCCGGACTATCCGGCAGTCATACACGGAGCCATTCGCTATACCTGGGGACAGACCTATGAACGGTGTCGCCGACTGGCCTCTGCGCTTTCCAGCAGGGGCATCGGTCGTGGCGACACGGTGGCGGCGATACTGCCCAATATTCCGGCGATGGTGGAATGTCACTTTGGCGTTCCGATGATTGGGGCTGTGCTCAACACTCTTAACGTGCGACTGGATGCTGAGGCCATTGCTTTTATGCTTGAGCACGCTGAAGCCAAAGTGGTGGTGGCCGATCGGGAGTTCGGTAGTGTGGTTCGCGATGCAATCAGTCGTCTGGACTCAAAGCCATTGGTCATTGACATTGACGATCCCGAATACGGTGAGGGTATCCAGGTGAGCGATCTGGATTACGAAGCGTTCCTTCAGGAAGGCGACCCGGAGTTCCAGTGGAACCTGCCTGAAAACGAATGGGATGCAATTTCACTGAACTATACATCAGGTACCACCGGGAACCCGAAAGGTGTGGTTTACCACCATCGTGGCGCTTATCTGAACAGTCTTGGCAATCAGGCCGTGTGGTCAATGGGCCAGCACCCCGTCTACCTGTGGACGCTTCCCATGTTCCACTGCAACGGCTGGTGTTTCCCCTGGACCGTCACGGCGATGGCAGGCACCCATGTGTGTCTACGGCGGGTGGACCCGGAGAAAATCCTCCAGCTGATTCGCGATCATCAGGTGACTCACATGTGCGGTGCGCCAATTGTGCTCAACGCTCTGTTGAATGTGCCAGAGTCTGCAAAAGCCGGAATTGATCACGAGGTGAAGGCGATGACAGCCGGTGCAGCCCCTCCTGCACAGGTTATCGGTGCCATTGAGGAAATGGGGATTGCGATTACCCATGTATATGGTCTCACCGAGGTATACGGCCCAGTGACAGTGTGTGCGTGGAAATCCGAGTGGGATGAGAAAACGCTGGATGAACGGGCCACGATCAAAGCACGTCAGGGCGTTCGTTATCAGACGCTGGCAGGCACGATGGTGGGCGAGCCAAGCACCATGGAGCCAGTACCTAAAGACGGTAAAACCATTGGCGAGATATTCCTGCGCGGTAACACCGTAATGAAGGGCTATCTGAAAAACCCCAAGGCCACTGAGGAAGCCTTTCGCGGCGGTTGGTTCCACACCGGCGATCTGGCTGTGTGGCACGAGGACGGTTATATGGAGATCAAGGATCGTCTGAAGGACATCATCATTTCGGGGGGCGAAAATATTTCTACCATTGAGGTGGAAGACGCTCTGTATCGCCATCCGTCGGTATTGGAGGCAGCGGTGGTTGCGCGTCCAGACGCCAAATGGGGCGAGACCCCTTGTGCGTTTATCACCTTGAAGCCGGAAGCCAGCGAAGTGAGCGAGGAGGATCTGATCGACTTCTGCCGTGAACGATTGGCTCGCTTCAAGGTGCCCAAGACGATCGTATTTAGTGACCTGCCAAAAACCTCAACCGGCAAGATCCAGAAATTCGTGCTGCGAGACCAGGCAAAAGAACTGGATTGATCTGGTGGTGTTATAGCCCGGCGACCGGGTTTGGAAACCGTTAACACAAAAACAACATGAGGTGCGGATGATTCCGCACCAGGAGACTTTTTATGCAAGTTTACCACCGTAAAAATGGGGAAGAGCAGCCATATTGGCCGGCTGGTCCATTCAAGATTCGACTGCCGTTTGTTCACTACCGTTGGGAGTTTGCCGAAATGGTGCAGGCGCTGATCATGTTCGTGGTCAGCCTTGCGATGATTCCGCTTCTGGAGAAGTACCTCGGTGTGCCCTACGACGTTGCGCTTGCCTACGTGGTGATTTGCGGCATCGGTTTCATGTTGCCAGCGTTACTCGGTGTTCCACTGATACCGGGCTGGATCACGCCGGGCATCCCTGTGGTGCTTCTCTTCCTGGGTGACTACGAGCCGGGTCCGGAGGCAATTAAAGCGTTGTTTGCGCTACAGTTCCTGGTGTTCATTATTTTCCTGGTGCTGGGGGTTACCCGCTTGGGGAGCAAGCTGGTGGAGCTGATTCCCCGTTCCATGAAGGGCGGCATTATTATTGGTGCCGGTATTGCCGCATTGATGGGCGAAATCGAAGCAGGTGGACGACTGGCTGAAACCCCCATTTCCCTGATTGTGGGCGGTCTGGTCTGTCTGTATCTGATGTTTTCGGTATCTTTCAAAGGGTTCGTCGACACCAGCAACATTGCCCGCAAGATTGCGAACTACGGAATGGTCCCGGGAATGGTCGTCGCCATCCTGGTGGGTTTTGCCACTGGTGAGTATGCCGTTCCAGACGTGGAGTGGGGCATTACCAAGCCGGCGTTTGACGAGCTGTGGAACTATCTGCCGTTTGCTGTCGGGTTTCCCGATGCCGAAGTGTTCATGTACGCCATTCCGACAGCGGTGATCGCCTATGTCATTGCCTTTGGTGACATCGTAGTTGGGCAGTCGTTGATGAACCGGGTGGATCACCTGCGAAAGGATGAGGAGATTGATAACAGCATTGATCGTGTACATCTCGTGACGGCTATCCGCAACGGTGGGCACGCTTTCTTTGCGCCATACCCCGGTCTTGCCGGCCCTATCTGGACGGCGGTTACCGCTACCATGGCTGAGCGTTATAAATATGGCCGTAACGCCATGGATTCCATCTACAGCGGTGGTGGTACGTTCTGGGTTACTGGTTTCATTGCCTTGTTTGTGTTGCCGTTGGTGAGCTTCTTCCAGCCAGTATTGCCGATTGCCTTGTCGTTGACTCTGCTTCTGACTGGCTACATCTGCCTAATGGTGGGGCTTGAGCAATTGGAGAACAACACTGAACGTGGTATCGCCGGTACCATGGGGGTGGTTCTGGCAGTCTATGGAGCGGGTTGGGGACTGGCCACCGGTGCCGTGCTGTATTTTCTTATCGAGCGCACCAAGCTGCTTGGATTTACCGCCGACCCGGAAGCGCCGGGTGTTAAGGCAACTGAAGAACATTAAGCCAGCAGCGTCTGATCTGCTTGAACGCACTTTACCCTTATGTGTCCTTGGAGGCATCGGCTTGGCCATGCCTCCTTTTTTGTTTGACAAGTTGTCATATAGTGACAACTTGTCGCTTTTTTGTAGTTGTCGCCTTCCTTCCGTGTTGAATTCGGGTTTAAACTGAAGTTTCTGATCAATTTTCGTACGCGACGTTGCCGCTGTACGGTGAATGCCGCTTCATAATCACAATAACCCGGAGGCAGTCATGACCATCAGCTCCACGCCCGAAGGCGTTTCGGTTGCACCCCGACACATGCACTTCGATATTGCCGACGACCTCAAAACCCTGTGGCACGGCAATGACACCTTCCGCACGGCGTTCTTCAATGCGCTTTCGCTCCAGTTCCCCGATGGCGAGCAGCAGTTTATCAATGCGGTTCGGCTCTACCGGGACAAGGTGGACGATCCCAAGCTTAAGGAAGAGATTCGCGGGTTTATTGGCCAGGAGGCGCTGCATAGCCGGGAGCACAAGCACTACAACGAAGCGTTGAAGGCTCGTGGGTACAACATCGATGCCATTGATGAGCGATTCCGCAGGCATATGGCGTGGGTAGGCAACCTGCCGCCCAGTCGCCAACTGGCCGGAACCTGCGGCGCCGAGCATTATACCGCGGTGCTGGCGAATGCCATTCTCCGTCACCCGGAATGGATGGAAGGGGCCACACCGGACATGGAAAAGCTGTGGCGCTGGCACGCCATCGAGGAAACTGAGCACAAATCGGTGGCTTTCGACGTCTATCGACACTGCGTTGGCAATGAGCGTCTTCGCCGGATTGTATTCCTGTTTGTGACCTGGAATTTCTTCAAGTACACCTTCCTGAACACCTGCAGTCTGTTGAAAACCGACGGCAAGTTGTGGAGCCTCGGCACGTGGATCGGTGGTATTAACTTTCTATGGGGTAAACCGGGGGTGTTGCGCAAGTGCATGCCGGACTTCCTGGCCTATTTCCGCAAGGGGTTTCATCCGTGGCAACAGGATAACCGTGAACTGATCGAGAAAAACCTCAATGAACTTGAACTGAAGCCATCCGCTCGCTAGCAGGGTGCTGAAATATTGACCGCTTTGTGTAAGACTGGGCCTGCCAAAAACAATGACAATAAAGGGAAGCAACCGGCTGGAATAGCTTCCCATAGCTGGAGGCCCCATGCGCGTTGGTCTTATCGTTGATTCCGCCTGCGATCTGCCCTATGAGTTCAGTCGCAAGCACGATCTGTTTGTTCTGCCGGTCACGGCCGTTATTGATGGCCAGACCTACATCGACGAGCACGACCCGGTCAGGACCCAGGAATTCTACCAGAGCGGCCTATTACAGAAGGGCCACCACGCCGAAACGCACGCCTTCTCCGCCGAACAGATCCACGACCTGTTCATGGAAAAAATTGTCACGGAATTTGACGTTGCCATCTGCGAAACGGTCACCCGGTCTCGCAGCCTGATTTTCCAGAATGCCACGGAAGCCATGAACAGTGTGATGGGGCACTATCATGAGGCCCGCCACGCCGCCGGGCGGGAGGGCAAATTCTCCATGCGGGTGATCGACAGCAAACAGATCTTTGCCGGCCAGGGGCTGCTGGCGGCTCACACCCTTCGCCTGATTGAGCAGAAGCTTTCGAAAAACGCCTTACGCAATGAAGTCGACACGTTCACCGACAGAATCTACACCTGCGTGATTCCCCGGGATTTGCACTATATCCGCGAACGGGCCCGTCGGCGTGGAGACAAGAGCGTGTCGGCACTGGTGGCGTTTCTCGGCAAGGCACTGAACATCACCCCGGTCATTTTTGGTCAGGGCGCTGAAGGACAACCGGTTGCCAAAACCCGGAGTTTCGACGTGGCAGTGGAAAAAGTGATGAACTATGCCACCGCGAGGGTCGAGGCAGGACTGTTGACGCCCTATGTCAGCCTTTCCTGCGGCCTGACCTGGACTGAAATCGAGGACCTTCCAGGATTGAATCGCCTGCGTGACGCCTGTGAGAAAAACGGTGTTGAGCTGTTGCTCTCCCAGATGGGCATTACCAGCAGCATCTACATCGGCCCCGGCAGCCTGTGCCTGGCGCTTGCCGCAGAACCCCACGAATTCAGCGATTTCCAGTAGCCGGGACTATCGGGCGCCCAGGCACCACCTCCCGTTTCTTGGCTCACTCGCACACCAAAGGCTGTATCTTCGGCAAACGCAGCCGGTCGGGCTTCGTGTTAGCCTCATATCGTTCTCAATTCAGAAGCCCACTTCCAGACAGCACCGGACCCCGATTATGACCAAAGGTAAAACGGATCTCGCCAATGCGTTGCTCGAGCAACACGTAAAACACGAACTGGCTTCCCTGAAAGGGGCCAAGTTGCGGCGCTTTCTCGAAACCGAAGTGGATGAACTGTTTGACTACGCCGGGGCCATCACCCTGAACCGGCTGACCTCGGCGGAACAGGTTATGGGCGTGATCCAGCGCATTGTGATCAACATGGAACTGGATGCCGGTATCCCGGAACTGGCGGCCGAAATGGCTACGGAGGTATTGAACGCGCCGGTCCAGCGCACGTCCCGGTTACGGGATATTATCACCCGAGAGCAGGCCACCGGGTTCCTCGAAGAGGCCCTTGAACTACGTCAGCAGCGTGAGCGGGTGATCAGCGAGATCATGGCTCACCCGGTCTATCAGGAGCTGGTTTCAAACGTGGTGTATCAGGGCGTGGTGAACTACCTCTATGAGGACAACCTGATTACCAAGAGTGTTCCTGGTGTCGGTTCGATGATGAAGTTTGGCAAGCGCATGGCCAACAGGGCGGTTCCGGGCCTGGACGAGACCTTTGAGCGCCGTTTCAAGGCCTGGTTGTCCGACAGCCTGCCGGGGTTGATCAGCCGGAGTGAACAGTTCCTGAACAAGGCGCTGAGCGACGAGGAGCTGCGCGACAGCGTGATGGCCGTATGGGTGTCACTGGAAGACCGCACCATCGAAGAGTTGCACGAGGGGCTTGGAGACATACAGCTCCAGGAGTTTGTGGTTCTGGGGTATGAGTTCTGGCTGCAGTTCCGACAGACGGCCTATTTTGAGGGGTGTGCCAGGGCCGTGGTGGAGCACCTGTTTACCCTGTATGGCGACAAGCCGGTAATTGAGCTGTTGGCTGCCGTTGGGGTCGATCGCGATGTAGTCATGGCGGAGGTGGATGCCTACGCACTTCCTGTGATAGACGTGCTGCGGGAGGAGGGGTATCTTGAGGCCCTGACCCGTCGTCGTCTTGCGCCATTCTATAAGTCGGCCGCGGCGAAAAAACTTCTGCAGCAGGAGAGCTGAGCACTCCTGCGTTCGCGTGGGATGTTTGGCAATGCTGGTACCAACGGAGCTGTTCTGGGCCTATCTGGTGGCCATCTCGCTACTGACTGTCACGCCAGGGGTGGACACCCTGCTGGTGATGCGGAACGCCGGGCGCGGTGGATTGAAACATGGTTTGCGGGATGGCTGTGTCACCAGCGTGGGCATCTGCTGTGGGTTGTTTATTCACGCCACCCTGTCCGCTCTGGGTATTTCGGTGCTGCTGGTAGAGACGGCCTGGGCGTTTACCGCGGTCAAATGGGCAGGTGCCTGCTACCTGATCTGGCTGGGGCTGAGTTCGTTGCGTCAGGCCATGGCCCGGGGCCCCGCAAACGCCGATGAATCCTCGATATCGAGCGCCGAACCGCCATTGATGAAACCGGTATCAATCTGGGTGGCGTTTCGAGAAGGCCTGCTGTCCAACGTGCTGAATCCGAAAACGGCGCTGTTCTATATGGCGTTGCTTCCTCAGTTTATCGATCCCGCCGGGAATGCATTCCAGCAATCGCTGTTCCTTGCGGCGGTTCACTTTGTGCTGGCGATGGCCTGGCAATGTGGGCTGGCGTTGGTGGTGGTCAAATCAAGAAGGCTTGGCGTGGGGCAGGGCGTAAAGCGCATGCTGAACGCGCTGACTGGTGGCTTCTTCGTCGCTATCGGGGCAAAACTGGCGACGCAGTGAAGTGGTGATGTATGAAAAAGGGGAGCCGAGGCTCCCCTTTTTGATGGTAATACGCTGAACGCAGCTATTACTTTTCGAGGTACTGCAGCTTGTCCGGCTTGCCGTCCCACTCTTCGGCTTCTGGCAGCGGGTCTTTCTTTTCGGTGATGTTGGGCCACTTGCCTGCCAGGTCGGCGTTGAGCTCCACAAACTGGACCTGATCCGCCGGCAGCTCGTCTTCCGAGAAAATGGCCTCAGCGGGGCACTCCGGCTCACACAGGGCGCAATCGATGCATTCGTCCGGATCGATTACCAGAAAGTTCGGGCCTTCGTAGAAGCAGTCAACCGGGCATACTTCCACGCAGTCCGTGTATTTGCACTTGATGCAGTTATCAGTAACGACAAACGTCATAGTCAGTTTCCTGGTCCAGTAGTCAATCTCATCAGTGTAATAATAATTGCGCGATATTGTATTGAGCGGCCTGCCCTGTCGCAAGCGCTGAGGCGCACTATCGTTATTACACAGATCAATTCTGCCGCTGAGTTCCGCTATTTCCCCAGCAGTTCTTTCAATTCGTACAGTCGGTTAAGGGCATCCCGCGGAGTCAGTCCGTCCACGTCCAGGTCGGCCAGGCATTCTTCCACTTTGCTGGGCTCCAGGCTGGCGAACATGTCTGCCTGCATAACCGGCTCGCTAACGCGGGCGGTGCGTGGCTGTTTTTCAGGTTCAGCCGGCGCCACGGCGGTATGATCGGCTGCCGGCCTGGCTGGTGCCGCACCGCCTTCAAGGTGGGACAACTGCTCCTTGGCATTGCGAATCACGTCCTGGGGCACGCCAGCCAGCTTCGCCACCTGCAAACCATAGCTCTGGCTCGCCGGGCCGTCATGAACGTTGTGCAGGAACACGATGGTGTCGTCGTGCTCGGTGGCTGTCAGGTGAACATTAACGGCGTGCTCAAGATCGTCGGCCAGTTGCGTGAGCTCGAAATAGTGAGTGGCAAACAGGGTGTAGCAGCGAATGTGTTTGGCCAGGTGTTCCGCTGTCGCCCACGCCAGGGACAGGCCGTCGAAGGTGCTGGTGCCGCGCCCAACCTCGTCCATCAGCACCAGGCTGTATTCCGTGGCGTTGTGAAGGATATTGGCGGTCTCAGTCATTTCCACCATAAAGGTTGAGCGGCCGCCGGCGATGTCGTCTGACGACCCCATGCGGGTGAAAATACGATCCAGTGGCCCGATGACCACGCGGTTGGCGGGCACATAGCTGCCGGTGTAAGCCAGCAGGGCAATCAGTGCTGCCTGGCGCATGTAGGTGGACTTACCGCCCATGTTGGGGCCGGTGATCACCAGCATGCGCCGTTGCTGGTCCATCAGCAGATCATTGGGCACGTAGGGATCGCTCAGCAGTTGTTCCACCACCGGGTGGCGGCCTTCTTCGATATCGAAGCCGGGCGTGTCACTGAATTCCGGGGCATTGAAGCGAAGGCTGGTGGCCCGCTCGGCAAAGTTGCTGAGCACATCCAGCTCCGCCAGGGCCTGAGCCGCGTCCTGCAGGGGCGCGAGTTCGGCGGCGACAGTTTCCAGCACCTCGTCGTACAGGGCTTTCTCCCGTGCCAGCGAGCGGCTCTTGGCGCTAAGGGCCTTGTCTTCGAATTCTTTCAGTTCCGGGGTGATAAAGCGTTCGGCGTTTTTCAGGGTCTGGCGGCGGATGTAATCCACTGGCGCCTGCCCGGACTGGGCGCGGGTAATTTCGATGTAGTAGCCGTGTACCCGGTTATAACCCACTTTCAGCGTGCTGATCCCGGTACGCTCGCGCTCACGAGTCTCAACGTCCAGGAGGAACTGGCCTGCGTTCTCGCTGATGTTACGCAGCTCGTCGAGCTCTTCGTCAAAGCCTTCGCGGATAACACCACCATCCCGGATGACCACCGGCGGGTTGTCGATGATGGCTCGTTCCAGCAGGTCCGATAGTTCGGGGTACTCGCTGATCGTTGTGGCGAGTCTGACGACGTGGTGGGAATTGACCGGTGTCAGTGCGTTCTGTAAATCCGGCAGGCTTAGAAAAGCATCCCGCAGCCGTGCCAGATCCCTTGGGCGCGCTGAACGCAGCGCCACGCGGGCCAAAATCCGCTCGATATCACCGATGCTTTTCAACAGGTCATGAACCGGCTCATAGTGAAAGCCGTCCAGAAGTGCTGAAACCGCCTGCTGGCGTTGTTCCACCACGGTAATGTCCCGTAAGGGCCGGTTAAGCCATCGTCTTAGCTGGCGCCCACCCATGGCGGTCGCCGTCCGGTCCATCACCCAGGCCAGGGTGTGCTGGGTGCCGCCCATGAGGTTAGTGTCGATTTCCAGGTTACGGCGGCTGGTGGCGTCCAGGATTACCGCTTCCTCGCGCCGTTCACGGCTGAGTTTGCGAATGTGGGGCAGGGCGGTGCGCTGGGTTTCTTTGGCGTACTGCAGCAGGCATCCGGCGGCACAGATGGCCAGCGTGAGGTCTTCGCAGCCAAAACCGGTCAGGTCGCGGACCTGCAGTTGCTGGGTAATCACGCGGCGGGCGGTGTCGGACTCAAACAGCCATGGGCCCTGGCGACGGATACCGGTATAGCCGTCCAGTACGTCCTGATAAGGAAAGTCCTCACTGATCAGGATCTCCGCTGGGCGCAGGCGCTGGAGCTCCCCTTGCAGGCCCTCGAGATCGTCCAGTTCAGACACGGTAAACCGTCCGCTGGAGATGTCGAGGGAGGCAAAACCAAACTGCTCCCGGTGGCTGTAGATGGCGACCAGAAGGTTATCCCGGCGGTCCTCAAGGAACGCATCGTCGCTCAGCGTGCCCGGCGTCACAATGCGAACCACCTTGCGCTCTACCGGCCCCTTGCTGGTCGCCGGGTCGCCAATCTGCTCGCAAATGGCGATGGATTGACCAGCACGAACCAGACGTGCAATGTAGCCTTCAGCGGAATGGTAAGGAATGCCCGCCATGGGAATCGGGCTGCCCCCCGACTGCCCCCGGGCTGTCAGGGTGATATCCATCAGCTCGGCAGCTTTCTTGGCATCCTCGTAGAACAGCTCGTAAAAGTCCCCCATGCGGTAGAACACCAGTTCATTGGGGTGTTCACCCTTGATCTTGAGGTATTGCCTCATCATCGGGGTGTGGTGGGACAGATCGGTCTGGGCTGCTGACATGAACGGTTCCGGATCCATTGGCTTTATGTGAAGGCAGGGATTGTAAGAAAATAACCGCCATGATGAAACGAAGGAGATCATTATGCCACTGACTGACGAGGCATTGGCGGAAGCCGGCACGCAATTGGCTGACGTATTAATGCAACGCGAGCTTACGATAGCCACTGCCGAAAGTTGCACTGGCGGCTGGGTTGCCAAGGTGCTGACCGACCGCGCGGGCTCTTCTTCCTACGTTCTGGCGGGACTGGTGACCTACAGCAACGATGCAAAAAGGGGCTTGCTGGGTGTGACTGAACCGTCGCTGGGGGAGCACGGCGCAGTTAGCGAACCGGTGGTACGGGAAATGGTTGCTGGTGCCCTGGCGGCCACGGGTGCGGATGTGGCTGTTGCGATCAGTGGCGTGGCGGGCCCTGGTGGCGGCAGTGACGACAAGCCGGTAGGCACGGTGTGGTTTGCCTGGGGGCGCTCTCCGGCTGACACCGAAGCGGTGGTTGAGCAGTTCCAGGGCGACCGTGATCAGGTTCGGCGCCAGGCGGTTCTTTATGTGTTACAGGGAGTTAGGGGCTTTCTGGAAAAGGCCTGAAACGGAGGGGTTGGTCTTGCCTTCGTGTTGTGTTTTAATACTGTTCAAATATACAGGAGTCTGGTTTTCCGGGTTCCGCAGTCCATGATTTTGGCCGCCGGGCTCCCGTCCCGATAACGGCATTGGCGACAGAGGGTTTGCAACGATGGAAGACAACCGCAAGAAAGCACTGGGCGCAGCACTGAGCCAGATCGAACGCCAGTTCGGCAAGGGCGCTGTCATGAAGATGGGCGACCAGCCCAGGGAAGCGATCCCTGCGGTATCCACCGGTTCCCTGGGCCTGGATGTGGCGCTGGGAATAGGCGGTCTGCCTTATGGTCGTATCTGTGAGATCTACGGCCCGGAAAGCTCTGGTAAAACCACGCTGACCCTGCAGGTGATTGCCGAGGCCCAGAAGGCTGGAAAAACCTGTGCGTTTGTGGATGCGGAGCATGCCCTGGACCCGGTCTATGCCGAAAAACTGGGCGTGAACGTGGATGAACTCCTGGTATCCCAGCCGGACACCGGTGAGCAGGCGCTGGAAATCTCTGACATGCTGGTACGCTCCAACGCTGTTGACGTCATCATCGTGGACTCCGTGGCAGCGCTGACGCCCAAGGCCGAAATTGAAGGTGAGATGGGGGACAGCCATGTTGGTCTCCAGGCCCGCCTGATGTCCCAGGCGCTGCGTAAGCTGACGGGTAACGTCAAGCATGCCAACTGCCTGCTGATCTTTATCAACCAGATCCGCATGAAAATTGGTGTGATGTTCGGCAGCCCCGAAACCACCACCGGCGGCAACGCCCTGAAATTCTACTCATCCGTTCGCCTGGACATTCGCCGCATCGGTGCTGTTAAAGATGGCGATGAAGTGGTGGGCAACGAAACCCGAGTGAAAGTGGTCAAGAACAAGGTATCTCCGCCGTTCAAGCAGGCCGAGTTCCAGATCATGTACGGCAAGGGCATCTACCACATGGCCGAAGTGCTCGATATGGGTGTGAAGGAAGGCTTCGTGGACAAGTCCGGCGCCTGGTACGCCTACAAGGGCGACAAGATCGGCCAGGGCAAGGCCAATGCCTGCAAGTTTTTGGAAGAGAACCTTGAGATCGCCAATGAGATCGAAGCGGCGGTGCGTGACAAGCTGATGCCCAAGCCGGCCAAGAAAGAAGAAGCGGCAAAGGAAGAGGCAACAGCAGACGCGAACGGTGAGCTTCTCTAAGCTCTGTTATTAGTTCCTGCGTTATCGGGGAGATAGTATGGATGCGAAGAAAAAACTACTGGTTGTCGCCCATGCACCCTCCCCGAATACCCTTAAACTAAGGCAAGCCGTAGAGCAGGGCGCAAAACACGAAGACATCGAAAATGTCGAGGTCACGGTGCTCCCTCCGCTGGAAGCAGGCCCGGAAGATATTCTGGCCTGTGATGCCATCATCCTCGGTACCACTGAAAACCTTGGTTACATGAGTGGTGCGTTAAAGGATTTTTTTGACCGCAGTTACTACCCCTGCCTTGAGAAAACCCAGGGTTTGCCCTTCACCTTCTACATCCGCGCCGGTCTCGACGGTACCGGCACCCATCGCGCTATCGATTCCATCACCACGGGCCTGCGTTGGCGGCTGGTGCAGGAGCCATTGCTCTGTCATGGCGACTATCGGGACGAATTCGAGGATCAGTGCCGGGAACTGGGGCTCTACATGGCCGCCAGCCTGGATGCCGGGCTGTTCTAGGAAGCTTTAGCTGGCGTAGCGGTTGTACAGGCCTTCAATGCGGGAAAGGGCATTGTCCACGGTTCGTGAATACCCCTTTTTGTCGAAACAGTAGCTGAACTGGATGCTTACCCGGTAGCCGGTCTGATAGGGCTGGCAACTGATCACCCGGGCGGCGACACGGGATTCGCAGATGTACTTGCCATGAAAGTCCATATAGAGACGGGCGCCAGACTCTACTGGCCTTGGGCAAAGCACCGCCATGCCATAGCGATTCAGGTCCAGGCAGGTGACAGCGGTTGAATTCTTCCCTCGACCAAAGAAGCCACGCTCCTGCAGCTGTACCTTCAGGCACATGGCAGGGTAGCGGTCCTTGATTCTGCGGTCTGCGGAATCACTCATCATACGTTGGCATCCGTTGCGTATCTTGTGATTATTATTGGCCCGTTCTTCCACCGGGACGTTGAAGTCTAGTGCCCACGATGGTGACTGAAAAATGACCAAGCGAAGAACTGTGACCGGGTTATCAAAATGGGGCTGCAGTGTGCCGACAGCAAAATCATGCCCCTAATGACATGGTGTTCAGGCCTGGGTGCTGACCAGTCGCCCCCTGCGGTCTTCGGTGGGAGCGGCCTTGCCGGTTTTCGGGTTCAGTAATCGCGGGCTGCGCCTGGACCGCTTCTTGCGGCGGTCTGGCCCCTCAAAAGCCACCTGTGCCCGGCGTCGGTCGGGCTGTACACGTCGGTCGCCCTGCGGTTTTTCCGGCGACGGTGACGCCTGTTGCGGCTGCGGTGCGGTAAAGGGTTTGCGTTTTCGCAGTGACTCCAGCACCGTCAACGGTTGTGACTGATTCCGATAAATATCCATTGAATGAGTGTCCTGCCCTTAGGTTGAGGCCTCTGTCATTATGCCCGATTGATCAATTTATCGACAAGTTGGGCTAAATCTTTAGCGAGAGCGCGACAGGGCCGGCCCCAGATTCTACAATGAGCGGCCATAACCAAAATGCTTTCATACCGTTACAGGACCGAACCTTGAAGTCACTGTCCCTGAACCAGCTCTACAAAGCCTGTGTTTTAAAAGATCTACCGTTCAAGACCACGCGACAGCTCGAGCCCCTGGCGGAAATTGTTGGCCAGAATCGGGCCCAGGCAGCGGTGCGTTTTGCGCTTGCCATGCCTCATGGCGGTTACAACGTCTATGCCGTGGGCCGTAACGGCTTAGGCAAGCGCACGATGATGCTCCGTTATCTGGAGCATCACGTGGACACTGAGAATCAGAGCCACGACTGGTGTTATGTCGCCAACTTCGAGGAACCACGAATTCCCCGTGTTCTTCAGTTGCCCGCCGGTAAGGGCACCGAGCTCAAACAGGATATGGAAAAGTTGATGGGGCGTCTGATGAAGATGATCCCCCAGACGTTCGACAGCGACAGTTTCCTTGAGCGTGCTGAGCAGCTGAAAAACGGGTATGCCAAGAAGCAGGAAGATGAACTGGAGAAGGTGGCAGCCCAGGCCAAGCGAAAGAAGGTCAGCCTGAATATTACGACACCCGGCGGCTATCGGCTGGTGGCGATGAATGGCGAGGAACCCCATACCGCTGAATCCTTCCAGGCGTTGACAGAAGCTCAGCGGGACAAGTTCGAGAATGACATCAACAAGCTCGAGAAAAAGCTGCGTCAGGCCCTACGCAAACTGGCGGATTGGGAGCAGGAATACGCCGAAAGCCAGCAGGCGCTCAACGAGGAAACACTGGAAAGCATCTCCGGCCACCAGATCGACGAGTTGATCGAGAAATACAGGGATATGCCGGAGGTGGTTTCGTACTTCGAGGAAGTGCGTAAGGATCTGTCCGAGAGCCTGGAAATTTTTCTGGAAGACAATGAAGAGCAGGCGGCCATCGCCTATGCGTCGCTGGATAAAAAAATGCCCCGGCGCTATCTGGTCAATGTGCTGGTTCACCAGAAAACCGACGAAGTGCCGGTTGTGGTCGAGGACAATCCCACCTACCACAACCTGTTTGGCTACGTGGAAAGCGTAACCTTCAAGGGTTCGGTGTTTACCGACTTCTCGCTCATACGCCCTGGCAGTATTCACCGTGCCAACGGGGGGTATCTGCTGATGGATGCGATCAAGGTGCTTGAGCAGCCATTTGTCTGGGACGGGCTGAAGCGTGCCTTGCGATCCAAGTCCATCCAGATCAACTCGCTGGAACGGGAGCTGACCCTGTCAGGCACGATTTCATTGGAACCCGAAGCCATTCCGCTGGACGTAAAGATCGTACTGTTTGGCGATCGGGAAACCTGGATGCTGTTGCAGGAATACGACCCCGAGTTCGCTGAGCTGTTTCGGGTCACCGCAGACTTTGAAAACGAGATGATGCGTACCGACGAGAGCCAGCTCCTGTACGCCAAGTTCATCGCCAGCCTGGTGAACGAAAAGAAGCTGCTGCATTGCAGCAACAAAGCCGTGGCACGTGTGATTGAGCACAGTTCGCGCATGGCAGAACATCAGGATCGGCTGTCGCTGCACGCAGCGGATATCGCCAATCTGCTGAGGGAGTCTGATTACTGGGCGAGACAGGCGGGGGCAAAGCTGATCCAGAACTCCCATGTGGATCAGGCATTGGAGAGCGCCCAATATCGCAGCAGCCGTATCCGTGATCAGTTTTACGACTCCATCCGCGATGGCACCACGCTGGTGTCCACAACGGGCACCTGTGTTGGGCAGGTGAACGCGTTGTCAGTGCTCTCTACCGGCGGATTCGAGTTTGGTTTGTCCAACCGTATCACCGCTACCTGCTATTATGGAGATGGCGGTGTGATGGATATCGAACGGGACGTCAAGCTGGGAGGTAATATTCACTCGAAAGGGGTGATGATCCTCAGTTCCTGGCTGTCTGCCCATTTTGCCGTTACGGATCCCATGCATCTGTCGGCCAGCCTGACCTTCGAACAGAACTACGGCGAAGTGGACGGTGACAGTGCTTCGCTGGCGGAACTCTGTGCCCTGGTGTCTGCGTTGTCCGGCCTGCCTGTCAGGCAGGACCTGGCGATCACCGGGTCGGTGAACCAGTTCGGAGAGGTTCAGCCCATTGGTGGCGTGAACGAGAAGGTTGAAGGCTTTTTCAGCACTTGCAGGCTGACCGGGGAACTCACTGGCACCCAGGGGGTGATCGTACCCTCCACCAACGTCCAGAACCTGATGCTTGAGCAGGAGGTTGTCCAGGCTGTTCGCAATGGACAGTTTGCCGTGCATGCGGTCAGCCGTGCCGAGGAAGCAATTACGCTGTTGCTCGGTAAACCGGCAGGCAAGGCTGATGACAAAGGCAGGTACCCTAAGCAGAGCGTTTTTGGCATTATCCAGCAACGTCTGGAAAAAATGCGCGAGCATGAGCGTCAGGAGCATGCCCGGGACGACCACAAAGATCCGTCGATTCACTGAGAGCCATCAGCCGGTTTCACAAGTGTGATCGGCGGTCATTGAAAGGAGAGACAAGGCACATGACTGATACCCAGCAAACGGTCTACGTAGTTGAGGACGATGAGGCGGTTCGTGATTCTCTTGAACTGCTGCTGAAATCCGATGGCAAGCCGGTCAAGACTTATGACAATGCCAACGCATTCCTCAAGGATTACTCCGAAAAAATGGCCGGCTGTATCGTACTGGATATCCGCATGCCGGGCATGGATGGTATGGAACTCCAGAAGAAACTGAATGAAAAGCACTCCATCCTGCCAATTATCTTCGTCACCGGGCACGGTGATGTCCCCATGGCCGTGGATGCCATGAAAGAGGGCGCGGTCGATTTCATTCAGAAACCCTATCGTGAAGAGGCCCTGCTCCAGAAAATCGAAGCCGCCCTGGAACAGGACAAGGAGCAGCGCAAAACTCTCGGTGAGAAGCAGGAAATCCTGCGCCGCGTGAAAAGCCTGACGCCCCGGGAACATGAAATCATGGACCGGATGATTGCCGGGCAGGCGAACAAGGTCATTGCCATCGAACTGGAGATCAGCCAGCGTACCGTGGAAATTCATCGCTCACGGGTGATGCATAAGATGGGCACGCATTCACTGGCACACCTGGTCCGTATGGTTCTGTCCGTAAAGGACCTTATCGACGCGCGCTGATTTGGCCGGCATCATGCATTCATCATCGTAACCGGCCGTACTTCTATGACAGATGCTGTCCTTGAGACAACAGACGTAACGGTTCTGCTCGTTGACGACAACCCGCAGAACCTCAAGGTTCTCTATGAGACCCTGAAAGACAAGGGTTATCGCCTGCTCATTGCCAACGATGGTGAAAAGGCGCTGGACCTTGCTCATCGCCATCAGCCGGAAGTGATCCTTCTCGACATCATGATGCCGGAACTTGACGGCTATCAGGTGTGTGAACGCCTCAAGGCAGACCCGGTTACGTCAGACAGCGCCGTGGTGTTTCTCTCCGCTCTGGATGATCTGCAGGCGAAAGTCCGGGGATTTTCCCTGGGAGGCGCTGACTACATCTCCAAGCCGTTCCAGGCCCAGGAGGTGATTGCCCGGGTGAAAACCCATGCCAGGGTAATCCGCCTTGAGCGGGCGCTTCAGGCCCGTAATCGCCAGCTTGAAAACGATCAGGCCCGCATACTCAATTCCATCAGCGAAGGTATTTACGGTCTCGACGCCAGGGGTACCATCGTGTTCGCCAATCCGGCGGCGGCGCTGATCATGCGCAGGCCTGTTGAAGAGTTGATTGGTGAGGGTTTTTTCGATCTCCATTTCCGCACCGCCGGCCACGGATGTGAGTCACTCCCTATCTATGCCACCTGTACCAAGGGTGTTGCGGAGAACCAGCGCGATATTGAGATGTTACGCGCAGATGGTTCACCGTTTCCGGTGGAGTATCGTGCGACACCGAAACTGGATGGTGATGAACTGCATGGCGCGGTTGTGGTCTTCCGTGACATCACTGCTGAGCTTGAAAGTGAGCGGGCGCTGGACGACGCCCGGCACATGGTTCAGGAGCAGCGTGAGCAGTTGGCCCACTTCTCCCGCCTGACCACCATGGGGGAGATGGCGGCCGGTGTGGCACATGAGGTTAACCAGCCACTGACGGCTATCACCAACTATGCCCGCGTTGCCAAGCGCGTGTTAGCCAAGGAAGCGCCGGACCACGAGTTGCTTGAGGAAACGCTGGAGAAGATCGAAGCCCAGTCACACCGCGCCAGTGAGGTGATCCGACGCATCCGGCGGTTTATGAAGAAGCCGGCTGCCGGAAAGGATGTGTTGTCGATTGCGGCGCTGTTGGAAGATACCCGCCAGTTCGCAGAAGTGGATATCCGCAACAACGAGGGCGGCGTCGAGATTTCGGTGGCCAATGACGTGCCGGATGTCCTTGCGGACCCGATTCAGGTACAGCAGGTTGCGTTGAACCTGATTCGTAATGCCTTGGAGTCCACTCGCAGCGCCCAATCGGAAAAGCCTGTGGAGGTAACCGTGGCGATGTCAGGCACTGGCTGTGTCCGTGTGGCGGTCACCGATCATGGTGTTGGCCTGCAGGACGATGCGGAAGAAAAGCTGTTCCTGCCGTTTTATACCACCAAGGAAGAAGGCATGGGGATTGGCTTGCCCATGTGTCGATCCCTGATCCAGGCCCAGGGCGGTGATATCGGGTTTGAGCGGCCCGAGCACGGTGGTGCGTGTTTCTTCTTTACCCTGCCGGTCGCCGGTGCCGTGGGTTCGCCCTGTGCGTCCACTGACGGCTCCGGAGAGCCGACAGAGTAACCTCTCTCCCCACTTAACTTTCCCAATGTATCTGGCCGCTCAGGTGGGGTGCGTTTCCGGACGCATTCAGTAGCTGATAAACCCAGCCGTCTTGCCCCACCTGCCAGTTGAGTTGTGCGGTTCCGGGAAGGAACAGCGGCTTCTTGAACTGGCAGGAGACGGATATCGCGTCCGGGCGCCAGCCGCTTTGCTGTTCCAGTAGTGCCAGCACTCGGGCCTTGCTCCACATGCCGTGGGCAATCGCCCGGGGGAAACCGAAGGCCTTTGCGGTCAGCGCGTGAAGGTGTATCGGGTTTCTGTCACCGGATACCCCCGCGTATTGCCGGCCAATGGATTCCGCGGCACTGATGTCGGTGGTCTCAGGGTAGTGGGGCAGTTCGGGAGGTTTATCGCCCGAGGCCTTTTTGCTTTTATCCGGCTGCCGGAACAGGTTGGTGCTCGTCTCTTCCCACACCAGCCTCCCTGCGGACCAGGCTTCGGTGACCAGATCGAACTCCAGGCCCCTCGACGTATTGTTCTGACCGTCCAGCCGTGCGGTGATGTCCAGCGTTTCCCCGGTGCCGATGGCTCGGTGCTGCGTGATGTTGTTGCGAAGGTGAACGAGCCCAAGCAGGGGCAGTGGGAAGTCTTTCTCGGTCAGCAGTTTCAGATGCAACGGAAACGCCAGGATGTGGGGCCAGGTGATGGGCACGTTAGCCTGTGTATCGAAGCCACATACCTTCCGGTAGCGTTTCAGGTTATCGTTGGCCGTACTGACACCGATTAATCGGGTGGACAGGCCGGGGATCCTGAGTTCGTCGCCGGATGGCTTGGTTTTCGGGAGTAGGGCCTTGCTGTAAAGCGACCATAGGCCGGGCGGGTGACGGTGGTAGATTGAAGTATCTGTCATATTGCTATCTCTCCTGGTACACCTGTGCGTCTGTGGCCTGATATGCTCTAATATAAGACTAAGGTCTCAGAGTCTGGCAAACCCGGCCAGTATGAGCATTGACCTGGCTTGCCAGCAAGGTTGTCCGGCCGGCCAAGCCGATTAATAAACAACTATAAAGCGGGATTTTATGCAGGAACTTCGCGATGCGGGTGTGATGTTGCGCCTGATTTATCAGGCCATGAAACGCAAAGGGATTGATACAGATGCCATTTTTGCCCGGCTGGGAGTGGATGAAGACTATGTCTACACCGAGCAGCTAAGAACACCTCACAGTGCCCAGTTGTATTTCTGGCAGGTGGTTGAGGATGTGTCGGGTGACTCCGACGCCGGCCTCCACCTGGGTCAGTTGTTACCGGCCTACAAGGGGCAGGTACTGGAATATCTGTTTCTGAGTAGCCCCACGTTTGGCGAGGGCCTGCGGCGGGCTCAGAACTATCAGCGCCTGTTGAGCGATGCTGCCAATACCGACTTCTTCATCGAGGGCGACGAGGCTTGCATGGTTCTGGATGCCGCTTCCAGCGAAGTCAGCCGTCTGCGGCACTTCAACGAATGTTTCGTGCAGGGCCTGATTACCTTTTTCAGATCGATCACCGATGACAGCTTCTATCCGTCGCGCATCGAGTTTGAGCATCAGCGTGAGCATGGCCAGGAGCATGTGATCGACGTGCTTGGCTGCGATGTCATATTTGGCGCCAAGGAAAACCGGCTGTATTTCCCTGCCACCCTGCTGTCCCATGCTTCACCCCATGCGGAACCGGAGTTGCTGGACCTCCATGAGCGGTTTGCCAGTGAGCAGGTGGCCCGTCTTGAGAAGAAAGACATCGTCGGACAGGTCGAGCGGATTGTTGCGGAACTGCTGGACAGCGGCGAGGTTACTCTGGATGCCGTGGCCGAGCGTCTTGGCATTAAGCCCCGAACCCTGCGTACCCGCCTGACTGAAGCAGAAACCAGCTTCAACCAGGTGCTGGCGGATTTCCGTTATCGCCTGGCGCGGCAGTTGCTGGCAACCACCGACGAATCCATTGACGAAATCGTTTATCTCACCGGCTTCTCGGAACCCAGTACTTTCTACCGGGCGTTCAAGCGTTGGTCGAGCATGACGCCTATCGAATACCGAAAGACCGCACAGGGAAAGGATGCCATGGTTGATGCCATGTAAGAGCCTTCTGAAAACCGAACTTTTTTCATGAAAAACGTTGACATGCAGGGCGGCCTCTTTATAATGCGCCCTCGTTGTCACCGAGCAGTCACACCCTTGATTGCGCCCGAGGTGGCGGCTCACGCGGAGCGGTAGTTCAGCTGGTTAGAATACCGGCCTGTCACGCCGGGGGTCGCGGGTTCGAGTCCCGTCCGCTCCGCCATTTTCCCTTCTTTGATTACCTCTTTTTGTTGTCATTCCCGATTCATCTCTCTGTAATATTGTCCATGCTATCGTTCTCCTGTTTGAAACTTGGGAGACGAACAATGTCCGATTACGAAGAAGAGCTGATGGATTGTCAGTTTGAAGACTATGATGATGACGATACTCTGGACGATGCCACTGAGTTGTAGTGGTGCTTTCAGGTTTTTAGAGAATACCTTTGGCAGCCTGCTCCGCCAGGTACTGTTTTCGATGTTCCCCCGGGCTGGTGTTGAACCAGCGACGCCACGCCTTATGAAATGCTGCCGGATTGGCAAAGCCCAATAGCCACGCAATTTCTGACAGCGATACCCGTGTTTCCCGTATGTACTCGATAGCCAGCTCCTTGCGGGTGTCGTCCACCAGTTCCCGAAATCCGGTGTTCTCCTCTGCCAATTGTCTTTGAAGTGTCCAGGGCGCGACGCCGAGCTTATGGGCGACGGTCATCAGGGTCGGAGTGCCGCCCTGTAGCAGGGGTGGGAGCTGGTCTTTCACCCGGTCAGCCGTGCTCCACCCGGCGCGGATACGTGACAGTTCCAGTGCGCACTGCCCTGACAGTGACTCGAACATGGCGGCCTGCGCCTGTAGCGAAGCGGCTTCCGCTATTCCCGGGGCCAGTCTGAGGCTGTTGCCTTCGGCACCGAACTTCACCGGGCACCCGAACCACTGTTCAAACACATCGTCGTAACCCTGGGAAGGGTACTCAATGCAGACCCGTTCAACGACCCGGTCGTGGCCGGTAATGAGCCTCAGGAATTGGGCCCAGGCTGCAAGGACCGAATCCACCACGAAGTAATTAAACACGTTGTAGGGTTTGATGGAGTAAAAATGCGCTTCACGGCCCTTGCCGGCTGTCCAGGGAACACCCCTGCTGTTGCGGCTGTTGAGTAGGGAATAATGAATCAGCGTGCTGATGGCTTCGCCAGCTGTGGCGGCAGATTGGGCGGCAAGCCCTGCGATACCCGCGTCCACGGGGCGAGACAGCTGGCCCATCGTCAGGCCGAGCGCGGGGTTGCCGGTGAGGGCGATAGCCGCCTGACCCATTCTCATGAACCGGGGGATGCTGATCCGGGCCGCAGGCGCTCCCAGTGCCTGTTCGTCCAGCCCAAACCGGCTCAGCAGGTCTGTGGGGTCCCGGCCTTCGGCCAGAAGTGCGCGGGCCATGACGGCGACGTACAGCACGCTGATATCGCCGAGGGGGTTTTTGTGTCTGGTGCTCGCTTTCATGATGCAGGTATTGTCCGACAAGTCGTTACAGGATATCAAACTGTTGTTTCGGGATATTGTTTGGGAAGGGTCGGATGGCTAATTTAGAGCCCATATCACTGCATTGCCGATCCAATAACAGGAGAGAGATCATGACCGAATCGACACCGGGCGTTAAACGTTACCCCAATTTGCTGGAGCCGTTGGATCTCGGGTTCACGCGTCTTCGCAATCGTACACTGATGGGGTCCATGCATACTGGCCTGGAAGAGGCGAAGAATGGTTTTGATCGGCTTGCCGCTTTCTACGCCGAACGTGCCCGTGGCGGTGCGGGTTTGATTGTGACTGGTGGTATTTCCCCGAATGTGGAAGGTGCGGTGTTCCAGCACGCGGCCAAGATGAACACCCAGGAAGAAGCGGACAAGCATCAGGTGATCACCCGCGCGGTGCATGAGGCCGACGGCAAGATCTGTATGCAGATTCTCCATGCCGGTCGCTACGCTTATCATCCGGAGCTGGTGGCCCCGTCCGCGATTCAGGCGCCCATCAACCCGATGAAGCCTAGAGAGCTGGACGAAGCGGGTATCGAAAAGCAGATTGAGGATTACGTCAACTGCGCGGCGCTCGCGCGGGAAGCCGGGTACGACGGCGTGGAGATCATGGGTTCGGAAGGTTACTTCATCAACCAGTTCATCGTGGCACATACAAACCATCGTACTGATCAGTGGGGTGGCGGCTACGAGAACCGCATTCGACTGCCGATCGAGATTGTTCGCCGGGTTCGCGAGCGCGTGGGCAGCGATTTCATCCTTATTTACCGTTTGTCGATGCTGGATCTTATCGAAGATGGCAGTACCTGGGATGAAGTGGTGCAATTGGCGAAAGAAATCGAGAAAGCCGGCGCAACCATTATCAACACCGGCATCGGCTGGCATGAAGCCCGTGTACCGACCATTGCTACCTCTGTGCCTCGAGGCGCGTTTACCAAGGTAACGGCGCGCCTGAAAGACGAGGTCAGCATTCCCCTGGTGACCACCAACCGCATCAACATGCCGGATGTTGCCGAGAAGATCCTCGCGGAAGGCGATGCTGATATGGTGTCCATGGCCCGTCCGTTCCTGGCGGATGCGGACCTTGTTCTGAAGGCTGCCGAAGACCGCGCGGATGAAATCAACACCTGCATCGGTTGCAACCAGGCCTGCCTGGATCATACCTTCAGCGGCAAGCTGACCTCTTGTCTGGTCAACCCCCGTGCCTGTCACGAAACTGAGCTGACCTACGTCAAAACCGCCGAGCCCAAAACGATCGCGGTGGTTGGGGCCGGCCCCGCAGGCCTGGCGTTTGCGACGGTAGCGGCGGAGCGTGGTCATAAAGTAACGCTGTTTGACGCCGGTAGCGAAGTGGGTGGTCAGTTCAACGTGGCCAAGCGGATACCGGGTAAGGAGGAGTTCTACGAAACCCTGCGTTATTTCCGGGTCATGCTGGACAAACACGGGGTGGACGTACGCCTGAACACCCGTGTGGATGTCGATGCCCTCAAGGCTGGTGGATACGACCATGTGGTGCTGGCCAGCGGCGTCAGCCCGCGCACGCCAGAGATTGAGGGAGTGGATCACCCCAGTGTCATTGGTTACCTGGATGCGCTGTTGGGTCGCAAGCCCGTAGGGCAGAAAGTGGCGGTGATTGGTGCCGGTGGCATCGGTTTCGACGTCTCGGAATTCATCGTCCACAAGGGCACCTCGGCGGCACTGGACCCCGAGCACTTCATGCGTGAATGGGGAGTGGACCTGAGCGTTGGTCATCGTGGCGGTATTCAGGGCATGGAGCCGGAGGTGCCGGAGCCGGCCCGCGAGGTGTACCTGTTGCAGCGCAAGGCATCGAAAGTCGGTAAAAACCTGGGCAAGACCACAGGCTGGATTCACCGCACTTCACTGAAGAATCGCCAGGTGCAGATGGTTCCGGGCGTGAGCTACCGCAAGATTGATGATGACGGGCTGCACATAACGGTGACCCCGAAAGGTGCCGAGCAGGGAGAGGATAGGGTATTACCGGTGGATACCATTGTTGTGTGTGCCGGCCAGGAGCCTTTGCGTGAGTTACAGAGTGGGCTTGAAGCCGCTGGAATGAAGGTGCACTTGATCGGTGGCGCCGACGTGGCCGCGGAACTGGATGCCAAGCGCGCGATCAATCAGGGCAGCCGCCTGGCAGCGGAGCTCTGAGTGCCACGGGCGTGCGGGCCCTGATCACAAAACGTTGCAGTTTTACTCTACCTTCAGAGGTTTGACCCGCTAGACTATTATCCGGAAGTCTGTCAGTTTGAAGCCGGCCCCGCGCACTGTGCAGGGCCGGTTTCTGGTGTCTGACGAAAAAACGGAACACTTTTGGTGTGTTTGTCGTGTAGCGGTCGGGTTTTTGGAGAGTGGGGAGTTAGCAATGGGGTCTGCCGACCAGGCAAGCGATGGTTATTCGGCGGTGTTTTTCATGGACGGCAGCGACGTGTCGCGCCAGATGCGTGCGTCTGAGTTCGGAGCCTTTCTTGATGGCTACGTTGGCCTGTCCGACCTGGCAGATACCGATGTAAAGGCCGTTTACGTATTGCTTGGCAGCGACCTTCTGGTGCGTTCGCTGGTTTTCTTCCGAATCTATTTTGATGAGGAAGGCAGGGCTGACAGCCATTGGAACTTGCCCGTAGAAAAACTGGCCCGCAAAGGTGCCAAGGGCCCGGATATGGGTGCTGGTCCGATTCGATTGGTGTGTCGCAGTCAATGCCCGAAGTCTGCCAGTGCCGAGGATTTCTGGGATCCTGATATGACCCCGGGAAGCAACCACTTCCAGGCCATTCGGCGCGCCGTGGATGCGAACACACTGAGGTTCCGCAAGGTGGAGCCCACGCCGGAAGAGGATATTCCTGTGTTGGGTGCCGAGTCCCGTTCCCAGGAAGAACCTGAGGTTTCCGCAGACCGGGTGCGGCTTGCCCGTGTTATCCGGGAACAGCGGCTTCGCATCAAAACCCTGCAAAGTGTTCATCGCGATGCGCTGTCTGATCTGCAGCGTGAAAACCGCCATGAGATGCAGGCCCTGCGTAATGAAACCGCCGAACTCCAGCAGAAGTATGAGCGCCAGAAACTCAGCAATGAACAGCTGAAAAAACGCCTTGCTGAGCGCAATGAGCAGTACCTGATGATGCAGGAGCAGATCGCCAGTGGTGAGGCCCGTAATGAGCGCGAGGGTGCTACGGCGGATGCCGAGGTGGTGTTGCTGCGAGAGCAACTGGAGCGCCGTCAGCGCGAACTGGAATTGAGGGACGAAAAGATCGTGGTGCTGGAGCAGGAAAACTATGACTTGCGACACCAGCCGCCAACCGAAAATTCAGTCATGGATCATCTGCAAAACCATTCGGTCTTCCTGGTGGCCTACCACGCCGGGGTAGGTCATATTACCCTGCCTTACGATGATATCGAGAGCTATTTCCGCAACCCTGTGGCCTACGCTGCTGAGCGTTGCGGGCTCAATGAGCCGGCCTATCGGCAATGGCTTGATCACTATGAACACCCGGTCTGCCATCATAAGCTTACCAACGGTAAACCCTGTGGTGAGCCCGTCATGCGCATCAGTCAGCCGGCTGAGTTTCGGGCAGAGGTGGATGATCGCTGCGAACAGCACCGGCCGAAGGACTCCAACTAACCTGCCTCTAGCGATTTCCTGCGGGATCTTTTTTCAGAATCGGGCCGTATTTCGTTACTATGGGTGCTGATACGCCCCCGGGTGATGAATCAGCTCCGCCCCGGCCCAACCCAGACACCCACAGGAAGCTACATGGATCAATTCAGAAACATTGGCGTGATTGGCCGCATGGGCAGCGTAAAGGTGGTCGAATCGCTGCGTCAGCTCAAACAGTATCTGGTGAGCAATAACTATCACGTGATCATTGAGGAAGACACCGCCAGCATGCTGCCTGGTCATGGTCTTCAGGTGGCCAGCAAGAAGCTGCTGGGTGAAATTTGTGACCTGGTTATTGTGGTGGGTGGTGATGGCAGTCTGCTGGGCGCTGCCCGGGAACTGGCCAAATCCAAGATTCCGCTGCTGGGTGTGAACCGTGGTCGTCTTGGTTTCCTGACCGATATTTCTCCGTCTGACCTGGAGGAACGGCTGGGCAAGGTCCTGCAGGGGAAATACATCGAAGAGACCCGTTTCCTGCTGGATGGGCACGTGGAGCGCAATGGCCAGCCGCTGGGCTTTGGAACCGCCCTGAATGACGTGGTGCTGCATCCCGGCAAATCGACCCGGATGATCGGGTTCGACCTCTACATCGACGGACATTTCGTATACAGCCAACGCTCGGATGGGCTTATCGTGGCTACGCCGACCGGGTCGACCGCCTATTCGTTATCGGCGGGCGGGCCGATCATGCATCCGAAACTCGATGCCGTCGTGCTGGTGCCCATGTTCCCGCACACGTTGAGCAGTCGCCCGATCGTGGTGGACGGCAAGAGCGAGATCAAGCTGGTGATCGGTGAAACAAACGAAACCTATCCGCAGATCAGTTTCGACGGGCAGATGAACATTGCCTGTGCCCCCGGCGACATCATCCGAATCACCAAGAAACCCTTCAAGATTCGCCTGATTCACCCCGCGGATCATAATTTTTACGCCACATGCCGGGACAAGCTGGGCTGGGCCAGTGAGATTGCAGCGAGCTAACAACATGCCAGGACAGGAAAGATCCGCGAGCCGCGGTTACGACATTATCGGCGATATTCACGGATGCGCTCATACCCTGGTGCGGCTACTGGACCAGATGGGCTATCGCAAGGTTAACGGTGTCTATGAACACCCCCGGCGCCAGGCCATATTCATTGGTGACATCATTGACCGCGGACCTCGTATCCGTGAGGCACTGCATCTGGTCAGGGACATGGTCGAGCACGGTTCCGCCCGCATCGTAATGGGAAATCACGAGTACAACGCCCTGGGCTACTGCACCCGTGCCCGCCCCGGCAGTGGCAAGACGTTCCTGCGGGAGCACAATGCCCGGCACGACCGGTTGATCCGAGAAACCCTCGAACAGTTCGAGCATTACCCCCACGAATGGAACGAGTTTCTGGAGTGGTTCTACACCATTCCCCTGTTTATCGATGAGCCGGATTTCCGGGCAGTACATGCGTGTTGGGACAGCGACCTGATCACCAAATTCAAGGAAAATCAGGGAGGTGCCTGTATCGATGACGAGTTCCTCCATGCGTCGGCGGCGATTGAGTCCTTCGCCGGCCAGGTCATGGATACCTTGCTGCGCGGCACGGATCTTCGCTTGCCGCCGGGCGTGAAGATTACCGGTAAAGACGGCTACGTCAGGGAGTTTTTCCGCACCAAGTTCTGGGCTGATAACCCGAAAACCTACGCCGACGTGGTGTTCCAGCCCGACCCCTTGCCGGAGGACGTCGCCTGCCGTGAGCTGACGGACGCTGAGCGAGGCCAGCTGATCAGCTATCCCGCTTCAGCGCCACCGGTGTTCGTGGGCCATTACTGGATGGAAGGCGAGCCGGCACCACTGAAACACAATGTGGCCTGCATCGACTTCAGTGCGGTCAAATACGGCAAGCTAGTGGCCTATCGCCTGGATGGCGAACGTACCCTGTCCCGTGACAAGTTCGTTTGGGTGGATGTGGAGAGGCCGGAGCAGCCGGACTATCCCACCAGCGAAGACAGCGTGGCGAGGTAACCTGTGTATCGCGTGAAACAAATTGATACCGACACAAACCTGGCTGGTTTCAGTCGTTGGCTGAAAGAGCAGGGGGTGGAGCACCGGATCACCGAGGAGGGTGGGTCACAGGTGCTGTGGCTGGAGAACCCTGAGCATACGGAGCCGGTGTTACAGGCCCTTGAGCGCTTCCTGAAGGAACCCGAGGTGCAGGACGCTGTCAATACGACAGCGCAATCGCCGGTGTTTGTCGGGGGGCGTTGGCAGCCGTCGCCACGCCACGCACCCATGGTGCTCGCCATGATTGCCCTGGCCGTATTGATGGCTTGGGTGACGGCCATGGGACAGAATCAGCTATCCACCCTGTTGATGTTCGTCGATCCGCGTTTCTATGATGTTGGTACCATGGCGGATCGAATCCAGGCGCTGTCTTCTACCTTGGCTGGTGGGCAGGTCTGGCGCCTGATCACGCCGGATTTCCTGCATTTCAGCTGGACCCATATCATCTTTAATTCCGTCATGTTGTGGTTCCTGGGCAGTCAGGTTGAGTGGTTCGATGGCCGTGCGCGGTTACTTGCCCTGTTCGTAGTGACCAGCCTGCTGTCCAACGGATTGCAGTACATCGTGAGTGGGCCTCTGTTTGGCGGTCTGTCTGGCGTTGTGTACGGCATTCTGGGTTATTGCTGGTTGAGCCAGCGACGCGTGCCCCGTTTCCAGTTCCCGCCTGCACTGGTGACGTTTGCCGTGGCCTGGATGGTGATTGGCTTTACGCCATTTACCGAAATGGTGGGGTTGGGGCAGATGGCAAATGAAGCCCACCTGGGAGGCTTTGTGGCTGGCCTTGCCCTGGCGGCCATTTTGCCGGTACCAAAAAAAGCCCCGCGAAACCGCGGGGCATGAAAAGAGCGTATAGCTCCTGATGAGAGAGACCAAATGAATACGACCTTCGTCATTTGGTGAGTTAATGATAATCATTATCGTTTATTGTTGTCAACGGGTTTCCTCACATTTTTTGCTAGCAAATGATTGGAGAACGAAATGACCTACGAAGAGCTGATCAAACGGCTGGACCCCGCTGTTTATCAGAGCCTCAAGCGCGCCCTTGAGCTGGGCAAGTGGCCGGATGGTCGTAAACTGAGTGACGAGCAGCGGTCGATCTGCATGGAGGCCGTTATTTATTACGAAGACCACCACAACACACCGATGGAAGAGCGGGTTGGTTACCTTGACCGCGGCGAAAAGGCGGGGACTGCGTGCGATCCCAGCGTGTCGCGCACAGCAGGGAAATCGTCAAACGGTACCGCTGGCTCAGATCAGTACTTTGAGGTGAAGTCTTGACCGCATTGGTTGATGTGACCGGTCGCCTGCGCAAGATGCCTGCAGAGGCCGGTGATCCGGTCAGCTATACCATCCGGGTGGGCGATACCCTCATCCCCCTTAATGAGATGGTCGGGTACACGTTGCAGTTTGATTTCGATGGCGTGATACGCTGCATCAACTGTGATCGTAAGACCAACAAGAGTTTCAGCCAGGGTTACTGCTATCCCTGTTTTCGCAAGTTGGCCGCCTGTGACAGCTGCATCATGAGCCCGGAAAAATGCCATTACCATGAGGGCACCTGCCGTGAGCCGGAGTGGGGAGAGACTCACTGCATGATTGAGCATGTGGTGTATCTGGCTAATTCGTCCGGTCTCAAGGTGGGCATAACCCGTGGTTCTCAGGTGCCAACTCGCTGGATAGACCAGGGTGCCGTCGATGCCATCCCGATGGTCAGGGTGGCTACCCGCCAGTTAGCGGGCTTTGTGGAAGTCGCTTGCAAGAAATACGTTGCGGACCGAACCAACTGGCGGGCCATGCTTAAAGGCGACGTGCCGGAGCTGGATCTGGTTGAAGAGCGTCGCCGCATGCTGGAGCTGGTCGCCGACGATTTGTCGGAATTGCGCGCCGCCCACGGTGAGAACAGTATCCGGGCTGTCGATGAAGACGGGGTGGCTCTGAGATATCCGGTCGAGGTATGGCCCCGGACGGTAAAAACTCATAATCTGGACAAGTCGCCCTCGGCGGACGGCGTGCTCCAGGGGATCAAGGGCCAATACCTGATCCTGGATACCGGTGTTATCAATATCCGTAAATACACCGGTTATGAAGTCCGCTTCCGGGTCTTCCCAAACCACTGAGCCCGGCCCAACGAATTCTGGAGAAAGTGAATGCGTACCAGTCAGCCACAGACCATTTTCCTCAAGGATTACCGCGTGCCCGCCTTTCTGGTGGACCATGTGGATCTGCGTTTTGAACTGTTTGAAGATGGGGCCAGGGTTCACTGTACCCTGGCCATGCGCCGGAATCCCGACAGCGATTCCTCGGACAAGAGCCTTGAACTTGACGGCGACAGCCTGACCACACTTGAATCGGTGAGCCTGGATGGCAACCCCCTGGAGGGCAGCGCCTACGAGGACCGTGACGACAAACTCACCCTTCATGAAGTGCCGGATCAGTTTAATCTGGGGGTCGTGACCTGGATCGAACCCCAGAACAACACGCGCCTGGAAGGCCTGTACAAATCGTCGGGTATGTTCTGTACTCAGTGTGAAGCCGAAGGCTTCCGCTGCATTACATACTTTCCTGACCGGCCCGATGTGATGGCCCGTTTCCGCACCCGTGTTGAGGCGGGTAAAACCCGTTATCCCATCCTGCTGTCCAACGGCAACGATGTTGAAAAGGGCGATCTGGCCGACGGCAGGCATTTTGTCACCTGGGAAGACCCATTCCCGAAGCCTTGCTACCTGTTTGCTCTGGTGGCCGGTGACCTCCTGGAGAAGCGGGACACCTTTAAGACAATGTCAGGTCGTGACATTGACCTGCGCATGTACGTTGAACCCCGCAACGCCGAGAAGTGCGACCACGCCATGGACTCCCTGAAACGCGCCATGCGCTGGGACGAGGAGGTGTATGGCCGCGAGTATGATCTGGATATTTTCATGATCGTCGCAGTGGACGACTTCAACATGGGCGCCATGGAGAACAAGGGGCTGAACATTTTCAACTCCTCGTGCGTACTGGCCAGCCAGGAAACCGCGACGGACATGGCGTTCCAGCGCATCGAGTCGATCGTGGCCCACGAGTATTTCCACAACTGGTCCGGTAATCGCGTGACCTGTCGCGACTGGTTCCAGCTTAGCCTGAAAGAAGGCTTCACGGTGTTTCGGGATTCCTGTTTTTCTGCCGATGTGGGTTCGCCCACTGTGAAGCGGATTGAGGATGCGACCATGCTTCGTACCGCTCAGTTCGCCGAGGATGCGGGGCCAATGGCGCACCCGGTTCGTCCGGAATCCTATATGGAGATCACGAACTTCTACACGCTGACCATCTACGAGAAAGGTTCGGAAGTGGTGGGCATGATCCATACGCTGCTGGGGCCCGATCTGTTCCGCAAGGGCAGTGACCTGTACTTTGAGCGGCATGACGGTCAGGCGGTGACAACAGACGACTTTGTCCGCGCCATGGAGGATGCCAGTGGTCGTGACCTGTCGCAGTTCCGTCTCTGGTACGAGCAGTCTGGCACGCCAGAGCTGACAGTGCGGGATGAGTTTGATGACGCTGCTGGCATCTATCGCCTGACCATCAAACAGTCGATTCCGGATACACCGGGACAGACCGATAAGAAGCCGCAGCACATCCCATTTGCCATCGGCCTTCTGGGTGCCGAGGGTGAGTCGTTGCCACTGAAGCTGGCTGCAGATGATGCCGATGCGCCAACGGACCGGGTCCTGGAGTTGACCGACGCCAGTCATACCTTCGAGTTCCACGGCTTGTCGGAGCGGCCAGTGCCTTCATTGTTGCGGGGGTTCTCGGCGCCGGTGCGGGTGTTCTACCCGTGGACACGGGAGCAGCTCACCTTCCTGATGAGCCATGACTCGGACGGTTTCAATCGCTGGGACGCGGGACAGCGCCTGGCGGTGGACGTCATCAACTCACTGGTGTCGTCCACCGATGGGAACGTGGACGCCGGCCTGGTTGAGGCGTATCGCAGCCTGTTGGCGGACTCGTCTCTGGATCAGGCGCTGGTTGCCAAAATGCTGCAACTGCCATCCGAAGCCTATCTGATCGAACTGGCTGATCAGCCCAACGTACCTGCCATCCACAGAGCCCGTGAACGCGTGCTTGCGCATCTGGCGAGATCGCTAAGGGACGAGCTTCTGGCCTGCTATCACCGCAACACCCTGAGCGGTCACTACGAGGTGACGCCGGAGGCCGTAGCGCGTCGAAGCTTGCGGAATACCGCCCTGGCCTGGCTCCTGCACATCGATGATGAAGAGGGCCGGACGCTGGCGACAAGCCAGTTTAACGAGGCCGATAACATGACGGATCGTATGGGAGCCCTTCGTGCCCTGGTGAACTCCGGTTACGAAAAAGAGCAGGAGCAGGCACTCGCAGACTTCTACCAGCAGTGGAAGGACGACCCCCAGGTGGTTGAGCAATGGTTCGCGGTGCAGTCGGGCAGTACCCGCACCGGAGGCTTGCGCAAAGTCCATGAACTGATGGAGCACCCGGCGTTCGACTGGAAGAACCCCAACAAGATCCGCTCGGTGATCGGGGTGTTTGCCGGCCAGAATCTCCCTGCCTTTCACGCAGAGGATGGAGCCGGTTATCAGTTCCTGGCGGAGCAGGTGCGAAAACTGGATGACAGTAACCCACAGATTGCGGCCAGGCTGGTGTCTCCGCTGACCCGCTGGCGCAAATTCGCGCCGGTTCACGGCGAGCAGATGAAATCGGCGCTGGAGACCGTTCGTGACAAGTCTGGATTGTCGCGGGATGTCTACGAGGTGGTTCACAAGAGCCTTGCCGGCCAATAGGGAAGCGAGATCGCTGGGGTATCCGTCTGCCGCAACGCGGGGCCTGTCACAGGCGGATACAAAATCGCACTTTCGGTCGATAGACAATATCGGCCAATCGGCTACTCTGTCAGGAGCCGATATTCCATGACAACACAATAAGAAAAGCCTTCTACAGGGCTTTCAGACAGGTTTAAGGTTAAAAAATGACATACAAGAACAATGTGATTTTGGGCAGTCTGTTTGCTCTTTCGGTTTTTGCCATGCCAGCCAATTCCGCCGTTTCCAGTAGTGAAGCCGCTCGACTGGGTCAGGATCTTACCCCGTTTGGCTCCGTGAAAGCCGGCAACGAGGCAGGCACCATTCCCGCGTGGACGGGTGGCCTCACCGAAGCCCCTACCGGATATGAGGGTAGTGGTCAGCACCATATCAACCCTTTCCCGGACGATGAGGTGTTATTCACCATCAGCGCGTCCAACATGGATCAGTATGACGAGTACCTGACCGACGGCCTCCGTGCCATGCTCGACACCTATCCGACGACCTTCCGTATTCCGGTCTACAAAAGCCGTCGCACACACGCGGTGCCGGATTGGGTTGCTGAAAACACCAGGGAAAATGCCGTAGATGCTGAGGTAGTGGGTAAAGGCGAGGGGATCGATGGCGCCTTTGCCGGTTATCCTTTCCCCATCCTGCACGGTAATAATGAGCAAAAAGCCTGGCAGGTAGTCTGGAATCACCTGACTCGCTGGCGTGGCGTTTCCGTAACCCGCCGTTCAAGCGAAGTGGCAGTGCAGCCGGATGGCGACTACTCCCTTGTGACCTCTCAGCAGGAAGCCTTCTTCAATTACTACAACCCTGAGGGTAGTGAAGAAGAACTCGATAACGTTATTTTCTATTATTTGTCGTTTACCCAGTCGCCACCTCGTCTTGCCGGTGGTGCCATCCTGATTCATGAAACTCTGAACCAGATTATCAACCCGCGTAATGGTTGGGGTTACAACGCCGGCCAGCGCCGTGTTCGTCGTGCACCCAACCTGGGCTATGACTCTCCGATTGCAGCCGCAGACAATCTGCGAACAGCCGATGACACCGATATCTTTAACGGTGCCCTGGACCGCTACAATTGGGAATATGAGGGTATGCGGGAGATCTACGTTCCCTACAACAATTACCGCATCGGTGAGCAGGGCACGCCTTACTCCGAAATCCTGGGTATTTCCCACCTGAATCCGGACCTTACCCGTTGGGAGCTCCATCGGGTGCATGTTGTGGAAGCGACCCTGAAGGAAGGGGAGCGCCATATTTACGGCAAGCGTCGCTTCTATGTGGATGCCGATAGCTGGAACACCTTGCTGCTGGACCAGTACGATGGCCGCGGTGAGCTCTGGCGCGTGACCATGGGTCTGGCGAAAAACTATTATGAATTGCCTGGCGTATGGACAGTGCTGGATGTGTACCATGACCTTCAGGCTCGTCGTTATCACGTGCTGGGCCTGGATACCGAAGAGGGTTCCACCCGTAAGTTTACCAACGACGTGCCCAACCGACGGTATTTCTCGCCGGCTTCCCTGCGTCGCAGGAGTGTGCGTTAACGTCTTGACTCGTTGTTGGAACACGATTTTCGCCAGAGACGGATGGCGACGGATATACCGGTGGTCGGAAGGTCACCGGTATATTCATAGTATTGGCCGGTGCGACCGGCAAAATCAGAGTGACACAGTTCAACACAACATATAGGCAATCTGAATGGCTACAAGGTTGATGTGCAAGACTCTGGGAGCGGCCTGTCTTGGACTATCCATGGCATTGTCCGCGCCCACGGTGTTTGCGCTTGCAGATATCATCGAAACCCCATCCCGGCCAACTGCGCTTGCGCCAGAGCATCTGCTCAATGATGTCGACACGGCGGGCGAACGAATCGTGGCAGCCGGTGTGCGTGGTCATATCATTTTTTCCGATGATGATGGTGAAAGTTGGGTGCAGGGTGAAGTTCCGGTATCCGTCACATTGACCGGCGTGGATTTTGGCACTGAACAGCATGGCTGGGCCGTTGGGCACAGTGGCGTTGTTCTCCATTCAGACGATGCGGGCGAAAACTGGGAGCTCCAGCTCACCGGTGTCCGGGCTGCTGAATTGGCGATTGAAAGTCGCCAGGAGCAGATCGACGAAATGGAGCAGAAACTGGAAGAAGCCCCGGAGGACGAGAAAGACGACCTCGATTGGGCGTTGGGCGATCTGTATTTCTCGCTGGAAAACCTGCAGGCGGATCTTGAAATCGGCCCGGTGAACCCGTTTCTGGATGTCTGGTTCGAAAATGAGAACCACGGTTTCGTTGTTGGTGCCTATGGCATGTTTTTGCGCACGACGGACGGCGGAAAGACCTGGAAAGACTGGGCGCCGAAGCTTGAGAATCCCAGCAGTTTTCACCTGAACAGCATTGGCCAGATCACTGGCGGTGGCCTGGTGATCGTCGGAGAGGCTGGGCAGATTTTCGTGTCCGTCGATGGCGGTGACAGCTGGGAGAGACGTGAGAGCCCCTATGAAGGCTCCCTGTTCGGAGCAATCGGAACCGGTAATGTGAATGAGATACTCGCATTCGGTTTGCGTGGGAACATCTTCTTTTCATCCGACCTGGGCAGAAGCTGGAAAGTGGTGCCCAGTGAGTCGGACGCAACCCTCAATGATGGCACGGTGTCCGAAGACGGCCGTATCACGTTGGTTGGCAATGGTGGCGCAGTGCTAATGAGCACCAACGGTGGAGATACCTTCCGTCCCTACTTCCGGGATGATCGGGAAGGGGTGATGGATATTGTCCCCGTATCGGGAACCAATCTGCTGATTGTGGGCGAGGGTGGCGTGAAGCACACCGACGCCCGCGGCAAGAATCTTCAATAACGCCCTGATGCGGCACCAACAGATAGAAAATTAGAGGGGCTTTTGAATGTCGAACCCGAAGCACGACAAGGGCGAGCATTACCTGACTACACCGAAGGCAGAACCGTTCCTGGAACGGCTGATCTTCAACAATCGGGCCATCATCCTGATTGCCTTTTTCTTCCTGACGCTGTTCCTTGGCTACAACGCGGTCAAGATTGAGCCGGATGCCAGTTTCGAGCGGATGATTCCGTTGGAGCATCCCTACATCGTCAATATGCTTGAGCACCGGGACGATCTGGAGAACCTGGGTAACTTTGTGCGTATCGCCGTGGAAGTGGAAGAGGGCGATATCTTCACAGCCGAGTATATGGAAACCCTGAAGCAGATCACCGATGAGGTGTTCTATCTCAACGGGGTGGACCGTTCCGGATTGAAATCACTCTGGACCTCCAACGTTCGCTGGGTTGAGGTGACTGAGCAAGGGTTCCAGGGCGGCACCGTGATCCCGGACGGTTACGATGGCTCCCGGGCCACCCTTGAACAGCTGCGTCAGAACGTACTCCGTTCGAACGAAGTAGGGCGCCTGATTTCCGACAACTTCCGTTCTACCATCGTGTACGCGCCGCTTTATGAGAACAACCCTGAAACTGGCGAGCCGCTGGACTACGGTGAGTTCTCGCGCCAGTTGGAAGAAAAGATCCGGGACAAGTACGAGGCGCAGAATCCGAACATTGAAATTCACATCGTCGGTTTCGCCAAGAAAGTGGGCGACCTCATTGAGGGTATTGGTTCCATTGCCTGGTTTGCGGGCATCACCATTGTCCTGACGACCCTGTTGCTGTTCGGGTACTCACGTTGCATTACCGGAACATTGGTTCCGGTGTTCACCTCCATCATCGCGGTGTTCCTGCAACTGGGCACATTGAGGCTGTTGGGGTATGGCCTGGACCCTTACTCGGTTCTGGTTCCGTTCCTCGTATTTGCCATCGGCATCAGTCATGGCGTTCAGATTGTGAATGCCATGGCGGTGGAAGCGGCGAAAGGGTTTGATTCCGTTACCGCGGCCCGCCTTGCGTTCCGGGCGCTCTATATCCCGGGCATGCTGGCTCTGATTTCAGATGCCTTCGGCTTCCTGACTCTGTTCTTCATCGAGATCGATGTTATCCGGGATCTGGCCGTTGCCGCCGGCATCGGTGTGGCGTTCGTCATTCTGACCAACCTGGTATTGCACGTATTGATCATGTCGTACCTTGGTATCTCCAAGGGCGGTGTTCGTCATGTGCAGAATCATGGTGAAAAGCAGGATCGCAAGTGGCGCGTCATGTCTTACTTCGCACATCCCGGTGTGGCACCGATTTCTCTGTTGATAGCGGTTATTGGCCTGGGGCTTGGCCTTTATTACAAGCAAGGCCTGAAAGTCGGTGACCTTGATCAGGGTGCGCCGGAGCTGCGGGCCGATTCCCGCTACAACAAGGACAATGCCTACATCATCGACAACTACTCAACGAGTGCCGATGTGTTGGTCGTGATGGTGAAAACCGAGGAAGAGCAGTGTACCCAGTACAACGTTCTCCGCGCCATGGACAACCTTCAGTGGGAGCTTCAGAACACGCCTGGCGTGCAGTCCTCGGCGTCTTTGGCCGATGTGTCCAAGATTGTTACCAAGGCACTGAACGAGGGTAACTGGAAGTGGTATGAGATTTCCCGCAACCAGACCATTATCAATGCCTCGATCCGTGAGGCGCCGGCAGGCCTGATCAATACCAATTGTGATCTGACACCGGTGCTTGTTTTCCTTGAGGATCACAAGGCAGAAACGCTGGAAACAGTCACCGAACGCGTTGAGGAGTTCGCCAGCAACAATAACAACGACGAATACACGTTCATGCTGGCCGCCGGTAATGCGGGCGTCGAAGCTGCCACGAACGATGTCATCTCAAGTGCGAAGAACATGATGTTGATCTTCGTCTACGGTGTGGTCGCGTCATTGTGCCTGCTGACGTTCCGTTCTATCCGTGCGGTTCTGTGTATTCTGATCCCACTGGGCCTGACGTCGATCCTGGCGGAGGCGATCATGGCGGTATCAGGCATTGGTATCAAGGTAGCGACGTTGCCGGTTATTGCGCTGGGCGTGGGTATTGGTGTCGACTACGGTATCTATATCTACAGCAAGCTCGAGAAGTTCCTGTTGGAGGGCAAGACACTCCAGGAAGCATACTTCGAGACCCTGAGATCTACTGGTAAGGCGGTTATCTTTACCGGTGTCACACTGGGTATCGGTGTGGTTACCTGGATCTTCTCGCCGATCAAGTTCCAGGCGGATATGGGGTTGTTGCTGTTCTTCATGTTCATCTGGAACATGGTGGGCTCTATCTGGCTGCTGCCGGCCCTGGCGCGTTTCCTCCTGCGCCCGGATCGAATGGTTGCCAAGGCCCGCGCGAACAAATAAGATTCGCGACCGCTTGATCAAAAAAGCCCGCTCTGCGGGCTTTTTTGTTTTTTTGCTCAAGTGGTTAGCGAGCTAACCCTTGCTTTATTTATATCGCAAAGTGGTCTATGTTTTAAGGCGAAAGTGAGGAGTGTCCGTTTCGTTACGCGGGCCCAAAAAAGCAATAATGAACAGATAAGGGAAAAGTCATGGCACTGAAACAGAAATTTTCCGCACTTGCAGTTGCAGCAGCGGTCAGCCTTGGAACCGCCTCGACAGCGGTTACCGCGCAGGAGCAGAAATTTGTCACCATCGGTACCGGGGGCGTAACCGGTGTGTACTATCCGGCTGGTGGTGCGATTTGTCGCCTGGTTAACATGGATCGTAAGGAACATGGTATTCGCTGCTCTGTAGAGAGCACCGGTGGTTCGGTCTATAACCTGAACGCGATTCGCCAGGGTGAGCTGGACCTGGCGGTAGCCCAGTCTGACTGGCAGTACCACGCCTACAACGGCACCAGCCAGTTCGAGGAAGACGGAAAGAACGAGAAGCTGCGTGCTGTATTCTCGCTGCACCCCGAGCCATTCACGGTGGTTGCCAGCAAGGGGTCTGGTATCAAGACGTTTGAAGATCTTGCAGGCAAGCGCGTGTCCGTCGGTAACCCCGGTTCCGGCCAGCGCGCCACAGCAGAAGTGCTGATGGACGAAATGGGCTGGACCATGGACAAGTTCTCGCTTCCGGCGGAACTGAAGGCTGCGGAGCAATCCCAGGCTCTGTGTGATGGCAATATTGATGCATTCTTCTACACCGTTGGGCACCCCTCCGGTGCGATCAAGGAAGCGACCACGTCCTGTGACAGTGTGATCGTCAGCGTCAATAACGAAGCGACCAAGAAGCTGGTTGCAGACAACCCATACTACCGTGAAGCGGTGATCCCGGGTGGTATGTATCGTGGTTCTGACGATGACGTGACCACGTTTGGTGTGGCGGCAACGTTTGTCTCGTCTACCGAGGTATCTGAGGACGTAGTGTACGAAGTGGTCAAGGCTGTATTCGAGAACTTTGACAGCTTCAAGCGCCTGCACCCTGCGTTTGCCAACCTGAAGAAAGAAGAAATGGTATCCGACGCGTTGAGTGCACCTCTGCACCCGGGCGCGGCGAAGTACTACAAAGAAGCCGGCCTGATCGACTGATCCTGTAACCGGTAAAACGACACCGCGGGCAGGCCTGCCCGCGGTGTTCTGATCTCCGACCCGCTATATTCTTACAGGACCCAGCTATGACCAATAGCGAACCGAGAGCCGGGGATACCATCGACAGCAAGAAGGTTGCAGAGGTTCTCCAAACCGAGACCGGTGGAAGGGCTGCGACCGGTACGGCTGCAAAGATTCTCTTTGTTGTCCCTCTGCTCTGGTCCCTCTTTCAGCTATGGATAGCGTCACCGCTCCCCTACATTGTTGAGTTCGGTGTTTTTAACTCGACGGAAGCAAGATCCATTCATCTCGCCTTTGCAGCGTTCCTCGCGTTTGCGGCTTATCCCATGATTCGTGGCAGGAATGTTGACCACGTACCGGTTTACGACTGGATTCTTGCCCTGGCTGCCGCTTTTGCAGCCTCTTATCTGTACCTGTTTTATGACCAGCTTGCGACGCGTCCGGGCTCGCCGATTACCCAGGACCTGATCATTGCACTTGGTGGTCTGGTACTGCTTCTGGAAGCAACTCGCCGCGCACTGGGGCTGCCGCTGACCATCGTTGCTGGTGTGTTCCTTATTTACGCGCTGGCCGGCCCCTATATGCCGGATGTGATTTCCCACAAGGGGGCCAGTCTGAGCAAGCTGTCTTCCCATATGTGGCTGGGTACGGAAGGCGTGTTTGGTGTCGCCCTTGGCGTGTCCACCAGTTTTGTCTTCCTGTTTGTGTTATTCGGTGCGCTGCTGGAACGGGCAGGGGCGGGCAACTACTTTATCCAGGTTGCCTACGCCATGCTCGGGCACATGCGCGGCGGTCCCGCCAAGGCCGCGGTGGTATCCAGTGGTCTGAGCGGTGTGATTTCAGGTTCGTCCATCGCCAACGTGGTGACAACCGGCACCTTTACCATCCCCCTGATGAAGCGGGTTGGTTTCCCCGCTACCAAGGCGGGTGCTGTTGAGGTAGCTGCATCCACTAACGGTCAGTTGACGCCTCCCATTATGGGCGCGGCAGCCTTCCTGATGGTTGAGTACGTGGGCATTTCCTACCTGGAAGTGATCAAACACGCCATCCTGCCAGCGCTGATCTCCTACGTGGCGTTGATTTACATCGTTCACCTTGAGGCCTGTAAGCTCAAGATGAAGGGTATTGAACGTCCGAATCGCCCGACTCTCGCGCAGCGTATGCTGAACTGGGTTGTGATCCTGATTGGCCTGAGTGCTCTCACGTTCATCGTGTATTACGGCATTGGATGGTTGAAGGTGGTTCTGGGCGAAGCCGCTGTGTGGGTTCTCGGGCCGCTTCTGCTGTTCATTTACATCGGGCTGGTCTGGTACTCCACCCGCTTTCCGGAACTGGCTCAGGACGATCCTGAATCCTCAATGGATACACTGCCTGACGTGGGGCCAACGGTTAAGACCGGCCTGTACTTCCTGTTGCCAGTGGTGGTCCTGGTCTGGTGCCTGACTGTTGAGCGGTTTTCGCCCCAGCTATCAGCATTCTGGGCCACGGTGTTTATGATTTTCATCGTGATCACTCAGCAGCCACTGAAAGCGTTTTTCCGCAAAAAAGGTCACTTCCTTGCGGAAACAAAAACCGGCCTCGTTGACCTCACCCTCTCGCTGGTAACTGGCGCGAGGAATATGGTTGGTATCGGTGTGGCGACTGCCACCGCCGGCATTGTGGTGGGCACGGTGACGCTGACAGGCATTGGCCTGGTGATGACCCAGTTTGTGGAGTTCATCTCCGGCGGCAACCTGTTGCTGATGCTGGTTTTCACAGCGATTATCAGTCTGATTCTGGGTATGGGGCTTCCTACGACCGCCAACTACATCGTGGTTTCCACCCTGATGGCCCCGGTTATCGTGACACTGGGTGCCCAGAACGGCTTGTTGGTGCCTTTGATTGCTGTCCACCTGTTCGTGTTCTATTTCGGCATACTGGCGGATGATACGCCGCCCGTGGGGCTGGCCGCCTACGCGGCGGCGGCTATATCAGGGGCGGACCCGATACGAACGGGTGTGCAGGGCTTCACGTACGATATTCGGACAGCGATTCTGCCCTTCATGTTCATCTTCAACACCCAGTTGTTGTTGATTGGCCTGACGGGTTGGGTGGATTTGCTGGTGACGGTTGCCAGTGCGGTGACGGCCATGCTGGTCTTCTCGGCGGCCACTCAGGGTTACTGGTTTACCAAGAGCTACAAGTGGGAGTCGGCTCTGCTGCTGCTGATCACGTTTACCCTGTTCCGTCCAGGTTATTGGTGGGACATGGTCTACCCGGCAACGCAGGACAGGCCGGGTACCGAAGTGATTGAGCATATTGAAAATGTGCCCGCAGGCGAGTCCCTGGTAGTGCAGGCATCGGGCATGTCCCTGAGTGGTGACGAGGTTTCCACTTATCTCAGTCTGGAGCTACCCGCAGCGGAATCCCCGGAGGCGAGACTGGCGAGCGCTGGCCTTGAGCTGTCGCGTCAGGACGACACGATGGTGGTGGATTTCGTTGGCTATGGTAGCCAGGCAGAGAACGCCGGCGTCAGCTTCGGCTGGACCATTGATGCCGTGCAGGTTGAGAATGAGCGCCCGCCGAAGGAACTTATGTTCATTCCCGCGCTTATACTGCTTGGTCTTGTCGCGTTCGGCCAATTGCGGCGACGCACACCCGAAGAGGCCAGCGCCTACGGCTGACTCTTTTCCCCTTAAAAGCCCGGCATTAACCTGCCGGGCTTTTTTCTGTTAAACTCCTGCGCGCAACGGTCCGCGGTTTGTATCGCGGCCAACCGTCAACATGTGGTCTTTGGTACGGATCACCTCTGAGTCCCTAGGAGCCTACTATGCCTGTTGTTACCCTGCCGGATGGCAGTCACCGCAGTTTTGCCGAATCTGTTACCGTTCACGATGTTGCCGCAGACATCGGTGCCGGGCTTGCCAAGGCCGCCATTGCCGGCCGTGTAAATGGCCAACTGGTCGATACCAGCTTCCCGATTGAAGAAGACGCTGAGCTTGCCATTGTCACCGAGCGTGATGAAGACGGCGTCGACATTATCCGCCACTCCACCGCACATCTCCTGGCCATGGCGGTCAAGGAACTGTTTCCTTCCGCTCAGGTGACTATTGGTCCGGTTGTGGACAACGGGTTCTATTACGATTTCAAATTCGATCGGCCGTTCACCAATGAAGATCTGAGCCGGATCGAAAAGCGCATGGAAGAGCTGGCCAAGCAGGATATTCCGGTGTCCCGATCGGTCATGTCCCGTGACGAAGCTGTCCGTCTGTTTGATGAGATGGGCGAGGAATACAAGGTTCGAATCATTGAGGATATTCCCGGTGAGGAAGATCTGTCCTTCTACCGCCAGGGTGACTTTATCGATCTGTGTCGTGGCCCTCACGTGCCCAACACCGGCAAGCTCAAGGCCTTCAAGCTGACCAAGGTTGCCGGCGCCTACTGGCGCGGTGATACCAGCAACGAGCAGTTGCAGAGGGTGTATGGCACTGCCTGGGGCAACAAGAAAGACCTGAAGGCCTATCTGCATCGCCTGGAAGAGGCCGAGAAGCGCGACCACCGCAAGATCGGCAAGAAATTGAGCCTGTTCCACATGCAGGAAGAGGCCCCGGGCATGGTGTTCTGGCATCCGGATGGCTGGTCCCTGTATCAGGAGATCGAGCAGTACATGCGCCGCAAGCAGCATGAGCATGGTTACCAGGAGATCAAGACGCCGCAGGTGGTTTCCAGGGCGCTTTGGGAAAAGTCAGGGCACTGGGACAAGTTCAAGGACGACATGTTTACCACGGAGTCCGAGAAGCACGATTACGCCATCAAGCCGATGAACTGTCCTTGCCATGTGCAGGTTTTCAACCAGGGCCTGAAAAGCTACAAGGACCTGCCTCTGCGTCTGGCCGAGTTCGGTTCCTGTCACCGTAACGAGGCGTCTGGTGCCTTGCATGGTTTGATGCGGGTTCGCGGATTTACCCAGGACGATGCCCACATATTCTGCGAAGAGGATGCCATTCAGCAGGAAGTGTCTGACTTTATCGGCATGCTCCACGAGATTTATGCGGATTTCGGGTTTACGGAGATTCTTTACAAGCTCTCAACCCGTCCTGAAAAGCGGGTTGGCTCGGACGAAGTCTGGGACAAAGCGGAAGCCGCGCTGGAAGAAGCATTGAACCGGGAAGGCGTTGATTGGGAGCTTTTGCCGGGTGAGGGCGCCTTTTATGGCCCGAAAATCGAGTTTTCGCTGAAAGACTGCATCGGACGGGTGTGGCAATGTGGTACCATTCAGGTCGATTTTTCCATGCCGGGACGGCTGGGTGCCCAATATGTGGCAGATAACTCCGAGCGCAAGACGCCGGTGATGTTGCACAGGGCGGTTCTTGGTTCGTTCGAGCGCTTTATTGGTATCCTCATCGAGGAATACGAGGGCGCTTTCCCGACATGGCTTGCGCCAACGCAGATCGCGGTGCTGAATATTACCGACAATCAGCGGGATTATTGCCAGAATCTTGCGAAAAAGTGGGATTCCCTTGGCTATAGGGTTAATGCTGACTTGAGAAACGAGAAGATCGGCTTTAAAATCCGCGAGCATACTATTAACAAAGTTCCCTTCCTTGTTGTTATCGGCGACAAAGAAGTTGAAAACAACGCCGTTGCGGTGAGAACCCGCAAGGGTGAGGATCTGGGAACTTTATCGCTGGAAGCGTTTGAGCAGCTGATGGCTGACGAAATCAATCGCAAAGGCAGAACCAAAACGGAGATCTGATTATTAAACAGCGAGCGAATCGGGGGCGCACTCCAAAAGCGCCGATCAACGAGAACATTGACGCAACTGAAGTCCGTCTGATCGATGCCGAAGGCAATCAGGTCGGTGTCGTACCGATTGAAGATGCACTCAAGCAGGCTGAAGAAGCGTCTCTTGACCTGGTTCAGGTTACGGATTCCGATCCGATCGTCTGTAAGATAATGGACTACGGCAAGAAAATCTTCGATGAGAAGAAGGCCAAAGCGGCTGCCAAGAAAAAGCAGAAGCAGACGCAGGTCAAAGAGCTTAAGTTCCGGCCAGGAACTGAAGAAGGGGATTATCAGGTCAAACTACGCAACCTGGTACGTTTCCTTGAAAACGGGGACCGCGGCAAAATCACTATCCGCTTCCGTGGGCGTGAGATGGCACACCAGGAAATTGGTATGAAGCTCATGAACAGGATCGAAGTGGATATTGAAGAGCTTGCCCAGGTAGAACAGCGGCCGAAAATGGAAGGCCGCCAGATGACCATGGTAGTGGCCCCCCGTAAAAAGAAGTGAACCTGATCCGGTGCTGATCCCCCGCGGTCGCGGGGGATTTGTCGTTCAGGGGCACATTGATATCACTTAAAAACAGAATGCGGAGTTTTAAAAATGCCCAAGATGAAAACCAAAAGCGGGGCCACCAAGCGGTTCAAGAAGACCGCTACTGGCTTTAAGCATAAGCAGTCCTTCACCAGTCATATCTTGACCAAGAAGAGCCCGAAGCGTAAGCGTCAGCTCCGTGGTACCAAGTTGATTGCCAAGTCCGATGTGGCTTCAATCAAACGTATGACGGCGTGCTGATTCAGCCGCTAGCCATTTCTTTTTAGGTTTAAAGGTAGAAGGATTAACGTATGCCTCGCGTAAAACGTGGTGTGGTTGCACGCCGTCGTCATAAAAAGATTCTCAGTCAGGCCAAGGGTTATTACGGAGCGCGTAGCCGCGTCTTCCGCGTAGCCAAACAGGCGGTTATCAAGGCCGGTCAGTACGCTTACCGTGACCGTCGTAACCGTAAGCGCTCGTTCCGCGCACTGTGGATTGCCCGTATCAATGCTGGCGCCCGTGCCAACGGCCTGTCTTACAGCCGTCTGATTGCTGGCCTGAAGAAGGCCAATGTTGAGATCGACCGTAAAGTTCTGGCCGACCTGGCCATGAACGAGCAGCAGGCGTTTACCGCTGTTGTTGAGAAGGCCAAAGCGTCTCTGTGATCGCTTAGCTCTTTCATCGGTTAACCGATCGATTCAGGCGTCTCCATGGGTTCATGAAGACGCCTTCTGATAGGGGAAGGGCGCGCTCTTCCCCTATTTTTGTTTAGAGTGATTCCATTTCTGGATTGGAGCAGGGTCAATGGAAAACCTGGATCAACTCGTTCAGGACGGCCTGGCGGCGGTTGAAAGTGCCGACAGTTTGCAGGCACTGGATCAGATTCGTGTTGAATACCTTGGCAAGAAGGGTGTGATCACCCAGCAGGCGAAGACACTGGGTAAGCTGTCTGCGGAAGAACGTCCCGCCGCCGGCCAGAAGATCAACGACGCCAAGGGGCAGGTGGAGCAGGCTATCAACGCCCGCCGTACAGACCTTGAGCGCGCCGCCATCGAGCAAAAACTCGCCAGTGAATCCATTGATGTGACGCTTCCCGGGCGAGGCCAGGATCTGGGTGGTTTGCATCCGGTTACCCGCACCCTTCAGCGTATTGAGCAATTTTTCTCCCGCGCGGGCTATACCGTGGAGCAGGGGCCGGAAATCGAAGACGACTATCACAACTTCGAAGCTCTCAACATTCCCGGCCACCATCCGGCCCGTGCCATGCATGACACGTTTTACTTCAATCCCGGCACATTGCTGCGAACCCACACCTCACCGGTTCAGATTCGCACCATGGAAGATGGCAAGCCACCTTTTCGGATGATTTGCCCCGGCCGCGTCTACCGCTGCGACTCGGATATGACCCACACTCCCATGTTTCACCAGGTGGAAGGGTTGTTGGTCGAGAAAGACGTGAGCTTTGCGGACTTGAAGAGCACCGTTGAGGAATTCCTGCGGGTATTCTTCGAGCGCGACCTGGAAGTGCGATTCCGCCCGTCCTATTTCCCGTTCACGGAGCCGTCCGCCGAGGTGGATATCGAATGGGGGCGCGAAGAGGATGGCAGCATCAAATGGCTGGAAGTGATGGGCTGCGGCATGGTTCACCCCAAAGTATTCGAGCATTGCGGTATCGATGCCGAGGAATATCGTGGCTTTGCGTTTGGTCTGGGCGTAGAGCGCCTTGCCATGCTTCGCTATGGCGTGAATGACCTGCGCATGTTCTTTGAGAACGACCTCCGCTTTCTGCGGCAGTTCCGTTGAACACGCCATCAAGGTAAACGAACTAACAGGCAACACCGCATCAGGACAAGGCAGATACCATGAAATTCAGTGAACAGTGGCTACGCGAATGGGTCAATCCGGCGAATGATACCCAGGCATTGATGGATCAGATCACCATGGCGGGTCTGGAAGTTGACGGATTTGAGCCGGTAGCCGGCAAGTTCAGTGGCATTGTTGTGGGTGAGGTTGTGTCGGTATCGCCTCATCCCGATGCGGATAAGCTTCGGGTTTGTCAGGTCAGTGATGGTGCTCAAACGGTACAGGTGGTTTGCGGTGCGCCCAACGTGCGCGACGGCCTGAAGGTGCCGTTTGCCGTCGTCGGAGCGGTGTTGCCGGGCGACTTCAAGATCAAGAAGGCCAAGCTGCGTGGGCAACCTTCGGAAGGAATGCTGTGCTCAGAGTCAGAGCTTGGCCTTTCGGACAGCCATGACGGCCTGATGGAGTTGCCGGACGATGCGCCGGTAGGCCAGGAGCTGAGTGAGTTTCTCAAGTTGAACGACGTCACCATCGATGTGGATCTGACGCCGAATCGCAGTGATTGCCTGTCGATCAAAGGGATCGCCCGGGAAGTCGGGGTACTGAACAGCCTTGTGGTTGAGGGGCCGGAAATTCTCCCCGTGGAAGCAGTGCACTCAGAGGTGCCTGACATCGCCGTGAAAGACCCCGAAGGCTGCCCCCGGTATCTGGGGAGAATCCTGCGCAACGTGGACCTTAGCATTGAATCCCCACTGTGGATGCAGGAAAAGCTTCGCCGCTCCGGGATCCGCTCTATCGACGCTGCGGTGGATGTTACCAACTATGTGATGCTTGAACTGGGTCAGCCCCTACACGCCTTTGACCGTGAGGAAATAGAGGGTGGCATTGTTGTGCGCCGGGCAATGCAGGGTGAAAAGTTGGTATTGCTGGATGGACAGGAAGTGGAACTGACCCCGGATACCCTGGTTATCGCGGATCACGCCAAGCCGATAGCGATTGCCGGTGTGATGGGTGGCGAGCATTCCGGAGTGAGTGAGCGAACCCGCGACCTGATCCTTGAGGCTGCCTATTTTGATCCGATTACTCTGGCGGGTAAGGCGCGCCACTATGGCCTTCACACGGACGCTTCACATAGGTTCGAGCGTGGCGTGGACTACGAGCTTGCCCGCGATGCCATGGAGCGTGCAACGGCATTGTTGATGTCCATCGTGGGTGGCGAGCCTGGGGATATTGTCGAGGTTGTCAGCAAGCAGGACTTGCCTGAAGACCGCACGGTGGACCTTCGGGAGACACGTGTTGCCGACGTGTTGGGGCTGGAGATCGACCGCACTACGGTGGAAGAAATTCTGACCCGTCTGGGCCTTCATATCGATAAGCTGCTGAAGGATGGCTGGCGGGTACACGTGCCGAGTTTCCGCCCGGATATCAGTATCGAAGAGGATCTGATCGAAGAAATTGGACGGATATACGGTTACAACAACCTGCCGGTCACGGAACCCACGGGATCACTCGGCCTTCGCCCGCAGGAAGAGGCCGTCCGCCCGGTATCGGCTATCCAGAACTATTTCGTGACGTGTGGATACCAGGAAGCGATTACCTACAGCTTTGTAGACCCGAAGGTTCAGGGCCTGATTGATCCAGAGCGGGAAGGCATTGCGCTGGCAAACCCGATTTCGTCGGATCTGTCTGTCATGCGCACGAGCCTCTGGAGCGGACTGCTGAAAACCGTGGCTTACAATCAGAACCGTCAGCAACCTCGAATTCGGCTGTTCGAAACCGGGCTCCGTTTCGTGAAAGACGGCGACCGGATTGATCAGCAGCCCATGCTCGCTGGGGTGATCGCAGGTGGGCAATTGCCAGAGAATTGGGCAAACGGTCGCAGAAACGCCGATTTCTTTGACGTAAAAGGAGAGCTGGAGAGTCTGTTCCAGCTCCTTGGTATCGAGGTTCAGTTCCTTGCCAGTCAGCATCCCGCATTGCACCCGGGCCAGACGGCGGAGTTGATGCGGGACGGAGAACATGTAGGCTGGCTGGGCACATTGCACCCACAAGTGCAGAAAAAACTGGAACTTAATGGCACGATTCTGATGTTTGAGCTATTCTTGAATTCGGTCGTTTCTGGATATGTGCCTAATTTCAAAGATATTTCAAAATTCCCAGAAGTTCGGCGGGATTTGGCTATTATTATCGGAAGCGACGTGGGGTTTGCAGACGTCGAGCGTGTAGCGAAAAAGCACGCCGGGGAGCACCTCACGGCTTTGCGTGCGTTTGATGTTTATGAAGGTGAAAGCCTGGGTGAAGGCAACCGAAGCCTCGCTCTCAGCCTGTTCTGGCAGCATCCCGAGCGCACACTAAATGAAGAAGAGGTGCATTCGCTCTTCAACGGTGTGATTGACGCACTGCGCGAAGAGTTGGGGGCAACACTGAGGAGTTAGCAGATGGCGGCTTTGACGAAAGCGGAGATGGCAGAGCGGTTGTACGAGGAGTTGGGTCTCAACAAACGTGAAGCCAAGGAAATGGTGGAAGCTTTTTTCGACGAGATCAGAGGCGCTCTCAGCCACAACGAACAGGTGAAGTTGTCGGGATTTGGTAACTTTGATCTGCGTGACAAGAAACAGCGGCCGGGACGGAACCCGAAGACCGGTGAGGAAATTCCGATCAGTGCACGGCGTGTTGTTACGTTCCGCCCGGGACAAAAACTAAAACAGAAAGTAGAAGCGTATGCTGGAACCCAGTCATAACAACGAATTACCCACGATACCGGGGAAGCGTTATTTCACCATTGGTGAAGTTGCCGAACTTTGTGCTGTAAAAGCGCACGTGCTCAGATACTGGGAGCAAGAGTTCCCTCAGCTTTCTCCGGTCAAGCGCCGTGGCAACCGCCGCTACTATCAGCGTGCCGATGTCATTACCATCCGCCAGATCCGCAGCCTGTTGTATGATCAGGGCTACACCATTGGCGGGGCCAAGCAGAAGCTCAGCAGCCACGAGGTGAAAGACGATACCTCCCAGTACAAGCAGCTGATCCGGCAGATGATTACCGAACTGGAAGATGTTCTCGACGTGCTCAATACGCCGGTGAAGTGAGACGTTTTTGAAGCTGAAAGCCGAAGGTTCGCCTTCGGCTTTTTTGTTGGTGGCAGTCGCCGAAATGAACAAATAGGTCGTATAGTTGACCGACACTCACACCGGAGAATAACAGCATGATTGGATACGTAACGATTGGCGTCAGTGATATGTCCCGAGCCAAGGCCTTTTACTCGGAACTGTTGGGAGATATCGGCGCTAGGGTCCTTCTGGATATGGGCCGCATTGCGTTTATTGGGGAGAGTATGAAGGCGCCGATGCTGGCCGTGTGCACTCCCTACGATGGCGAACCCAATCAGCCGGGCAATGGCAATATGGTCGCCATTCACCCAGGGTCCAAGGAGGCGGTAGATGCCCACTACAAGCGAGCGTTGGAGTTGGGTGCGAGCTGTGACGGCGAGCCTGGCCAGCGGATCCCTGATCAGTTCTATGGCGCCTACGTGAGAGACCTGGACGGTAACAAGCTGGCCTTCTTCCACTTTGGCTAGCAGTCGTCTGTGAAAACAACAAAGCCCGGGCCTTTCGGCCCGGGCTTTGTGTAGGGAATTTGGTCGGGACGGTAGGATTTGAACCTACGACCCCTTGCACCCCATGCAAGTGCGCTACCAAGCTGCGCTACGCCCCGAAATTGCCAGTGGCCAGAGAGAAACTTGAGAGATATCTCAGTGGCTTAGCGGGAGCGAAGTCTACACCAGCCTCGGATAAAAATAAACATCCAATCGCCGAATTCTTCGGGCATTTCTATCGCAGTTTGGTTTCTCGAAGCTGACGAATAAACTCCGGCGGATCGAAGCTGTCCGGGGTAGCGTTCGGCCAGTAGGTATCAAACACTCTTTCACCGGTCTCTCCTTCCAGAAGGGCACCCGGCTCCAGAAAGGGAAACAGGTCCATATAGGAATGGGTTTCCGTCTTGGAGGTGCGGCGGATGATGTGTTCCGGCCCAAGTTCGGAGGGGTGCTTGAGCCCTGACGCCTCAAGCAGGTTCATCAAGGCTTCCAGGGTGTTCTTGTGATAGTTGTAAACACGCTGGCTCTTATCCTGAACATCAAGCTTTTGGCTTCGCCTTGGGTCTTGGGTTGCAACACCGCTGGGGCATTTTCCTGTATGGCAACTGAGCGCCTGTATGCAGCCGAGAGAGAACATGTAGCCCCTTGCCGCGTTACACCAGTCTGCCCCCAGGGCCAGGGTCCGGGCTATGTTGAATGCTGAGGTGATCTTGCCCGCAGCGCCAATGGCAATGTGTTCGCGCAGGTTGGTGCCCACGAGTGTGTTGTGTACCAGCAACAGGGCCTCCGTCATGGGTGTTCCAATACGGTTGATGAACTCCAGAGGAGCCGCGCCGGTGCCGCCTTCACCGCCATCCACAACGATGAAATCGGGTGTTTTTCCTGTCTCCAGCATGGCCTTGACGATGGCGAACCACTCCCAGGGATGGCCTATAGCCAGTTTGAAGCCCACCGGTTTGCCGCCCGATAGCTCACGGAGTTTCTCCAGAAACTCGAGAAATTCCCTGGGTGTAGAGAACGCTGAATGGCTTGCCGGGGAAACGACATCCTTGCCAGCTTCGACGCCGCGGGCCTCGGCAATTTCCGGTGTCACTTTCTCGCCGGGAAGAATGCCCCCATGTCCAGGTTTGGCACCCTGGGATAGTTTGACCTCTATCATTTTTACCTGGTCGAGAGTGGCATTGCGGGCGAACCTCTCTTCGTTGAAAGTGCCGTCTTCGTTGCGACATCCGAAGTATCCGGAACCAATTTCCCAGACCAGATCTCCGCCCGGTTCCCGGTGATAGCGGGATATGGAGCCTTCGCCGGTATCGTGATAGAAGTTCCCCATTTTTGCGCCAGCATTGAGGCTCAGGATGGCATTGGCCGACAACGAGCCAAAACTCATCGCCGAGATGTTGAAGACGCTGGCGTTATAGGGCTTGGCGCACTGTTTGCCAATCACGATCCGGAAGTCAGCGTCTTTCAGTGCAGAAGGCTGGAGGGAATGGTTGATCCACTCAAAACCCTCGTCATACATACCTAACTGTGAGCCGAAAGGGCGCTTGTCGAGTACGTTCTTGGCTCGCTGGTAAACGATGGTGCGCTGTTCACGTGAAAAGGGGCGTTCGTCGGTGTCGGACTGGATGAAGTACTGGCGTATTTCCGGGCCAATCGATTCAAGAAAATATCGAAAATGGGCGAGGATGGGGTAATTTCGGCTAACAGTGCGTTTACGCTGAAGCAGATCCCATGTGCCGGTTGCCGCCAATCCCCCGAGCAGGACGGGGACGACATAAAACCAGCCCCCCCAGATGGTACTGGCCAGTAGAGAAACGATAAAGCCGGTCAGGCTCAGCGCATAAAGCGTATATCGGAAGGGGAAGGTTTCGGTTTTAGCCATAAACTCCTCTGAGTGGATGTGTAGTATGTTTGCAGAATATTAACAGTATAAGTGCGGGAGATACGTTCCCGTATGGCAAGACGGATCAAGGAGTAATTTGTACGAACACTGAAATATTGGTCTAAGATTGTTTTCAGGGCGTAAGTTGTCCGTTCTTTGATGTTTTGAACTCAAAGCAATAAGATGGCGAGCTTGTAACGTTTGCATCCGAATATTGAAAAGATTTTCACCAACAGGAGGCTCAAAACGTGGGCGACGTTGTAAAAGACGAGTACCAAACGGATTACGTCGCAGGCCAGGATAATATTAATCCGTTTGGCCTGGACCTACACGCGCCAGTTTTTCCGATTACGGCAATAATCGTTGTTGCGTTTGTAATCGGGACGCTGATTTTCCCGGGAGAGGCGAAGGAGCTCCTCGACGGCGCCAAATGGTGGACCATCGCACAATTTGACTGGTTTTTCCTGATCAGTGCCAACATTTTTGTCGTTGTCTCCCTTGCTCTTATATTCATGCCCGTTGGCAAAATCCGCATCGGCGGGATGGACGCCAAGCCAGAATTTTCGACGATGTCGTGGTTTGCCATGCTCTTTGCAGCAGGTATGGGTATCGGTCTCATGTTCTGGGCCGTCGCCGAGCCAGTCGCCTACTACACAGGCTGGTATGAAACGCCGCTCGGCGTTGAGGCCAATACGGCCGAGGGCGCGCGGTTGGCCATGGGTGCGACCATGTATCACTGGGGTCTGCATCCCTGGGCAATCTACGCGATTGTGGCTCTGTCTCTGGCGTTTTTCGCCTACAACAAGAACATGCCGCTGACCATTCGCTCTGCGTTCTTCCCACTGCTCCGTGATAGGGTTTGGGGCTGGCCCGGTCATATCATTGATATCCTGGCGGTGGTGGCAACCATTTTTGGTCTCGCCACGTCTCTTGGTTTTGGTGCGCAACAGGCTGCTTCCGGCCTGGATTACCTGTTCGGGATTTCGTCAGGTATCAATGTGCAGATGGCGATCATTACCGGCGTGACGGCCGTAGCCCTGATTTCGGTGCTGCGTGGTCTCGACGGTGGTGTAAAGATTCTGAGTAACCTCAACATGTCGCTGGCCGGTATTTTGTTGTTTTTCATCATCTTCGCCGGTCCGACCATGACCATCTTTGAAACCATCTGGGTAACCTCATCGAGTTACGTTGGTAACGCCCTGACACTGAGCAATCCGTTTGGTCGCGAAGACCAGGCCTGGTTCCACGGCTGGACAGTCTTCTACTGGGCCTGGTGGATTTCCTGGTCACCGTTCGTTGGTATGTTTATCGCCCGCGTGTCCAAGGGTCGTACGGTTCGTGAGTTCGTGACAGCGGTGCTGATCGTACCAACCGTTATTACCGTGGTCTGGATGAGCGCATTTGGTGGTTCCGCACTGGAGCAGATCCAGGACGGTGTTGGTGCTCTGGCTGAGAATGGCTTGACGGATGTGTCCCTGGCAATGTTCCAGATGTTCGCTAACCTACCGTTCGTTGCCATCTCATCCTTCGTGGGTATCGTGCTGGTGCTGGTGTTCTTCGTGACATCTTCTGATTCCGGTTCGTTGGTCGTCGACAGCATTACCGCGGGTGGTAAAACCGACGCGCCGACAGCTCAGCGTGTGTTCTGGGTGGTAATGGAAGGTGCCATTGCCGCAGCACTGATTTTCGGTGGCGGTGAAGACGCACTGGGCGCTATCCAGGCGGCTGCCATTACGGCAGGACTGCCGTTTACAGCAGTATTGCTGGTCATGACCTGGGGGCTGCTGAAAGGCCTCACCCATGAGCGCAAGCTGCTGATTGCCGAAGGTAAGCTCTGAGAAGTGTGAGAAAGTAAAAAAACCGGGGTTCGCCCCGGTTTTTTTGTGCCTGCTATTTGAAGGTCAGGTTTTGGACGTGAAGGTATCCATGGCGAATGCGGCTCTTTCTTCCGGGGTGAAGTGCGTCCTTCGGAGGGCTTCGATCTGCCTCAGGCGCGGCAACAGACCGCGACCATTAGCCATCTGGATGGCCAGGCCGGGGCGGGCGTTCAGCTCAAGCAGCAAAGGCCCTTCGTTTGCGTCCACGACCAGATCGACACCCATATATCCCAGCCCGGTTGCCTCGTAGCATCGTGATGCCATTACCAGCATTTCCTGCCAGTCATCAATCACCAGGTTCTCCAGGGCGAGGCCTGTATCGGGATGCAGGGTGATCGGTCGATTGAACTGTACCGCATTCAGGCTGTGGCCATTGGCGATATTGAGTCCAACACCTACGGCACCCTGGTGTAGATTAGCCTTGCCATCTGAAGCGGTTGTAGCCAGCCGAAGCATTGCCATCACGGGGTAGCCCTGAAAAACGACGATGCGGATATCCGGTACACCCTGGAAGGAATACTTGGCGAGTGATGGAATCGATTCCACCAGGTTCTCGACAATGGCGACGTCGGGCGTGCCGGCCAGCGAGTAGAGCCCGGCAAGAATGTTGGACAGGTGGCGCTCAAGGTGGCTCGAGGATACCCGCGAGCCCGAGGCCTTGACGTAATCGTTATCGTCCCGGCCGGTAATCACGGTAATCCCTTTACCTCCGGAACCCTTGGCCGGTTTGATGGCAAAGCCGTCCAGGTCCTCTGCCATTTCCCGGAAATGGGAGATTTCGTGTTGCTGACGCACCACCTGCAGCAGCCTGGGGGTGCGAACATCGTATTCGGCAACCACCAGCTTGGTTTTGAGTTTGTTGTCCACCAAGGGGTATGAAGAACGGCTATTGTACCGCGCAATGTAGTCCACATTGCGCCGGTTCATGTTCAGCATGCCCAGTTGGTTCAGCTTGAAGGGCGAAATCCAGCCCATCAGTTATACGCCTTCATCGGATAAAAACGACGGAGCTCTGTGAGCTTGTAGCCCGTGTACTGTCCCATCAGCAGGATCAGCCCCAAAACCACGAAATGAAGTTCCGGGAAATTAAACGTCAGGTGGCTCGCCAGGGGCGCGCTCATAATCAGAAATGCGCAGACTGCCACAAACAAACTACCGGCTCCCTGAACAAACACCTCCCGGGCGCCTTCCTCTTCCCAGAGTATGGACATGCGCTCTATCGTCCAGGCGATAATCACCATGGGGAAGAAGGTAACCGTCATCCCCGTGTTGAAGCCCATTTGATAACCCGCAATGCTCAGCCCGGCCGTGATAAAGATCACGAGAATGATCAGCGCGGATATTCGCGAGACCAGCAGCAGGTTAAGGCTCGACAGGTAGCCACGCATGAGCAGGCCAATGGCCACCACGGAAATAAAGGCTATCAGCCCCGGAATCAGTGTCGTCTGCACAAAGGCCACGGCGATCAGTATCGGCATGAACGTGCCGGACGTTCGTATGCCGACGACAATTCGCATAAAGGCCACCACGAGCGCCCCAAGGGGAAGCAGCAGAAGCATTCTGAACATGCTTTGCTCTTCAATGGGGAGCTGGTAAAGACTCAGGAAGCCGAGGCCATTCTCGCTGGACTGAGCCTGCGCCAATTGCAGTGCCGGGATGGTTTGCCGAAGCATGGAAAAGCTAACGTCTGAATTGTCACCGCCGACAATATCCAGCAGGGAAGCTGCAGCCTGTCGCCACAGCAAGACATGTTCCGGAAGCCCCTGTTCCGCTGTGCGGGGGTTGAAGGTCAGCCATCGGGAACCGTCATAGATCTGCAGGAATGGACGAAGTTGCTGGCGTCGCCTGGCATCTTCCAGGGCCAGGCCGTCTGCCGTTCGAGCGGGAATGCCTGCATGATTGAGCATCCGGGTCAGCAGATCAATGTAGTTTGCTTCGGACACGAGCAGGGTGGTGTTCTGGGCGCCCTGGTCCGGTTGGAGCAGTTTAATCAGTTCCCGGGTCATGCTCTCAGGCGTGCTGGAGCGTTCAGCGGCCTGTTGCAACAACTCTTCCACGGCTGTTGCCTGAGGTTCTTCCCAGAAGACCGGTTCAGGTTTGGGCGGTCGTTTGGGCTGGCTGCCCAGGGCTCTGTCATCAGGTATCAGTTGAACCTTGAAGTAGAGCGTCTGGGGGCCGCTAACGTTGCGCTTTGACCACTCAGCCCGGCGTTCACCGGAGTCATCCACGATGGAAAAACCGTAACCGGGAGATGCAGCCTGCTCCGAAATAATGCGGAATTGGGGTGGCTGATCGGGGATGTTCAGGCTGGCGAGTACGGGTTCTCCGGTGCCATCGAAGTCCACTCGGGCCTCAACCATCCAGACCGGCTTTTGCTCCCCCGTAAACCAGGGAATGCCGAGCTCGACGTGCCGCCAAGTGGCTATCGAAATTCCAGCCGCAATAAGAAGGAGGATGGCGAAAAAAAACGGAATGCGTGAGCGGCTACTCAAGGTTGGTCCCCATTTTCTTCGGCTGGCAGTTTGTCGGGCAGTTCGGTGGCGAACTCCTTGCCCACATCAATCAACATGACGTCCCTCAAAATGTTGCGGCCAACCAGCACCGTGTGTGAGAGGTGCTCTCGGTTGGTCAGTGTAAACTCAGCCTGTTGCCGGTGGTTGCCAATCATGAACTGCAACTCCACCACCACACGGCGTTCCGATTCATCGGTGCTGGACTGGATAATCCTGACCCGGCGTGAGATTTCCCGTTCCAGCGTTACCATGTCTTCGGAGTCAGGTACCGGCACGTCAAACCTTACCCAGTTGTTCCCATCCCGTTCAAACCGCGTGATGTTTCGGGCATCCAATGAAGAGGTTTCGGCCCCGCTGTCAATGCGAGCATCGTAAATCAGGCCGGGGCCAGCAAGGTAGAATTTCTCCAACTCTCCAACAACAACCTTGCCCTTGAGTCGGTCGGCCCTTCCATCGCTTTTGGAACCAGACTGCCCCGCTGTGCAGGCCTGCTGTTTGGGGGTGGGAGGGCAGGCGGGTTTTTCGACCTGTTCGGTGATGGCGTCGAGGATGGTTTTCGTGGATTCCTCATTCAGCCGGGTCAGCGCCTGGAAATTCTCATCCGTCCGGTTCTCAAGGCGAACGACCTGTTCACCCTGATTAATAACGGAGGTATTCAGCGCGTCAAGATCCTGCTTCGGCACCATAAAGTAACGATCCGCAGTGCAGCCGGTGATGAGTGATACCACAAGGCCGGCCGCGGCCAACTTTCCAAACTCTGAACGTATAGACAAGATCCGAAACCCCTGAATCCACGACTTTGATACTTTAATTACAGAGTGCTGCAAGGATAATTCGGGTGTGCTAGAACAGCCACTTGTAATCACAGGCCGGCAGTATACAACAACATAACTGTTGAGTCGGTTTACAGATCATTAACGGCGGGTATTATTTTTTCCCGGATGTCCGGGAAAGGAAGTGGTTTTGAGCAAGAACTTCTTCGGAACGAAGGTATTCCTGCACCACAGGGGAGCAGTTCAGGTAAAACAGCAGCAGTTCTCTCTGGACATCCTGATCCTGAATGCGGGAAGCGAAGTGAATCAGATCGCGGATGGATTCGTCCCCATTGTTCTGAAAGGTTCTGCCGTAGCGCCCCTTCAGGATGCCAGTCAGTCTTTCCAGGTGGAATTCCCCAGTGTGGGTCATATGGGGAAGAATGCGAAAACCACCGTGGCTGGCTTGAGCGCCAGGCCTACGGTATTCACGGCCTTCCACGTCCGAACACCCGGAATGGGAGAATTCAGATCCCAATTTTCTCCATAGCTCTTTGAGCATGTTGAATTCCTGTCCCTTATACTGCTCCTGGACCTTGGCACCCGGCAGCAAACCAGCCATTCTGTCGGCAAACAGGCCACATTCACCGTTTTAGATGATATTACGTTCCGAGTCCAGAGCCGGATGCCTTGGGTCGGGAAATTTGCCAATTGGTCCACTAGAACCAGTGAATGGCAAACCTTTGACGTGAGTCCGAACAAAAAGGTTCCACGAATACGGTAAACTGTTGTTCTATCGTAATGTTTGAGTCAGTCATTTAGAGGAGATCGGGGTGCCCGAGGCAATCATCGATATAGTGGGGCGTAGGCCGGAAACCGTCACTTTGCTGATTATGTTGGTGCTAGCGCTGTGCTGTCTGGTGTTTTCAATGGTTAAGGGGGGCCGTGCCAGATCCGCACTCCGGGAGCTTGAGTACACGCGGGCGATGGACGAACAGCGCCTCCATCAGCTTGAAGCTGCTCTCGAAAACGGCAAAACCGAGGCAGAGCAGGCGAGCCGGGACACCGAACACTGGCGACAGCGTGCGGCAACGCTGGAAAATCGGGTGGCCGGGCTGGAATCCGAAAGTAAGGCGCGGCTGGATCGCATAGAACAACTCGAAACCGAGAGGAAGTCCCAGCAGCAGCGAGCCGATGAGCTCTCCCGCGAGCTTGGCGACGCCAGGGTTGCCCAGCGCGAGCAGGAAGTAACGCTGGACAAGGAGCGCCGTGCAACCACGGAGAAACTGGAGTTACTGGAACGAAATCGTGATGCGTTGAAACAGGAGTTCGAAAATCTTGCGAATCGTATTTTCGAGCAGAAGAGCGAGCGCTTCAGCCAGCAGACCCGCACCAGCATCGACACCCTGCTGAACCCATTCCGGGATCAACTCCAGGATTTCCGTAAACGGGTAGAGGATGTCTATACCACCGAAACTCGGGATCGACAGGCATTAAGGAGTGAGATCAAATCCCTGCAGGAACTGAACCGCCAGATCACCGAAGAAGCTTCCAACCTCACGAAGGCGCTTAAAGGAGACAAGAAAATCCAGGGCAACTGGGGCGAGCTGATTCTGGAGCGCGTCCTCGAGCGCTCCGGTTTGCGCAAGGGTATTGAGTATGAAACCCAGGGCAGCTACCGAGATGATGACAACCAGTTGCTGCGCCCCGATGTCATCGTTCATTTGCCGGACAGCCGAAACCTGGTGGTGGATTCGAAGGTGTCCCTGCTGGCCTACCAGCAGTGGGCAACGGAAGAGGATGAGACTGCCAGGGAAGAAGCTCTTCGCCAGCACGTTGAGGCGGTGCGTAATCATATTCGCGCCCTGAGCGAGAAAGATTACAGCCAGCTTCACGGCCTGCACTCTCCGGATTTCGTGTTTCTTTTCATGCCCATTGAACCGGCGTTTGTGGCTGCATTTCAGCAGGACGAGAACCTATTCGCAGAAGCATTCGAGCGAAAGATTATTGTGGTTACACCGACGACATTGCTTGCGACCTTGCGAACCATTGAAAATATCTGGCGATACGAGCGTCAAAGCCAGAATGCGCGTAGGATTGCCGACCGTGCCAGTGCGGTGTACGACAAGCTTCGGGTTTTTGTAGAAGCGATGGAAAAGCTGGGCAGCCAGTTGCACACCGCGCAGGGAACCTATGATTCGGCGATGAATACGCTCACCCGTGGTCGCGGCAACCTTATCTCGCAAGCCAATCGCTTTGTGGAGTTGGGCGTTCGTGTTAAAAAAGAACTCCCGAAAGCGATTTTGGATCAAGCCGAAGTGGACGCCGATGGTGTGGATGACACCAGCGATCCGGTCGGGCCCACGGTGGACGAAGACGCCGCCCGGGATAATCAGCAGGAGTAAACAAGATGGTGAAGATAACCCGAGTCGGGCGTCGTTCAGTCAGTGGTTTTATGTTGGCATCCCTACTGATGGCCGGTCAGGTTAGTGCCCTTGAGCCTGAACACGAGACCCGTCGATTAATGCTTGCCACTGAAGAGGCCGTTTCCTCAGAGAGCTGGGGTGAAGCGGGTGAGTACCTGAACCGTCTCCAGCAACTGGAGGGAGAGAAACCGGCGAACTATTTCTATTTTCGCGGCCGCGTGATGCTGGAATCTGATCACTACAATGAGGCACAAGCAGCGTTGGAAAAGTACGTCAGTCTGGCGGGCAGTGAAGGCGAGCACTACACCGATGCGCTCAAACTGATAACCAATGTCGAAAAAGCCCGCCAGCAAGAGGGCGCAAGTGCCAAGAAAAATGGCTCTATTGATCCGGAGCCAGTGGCCATTATCGAGCCTGCAAGCGAGCAGTCACTGGGGAAACTCCGGGAACTCTATCTGGCGGATTCGAACGCCGACGCGCTGGTGATTCATGCCAATACGCTCCTGGACGTTGCTGGTTGGCGTGAAGATCAGAGGATCGTAAGGCTGGACCGTCCTGCCGATGTGTCGTACAGGATTGAGAGGCTGAACGACACTATCAGTATCCAGGAGTCCCGACGTGAGTCCGGTGGTCGTGTTGTCAAAACGACCGAGTCCATGGGCGTTTTCGGAGTCAATCCTCAGATTGAATGGAATTGCGAGAGTTCAACCGCCAGTTGCTGGATTTACGACCCACGAGATGGCTCGCGGTTGATGAAACTCAGCCCGGATCGCGAACGGGCCGAGGAAATTGCCCGCACCCTTGGCCGGCTGATTCGCACCATGCAGAGCCCCAGTCAATCCTGAAGCTGACCCCGTTCGCCTTCGCGGTAAGCACCGGGAGTGACTCCTGTCCACTTCTTGAAGGCGCGGTGAAACGTTGAGGGTTCGGTGAATCCGACCCGAAACGCAATGTCATTGATCGGCAGGTCTGGCCGGGACAGGTAATAGATGGCCATGTCCCGGCGTAGTAGGTCCTTGATCTCCTGGAAGGAGGTGTTTTCCTGCTTCAGCCGTCGGCGAAGAGTCTGGGGGCTGGTGTGAAGCTCTGTGGCAATCCATTCGAAGTCGGGCAGGGATCTCGCAAAATCCCGGCCAATCAGCGCGCGGATACGTCCGGTGAAGGTGTTGCTTTCGTCCGGGCGTGACAGCAGGTCGGCCGGTGAGGTTTTCAGGAACTGCCGCATTTCCGGCTTGTCGCGTATCACCGGAGCCTGCAGAAAACGCTTGTCGAACGTCAGGGCGGTTTCGCTGGCTTCGAACGACAGTGGGCAATGGAAGATATGCCGGTATTCGTCGCCATGGGGCGGCCTGGGGTAACTGAATTCCGCCTTAAGCAGCTCCACCGGTTGCCCGATCAACCAACTGCCAAGACGATGCCAGATGACCAGTATGCTTTCCCGGAAAAAATGCATCGGGTCGTGGATATCCCCTTCGATCACCGTTACCAGCCGGGCAGTCCTGTCGTCCACTTCCAGTTTCATGGTGACCATGGGCTCGAACAGGCGGCAAAAATCAAACGCCTGGCGATAGACCGCCTCAAGATTGGGGCAGTCGATAACCAGCGCGCACATGGTGGCGAACGTGCCGGTGCGGCAGCGGCGTGGCCCCAACCCCATGAACTCATCGTCCATTGCGTTCCAGGCAGCCTGCATCAGCCGGCTGTACTGGGTGCTGCTCACCCGGGCCATTTCGATCTTCAGCAGGTCCGGTGAAATTCCGGCCTCGCGCAGCATTGTATGGGTATCAATCCCCGCTCTTTCGGCCCCAACCAATGCGGCTTCCACGAAGTGCCTGGAAACGGTGAGTTCCGACATATCATCCTTTATCCTTATTGAACGAAGCCCATCATAAAACCCCTTGGGTACAATGCAACCATCACTCTCGCGCCGCACTGGAAGAAATAGCCAATTGGAATGATGGAACCGGCAGTTGGCCCCGCGGGGAAAACAGGGCAGCATCAGGGTTGTCCAAAAATAGAGAAGGAGGTTTGCATGCCCGGCCCACTGAGCAACCTGAAGGTTCTGGATTTCAGTACATTGCTGCCAGGCCCCTACGCTACCATGCTGCTGGCGGATATGGGCGCGGATGTATTGCGGGTGGAGGCCCCTGGCCGCCTGGACCTGACCCGAGTGATGCCGCCGCTGGAAGATGGCGTCAGTACGTCCCACACCTTCCTCAATCGGGGTAAGCGCTCCCTTGGGCTGGATTTGAAGCAAGAGGACAGTGCCGACCTGGTCAAGCAGCTGGTGACAGAGTACGACGTGGTGGTTGAACAGTTTCGACCCGGCGTTATGGACCGGCTTGGGATTGGTTATGAAACCCTCAAGGCCATCAACCCCAATCTTATTTACTGCGCGATTACCGGTTACGGTCAGACTGGCCCCTACAAGGATCGGGCAGGGCATGATATCAACTACCTTTCACTGGCCGGAGTTTCCAGCCATTGCGGTCGCCGGGAAGCTGGGCCACCACCGATGGGTATCCAGGTTGCCGATGTGGCAGGCGGCTCACATCATGCCGTTATGGGGATACTGGCGGCTGTGATTCACCGCCAGCAAACAGGAGAGGGGCAGTTTATCGATATCAGCATGACCGACGCCGCCTTTGCCCTCAATACGATGGCCGGTGCTGCAGCCTTGGCGGGAGGGCAGGAACAGAAGCCGGAAAGCTCCATGCTCAACGGCGGCACCTTCTACGACTACTACCAGACCAGCGACGGCCGATGGTTGTCTGTGGGTAGCCTGGAGCCCCAGTTTTCCGACCGGCTTTGTGATGCCCTGGGTATCCCCGACATGAAGAGCTTTGCCTTGAGCCAGAACCCTGAGCACCAGCAGGCCATCCGGGAGGCGTTGAAGTCCAACATTGCACAAAAAACGTTGGCACAATGGCAGGACGTATTTGCGAACGTTGATGCGTGCGTGGAGCCGGTGCTGACCATTACCGAGGCAGCCGAACATCCTCAGCTGAAAGCGCGCGGCATGGTTATTGATGTGGCAAAAGGTAACGGGGGGGGCCAAAAGCAGATCGGCCACCCGATAAAATTCAGTGCCACGCCCTGTGAGAGCCGTTATATCGGCCGGACACTGGGGGCCGACAACGGCGATTTCTGAGACGCCCAGACAAAAACTGAATCGTTCGTCAGTCCTTAGCTAAATAACGGGTTGTCTGCTAATTTGTGATAGTGAGTCATCTTTGGCTTACCCATAACAATCACAATGGACGAATCACTATGAAATCGCTTCGCAAACCTTTCAGGAGCGCAGACAAAAGCGCGTTGAAAGCGGCCGGGGTAGCGCTGGCCAGCAGCTTTCTGATTGCAGGATGTTTCGACGGAAGCAGTTCTTCTTCCGACTCCGATAGCTCGGTGAACGAACAGCTTTTCCCGGCGGACGGTACATTTGAGGCAACTATAAGGAGGACTACGAACGGAGTTCCGCACGTGAAAGCGGACAATCTCGCATCTGCGGCGTTTGGTGCGGGCTACGCTCAAACTCAGGACAACGTATGCCTGCTTGCAGAGGCCATTGTCAAAGCCAGAAGTGAGCGTGCGAAATATTTTGGCCCTGGGCCGGACGACATTAACGTTATCAACGACTTCAGCTACAAAGCACAGAAGATTCTCAGCGGGGCAGAAGAGGAATATCCCAATCTGAGTGCGGAAACCCGTGCCATGATTGAGGGCTTCGCGGCTGGTTATAATCAATACGTGAACGAAACCGCTCCAGGAGACTTGCCGAGCGAGTGTCGTGATCAACCCTGGGTGAAGGAAATTACTCCGGTAGACCTGTTCGCTCACTATCGCATCGTTGGCCAGTATGCCAGTGGCGCACTGTTTGCCACGGGAGCCGTATTTGTTGCTGTACCCGATGGCGAGTCGCCTCTGCCGACGCCGGTTGCAAGCGTAACTGGCACTGAGGGCAAAGAACAGGAGAGTGACCTGAAGCGTATGGTGGCGAACGCTCACATAGGCGCCTCAAGCCAGACCGATTTTCAGGATATCGGCCTTGGCAGTAATGCGTGGGGCATTGGTGGCGATATGTCGGAGCAGGGCAAGGGTGCTTTGCTGGCCAATCCACATTTCCCCTACACGGGACATCGTAGGCTTTACCAGGTTCAGTTGACCGTGCCTGGGTATCTGAACACCAACGGCGCAGGTTTGTTGGGGACGGCCATCCCATTGATCAACTTCAATGAGAATCTGGCCTGGTCTCATACTGTAACCACCAGTCGCCGGTTCACGCTTTACGAACTCACGCTCAAGGACGGTGACAACTTCACCTACATAAAGGATGGTGAGGAAAAACCGATCACCTCTGAGACCTATCAGATTGAGGTAAACACTGGAGGGCCGGCACCGTTGGTGCTGGAGAAAACCTTCTACTTCTCTGAGTATGGCCCGATGCTGGCAGCGGACGCTGTCACTGGCGGGGCTCTCCCGGCCTGGGGAGCCAACGGAACGGCATATACCTACCGCGATGCCAATGCCGGTACGGAAAAACTGCTGGATACCTGGTTGCAGATGAGCAGAGCATCCAACCTGGATGAGTTTCAGGCCGTCTTTGAAAACTGCGGAACAACGTTCTGGACCAACACCACCTATGCTGACGATCAGGGTAACGCCTATTACATTGACAGCAGTTCGGTGCCAAATCTCTCGGGTGCCGCGCTTGCGGTGGTGGACTTCAAGCGTTCGGTGAATGCCGGGTACAACCAGTTGTTCAACAATGGCTTGACCCTGCTGGATGGCAGTAAGTCCCGTGATGACTGGGTTGAAGGGGAGTGTGACGGTCTCGTACCGTTCGAGCAGCGTCCCCAGATGGTCCGTACGGATTGGGTTCAGAACTCCAATGACAGCTATTGGTCGACCAACCCGGATCAGTTCCTGACGGGCTTCTCGCCGCTCTTTGGCTCTGAGGAAACGCCGCTTAACCCGCGGACTCGCATCGGGATCTCAATGCTGAAGAATCCTATGGATGCCGGTTTTGCGGATCGAGCACCGGCGGGGCAGGATGGAAAGTTCGGGGCTATTGATCTCATCGAAGTAATCTACAACAACCGTACCTGGTACACGGATATGTTCCTGACAGAGCTCAGGTCTCGATGCACAACGATCGGAGCGACCCCCGTTAACCTGTCCGCCGGAGGTGCACGCACCGTCGATACGGCATGTGACGTGCTGCAGAGCTGGGACGGTGTTTACAACACCGACAGTATCGGTGCTCATGTCTTCAGAGTGTTTATCGCCAATTACCGGGATGACTTCGGGACGGATCTGACTGTGCCGTTCGACGCAGCCGATCCTATCGCGACACCGTCGACTCCCTCGGCAGCGAATGCTGGAACCGCTGACGATACGATGTTGATTGCGCTGGCGGATGGTCTGGAAGCGCTTGATTCTGTCAATATTGCCTACGACTCACCTCTGGGAGACGTTCAGTACTACCAGCCCACAGGTGGTGTTCCACCAGGCGGCGCACCAACAACTCTCGGTAACCCGTTTCCGTGGCATGGCGGGGATGGCTCCATTGACGGTGCTTTTAACGCTATTGGAGTAGTGACGAGCCAAGTAGCTGAGGACACTGTCTTTCCGCGGATCGCTCCAGAAGTCATCTCCAATACGGCAGGCCTCTCCGACCAGTCGGGTGAAGGATGGCAGATGGCTAGAGGCACAAGCTGGCACTTCGGTTTGGAGTTTACTGACCAGGGGCCGGTAGCATACGGGCTGACCAGCTATTCCCAGTCTTCCGATGCGGACTCGACCCACTTCAATGACCAAAGCCTGCGGTATTCTGAAGAGGATTATCGCCAGTTCTGGTTTAACGAGGCGGACATCGAGGCCAACCTCTTGGCCAATGGAGAAATAACAATCACCAATTGATGGTGATTGCAAAGAAAGGTAGGTCGTACGAGCGCGGGCAGAGTGACTTTGCCCGCGCTTTTTTTGCGTCCATAGAAACCAGCGAACAAAAAAGGGGTGGCTTACGCCACCCCTTCCTATATCGACTGAAGTTCTCAGTCTTGTTGTACGATCTCAGTGATATCGGGATCCAGCCCAGCGTCAGGAACAACCGCTGTTCCCATTGCACCTATCACTGTGGCGGTCTGGGAGACCATCTCAGTGAACACTCTTACATCCAGCTCCCCACCCTGAGGCAGAACAGGAGTGCTGTGAGTACCGGCGAGATAGCGGGTGATAGCGGCGTTATCCAGCGGAATGGGTGTTCCGCTACCAGTAACGGCCGTTGCTCCGAGAAGCTCAGCAAACGGTTCAGTACCGGACAGATACGCGTCAAAAGCCTGACCCAAAGGGTTTGCCAGAGGATCATTCGGGATGACCTGATCTCCGTTTACCTGTGACAGCAACACCGCACTACCAGAAGCGTTCAGGCTGGCCGCGAAGTTAATCGGGTCCGCGGAGTCCAGTGCGGCCTGGAAGACGTTGAAGAACGTTTCCAGGTCTGCGTCACCTTGCTCAAGACCTGCCGCGGCCTGGAGTCCACCCAGAATCTGGGGGGCAAAGGCCGGAGAGTTCTCAAGCAATCTGACGATGCCAGCGCCCGGAGTGAGAAGCTGTGCGGCAACGATGTCGTCGTCCGGGTTGCTGCTTTCATTGGCAACTGCAACAAACGGTGCGCCTACAATGGTACCCAGAGAGTGACCTGTGAAGTAGACGCTACTTGCGTCGAGGTCTGCGCCAGCGGTGCCATCAAAGTCTAATCCGCCGAGGGAAGCGCGAACGTTCAGCAAGTCCACAATGGCCTGACGGTTTTTGTCACGGGAATTCGTGAAGTTGGTCAGGTTGATGAACAGGCTTCCAGATTCACCCGAGGTAGCGGTCATTGCCGTTGGCATATTCGCAGCGTTCGCGGTGAAGTCGAAGTGGCGTTCGTTCTCGGTCTTGGCAATACCGGGAACCGTGGAGCCGGCGTTTGCTACGGTGTTCTCAAACGAGCGCAAAGAACGAATGGCTGCGTCCAGAAGCGGTGCCTGAGCTGCTGGGGCGCCAAAGTCTTCGGTTGAACCGCCTGCAACAACTGCGGTTACAACAGTACTAGCGGTCGCAGCATCTACGCTGAGTGCCCCGGCCGTAAAGCCTACCGCGATCTGACCCGCGATCACTGCATCGATATTGGCTTCTGAGGGTGCCAGAGAGGCAGGTAGTCCACCTTCCTGACCTGAGGTCAATAGCTGCTCGGCCAAGCCTTCCTGCTCAGCTGTACTGAACGGAGTAACACCATGGAGTGGCTGGTCAATAACGACAACGGCTACCTGAGAGTTATGAGCCAATGCACTACCGAAGGTTAGCGCAGAGCTTCGGTCGGTCGTAATGCCGTGCATATACATGACGGTTTCCAGCGGTGTGCTGCCATCATAGCCGGCCGGGTAGAAGACCATGATCGGGACTGTGACTTCCTGGGTTTCAGCCGGGAATGGGAAACGATAGTTAACAACCTGGCTGACGGTCGGATCCGATTGGGCCAGTGAAACGCCTAGCTGATCTCCGGCAGCTGCAGCTAGAGCTGCATTAGCGGTCCAGCTCTGGGTGTTAATGACGGATCCTTCTGCATCAGAGGAGCCGGTTGGTACGGCGAGGTAATAGGGTAGGTCGATAGTTCCCTGAACCAGATTCACCTGCCCGAAGTCCACAAACTGGCTGGCCACGGCAGAAACCTGGGTTACGTCTTGCGGAGCGCCGAAGCTGGCTGTAGAGCTTTGATCACTGGGTGTCGGCAGAAGATTAGCTGTGGTAAAGGCGCCAACGAGTGCATCGGCCTGACCGTCCGCGGTTGCATCTGCGGCTGCAACGGCATTGTTGCCGATGGTGTTGAGCGCGAAGAAATCGGTTTCGCCTGCTTCGCGGGCGTCAGAGACGGCACCGAAGCGCACCGAGCCAAGGATGGTTTCCTTTAAGAAGGCCTTTGGGTCGGCGATGTACTGAAGAACACGCTGATCGTTGGATGTCGTGAAGCTATAAGAGATCGCGATATCGTCTTCAGTCAGGGCGTTGCCTGGGCGAGCCTGGTTCGGAACGCCGAAGAAGTTGGCAGCGACTTTTTCCCAGAAGCCATCCACGATTCTGCGGACCGGGGCCAACGCGGTGGGGTTGCCTAGAACTGCGTTAGGATCCGATACGTCTGTATAAAGTGGGGATTTGATGATTGGATCGCCATTAACGTCCAATACTTCATTTGTCACTACGACGAGGTAGCGCTTGAACGGGTTAAGAGGCTTGGTTGGGTTGATTCGAATGGCTGAGTCGCCGTCCAGAGTCACGACTTCAGCAACGTAATCCGGAGATTGCGCGAGGCTTCCCAGATAAGCACCTGCCTGCGCCTGGTCGCGGCCACTCAGGTCCTGAGGCGCAGCGCCGGCGGCAACTTGTGCGGTGATGGCCAAAGGAATAGTGGGTGATTCACCTGCGCCGAGACCTTGCACGGGGTCGCCGCCTGCGTACTGGAGTTCAATCAGGAAAACGTTCTGGTTCGGGTTTGGAATCAGGCTGGTTGGATCGGTCGGATCCGCAAAAATAAAGGCCCTTGAATCCACGGAGTCCGCATCAATCTGTCCGTTGAACTGAACCACTGGCGGCGCAACCGTTGATGCGCCGCTGAGTTGATTTAACGCAGTTGTCACGGGCGGCGAGGAGTCAGCAACGCTAAAGGAGCCATCGGCTTCGCTGATGGTGGTAGCCGGGTTGTCTGAACGGAATATCAGGTCATTTGGTATGGGAAGGTCACCTGTGACCGGATTGAATAGTGGCCAGGTTTTCCCGTCAAAGTTGGGGTTACTAATCTTATAATCGGGATCCGCATTACTGGACCCGGAACCGGCGCTGTCAAAGCAGCCTGTCAGTCCAAGGGAAGAAGCCACGGCAAGACTTATTAGAGTTTTCTTGAACATGGGTGGAACCTTTTCCTGTTGTTGTGTCGTTATGTTCGGCAGCTGACGGGGCCGGTCTGGCCCGGTAAACCCGTTGTCAGTGGCCTGGTTTGCTTAGCTGTTGTCTGAAATTCTGGCCAGCGCTCTGTGCCTGATTTCTGTAACTCTGACTATAGCGGCAGTAAAGCAACAGTTGATCGCTCTAAAGTGTGATTCTGATCATTGGGAGCCTACCCGCACGGTCGGAGTTCGGCTTCATTGAAAAATAGTTGGCCCCGAGACTTTTGTCGAGTCTTTCGGGGCTGGGGTAGCCAGCCTAGCTGAAGCTTGAGAAATCCGGTTTCCGCTTTTCAGTGAAGGCCTTGATGGCTTCGGCATTTTCCGGTGACTTCAGGCGTTCTGCGAAGAGTTTGCCTTCGGCCAGCATGGCGGTTTTCAGCGTATCGCCGCTGGCCCGGTTCAGCAATTCACGGGTGGCACGGACGGCCGCCGGGGGCTGGGCTGCAAGCCGTGCGCAGGCTTCCAGAGCCGTGGTTTCAGTTTGTGACGGTTCGCACACCTGGTTGATCAGCCCCAGGCGCTGAGCATCTTCGGCTGTAAATGCGCCGCCCAGCATCAACAACTCCGCAGCGCGTACCCGGCCGAGCCAGGATGGCAGCAATAGGCTGGAGCCGCCTTCCGGGCACAGGCCTAGGTTGGCAAAAGGCATCTGGAAGCGGGTGTTGTTGCCGGCAAACACCAAATCGCAATGCAGCAGCATGGTGGTGCCGATGCCCACGGCGGGGCCATTCACTGAGGCTACGATCGGTTTGTTGGTGGTGGCCATCAGGAACAGGAACCGGCCTACAGGGGTGTCTTCAAACTCGCCGGGCAGGCCCGCGGCAAAATCGCTCAAGTCGTTCCCGGCTGTGAAGCACTCATCGCTCCCGGTGTACAGAATACAGCGAATGTCGCTGTCGTCGCGGGCCTGTTCAATCGCATCACCGAGGGCGGTGTACATATCATGGGTGAGGGCGTTTTTGCGGTCCAGGCGGTTAATCCTGACGGTTAGGATATGGTTCTTTTTTTCAGTTAGGACGAGGTCGGTCACGATGTCTCCTGCTGTTTTTATATCGAAGATACCAGCAATGTTACATTTTTTCGTGGCCGTTTAGGCAAGTTTGTCGTTAGAAACCTTCGCGCCGGGTTTGGTCCCTCGGTTTTGGATTTTCTGGTAAACTTCGCGCTTCCTTTATTAGACACGTTTAAAACCCCTACTAGACAAACCAGACCTGATGAGACGCCTATGACCACCGTAATCCGCCAGGACGACCTGATCGAGAGCGTAGCGGACGCGCTGCAGTTCATCTCCTATTACCATCCGAAAGACTTTATTCAGGCTGTACACGAGGCCTATAAAAAGGAAGAGTCCCAGGCGGCCAAGGATGCCATGGCGCAGATTCTGATTAACTCCCGCATGTGCGCTCAGGGCAAGCGGCCACTGTGCCAGGACACTGGCATCGTTACGGTGTTTGTGACGGTCGGTATGGATGTGCAATGGGATGCCGACATGGCGCTGGACGATATTATCAATGAGGGCGTTCGCCGGGCCTACATGCACCCGGACAACGTGCTGCGTGCCTCTATCCTGGCCGATCCGGACGGCAAGCGCACCAATACCAAGGACAACACACCTGCCATCATCCACTACAAGATTGTGCCGGGTAATACCGTGGATGTGCATGTGGCTGCGAAAGGCGGCGGTTCCGAGGCCAAGTCAAAATTCGCCATGCTGAACCCATCGGATTCCGTGGTGGACTGGGTGCTGAAAATGGTGCCGCAGATGGGTGCTGGCTGGTGTCCGCCGGGCATGTTGGGTATTGGCGTAGGCGGCACTGCTGAAAAAGCAATGGAGCTGGCCAAGGAGTCGCTGCTGGACCCGATTGATATCCATGACCTGCAGGCCCGTGGTGCCTCCAACCGTTCCGAGGAGCTGCGTCTGGAACTGTTCGACAAGGTGAATGAGCTGGGTATTGGTGCCCAGGGGCTCGGCGGCCTGACCACGGTTCTGGATGTGAAGGTGAAAGACTACCCGACCCATGCTGCCAACAAGCCGGTGGCGATCATTCCCAACTGCGCGGCCACCCGTCACGCACACTTCGTTCTGGACGGCTCCGGCCCTTCATTGCAAACCCCGCCGAGCCTGGACGACTGGCCGGAAATTACCTGGGAAGTGGGTGACAGCGTTCGCCGCGTGAACCTGGATACGGTTACACCGGAAGACGTGAAAGACTGGAAACCGGGCGAAACCGTGCTGCTCTCCGGCAAGATGCTGACCGGCCGTGATGCTGCCCACAAGAAAATGGTGGACATGATCGAGCGCGGTGAGGAGCTGCCGGTGGACCTGAAAGGCCGCTTCATCTATTACGTCGGCCCGGTCGACCCGGTGCGCGAGGAAGTGGTTGGTCCCGCGGGCCCCACCACCGCCACCCGCATGGACAAGTTCACCCGCACCATGCTGGAGAAAACCGGCCTTACCGGCATGATCGGCAAGGCTGAGCGCGGCCAGGTGGCCATTGATGCCATCCGCGAGTTCGGTGCTGTCTATCTGATGGCCGTTGGTGGTTCTGCCTATCTGGTGTCCAAGGCCATCAAACACGCGGAAGTGGTTGCCTTCGAAGAGCTGGGGATGGAAGCCATCTACGAATTTGAGGTGGAAGACATGCCGGTGACGGTCGCGGTGGATTCCAAGGGCTCCTCTGTTCACCAGACCGGCCCTGCCGAATGGCACGAGAAGATTATCACCGCCAAGGCGGTGTGATCCTCACGAGAACTCAGGAAGAACAACTGATACTCAGGTGCTTCCCCCAGTCCGGGGGAGGCGCTGAGTATTGTTCGAACCCCGGCTGTTCATCGAACGGCTTCTTCAAGACCTCCAGTAACTCCTTCATAGGCTCGTAGTCGCCGTTCTGGGCTTCCAGGATCACCTGCTGCGCAAGATAGTTCCTTAGAATGTACTTAGGGTTCACCTTCCGCATCTGGTATTCCCGCTCGTCATGGGCGCGGGTTTCGGATTGCAGGCGCTGTTCATACCGCCCGAGCCATTCATCCGCCACACTGCGGTCCACAAACAGGTCGCGGACCGGTGATGAGCCTTTCGATGTGAGGTTGGATAGCCCCCGGAAAAACAGCGTGTAGTCCACATGGTGCTCGTGCAGCATGCTGAAGGTGTCCATTATCAGGCTGAGGTCGGATTCGTCTTCCTGGGCCAGCCCCAGCTTATCCCGCATGTTTTGCAGGAAGCGTTCGTTGTAGGCAAGCTCGTAACGCCGCAGCCCCCGTCTTACGTCGTCCTCGTTCATGATCGGAAGCAGCGCGTTCGCAAGATACTGGCAGTTCACAAACCCGACATTGGGTTGGCGATTGTACGCGTAGCGTCCGCCCTGGTCGGTATGATTGCAGATGTAACCGGCGTCGAAATCGTCCAGGAAGGCATAGGGGCCGTAGTCAAAGGTGTCCCCGATAATCGACATATTGTCGCTGTTCATCACCCCATGGCAGAACCCCACGGCCTGCCAGTCGGCAATCATCCGCGCCGTGCGCTCGACCACCTCGACATACCAGCGTTGATAGCGTTCGTCCTCCGGGAGGTCGATCAGGTGAGGGAAGTGCAGCGCAATCACATGCTCAATCAGCGTTTTCAGGGCCTGTTTGCCCTCATGATGCGCTGCGAACTCAAAATGCCCGAATCGGATGTGCGTCTGGGCCACTCGCACCAACGCCGCCGCCGTCTCAATCGACTCACGCCGCACCGGGTCTTTCGCGCTCACCATGAACAATGCCCGAGTGGTGGGAATTCCCAGCGCTGCCATCGCCTCGCTGCACAGGTACTCGCGGATCGTGGAGCGCAGAACGGCCTTGCCGTCCCCGAACCGGGAATAGGGCGTTGTCCCAGCCCCCTTCAGGTGCCAGTCCCAGCGTCGCCCATCAGGGCCCACCGTCTCCCATAACAGTAGCCCACGGCCGTCGCCCAGGTCCGGGTTATACATTCCGAACTGGTGCCCGGTGTATTTCATCGCCACCGGGTCCATTCCTTCCAGCAATTCCGTCCCGGCACCAATGCCGGTCCAGTCCTCGGGGTTCTGCGTGTGAAAACCCATCTCCCCGGCCAGGTCGTGGTTAAAACACACCATCCGGGCATCCTTCAACGGCGTGGGCGGCACCCGGGTGTAAAAACTGTCCGGAAGCTCAAGATAACGATGTTCGACTTTAAACGGGTTGCTGCTCATAGCGTCAGTGTCCCAGATAACTCCAATCTCCCACAAACCAAATAACCACTGCCTATACTCCAATTGGTACAAAACCTGCAAAACTCAAAACAAACCAACAGGGAAGCCGTCAACCGTGTCCTCACCCGAATTGACCAATACCATCCGTACATTGATCAAACAGGAATCTCTTCCCGATTCCTACGCCGACACCGTCAAAAAGACCATCCTACCCCTGGCCCAGCACCTGCACAGTCTCAAACAGGCCCGAAACGAGCCCATCGTCATTGGCATCCACGGCGCTCAGGGTACTGGAAAATCCACGCTGACCCTGTTCCTCCGGGAACTGCTGACCAATCATTATCGAATCCCCACGGCCAGTTTTTCCCTCGACGACCTCTATCTCACCCGTGCAGAGCGGGAGCAGCGAGCAAACGAAATCCACCCGCTGTTCATTACCCGGGGCGTTCCCGGCACCCACGACCTGGCATTGGGGCAGCACGTTGTTGACCAACTGAAAGCCGCCCACCGGGACACGGAAACCGCCATTCCAGCGTTTGATAAGTCCCGGGATGACCGTTACCCGAAAGCACAGTGGCCTGTTTTCAAGGGCAGGGCCGACATCATCCTGGTGGAGGGCTGGTGCGTGGGAGCCGTTCCAGCGGGTAGCGAAGAGGAATTGATGGAGCCAGTCAACGAACTGGAGCGGTCCGAGGACCCTGAGGGCCTGTGGCGTCGAAACGTGAATAGCTGCCTGAAAGGTCAGTATGGTCGGTTTTTCAGCCAGCTCGACAGCCTGATCATGCTGCGTGCTCCCTCCATGGAGTGCGTGCTGACATGGCGCACCCTACAGGAGCAGAAGTTAAGGGATCGTTCTCGGGCTGCACCAAAAGAGAGCGCGTCTGATCAAAAGGCCGGGAATGAGTTACGCATCATGAGCAATGAGGAAATTGCCCGATTCATCATGCACTACGAACGGATCACCCGCGCCAGCCTGCAAGAAATGCCCGCCCGCGCCGATTGCGTGATCAATGTCGGTGAAGACCACAGTTTCGGTGAACCGCTGATCCGTCAGCGCCAATAGAGGACATTGCCATGGCCAAACCCAGACTGCTCCTGTTTTCCGACCTGGACGGCACACTTCTGGACCACGACAGTTACGACTGGTCGCCCGCGAAGCCAGCGCTTGAGCGGCTGGCGGCGGCGGACATCCCGGTGGTGCTCAATTCCAGTAAAACCGCAGGAGAGATACAGGCCGTGCGGGAGCAACTGGGAAACACGGCGCCTTTCATTGTTGAAAATGGCGCTGCCGTTATTGTCCCCGCGAACTGTTTTGGACCGGGCCCTGAGCAAGTGCAGAGTTTTGGGGCATCCCGGGATGAGGTGTTAACCCTGCTGAAGGAATGTCGGGCTGAGGGTTTTCAGTTCCGCAGTTTTGCGGATATGAGCCCGGCGGAGCTGGCCGGGCACGCCAACCTCTCTGAATCCGAAGCCGAACTGGCGAAAGACCGCGCCGGCACAGAGCCATTGCTGTGGGAAGGAGACGAGGATTCGCTGGCCAAATTTCGCGAGAAATTGGATGAACACGACTGCCGTCTGGTGCAGGGCGGGCGCTTTCTCCATGCCATGGGCACTTTTGATAAAGCCGATGGGGTCCGTTTTTTGCTGGGTAAATACAGGGAACACTTTGAGCAGGACCGGCTGATTGCCATTGCACTGGGCGACAGTCCCAACGACCAACACATGCTGGAGGAAGCCGATATCGCGGTTATCGTTCGGGGCGTCCACTCAGAGAGCGTATCCCTGCCATCCCAGAGCCGGGCAATACGGTCCATTAAGGCCGGTCCGGCGGGGTGGAACGAATGCGTGCTGAATCTTCTGATTGAGTACGGTTACTGAAACCGGGTACTAACCACAGGAGAGCCGCCATGGGCGACTTTTACCAGAACGGCATCATCACAACCCTTCATAACCTGTGCCGACGGCCGGTGGAAGAGCTGGAGCGGGAACTTATGGGGTTCCGCAAAGAGCGACCGATGTCGCTGGTGCTGCCATCCCTGTACTCAGAGCTTGAAGGCCCGGCCCTTAAGAACATTGTGAAAGAACTCGCCAAAGTGCCGTACCTCGAGCAGATCGTCATCGGCCTTGATCGCGCCAACGAGGAGGAATATCGGCACGCCCTGGCGTATTTCTCCGAACTGCCCCAGCATGTGCGTGTGCTCTGGAACGACGGCCCACGGCTGAAAGCGCTGGATTTGCAACTGCGCGAGCAGAACCTGGCACCCACAGAAATGGGTAAGGGGAGGAACGTCTGGTATTGCTTTGGTTACGTGCTTGCCTCCGGCAAGAGCAAATCGGTTGCCCTCCACGACTGCGACATCCTGACCTATTCCCGTGACCTGGTGGCAAGGCTGATCTACCCGGTGGCCAATCCCGGTTTCAATTACATGTTCTGCAAAGGCTACTACGCCCGGGTAGCGGATGGCGCAATGAACGGCCGTGTTAGTCGGTTGCTGGTCACACCCCTGATTCGTGCGCTGAAGAAAGTGTGCGGCCCTAGCGACTTCCTGGACTATCTCGACAGCTACCGGTATCCGCTGGCGGGGGAATTCTCGTTCCGGACCGACGTCATTAACGACTTGCGCATACCCAGCGACTGGGGGCTGGAAGTGGGCGTGCTCTCGGAGATGAAGCGCAACTATGCCACCAACCGCCTTTGCCAGGTGGACATCGCGGATACCTACGATCATAAGCATCAGGAATTATCGCCGGAGGACGCCAGCCGCGGCCTGTCCAAAATGAGCACCGACATCAGCAAGGCCCTGTTCCGCAAGCTGGCCACCAATGGCGAAATCTTCTCCAACGAAAAGTTCCGCACCATCAAGGCGGCCTACTTCCGCATTGCCCTGGACTTTGTTGAAACCTACCAGAGCGATGCGGTGATCAACGGATTGAGCTTTGACCGGCATAAGGAAGAGAAAGCGGTGGAGTTGTTTGCCCAGAATGTCATGCGGGCAGGGGCCTACTTTCTGGACAACCCCATGGACACACCGTTTATTCCGAGCTGGAATCGCGTCACCAGTGCCATTCCGGATATCAAGCAACAGCTTCTCGAGGCCGTAGAGCTGGACAACGAGGAGTATCGGTAGCATGAGCAATACCCTGCATCACAAGCTCGCCACGATGCTGGATGTGGTTTACCCGGAAGCGGATACGGGCGTCCTCGCGGATCAACTGCTCGAAACCATGGGGCTGGCGTGGGATACGTCGGCGCCCCCGGCCCACCAGAATAACTGGGACGAATCTGATGTCATGCTGATCACATACGCGGACACCGTCCAGCGCAAGGGTGAGAAGCCACTTCAGACCCTGAACCGGTTTCTCGACGACTGCCTGAATGACACCGTGTCCGCCGTGCATATCCTGCCGTTTTTCCCCTACAGCTCGGACGACGGTTTTTCCGTTATGGATTATCTGGCGGTCAATGAATCCCATGGCGACTGGACAGACATCGAGCGAATAGCTGACGACTACAAACTGATGGCGGACCTGGTGATCAACCACATGTCGGCCCGCAGCAGGTGGTTCGAGAACTTCCGGAAACGGATCGATCCTGGCAAGGATTACTTCTTCGAGGCCAGGCCAACAGACGACCTGAGCGCTGTGGTCCGGCCCCGCACATCCCCGTTGCTTAACGCTGTACAGACAGAGGATGGCGAGCGTTACGTCTGGTGCACCTTCAGTGAAGACCAGGTGGACCTGAATTTTGTAAACCCCCAGGTGCTGAACGAATTTGTGGGCATCATCCGCTACTATCTCGAGCGGGGCGTGATCATTTTCCGGCTCGACGCGGTGGCTTTTCTATGGAAAGAGGTGGGTACGCCGTCCATCCATCTGCAGCAAACCCACGAACTGATCAAGATTCTGCGCCTGTTGATTGAACACCACACCCCCGAGAGCGTTGTCATTACGGAAACCAACGTTCCCAACCGCGAGAATCTGACCTACTTCGGCAACGCCAACGAAGCCCACGTGATCTACAACTTTTCGTTGCCGCCGCTGCTGATCAACACTCTGGTCACTGGCAACTGCCGCCACCTGAAAACCTGGCTGATGAGCATGCCGCCGGCGCAGATGGGCACCACCTATCTCAACTTCATTGCCTCCCATGATGGCGTGGGCCTGCGCCCAACAGACGGCCTGTTGACGGAAGAAGAAAAGCTGCGACTGATCAACACCATGGAATCTTTCGGCGGTAAAGTCTCCTATCGGCGTACGCCAGATGGCAAGGATCAGCCCTATGAAATGAACGTGGCGTTGTTTGATGCCTTAAAGGGAACAGCGGAGAGAGGCTCTGACCATTGGCAGTTGCACCGCTTTATCTGCGCTCATACCGTTATGCTGGCCCTGGAAGGGATTCCTGCGTTCTACATCCACAGCCTGCTGGGCACTGAGAACGACCATGAGCGGGTTAAGAACACCGGTCGCCTGCGTTCCATCAACCGCGGGCAGTGGAACCTGGACACTTTGGAAGCTGAGCTGGCGGACCCGCTGAGCCATCATCACAACGTGTTCACCGAGCTCAAGCGCCTGATTGCCATTCGCCGCAAGCAGCCCGCCTTCCACCCCAATGCTACCCAGTTCACCCTCCATCTCGGTTTGCAGCTGTTCGGCTTTTGGCGCCAGAGCATGCGCCGTGACCAGTCGATCTTCTGCATTCACAACATCACCGATGAGGTCCAGCAGGTGTCCCTTGGCGACATTAACCTGATAGGAACCGACCAATGGCAGGACCTGATCTCTGGCCTGAAGATTGACGACCTGTCTGGCAGCCTGACTCTCAAGCCCTATCAAAGTGTGTGGTTGTCGAACCGGGAATGATGGCAGAATGCGCGGATGCCATCGACAGCCCAGCCCCGCATTCTATTATTGTCCGCCTACGACGCCGGCAGCCATCAACGCTGGCGTGAACAACTGGTGGCCAGCCAGCCCGATTTCGATTGGGAGGTGCTGGCGCTCCCGCCCCGCTTTTTTCGCTGGCGGATTCGCGGCAATGCACTGACCTGGCTACAGGAGCCGGCGCTAAAGGCCCACTATGATCTCCTGGTGGTGACCTCCATGGTGGATCTGGCGTCCCTGAAGGGATTCCATCCTCATCTGGCGCGTACGCCTACGATTCTCTACATGCATGAGAACCAGTTTGCCTACCCGGATTCCGGCCGGCAGCATTCCAGTGCCGAGCCCAAAATCGTTAATCTCTACAGCGCCGTTGCCGCGGATAAAGTGCTGTTCAACAGCGCGTGGAACCGGGACAGCTTTCTGGATGGCGCCCGACGTTTCCTGGAAATGATGCCGGACGGGCTCCCCGATGGCCTGCTGGAGGGTATCGGCAGGAAATCCCAGGTCGTTCCCGTGCCGATCGAAGACCGCCTGTTTGTTGAAAGAGAGAAGCCGATCAACGCACAGTGCCCCCATCTCCTATGGAATCACCGCTGGGAATACGACAAGGCGCCAGACCGGTTGTCTCTGTTGCTGGATTCGCTTGCCGACGCCGGTCAGGACTTCCGGTTGAGTGTGGTAGGGGAGCAGTTTCGCAATGAGCCCGAGGCATTCGGTGGTATACGTGAGCGACACCGGGAGCGCATAGTGAACTGGGGATACCTGCAGAGCAGGGCGGATTACGACCGGTTGCTGGGCGAAGCTGATGTGGCTATCTCCACCGCTCTTCATGATTTCCAGGGGCTGTCGGTATTGGAGGCGATGGCATCTGGCTGCCTGGCATTGGCGCCGGACCGGCTGGCCTACCCGGAATATGTACCAGCGGCGCAACGCTATGCCAGTCACGTGGATAATCCAGCGGCGGAGGCTGACGCCGCAGCCGGTCTACTAAGCCGCTTAATACATCAACCACCGGAGATTTGTAGACCCGGAGATTGGCGGCTCAGTGAACTGCAAATGAAATATTACAAAGTGATCAGTGCAACCCTGGGCCAGCAGACGGTATCCTGAGCCTGACCCAAAACACGGAGTAAGCGCAGATGATGAGAGCCATCAAAGTCAGTGGCGACACACTGAGCTGGGAAGCGTATGAAGCGCCTTCCGAGGTGCCCGAAAATCATGTGGCTATTGATATTGCGTGGACCGCCATCAACCGTGCGGATCTGATGCAGAAAGCCGGTGTGTATCCGCCACCGCCCGGGGCGTCGGACATCCTGGGCCTCGAAGTCAGCGGGACTATTTCCAGGGTGGGAGAGGGTGTTCATAACCTCAAACCCGGTGATGAAGTCTGCGCACTGCTTACGGGCGGTGGTTATGCCACCCATGTGGTGGTGCCTGCGGTTCAGGTGTTGCCCGTTCCAAAGGGTTACAGCCTGAAAGAGGCAGCGGCCATTCCTGAAGTGTTTGCGACCGCCTGGCTGAATCTCTATCACGAAGCTGCACTCAAGCCTGGTGAGAAAGTGCTGGTCCACGCAGCGGCCAGTGGCCTTGGTACGGCCGTGATTCAATTGGCAACGGCTCTCGGCAATCCGGTGTTTGCCACGGCCGGCGACAACGACAAACTCGAGATCTGCAGAAGGCTGGGCGCCAGCGGTGTCTGGAATCGCAAGGACGGTTCGTTCGTCGATGCCATCAAATCCTGGGGCGGGGTGGACATGGTGCTGGACCCCGTTGGCGGAAACTACATCGCCGAAGACCAGAAAGTATTGAATATGGATGGCCGAATCATACTCATTGGCCTGATGGGCGGTCGTATGGCGGAAGTCGATCTGGGGTTGATGTTGATGAAACGCCATCGCCTGATCGGTTCAACCCTTCGGTCCCGGCCCGTGGCGGACAAGGGTGACGTCATGAGTGCCCTGTATAAGCATGTCTGGCCACTGCTCAGTGCCCGGCAGATTGATCCGGTGATTGATAGTGCCTGGCCTATCGAGAAGGCGGGGGAAGCCATGGCCTATGTGGCGGAGAATCGAAACATCGGGAAAGTCTTGTTGCAGGTTGCCGGGTAAACCTCCTTCCCTGGAGGTTTTCCGGATCAATCGGCGATGTGTACCAACTGCTTGCCGAAGTTTTTCCCTTTCAGCATACCCTTGAAGGCTTCCGGTGCGTTTTCCAGGCCTTCCGCGATGGTCTCACGGTATTTGAGTTCGCCAGAAGCAACACGGTCCGCCAGGATATTGGTGATTTCCTGATGTTTGTCCTGCCACTCTGTGACCAGGAAGAAGCGGTGGTCCGGCACCGGGTCCAGCGCCTTGAGTACGTGGAAAGGTGTTTCCACTGCCCCCATATCCTCGGCATTGTAAGCGGACACGAAGCCGCAGATAGGTACCCGAGCGCCAGGGTTGAGTAACGGCGCCACGGCACGGGTCACGGCACCGCCCACGTTTTCGAAGTAGATGTCGATGCCGTCGGGGCAGGCGGCCTTGAGGTCGGCTTCGAGATTGCCGGCCTTATAATCCACGCAGGCATCAAAACCCAACTCTTCCACCACATACCGGCATTTCTCCGGGCCTCCGGCCACGCCGACGGTACGGCAACCTTCTTTCCTGGCAGTTTGACCAACCACCGTGCCCACCGGGCCAGACGCGGCGGACACTACAACGGTCTCACCGGATGTCGGCTTGCCCACGTACATCAGGCCGCAATAGCCGGTGCGTCCGGGCATCCCGGCAACGCCAAGGTAGGCCTGCAGGGGCACGTTGTCCTTCGGTTCAATCTTGTAGACCATCTCCGCATTGGCAGGGAACACTACATACTCCTGCCAGCCCGAGTAACAGGTCACCAGGTCACCCACTTTGAGGTTGTCTGACCGGGACTCGACGATCCGTGCGACGCTTTCGCCAACGATGACCTCATCAAGGCCAATAGGATCCATGTAGCCCTTGGCATCGTTCATGCGGGGGCGCATGTAAGGGTCCAGCGACAGCCATAGCACTTTGGCCAGGACCTCACCTTCTTTCAGTTCGCGGACTGGCCGCTCTTCAAGGGCCAGGTCACCCTCCTGAATTTCGCCCTGCGGGCGCTGCTTGAGAATCACCGCTCGATTGGTATGGTTGGTCACAAATCATCTCCGGTTGCATAATGAAACCAGATTAGGGTGCAGCAGATTCGTTTTGAGGTCAACATCCCGGCTTTGCGAAGCCGGGGTTACATTCTCCTGCCTGATCGTTATAATCACCCAAGCTCAGGACGAGCTGTTTGTTGAACGACGCCAATTTCAGACATCTTCAGGGACCGAAGACATGCCCCAGGCAACCGGACTGCAGTTCACGGCCACCCTTGGCCAACTCCCCAAAGACCTGTTCGTGGTCGCCCGTTTCGAGCTGACCGAGCACCTTTCCAGGCTGTGCCATTGCAAGCTGGAACTGGCCAGTACCTCGCCCGATATTGCCCCCGAAGACGTGCTGGAACAGCCCGTGGAACTGGTGATGTGGCAGGATGGCGTTCCGCTGCGGCGCTTTACCGGCGTGGTCAACGAATTCGTCCGGGGCGACTCCGGCCACCGCCGCACCCGTTACGACGTCATCGTCCAGCCACCCCTGTGGCGCCTCGACCTGATGCACAACAGCCGCATCTTCCAGACCCAGGCCACCGACGCCATCGTGCGCACCCTGCTGGAAGAGCGGGGCCTTATCGATACCGTGTTTGATTTGAAACGCACCCCCGAAGAACGGGAATACTGCGTCCAGCACCGGGAAAGCGACCTGGCCTTTGTCGAACGGCTGGCCGCCGAAGAAGGCTGGCACTACCGCTATTACCACGGCGATGTGGAAGGCAACGACCAACCCGCCCTCATCATCGCCGACCACCACGGCGACGCCCCCCGGCTCGAACCGGTGGAATACAACGCCAAGGCTGGCGGCAGCACCCGCCAGAGTACCGTCTTCCAGTTCCGCTACCGGGAACGGGTGAAAGCCGCCTCTGTGGCCATGAAGGACTACACCTTCAAGAACCCCGCCTATGCATTGATGCACGAACACCAGGCCGACAAACTCGACGGCCAGCGGGAAGACTATCAGCACTACGATTACCCCGGCCGCTTCAAAGCGGATGCCAGCGGCCAGCCCTTTACCGAAAGCCGTCTCGATGCCCTCAGGAACGACGCCGCCATCGCCGATGGCCAGAGCAATCGCCCCGACTTCACCGTAGGTGCCAAAGTCGAACTCACCGACCACGACAACCCACGCCTGAACCGGGAATGGCTGTTCACCAGCATCACCCATACCGGAGAACAACCCCAGGCTCTGGAAGAGGATGGCAACAACGGCGCCACCACCTACCACAACGCCTTCAACGCCATCCCTGCGGACCGCACCTGGCGGCCCCAGGTCGAACATCGCCCGTTGATGGACGGCCCCCAGGTTGCCATTGTCACCGGCCCCAAAGGCGAAGAGATCCACTGCGACGAACACGGGCGCGTCAAAGTGCGATTCCCGTGGGATCGCTACAGTAAAAACGATGAACACAGCAGCGCCTGGCTCAGGGTCAGCCAGGGCTGGGCCGGTGGCCAGTATGGTTTCATGGCCCTGCCAAGAATCGGCAACGAAGTCATCGTCAGCTTCCTGGACGGCGACCCGGACCAGCCGATCATTACCGGAAGAACCTACCACGCCACCAACACGCCGCCGTACGCGCTGCCGGAGCACAAGACCCGCACCACCCTCAAAACCCAGACCCACAAGGGTGAGGGCAGCAACGAACTGCGGTTCGAAGACGAAGCGGACAAGGAACAGATCTATGTCCACGCCCAGAAAGACCTGGACCTGCTGACGGAGAACAATCGCACCGAGGTTGTTAAGAACGAAAGCCACCGAACGGTGGACAACAACGAGTTCAGCAATATCAAGGGCAGCGACCACTGCACTGTGGACGGTGAGAAGCGACAGACAGTCGGCGGCGACTGCAGTCAGAACATCGGTGGCACTTTCCACCAGAAATCCGCCCAGGGCACGCTAAGTGAAGCGGGCACCGAAGTTCACCACAAGGCAGGCGCCAAAGTGGTGCTGGACGCGGGTGCAGAACTCACCATCTCCGCCGGTGGCAGCCTGCTGAAACTGGACCCGAGCGGCGTGACCCTGGCAGGGCCCGGTATCAAGATCAACTCTGGTGGGGCACCGGGCAGTGGTTCCGGGCAAGGTGTGGTGATGGCGGAAATGCCCCAGAACCTGGAGGGGCTGGTCCATCAGGCCATTGAGCCAGCAGCGCTGCCCGAAGTGCCCCTCACCGCACCACAGTTCAACAACCTGATGTCGGATGCACCTTTCTGTGAAGAGTGCGTGAAGTGTCGAGATGGGGTGTGTGATGTCTGAATCGCAAGGTTTTTGCACACGTCTTGACGATGTTCGTCAGCAGGCTGGGCCCGAAAGCGCCATCTATCTTGTACTGAGTGGCACCAGTGCTTCGAAGCCTGTTCGTCATTTTTACGCCATGGATGGCTTGACCGCCCTTCCGCTGTTTCAGGGCACTCAATACGCGGGGTGGCACGAAGTCATGCCATTCCTGGCACAGGTAACGGAAACAAGCGCATTCCTGGGCTGGATCGACGAATCCGACAGTGCCGACTGGGGCTGGGGATTAGTGAGTAACGCCACGCTGGAGGAGGTGTTCAGCCACATCCGCAGCCTGACCAAGATTCTCCTGCCAGACCGACAAGAGGTGTTCTTTCGCTATTGGGACGCACGGTATTTTGGCGCGATTCTGGAAAGCGTTGATGAGACATGCCGCGCCCAATTGATGGGGCCGATAGCAACCGTGGTGTTGCCTGGAGGCGAGGTCATTGAGCACCCGGGTGCCCCGGATACCGCCAAACCTGTAGAAGAGTTTCCATGGTTTGTTCTGCCCGCCGAAGCTCTGAAGAAAATTGCAGCCCTGTGCTGGGGGCAGCTGGTGGACAATACGGTTTCGGCGCTTGGCAAGAAAAAGCAGACGCCCCTGGTTCGGTATCCTGGGCCCATCGCCCGCCAGAAAGTTGAACGTCATTTACGGCGGTTGACCAGCGGTGACGCCATCACCGAACTGTCTCCGGAACACGTGCAAACCATACACGAAGCTCTGATGCGTGAGGCATTGCAGGGCGCACACTGATTGAGGATGAATCAATGATCGAGTCACGGACGGCTCTTCAGGCTTCAGAACAGACATCCGGCGCACTTCCGGATATCAATGCCATTACCCGGGAGCTTCGGGAATCCCTTTCCAATTCCTACGATGACTGGCGTGACGGCTGGTTCTCATCGATCTTCATGGGGCATGAGCAGGTTCTGGAGGTCAATGGTGAGAACAACCGTGAGGACGTCAGTGAAAACGAGATTGTCTCGTCCACCGTTGCGCCTTGCGAGGAAACCCGAAAAATCAAGATTGCCCACTTCCATGAGAACGTGAGCAAGACTCCGATACCGTCCACGCGTTTCCAGATTCAGGAAAATACCGGATGGATATTCGATAGCTGGGACGCGATTCACAGCGGCACCACGGATGAAAATGGCCTTGCGGAAGTGCCGGTCACTCCCGGAAAGGAATACCGGGTGGTGATGTCTCCTGATGTCTCCCAGGCGGAGATGGATGCGCTCTATCAAACCTACGAGAGCTTCGTAGACCGTTGCTGCGCTCTGCTGGAAAGCACCTGGAACAACGGCGCCCGCCAGGAATGGGACAGTTATCTGTCAATGAGCTCCACGGAACAGTCGCTGGCCGTTTACGGCCGTCTTCAGGAAGGCATCGCGGATGGCTTTACCGCCGTGTTGGATGATATCCGTCGTATCTACGACGTAATCTGCGGTTTGTTGGATTACGACTTCAGCAACCTGCCAGACGATCTTCAGGAACAGATGGAGACGCTGAAAAAAGCCGACGATGCCTATCTCAAGGCGTGCCTTGTGGCTAACGACGAGATCTTCCTGTTCCTGGTGATGTACACCGTCCGTCAGTATTTCAGGCTTCTGTCACCCACTCAGGTAGCTGAAGTCTCGGGCGAGCTGGTTGGGCAGATCCTGTTCGACGTAGTGGTTGGGCTGATCATCACCGGAGGTGCCGGCCTGGCAGCCAAGTATGGTGTTCGTATTGGCAGCAAAGCGGTTGCTGGTGCGATGAACGTGGCGGATGGCGCACGCACCAACAAAAATATTCTCGGGGAATTTCTTGGCCAGTTCGCCAGGGAGTTCCAGGATTTCATGGAGGATATCGGTACCAATCACCGCGCCATCCAGGTGGCCGGCGGTAGCCGCCTGAACCCGTCCAGCACCCAGCCCGGTCCGGACGTTCGAAACCGCAATGCGATGTATCAGCAGATTGCTGACGATGACGAGGTTGTGAACTTGCAGGCTGGAGGCCGTGATCATGCTGCCGCCAGTGAGGCCAGCAAGGCTCTGGTCCGGGATGATCCATCACCCTCTGAAACCGATCAGGGCCGGGTCACGCAGGACAATGAATCCACGGAAAGCGTGGAAGACCCGATCAGCACGGTTACTGGTGAAGAGGTGCTTGAGCTGACGGATGCGCGCCTCAGCGGCCCGTTGCCCTTTGAATTCAAGCGGGTGTATCGCTCCGGCAGCAGTGATCGGCGCCTGGATATGGGTTACGGCTGGCGCCATAGCCTGAACCATGGCCTGAGCTTTGACGGCAACAGCATCACCTGGCATGACCACGAAGGTAAGAATACCCGTCTTCCTGAGCTGGATAGCACCCCCTTTGGCACCAACTCTCAGACCGGCATGGCCGCCTGGAAAGACGGCGAGCAGATTGTTGCCTGCGCCGGGGAGAAAGCACCACGCTACCACTTCCGCCGGGAGGGGGATCGTGGTGTGCTGGTGCAGATTTCCGATCGATACGGCAACAAACTGCAGGTTGGCTATGACCTCCACGGCCAATTGGAGCGAGTGGTCAGTGATGCTGGAGACGCCCTCGCATTCGAATTTGACGGCCCTTATCTCAAAGCGGTCAACCGCCTGCGACGTAAGCTGACCGACACCGGTTACCAGTGGCAGGCGCTGAGGACCGAGCGCCGATACAGCTACGATGACGGTGATGACCTGATCGCGGCTGAAGATGCGATCGGTGGTATCGAACGCTACGGTTATGACAACCACATGCTGACCAGCCGTCAGCTTGCTGGCGGATACAGCTTCTATCTGGAATGGGACGAAGCCTCGCCCAAAGGGCGTTGCATTCACCAATGGGGCGACAGTGCCCAGATTGATACCCGGTTTGAGTGGGACGACGATAACCACAGCTGCACCGTCAGCTACGTCGACGGGAGCAAGGAGATTTGGCGATACGACGGTGCAGCGCAACTGCAGGAAAAGATCGACCCGGACGGTGCCAAACACATCAGCGAGTACGATGAAAAAGGCCGCCTGCAGGCCACCGTTGACCCCATGGGCGCCCGCACCGAGTACCAATACGACAGCAACGGACGCCTGCAGGGTAAAACCGGCCCCGACGGCCAGCCTGTTCTCTTCACCTATCGCAAAGGGCGGATCGCGGAAATCCACCGCAGCGGCCAGACCTGGGCGTTCGACTATACCCAGCACGGTGACCTCGCCCGCGAAACCGATCCAAAGGGACGGGTTACCCGCTACAGCTACAACCCCGAGGGCCAGCTAACTCAGGTAAACCTGCCCGATGGCCGAACCCACAAATGGGGCTGGAACAACCACGGCCAACTGATCGAGGAAACCACCCCCACCGGTGCTTTCTACCAATACCGGTACGATGAATTTGGCCAGTTATTGGCCAAGAAAGACGCCCGTGGCGCCATTACCCGTTATCAATACGATGGCCTGGGGCGGGTGACGGACGAAATTCTCTCTGGCAACCGGCGCCGACAGTACCACTACAACCACTACAACAAAGTAACGCGTTTTGTTGACGAGAAGGGCCGGGAAACCTGCTACGAATACGGCAACAACCTCCACCTGCTGACCCGACGCATTAACCCGGACGGCAGCGAATTGCGCTACCGGTATGATCACCACCGTTTCCTGCTCACCCACATCGAGAACGAACGTGGTGAAGAGTATCGCATCGACTATTACCCGAATGGTCTGGTCAAACAGGAAACGGCTTTCGACGGTCACAGGACGGCTTACCAGTACGACCTGAACGGTCACCTGATCGAAAAAGCTGAGTACGGCACGTCCACAGACGTACTGCAGACCACGGCCTACGAGCGGGATGAGCTCGGTCAACTACTGAAAAAAGTGCTGCCAGACGGCCGTGAAATCCAGTACGGCTATAACGCCGACGGTAAGCTGACCGCTGTGGATGACGGGCGCTGGCCATTGGCCTTTGAGTACGATGAATTCGGCCTACTGAAAACGGAGCACCAGGGTTGGGCGACCCTTCGTTACCAATACGAAGAGATGGACCGCTTGCGCGGCATGGTGCTCCCGGACGGTCAGTCGCTGACCTACCAGCATGATAAAGCTGGCCTTCTGTCTGGCATCGACCTCAACGGAAAACCACTAACCCGCCATCGCATGGCTTCCACCGGCGAGGAAATCGAACGCCAACAGGGCGACCTGTTGAGTGCCTATGTCTACGACGAAGAAGGCCGTCTGACCCAGCACCGGGTGCACCAGGGCCGCATCAAGGACATCGCTGCCCAGCGGGATTACCAGTACGATCCAAACGGCAACCTAAAGGCCATTCAGGACAGCCGCAAAGGCCTGCGGGAATACGTTTACGATCCCATGGACAGGCTGGTTGGCGTGCGAGGTGACCTCTACGAACAACTGATCCACGACCCAGCCGGCAACCTGCTGGAACAAAGCCAAAGCCCGGCCAGTGGAAACACCGCCAACGTACGCGGCAATCGGCTCACCATGCACGGTGACTGCCACTACGAATACGACGAATTCGGCAACCTGACTGAAGAACGCCGTGGTAGGGACCAGAGACTGGTCACCCGGTACACCTACGACTGCGAACACCGCCTGAGCAGCGTCACCAAACCGGATGGAGGCACCTGGCACTACGAATACGACGCCTTCGGCCGCCGCATCGCCAAAACCAACGGCCTGACACGAACCGAATTCCTCTGGCAGGGCGACCGCCTGATCGCCGAGGAAACCGGCGACCAGTACCGCACTTACGTCTACGAGCCAGATACCTTTAAACCCCTGGCACTGGTAGACGGCTGCGGCCCCGAACAGGCCAGCATTTACTATTACCACCTGGACCACCTGGGCACCCCCCAGGAGATTACCAACGCCGAGGGTGGCCTCGTCTGGTCGGTGACTTACCGCGCCTACGGCAACGTCGTCCGCGCTCTGGTCAACGAAATCGACAACCCGATCCGCTTCCAGGGCCAATACCACGACCCGGAAACCGGCCTGCACTACAACCGACACCGGTACTACAACCCCAACACCGGGCGCTTCCTAACCCCGGACCCGATTGGGCTTGCGGGTGGGTTGAATAACTACCAGTATGTTCCGAATCCTACGGGGTGGGTGGATCCGTTGGGGTTAACCTCGGTAAAAGGGGATTGTCCGGGAGTACAGGGGAGTTACAGCCCGATTGTTCCTGGTGGTGGACTCATGAGCCATGAAAAGGCTGGCGGTCATCTATTGGAGCGGCATGTTGGGCAATCAGAGCAACAGTTGTTGTCAAGAGTAGAGCAAAATAGACGAATCAGCGGTGCATCGTCTTTTCTGGATCGTCCTGCTGCAGAAAGAGCAGTTAGTCAGGCGCTAGAGGTAAATGACAGCGGCATCGAAAGATTTCTTAGTGGTGATGAACGACGGCTTGTTATTAATCATTCGCTGGAAGAGACTGTCGGTATTTCAGTGAGACGAGGCGACGCGGCTGCTGGCATTGCTAGTAATGTAAGGGTCGTATTGGAGCGTGATCCGAAAATGTCTATAGGTTACAGAATCGTTACAGGGTTCCCCACATTATGAGTGAGCTTGGATTTGAAGATCTTGAGCAGATACTAGGCGGCTATTTTCATCAAGATTGGATGGATGAATTTTCCTCTGAGAAAGAGGCGATAGAGTATATCTTGAAGAATGAGTCGCGTCGGAAAATTGTTTCTGCTAAAGAAGCTATAGAAGAGGTACTAAATAAAGATATGTCAGAGGAGGAATATAAAGATAAGCTTTTTGCACTGGGAAATGAGTATGAATATGAGTTCGATGGATATAGCAGTAGAGAGTGGTTGGAGTTTTTGCTAGTTTCATTTGATATCAAGTGAGTGGTGATGGATTCGGTTCTGCAATGGAAGTATGTCACCTGATATGCACCGAGAATGCCTGCTAGTGTGAGCATATACGACTCCTGCATCTTGCCAGTTGGATTGGCAACTGGAAGCCATTTTTGGCCCGCGTAGGGGCTTTGGTTTACAGATGTCGATTAGGTAATTTTTATGATGGCGGCGGACATAGAGAATGCTGTGTTCATTTATATCAAAGAAGTGGATAGTTCGTTGTTAAATGAGGTAGTACTATCATCTGATTTTAGATTCTTGAATTCAGCTCCTGTCAGTGTCGAGCCGAAGCAGGAGGCTGAGCAGATGAAAATACACTACGATTCAGTTCTGAATGCGGGATTTGAGAATTGGGGATTCGAATCAACAATTGAGAAACTTAGTATTTCCGAAAGTGAAAACATTCAGTTTATTGGTTTCAAAGGAGCTGGCTATTCAGCCAAGCTTTATTTTGAGGGCATACCGGAAAAGGTGATTGGTGTAATCGTAACTCGGCGTCCTTCAGTTTCACCCGCAATAGACCAATCTGGAAAGGCATTGTAGTCGACCTCACTCCACACACTGCACCTTATCCCCATCTTCCACCACCAGATACCTAGCCGGCAAATCCGGCAGTGAGGTTGTAATCAACTCCTCCAGCCTGCCAGACGCCCGCAACTCACTGAGCCCTTCGTTGAATTTCTCCAGATACCGTTCACTTTCTGGCACCAGTTTGGACAGGATCAGGTACAAGTAATCCGATTGCAGCGGAGTGGTGTGGAAGGTGATTTTGTCGCTGAGGCCGAGCTCTTTCAGCATGCCCATGCCCACGGCGGGCTCCATTGGAAACAGGTCGATTCGGCCGGCCGCAAGTTTGCGGAAGTTGGATTCGTCGGAGGTGGTGACATCGGCACTGATGGTGCCGGCGGCGACGGCTTCCTCGAATTCCTCGCCGTAGTTGTAGTCCTGGGTCAGCCCTATGCGATAGCTTTCCAGGTCTTTTACGTCTTCCCAGTCGAAATCCATGCTGGTGCGATGAAACAGGGCGTAGTTATGGGCGACGATAGGGTCGCTGAAGTGGAAATGCTTTAGTAATTTCCTTCGACAGGTCCAGGCGACTGATCCGTCCCACCGGCCTTTTTCCGCCAGAAGGCGAGCGCGGGACCAAGGGAAAAAGCCATAGGATACGGGAATGTCTTTCTTGGCGAAGGCCAGGGTGACGATTTGGGAAATGACCCCGTAATGAGGTGGTGTGTTTTCCATGTAGGGAGGCCAGTGCCCATTGGTGAGCCTGATGGTCGGAGCCGCTTCGTTGGCTTGAAGCGGCGAGGCGAGGGCGCAGGCAATCAGCGCACTGGTAAGGGTAGTGTAGAGGTGACTCAATAGCTGCCTGATCAACCGAATGAGTCGTCGATCGTGCTTGGGCGATCCCTGCTTAAACATCTGTCCATCCACCAAAGCAGGTGCTGGCCGGATGGCGGGGGTGGTTCACAACACCGCCATCGATCGGTCGCACTAAAAGTTGATGATAGTCAAAGAGTAGCAGTCGCTCAGATCATTACAACCAGTCGGTTTTGGGGGTGCCTAGCGGTGATTGCCCCTCAGGGCTTTTACCTTTTCTTCCAGCACTTCCGCATTGGCCTCCTGCGCGGGTACCGGCTCGCCGGCAATGAGTTCAATCCGCGACCAGAAGCGCTTGGGAAGATGTTTCAACGCAGGCCCGCCGCAGTGGCTGAAGAAGCTGCCCCACAGGCCTCGCAGGGCCATGGGAACGACCGGTACCGGGCGTCGCTCCAGGATGATATCCACGCCGCTGCGGAAGGTGGCTACCTCACCGTCGGAGGTCAGGCGGCCCTCGGGAAAGATGCAGACGACATGGCCGGCGTCCAGTTCTTCGTCAATGCGCTCGAAGGCGGCGTCGTAGATCTCCGGCACCCGATTGCGGGAGCCAATGGGAATGGTTTTGGCAAGCCTGAAAATCGCGCCGAGTACCGGCGTTTTAAAGATCTGGTAGTCCATCACGAATCGGACCGGCCGCCTGATCGCGCCGGCAATCACGAGGGCGTCCATGTAGGTGACGTGGTTGCAGACCAGCAGTGCCGGTCCTTCCTCGGGAATGCGATTCAGGCCTTCGTGGTGTACCCGGTAAATAGTGTGGGAAAGCACCCAGACAATAAACCGAAGGGCGAATTCGGGCACCTGCTGGTACACAAAGCCCGCCACAATCAGGTTCATGATGGCCAGTATCAGGAAGAACTCGGGGATGCTGAGGCCGATCACGCCCAGCATCATCACGCCCATGATGGCGCTGACCACCATGAACAGGGCGTTGAACACGTTCAGTGCCGCAATAACACGGGCGCGCCGTTCCTCCGGGGTTTCCCGTTGCACAAACGCGTAGAGGGGCACGATAAACAGGCCACCAAAAAAGCCGATTCCCAGCAGGTCGATGGCCACTTGCCGGTGCTGGCTGTCGCTGATCATCATCCACCAGTCGGTTGGTACCGGGTTGGCGGGCATGTTGAAGTAGAGGTCGAGTCCGAACAGGCTGATGCCGAGGGAGCCGATGGGCACAATACCCAGTTCTATCCGATGGCCGGAAAGCCGTTCGCAGGCGACAGAGCCTAACGCAATGCCGATGGTGAAGATGGCCAGCAGCAGGGTGACCACGGTTTCATCACCCATAAGGTCGGTCTGGGCAAAGCTGGGGAACTGGGTGAGGTAGGCGGCGCCGAGGAACCAGAACCAGGAAATGGCCATAATGCACAGCAACACCGAGTGATTTTCCGCGGCCAGGCGCATCAGATGCCAGGTTTCCCGCAGTGGGTTCAGGCGTATGGTCATGTCGGGATTGGTGGTGCCGGTCACCGGGACTTGCCGCGCTGCCAGGTAGCCGATGACGGCCAGGGCGAGGACCCCGATTGCTGCGAGTTTCTCCGGTTGGTCGCTGCCCATAAGCAGGCCAGCGGCGAGTGTGCCCACAAGAATAGCCACGAAGGTACCCATTTCCACCAGCGCGTTTCCGCCCACCAGCTCATCGTCCCGAAGCACCTGGGGCAGGATGGCGTACTTCACCGGGCCGAAGAAGGTGGATTGCACGCCCATCAGGAACAACAACAGCAGCAGTGATTCGTACCAGCCGACCCAGAGCCCGGCGGCGGCCAGCGCCATAATGGCGATCTCCGCGAGTTTTACCCAGCGAATCACACGGGACTTTTCATACTTGTCCGCCAGTTGGCCAGCGATACCCGAAAACAGGAAAAAAGGCAGGATAAACAGCAACGCTGCGATGTTGACCACCACATCAATGGGCAGGCCCAGCAGGCCACCAGCCGTGTAAGTAATCAGCAACAGCAGGATGTTGCGGAACAGGTTGTCGTTAAATGCGCCTGAGAACTGGGTCAGGAAGAACGGCAGGAAGCGTCGCTCTGAAAGCAGCCGGAACTGGCTGTGGTCGTCCATGATAGTGATCCATCATCTCGTTGTTGATGGGGAATATTCTGCCACAAACGGGTTACTGAAACAGGGCTCTGGTTGCATGAGCTTTACGCTTCGTACGGGTGTTTCAAAGATTTTCAGTATTTAACGTTTGTGGTGAGCAGGCTGGTAATTTTCGGGGTAACCTGAAGATAACCGTTTTGGAAATCACTGTTTATGAGTCGGCCCAAATCCATGTCTGCCAGGGAACCCATCAGGGAGCGTCGTCCGCAATTCTGGCAGGTGGCCAAGCGCTGTTGCCAGATCGCCGCCACGGTTGATGTGGCGTTCTTCTTTCTTTTCCATCTTCTTGGTTCACCGATATTGGCGTGGGTGAACGTGGTAAGCGTCACCATGTACGTGGTGGCCTACCGGGCATTGGCCAGGAAGCAGAATGGCTTGGCCATGAGCTTGATCTGGGCGGAAGTGATTATCCACGCTGGGTTGGGCGTTTTGCTTATCGGCTGGGAGAGCGGCTTTCACTATTTCCTGCTGATGTTCATTCCGGCGCTGTTCGTTAGCATGGCGTTGCGAACGGCGGTGATCTTTCTGGTGGCGCTGTGGAGCTATTACATCACTCTTTATCTGGTGATGTGGGTTATCGAGCCGCTACAGCCCATTGCCCCTGGCGCCTTGCTCGCGGTTTATCTGTTTAACCTGAGTGTGGTGTTCGCCATGTTCAGTTACCTGTCGTTTTTCTACCTCACCATGGTGACCACGGCAAACCGAAAACTGCGGCGGATGGCGACAACCGATTCTTTGACCGCCCTATTCAACCGGCGCCAAATGACCGAGCTTGCGGAAAAGGAACTGGCGCGCTTCCAGAGGACAGGGCGCCCGGTTGCGTTCCTGGTGCTTGATATTGATCACTTCAAGGCCATCAATGACCGGCACGGACATGAGGTTGGTGATCGGGTATTGATTGAAGTCGCCAACCTTATCAAGGCCCAGTTGCGTACTCAGGACTTGATCTCCCGCTGGGGTGGTGAGGAGTTTCTCGCGGTGCTTCCAGATACTGGCCTGGATAGCGCCCAGGCCAGTGCGGAGCGTATGCGCAAGGCGCTTCTGGCCCATGACTGGCTGGCGACGACCGGCGAATCCATCGATCTGACCATCAGTGCAGGCGTCAGTGAGTTGCGCCCGGGCGACAATCTGAATTCCGCCATCAGTCGTGCGGATCGAGCACTCTATCGCAGCAAGGAGGGCGGCAGGAATCGTGTGGAACTGGAGACGATATAGCCAACGGCAGTTCAGCGCTGATCAGGCACTCCAGGCCAGGTACTCGGAACCACAAACACCCGGGAGGTCTCACTCCAGTAACCGTCCTCTGGCGACCGCTCCAGCACTGCAAACAGGCGGGGGACACCGGCCGATCGAACGACGGCCAATGCGTCTTCGGTGCTCTGTGGATCGGGGGTCTCTTGTTGGCGCCAGGGGCCGAGCCAGTGAGGTTTAACCAGCGGAATCCATCGTTTCCCGTCGGCGGCCGTTAGGTTTCCCGTCGCATTCATTTCGTCCAGATCGCTGATATAGAGCCAGTCACCACGCAGGTGTCCCACCGGGATGCACTCCGGTGGCGATAGGGGCGTATCCAGGGGATAGAACAGATACCCCGGCATGAAAATTCGTGGACGAACGGGTGTTTGGATGTCCAGGGACGCCAGCAGGTTGCGGGTCTCGGGTCTTGCTGTAAGTTGGCTCTGGTGGTCGGTCAGACGTTGGGTTTTGAGATCCAGACGGTCCCGCGTATTGGGCCCGTACCAGAGTGGCCTCGCCTGACCGTCATCCTGATGGCCGAGGTAAAACTTCACGGCAATTTCGTGGTGTTCAACCACGTTATCGGCAGGGTTGCGGACCAGGAAATCGAGTTCGCCCAGTGTAATGCCGTTGCTCCGGACCGGCTGGTTCTTGAGCATAACCTCCCAGCCCAGGAGGTCCTGCATCAGGCATTCGTACAGGCGCTCGAAATAGTGCCCAAGCCGTCGCGCCGGTGGTTCCGTGAGTACCTCCGGGCCAAGTTGGGGCGCACTGTCCCATGCCTTCAGACGCTCTTCAGCATCATCCGGCAGGTAAGTTTCCGGGGCAAAACCCATGGGAGAACTGATAAGCTGGGGAGCATGACACATCCACGCCAAGTGGCGCACGGCTGGAACTCGGTACTGGAGATGGGCGGTGGTTTCAGGGCGTCGATTCATTCTGGCAGGATACCCTAAACCATTGATTTGATCAGTCCCCGTCATAGGCCTCGGGGCAACACATCAGGAGAGGCGATATGCAGTACCTTCACACAATGATCCGGGTCAGCAACCTGGAAGAAACCCTGCACTTTTTCTGCGAGCTACTGGGCATGGTGGAAATCAGTCGCAAGAGCAGTGAAAAGGGGCGCTTTACGCTGGTTTTCCTTGCGGCTGCCGAGGATGAAGCGCGGGCCAGGGAAGAGCGGGCTCCAATGATAGAACTCACCTATAACTGGGACCCGGAAGAATACACTGGTGGTCGCAATTTCGGGCATCTGGCGTATCGGGTGGACGACATCTATGCATTATGTAGTCACCTTCAGGCCAACGGCGTTACCATCAATCGTCCCCCGCGCGACGGTCGCATGGCGTTTATCCGGTCGCCAGACGGCATTTCCATTGAACTGCTCCAGAAGGGGGAGTCACTACCGGCGAAGGAACCCTGGGCCAGTATGGAAAACACCGGCACCTGGTAAGCCGGCGCCTGGTACGAAGGTGTGAAGGTTTGCACGTTAGAACCGGTTTAATCGCCACTGGCAGGACAGGTTGGCGGTTTTTGGGGTAAAATTCGCGAAAATTCAAGACAAGGACGACCCATGCTCGCAGTGATTCTTTCTGGTGGTTCCGGCACCCGTCTCTGGCCGTTGTCCCGTGAAGCCTATCCCAAGCAGTTTCTGCCGGTGGTGTCTGACGATTCCCTGCTGGCGGAAACGATCGATCGTGGCCTGGCACTGGATGACAAAGCCCGGGTGTTGGCCATCACCAATGAAGAGCACCGGTTTGTGGTCGCGGCCCATTTGCAGGCCCAGGCACCGGAGCGTACCGCCGGGATCATCCTCGAGCCGGTCGGTCGCAATACGGCCCCGGCCATTGCTCTCGCGGCCCTCGCGGCTGCTGAAGAAAACCCGGAAGAGCTGCTTCTGGTGATGCCTTCGGACCACGTATTGAAGAATCAGGATGTTTTCCGCCAGGCGGTGAGTCAGGGCGCTGAAGCCGCCCGTTCCGGCAAACTGGTTACCTTCGGTATTGTGCCCAGCGCGCCTCACACAGGTTACGGCTACATCAAGGCCGGCGCGGCCCACGAAGGGTACAACGATGTAGCGGCCTTTGTGGAAAAACCGGACGAAGACACCGCCCGCCAGTATCTGAAAGAGGGTGATTATTTCTGGAACAGCGGCATGTTCCTGTTTCGCGCTGATCGCTACCTTGAAGAACTGGAAAGCCAGCAGCCCGAGATGATGAAAGCCTGCCGAGCTGCCTGGAAGGAGCGCAACGCTGACATGGATTTCACTCGGGTGGGTGCCGAGAACTTCAGGGCTTGCCCGGATGATTCCATCGACTATGCGGTGATGGAAAAGACTCACGATGCGGTGGTGGTGCCCCTGGATGCCGGGTGGTCGGATGTGGGCTCCTGGTCCGCGCTTTGGGATATCCAGCCCCACGATGAGAACAACAACGTGTGCCGGGGAGATGTGATTACCGAAGACGTTTCCGGCTCTTACATTCACTCAGAGGGCCGCCTTATCGCAGCGCTGGGTATTACGGATCACGTCATCGTTGAAACGGATGATGTGGTATTGGTGGCCGATCGTGGTCGGGTTCAGGATGTGAAGAAGCTGGTTGCCCAGGTCAAGGCTCAGGGCCGCCATGAACACCGCTTCCATAAGAAGGTCCACCGCCCCTGGGGTACCTATGAAGGTATCGCCATGGGGGAACGTTTCCAGGTCAAGCGCATTACGGTTAAGCCGGGCGCGTCGCTGTCGCTGCAGAAACATCATCATCGTGCCGAGCACTGGGTGGTGGTGAAGGGAACGGCCACGGTCAACCGCGGCGACGATGTGTTGTTGCTGACCGAGGACCAGTCCACCTACATTCCGTTGGGTGTGACCCACCGGCTGACCAACCCTGGCGTTATTCCCCTGGAACTGATTGAAGTGCAGACGGGTAGCTACCTGGGTGAAGACGACATTGTGCGTTTCGAGGACACCTACAACCGGGTCTGATTGATCTACATGAAACGGCATCAGGATGATGCCCGACAACACAAGGAGAAGTGAATGGAAGACTGGCAAGGATGCCTGAGCCCCCTCTGTCAAACCGCACTGCAACGGGCACGTGACAGCGTTGCCCAGCGAGGTGGTTATGCCATCACCGTTGAGGATTTCCTGTTGGCGCTGCTGGATGGTGAACCTGCCATCTGCGGATTCCTGCGCAGCCGCGGTGTTGATCTTGACGAACTGACCCGCACCATCCAATGTGAGCAACCCATCGTGACCGAAGTGGGCGGAGAGGGCCAGTTGTCCTCACAGCTCATGTACTGGTTTTCTTCTGCCCGCGAACTGAGCAATGCCCCCTGGCTGGACTGGCCCATCCTGTTGTCGGTGCTGACTCGTAACGCCGAACGCCTGCAGGAGAAAGCCTACGTTGCGGTGTTGGAACTGGTCGACCGGTGGCCCGCTGCGGACGAACAGCAGCAAGTCGCCGAAACCTCCGACAAAGGCGATACGCCCGTTGTGATTACCGACCTGGACTGGCTGGAGCTGGCGGAAGATGTATCGATTACCCTGGTCTCGGTTCCAAGAGCGCTGGTGTGGGTGAGAGGGGCAAGGGGTACCGGTAAAACCAGTTGGCTACAGGCACTATTGCCGTTCCTGTATTGTGGTTTTATAAGGTTGGACCTTCGCAATGAGGCGGAAATCATGGCCAGCGAGAATCCCGCCATTCCGTCCAAAGGCATCGACTGCAAGGATTATCCCGCGCTGGTTCTGGATAACGTTTCTCCGGTGGACCTGGCTGCAATGATGGCGCCCGAGCTCAGCGTGGCCCGCAGTCTGGTTACCGGATATCCGGGCCCCGTGGTCATGCTGGGGCCAGACTCACCGGAAGCAGAGGCTGCCGTTGGGCAATTGGAGCGTTGCCTGGGGCGGGATTTTGATATCTTTGACATGCCCGGCACGAGTACCGGCCAGAAGGTTGCCATCCTGACGGCTCATCAACCAGCGATTGAAAAGCGCTGGAACATAGAGTTGTCCCAGGCGCTTATCCGCTATGCCGCCTCAAGCCGGAGTCGGCTGGTCGGGTCTCCTGGCGGTATGATCCAGTGGGTGGAGCGCGCAGCCGCCCGATTGAACCTGTTTGCCGAACGAGGCCCTATTGAGGGTATGGCGCTCGCTGGCAGGACCGATACGCTGCGGCGACAGTCACTGGTGGCAATGGCCAGGCAACAACCGACAGAGGCACTGGAGCGATCCCTTGAAAGCCTGGCCGTTGAGCGTGCGGCGGCGGAGGTGGCGTGGCATGAGCGAAAAGCAGAGGGCACGCTCAGGACCCTGAAAACGGATGACCTTCGCCATGAACTCGAACGCTGGGTTGCAGCCCGCCCCGGGCCGGTTCACTATGTGGTCCATTGTGATCAACCGGCAGGAGAAACAGAAGGTGCGGGATCTCGAAATCTACATTCGTGACCTGGAGTCGTCAGCGGTATCGAGCTGGCTTGCCAGTCATCTGGACGACATTGAGCTCAGGGATGACGCGCTGGGTGACAGGGCGGTGAAAGGATCAGCTCATTATCGGGCGCATAGAGTCCGCATTAATCTGTACCCCGGTGCAGGTGGCAAGCGATACACCTCTGTGATCCTGGAGGGTGAGGATCTGCCTTGGGTGTCCGACCTCGATTGCGCCCGGAGTGCCTGGCGCGCCATGGATACCGAGATTCGCTGCAGCCCCGGTGACTGGAAAGAAGGGGAGCCCGTGGAGGATGAGAAATGGTGGCGGCTGGATCAGCGTGGAGAGCAACTGGCGGTCTGGAACTGAGTTATTCACAGCAATAAAAAAGGGGGCAGCCGGTTGGCTGCCCCCTTTTTTGTGATGCACGTTCTCGTGGATCAGTCGCTCAGGATGGACACGTTGTCCGCCTGAAGGCCCTTGTCCGCTTCGACAACGCTGAACCGGACCAGTTGGCCCTGGCGCAATACCCGGCGGCCACGGCCACGAATGGCGCGGAAGTGTACAAAGACTTCATCGCCGCTATCGCGAACGATAAACCCGAAGCCTTTCTTGACGTTGAACCACTTGACGGTGCCTTCCTCATTGCCTTCAGGGGTGCTGTCGTCGTAGTCATCGTCGTCCTCGTAATCCGGTTGGGACTGCTGCTTGCGTGGGGCCGGCTGGCGAGGTGCCGTGCTGGCTCGGGGCGCTTGCTGCTTCACGGCGGAGGGTTTCTTGGCTGCCAGAGCGACGGTAACGAAGCCTGCCAGGCCGAAAAGGACAACCGCAATAATATAGGCTGCGATGCCCTGGGCGCTGCCCAATACAAACGTGGTACTGGTTGCTTCCTCGCTAGTGCCGGCCTGAGACAGAATCTGGAAGAGTTCCGGGGTGAAAGTCACCAACAGAAAACCGAGGATAAAAGGTGACGGAATCGCGACCAGGAGAGCAAGGACGATCGCTTTTGCTGGGTTTTGCATGGACTGAAGTTTCTCCATTCATCTAACGCTAACGATAAAGAGCCGGATATCGGGTAAAATCGGGTCTCCGGCGGTGAAAACCGCTGGGGCCAGCAGGACATAAACGGGTCTTGCAGGTTCCCCGGCGGGCAAAAGCGGGATGATACCAGATAACGGGGAGCGCTGACCAAGCGGCGTGTCCGCCGACACCAAATTGATCACACAATACCTTGATGGGAATCCTTCCCGGAGAACCAAAAACCTTATGAGCGACAAAGATCTGCAAGCCCGGCTGGACGAACTGGAAACGCGTCTGGCATTCCAGGACGACATCATTCATACCCTGAGCGAGCAGGTGGCCCGTCAGGAGCTGGATATCCGGGAACTCTGGGAGGCGAAGAAGCAGCTGAACACTCAGCTCAAGGAAGTGTCGTCATCGAACATCAGAAAGGAGGAGGACGAAACGCCTCCTCCCCACTACTGATCAGGCCAGCAGTTCCACAAGTACCTGCTCGTAAATCTCTGACAGGGTGTCCAGGTCTGCGGCTTTCACGCACTCATTGACTTTGTGGATGGTGGCGTTGATGGGGCCAAGTTCCAGAACCTGGGCGCCGGTCGGAGCGATAAAGCGTCCATCCGACGTACCGCCCGAGGTAGACAGCTCGGTTTCCCTGCCGGTAACGGAGCGGATGGCACTTTGTGCCGCCGAAACCAACGATCCACTATCGGTCAGGAATGGCCGGCCGCTCAGATGCCATTGCAGGTCATACTTCAACTCGTGGCGGTCGAGAATGGCAACCACTCTTTCTTCCAGGCTTTCCGCTGTGTTTTCCGTGCAGTAGCGGAAATTGAAGTGAACCAGGCACTCGCCGGGGATGATGTTGCTCCCGGTGCCAGCTTCGATCCTGGTGATCTGGAAGGTGGTTGGCGGGAAGAAATCATTGCCATTGTCCCAGAATTCCTTCGCGAGGGCGTCCAGAGCCGGGGCAACGGTATGAACCGGGTTTTCCGCCAGGTGCGGGTAGGCCACGTGCCCCTGTGTGCCCTGTACTGTGAGATAGCCATGGAGCGAGCCCCGGCGGCCGTTCTTGATGACATCGCCCACCTCACGGGTGCTGGACGGTTCACCAATCAGGCACCAGTCGATTTTTTCATTCCGGGCTTCCAGGGTTTCCACCACTTTCACGGTGCCGTCCTGGGCCGGACCTTCCTCGTCACTGGTGATCAGCAAGGCAATAGAGCCCCGATGATCGGGATGGTTTGTCACAAACCGCTCGCAGGCTGTGACAAAGGCCGCCAGGCTGCCTTTCATGTCAGCTGCGCCCCGGCCATGAAGAAAGCCATCGTCAATCACCGCCTCGAACGGCGGATGACGCCAGTTTTTCTCCGGACCGGTGGGCACAACATCTGTATGGCCTGCAAACGCCAGCAGGGGGCCTTCCGAACCCTTGCGGGCCCAAAGGTTGTCGGTTTCGCCAAAGCGCAGGGCCTCGCCCTTGAAGCCAAGGGCAGAGAGCCGCGACATCATCAGTTCCTGACAGCCGGCGTCGTCCGGGGTAACGGATGGCCGGCGGATCAGGTCAACGGCGAGCTTGAGGGTCGGGGAAAGCTCTGCGGAATTAGTTGTTTGCATGCAGTTCTTCGTTCAGCTCGATGGCGGACTTGTTGGTCTTGCATTCAACCGCGCCAGTCTGGCTGTTACGGCGGAACAGAAGATCCGGCTTGTTGGCCAAATCCCGTGCCTTGATGACTTCAACCAGTTCGTTGTTGTCGTCCAGCAGGGCTACCTTGGTGCCGGCGGTAAGGTACAGGCCCGCTTCGACTTTGCAGCGGTCACCCAGGGGAATGCCGATTCCGGCATTGGCGCCGATCAGGCAGTTCTCACCAACGGAAATGATGATGTTGCCACCGCCAGACAGGGTGCCCATGGTGGAGCAGCCGCCGCCGAGGTCCGAGCCCTGGCCGATCATCACGCCGGCGGAGATGCGGCCTTCGATCATGCTGGTGCCTTCGGTGCCGGCATTGAAGTTGATAAAGCCTTCATGCATCACGGTGGTGCCTTCACCCACATAGGCGCCCAGGCGAACACGGGCAGTGTCGGCGATGCGCACGCCTTTTGGTACCACGTAATCCGTCATCTGTGGGAACTTGTCGACGGACTTCACTTCCAGGGTGCGGCCTTCGAGGCGCGCCTTGAGCTGGCGCTCTGGCAGCTCGTTAAGGTCGATGGCGCCTTCGCTGGTCCAGGCCAGGTTTGGCAGCAGGCCGAAAATGCCGTCCAGTTTCAGCTCATGGGGTCTGGCCTGGCGACTGGAGATCAGGTGTAGCTTGAGGTAGACCTCTGGCGTGCTGGAGGCAGTGTCGTCGGTGTCCAGTAGGGTCACCACGACCGGGCGCCGGCTCTCGGCAGCTTTGCCCGCCAGGGCGGATTGTTCCATCTGGCCCAGCTGTCGTAATCCGTCCGAGAGCGCCTTGAGCTGATCGGGCGTCACCGATACCGCCTGATTGCCTCCCTGGTAATCCAGAACGTTTTGAGCCACTTCGATGAGGCCGTTATCGGGGGTGATGACCGGCTGCTGGTAAAACACTTCCAGCCACTCGCCCTGATTGTTCTGGGTGCCGATACCAATTCCGAATGCAAAACTCATTGATGTGCTCCTGGTTCTCAGTGTTTGAATCGTTCGGCCCACTCATCGGCACTAAAGCCGACGCTGACCGTGTTGCCGTGCTCAACCACGGGCCGCTTGATGATGGACGGATTGTCGAGCATCAGGTCGTGGGCGGATTGGGCGCTAATATTATCACGAACCTCGTCCGGAAGTTTGCGCCACGTGGTGCCGCGACGGTTCAGTAACACCTCCCAGCCGGCCGCCTGCTCCCATTGGCTGAGCCGGTCAGTGTCCAGCCCGTCCTTCTTGAAGTCGTGGAATTCGTAGTCGATGCCGGCGTCGTCCAGCCATTTTCGGGCTTTCTTGACGGTGTCGCAATTTCGGATGCCGTAGAGTTTCATGTCCTGTTTGCCTTTACAAAAGTCACAATGCGTTTGGCCGCTTCCACGCATTCTTCAACCGGCGCCACCAGGGCCATTCTTACCCGGTTTTTGCCAGGATTATGGCCATCGACAGTGCGAGAGAGGTAGCGCCCGGGGAGCACGTGCACATTCTGCTGGGCCGACAGTTCCCGCGCGAACGTTTCGTCGTCCATCGGGGTTTCCGGCCAGAGGTAGAACCCGGCATCGGGAAAGTCCACGTTCATCACTTCCCGCAGGATGGGTACCACCGCCTCAAACTTGGCGCGGTAGGCCGCCCGGTTCTCTTGCACGTGGTCTTCATCGCTCCAGGCGGCAATGCTCGCCAGCTGGTTGTGTATGGGCATGGCGCAGCCATGGTAGGTGCGGTATTTGAGATAGCCTTTGAGGATATCGGCATCGCCGGCCACGAAACCGGACCGCAGGCCCGGCAAGTTGCTCCGCTTCGACAGGCTGTGGAACACGATACAGCGGGCGAAATCGTTGCGGCCAATAGCGGCACAGGTTTGCAGCAATCCTTCCGGCGGCTGGCCTTCGTCGGGGTAGAGCTCGGAATAGCATTCGTCGGACGCGACGATGAAGTCATGCCTGTCCGCCAATTCGATGACCCGCACCAACGTCTCCCGGGGAATTACCGAACCGCTGGGGTTGCCCGGTGAGCACAGGAACAGGACCTGGCAGTCTTTCCATACGGATTCCGAAACCTTGTCAAAGTCCGGTATGAAATGGCTGTCTGCGTCGCAGGCGAGGTAATGGGGTGTTGCGCCAGCGAGGAACGCGGCGCCTTCGTAGACCTGGTAAAACGGGTTGGGGCTGACCACGGTGGCGCTCTGGCTGGATTCCACCACCGATTGCACCAGCGAGAAGATGCCTTCGCGAGTGCCATTCACCGGAACGATATGGTGCTCAGGCGTCAGTGATCCGGGTGTCAGTTCAAAGCGGCGGGTGGCCCAGCGCGCGATGGCCTGACGCAGTTCGTCGGTGCCTTTCGTTGTAGGGTAATTGGCGAGTTTGTCCAGATTATCCGAGATCACCTGTTTGACGAATTCCGGAGACGGATGCTTGGGCTCACCAATGCCCAGGGAAATCGACGTCAGGTCCTTGGGAACGCTGATGCCGGACTTGAGTTTGGTCAATTTCTCGAACGGGTAGGGGTGTAGCCTGTCCAGGTCGGGGTTCATTGGGTGTCATCCAGCATTTGGCAAAGATCCTGCTGCAGGGCCTGGCAGACTGCGGGGTCGCTGATCTGCTCGCCGTGCTCGTCGGTTACAAAGAATACGTCTTCCACCCGTTCACCCAGCGTCGCAATCTTGGCGTTGGTTAGCCGCACGCGATGCTCCAACAATACCTGTCCAACGCGGGCCAGCAACCCCGGGCGGTCCGGTGTGATCACTTCCATCACCGTGCGCTGGTTGATGGTGTCATTGGAGAAGGTCACTTCCGTGGGGAAGGCAAAGTGCTTCAGCTGTCTGGGAGTGCGGCGGTGGATGATGTCAGGGTAATCTTCCGGGTCATCCAGTTCCTCAATCAGGCGCATGCGAACCCGATCCTTGCGGGCCGGGTCAATGCCCAGGGGTTTGCCTTTCTCGTCCAGAACAATGTAGGAACTGATGGAGAAGGGGCCTTCGCTTGAGCTGATGCGAGCATCGACGATGTTGAGGTTAAGTTGTTCCAGCACCGCCGTGGTGGCCGCGAACAGGTCAATACGGTCACTCATATAAATGATGATCTGGGAGTAGCCGTCAGTAGGGCCGCCCCGGGTGTCACGAATCAGCACCAGCGGGTCGGGATCATCGCCATGGCGGATGATGGCAGCGGTCTGCCAGGCAATGTCTACCGTGGAATCCTGCAGGAAGTAGTCTTCGTCCAGAGTTTCCCAGATTCCGTCGATCTGTTCGTCCGTCATATTCTGGGCGTGGAGAATCTCCCGTGCCTCGGACTGAGTGGCGCGCACCCATTCCTGACGGTCTACCGGCGTTTCCGAGCCGCGTCTGAGTGCCCGCTTGGTCTCGATGTAAAGCTGACGCAACAGCGAGGCGCGCCAGGTGTTCCAAAGCTTTGGGTTGGTGGCGCTGATATCGCACACCGTCAGCACGTAAAGGTAGTCCAGGTGCACCTGGCTGGGCACGGCGCGGGCAAAGCCGTGAATGATGTCCGGGTCGGAGATGTCCTTGCGCTGGGCGGTCATCGACATCAGCAAATGATTTTCCACCAGCCAGGAGGCCAGTTGGGTGTCCCGCTCGCTGAGGTGATGGCGTTCGCAGAAGCTCTCGACATCAATTGCGCCCAGCTCTGAGTGATCGCCACCCCGGCCTTTGGCCACATCATGATAGAGGCCCGCAATATACAGGGTTTCGAGTTTTGGTAGCCTGTGAATCAGTCGGGATGCCAACGGGTATTCATTGCGGGCGTCGGCGCTGTCCAGCCGCACCATGTTGCGGATCACCCGCATGGTGTGGGCGTCCACGGTGTAGATGTGGAACAGGTCGTGCTGCATCTGGCCGATGATCTGGCCAAATTCGGGGAGGTAGCGGCCCAGCACGTTGTATTTCTTCATAGCCGACAGGGTCTGGTCGAGGGCGTGGGGCGTCCGCAGCAGTTCCATGAACAGGGATGTAACGGCCAGATCCGAGCGGAAAGCGTCGTCAATCAGGTGGCGGTGCGCCCGCAGTGAGCGGATGGTGGTGGCGCGGATGCCCTTGATCTCCGGATGCTGCGCCATCAGAACGAATATTTCCATGATGGCATAGGGCGCGTAGGCGAAGACCTGATTGTTGACGGCTTCAATGTAGTAGTTGCGAATCTGGAAGCGCTTGTTCAGGGGCAGGATGTCGTCGTCACTTCCGGCGCCGAGGATGGCCTCGTCGTAGTACTGAAGAATAACGTCGGTCAGCTCCGCCAGGGCCAGCACGGTGCGGTAGTAGGACTGCATCATCAACTCGACGCCCAGCCGCTTGCCCTCATCCTTGTAACCCAACATCTGGGCGAGTGCCCGTTGATGGTCAAACAGGAGGCGATTCTCGTTGCGGTCGGCAATCAGCTGCAGGCCGAAGCGAAGTCGCCACAGGAAGGTTTCGCCCTGCAATAGTATCCGGTGCTCTTCTTCGGTCAGGATGCTGAAGCGTGTCAGATCCGCGATATTCTGCAGGCCGAAATGTCGCTTGGTAATCCAGCCGATGGTCTGTATATCCCGCAGCGCGCCTGGAGAGCCTTTTACATTGGGCTCAAGGTTGTATTCTGTGTCCCCGTATTTCGCGTGGCGCTGCTTTTGCTCTTCCCGTTTGGCGATGAAGTAATCGCGGTCAGAGCTGATGGCGTCTGAATAAACCTGATGACTGAGTTCGTCACGTAAGTTATCCGGGCCGGCGATGGTGCGGGTTTCCAACAGGTTGGTGAGGATCGTGACGTCTTCTCTGGCGGCATCCATGCTTTCCTGGATGCTGCGGACGCTGTGGCCGATATCCAGCTTCAGGTCCCACAGGAGTGTTATGAAAGCGCCAAGGTCTTCCTGCCAGTTCTCTTCTATACCGCTCCGGGTGAGGATCAACAGATCAATATCGGAGTGAGGGTGAAGCTCTCCCCGGCCATAGCCGCCGACTGCAACGAGAGAGATATCGGCAGAGGCGGCAAAGGCGTAGCGGTTCCAGATCAGGGCAAGAACGGTATCCAGGGTTCCGGACCGGGAATGGACCAGTGCGCGAACATCAGCTCCCTGCCGGAACGCTTCTGCGTCTGCGTTGTAGCGTTCCTTCAACAGCTCCCGGGCTGCTACAACAGGTGAGATGTCGTTGCTTATCCTGGATTCCAGTTCGCTGAGGTCCACCTAGAATGACTCTTCCGTGCGCTTGGTCAGTACTTCGTAGCCGTCCGATGTCACCAGGATAGTGTGCTCCCATTGCGCGGAGAGCTTATGATCCTTGGTCACCACGGTCCAGCCATCCGGCAGCAGCTTGGTGTGGTACTTTCCCTGGTTAATCATCGGTTCGATGGTAAAGGTCATGCCTTCCTGCAGTTCCATCCCGGTGCCGGGCTTGCCGTAGTGCATCACCTGAGGGTCTTCGTGAAACACCTTTCCAATGCCGTGGCCGCAATAGTCCCGTACCACAGAATAGCGATGCTTCTCAGCATGCTGCTGGATCACGTGACCAATGTCGCCCAGCCGGGCGCCAGGCTTTACCAGTTCAATGCCTTTATACAGACACTCCTGGGTGATCTGGATCAGGCGTTCGCTGCCGGGCTTGGGCTTGCCGACGATGAACATCTTGCTGGTATCACCGTGCCATCCGTCTTTGATTACCGTGACGTCGATATTGACGATGTCACCGTCCTTCAGCACCTTTTTCTCGTTCGGGATGCCGTGGCAGACCACATGATTCACTGAGGTGCATACCGATTTCGGGAAACCCTTGTAGTTCAGCGGCGCCGGAATGGTCTTTTGCTCGTCCACCATATAAGCGTGGCAAATACTGTCGAGCTTCTCGGTTGTTACGCCCGGTTTGACGTGTTCGCCAATCATCTCAAGAACTTCGGCCGCCAGGCGGCCAGCGACACGCATCTTCTCGATTTCTTCCGGAGTCTTGATCGATACCTGCATTGGGGTTCCCGTTGATTTGGATCAAACACGCATTTTAAGGGGGAGTGTTGCCCGGTACAAGGAAGAGGCGGTTTTGCCGTGCTTTCCGGGACACAAATTAATGGAATCCGGCGGGCGATTTATGGTATAAACGCGCCCGCTGGAAACAAATCCGGCAAATTCGCACACACGTCGGCACGTTGTCCCAGGGTGCCTGCTCATGTTGTCTCTATATAAAGGCGACGGAGCCAGGTTGGGGCAATCGGACGTGTGGAGGACTAACCCGAAGCTAAAAAGGTAAATATCATGGCTCAGGTAAATATGCGTGACCTGCTGAAAGCAGGCGCCCACTTCGGTCACCAGACTCGTTACTGGAACCCGAAAATGTCGAAGTTCATCTTCGGCGCTCGCAACAAGATTCATATCATCAACCTTGAGCAGACTGTTCCTGCCATGAACGATGCGTTGAACTTCGTTCATAACCTCGCGGGCAACAAGAACAAGATCCTGTTCGTTGGCACCAAGCGTGCGGCGGCCAAGATCATCAAGGAAGAAGCACTGCGCTCCAGTCAGCCATACGTGAACCATCGCTGGTTGGGCGGCATGCTGACCAACTACAAGACCATTCGCCAGTCAATCCGTCGCTATCGCGACCTGGAAGCACAGAGCCAGGACGGTACGTTCGACAAGCTGACCAAGAAAGAAGCTCTGGATCGTACCCGCGAAATGGACCGTCTTGAGCGTTCAATCGGCGGTATCAAGGACATGGGTGGCCTGCCGGACGCCATGTTCGTGATCGATGTTGACCACGAGCGTATCGCCATCAAGGAAGCCAACAAGCTGGGCATTCCTGTGATCGGCGTTGTTGATACCAACAGCGACCCTGACGGCGTTGATTACGTGATTCCGGGCAACGACGATGCCATCCGCGCGATCCAGATTTACGTGCAGGCCGTTGCTGAAACCTGCATCGAAGCGGCCCAGTCTGCCGGTGCCGGCGCTGACGAGTTTGTAGAAGTCAGCGAAGACGCGGAAGGTGCTGCTCCCGCTGCGGAGTAATAGTTCCTTCGCGAACAGGTTGTAGGGTGTGCCCGTGGTTTACCTCCGGGCACACCGGTCCAGAATTCGGAACAGTTAAGAGGAATGAACATGGCTGCAATTACTGCTGCAATGGTCAAAGAGCTTCGTGAGCGCACCGGCCTTGGCATGATGGAATGCAAAAAGGCATTGGTGGAAGCTGGCGGAAGCGTTGATGCCGCAATTGAAGAGCTGCGTAAGTCTTCCGGCCTGAAGGCTGCCAAGAAGGCGGGTCGTACCGCTGCTGAAGGTGTTTCCCTGATCAAGGTGTCTGACGACAACACTGTCGCTTACATCCTGGAAGTGAACTCCGAGACTGATTTTGTTGCTCGTGATGACAACTTCATGAATTTCGCCAACGACGTTCTGAATGTTGCGTTTGAGAACAGCAGAACAGACGTTGCCGAACTGATGGAAGGCGATCTGGAAGCCAAGCGTGAAGCGCTGGTTCAGAAGATCGGCGAGAACATCACCGTTCGTCGTATCGTACGGGTGGAAGGCCCGGTTGTGGGTGCTTACGTTCACAGCACCAACAAGATTGCGTCTGTTGTGGCCCTCACCGCAGGCAGCGCTGAAGTTGCTCGGGACGTTGCCATGCACGTTGCCGCTGTTAACCCGCGGGTTGGCAAGCCGGAAGACATGCCGGCCGACGAGCTTGAGAAAGAAAAAGCGGTCATCAAGGCCCAGCCTGATATGGAAGGCAAGCCTGCTGAAATCGTCGAAAAGATGATGGGTGGCCGGATCAAGAAATTCCTGGCGGAGAACAGCCTGGTCGAGCAGCCGTTCGTCAAGAATCCTGACCAAAGCGTGGGTCAGCTGATTAAGGACAACGGCGGTGAGCTGGTTAGCTTTGTTCGCCTGGAAGTCGGTGAAGGTATCGAGAAGGAAGAAGTGGATTTTGCGGCAGAGGTCGCTGCGGCGGCAGGTACCGGCAAGTCCTGATCCTTCTGACAGGTGCCAGGGCGATGTCCGGGGCACCTTCCAAGTCTGCCACGTTAGCCGGAATTTTCCGGTTCTCGTGGCGGGCTTGTATCTGAGATACCCCTTTTTATTGAGGAGTATGTCAGATACAAGCCTGAGAAGCTTGTCCTGCCAGGCACCAAGCCAGACACATAGAAGGGGATCCTCATGCCGAAGTCGTCCAATACCCAGCCCAGATACAAACGCGTCCTGCTCAAACTCAGTGGTGAAGCCTTGATGGGCGAGCACGATTTTGGCATTGATCCAAAAGTGCTTGATCGGATGGCATTGGATATTGGTTCGCTCATTGGCATTGGTGTTCAGGTCGGCCTGGTCGTTGGCGGCGGCAATCTGTTCCGCGGTGCGGCGTTGAACGCCGCTGGCATGGACAGGGTGACCGGCGACCATATGGGCATGCTGGCAACGGTCATGAATGGACTGGCCATGCGTGACGCCCTGGAGCGATCCAATATCCGTACCCGGGTTATGTCCGCCATCCCTATGAGTGGTATTGTTGAGCATTATGATCGCCGCCGGGCGGTACGCGACCTGAAAGACGGCGATGTGGTGATTTTCTGTGCAGGCACCGGTAACCCGTTCTTTACGACCGACTCAGCCGCTTGTTTGCGGGGGATCGAAATTGAAGCGGATGCCGTGCTGAAGGCAACCAAGGTTGATGGCGTTTATTCCGCCGATCCCTACAAGGATCCGACTGCGGAAAAATACGATCGTCTCACCTATGACGAAGTGCTGGACAAAAAGCTGGGCGTGATGGATCTGACCGCTATATGCCTTGCGCGAGATCATGGCATGCCTCTCCGGGTCTTCGACATGAACCGCTCTGGCGCGTTGACCCGTATCGTGACCGGAGAGTCGGAAGGCACACTGATTGAATAATCTGATTGAGACATTTTGTACAACGAATCCGAGGACGCTGCAGTGATTGACGATATTAAAGCTGATGCTGAAAAGAAGATGAAGAAAAGCCTTGAATCCCTGAGCTGGGCTTTCAACAAGATTCGTACCGGGCGAGCACATCCGTCCATCCTGGACAGCGTAACCGTGGATTACTACGGCCAGGAGACACCGCTCAAGCAGGTGGCGAGCGTGAACGTTGAGGATAACCGTACGTTGGCTGTGTCGCCTTGGGAAAAGCCGCTGTTACCGAAGATCGAAAAAGCGATCATGATGTCGGATCTGGGTCTGAACCCGTCCAACAACGGTGAGGTTATTCGAATTCCCATGCCGATGCTGACCGAGGAAACCCGTAAGGAAATGGTCAAGCAGGCCAGGGCTGATGCGGAGCACGGCAAGGTTTCCGTCCGCAACGCGCGTCGTGATGCCAACAGCACGCTGAAAGAGCTGCTGAAGGAAAAAGACATCAACGAAGACGAAGAGCGTTACGGTGAGGAAGAAATCCAGAAGTTGACTGACCGTTATATCGCTGAGATCGAGAAGCAGCTCAAGGCCAAGGAAGAGGACCTGATGGCTGTCTGATCAGCCGGTCCAATTCAGCACAATGATCAGCCGGTGCCATTGCAGTTGTCCGGTATCGGCTGAACAGGGGATTGCATGACGGAAAGTGTATCCGCAGAGATTCCGGTTTCGGCTGGTAGCCGGCCCCGGCATGTGGCCATTATCATGGATGGTAACAATCGCTGGGCCAAAGCCCGGCGACTGAAAGGTGTCGCCGGCCACAAGGCCGGCGTGAAAGCAGTGAGATCAGTGGTTGAAACCTGTGCCCGGGAAGGGGTGGAGGTACTTACCCTGTTTGCGTTTTCCAGCGAGAACTGGCGCCGTCCCGAGGATGAAGTGTCGGCCCTGATGCGCCTGTTCCTGTTTGCGTTGGAGCGGGAAGTCAAAAAGTTGCACCGCAACGACATCTGCCTGCGCATTATCGGCGATCGCTCCGCGTTTAGTACAAACCTGCAGGAACATATGGAGCGCGCCGAGGCGCTTACTCGCGACAATACCCGGATGACGCTGGTTATCGCCGCTAATTATGGCGGGCATTGGGATATCACCCAAGCCAGTCGTAAAGTGGCTGAGAAGGTCCGTTCTGGAGAGCTGGCGCCCTCCGACATCACCGATGACCTTATTCAGCAACATCTGTCTATTGGTGACTTGCCCATGCCGGACCTGATGATTCGTACGGCTGGCGAGCAACGCATCAGCAACTTCATGCTCTGGCACCTGGCCTATACCGAACTGTATTTTTCTCCCGTTTACTGGCCCGATTTCCAGGCGCAGGAAATGGGGCAGGCGTTGCAGGCATATGCGGGTCGGAAACGCCGTTTTGGTCAGACAGACGACCAGATAGCCAGCGTTTCGTCAGAACAATAACGACAAGATAGCGAACGATATCGTGCTTAAAACCCGTATTATTACCGCGCTTATCCTGGCCCCCATCGCGATTGGCGGAATTTTCTTCCTGCCGCCCCTGGGGTTCGCCCTGTTTACCGGGGCCATTATTACCGTTGGTGCCTGGGAGTGGGCCAACATGTCCGGCCTGACTGCGCCCGCGGCCCGTGTTGTATATGCCCTTGTGGTCGCGGCGGTGCTGTACGGACTGCTGAACGTTCCGGCAGTTGCGGTGCTTTGGCTGGCATTGTTCTGGTGGGTACTGAGTTTCCTGCTGGTAAGAAACTACCCCGGCGGTTCAGAGCGCTGGGGCGGCGTGCCTGCCCGTGCCCTGATGGGCCTGTTGGTGCTGGTTCCCGCGTGGGTAGGGCTTAACCATCTTCGCACTGGCGGCTTTCAGTTCGGCGACAGTGCCAATAACCTCCTACTGATTCTTTATGTTTTCTGCGTGGTCTGGGTCGCGGATATCGGCGCCTATTTTGCCGGCCGTGCGTTTGGCAAAGCGAAGCTTGCACCCAGGGTCAGTCCGGGAAAATCCTGGGCGGGTGTCTGGGGTGGTCTGGTGGCGGTCGCGATCTTCGCAATTGTGATCAGTGTGCTGGCCTCAGCCACCACCATGCAGTTGCTGCTTCTGGTTGTTGCCAGCCTGATTACCGGTGCCGTTTCCGTGCTTGGCGATCTGCTGGAAAGCATGCTGAAACGTTTCAGGGGTATTAAGGATAGCAGTCAGCTATTGCCGGGCCATGGCGGTATCATGGACAGAATCGACAGCCTGACGGCTGCCATCCCGGTGTTCGCCCTGATCATCACGCTGATGGGTTGGTTGACGACGGGGCAATGGTGACTATTGTGAAACGTCGTGTTTCGATACTTGGTGCGACGGGCTCCATTGGCCTGAGTACACTCGATGTGATTCGTCGCCACCCGGACCGGTTTTCGGTTTCAGCGCTAACCGCCAGTACCAGTGTCGACAGCATGGTGGAACTCTGCCATGAGTTTCGTCCGAGGTATGCGGTCATGGCCGATGAAAATGCGGCTGAAGCGTTGTCCCGTGCGTTAAGTGATTTGCCTGCCGTCCTGGTTCTCGGCGGCTCGGAAGCGTTATGCCAGGTTGCGGGCGATGATGATTCCGATACGGTTATGGCGGCGATCGTTGGAGCCGTGGGATTACCGCCTACGCTTGCTGCAGTGAGGGCGGGTAAGCGCGTTTTGCTTGCCAACAAGGAAGCACTGGTTATGTCGGGCAAGCTGTTTATGGATGCCGTTCTGGCGTCGGGTGCAGACGTTCTGCCGATCGACAGTGAACATAACGCCATCTTCCAATGTATGCCGCCGGACAAGATCCGGGATACCCGTGGTGCGGGTATTACTCGCATTCTGCTTACTGCCTCCGGTGGGCCGTTTCGTACTCACTCGGCCGAATCCCTGCGCAATGTGCTGCCTGCCGAGGCCTGCAATCACCCCAACTGGTCGATGGGGCAGAAGATCTCAGTCGATTCCGCGACCTTGATGAACAAGGGGCTGGAGCTGATAGAAGCATGCTGGCTGTTCAATACCACGCCGGAAATGATTGAAGTGCATGTCCACCCGGAGAGCATCATTCATTCGATGGTTGAGTACGCCGATGGGTCCGTTCTGGCGCAGCTTGGTAGTCCCGACATGCGCACACCCATTGCTAACGGTCTCGCGTGGCCCGAAAGAATTGAAGCCGGTGTTGCTCCGCTGGATCTGTTTCGCATCGGGCAGTTTCACTTTGAGCGCCCGGACCTGGAGCGCTTTCCGTGCCTGAGGTTAGCAGCGGAGGCGTTCCACGAGGGTGGAACGGCACCAGCGGTAATGAATGCTGCGAACGAAGAGGCTGTGTCGGCCTTTCTTTCCGGTAACCTGTGTTTTGCGGATATCCCCCTTATCATAGAGCGTACGTTGGCAGCCACCGAGGTTGTACCGGCAGACAGTTTCGATACCATCTTCGCGAAGGATGCCGAGGGCAGGGCTGTCGCACGGGAACAGATACAGGCGCTGGCTGTCTGAACCATGCGAGTCCTGAGAGGCGGTTCTATCATCACCAACAGAGAGCATTATGCAGATCGTTGAAACCGTATTGGCGTTGATACTCACGCTGGGCATTCTGGTGACGCTCCATGAAGCTGGTCACTTTTGGGTGGCTCGCCGCTGCGGTGTCAAGGTTTTGCGGTTTTCTGTTGGTTTCGGGAAGCCTCTGTTTTCGTGGTACGACCGGCAGGGCACCGAGTTTGCGGTTGCGGCGATCCCTCTCGGTGGCTACGTGAAAATGCTGGATGAGCGGGAAGGGCCGGTGCCCGAAGAGCTCAAGGATCAGGCGTTCAATGCCAAGCCCCCATCGAAACGTATCGCTATTGCTGCCGCTGGGCCCATAGCGAATTTCCTGTTTGCCATTGCTGCCTACTGGCTGCTCAGCGTGGTTGGTTTCACCACGGTTGCGCCCATTGTAGGCGACGTCAGTCAGGGGAGTGTCGCGGAACGGGTCGGGCTCACCAGCGGCATGGAAATCCACCAGGTCGACGGCCGTCGTGTGACATCCTGGCGCGACGTGAACATGCGCTTGCTTGAGCGCACGGGTGAGTTTGGTGAGGTAACCATCGATGTCTCGCAGAACGGTAACCGCGGGACTCTGCGGGGAGCTCTGGATGGCTGGAGTCTAAGTGAGGACACGCCGAACCCGTTGAATGAGTTTGGTGTGACGCCCTGGCGGCCCGACGTACCGGCAGTGCTGGGGGAGATATCACCGGGTGGCCGGGCTGAGGCCGGCGGGTTGAAATCCGGCGACCGAGTGGTTGAGGTGGACGGCAAGCCAGTAGCGGACTGGTTCGAACTGGTGGCTTTCATACGCGAGGCGCCCGAAAAGCCCCTGGAGCTAACGGTCGAACGCGATGGCCGCATGGAACAAATCCGTGTGACGCCCGCGGAAAGAACGGCAGACGATGGCAGTGTTACCGGTTTTGTGGGTGCGGGTGTCAGCGAGGTGACCTGGCCTGATCACGTACTCAGGGATGTCAGTTATGGTCCCCTGGCAGCGATTCCCAACGCGGTTTCCGAAACCTGGGGTGACACTCGATTGACCCTGGTCGCGATCAAAAAAATGGTGACCGGATTGCTTTCTCCCACTAACCTTAGTGGCCCGATTACCATTGCCAGGATAGCGGAAGCCAGTGTAAGTTCCGGTTTCGAAGACTTTATTCGTTTTCTTGCCTACCTCAGTGTCAGTCTTGGGGTGCTGAACCTTCTGCCAATACCGGTTCTTGATGGTGGGCATATTGTCTATTACACCATTGAAGCCATCCGCCGGAAGCCTCTATCAGAGCAGGCCCAGGCGTTCGGACTGCGTATTGGAATGGCAATGATCCTTACATTAATGGTGTTCGCACTTTACAACGACCTGATGCGGTTGTGAGAATTGCGAACTCCTTACGCGCATCAACAGGCGAAATTATTGAATGAGACGTTCTCTTCTGGGTATAGCTGTAGGCTTGGTAGTCGCCACCTCAACCATAAAACCGGCACTGGCTGATGAATTCACCGTATCCGATATCGAGGTAGAAGGCCTTCAGCGGGTATCCGCAGGGACGGTATTTTCCGCATTTCCCGTTTCGATCGGGGAGCCGGTCGATGAGGTGGAGCTGTCCGATGCGATCAAAGACCTGTTTCGCACCGGCCTGTTTACCGATATCAAAGCCAGCCGTGATGGTGGTGTGCTGATCCTTACGGTTCAGGAGCGACCTTCAATCACGTCCATAGACATTGAAGGCAACAAGAACATCGAAACCCCCATGCTGATGGATGCGCTATCCGGAGCGGGTCTCCAGGAGGGGCAGGTATTTCGCAGGGCGACCCTTGAGCGACTGGAGCTTGAGATTCTCCGGTCCTACATCAGTCAGGGTCGTTACAACGCGCGGGTGAAAGCCACCGCCGAGGACCTTCCCCGCAATCGCGTTGCCATCAAGCTGGACATTAACGAAGGTACGGTTGCGGCTATCCAGCACATCAATATTGTGGGTAACGACGCGTTTGACGACGAGCGGCTGCTGGATCTGTTTGAGCTCCAGACCACCAGTTGGTGGAATTCCATCACCAGTGCTGACAAGTATGCCCGGGAGCGCCTGAGCGGCGACCTGGAGTCACTGCGGTCCTTCTACCTTGACCGCGGCTACATCGACTTTACGGTTGAGTCCAGCCAGGTCTCGATATCCCCCGACAAGAAACAGGTGTTTATTGCCATCTCGTTGAACGAGGGGCCTCAATACACGGTGTCAGACGTCAACCTGCGCGGTGAGCTGATCGTACCTGAGGAAGAGCTGCGGGAGCTTATTCCCATTGAAGAGGGCGACGTGTTCTCTCGTTCCCGGATGACGGCGATTTCGGAAGCGCTTTCCCGTCGTCTTGGCCGCGAAGGTTATGCGTTTGCAAACGTGAATGCGGTGCCGGAGCCTGCCGATGACAATACAGCGTCAGTAACCTTCTTCGTGGAGCCTGGTAAGCGGGCGTATGTCCGGCGCATCAATTTTGATGGCAACGTCTCCACCCGGGACGATGTGTTGCGCCAGGAAATGACCCAGATGGAAGGTGGCGTCGCCTCCACCGACCGGATCGAATTCTCGAAAACAAAGTTGGAGCGGCTTGGCTTCTTCGAAACCGTCGATGTGGAGACGGTTCCTGTGCCCGGTACGGATGATTTGGTGGACGTTAACTATTCCGTGGCGGAACAGGCAACCGGCAGTCTGTCGGCGTCTGTCGGCTTCTCGCAGGCCTCCGGGGTAATCCTGGGCGCTAACGTGTCCGAGAACAACTTCTTTGGCAGCGGCAAGCGTGTCTCCTTTGGTGTCAACGTCAGTGACTCCATCAAGAGTGCCAATTTTTCCTACCAAGACCCATACTACACCGTGGATGGCGTCAGCCGTGGTTTCAGCGTGTTTGCCCGTGAAACCGACTTTGAAGAACAGGATATTTCCTCTTACCTGCTGGATGAGTACGGCGGCCGCCTCACCTTCGGTTATCCTACGGACAACATTACCCGCCTTAATTTCGGGCTTGGTTATACGTTGTCCAAGGTGAAGGAGGGTGCATTCACCTCAGAAGAGGTCAAAACCTTCATTGATGAAGAAGGCAACGATTTCAACAATTATTTCCTGTTCGGTTCGTGGCGGCGCAGCACACTAAATAGGGGTGTTCTTCCAACGGACGGCTATAGCCTGTCGTTATCCGCTGATGTAGCGGTGCCCGGCAGCGACCTGACATTCTATAAGCTGAATCAGAAAACCGAGTTCTACCAGCCACTGAATGATAATCAGACCTGGGTATTCAGGGCGCGTTCGGAGATTGGTTACGGGGACGGTTACAACGGCCGAAGCGTGATGCCGTTCTACGAGCACTTCTACGCCGGTGGCTATGGTTCGGTGCGCGGATATGAGGCAAACTCTCTCGGCCCACTTGCTACCAATGCGCCGAACGACTTCTCTGATCCGGACCCCTTCGGTGGTAGCTTGTTGACGGAAGGCAGCCTGGAACTGATTTTCCCCACACCGTTTGCTGGGGATACCCGTTCCATGAGAACCGCGTTCTTCGTGGATGCGGGGCAGGTTTTTGATGCCGATAGGAATTTTGATCCGGCCCTGGATGAAATTCGCCTGTCGGCCGGTGTAGGATTCCAGTGGATCACGGCAGTAGGACCGCTGGCGTTCAGTCTTGCCAAACCCTTGAACGACAAGAGCGGTGATGACACTCAGGTGTTCCAGTTCTCCCTCGGCCAGACCTTCTGATCGTCAGGGCCGGAGGGGGTGCGAAAGACAATGATAAACAGGAGAAATAACATGTTCCGATATTCCGTTGCAGCGATTCTGTCAATGCTGCTGATCGCATTCCCGGCTGCTGCCGAAACCAGAATAGGTGTGGTTGACCTTCGCCAGGCCTTGTTCTCGTCCAGCGATGCGCGCGCGTTCAGCGAGACACTACAGAAAGATTTCGCTGGAGAGGAAGCCAAGGTTCGTGAAGCCCAGGAGGCCGCCCGCAAGCTCAAGGAGCGGCTTGAGAAAGACGGTGCCATGATGAATGAGTCCGAGCGCCAACAGATGGCTGCTGAGTTCCAGGAGAAAGTTAAGGAATTCAATTTCCTCAAGCAGCGCCTGGACTCCACTGTGGCCAATCGCAAGCAACAGTTCCTCGAAGAAGCCCGCCCGGAGGTAGACGCAGCGGTTAAGGAGCTCCTGGAAGAGAACAATCTGGACATGATCCTGCCCAGCGAGGCGGTGGTGTATGTCAAGCCTGAAATGAATCTGACAGAAGAGTTGCTAGAGAAACTGGACCGCTGATACGGAGGGCCGGATAATGGCCCGCCCGGATAAACCTTGTGGAGCTGACAATGACAAAGCGTTCGTACCGGCTGGGCGACATTGCTTCTGAGCTTGGCGCGGAGCTCAAGGGCAATCCCGATACGGAAATCAACGGGCTTGCGACGCTTCAGGCGGCTTCTCCGGGCCAGATAGCCTTCCTGGCCAACCCGTCGTACGGTCGCTACCTGACGGAGACCAGCGCTTCAGCGGTTATACTCTCGCAATCGACTGCGGACCAGTGTCCTACCAACGTCCTGTTACTGGATAACCCCTACCTCGGCTATGCTCGCCTGAGCCATTGGTTTGACCCGGCGCCGGTTCCAGAGCCTGGTATTCACCCGTCGGCCGTTGTGGCGTCTTCCGCGAGGGTCTCGGATACGGCCTGCATCGGCCCTCAGGCTGTTATTGAGGCTGAGGCTGTCGTGGGCGAAAACGTTGTCGTGGGCGCCGGCTGTGTTATTGGAGCCCGGTGTCAGATTGGCGAGCAGACTATACTGCGTCCACGGGTAACCCTGGCCCACGATATCGTTATGGGGATGCGTTGCCATATCCTCAGTGGTGCGGTCATCGGTTCCGATGGTTTCGGGTTTGCTAATGAGAAAGGAGCCTGGCATCGAATAGCCCAGCTTGGCCGGGTCATTCTGGGGGACGATGTTGAAGTGGGTGCGAACACCACAATTGATCGGGGAGCCTTGGACGACACGATCATTGGCGATGGCGTGAAGCTCGATAACCTGATTCAGATTGCGCACAACGTCAGTATTGGTGATCACAGTGCCATGGCGGCGATGGTGGGTATCGCGGGTAGCACACGTATTGGCAGCCACTGTGTTTTTGGCGGCCAATCGGGTGTGGCAGGGCACCTTACGATTGCGGATCAGGTCCACCTGACCGGCATGACGCTGGTTTCTGGTGACATTCGGGAGCCCGGCGTGTATTCGTCTGGAACCAGCGCCGACAGCAACCGGCAATGGCGTAAAAATGCTGTGCGTTTCCGTCAGCTTGATGCCTTGGCGCGTCGGCTTAAAGAACTGGAAAAGAAAATGGAAGGCTGAGGCCGCTACTGATGATGTATATCGACGAGATCATGGAATACCTGCCCCATCGCTACCCGTTTTTGCTGGTTGATCGGGTAACAGAGCTGGAAAAAGGACAATTCATCAAGGGCTATAAGAATATCTCCCTTAATGAGCCTTTTTTTACCGGCCACTTTCCCAATAACCCCATTATGCCGGGCGTGCTGATCATCGAAGCCATGGCGCAGCTTTCAGGTATTCTCGGCTTTGTGACGGTTGGCCGGAAACCCTCAGACGGCGTGGTACAATACCTGGCTGGTTCCAGTAAAGCGCGTTTCAAGCGCCCCGTGGTGCCGGGGGACAGGCTGTGCATGGAGTCACAGGTTATTTCCGGAAAGCGTGGAATCTATAAATTCGAGTGCCGCGCACTGGTTGATGATGAAGTCGTCTGTGTGGCAGAAATATTGACCGCTGAGAGAGAAGTTTGATGGCGACAAAAGAATGGTCGGGAGTCCATCCTCAGGCGATTGTGGACCCCTCTGCCAAGCTTGCCGACAACGTAACGGTTGGCCCATGGAGCTACATCGGCCCGAACGTTGAGATCGGAGAGGGGACTGAAGTGATGTCCCACGTGGTCATCAAGGGCCCAACGAGAATCGGCCGCAATAACCGCATATTTCAGTTTTCCAGTGTCGGGGAAGAATGCCAGGACAAAAAATACGCGGGTGAGCCAACCACGCTGGTTATCGGTGATGACAATATCATCCGTGAGAACTGCACCATTCATCGGGGCACGGTTCAGGATCGTGGTGAAACCTGTATCGGCAATGGCAATCTGCTCATGGCCTACGTGCATGTGGCGCATGACTGCATTATTGGCAATAACACCATCCTGGCCAATTGTGCGACATTGGCCGGCCATGTGTCCGTTGGTGACTTCGCGATACTGGGTGGCGGCACCATGGTTCATCAGTTCTGTCATATTGGAACCCACAGCATGAGTGCTGGTGGAAGTATTGTGCTGAAAGACATCCCTGCGTACATCATGGCAAGCGGGCAATCTGCACAGCCGTTTGGTATGAACGTGGAAGGCTTGCGCCGCCGTGGTTTCAGCAAGGAGGTGTTGTTGGCACTCCGTCGTGCTTACAAGGTTATCTATCGTCAGGGCCTGACTACGGAACAAGCCGTTGAAGAGCTCGAAAAAGCCTACTCCGATATTCCCGAAGTTACGCCCCTGATCGATTCCCTTCGTGGTGCACACCGCGGCATCATCCGCTAACCAGGGAGTGAATGCCCCGGTGACGGACCATCACGAAAACTCTGTAGCCAGCACCCGCAAAGTGACTTTCGCCATCGTGGCCGGAGAGGCGTCAGGAGATATCCTCGGCGCCGGGCTGATCCGTTCCCTGCGGCTCAGGTATCCGAACGCGCGGTTTGTCGGCATTGGTGGCGATGAAATGATCGCGGAAGGCTTCCACTCTCTCGTTCCTATGGAACGGCTGTCAGTGATGGGGCTCGTCGAAGTGCTCGGGCGAATACGGGAGCTGTTCGATATTCGCGCACGGCTGATGAACTACCTGCTGGCGACACCGCCGGACGTCGTCATTGGTATCGACTCCCCGGACTTTACCCTGGGTATTGAGCGCAGGTGTCGTGATGCCGGTATTCCGACCGCCCATTATGTTAGCCCGTCCGTCTGGGCCTGGCGGCAAAAGCGGATCTTCACGATCGCCAAATCTGTCAACCTTATGCTTACCCTGTTCCCGTTTGAGGCCCGTTTCTACGAAGAGCACGGCGTGCCCGTGGCCTTTGTAGGGCACCCCCTGGCGGACCGCATTCCAATGATGCCTGATACAGCTGGTGCCCGTCAGTCCCTGGGGCTTCTGGAAGATGCGCCGGTGCTGGCCATTCTTCCGGGGAGCCGGGGCGGGGAAGTGGAGCGTCTGGGTACTCTTTTTCTGGAGGCCGCCCGTTGGATCCAGGGCAGGCGTCCGGATTTGCAACTGGTGATTCCTTGCGTAAACCGGGATCGGGAAAAGCAGGTTCGGGCACTGGTGGAAGCCCTGGACGTGAAACTGGCGGTGACCATTGTGCGAGGTCGTTCGAGAGAGGTGATGGCATCGTCCGACGTGGTATTGCTTGCGTCCGGAACCGCCACTCTGGAAGCCATGTTGCTGAAGAAGCCCATGGTGGTGGGTTACCGGTTGAGTCGTGTCAGCTATGCATTGGTCTCAAGGCTGGTCAAGGTGCCTTATGTGGCCTTGCCAAACCTGCTGGCCAAGGAACAACTGGTTCCGGAACTATTGCAGGATGATGCTTCGCCCGAGTCTCTCGGAGAAGCCGTGCTTGAGCGCCTTGAAAATGAATCCGAACGCGCCCGGTTGACAGCCGCTTTTTCACAATTGCATGAACAGTTGCGACAGGGGGCTGACGAGCAGTCTGCTGCAGCCATCTCCGCATTGATAGAAGGCGGAGCAGTATGAGTAAGCGCCCCTTACCGCCGTTTGAGTGCCAATATCAGGGGCGACTATTGGCCGGTGTGGACGAAGTGGGACGCGGGCCGCTGGTTGGGGCTGTGGTGACGGCCGCGGTTATCCTGAACCCGGAAAAGCCAATACCGGGCCTGGCGGATTCGAAAAAGCTGACGGACAAGCGCCGTGAGGCTCTTTACGAACAGATCATTGAGCGTGCAGTATCCTGGAGCCTGGGGCGCTGTGAGGCCGATGAGATTGACAGGCTGAACATCTTCCAGGCAACCATGGTGGCTATGGAGCGTGCCGTGGCGGGCCTGCATGTCGAGCCGGAATATGTACTGGTGGACGGTAACCGCTGCCCCAAATGGCGTTGGACCTCTGAGCCAGTGGTGAAGGGCGACAGCCGGGTGGAGGCCATCAGTGCGGCGTCCATTGTCGCCAAGGTGACTCGTGACAGGGAGATGGCTGTGCTCCATGAGGAATTCCCTGAGTACGGCTTTGCAGGCCACAAGGGTTATCCGACGCCCGTACACCTCGAAGCGCTTGGTAGATTGGGTGCAACCGCTCACCATCGTCGCTCATTCCGCCCGGTTCAGGAAGCGATTGATGCCGTGGGTTTGTACAGCCGCGCCGCGGATCAGGAACTGCAATATCCTGGCGACTTGTTTGAAAATATCGATTGACAGGTTCCGGTCGAATCCTTAGTATACGCGCACGTTGATCGGGGGAAGCCCCGGTAAACAACCAGTTTGATGCGGGGTGGAGCAGTCTGGTAGCTCGTCGGGCTCATAACCCGAAGGTCGTAGGTTCGAATCCTGCCCCCGCTACCACTTATAAAAAGCCGGTCTTTGACCGGCTTTTTTTGTGCCTGTTCGGTCTACTTCAGGATTTAGTTCCGCCCTGCATATTTTTCGACCCTTTTGCAACTCCTATCCAGTCGGCTTTCCTTAAATCTAATACTTTCGTACCAAAAATAACCGCCATTTATCGCCTTTCGGGCAAAAAATTGCCCGGTTAATCAGTATCCTCAGTTGCTTCATTACGGTTATCTGTCGAAAAATTGACAAAATCGTAACTTGGGAAATGACACCATTCACATCGATACTTGCCCACGTTTTATACAATTTAACAAATTCGGCAATTTATTGGTGTGAAATACATATGAAACGCGTCATCAAAGTGTCACAGGCATGGATTGCCGCGTTGTTTTTAGGATTGGTCCTCACAGGCTGTGGGGGCGGTTCTTCTGGTAGCTCAGAGAGCACTGCAGGTACAGGCGATAGCACGGGGGTTGGCTCAGGTGGTTCCGAGGGCAATCCACCACCGAGCGGTGGTGGCGAGGGAGTGGTTGACCGCTCGGCGTCGCTCAGCTGGAATGCGCCCACCGATCGTGAAAACGGCGATGATCTAAGTCCGTACGATTTGGAGCGCTACGTTATCAGGTACGGAACGGATAGGAATAACCTCGACAAACAAGTTCAAGTCGACAATGTCGGAGGCTTGGAAACGATGAGCTATGACGTTGAGAACTTGTCGGCGGGCACCTGGTACTTCACGATTCAGGTGGAAGATGTTGATGGCTTGATGAGCGCGCCATCGGCGCCGGTCAGCAAAACCATCTAGTTCAGACAACGGATCTCTGACATGAAGTGTATGCTCGGCCTTGCTGTTACCCCAATGGATGCGCAATCGGCAGTTTGAGGGTAAAGGCCGACCCTTCCCCGGGTCGGGAGCGAAGGGTTATTTCACCGCGATGCTTTTCGACCACAACGTTCACGAACGACAGCCCGAGCCCGGTGCCATGATTGCCAGACAGCTCGCTGCTTTTCTGGCGCTGATAGCGATCAAACAGGTAGGGGATTTCTTCCGGAGCAATGCCTTCCCCCTCGTCGCTTACAGTCAGGCACGCCTGATGGCCGGCCTGAAAAACCTGAATGTTGACGATCGATCCGGATGGGCTGTACTGCACGGCGTTGGTCAGAAGGTTGATCACGGCACGTTCAAGCAGTTCCGCATTTCCTTTCAGCCATAAATCCTCTGTTCCCTGAAGTAACAGCTGAATGCCTTTCTCGGCAGCCTGCTCGCTGACGCTGTCGCGGGCGTTCTCAACAATGGCTAAAAACTCGCACTCGTAAAAGCGGGTTTCGGTTAACTGTTCGGCCCTGGCAAGCTGCACGAATTCTTCAGCAAGATGATAACTGCGCTTCGCTAGCCGACCCAATTGGTCGAGCTGTTCCGGCTCGATATGGCCACGATTCCGCTTGAGCTGTTCGATCAGTGCAAGTTGTGAAACCAGGGGCGAGCGAACATCGTGAGAAATGAAGTCGATGGCCTCCCGGTGCTGGCGCTGTTGTTCCCTGAGTTCCGAGATATCCGATATGTTGGCGATAATGCCGTTCTGATCGCTGTCAGGCAGTGAAAACGGCGCGAAGTGAATCAGGAAATCCATATCGCGAATCCGTAGGTCCACTGTGCGGCTCTGAGCCAGCGTGAGGGTTTCCGAGACGGTTTCATGCCAGGGCGGATTGTCCCGTGGGTCATGTCCCTCCAGAAGTCTGGCCAGGGGCAGGCCGCTAAGGCTTGGCATGGGTTCACGAAACCATTCTTCAATGTGGCCGTTGGCAAAGCGGATAACGCCTAACTCGTCGGTTACGATAATGCCGTCCGGCATGCGTTCGAAGCTGCGCCTGATAAACCTCTGCATCTGACTCATGCGCTCGGTCGCCACGCGTACTCGCTCGATTCGAGCGGAGATGTTTTCCCTTGGCCCCGTTTTACGCACCGGCTCCTGGGTGCTGGACAGCGGCAAACGGCGGAGGTAGCGCTGGATGGCCTCCCGGCTCAGGTCGTTGGGCAGCTTGAGCCCGATTTTGTAGGTAACGCCATTGCGTATCAGGCTGACCCAGCTTTGGCCATCAATGTGATGCCATTGGCCCGGGGTGTCCAGTGGCGGGATATCATCGGCGGCCAGACCAGAAGACGTCATCACGTCATCACCTTCAGCTAACAGCCAGCCCTCTGGTTGAAGCAGGGCCTGGAAATGGCTGAGCAGTTGCGGTGGGTGCCTCAGTGACGGCTCTTCGAGGGTCATGGTGGGCCCGCGGGCAAGCTCGTCAAGCTGCCGGTTGAGGAAGCTGTTGGTCATGGCCAGCCGTAGTGCGCTGGATACGGGCAGCGCCAGCAGGGGAATTACGATGGCGTGGGAGATCGGTAGCCAGAGCTTGGCTCCGACCAACAGTAGCGCATGCAGGAGAGCCAATAAGCCGAGGCTCGTCAAACAGAGCAAAATGCTACGTGCCGGTCGCATGCGGGGTAGGGTGAACGACAATAGAGCGATGATAAAAACGGCGAGACCAATCGCAATAGGCTTCGATACCCGTGATATCAGTTCGTCTTTCACCAATGCGGAATAACTGTTGGCGTGGAACTCAACGCCGGACATGGGCTGATTGAGGCCCGAAAACGGGGTGGGCAGGATGTCGCCAAAACCCGGTGCGGTTGCACCCACAAACACGGTTTGCCCTTTGAAAGCATCCTTTGGGAATTGCCCATCAAGCACCTTGGTATAGGAGTGGGAAGGCAGCGTCCCGGCACCACCAGCCATTGGAATGGCGCGGTAGTGCTGTCTGACGTTTGTGTAGGGCGGCACACTGGATATTTCCGGGCCCGGTGACGGTGTATCAGAGGCCGCCAGTGCCAGGCTGGGCCATAGCTGATCGCCCAGGCCATTGAACAGATAAAGTCCTCGCGCCAAGCCGTCTTCGTCAAGCTCCACGTGGGCGTGCCCAAGCGTTGCAGCTGCGGACGCCAACGCAGGGGCGGGAAGTTGTTCGCTGATCAGGTAGTGCCGGGAGGGCGGTGACAGATGAAGCGGCAGGATGACGTTGCCGTGTTTCTGCATGGCGTTGGCCATTGCTTGGTCTGCCGGCGATGGTTCGGGGAACAGGATGTCGAAGACAATCGTTTTGGCGCCGGCCTGATGGAGTTTCTCAATGAGCTGTGCATGGGTTGTCCGTGGCCAGGGCCAGCGCCCCAGGCGATCCATGCTCAGTTCGTCAATGGCGATAACAACGACGTCATCGGCCGGTTCTGCGGGTGTTGCGGTGATAAGGGTGTCGTAAAGCCAGAAGTCCAGGCGCTCCGGAGCAGAGGTCGTCTGGAACAGTAGCAAAAATGTCAGTAGTGGCAGGCCCAGCGTCCAAGGTGTTGTTTTAATGGGAAACCAGTTCCGGGTCATGGGGCCTGCTGTCGGGTATCAGGAAATTGTGGGTTATTCCAGAAACAATTCCCTCCCTGGTCCCCACCGGCTTTCGAGCGGACCGTCAGAGAGGGCTTTCAGGCGAACAAAATACCGTCTTCCGGGAATGAGGCGCAAGGCCGCAGTGGTATCCGACAGCGTAGCCTCTTTGATGATGTTGTTAAATCCCGGTTCTTCAGACAGCTGCAGGCGATAATCGGTTGCAGTATCCACCCTCTGCCAGAATACCCTTACCTGGCTATCGACGTAGTTGACACTGATGATGCGAACCGGTGGCAGGGTCCCGTTCACGACCAGCGAGCGTGCCTCACTCGTGGCCACAGAATTGCCGCCGGCCTCGGTGACCACCCGCCAGTAGTATTGTCCCGGTGTCAGTGGTCGAGAAGGCAGTGCGCTTTCATCAGGCGCCCACTCGCTGGTGGCAATCGTGTTTCCAAAGTCTTTGTCCTCCGCAATTTCCACCCGGGCGACTTCGTTTTCGCCGCGCAATTGCCATCGGAACTCGGGCATGTCGTCGTTAACGGTCGCGCCTGGTTCCGGTTGTTCCAGTGCGGCAGTCCGGGCCTGTAGGTCGACTTCGAAAGACATGACGCCGGGCATGCCTGCCATGCCACGATTGTCGATGGCGGCAAGGTGAATCTCGTAGCGGCCATTGTCCAGCAGGTTAATATCGAAATCATTGTCGCTGACTTCGCTGCTGTTAATCCAGCGGCCGGACTCGGCATCAAAGATATCCACGCGATGGCTGTTGGCTCCGTTGGGCGTCCAGCTCAACTGTGCAGGAAGTTGCTTCAACTGCTGCGGCAGGGGGTTAATCTCCGGGGCTGGGGGCAGGCGACGGATGCTCATTCTGCCCACACCTGCGGTTGAAACGCTGGCGCTATAACCAGCTGGAATCCGGCGTGTTTGCCCCGGCGGGCCAAACGATACCTCGCCCTCGGTAACCCGTAGATCGGTCATGCCGGGCGCAGTCCTGAGGGTAAACATGGTGCCCCTGACTGCCGCCACCGCGGAGGGCGTTTCGATCTCAAAACGTGAACCGCCCTCGATCACGGGTTTCACCTGGGTTTCAATTTCGCCCTGATTGAGGCGCAGGCGGGTGTCCACCATGCCGGACTTCCCATACTGCGTCAGGCGATTGAAGGCGAGGCGGGAATGCGGTGATATCCGCACTACAGAGCCGTCAGCAAGTTCGATGGTTGCCGTGCCAGCCTGTGACCGGATTTCATCACCCACCCGAATCAGGGAATCGCTGGTCAGGGGGCGTTTGGTGCCGTCACTACCGGAAATCAGTTGCACCGACCCGGTCACCGAGTTGACCCGCGCAGGGTTGGGTTGGCGCTGAAGCCAGGCAAGGGGAATTCTCAGGTTGTCTCCACTGCCCACCTTGGCGGGGTTATCGATGCCGTTATGCTGTAGCAGGCGAATGGCGGGAATATCCTTGGACAACAATGCGTCAGCGATCTCCGCAAAATGTTCACCGGGTCGTACCGTATAGATCCACTCCGGCGTCGCATTGGATTCAGGGGTAGCAGTGGCCGCCTGGGAGCCCCGGGTGACCGAAAGTTCCGCCTGTACTGGCAACGCCGCCAGGGAGCTGATTAGGAGCAGCAAACCGGTGAACGTTCGCAGGGTGACGCATTGACTCATGTCAGGCTTGTTCCATGACCGGTACGTTCTCATCCGGGCCAGAGGCTTTCATGGCCTCAAGACGATAGCCGCGCTGGTAAATGGTCTTGATGCGGAAGCCGTTTTCGGGATTAAGGCCCAGTCTGCGGCGAAGCCGGCTCATGTGCGTGTCCACGGTACGGGTATTGATGTCTTTCGCCAGTCCCCATACCCGCTCAAGCAGCATCTCGCGGGTCAGTAGCCGGCCCTGGTTCTGGAACAGGAACAGGGTCAGGTCAAAATCCTTGTCGGTCAGCGTCAGCACGTTGCCGTGAAGCGCAATGGTCCGAAGCTGGGTATTGATCTCGAAAGGGCCGTACTGCAACGATTCTTTTTCGGTATCGGGGCTGGTGCGACGTGCCAATGCATTGATGCGCGCCACCAGTTCTGCCTCGCGAGCGGGTTTGGCGAGGTAGTCGTCAGCACCAGCATCCAGCGCACGTACGATGTCCGTCTCGCTGTCGCGCTGGGTGAGAAACACCACCGGAATCTGCCAGTTCAACTGCGCACGTACGCTTTCCAGAACCTCAATCCCGGTCATGTCGGGTATTTGCCAATCCATCACCAGCAGATCATAGCTGCGGTGAAGGACCGCGCTCAGAAATGCCTGGCCTGACGGAAAACTGTCGCAGTGGTGCCCGCGCTCGGACAACACAGACTGAATGTGCTGAGCCTGTTCATGTTCGTCCTCAAGCAGGGCAATTCGCATCAAACGTCTCCCGACATCAAATTTGTCATATTCAGGCTTCCCGGCCGACGGCGGGGAATGGGTATTGAATTCCGCTTCACATTATTACAAATCCGCAATTCCGCTTCAGTGTCGTTATGTAGTGTTGCGTAAACGGATCGCAGGCTTTCCGTTGTCGTCATCCAGTGTTTGTCGGCAGCCGGGGAAACTACTGCAACCCCAGAACCAGCCTTTTTTACCTTTTCTGCGCACCAGGGGCGAAAAGCAGTGCGGGCAGGGAATGGGTTTTTCTCCCGTGCCATCCGCCGGCGACTGGTCCTCAATGGGCCGCGTGCCTTTGCAGTCCGGAAAGCGGGTGCAGGCGTGGAAGGCACCAAACTTGCCCTCGCGCTGGCGCATGGGAGCGCGGCACTTGGGGCAGTGCGGCTGTCCCTCGCCTGGTGGAGAAGTCGTGGCTTCCTGCTCGGGGGTGTTGATGAACCCGCGTATCTGTTCTTTCAGGTCTGCAATAAACTGCTTGGGATTGCCTTCGCCGCGGCGAATACTTTCCAGGGTGGCTTCCCAAATGGCCGTCATATCCGGCTTGCTGACGGATTCCGGCAATGAATCGATCAACGCCTTTCCCTTCGGCGTTGACCGGATGTGGCGCTTGTCCCGGTATAGATAGTCGCGCCGGAACAGGGTATCAATAATCGCCGCTCGTGTGGCCTCAGTACCCAGCCCATCGGTCTCACGCAGAGTTTTGCGAAGTTCTGGATCGCTGACAAAGCGAGCGATGTTGGTCATCGCTGACAGCAGCGTGGCGTCGGTGAAATATTGGGGTGGCTGGGTTTTACGCTCGGCGATGTCCACTGAGTCACAGAGTATGGGGTCACCGTTCTCCAGGCGGGGGAGGGGCGCTTTGGCGGCCTCCTGTCGGCTTTCCCGCTGGCGAATTTCCAGGGTTTTCCAACCCGGCTGAAGAACAGCGGTTTCTGTCGCCCTGAACGCGTGTTCGCCAATCCCGACAGTTAACTTGCCTTCCCGGTGAATGGCGTCGGCGCTGAACTGCATCAGGTAATACCGGCTGATCAGTTCGTAAATGTTCCTCTCAGCTTCGCTCAGACGTCCATTGGGCGCCTTTCTGGCCGTAGGGATGATAGCGTGGTGGGCATCTACCTTCTTGTCGTTCCAGGCTTCGGTGCGGCGGTTGAGGTCCGTTGCCTCGCAGGCTGTCGCCAGTTCGCCGGCGACATTGCCAATGGCCTGCACCACACTCTGACGCTGGTCAAAATGACCTTCCGGCAGATAACGGCAGTCCGAACGGGGATAGGTAATCAACTGGTGGCGTTCGTACAGGTTTTGGGCGGTGTCCAATACGTCTTTCGCGCCCATGCGGAACAGTCGCCCCGCCTCGATCTGCAGGGCAGAAAGTGAGAATGGCAGGGGCGGCGTTTCGTTCCTGTCGCGGAAACGGGATTCCGTAACTTTGCCGGGCCGTCCTTCTACGGCCTCGGCAATCTGCCTGGCGACATCGCTGTCCAACAAACGGTCTTCTTCATCCAGGTATTCCCGGTAGGCTTCCGAGGGCTGCCAGCGTGCCGTAAACGATTGCTGGTCCGATTCCTCATCCACCGCGTGGCACGTCGCCTGAACGCGGAAAAAAGGTTTCGGCTGGAAGTTCTCAATGGTGTTGTCCCGCTCCACCACCAACCCCAGCACCGGGGTTTGTACACGGCCGACGGAATACACGCCCTGCTGGCCCTGCTGCTGGTAGGACAGGGTATAAAAACGGGTAAGATTAATGCCGTAGAGCCAGTCCGCCCGCTGGCGGGCGAGGGCGGAATGCGACAGGCGGCGAAACTCACGATTGTCCTTGGGAGCCTGGATGGCCTTTGCCACGGCCGCCGGAGTCAGGTCGTTGATCAGGATTCTCTGCACCGGACAGGTGGCACCGGTGTAGCGGATGACTTCGTCCACCAGCAGTTGGCCTTCCCGGTCCGGATCGCCGGCATGGACAATGGTCTCCGCCCTGCGGACCAGAGACTCCAATACCTTGAGCTGCTGGCGTACGCTGTCTTTAGGCATCACCTCCCAGCGCCCGGGAAATAGAGGCAGATCTTCCTGTCGCCATTTTTTCCAGCGCGGGTCGTACTGGCCGGGTTCCGCCGGTTCCAATAGATGGCCGATACACCAGCTAACGGTGCTGGCGTTGCTTCCTTCGCCGCAACGAATCCATCCGTTCCCCTTCTGATGGGGAGCGGGGAGGGCAGCAGCAATTGCCCGGCCCAGGCTTGGTTTTTCAGCAATGTACAGGCGCATAAGTCGGAAGCAGTTTTCGGGTGGGGATGGAAGATGGCGCTTTGTCTGTATCCTGTCAAGGTAACATAGCGTTTGGTGTAGTAGACTGTTCCGTAACACATTCAATCAGGAGCAGGCCTGTTTATGTCCACACAACAAGCCATTGAGCAAAAGCTGACAAGCGCTTTCGACAGCCAACACCTCATGGTTGAAAACGAGAGCCACAAACATAACGTACCGCCGAACTCTGAAACCCATTTCAAGGTGACTCTGGTGTCTTCAGAGTTCGAGGGGCAGGGTAAGGTCAAGCGGCACCAAGCCATCTACAAAATACTGGCGGACGAAATGGCCGGTGGCGTCCACGCCCTGGCGCTGCATGTGTATTCACCACAGGAGTGGGAGAGTTCCGGCCAGGCTGCGCCTGATTCTCCTAATTGCATGGGCGGCTCCAAGAATGATCCGGCCTTTGCATCCGGAGGTGGCCAGTGAGCCAGTTCTTCCAGATTCACCCGGAAACGCCCCAGAAGCGGCTGATCAACCAGGCCGTGGATATTCTCCGCAAGGGAGGCGTTATTGTGTATCCGACGGATTCCGCCTACGCCATTGGCTGCCACCTCGGTGACAAGCAGGCAGCGGACCGGATAAAGCGCATTCGCCGCCTGGATGACAAGCACAACTTCACCCTGATGTGCCGGGACCTTTCGGACATCGGTGTGTTCGCGAAGGTCGACAACACCCAGTATCGGCTGCTCAAGAACTTCACGCCGGGGGCTTACACATTCATTCTGGACGCCACCAGTGAAGTACCACGCCGTCTGTTACACCCCAAGCGTAAAACCATTGGCATGCGGGTGCCGGACAATGCAATTGTGCAGGCGCTGTTGGCGGAACTGGGCGAACCTATCATGAGCAGTACGTTGATATTGCCGGGCGACGAGGACCCGATGACCGACCCATATGACATCCGGGAAACTCTGGAACACGAGCTGGACCTGATCATCGATGGCGGTTTTTGCGGCCTGGAGGCGACCACCGTGGTGAATATGACCGGGGATGCGCCGGAGGTGACTCGCGTCGGCAAAGGGGACCCAGAGCCCTTCCGGATTTAACGGAGTCAGGCCCGGGTGTTCAGGCTCAGGGCGAAATTTTTGCGGTCTGCGTAGTTGGTGGCCTGATCGGTACTGATAGTCCTGCGCAGGCTGTCGTAGCGGTGCGCAAGGTCCTGCAGGCCGTTGAATTGCTGGTTGTCGCTGACCAGGGTGTCCAGCAGTGAATTGTTCACGCCGTATGCCTTGTTCAACTTGAGCGCGTTGTCCACAAAATGCAGGGTGGGTTCGCTGGCGCTGAGCCGGCTGAATGCCTCCCGGAAGGGTTTGCTATTGTTCAGGTCGTGTTCGATGCGGCTGCGGGTTTCCTCCGGTATACCACCGCCAATGCTGATCTTGCCTTCGTCGCTCTTTGACACTTCCACGCTGGTTGCGGGGCTCAGTTTGTATTCGGCAAGTTTATGCCGCAGCGTTTCCCGCATATAGGCAAGGTCCTGCCCGACGGTTTGCTTGTACTCCGCCATCTGCAAGCGGGTGGATTTGGGGTGGCCGGTATCGAAGCCCGCTCGTTCCGACAGGGTAAACCGGTCATCGGTTGCGGAGACCGGTGCCTCTGGTGCAGCGGGCTTTGGCAACGCATTGCCCGACCCCGCCGGCTGTTTCTTTTCCATGGCTTGCTGGAACTGGGTGCTGGCTTTGATCAGCGATGTGAGCAGCGACATGGCATTGGTCCCCTCCTATGGTCACTGGGGAAATGTTGACGGTTTTGGTGTCTAGGGGAGGTGGATGCACAAAGCGGGCCATCGCGACTTATTGTTGAGGGGCACCTTGAGTGGCCAGGATGACTGCGCCGCCTGTCAGTAGTCAGCCCCCGGATTCAGTCACACCTTAGCGGTTCAACTGTTACATGTACCAGTGACCGGCACTGGTTCTGAATGCGGTTTTTGTAAGCGGTGGCTGACTCAGGCTGGTGGGAAACAACCGAGACAATGGCCGCATGAATGTTTGGCCCAATCGCCCAAACATGCAGATCACTGACTTTGGCATCGCCGTCCTCTATTGCCTGTTTTACCGCTTCCTCCATGTCCTGATGCTGCTCGTCGAGGAGGACCCTTGAGGTGTCTTTGACCAGAAGCCAGGACCAGCGCGTCACCAGCGTGGCACCGATAATGCCCATCATCGGGTCCATCCAGTTCCATCCTGCGTATTTCCCGGCCAGAAGGGCGACGATTGCCAATACCGACGTCAGGGCATCGGCGAGCACATGAAGATATGCCGCCCTGCGGTTATGATCATCGTGGCTGTGATGGCTGTGATGGCTGTGATGGCTGTGATGGTCGTGCCCGTGGCTGTGATCATGGCCATGGTCATGTCCTTTCTCACCCAGTATCCAGGCGGAAATCCCATTGACCACCAGGCCGATAAAGGCCACAAATATTGCGCCATCAAATGAAATTCCGACCGGCTGGATAAAGCGCCCAACACTTTCGATGACCATGTAGAGGGCAAAGACAGCCAATAGAATCGCCCCGGTAAAGCCTCCCAAGGCGTTGACTTTCCCTGTGCCAAAAGAAAACCGTGCGCTACCTGCGTTTTTGCGTGCGTACGTATAGGCAAAAGCGGCAATGCCAAGAGCTACGGCGTGTGATCCCATATGCAGGCCGTCGGCAAGCAACGCCATTGAGCCATAAATGATCCCTGCGAAAATTTCCCAACCCATCATCGCCAGGGTCAAGGCCACAACGATGAGCGTGCGAGTTTCGCCGGAGCGCTTGTGGTTCTGCCCGAAGACGTGATCGTGTTGCCATTGGTCCAGTCGTTCGTGATGCATAGACGCGCTCCTGAAATTGAGTAGTGGATGGTTAGAGGTTGCCCCCTGCCTGGAACCAGGCGCTTTAAATGCGCACCTTTGCAAAGCAGATCGTACTTGGATAGTCTTCCTGTCCAAAGATCGACGCTAACGAGATACGAAGTGTTCATTAACCAGGCCCAATTTTCCACCGGCAGACGTATTTTTGTGGTGACCATGCTGTCACTCATGATGCTTTTTCGTCTTGCCTGGGCTTCAGATCAGAACGTTCACGATGCATCACAGAGTCTATCTCTTGCAGAATTTGTCCAGAACCATGGGCATATCCATCCGTCCTCTCTCGATCATCTCCATGTTTCGACAGTTGAAATGACGGACCAGGACCACCTGCTACTCCATGCGATTGGCGCAGTCGAAAAGCACGTGCCCCTGAAGCTGGATGCAGTGCCGCTTTTCCACAGGCAGGACAAGCCTGTGCTTCAAAGAACGCCGTCTCCTCTGCCGGAGCAGACATCCGCACTTTATCGGCCTCCGAAAGCCTGAAAACGTCATTAAGAACTGACGCGTCAGCGTCTTTATCTAAATTTCTGTCGATATTTCGGAGATCACCGAATGAATCATATGCCGTTTCCGCGCCGAACAGGCGTGGGCGTTGGCGTGCGTTGGCTGTACCTTTTAGGGGCAGCGCTCGTAGGCCTGATGTTTTCTCCTCTGCTATTTGCCCATGGTGTTGAAGCAGGCGATGCCACGTTCATTGAGCAGGCCAGCGGGGCACAATTGCTGCCCTTTATCTATCTGGGGGCCAAACACATGGTCACCGGCTATGACCACCTCCTGTTCCTGGCAGGTGTCATCTTCTTTCTTTACCGCATGAAAGACGTGGGTATCTACGTCACGCTTTTTGCAGTTGGACACAGCGTCACGCTTCTTTACGGCGTGCTCAGCGAGACCAACGTCAACGCCTATATGGTGGATGCCATTATTGGCTTTTCCGTGGTTTACAAGGCTCTGGATAACCTTGGCGCGTTTCGCCGTTGGTTTGGATTTCAGCCCAATACCAAGGCCGCTGTCCTGATTTTCGGGTTTTTCCATGGGTTCGGCCTGGCCACAAAGCTCCAGGATTTCACGCTTGCAGAGGATGGCCTGGTGGCGAACATTCTGGCGTTTAATGTTGGAGTTGAGATTGGCCAGTTGATGGCTCTGGGCATCATTCTGATTGCGATGAACTTCTGGCGCCGGACGGATGTTTTCCCCCGGCAAGCACTTGCAGCCAACGTTCTGTTGATGAGTGCCGGTTTTATGCTGATGGGTTATCAGTTGACTGGCCTGTACACCGTTTCCTGAGGAGCTAGACCATGCAAGACATTTCCAATATGAATCGTGAGGGACTTCCTTCCTCAAAAAGCTTGTTCAAGGCGACCGGAGTGGCTGCTGTTATCGGCGGAGTGGTTCTGGTCACAACCATCCTCCCGGCCGAATATGGCATCGATCCCACGGGACTCGGCCAGACCATGGGGTTGACTGTACTCAGTCAGGCTAACGCCGCTGAGTCCGCGCAGCCTGAGTCAGCACCGGCCTCGTCAGGTAACCTGCTGGCATTGTCGGCTGGCCCGGTCTGGAAAACGCCAGAAGGGTTGAGTTCTGATTCCACAACCGTCACTTTGGGACCAAACGAGGGTCTGGAAGTCAAAGCCACAATGGCCGAGGGTGATCGAATGGTCTTTAACTGGACCACGGAGGGAGGTTCGGTGAACTTCGATATGCACGGTGAACGGTTCAATGACGGCGACAATTTCACCAGCTACTGGCAGGGGCGCGACCAGCCGTCTGCGAGCGGAGCATTTGAGGCACCGTTTGACGGTACGCATGGATGGTACTGGGAAAATCGCGGAGAAACAGCTGTCACTGTGGTTCTTGACACCAGCGGGTTTTACAGCGGCATTAGCAAGAAGTAATTCAATTATTGATCCTTAGGAGTTATCTCATGAAAAAAATGATTCACGTATTTGCAGCGGTCATTGTTTTGTCGGTTTCCGGCTACGCATTTGCCGGGGCTGGCCATAGCCATGGTGCTTCGGAGCCTGTTTCGAAAGAACAGGTGACCGAGCGAGCAGCCGCCGTCAAGCAGCAACTCGTCAATTCAGAACAGATTGCTTCTAGCTGGGCGGAAGCCTCCAGAGGCAAGGCCGAGCAGCGGTCTACCTCGGCGGGTAAACTATGGGTCGTCCAGTTTGCTAATCCTGACTCTGCCAGCGAAGACAAAGCGAACCTGTATGTCTTTGTGGATGAGTACGGCAACCCCGTTGGAGCTAACCACTCCGGCAAAATGTAAAGCTGGAGATGGAGCAAAGGCCCGCTAACCGCCCGGTTGCGGGTCTTTAGTCAGGAGAACCATGCTTGAGATTCTGAAAAATCGCACCTACCGGCATCTGTTTTTAGCCCAGGTCGTTGCCCTGCTGGGAACGGGGTTGGCAACGGTTGCCCTGAGCCTTCTGGCCTTTGATCTTGCTGGTGATAAGGCGGGGCAGGTGGTTGGCACAGCCATGGCAATCAAAATGGTCGCCTATGTCTTCATTGCCCCCATTGCTGCAGCACTGGCGGAGAACATACCTCGTCGTGTGATGCTGGTTTCTCTGGATCTGGTGCGAGCTGCCGTTGCACTTGCCTTGCCTTTTGTGACTGAGGTCTGGGAGGTGTATGTACTGATCGCCGTGCTGCAATCGGCATCTGCGGCCTTTACGCCGACGTTCCAGTCCACCATCCCGGACACCTTACCCAACGAGGACGACTATACGCGGGCGCTGTCCCTTTCCCGTCTGGCTTACGATCTTGAAAACCTGATCAGTCCGGCTCTGGCCGGCATGCTGTTGTTGGTTACCAGTTGGCAGGGGCTGTTTTCAGGCACGGTGGTTGGCTTCATAGCATCAGCGTTGCTCGTCGTATCGGTGGCTCTGCCTTCTGGCTCCGCGCCGGAGAAGCGTCGGGGTATCTACGAACGCTCCCGTCGTGGGTTTCGCATCTTTATGGCCACACCGCGCCTTCGGGGATTGATAGCGCTGAATGTGGTGGTCAGCATGGCCGGCTCCATGGTGATCGTGAACACCGTAGTGATCGTGCAGGGTGGTTTTGGCCTGACCGATCAGCACACGGCCATGGCTTTTGCGGCATTCGGCGCGGGTTCCATGCTGGCGGCACTGGCGCTGCCCGCGCTGCTCAAACGCTGGAAGGACCGTTCGGTGATGCTGGCAGGGGCTTGGGTGTTGCTCGGCGGCTTGGGCGCGGCGTGGTTTGCTGACAGCCTCTACATGCTGATGCCAGTCTGGGCGCTGCTTGGTGTTGGATTCTCAACGGTTCAGACACCCATAGGTCGTTTGCTCACCCAGTCTTCTCATGGCGAAGACCGCCCAGCGCTTTTTGCCGCCCAGTTTTCGCTGTTTCACGCCGGCTGGCTGATTGCCTATCCGCTGGCGGGATGGCTTGGCTCATCTGCCGGCATTCAGCCAACGCTGATGGTGTTGGCGGTTCTGGGACTCGTCTTCCTGATTGCAGCCAGCCGACTGTGGCCCGCCGATGATCCATTGGTGATTGCCCATAGCCATCATGACCTGCCACGCGACCACCCGCACAGAACGGAATCGGGAGCGGAGCATTCCCACCGGTATGTGATTGATGAGCTGCATCCGCGGTGGCCGGGTTAAATGACTTCGTCGCCTTTAGGCGTCAAGCTGATGAAATGTGCCCTAAGATCAACTCCAACTCGATTCAGGAATCCTCCTGAATAAGAGCAACGAGGTCATGTCGAACCTCTTCAGCGCTCAGCACGGTCAGCGGCGAGAAATCGTAGGGTAGAAGGTGGTCAAGCAGTGACATAGCGTTGCCAGTTCTTGACGGCCCCTTCCGAGCCTTCGTGAAACAATAGTTAGCGCAGGATCAGGCGCACTTTGTTCGGGTATGCACACAAGATCTCCCTGTTTTTAGATGAGCTCAATGGGTGTCAGATTTTTCAGGTGTCCGGTAGCAGCCGACCAGGCACCCACCGCAGATAAAGCATCATTCCAAACAGTTCCACCAAAGACTGGACGACAATCACCACGACGGCCGTAGCCCAGGCCTCTGGTATTGAAAGTGCCAAAGGTAAAACCATGAAGGAGTTGCGTGTTCCAAGGCTGAAGATGACGGTTCGGCCGGTTTCCATCGGTAATCGAAAGACCAGGCGCAGAGCCTTTCCAACCAGAGCCGCAGCTAGCAGATAGGTCGGGAACAGAATCATCAAGGGCCAGATGAGTGGGCCGGCACTGTCGATCTGGCTGACCTGTGTCATCGTGATGATAAAAAGTACGACTGTAAGCAGAAGGACCGGCATCAGGCCCATGAAGCGAATGAACCCGGTGGCTTTTCTGGAGTTTTCGGCCCATTTTTCAGTCAGAAATGCCAGAATAAGCGGGACAACAATCAGCCCGACAAAGGCCGGCAGGAGGTGTCGCCCAAGCTCCAGATTTAAATCGAATTGACTGCCCACAAAAAGCCAGAGGTAGAGTGGCAGAAGAGCCAGTTGAGCAATCAACAGAACCGGCGTTGCCGCAATGGCTCGGGTGCTCTGGCACTCCTCCACCCTGTCGCCGAGGGAAGAGGTCTATCCGGCAATGAGGCCGGAAAAAACAGCGATGAGGTAGGCCCAGACCTGATGGCGTTCAATTACGTCTCGCATAAGGTGTTCGTAACCGTGTGGCATGTCGGCCATTCGCAGCCGATCTGCCACACGGCACCCTTTTCAGCAGCCCTGCTAGCCATGGCCATAAGTATGGGCATCTTTGTGACTGTGATCAGGGTGCTCAAACTCCAATGTTGAATGAGTGATGCTGAATTCGTTTTCCAAAGTTCGTTTTATCCCGTCCTTGACTTTCTCAAGTTCATTCCAGGCACTTATCTCGACCACCACATGGGCGTCGAGGGAGGCATCATGCTCACCCATCTGCCAGAAATGTACGTGGTGAAGGTCGATAACGCCTTCTACGTTTGATACAGCCTCAATGACCGAATCTGTGTCAATATCCACAGGACTTCCCAGCATGAGTGTTCGGATGGTTCCGCCGATTTCCGTCAGGCCCAGGTAGAGAATGTAGCTGGCGATACCAATTGTGATTGCGGGATCAACCCAGCGCATGTCGTACAGGAGAATCAGGGCACCGCCTACAACGACTGCGATTGATGCAAACGCATCAGACAAGTTGTGTAAAAACAACGCACGAATATTAACGCTGCCCTTCTGCATAGAGTAGGTCAGCAGCGCGGTCAGCGCGTCCACCACCAGTGCGACAATGCCAAGCCAGATTACCCACCATCCCTTGATTTCCGTCGGCTCAATGAATCGCATGGTACCTTCGTAGATCAGGTAGAGGCCTATCATGATCAGGGTGGTGTAGTTTATGAGTGCCGCAACGATCTCAATTCTCCCATAGCCAAAGGTCATCTTTGAGTCGGCCGGGCGGCGTGCAATTTTCCGGGCAGCAAAAGCGATAACCAGCGATGCCATGTCTGAAAAGTTATGTATAGCGTCGGCGATCAACGCCAGGCTACCGGCGAAGATCCCGCCCGCGATCTGGGCGACAGTCAGGATGCCATTCGCCCAGATGGCTACTGCAACTCGCTTGTCCTTGGTATCCGGTGACATGTGAGCATGCTCGTGGCCCATTATTTTCTCCTTGTTCGGTAGTTGTTCATTTCGTGTTGTTTCCGGCACTTTTTTCGGCCCTGAAGCCCGTGACAAAAATCATGGTCACACCCAGGACTATGAAGACGTCGGCAAGATTGAACGCCGGCCAGTGCCAGCCCCCGCCATCGGCAAAGAGACTGAAGGCCGCGGCCCTATTTCAAAGATGCACCCTGTTAAAAAATAGGGTGATTTGCCACACTATTCATTCCGGTCGATACTCATATTCACGTTTCTGGTGCTCGTTCGAATAACGCTATTTAAAACTCTGTAGTAACTATAGAGTCAATGTTTAGCCTATGCTTGGATATGGGCCCCTTAACCAGCGCACGTTCAAGTGTCACCACTTGACCCTGTATTAGCTGCTGGGCCGAAGCTTTCGGTATCAATTGGCCGCCGGGATCTTTATCGGGCAACGGCAATTCCTGCGGCGATTACTTGTGAGTCTCTTGTGAAAGATTCTGGCACACCTCCGGGCTTTGGATATCTGGGTGAGTGGGCCAGCCAGGATCAGAGATTCCTCAGTAAGCTCCGCGAGGACGGATTCTGGGATCAGAAGTACTGTACGGGCCTGGCGGAACGGGGGCTCCGGTGCAGATATTCGGTTTTAGCTGATCGTACTCGAAGCCCTGGGGACGTCGACTGTCACGCAAAGTCCGTGTTCTTTGGCGCGTGAGAAATGGAGGCTTCCACCATAACGTTCCACAATTTCCCGAACAATCGCCAGCCCAAGGCCATGGCCGGGCGTTTGCTCATCCAGCCGCAATCCCCGTTGACCCAGCTTGCCGATTTCAGTCTCAATGACGCCTGGCCCATCGTCTGAAACGCCGATCTGCAGATTTCCGGAGTGTTGAACGAGTGACAGTTCCACGCATCGTTCTGACCATTTGCCTGCGTTGTCCAGGAGATTGCCCATGATTTCATTCAGGTCGTGTTCCTCAATCGGCCAGCGAGCGTCCTCCGGCAGGGAGCTCGACAGTTCAAAAGACTTTTCCGGGTATAGCCGCCCCAGCATCCAGAGTAGGTCCCGCGCCTGTTTCAGCGGGTAAGCGCTTTTTCCAACTTGCGGCCCTGCAAAGCGACTTCGGCGCATCTCGGCTTCAAGCTGTTTGTCGATGTCATTGAGTCTCGCGGTCATTTGAAGGCGGAGATCGTTGGAGAGCGGACGACTGGTGTCCTCAAGAATCTGCCGGACGGCCGCAATGGGTGTTTTCACGCTGTGAGAGAGGTTTGCCAGCGCATCCCTTGAGCGTTCCAGGCGTTGATCCAGCGAGTCGAGCAACTGGTTGAGCTGCTGGACCAGCGGTCGAAACTCCTCAGGCGCCTGAACATGAATCCGCGAGACCTTGCCATCCTGAAGTCGCTTAAGCGTGGCTCTTAGCTCGACAACGGGGCGCATGGACAGATTGATACCGAACCAGATTACAACGACCAAAAGCAGAATCAGCAGAATAGAGACGATGGCTGTCCACGCGTGCAATTCTGCCTGGCTGCGTTTCAGGGCGCCTAGATCCTCGGACACGATTACTATAATAGGGGTGTCGCCCACCAGGAACGACTTTCGATACGCGAGAATGTCCTTTGGCCCATCGACGGTATCCGCATCCTGCACACGACGGGTTCCATCTTCTGCTGATTCAATTAAGGACGTTAACACCGGCGCCCAGGAATCCGGGGAAATAACGGTTGAAGAAGGAGAATGTATGGCAAAGGCGTGGTGAAACACCTCCTGAAAGTAGTCGCCGGTCTGGAGATCATCCAATTGACCGCCAGAGTCGCGAATCTGGTGTTCCAGAAAGGCGACCTCATCCTTAAGTCGTGTCGCAACGAATTCCCGGGACATCCGGTCCAGTAACAAGCCGTGAACCAGCCATGCAAGCCCCATTAACGCAATGCCGGCAGGCAGTAGTAATAAAAGCAAAGTTCCTTTGACGGATTTGGGCTTGCTAAACAGTGTCATTGAACAGATACCCCTGGCCGCGACGGGTAGAAATGGTGTCGTTGCCTACCAGTTTTCGCAATCTGCGGATGTAGGCTTCGATTACGTTCTCATTCGGGGTGTCGTTCAGGTTGTATAGCTGGTCCATTAACTGCTCTTTTGAAAATACATGACCGGGACGGCTCATCAGACAGCGCAGCAGGCGGAATTCCGTACCCGTGAGGCTGTATTCTTTGCCATCGTCGGATTTCAGGCTCTGGCGATTCTCATCCAGTTCGTAGCGTCCGGCTTTTACCACGGAATGAATGCGCCCTTCGCTTCGACGCACAATGGCGTTAAGCCGGGCGATCAACTCCTCAGTCTGGAAAGGTTTTGCCAGGTAATCGTCTGCTCCCGCTTTCAGTCCTTCTACTTTGTCGTGCCAGTCGCCCCTTGCCGTAAGGATTAGCACCGGAAAGCCGATCTGGTGTTTTCTCCACGTCCTTAAAACGTTCAACCCATTGCCGTCTGGCAGACCAAGATCAAGAACAACCGCGCGATAATCTTCCTGCTCGCCCAGAATCGCGGCTTCTCTGGCCGTATGGGTTGTATCAACGCTGAATCCCGCCTTTTCAAGCTGACGACCTAAACCGTCTGCCAGCAATCGGTCGTCTTCAACGAGTAGTAATCGCATCGCGGTGCCCTTTCTCTGAGTCAAGAGTGTATCGAGTGTCGCCGATCAACCTGAATTCATCCTGAACGACAAAATAGTTGGATATTTTCAGTAAGAATTCAGGTTAGTGCGCGATGGTGTTCTTCCTATTTTGGCATTGCTCTATGTTCAGGGCTAACCAGCGCCGGCTTTGCCGGTCAGTATGACAAAGGAGAAGACAAGATGAACGCATCCAAGTTGATTGTTGCAGCCGCCGCCATGTCGATGTCGGCAGTGACCCTCGCCGGTGGTGCTCATGGCGGTGGCCATGGCGCCAGCAGCGGCGAACCGGGTAAAGCCTCCGAAGCCAGTCGCACTATCACGGTGGAAATGTACGATAATTACTACGAGCCGGAAGAAATCACTGTTGAGCCCGGCGAAACCGTGCGCTTTGTGGTGAAGAACGAAGGTAGTCTCGTTCACGAGTTCAATATTGGCACCCCCTCCATGCACGAAGGCCATCAGAAAGAAATGATGATGATGGTCGAGCATGGTGTGATTCAGGGCGGCAAGCTCAACCAGGACATGATGAGCATGGACATGGGCAATGGTAAGACCATGAAGCATGATGACCCCAACAGCGTGTTGCTTGAGCCCGGGCAGAGCAAGGAAGTTGTGTGGAAGTTTACGGAAAAAGGTGACATTGAGTTTGCCTGTAACGTGCCAGGCCATTACGAGTCAGGAATGTACGGTGACGTAAATTTCGAATAATACAGTGCGCTGAGTACCGAACGAATGCAGGGGCTGGTGATGGCTTCCCAGCCCAGCTCCAACGAAATGCAGTTTGGAGCAAAACAGATGAAAACACGCTTTTTGACAGGATTTTTGAGCCTGCTGATGCCAGCCATGGTTTTGGCCGGTGAGTACGACCTTACGGTCGACCGGGTAAAAATTGATACCGGCGATTTCGTGAAGGAAGGTATTGGATACAACGGCGCATCTCCGGGACCGGTGATGCGCTTCAAGGAAGGCGAAAACGTCAGGATCAACGTGACCAACAATCTGGATGAGATGACGTCCATTCACTGGCACGGTCTGATCCTTCCTTTCGATCAGGACGGAGTACCAGGTATCAGTTTCCCGGGCATCAAGCCGGGTGAAACCTTTACTTACGAATTTCCCATCCAGCAAGCGGGCACCTACTGGTTCCACAGCCACTCTGGTTTTCAGGAGCCGGATGGCGCCTACGGTTCCATCGTTATCGAACCCGAGGGGCGTGAACCGTTCCGTTACGACCGCGAATACGTCGTCCAATTGACCGACAAACACCCGCATTCCGGTGATCGCATCATGCGCAACCTGAAAATGATGACTGATTATTACAACCGCGATCAGCAGACCGTGGGCGAGTTTTTCTCGGATGTGTCCGAGAACGGTTTTATGAACACAGTTCGGGATCGCATGGCCTGGGGTGGCATGCGCATGATGAAAGCAGACGTCGAAGACGTGCATGGCTTTACGGGCCTGATCAATGGCAAAGGGCCGGACCAGAACTGGACCGGACTCTTTGAGCCGGGTGAGCGGATCCGGCTGCGATTCATCAACTCCTCTGCGATGACCTACTTCGACATCCGGATTCCCGGTCTGGACATGACGGTTGTCCAGGCTGACGGCAACAATGTTCAGCCGGTCAGTGTGGACGAGTTCCGGATCGGTGTAGCGGAAACCTACGATGTGATCGTGCGCCCGAAAGATGAGCAGGCTTATACCATTTTTGCTGAATCCATGGGACGGTCAGGCTATGCAAGGGCTACGCTGGCCCCCGAAATGGGTATGGAAGGGTCCGTGCCACCAATGCGTGAACCAGCGCGCCTGACCATGGCTGATATGGGGGGCATGCCTGGCATGGACCATGGCAGCATGGCAGGCATGGATCACGGAAACATGGATATGGGTGACTCGGGTGACATGTCCGGGATGGATCATTCCTCGATGGAGGGGATGGACCACTCCAACATGGACAGCATGGATCATTCCAATATGGAAGGTATGGATCATTCCAGCATGAAAGATATGGATCATTCGGGCATGTCTGGCATGTCCGGCATGTCCGGCATGTCTGGCATGGACCATGGTTCCATGGCGATGGGGAAAGAAGAAGCAAACGATCCTTTCTACGCCAAGGGCAGTGGCCTCATGCCCAAAGCTGCTAATGGCGGTAAATTCCTGTCTTACGCTGACCTCAAGGCTCAGGATCCTTTGTATGAAGACCGCGAACCGACCCGGGAGATCGAGCTTCGCCTGACCGGCAATATGGAGCGTTACACCTGGAGCATTAATGGCGTCAAGTATGAAGACGCCGATCCGATTCGTCTCAAATACGGTGAGCGGGTCCGCTTCAAATTTGTCAACGAAACCATGATGACTCACCCCATGCACCTGCACGGTATGTGGTCCATCCTTGATGTTGGCGCAGGCCAGTGGAACCCGATCAAGCACACCGTTAGCGTGAACCCGGGCACTACGGTGTACATGGAAACCGAGGTTGATGAGCCAGGCCAGTGGGCGTTCCACTGTCACCTGTCCTACCACGCGGCCGCTGGTATGTTCCGTAAGGTGATTGTTGAAGGTGGGCCAGAGTCGCCGCAGGCCAAAACAGACGTGATTGCTGAAGATGGAGGTGAGGCATGAGCTGTATTCGATCACTTGTCGCGGTCAGTTTCCTTGCCTCTGCTGGTTTCTCAACGGCGGTGACAGCTCAGGAAATGATCTCCGACACCACTGCTCGCAAGCAGCCGCTCAAAACCTGGGGTGTTCAGTTCGAGGAGTTTGAATACCGCTACAGCGACGATAACGAGGAACTGGGCGTCTGGAACGCGGATGCTTTTTATGGCACCGACGAGTTTAAAGTCCGCTTGCTCACAACCGGGGAGTACGAGATCGAGGAGCAGGCCTACGAAACACTGGAAAACCAGTTGGTCGGCCAGATCCCCATCTCCAGGTTTTTCGACGCCAAAGCGGGTGTGCGTTTCGATACGCCCGAAGGGCCGGACCGTACGTATGCCGTTCTCGGTGTCGCCGGGCTGGCACCCCAATGGTTTGAGATCGATGCAAATCTGTATGTGAGCAATGAAGGTGAGACGTCCGCTGAGCTGGATGCGGAGTATGAATTATTACTCACCAATTATTGGATCCTCGGGGCGACACTGGATGCGACGGTCGCATTCAGTGAGGATCGTGAAATTGGCGTTGGTAAAGGGCTGGTTTCCACGGAAACCGGCCTCAGGGTGCGTTATGATCTGGTTGACCGGGCATTCTCGCCATACTTGGGCGTGGTGCATGAGCGTAAGTATGGTGATACGGCGGACTTTGCGCAGGCAGACGGCGGTGGTAGAGAAGACTGGTTTGCCGTGATTGGTGCTCGTATCGTGTTCTGACCGTGGTGTCTTGGGCCAGGGTCTTCCCCTGGCTTTTTTTTCAGGATTTGATGTAGGTCAAATGTTCGAAATGCCCCGTCAGATTTCGGTGGCATGTCAGGTTTTTGAATAAGAGTATCAGGAGAGCGAATGAGCAGGGAGCAGGACCGAACCACTCGCTATCAGGAGGGGAGTCTCACACTCACGGGAACCGTTATGCTGGGTACCGGGGTGATGATTGGTGCCGGTATCTTCGCTTTGACCGGGCAGATGGCACAGATGACGGGCACTCTGTTTCCATTGGCGTTTCTGGCCGCGGCGATAATCGTCAGTTTCAGCTCCTATTCCTACATCAAGATTTCAAATGCATACCCCTCCGCCGGCGGTATCGGTATGTACTTGCACAAAGCATACGGTGATCGGTTGCCGACGGCTTTCAACGCGTTGCTGATGTACTTCTCGATGGTAATTGCCCAGAGCTTCCTGGCCCGAACCTTTGGATCTTACACCATGCAACTGTTCGGTGGCGATGAAAGCGGCCGAATGGTGCCGATTCTTGGCGTAGCCCTCATTATGGCAGCGTTTCTGATCAATCTACTCGGCAACCGGATGATTCAGAGCGTAGCGTCTTTCATAGGCGTGTTAAAGATTGGAGGCATACTGATTTTCGGAATTGTGGGTATCTGGATTACTGATAACCTCGCAGTAGACTTTTCAGGCACGGGCGAAGCCGGAGCAACGGGTAATTTTCTGGGTGCGACGGCGCTGGGAATACTGGCCTTCAAGGGTTTTACCACGATTACCAACAGTGGCTCCGAGGTAATCGACCCCAAACGGAATGTGGGGCGGGCGATCATTATTTCCATCGCGGCCTGCGTAGTGATTTATACCCTGGTGGGTTTTGCGGTTGCCAGCAATCTGTCGCTGGGTGAAATCATTGAAACGCAGAACTATTCGCTTGCGGCCGCAGCGCGTCCGGCGTTGGGCGAGTATGCGGTCTGGTTCACGGTGGCGATTGCTATGACGGCCACCGCCGGTGGCATTCTGGCCAGCATTTTCGCCGTCTCGCGTATGTTGGCCATGCTGACTGAAATGAAGCTGGTTCCTCACCGTCATTTCGGTATGCCTGGCAGTATCCAGAAGCACACGTTGGTTTACACGGTGGTTCTCGGGCTCGTTCTGACGGCGTTTTTTGACCTCTCACGGATTGCCGCTCTGGGCATTGTGTTCTATTTGGTAATGGATATTGCCATTCACTGGGGAGTTCTTTGTCATTTGCGCGACGATGTGAAGGCAAAGGCGTGGGTGCCAGCGATTGCTATCGTCCTGGATTTGCTCGTACTCGTGGGTTTCGTCTGGGTCAAACTGAATAGTGATCCGTTTGTTATTGGCGTGGCGGTAATTACGATGATTGTTATCGTCGCAGCAGAGCATATTTTTCTGAAGAAGTTTCTGCGCTCGGAACATGAAGAATCGCATGTCCGTGATCACCACTAATCGGCGATAACTGGATCGTTGAGCTTTTTGTAACCCTGTGATAGGACTAGACGCCAGCGTTGATGTGACACCAATTGTTGAACGAAAGCGGGAGGGATCAGGATGAAAGCAAATAGCTTTAGACTATTCGTGTTTTTGTTGTTTTTACAAGCGCCATATTTACAGGCTGATGAGATTCTCTCGGGCGAAGATGTTGCCAATGTCGTCGTCGGAAACACGGTGCAAATGGTATTTCGGGATGCCCAAGACAATTTTCGCACTCGAACCTTTCATGAGTACTATGATCCCGATGGGTCGATCTATGGAATGACCAAGTATCGTGAACAACAGGGAAACCTTACCCATTATATTGGAAGATGGGAGGTGAAAGACGGTAAATTTTGCACATCTGTCTACGGTCGCAACTATTCCTGTAACAAGATAAAGCCTTTGTCTGGCAATAATTTCGAATTGGTCAATGAGGGAGGCGAGATCAGGAATGTTAAATTATACGAAGGGAAGCATCACGGACTGGAGTAGGGTACCCGGGAATTATTTTCATCGGGCATCCTGGCAAGAGAGTGAGGGGCTATTTGGTTGCTCGATCCGAGGATTGGATAATGAGTTTTTTGGAACTGTATAGTCTTTTACTTGCCCTGGTGGTCGGCATCGTGGCTACCATCCTGGGCCTTTACGGGTTTGTGCGCGTGATGGGCTCTGCGCGCGGGGAGCCGGGCAAGGATGTGCCGGCAAGCTCCGGTGTGCTGTCGCGGGATCCGGTGTGGGGGCGCTATCACGCGCGTTACTACGGTTACGCATTGTTGTTCCTGGCCTTCGATATGGAAATGGCGTTCATGTACCCATGGGCCGTCGTGTACAAAGAAGTAGGGCTGGTTGCTTTGTATGATATGGGCGTATTTCTTGCCATCCTCTTTCTGGGCCTGCTTTATGGCTGGAGTCAGGGGGCATTGAGGCGTCAATGACTTCTGATCATCCCATTAACACCACAGGTTCGCGTCAGAGGCAGACACGGTTTGCCGCTCTTCAGAAGTGGGTTTCCCGTGCATTTGCGCGTGACCTGAGTTGTCTCATCGTCCCGGGACAGGATGTCGCTCTGGCGCATGGCTTGAATGTGAGTGCCACCGGCATGCGTGTCAGCGCCTCACCCCGTGATGCGAATGTGCTTCTGATCGTCGGCGGGCTTTCAGAAAAAATGGGCGAGGTTGCAACGGTGCTTTATGCGCAGATGCCCCGGCCCCGCACTATTCTCATGCTTGGCGGCAAGACGCCATCGTCTTTTCCGGATGCTGATGTATCAGCGGGTCTGTCGCAAAAGGCACTGGCCGACGCGGTTGGGCGGCTGAAGCGGGCACTGGCGGAAGGTGCCTTCGCTACTTCAGCGGAGGATTTTGATGCCTCCGTCCTGCACGTCAAAATCGAGTACGTCTGCCCTATGCACCCGGAAGTTGTCGAAGACGAGCCGGGCAGTTGCCCCAAATGTGGCATGGATCTGGTAGCACGCGAAGCGGGGGAGCAAACCCCTGAGGGCGGCCACGATCATGAACATCACCATGATCACGAACACCAGAGCCAAGACCACGACCACGACCACGACCACGACCACGACCACAGTAACGAACACAGTAACGAACACCAACCGGAACACGCTCACGAAAATGCCGGGACCGAATATACCTGCCCCATGCACCCCGAAATTGTTCGGGACGAGCCTGGCAGCTGCCCCAAGTGCGGTATGGACCTGGTAGTCCGCGAGGACGGGGAAGATGAGGGCCACTCAGAACATGAACATTCCAGCCATGATCACGGTGAGCATGAGCATGGAGGGCACGATCACGGTGGCCACGATCATGGCGCCTCGGGATTCATGTCGATGATTGAAGTCACCAAGGATCTGCCACGCAGCGCCGATGGCCTGCAGATGGACTGGCTTGAGGTGCCGTTCGGTCCGGTCTTCCCCGGCTTGCCCGGCGGACTGAAGTTGACGCTGACCCTTGATGGTGACGGCGTAACGGAGGGGCAGGCGACCTCCCTGGTGGGGGTGACCAGCGAAGGTGAGAATATTGAAGAAAGTGAAGAGATGGATGCCGAGACCTTCATTGGGTATCTGTCAGCCGCAATTCCACTGGCACCGGTGAGCTACCGTCTTTTAGTCTGTCTGGCAATAGAGCAAGCGGCAGGGCTGGAGGACGATTCGGCAAACGCCGGTGCTCGCACCGGCGCCCTTGAGCGTGAGCGCATCGCCAGTCACCTTGGCTGGCTGGCTCAGTTAGGGCGCCAGCTCGGCTTTGCCTGGCTGACGCAACGGGCAGCAACTCTGCAACTGCAAGTCAGAGAGGCTAACAGGGACAGTCTTGCTGCACTGGAGCCAGCGCTGCACAAATTAACTATCCGCCTCGGGCGAACGCCTTTGCTCAAATCTCGGCTTAAGGGTGTCGGCCTACTGCCAACGGACTCTTTTGGTCTGCGCGGGCCCGTAGCGCGTGCTGCGGATGAAGGCGGTGATGCCTGGGCGCGCCTGTGGCAACGCCTGGCCGAAATTTCGGCCAGCCTTGACCTTATAAAGTCGGGCGGGGAACCGGAGCTGCCGGTTCTGCGCGACGTTGGCGATGTGTCAGGAACCGGTGAGGCCACCGTTGACACTCCGCGCGGCGAGGCCCGGTTAAGTCTGAAACTGGAGCGCGGCCATGTGAAGTCATACGAGCTGGACACCGCCTGTAGTCAGCATATCGGCCTGGTCCCTAAGCTTGTCGAGGGCCAGGAACTGGGCGATGCGCTGCTGGCAGTCGGGTCACTGGATCTTTCGCCCTGGGAGGTGACTTCGTGACCGTCGCTATTGTTTTGCTCGCGCTGCTTGGCAGCGCCTGGCTGCTGGCTGTGATTGAGGGCTGGATGGCGACTGGGCGTCTGAGTCCGGCCGCGCCTCTGTTTCGCGGCCTGGCTCACCTCGGTCGTGAGTCCATAGTACCGCGCTCACCAGACCGGGTCTTCTTCGAGGCCGCGCCCGTGCTTCTTTTGGTTGTCGCCGTGCTCGGTATGGCAGTCCTGCCGCTGGCGCCGGACCTGATCATTGCGGACCTTGGCACTGGCGCACTGTTTGTGAACGCGGCCCTGGCCTACGTGCTCGTCGCGGTGATCATGGCGGGTTGGGGGCCGGATGGAGCCTACGGGATGATCGGTGGCTGGCGCTTTCTGGGCCAGCTTATTGCCTATTCCATGCTGATTGTCATGCCGATCACGGCCGTGGCCATGCGTGCCGAATCCCTGGTAAACACTGCGATCGTCGGCTCCCAAGCGGGTCTTTGGAACATCGTCTACCAGCCCCTGGGCTTCGTGCTGTTTTATATTGCGGCCATGGCACTGGCATTCCGCGCCCCTTTCGACCTGCCTTCTGCAGAGGGGGAGCTTGGCGGCGGTGTCGACGCTGAGTATACCGGGGTACGCCTGGCGGTGCTTCGCCTTGCCCGGCTGACGCTGGTGGTTACGCTGGCCTCCGCGACCACGGTGTTCTATCTCGGCGGCTGGCATGGGCCGCTGCTGCCGCCCTCGGCCTGGAGCCTGATCAAGACCCTGGCCGTGGCCGTGTCGATGCTGCTCGTCGGCCACTATCTGCCACGCATCCGCGAGGCGGATCTGATGCGGTGGTGCTGGGTCCTGGGTATTCCCCTCGCACTGCTCAATATCATTATTGTCGGCTTACTGATTCTGGTGGTTCCCTGATGTATGCACAGGCTTTTTTCGTTGCCGTTTTCGGGCTGGCTGCCATTGGCTTCGGCGTGGTGGTGTTTCGCACCTCGTCCATGATGCGTTCCGCACTGGCACTGCTGTTTTCGATGACCGCCGTCGGCTGCCTGTTCCTGGCGATGCAAACCGAATTCCTGGGCGTGCTGCAGATCATGATGATGGCCACCGAGATGAGCATCATGGCCATCTTCATGGTGATGTTCATGATGGATCCCGGCGGGCTTGGCGGTATGGATATGAGCCACCAGAAGCGCTTCTCGATAGGTGCCGGGGTGAGTGCCGCCGTTGTCGCCATCGCCGTTGCGCTGCTGTCCGACTGGGGCCCCGCAGCGGAGCAGGTGGTGGACGCGGAAGCGCAGACACGGGCGCTGGGCATGGAACTGCTCGGGCGCTCGATGATGATCTTTGAGACCGCCGGTATCACCATCCTGACCGCAATGATTGCCGCCACGGCAGTGGCAATACCGGTGCAGAACCTGTCAAGTAAAGACGACAAGGAGGCATCGGAATGACCATGATTCTGATATTGGCGCTTGTGACCGGCGCCATCCTGTTTGGTATCGGAGTCTACGGTGCACTGTCACAGACCAATCTGGTGATGATCATGATGGGCGTGGAGCTGATGCTGGCAGGCGCCATGGTGAATCTGGTGGCTTTCTGGCGCTTTCTGCATCCGGAAGCCTATTCCGGCCAGATGTTTGTGCTGGTGGTGATGACGGTTATGGCACTGGAGATGGCGGTCGGCTTTGGCGTTGCTATTGCGCGCTTCCGGGCCAAGGGCTCAGTCGAGATGGAAGAAGCGGAGGACCTGAAAGGATGAGTGCAGTGCTTCTGCCGATATTGCCACCGCTGATAGCCGCCCTGGCGGTGTTGATACTGCGCCGTGGCAGCGCTGCGCTGGCCCTGGCTGGCGCGACGCTCAGCCTGGCAGGCGGTGTCCGGCTGCTGGCCGGAGCCCTTGACGGCCAGGCCGAAACCCTGCTTCTACCCGGGCTGCCGGACATGCCCTTGCGCCTGGTTTCGGGTCCGATGACGGCACTGCTGAGTGTGGCAGTGGCCACGGTCGGAACCTTCGTTCTGGTTTATGCCATCGGCTATATGAAGCGGGAGTCCGGCCAGGCGCGCTTTTATGCCGTAATGTCGCTGTTCCTGGCGGCGATGCAGGCGTTGGTGCTGGCTGGCGACTGGGTTCTGTTGTTGGCGGCCTGGGAACTCATCGGCCTCTGCAGTTACCTGCTGATCGGCTTCTGGTTCCAGCGGCCGGAAGCCGCAAACGCAGCCAGCCGTGCTTTTCTCTATACCCGCAGCGCCGATCTCGGGCTTTATGTGGCGATATTCATACTCATCGGGTCGTCAGGTACCAGTGAGATCGCCGCCTCTCTGGAAGTTGGCGGTAGTGCCTCGACCGCCGCCGGCCTGCTGTTATTGCTGGCGGCCATGGGTAAGTCGGCCCAGGTTCCCCTGCAGGACTGGCTGATGCGCGCCATGGCCGGCCCGACACCGGTCTCGGCGCTGCTGCACTCGGCCACGCTGGTGGCGGCGGGCGCCATTCTGCTGATCCGGTCTGCGACGCTGCTGAGTCCTGAAGCGCTTTTCGCTATAGGGCTTGTGGGTGGTATCACCACGGTGGCGGCCGGGGTGATTGCGCTTGCCGAACGTGATCTCAAACGCCTGCTGGCGGCTTCCACGGCCAGTCAGTACGGCCTGATGCTGATTGCAGTGGGCGCCGGGGTTCCGACAGCCGCGCTGTTGCACCTTCTCGCCCATGCTGCCATTAAAAGCACCCTGTTTCTTGCTGCCGGTGACTTTCAACATGCCCGCGAGGGTACCGCTTTTGATCAGTTGAAAGGCGTTGGCCGCGCCAGGCCCTGGGCCTTTGCCGGCTTTGCGCTGGCAGCGCTGGCACTGGCGGGCATTCCACCGCTGAGCGGGTTCTTTTCCAAGGATGCGGTAATTGCTGCCGCGCTGTCGGGGCAAGGCGCCGCCTGGCTCGGCCCCCTGGCTCTGGCGGGCACTCTGCTTACCGGCGCCTATATGGGCCGGGCTTTACGGGTGCTCTGGCAGGGCTCGGGCGACAGCCGGCCGGTAGAAGGTACTGGCTGGATGCGCGCTGGCATCTGGGGTCTGGCGATCCCCGCCGCTGGCCTGGGTCTGGCCTTTGGTCCCCTGGAAACAATACTTGATCTGCCCGCTCCGGAAACCGCAGGTACCGTCGCCATAGTGCTGGGGCTCGTCGCCGCATTGGTCGGGCTGGCCTTGGGCTGGCTGGTGCCGGTCCAGCGCCTGCTTGGACCTGCCCATCAATGGGCAGAATCGGGTTTGGAGGTCGCGGGCGGGCTTACCGCCTGGATAGGCCGGCCCGCAATGGCTGTTGCCCGGGGCTGTGACCGTCTGGAGGATCATCTGTACGCGGCCGCGCTTGCCATTGGTCATACAGCTCTCAGCATTGCCCGTGGGGGCGAGCGACTGGAACAACGTTTGTATCTGGCCGTACTTGGCGTCGGCCGCGCCAATCTGGCGGTGGGTCGCTGGGTTCGCAGCGGGGATGAGCGTGGTATCGACGGCCTGATCTTTGCCCTCGTGGCCGGTGTGCGGGACCTCGGCGCGCGGGCGAGAACCCTGCAAAGCGGCCTGATCCATCACAGCCTGGCGATCAGCGCCGTAGCCACCGCTGTGCTCCTGGCCATCCTGTTTTCAGCTTCACTGAGTGTCTAAAGGAACCCTGTACTCATGTTACCACTTGTATCCCTGACCCTGTTTTTGCCACTCGTCGGCGCTGTGCTGATTCTGTGTTTGCCGAAGCCGACGGCGCGGACGGTGCACAGCATAGCGATCGTCAGTGCCGCCCTGACCCTGGTCGGCGCTCTGGCCATGTGGCTTCAGGGCGTGAGTGGTGACGGCTTTTCCCAGGTCGAAGAGCTGGTATGGATGCCGGCCATTGGCGCCGCCTACCGGGTCGGGGTTGATGGCATCAGCCTGCCGCTGGTGCTGCTGAGTGCCGTGCTTTTCCTGGTTTCTCTGATCTATGCGTCGTCGCTTCGCGACCGTCCGCGTGCCTACGTAGCTCTGATCCTGCTTCTGGAAACCGCGGCAATCGGTACCTTTACCGCCCTGGACGGCATTCTGTTCTACGTCTTCTTCGAAGTTTCCCTGGTGTCGATGTATTTCATGATTGCCGGATGGGGACATGAAGACCGGCAGCGGGCCGCCCTGATGTTCTTTATCTACACCCTGCTGGGCAGCCTGCCACTGTTGCTCGCAATTCTGGGGCTTTACCTCGGCAGTCCCGACCCCACCTTCGATATGCGGGCGTGGATTGCCAATCCTCCTCTGGAGGGGGCGGCGGCCATGTGGGCGTTGATCGCCATGCTGATTACCTTCGCGGTCAAGATTCCTGCGATACCGTTGCATACCTGGTTGCCTGCGGCCCACGTTCAGGCACCGACCGTTGGTAGCGTCATCCTGGCGGGTATCATGCTGAAGTTCGGCACATACGGGCTGGTGCGGTTCGCCCTGCAAATGACCCCTGACGCCCTCCGCGATGCCGGCATCGTTGTTTTGTTTTTCGGTGTCGTCAGCGCAATCTACGGTGCCTTTGCCGCCCTGGCACAAACTGATCTCAAGCGCCTGGTGGCCTATACCTCAATCAACCACATGGGCTACGTCATTGTCGGCGTCGCCGTTGCCGCACTGACTCTGGACCCGTCGGTGCGTGCCGTCGCGCTGGATGGAGCCGTGCTGCAGATGTTCAGCCACGGCCTGGTCACGGGGGCCCTGTTCCTGCTGGTAGGCATGATTCAGGAGCGCGCCCATACCCGGGAAATGAACGAGTTTGGCGGCCTGCTCAAAACGGTTCCACTGCTTGGCTGGTTCTTTGTGCTGGCGGCTTTTGCGTCTCTGGGGCTTCCAGGCCTCGCGCACTTCCCGGCGGAGTTCCAGATATTCCTCGCGACTCTGGGCACCACTCCTGTCGCGGTTGTGGTGATTCTGGGGATTGCCATTATCGCCGGGACCTTTCTCAAGGCCCTGCGCGAAATCTTTCTGGGTGAACCCCGGGATCGCTGGAATAGAATGCCGGACTTGAGCCCAAGGGAAATTCTCGCGGTTGCGCCCTTGCTGGCGCTGACCGTCGCTACCGGCGTGGCGCCGTCCTGGGTGTTGGACGTCATTCACCGGACTACTTCGGCACTGGTGCTGTAATGGGTCGAGATCTCGCATTAATCATTCCAGAAATTGCCGTTCTGCTGACGGCTGTTGGTGCCCTGATTGCGGAAATGCTGCGACAGCCCCGGATTTCGCTGATCATTGCCGTCATCGGCCTGGTCGTTGGCACCGGGCTGACCCTGCGCCTGCTCGGCACAGACACAACGGTATTTGGCGGCAGTTTCCGCATCGATACGTTAAGCATCTGGGCCAAGCTTATCCTGCTACCAGCTACGGTGCTCTCGATGCTGTTGGCGCGGGTGGATGTCCGGGGCAGCGCCCGCGAGGGTACGGTTTACAGTCTGCTGATTTTTTCAACGCTGGGTGCCCTGGTACTGGCGGGGGCAGGGGACACCATGTTTCTGGTGCTGGGTGCGTTGCTGACTGGCCTGGCCACCTTCGCCCTGGTTGCCTACCCGGATACGGACCCGGCGACCGAAGCGGCGATGAAATTCTTTGTGTTCGCTTCCGTCACCACTGCCATCATGATTTTCGGTTTGAGCTACTGGTTCGGTGCCTCCGGCTCTACGCTGATCGCCGATCTGCCGTCCATGGATACCATGCCGCTGGCCGTTATTCTCGGGTTCGTGGCTGTGGTAGTGGGCCTGGGCTACAAGGCATCACTGGTTCCGTTCCACTTCTGGGCACCCGACGCCTACGAGGGCGCGCCACTGTCGATTGCCGCCTACCTATCCGTCGTGCCCAAGATTGGCGCCCTGTTTGCGCTCACTCAGGTGGTTCGTCACCTGCCACCGGAAACCGGCTGGGCTGCGGTCATGGCGGGGCTGGCCGTGCTGAGCATGACCTATGGCTATCTTGCGGCACTGGTGCAGGATAACGTCATCCGGCTGCTGGCCTATTCGTCGATTGCCCAGTCCGGCTATTTCCTGCTGGGCATCCTCGCGGTGGGCTCCAGTGAGCTGGCCTTACCATCGATCATTCTGTTCGCCGCCGCCTATGCGGCTATGAACCTGGGCGCTTTCGCGGTTGCCGCCATAGCCGGGCGCACTCTGAACGATTTTAGCGGGCTGGGCCGGTCGCGGCCTTTGATTGCCATCGCAATGGTAGTCTTCCTGCTGTCATTGGTGGGCATTCCGCCACTGGCAGGTTTCGTCGGCAAGTTCCTTCTGTTTGCGGCAGCCATTGACGTCCAGTTCACATGGCTGGCGGTGGTGGCGATCATCAATAGTGCACTGTCGCTGGCAGTGTATCTGCGCATTGTTGTGCCGATGTACAGGGGAGGGGATTCTGCATCCGTTGAGCTTGATGCATGGCTGGGATTCGTGGTGTTTGCGACGGTTGCAGCCACATTCATCATCGGACTGGGTGCCCAGTTTATGATTGTTCGCGACATCGTATGATGTGCCTAGTGTTGTGTTCGGCATCCATGCGAGAAAGCCGCCGAACGCTGACGTGGTCAAGAAATCGCCATCTTACCCCAGCAGACAAACTATGCTGCGCTACCTCAGACCCGGCGAGCCAGCCACCAACCAGCGACCATCGACAGCAACAACGCCACGAGAGGCCAGGTTATACCACTTATTGACGCAAAGGCCGGGCCCGGACAATAACCTGATAGACCCCAGCCTATCCCAAACACAGCCGCACCAATCAATAAACGGGTATCAATATCACGACGTGTGGGCACGATAAACGTTTCCGCGAACAGAGGGCCCTGGCGACGGAACACCAATTGGTAGCCGACAAACGTTGTTACCACGGCTCCGCCCATCACAAATATGAGCGTTGGGTCCCAGTTACCGAAGACGTCGAGAAAGCCCTGAACACGATGGGGGTCAGTCATACCGCCAATAGCCAGACCCAGGCCAAACAACAAACCAGCCAGGTAACCAAAAATCAGTTTCATAAAGAGTGTCCTGTCATGAGTCTGACGACGTAAACGGTTACAACACCCGTTAAAAGGAAAACCAACGTTGCCAGTATGGATCTCGGGGATAGCCTGGCGATACCACAAACACCATGTCCGCTGGTGCAACCGTTGCCGATACCAGACCCCACGCCCACCAGTAAGCCAGCCAAGACCATCAGCGGCACGCCACCGATGGGGTTGCCGACCACGGCCTCAGGATTGCCCGCCACGTTTCCAAGCGAGCCATTCAGGACAACCAACAACAGAGGCCCGCTGACAAGGCCCAGCACAAACGCCAGTCGCCAGGCAGACTCCGCAGTAAACCGATCAAAGATCAGACCTGATACCATCCCACTGATGCCTGCAATACGTCCCAACGTGACCATAAGCATCACTGCGGACAAGCCTATTAAAAGACCTCCGAAGGCACCTTGAGTAAAAGAGCTCCAGTCCATTTCTATACCTCTTCAAATGCCACGATTTGCCCGGTGGACAGTGTGTCGTCTCCACCTAACGGAGACATACCACGAGATTGTTGCAACCTATAATCTCAGTTATTTAATATAGCTGTTAACGCTATCGTTATAACATAAAACCTGATACGTTGAAATCTGATCAATTCTCTTTGCGACGAGGGTGACGCCATGCAACATCCGCTGGTCACGCATTTCTTTGACGAGCCTACAAACACATTCAGCTACATCGTTCAGGATCCTGATAGCTCGGTCTGCGCGATCATCGATTCTGTGCTGGATTTCGACTATGCCGCGGGCCGGACCGATGTCCGTTCCGCTGACAAGATTATTGAGTACGTTCAAAGCAATGACCTGAGTGTGGAATGGGTTTTGGAAACCCACGTGCACGCTGACCACCTCTCTGCTGCACCCTACCTCCATGAGCGTCTCGGCGGAAAAACAGGCATTGGTGAAAAGATCGCTGTCGTTCAGGAGGTGTTTGGCAAAGCTTTCAATGCCGGAACAGATTTCGCTCGGGATGGCAGCCAGTTCGACCGTCTGTTCAAGGAGGGCGACACGTTCATGATCGGAAATCTTGAGGCGAGCGTTCTTCACACGCCGGGACATACTCCGGCTTGCCTGACGTACGTCATCGGAGATGCAGCCTTCGTCGGCGACACACTCTTTGCGCCGGATGCCGGGACCGCCCGTTGCGATTTTCCAGGGGGCGACGCCCATACCCTTTACCACTCCATTCAGAAAGTCCTGGCGCTTCCCGGAGAAACCCGCGTTTTCCTATGCCATGACTACAAAGCGGCGGGGCGCGATGAGTTTATTCATGAGACGACCGTCGCCGAGCAACGTTCCAGCAACATCCATGTGGGCAACGATATCAGTGAAGACGAGTTTGTTGTTTTTCGCTCAGAGCGTGACGCCAAGCTCGGAATGCCCCGACTGATACTACCGGCCGTTCAGGTCAACATGAGGGCGGGGCACCTTCCCCCCTCCGAGGATAACGGACAGGTGTACCTGAAAATTCCGCTAAACCGGTTTTAAACAAAGGTCTGGAAGGGCGCAAATGTTTGGAGAAACCACTAGAGCGAAGACTCTGACGACCGTGGAAGGTTGACGGTGAAGCGAATCGCGGCGTATTTGCCAATTGTTGATTGGCTGAAAGGTTATCGTGGAGATACATTGCTAAGCGATGGCCTTGCGGCGGTTATCGTCACACTCATGCTTGTTCCTCAGGCCCTGGCCTACGCCCTGTTGGCAGGGCTTCCGCCTGAAGTTGGGTTGTATGCAAGTATGATCCCGCTGGTGGTCTACGCTTTATTCGGCACCAGTGCGACGCTGGCTGTTGGTCCTGTCGCAGTGGCGTCACTGATGACAGCCTCTGCGTTAGGAGGCGTTGCTGTTACAGGATCGCCCGAATACGTTGGTGCCGCTCTTGTACTGGCTACGCTGTCGGGGCTGATTCTGTTCGCCATGGGCGTCTTGCGGCTTGGTTTTATCGCAAATTTTCTGAGCCACCCCGTGATCTCTGGGTTTGTCACCGCTTCCGGAATTCTTATTGCGGGCAGTCAGCTTGGCCATATTCTCGGTATACAGGGTGGTGGTCACAATTTGATCGAAATGGGCGCAAACCTGATCAGCCAGTTTGGCTCTTTCAACCTGATCACGTTTGCTATTGGAGCCGGCACTCTCCTGTACCTGTTTCTGTGTCGCCAATATCTGAAAAATGCACTGGTCGGGCTCGGTCTGGCGCCCCGGGGGGCAGATATCGTTGCGAAAGCCGCCCCCGTGTCAGCGGTTATTGTGACAACAGCAGCGGCCTGGCACTTTAACTTGGGGAGTGCCGGAGTCAATCTGGTGGGGCAAGTTCCAGGCGGGCTTCCGGAGATCCGTTTACCTTCCATGGACCCCGGCATATGGGCAGCTCTGGTCCCCGCAGCCGTTCTGATCAGCTTGGTTGGATTTGTAGAATCAGTGTCCGTTGCCCAGACCCTTGCAGCTAAAAGGCGCCAGAGGATTGACCCCAATTCTGAATTAATAGCGATGGGGTTGGCGAACATAGGTTCAGGCGTAAGCGGGGGCTCTCCGGTCTCAGGTGGTTTTTCGCGCTCTGTTGTGAATTTTGAAGCCGGAGCCCGGACGCCACTTGCGGGTATGTTTACCGCAGTCGGGATTGCACTTGCCACGCTCTCACTCACCGGCATACTCGCCTTTCTTCCAAAGGCGACACTGGCCGCCACAATCATGATCGCAGTGAGCACTCTGATTGACGTAAAAGCCATTGGCCGCACCTTTCATTACTCAAAAGCGGACTTCGCCGCGATGCTGGCAACCATTGTGCTTACGCTGATTCAGGGCGTCGAAGCCGGAATCCTGGTCGGTGTGGGTCTATCGATAGGGATTTATCTGTATCGCACCAGTCGTCCACACAGTGCAATTGTTGGCCGGGTGCCGGGTACCGAGCATTTCAGAAACGTAGAGCGCCACACGGTTGAAACGGATGAGAAATCCGTCGTCCTGCGAGTTGATGAAAGTCTTTATTTCGCCAACGCACGCTATCTGGAAGAGACCGTCATGGCGCTGACGTCTCAACAACCGAAGATGAAGAATCTGGTTCTGGCTTGTCAGGCGGTAAATGCCATTGACGCTTCAGCACTTGAGAGCCTGGAGGCAATAAATGGCCGGCTCAAGGCTATGGATATACGCCTGCACATGTGTGAGGTGAAAGGCCCTGTGATGGACGGTCTGCGGCGGACTCATTTCTGTGAGGAACTCACGGGGCAGGTTTTCCTGAGCACGTATGACGCCTGGAAAACACTCTGTCTATCCTGAAGCAAGTTCAAAATGGTGCAGAACGAAGGAGCCTCTTGTTAACGCATGGAGGCCAGTTTTCCTGCTATTGGCTCTCTGTCGCCTGGTACGTTCTTTGTTCATCGGTCCAGAGCGTTTTCAGGTACTCAATGACTGACTGAATTTCCTGTTCAGTGAGAGCGTCTTCGAACGCTGGCATGGTCAGCCGATCGGTTTTGTTGAAGGGGTGCCGCCAGCCCTTCGCGATCATCTTGAACAGCATGGCGTCGCTGTGGCGCCAGGTATGGCCGGTTTCATCGTGAGGCGGTGCCGGCATTTCGCCCTTCTCATCCGGCTTTTTCCAGTTGGCAGCGCCCTCAGCCTGCTGCCCATGGCAGGCGGCGCAGTATTGTTGATAAATTTGTTGACCCTGCGCCACATTCGCGGGCGCAGGGTCGGTACTCGCCGGTTGGCCGGAAGCAATCGCAACGGTCGGCACAACGAGCAGAATCAGCAAGCCGATCCACTTATTCATACACCGGCGTCCATTCGCCGCCGTCGTCATAGGCAAACAGGTTGCCGCCCCCAACGGCTGTTAAGAAACCATGAGCTGGTGAGAAAGTCAGCGCCGTCACGGTTCCGGGTGTCTTGACGCTTGCCCAGGTTTCGCCGCCATCAGTACTGTGATGGAGTTGTCCCTCGACGACTGCATAGACGTTTTCCGGAGCGGCGGGATCATAGCTGATGGCAGACACGGTACCTCGCAGATCTCCCGCATCGCCCCAGAAGCAGAAACAGTCCATGGAGCGGGCAACGCCGCGCGTCGTGCCGGCGAAAAGCCAGCCACTCTCCATGCTGCCGGGCATGTCCGAGTGCAGGAATGCCTGCACCGGCTCTTGCGGACCCGCATCGACTTTGGCCCATTCGGCGCCGCCGTCCCTGGACCGGAACATACCCTTCTCGCCAAGGTAGGCGTAAACGGTTTCCGGCTGGGTGGCGTGAGCCGCAATGGCAGTAACTTCGAGATCTGGCAATGTGTTGTTGAGGGATTGCCAGCTTTCATTGGCGCTGTTGTAACGCCATACGCCCAGGCCCGGACCGGCGAGGTAGGTGGTGCCGTCCGCTCCCTTTGCCAGAGACGTGGGCTGAGCACCCGAATCAGATGGCGGCAGGGGAATCTCGGTGGCAGCGTGGCCATCAATGGCGAACAGGCCGCTATCCCGCAGTACGAGAAGGGCGCCTGATGAGTTGCTCGTCAATGCCTTCACTGGCTGGCCACCAAGCTCAGGCTGGGCTTGAGCCAGTGCCGGTATGACAGCAGCCAGAGCGACCAGGACAAAACACGAGAGCGCGGACTTCAGGCGATAAATGAACGCATTCATGGCGCTAACCTCAGTAATCCGTATATTCGCGGAACACACTCTGCTGTCCGTTGGCACTGAAGGCTATGACCTTGTAGTCCTGCTTGCGGCCAGTTTCCATACCGGGACTGCCCTGGACCATCCCGGGCACAGAAAGTCCTACGGTATTGAACTGTGGTTTTTCAAGGTAGGCGACAATATCATCCGCCGGTACATGCCCCTCGATCACCACATCACCGATCAACGCGGTGTGGCAGGACGCCATTTCACGGGGCACCCCATACTTTTGTTTGACCTCACTAAGGTTGTCGGTTTCAACAATGTTGGTGTCAAAGCCATTGGCCGCAAGATGCTCAGCCCAGGACTGACAGCAACTGCAATTGGGGCTCTTGTAGACGGTGATGTCTGTGCCAGCCTCTGCAGTGGACGCGACTGCGGCTGACGGCTCGGCAGACTCATCGGCCAGCATTGCCAGCGTGGTTGCGCCGGCAACGAGAACGATGGCGGCGACACCCGTATACAGGGCGGATTTTTTCATCTTCATGGTAATCCTCGGTTTGATTCGGTAGCAGGCAGCGCAAGGCCCGGGGTCGCCTTGGCTGCCCCGGGCAATGGGTGTTGGTTGGCTTAAGCGTCCTTATCCTTCTCGCCACGGTCCATGTGATCGCTGCCATGGCTCTGCATCATCTTCATACAGGCCTTTTTCATGTTTTTCATGGCTTTGCGTTCTTCTTCAGACATGTTGGACATCATGCCTTCCATGCCTTCCATGCCCTTCATTCCCTTCATGCCATCCATTCCCTTCATATCTTTCGAGGACATCATTCCGCTGTCGCCGGAATCAGAGTTCATTATGCTGTCAACTTTACCTTCGGCGTGGGCGAAAACAGAGAAGAACGCGACACTGCCGGCGAAAATGGCGGCTGTAATCGAAAGCTTGATATTTGAATTGCGCATTTGATTTGCTCCAGTTAAAGACTCGTGACGAATAGCGGTGAACACGAGGCTTACTTGTAAGAATTAACATTAATGACATTGCCGCAATGGGCAAAAATTCGGGTTAAGACTCAGGAGCGGGGTTCTGGAGGGGGGGTGATAAAGGCCAGGTAAGGGGATTGGTAGCTGCCCTCACGGGCACTGAATACCGGCTGGGAGCCGGTATCGATCAGGCCGCTAAGGCCTGTTGGCAAAAGACCGATACTGACGCCACAGCTGTTCAGCCCGCTGGCGGCCGCACAGGCCATATCTGAACCTGTGAAACAACTGGCCACGTCATCAGAAGCAGATCCGTTGGTTCCGGTCACATCGGCCATCATGGAACCGCAGTTCATCATGGACGCATCCATCTGACCGTCGGCCATTTCAGAAACAGCCAACGCCGGAGTGCTTATCACCATTATGAGTGATAGCAACAACGAGAAAATCTGGCGTGTCGTTATGGTCATTTAATGTCGGGCACCAAGTTATCGATCTTGAACGCTGTGACACAATCTTCGCCACATCGTTCACCAGATCCTAGCAGTTTTTTATGCCAATGCCATTACTTTCTGGAAATTCAAAGTCGCGTAGTAAGGCCTATCCGTTTTTTTACAAAACGCTTGACCTTAAACTTTACTTCAACGTTATTTTTGAAATCGCTGGTTGCAAGGCTGTTCGCCGCTACAGCGGTGAACCTAAGTGACAGAGATCGGTTCTGGAAAATGGGAGGAATTACAATGAGTTGCTGTAACAAATCGAACTGTGACGAAAAGGGCAAGACGAACCAGGATACCGGCTCACGAGGGCTTATGGGATTGCTGACAGGGCCACGGCGCTGGTGGGTGTTAGGTGCCATTGGTGTCACCGCCGGACTGGTTTTTGGCTGGGATACGCTTGTGCTGCTCGGGGTCGCGCCTATATTGATCTTCCTCCTGCCATGTCTGATCATGTGTGGCCTGGGGTTGTGCATGAACAAATCCAAGGACAAGAAAGGCTCGGTGACCGCAGTTGAACAGGCGGGCGAGGCTGGTGATGTCCAGTCGGTGGCTTCTCAGTCCAGGGTCTCGGATGCTTCACGCTCGACGAAAGCATTCTGACAATGAGTGTGCGCTAAGAGGGATGTCGTGGCGTTTAGCCTTGCACCTGAAAATAGCGCATCATTCCTGCATCTTCATGTTCCATGTTATGACAGTGGTAGATGTAAAGGCCGTCAAAGCGCTCGAATTTCATCGCCACCTGAACCGTTTCACGGGGCATGACCAGAACCGTGTCGTGCCAGCCACTGTCTACCAGGCCCTGCTGTAGACTGTCCGAGTTGCCGCCTCGTCGCCCTACAACGTTGAACTGCAAGCCATGAATATGCATCGGGTGAGGCATCGGTGTGCTGTTGTGGAATTCCCAGATTTCCGTGTCACCAAGGCGGACTTTTTCGTCATCCGCGACATTCGTTCCGTCAAACCGCCGGCCATTTATGGCAAATCCCCGCATCATCACCGGGCTTAACTCGAACGACCGGATTCGCGTATTGCGGTTTACCGGTATTTTTTGCCGCTGCACACCTAGCTGTGCCGGTAAAGGTTCGCTGGCCTCTACTGACTCGGCCACCTCCAGCCTGGCCAGGGGGAATCGGCTGCCGAGGGGCAGGGCGTTGCTGCCCATCATTCCCATTCCGCCCATCATGCCTGCCCGGAAACGGTCACTGATAAGCTCCAGCGCATCACCCGGCTGGAACTCGGAAAGGTCGACCCAGATATCAAGCCGCTGAGCCGGAGCCAGCACGGCGTAAGGCCTGTCTTCCGGTTCCTGAAGAAGGCCGCCGTCTGCACCGATAACGGTGACAGGTCGCCCGTCGCTCCAGGCCAGTTTGTAGATGCGGGCGTTGGACCCATTGAGAACCCGAATTCTGTATGGGCGGGTGGCAACCTTACGGGTGGTTGGAGGTGCCCCGTTAGCCAGCACTCTATCCCCGATAAAACCGTGCATACGATCCATCATGGACCCCATGCCACCGCCCATGTAAACCAGTTCATTGTTACCAGCAAAGGTGCGGTCCTGAAGCACCAGTAACAGCTCGTTATCGCCCGACGGCAATTTGAGGCCCGCTTCCTCTTCATCTTCAACGATCAGGAGCCCGGCCAGGCCCGCGTAACTCTGAAATCCCACGCGACCGCCCTGCTTGCCATGGGCATGGGAGTGGTACCAGAACAGTCCGGCCCGGTCCAGTACCTCAAAGCCTACAGTCATTGTCTCGCCTGGGCGGATCGGAAGTCTTGGTTGTCCGTCTACGTCGGAAGGCACATGAAGCCCGTGCCAGTGGACGGTGGTGTCCTCTGGCAGCTCATTGTGAATATGGATTTTGACGGTCTGGCCGTGGCGCAGCCGGATCGTTGGGCCGAGGTAACTGTCCGGGTTTTCGGTGACTGTGTTTTGCGGGCCTTTCAGCAATTCCGCCCTATAGCGCCACACTTCACTGGGGGCGCCCGGAAGAATGGGCACCGAATCGGGCATGGCGTGAAGATTCAGTTCAACATCGTATTCATCGGAATCAAGGCCGAGCGTTTCCGATTCAACCGCTTTTACCCCTCCATCACACCCGGTAAGCAGAAGTCCCGGCGACAACGTGAGAAGGACGCCGGTGCCCGCCGCAGCCCGAAGGACCGTGCGCCTATGGACACTTTTTTCCCTGCTCATCACTTGTTCCTCAGGTATTTGATCAGTGCCAGAATCGCCAGTATCAATAGCACAACCAGAAGAATCATTATCATCATCATGAATAGCCCCATACCGCCCATGCCCTGCATCATGTTGCCACCCATCATGCCTTCTCCCATGCGCCCGGGCCCATCAGCGAATGCGAAAAGGGGCAGGAAAAGTCCTATCATCAGCGTAACCAGCCTTTCAAAAACCTTCATTACAGTGTCTCCGTCTTTTTGCCCCACTTGATTTAAAGCGGGGCCTTGGCCCAGTTTGGTGCATCGCCCCCGATCTGACAATGCATGAAAAATACCTTGACCTTAAAGTTTACTTTAAGGTTATGGTTAGGATAAGTCATTGACCACTCGTTTTGAGGTGCAGGAATGAAAACGTTCAATATCGGCGAACTCTCTGAAAAAAGCGGCGTGGCCAGCCATGCCATTCGCTTTTACGAGCGGGAAAATCTCATGCCAGAGCCTGCCCGAACCCAATCGAATTATCGTCGTTACCCCGAGGATGCGATCGCCAGGCTGCAATTCATCATCCACGCCAAGCAATGGGGTTTCACCCTTGATGAGATTCGCGAACTCCTGATGCTTCAGGACGCCAATGGCGACCGCGCCGAGGCCAAGCGAATTGCAAAGAAGCAACTGGAAAAAATCCGGCATCAGATTCAGAGCCTGTCCCGCATTGAGGCCGTCCTGTCGGAAACCCTGGAGGAATGCTCCGGTGAAGGACCCATGGACGGCTGCCCGATTGTCGAAGCCATAGCCCAGCGAGGGTGACGCTGCCAGTTGCCTGCGAATGAACTGATTAAAGGCACGGAGTTAGCTGTGCCGAGGAGCCAAACGGGTATGCAACGAATAGAGATTCGTGTTGATGGAATGTCTTGCGCTTCGTGCGTCGGGCGGATTGAAAAGGCGCTCATGGGTGAGCCCGGCGTTGCGGAAGCCCAGGTGAATCTGGCGACCGGAAAAGCCACCGTGGAATTTGACCAGCCTACCACGCCGGCCATGCTAATCGACTCGATTAAGGAGGCGGGTTACCAGCCACGGCTACAGTCGGCTGAGATTCCGGTCGTCGGCATGAGCTGCGGCTCCTGCGTATCCCGGATTGAGCAGTCATTGAACAAGCAACCCGGCATGGTTAAGGCCAGTGTCAATCTGACTACCCGGAAAGCGTTTGTGGAGTTCCTGTCTGACACCCTGTCAGTGCCGCAAATTCATCAGGCGATCCGCGATGCGGGATATGAGCCTCAGGAGCCGGACGCCAGTAGCGAAACGGAAGAGCAGGACAGGGAGGGCATCGACCTCCGCCGGAAAGTGCTCTTCGCTGCAGCTCTGACTATCCCGGTAGTTCTGATTGCCATGGGCAAGATAATTCCTGCTCTGGAGGCTCTATATGCAAGCCTCCTGCCCCATCGCGGTTGGATGGCCGTGGAATGGCTGCTGACCACGCCCGTAATGTTTTACGCTGGGGCTAGATTTTTCCGCTCCGGTTACGTTGAACTGCGTCATGCCAGCCCCGGCATGAACAGCCTGGTCATGATCGGAACCAGTGCCGCGTATTTCTACTCGGTGGCGGCATTATTCGTTCCGGGTTTCTTTCCTGCAGGCACGGCTCAGAGCTATTTTGAGGCGGCGGCGGTGATCGTGACGCTCATTCTGCTGGGACGCTACTTCGAGCACGTCGCCAAAGGCCGGACGTCGGAGGCAATCAAAAAACTTCTGCAACTGCAGGCGAAGACCGCCCGTGTCATTCGGGACGGGGACGTCGTCGAAGTGCCCATCGAAGCCGTAGTACCTGGTGACCGTATCCAGGTGCGCCCGGGAGAACGGGTTCCTGTTGATGGCGTGGTGGAAGAAGGCCAATCCTACGTGGACGAGTCCATGATCAGCGGCGAGCCCGTTCCCGTGGCCAAGCAGAAAGACGCCGAGCTGGTGGGTGGAACCATTAACAAGAACGGTTCCCTGACGTTCCGGGCGACCCGGGTGGGTGCGGACACCGTTCTGGCACAGATCATCAGAATGGTGGAATCGGCTCAGGCTGATAAACCCCCGATTCAGGCGCTGGCCGACAAGATAGCGGGAATTTTCGTTCCCATTGTGATTGTGCTCGCGATTCTGACGTTCATCACCTGGTTCAGCTTCGGGCCTGCCCCGGCACTGTCTTTTGCCTTCGTGACAACGGTCAGTGTGCTGCTGATTGCTTGTCCCTGCGCGATGGGCCTGGCCACGCCAACAGCTATTATGGTCGGAACCGGTAAGGGCGCCGAAATGGGCGTGCTGTTCCGCAAAGGCGCGGCCCTGGAGACACTGTCTCGGATGGACACCATCGTCCTCGATAAAACCGGCACCCTGACTCGGGGCCAGCCTGAGCTGACAGATTTCATACTGGTGGAAGGCCGCGAGGATGAGGTCCTGGCCTGGGTTGCGGCTGTAGAGACCGAAAGTGAACATCCCATCGGGGAAGCCATCGTCAAGGGCGCAAGGGATCGGGGCCTCACGTTACCCGCGATCAGTGAATTCCAGGCGGAGCCGGGCTACGGCATCCAGGCACAGGTGGCCGGACGCCGGATCAATGTGGGCGCGGACCGTTATATGCGCCGCCTCGGTATCGACCTGGCCAGCGTCGCCGACGATGCGGTGTCACTTGCTGAAAAAGCCAAATCCCCGCTGTATGTTGCCGTCGACGGACGCCTCGCCGCGCTGATTGCCGTGGCCGATCCGCTCAAGAACGGCTCGGTGGAAGCGATTGCTGCGCTCAAGTCATCAGGGCTCAGCGTGGCCATGCTCACCGGTGACAATCGCGCCACCGCCGAGGCGATTGCGCGGCAAGCCGGCATCGAACGGGTACTTGCGGAGGTATTGCCGGACCAGAAAGCGGCCGAAGTGAAGCGCCTGCAAGAGGAAGGTGCCCGGGTTGCTTTTGTGGGTGACGGTATCAATGACGCACCGGCCCTGGCGCAAGCCGATGTGGGTATCGCCATCGGCACCGGTACCGACATTGCCATCGAGGCCGGCGACGTGGTTCTGATGCGCGGCGACCTCCGGGGCATCGTGGATGCTGCAGCGCTCTCCCGGCGCACCCGCAAAACGATCCTCGGCAATTTTGTCTGGGCCTACGGATACAATCTGGCACTGATCCCCGTAGCCGCAGGTGTTCTGTTCCCGTTTACCGGTTACCTGCTCAACCCCATGCTGGCTGCGGGTGCTATGAGCCTTTCCAGTGTATTTGTGGTGACCAATTCCCTCCGGCTGGGCCGGTTCAAATCCAATAGCGGAGGCTCCGCGGCGAGCAATATCAGCGAAAGCGGAGCCGCACAGGCCAGCGTCTCCTAAGAGGCCTGGCACACAGAATCAGGAGATTGACATGATGACAAATGAGGCATGCATGTTTGGAATGGCGGGAATGGGGTTGATATCCCTTTTGCTCATCGTCGCCCTGGTACTTGGCGTCGCAGCCCTCGGCAAGTACCTGTTTTCGACAAACAGGGACGATTCTGGACGCGCGAGTAAGAACGCCAGAGGAGATTATGACTACCACCCTGAAGCATGAATTTCATCGGGTACCCATGGCAGGCATGGGAGTTAGACCGAACGCAAAAGCAAAAGTAGCCGGGGTTCTGCTCTTGCTGGCTGCACTGGCTGCGATCTATTGGGTCATGCTGGAGACCGGAGCATTGACCGCCGTGACCAACAAGGCGGCCTTGTCGGAATGGATTGACCAACTGGGGTATTGGGGGCCGGTGGGTATCATTGGCCTGATGATCACGGCCATTGTCCTGAGCCCGATCCCCAGCGCCCCGATCGCCATGGTTGCCGGTGCGGTGTATGGATCGCTATGGGGAACAGTGATCGTGGTTATCGGTGCTGAGGCCGGCGCACTGATCGCTTTCGCCATTGCTCGATCCTTGGGGTACGACGTTATCCATCGCTGGAGGCGGGTACGTCCGGTATTGAATTGGCTGGGCAAGGACCGCTCCCAGGGCGGGTTGATGCTTGTCATTTTTGCGTCGCGATTGGTGCCCTTTATCTCCTTCGATGCCGTCAGCTATGCAGCCGGCCTGACACCGATCGCGTTCTGGCGATTCGTGGTCGCAACTCTGGCCGGTGTTATTCCGACAGCGTATTTGATCACAGCGTTTGGTGGCTTGCTCATGGCATCTGAGTCCGGGGTGGTGACCGGGCTTCTGATCCTGGTCAGTGGCATTACCCTGTTACCGATTGTTGCCAAGCTGCTTTTGGCCCGACGTCGGGGGCGAAAGAGCGTGTTCCAGCAGTAAAATCCGGAGGAGCTTGTGAGTGTAGGCTTAGTCATATTTTGTCAATGGAAGAGAATGGAGGCGCGAGGATGAGTAGTTTCTGTGTGCTTGGCGCCTCCATCAATGTGGGTTACAGTGGATCTTGCTTTTCCACACGTGAAAGGCAGTAACTGTTCTGTAATGGGGATTTCGATGCAATGACCAAGCGGCTTTTGGGACTGACAGCCATGCTGCTCGCAGCTTATTTCCTTGTTTCACAGGTGGGTGCTGCGACTTCTCATGGAGTGGAGCCCATGGGTGAAGCTTGTGTCCTTTTGCCGGATGCTCAGGAAATGCCTGACTGCTCGAGGCTCCTGGCTCAGGGTAGCTGTAGCAGCACGTGTATCTCTTCCCATGTCGGCAAATCTGCAATTCTGGATTTGCCGATATTATCGTCCTCTCTTTTTCCCTGGGACCATTCTTCACATTCTGGCCGTGTACTTTCAGGGCCAGACCCCTTTCCTCCCAAATATTCAGCAATTTCCTGAACCTTTGATCGCATGGGGGGCTCGCTTCGAGCGCCTGCCGTTCGATCTAGCGGTATGCCACCACGTAGTCAGCTACACCTGGTGGCTTCTTGTTGAATGATGAATACATAAAGATGGGAGCGTCCCTGTGATGTCACTCTGTATGGAACACCCGGCGCGGGGTATGACCGTGCTATTCCGTAAGCTTTCGATAGCACTTTTTTTGAGTTTGTTTGCGGCTCTCGCGTATGCGTCACCAACGATGGACCCGGGAATCGAGGCGCTTCAGAAAAAAGTCGGTTTTACGGTAATTGAACGCTTCTCCACACCAGTTGGGGGCGTGACCGGTTATGTTGTAAAGACCGGGGATGGAAAAGCCGGAATCATCTATGGTGTCGGTGACTACACTTTTTCCGGTGCGCTTCTGGAGAGCGACGGCACCGATCTGACTCGTCAGTACACGACACGCTATATATCAGAGCCAATGTATGCCTCCGTTGCCGAGAAGCTTTCCCGGGATACTCACTTAGTCAGCGAGGGCGGAAAGAATGCCCCGGAAATCTATGTGTTCGCGGATCCCAATTGCATCTTTTGTCACAAATTCTGGCAGCAAACCCGAGATTGGGTAGCGCAGGGGAAAGTCAGGTTGCACTGGGTCATGGTTGGTTTTCTCAAGCCCTCCAGCCTGGGCTTCTCCGCCGCAATCATGAATGCAGAGGATCGGGCCGGAGCGCTCCAGGCGTTCGAGGAGAACTTTGGTAACAATGGTAGCGGGGAGGGCATTTCCGAGCTCACGCCCGTACCGGCGAACCTCAAGGCGGCGCTTGAGCAGCACAGCAAGTGGATGGCCGAACTGGGTTTCAGTGGAACGCCAGGGCTGCTGTTCAAAGACACGAGTGGTCAATGGCAAGGCCAGACCGGCGTGCCTGGGCAGGAAGCGCTGGGAAGGGCGCTGGGGATAGCTGAGTGATGGATCAGTTGCCTTCTTTGCTCATTGCCGGCCAGATCATGATGGCGGTTATGGCAGGTCTACTGCTGAACCTGACGCCCTGCGTGCTGCCCGCCATCCCCATCAAGGTCCGGACCATCCTTCGGGAGGCGGGCGGCCAGAGGTCCCATCGGGTGCTGGCCGCGCTGGCATTCACGGCCGGAACACTCACCTTTTTCCTGACGCTGGGCGGCCTGACCGCACTGCTGCAGTGGAACTGGGGCACGTTGTTCCAGTCAACGCTATTCGTGGCCGTCCTGGTTGCGTTAATGGTCGGGTTTGCGGTGATTACCTGGCTCGATCTGCCCATCCCCGTCCCGACATTCGCCGCCTCGGCGCATGGCCGGCGTTACTTTGAAGCCTATGTATCCGGGCTGTTGAGTGCGATCCTGGCCGCGCCCTGCGCAGGCCCTTTCCTGGGGGGCGTACTGGCCTTTGCCGTTACCCAGCCGGCGCCGGTCATCATGGGGATATTCGGCAGTATCGGGCTGGGGCTGTCACTACCCTACGCGGTACTGATGCTCAGGCCCGAGTGGCTGAGCCGTTTGCCCAAGGCGGGCCCCTGGAGCGTAGCCATTCGTGAAGTGCTCGCGCTGATATTGCTGGCCGCCGCCGTGTTTTTCAGTGCGAGCCTGGTGCCCAAAGCGGTATATCCCTGGCTGTGGTGGGCCTGGCTGGCGCTGGTGCTGGTCTGGGGTCTCCGCCGCTTCGTCCAGGGTAACGGTGCCGTGCGCGTGATCACTGCAACGGCGGCAGGCCTTGCCCTTGCGGTGACGGTGGTATTCGCATCCCCGCTTGGCAGCAGCGAAGACGAACTTGTCTGGCAACCCTACTCAGCAGAACTCCTGGCGGAAACAAAAACCCGTGGCACACCGTATTTGCTGGAGTTCACTGCCGACTGGTGCATCAACTGCAAGGTCCTGGAGCGCACCGTGTATAAAGAGCCCGCTGTGGCCGAAGCCGTGGAGCGGGCCGGCATGGTGCCGATTCAGGTGGACGTGACAGCAAGCGATCCCGAAAAAGACGCATTGTTAACCGCGACGGGTGGGCAAGCTTTGCCTTTTGCGGCGATTTTTGACGCTGACGGCACCGTTGTCGCCCGTTTCACTGGGCTCTTTGATACCGACAGCCTGGTCGAGGCGATCAACCGCACCGAGAATTCACAACGCTAGCTACTGGAGATGAACCATGACAACCCGAACCAAAGTATTGATGACCGGCGTAGCGGTTTTTCTGATCGCGATCGCGGCGTTCACGTTGATCGGTACCAATTCCGGAAACGCTCCTGGCTCGGCCCAGTCCGAACGAGCCAATTCCGACCCCCAGGCGCCAGTTGCCCGCACGGGGTTGGCAGATTCTTCCGATAAGGTCCGCCTCAATCTTGCGGAAGGCGGCAAAGCCCTGATAGGGGAGACCGGTGAAATTATTCTGACACTGGACATTGAATCGGGCTGGCACGTGAACGCCAACCCGGCCTCCATGGAGTTCCTGATTCCCACCGTCGCCAGTTCTTCGGTCAACGGCCAGTCGCTTGACATCCCGACCCAGTACCCCCGCGGCAGGGTCAGTGACATCACACTGGGTGACACCGCCCTGGAGGTGTATGACGACGGTGCGAGTATCCGGCTGCTGCCAGATGAAAAACAGACCGCCGCGCTGAAAGAGGCAGGCAAGCTAGACATGACGGTACGGGTACAGGCCTGCAGTGACGAGGGCGTTTGCCTGGCACCAGCTGACCTGCCCGTTGCGCTGAATCTGGACGATACCAAGCCACAATAAACCGGGACGCCCTTCGGAAAACAACTCAAATGGAGAATGACTGTGAACAGTGTATTCAGAGTATTGCTGATTGCCATGGTTGCCCAGGTCAGCACCAATGCCATGGCCCACTCCATGGAGGATGTGGAGGCCTCATTGAACGAGAAAGAGCGATATGCCCAGTTCGTGGATCAGCCGGCCCCTCCATTTGATCTTACAGGCGTTGATGGCAATGCCCTTTCCCTTGCCGACTTAAACGGCAAAACCGTTGTGCTTAACTTTCTCTACACGCGCTGTACCGAGGCCTGCCCTTTGCATATGAACCTGATCCGGCAGTTGCAAACCGGGGTTGAAGAAGAAGGACTGAGTGAAGAGGTGGTGTTCATCACCATTGCCACGGACCGGGAAGATGTTGCAGGCACCCGGAGAAACATGCGTGCCTACGGCGAGAATTTCGATCTGAATCCCCGCAACTGGCACTTCCTCTACCGAGCCAGGACGGAACCACCTGAACTGACGCCCGAACTTGCCAAAGCGTACGGCGTTCAGTTCAGGGATACAGGTGAGGGTGTACAGGTCCATGGTGTGGTAACCCACGTGATTGACCCGGAAGGGCAGATGCGGGCCCGGTTCCATGGATTGAAATTCAAGCCTGAACATCTGGTGACCTACCTGAAAGCCATTGCCAAAGGCCCCAACGCGGCAGCTGATGATGGGTTCTGGGGCCGGCTGCATGGGCGCATTGAAGCGTTGCTACAGAGCGAGTAACGCGTGGGGCGCCATGCGGGCAGAAAGCCGACCACTTTAATCAGGAGAAATGTCCAATGAGTCAACAGCGCATATCCGCCGCCCGGGGAATCGCCGTAGTCCTTTTCGCGCTTGTTATTTCCATGACCTCTCCAGTTATGGCTGCAGGAAAGGTTCCGAAGTCGGTGGGGCCCCAGGGTTTCCTGATCTGGGAGTCCCCTCGCACTCTGCCCGAGCTGGCTTTTGAAGACGAAGACGGCAGGCCGCTGACACTGGCTGACTTTAAGGGTAAGGCGATTTTGCTCAATATCTGGGCGACCTGGTGCGCACCCTGCCGTGAGGAAATGCCGACGCTTGACTCACTCCAGGCTCAACTGGGCGGCGAGCAATTTGAAGTGGTCGCGCTGTCCGTTGACCACGCAGGCATCAGTGTTGTTGAGAAATTCTACCGGAAAACCGGCATCCAACATCTACGCCAGTATATTGATCCGTCCACACTGGCGACCTCAACACTGGGCATAGAAGGTGTTCCTACAACGCTGCTGATTGATCACGACGGTCGCGAAATTGGCCGCCTGGTCGGTGCCGCGGAATGGGACAGCCCGGCCATGGCGGATTTGATGACCCGTGCGATCTCCGAGGTTCCGGACTGACCGCGGGCCACGCCGACTGGACCAGGGGTCACCTAATTTTTCAATATAGCAATAGGTATTGAGATATTGAAATGAAAGAAGCAGAAGCTGTTAGGGCGTTTGGGGCGATGTCTCAAGAAACACGACGCCAGGGTCGTTCAATAGTTTACAGTGCTATTTTTCCTGTACTTGCTGATCTCGTAGCGTTTCTGATGCACGACTGCTGCGATGGGCACTGTGCTTATTGCAACAAAGCCATCGAGTTGTTCGCGCAGTGTGAAGGTCGCCCAACCTCACCGGGCACGGTGGACTCCAAGATATGATCAGATTCATCTATTTTGTGGAGTCTAATCTTGTTTGGTTTGTTATCACTTTAGCTGGTTTGGTCTTAGTATTCCCAGGGTTAGGAACGCACCTAGAGCCCTTTATCGGTCCACTGCTCGCGCTGCTGATGCTTGTCATCAGTCTTACCTTCGACGCACATGCCGTTGGAGTGGTCTTTCGCAAACCTTCAAGGCAACTTTTAGCACTAGGTCTGGTCTATGGTCCGATGTCGATTGCCGGTTTTCTGACTGGCCGTTTATTTTTCGGGAACGGACCTCTTGCAGCAGGTCAAACGTTGCTTGGCACATTGCCGACAGATGTTTCGTCTCCGCTGCTGGTATTAATGGCGCGGGGGAATGTTGCCTTAGCAGCCGTTTTTAATGCGGTCAATACAGCACTATCGCCATTCATTGTTCCATTCCTTTTTTTATGGCTGACTGGAATACAACTGGAAGTTCCTCTCGGGGCAATCATCTTTGAATTAGCCTTGATCGTTCTCGTTCCCACTGTTGTTGGAGTGAGCTTACGCACAGGATTTCCAGATTTTTTTGCACGCCATGATTCAACGTACGCGGGAATTGGATCAATCATATATCTTCTGATACTACTGGCTGTAGTAGGCCCAAACGCAGAAACTATCATTGGTTATGGCTGGTACGCTTTTTTGATTGCTGGAGCAGCCCTGAGTCTTAATCTGATTGGCTACCTGATAGGAATGTCCTCACGGTTGCTAACCTCTGACCGGAAAGAAGTGATTACCTATCTCTTCACCGTGAGCAAAAAAGAATTTAGCATTGCTGCTGCTTTTGTCGCCGCATCTGGCTTACCTTCAGAAATTGCGATTCCTGCCGCATTCTTTGCAGTGATACAAATGATCACTTCACCCATTGCCGCTAAGATCCTTGCACGGCACGGCTTACTTCGATTCCGAGCGAACGATCGGCACTAAGGATCTCGGTATTGCTTCAGAGCCGAATTACCCAACGAACTACTGGCAAAAGTTGATGCAGCCTTTTTAACGAAACAGGAGATGATGAGGTGCTTGCTCCATCTGCCGGCTACTCAGGCTCCGTGTTGTCGAAAAGATCTGCCAGGAAGCGGATTTTCAACATCTGCGCAAGTATATTGATTCGCCCACAATGGTTACCCCAATACTTGGCATAAATGCTTCAGGCTACTGCCGCATGCTTTCTTCACTGAGCCCTTCGAGAACCCCACAGGCCTTAATTTCCCGATCATCGTTGCAACTCGCTCTTAACGACGTGAGTTGTTGCTCCAGTACCTGCAGATCGGTTATCCGAGACCGCACATGAGTGATGTGATCATCAAGCAAGGTGTTGATGGCCCTGCAAGGCTGATGGGGGGCGGTCTGATACCTCTGTAACTCGTGGATTTCAGCGAGTGACAGCTCGAGTATTCTGCAGCGCCTGATAAAGGCCAGCCGCTCAACATGCCGTTCGGTGTAAACACGGTAACCGTTGTCCTGCCGATCCGGCGGTGGTAACAAGCCCTCCCGTTCATAGAAGCGGACAGTTTGAGTATCGACTCCTACGGACCGTGCCAACTGACCAATGCGCATCGGGTTTCTCCTCAACAGATGGTATCTGTTCTATTGACCTTATAGTGACTATATGGTTTTAAATCATAATCCGACAATACTCAAGTGGAGCCGTATCATGAGTAAATCCTGTGAAGACGCCTGTGGCTGCGACGCAACACCCGCCGAGGGTAATACCGGGTCGGAGGCCTCTGAAGCGTCCGGCAACTGGATCAGTGTGTATACCGTACCGAAGATGGATTGTCCTTCGGAGGAACGGATGATTCGACTGGCCCTGAACGGTTTTGAAGACATTCGCGGGCTGTCCTTCGACCTGTCTGATCGGCGGTTGAAGGTTGTGCACGATGGCGAGGCTGAGCCTATCACCGCGAAGCTGGCGACCCTCGGGCTGGGCGCTTCGCTTCAGGAAACGGCCGCTGCCGACCCTGAGTCAATCAAGGCGGTCGGGGATACGGCTATCTCTGCCGAGCAGGAGTCCGGCACCCTGCGTTGGTTGCTCGGTATCAATGCTGTCCTGTTTGTGGTGGAAATGACGGCCGGCCTGATCGCGCACTCCACCGGTTTGATTGCAGAATCCCTGGACAATTTCGCCGACGCGGCCGTGTACGGGCTCGCCCTGTATGCGGTTGGGCACAGCGTAAAAATGCAGGTGCGTGCTGCGCATCTCGCGGGCGTACTCCAACTGATACTGGCTGTGGGCGTACTTGCAGAGGTGGTGAGGCGCTTTGTCTTCGGCAGTGAGCCGGAGTCGCTGGTAATGATGGGGATTGCGTTCATCGCATTGATCGCTAACACCACGTGTCTGCTGCTGATATCCAAACATCGGGAGGGCGGTGCCCACATGAAGGCGAGCTGGATTTTCTCAGCCAACGATGTGGTCATCAATCTGGGGGTCATTACCGCTGGCGCCCTGGTGGCATGGACTGGCTCCAATTACCCGGACCTGATCATCGGCAGCATTGCGGGGATTATCGTACTCAACGGGGCCAGGCGCATCCTTGCGCTTAAGGGTTAAATAATGTCCATCGTTGCCAAAAAACACTTGCCGTATGGCCTGCTGGCGATTTCGGGCCTGATTGCGGCGTCTGATCAGGTTGTAAAATGGTCGGTCCAGCAGTCAATGGCGTATGGCGAGTCGATTCCGGTGACCCCGTTCTTTAACTGGGTGCATGTCTGGAACACCGGCGCCGCATTCAGCCTGTTTGCCGATGGCGGAGGTTGGCAGCGATACTTTCTTATCACAGTCGCGGTAGTTGTCTCGATTGTACTGATCGGGCTGATTCTTCAGTGCCGCCGCAGGGGAGAAGCCATCGCGTACAGCCTTATTCTTGGCGGTGCCGTGGGCAACCTGATTGACCGGATATTTCGTGGCTATGTTGTGGATTCCTTTGATGTCTATTGGCAATCCTGGCACTGGCCGGCCTTTAACCTTGCCGATATCGCCATTGTGCTGGGCACTGTGCTTTTCCTCTATGTCAGTTTCATACCCGAAAAATCGGGCACGAACGTCGAGCTCGATGGATCAGGCTAAAAAACATCTGACAAACGTCTTGACCTTAAAGTTGACTTTAAGGATACCGTCTATTCTGACGAACCAAGAACGACAGCCAAAGCAAAGGAGAATGAAACGATGACATTGCAACTTGGAGAAACCGCTCCCGATTTCACCGTCGCATCCACCGAGGGAAACATTCAGTTTCATGAGTGGCTGGGAGACGACTGGGCCGTGCTGTTTTCACACCCCGCCGACTACACCCCCGTCTGTACCACAGAGCTCGGTGCCTTCGCGAAGCGTAAGGACGAGTTCGCCAGTCGCGGTGTGAAGCTGATCGGGGTCTCCGTCGACCCGCTCGACTCCCATAACGACTGGGCGAAGGATATCGAGAAAACCCAGGGCACGGGGCTCAATTTTCCCCTGCTGGCAGACAAGGATCAGGTGGTTGCCGACCTGTACGGAATGATCCATCCAAAAGCCGACCCCAAGGTGACTGTTCGAACGGTATTCATTATCGATTCCGCGAAGAAAATCCGTCTGATGCTGACGTATCCCCCCAGCACCGGGCGCAATCTGGACGAGATCCTGCGCGTCATTGATTCGCTCCAGCTGACCGACAACCACAAAGTGGCCACGCCGGTGGACTGGAAGAATGGCGAGGATGTGATCATCGTTCCGTCGCTCTCCAACGAAGAGGCCAAAGAGCGTTTCCCCGACGGATGGGATGAGCAGACACCGTATCTGCGCGTTACCCGCCAACCTGGTCGGAAGTAATAGGGAATTCGTCAGCCGGCCATGCGGCTGGCTGACGAAGCAATACCTGAGAACCCCTTACCGATAGGTTCGGTCATCGCCGAACCCTTAACCGAACACGGCCTCGAAATGCTTACGCTGACAGTTCCCGAAGTTGGTCTCTTCGCGTTATTGATTGCACTTTGCCTGTCGCTGCTTCAGGCGACCGTGCCCTTGCTGGGAGCCGCCACCCGGCGCCCGTTGTGGATGGCATTTGCTGAGCCCATGGCATGGGGGCAATTTGCCTTTCTACTGGTTTCTTATGCCAGCCTGACCGCCAGTTTTCTTCTGGATGATTTCAGCGTGGACTATGTGGCCCGTAATTCGAACTCGATGCTGCCCTGGTACTACAAGTTCACCGCCGTCTGGGGCTCTCATGAAGGCTCGGTGCTGTTATGGAGTCTGATTCTCAGTGGCTGGGGCTTTGCCGTCAGTCTGTTTTCCCGCCAGTTGCCACAGGATATGCTGGCACGGGTTCTGGGAGTTCTGGGTGTCGTCAGCGCAGGGTTCCTGCTTTTCATCGTCGTTACGTCCAGTCCCTTTGATCGCCTGTTGCCGGGCATGCCAGCCGACGGTGCCGATCTGAATCCGTTGTTGCAGGATGTTGGCCTGATCATCCATCCGCCGATGCTTTACATGGGCTATGTGGGTTTTTCAGTGGTCTTTGCTTTTGCCATCGCTGCGCTGATCGAAGGGCGTCTGGATGCGGCCTGGACGCGCTGGGTTCGGCCGTGGACCAACATTGCCTGGGCCTTTCTGACCCTCGGCATCGCTCTGGGTAGCTGGTGGGCCTACTATGAGCTGGGCTGGGGAGGCTGGTGGTTCTGGGATCCGGTGGAAAATGCATCGCTCCTGCCCTGGCTGAGCGGGACAGCGCTGATACATTCACTGGCGGTCACGGAAAAGCGTGGCACGTTCAAGAGTTGGACGGCGCTGCTGGCGATTTTCACGTTCTCACTCTCGTTGCTGGGCACCTTCCTGGTGCGCTCAGGGGTACTGACCTCGGTTCATGCCTTTGCCAATGATCCGTCACGGGGGCTCTTCATTCTGGCGTTGCTGGGAATAACGGTCGGCGTCTCGCTGTTGATCTTTGCGCTACGGGCGCCGCGAATGAGCGCCAATGCGGGCTTTAGCTGGCTTTCCAGGGATGCACTGTTACTGATCAACAATATTTTGCTGGTCATCATGACGATCACGGTCCTGATGGGCACCCTGTACCCCTTGATCCTGGATGCACTCGGGCTGGGCAAAATCAGTATCGGCGCGCCTTACTTTAATAGCCTGTTCGTGCCACTGACCGTCATGCTTTGTGCCTTTATGGGGCTGGGGCCGGTCGCACGCTGGAAGCAGATGCCCGGTCGCGAGCTGTTCCGGCGACTACTGGGGGCGGGTCTGGCCGCACTGCCGATTGCGGTATCGATACCGTTTCTTTACAACGGCCAGTGGAATGTCGCCGTGGCGCTGGGGATGGTGGCGGCCCTGTGGGTAGTACTGGCGTTGGTGCGCGACCTGTTTGATAAAGTCCGCAATGCGTCCTCTGCGCTGGCCGGATTGCGTAAGTTGACCCCTTCATACTGGGGCATGGTGGTCGGCCACGTGGGCCTGGCCGTCACCATCGTGGGCGTGGTGATGGTGTCGAACTACGCCATGGAGCGTAATGTGCGGCTTGATATCGGTGAGCAGGTGGATCTGGGCGGGTACGATTTTACGCTGACCGAACTGGGCGAGCGTCGGGGGCCCAACTTCCTCGCCGATACGGCGACCATCGAGGTTGCCCGTGAAGGCCGGATTGTCACCACCCTGTACCCGGAGAAGCGCCTGTACATTGCCCGTGGGCAGCCGATGACCGATGTCGCACTCGACCCCGGCCTGTTGCGGGACCTTTACGTGGCCATGGGGGAGGAACTGGACGACGGCAGCTGGGCAATGCGCCTACAGGTCAAGCCATTTGTACGCTGGCTTTGGCTGGGTGCGCTGCTGATGGCCTCCGGGGGCGTGCTGGCTGTGGCGGATCGTCGCTATCGTCGCCGCCGTGCCGCTGCAGCTGACCGGGAATCGATGAGGCCGGCGCGCGAGGTTCGCGCATGATGCGCCGCCTGTTGCTGATGCTTCCTTTTGTGGTGTTCCTTGGCCTGGCCTTCTTTTTGTACCGGGGGCTTTCGCTGGACCCCAGTGCTCGCGAGTCGGCCCTGATAGGCCAGGCGTTTCCCGCGTTCACGCTTCCGACGCTAGAGGACCCTGACACCGAGGTGGATGAATCCCTGCTTCGCGGGCAGATGTCTCTGGTCAATGTCTGGGCGTCCTGGTGCCCGACCTGCAAGGAGGAAATGCCCCAGCTACTGGCGCTCTCCGAACGCGGCATTCAGATGGTGGGCATCAACTACAAAGACACACGTGACCTGGGGCGACAGTTTCTTGAAGAGTTTGGAAAACCTTTCGAGGTCAACATCTTTGATCCTGCCGGTGACCTGGGTTTCGAGCTCGGCGTGTATGGCGTGCCCGAAACCTTCCTGGTCGACGCAAACGGTATCGTTCGATATAAGCACGTCGGGTACATAACGCCAGCTCAGGTGGATGAAGTCATGGCGGAGGTAGAGAAATGGCGCTAAACCGAAAGAGCCGTTGCTGTGTGGTCATCGTGTTTTTGCTGGCTTCGTTCCAGTCGGTGGCGGACACGGCAATCGATGCGCGTCATTTCGAGGATCCGGTGATGGCGGAGCGTTATCGCGACCTTACGGCGTCGTTGCGGTGCCCTAAATGTGATGCTCAAGCCATCGACAGTTCCGATTCGCCGGTGGCGGCGGACATGCGGGAGCGGGTAGCAATGATGCTTCGTGATGGGCGTGCGGATAAGGAAATTCTTGATTTCATGGCTAATCGTTTTGGCGAGTTCGTTCTTTACAACCCGCGCCTTGACGGGCGCACGTGGTTGCTTTGGGCGTTGCCGGCAGCGCTGGTGGCAGGGGGCGCCATGATTGTGATTGCGTTTGTCCGGGCACGCAGACACCGGCGAGTGCGGCCGCTCTCCGAGGAGGAACGTACCCGCCTGTCCTCCCTGATTCATCGTCACCGTGAGGGATCGGAATGACTATGCTCTGGTTAAGTATTGGTACACTGCTGCTTCTTGCGCTGTGGTTCCTGAGTCTACCGTTGCGGAGAGCAAGGGCGATCCATGACTGGCAGCAGCGGTTTGAGGCCGATGATCATGCAGAGGCGCAAAACCTGGCCGTCTATGAGCGCCGGCTTTCAGCACTGGAAAGAGCCCGCGATCGCGGCGAGATTGACGTCGCCCGTTTTGAAGAAAGCCGTCACGAGCTGGACCGCAATCTGCTGGAGGACACCGAGGCCCGCCGCCGAATGCCTCTCAGGCGCCCCGTGTCAGGACGTTTGATGATTCCGTTGGTGATAACGGCAGTAATAGGTGCCAGCATCATCGGCTATCGATGGCAGGGTGCCGATGGCGATCTGGCCCTGTATGCCGCCCAACAGAATGCGCTCAATACGCCCGGCGCCTCAATGAAAACCCTGGTTGGCCGGCTCGAAGAGGAGGCCGGGACTCAGCCGGATAATCCCAAGGTCTGGTCGTTGCTGTTTCCGCTTTACCAGAAGATCGGTCAACCGGGGCAGGCGATTGGCGCCCTGGAACGACTGATCGAACTGGAAGGCCGCAGAGTTGACCTACTGGCCCAACTGGCCCAGATCAAATTCTTTGTGGCCGGGCGCAGCCTGACCACTGAAGTGCAGGCGCTGATCGACGAAATACTCGACAAGGATCCACGTGAGCCAACGGTGCTGGGCATGTTGGGGGTCGAGGCCTTTGACGACGGCCGCTATAAACAGGCGATCAATTACTGGGGCCGTGCATTGGCGGGCTTCGGCGATAACGACTCCGCACAGGCCATTCGCAACGGTATCGCTGTTGCCAGGCAAAGATTGGAGGAGACAGCCAATGGAGCGGAACGTGTTACTGATTAAAACCCTAACGCACTTTCACACACGGAATCAGGAAAGCTTATGCTTCAGTATCCTCAAATCGACCCGGTAGCCATTGCACTGGGCCCACTAAAAATTCATTGGTACGGCCTGATGTACCTTGTCGGTTTTCTTGCGGCCTGGTGGCTGGGGCGTCGTCGGGCTCATCGGCTGGGGTTGAATGCAGACGCTGTTGAAACATTGATTTTCTACTGCGCGATGGGCGTCATTCTCGGTGGCCGCGTCGGTTATGCGCTCTTCTACGGTTTTGACAAGCTGGCAGACAACCCGCTCTGGCTGCTCAAGGTCTGGGAAGGGGGCATGAGTTTTCACGGCGGCTTGACTGGCGTCCTGATTGCAGCTCTGGTGTTTGCTCGAAAGCAGAACCTGCGATTTTTCCAACTCACGGACTTTATAGCGCCATTGGTACCAATTGGCCTGGGGGCAGGGCGCCTTGGCAATTTTATCAATCACGAGCTCCCGGGGCGGGTCAGTGATGTTCCCTGGGCCATGGTGTTCCCGAATATGGGGTCGGCGCCACGTCACCCGTCGTCACTGTATGAGTTTGCCCTGGAAGGTGTTGTGCTGTTTGTGGTGCTGTGGTGGTTCTCACGCAACCCACGTCGGATGGGCGCAACGTCCGGCCTGTTCCTGTTGCTCTACGGAATTTTCCGTTTTGCGGTCGAGTTTGTTCGCCTCCCCGACCCGCAACTGGGGTTCATCGCCCTCGGCTGGGTGACCATGGGGCAACTGCTGACCCTGCCGATGATCCTTGGCGGCCTTGCATTAATTGCCTGGTCAAGACGTCAACCGATCAATAAAACGGAGGCGGCGACAGCCAGATAAAAGCTGTCTTAGCTTGTTTGTTCGTTGACTTACGAGGAAAACTTAACATGACAGAAACTATTGGTCATTCGGGAGCCTGGGGTATAGCGGCGATCATGATCGTGCTGATCTCCTGGGTCATGTATCGTTGGCTCGCTCCCAGAACATGGCGGGAGTGGGGCAGTGCCGGGGTGGTGCAGGCGTTTATAATCGCATTGTATGCGGAGATGTACGGCTTCCCTCTCACTGTCTATTTGCTCGTGCGGTTCTTTGATCTGGACGGTAGCGACCTCAGCGCGAATCTCTGGTCCTCGCTGCTTGGTGTCGGCGAGGTGGGCATGCTTATCTCAATGTTGCTTGGTTATACTCTGGCTGTGACTGGCATCGGTATTTTTCTGCAGGGATGGCGCGAACTTCATCGTGCACACCAACAAGGGTGTCTTGCAACGGATGGGCTCTACGGTTTGGTGAGGCACCCGCAGTATACGGGCCTTTTTCTCATCCTGTTCGGGGAGGGGATTGTGCACTGGCCGACGCTGTTCTCCGTTAGTCTGTTCCCCATCATTGTCCTTGCCTACAGCTTGCTCGCACGGCATGAAGAGCGACAGGTCATTGAGCGGTTCGGTGACGAGTACCGGACCTATCAGCAGGAAGTGCCAAGGTTTGTTCCACGAATGGGCCGGCTTGCAAAACTCGTTGGCAAGTCCCGCTCGGGGTTGGGTTGACACACAGGGTAACGCAGGGCGTTACCAGCGTTTTATGGGGCACACGCAATGACGACGGCTTTTACCGAAGTCTCCCGGGACTATGATGATCTGTGGCTTTTGACCAGGGATTACCGGGGCTGGATGCTGAAAAAGCTTCTTAATCATTTAAATATGCAGGCTGACAGCCGGTTTGCAGACCTTGGTGGTGGGACCGGTATCTTCACACATCTGCTCAGCCAGGCTGTGCCGCTGGAATCTGAAGCGATATGCGTGGACCCCTCAGGCGCCATGCTCCTGAATGCTGAACAATACAGCGGCATCCAGACCCGTTGTGCATCCGCTGAAGCGTTCATTGACAGCGGGGTGCAACTGGACCGGGTGCTCATCAAGGAGTCCATTCATCACATCCGCAATCGTGAGAGATTCTGGAAGAAAATGCGCTCATGTTTGCGACCGAATGGTCGTGTTCTGGTGGTCACCCGGCCCAGTTTGCCCGAGTTTCCCCTTTTCAGCCGGGCGATGACTGCCTTTTCAGAGAGTCAACCGGAGCTTGACATTCTTCTCGGTGAAATCGCCGCCTCCGGCCTTGGTGCGGTGACAAGCAGGGAAGAGTACCGCGTCGAAATCCCGAAGGATCGCTGGTATGCGATGCTGCGGGCGCGTTTTATGTCAAATCTGGCAGGTTTTACTTCTGATGAAATTGAGAAAGGTATTCTGGAAATCGATGATCAGCTGGACGGGGATCAGATTCGATTTATTGATCATCTGTTGTTTGTGCTCGTCGAGCGCGAGTCAGACATGCCCAGTGGACAGGCGAAGGCTTCTCCAGCGGCGAAATGAAGAAACGATGTACAGATCGTCTTTTCGGCTAGATCAGCATTTTAGTGAGCTAAGACAGCTTCGTGCCGGCATGATTAATTGCTTGACGCCTGTGGCGTGAAAGCCGTACCATCACGAGAATTCTTGAAAACTCAATTACCTGGGTCGCTCCATTTGCCACGCTTGATAACGCCTAAAGCCCTTCTTAACCTGCTGTTGCTGATCATGGCAATACAGCCGGTGCTGGCGTTCGGGCAATTCACGGCAGACACAGCAGAACCTCCTGCCCGTTTCGGCCACATGGCCATGGTGGACTGTTGGAGTGCCAGCACTGACGGGCATTCGGAACAGGATATGGCCTGTGGTGATATGGCGTCTACCGATTGTGCTATCGCCGCCAACCAGGGCAGTTGCGGTGCGATGCTATCCGCACTGGTTTCTGAGAAGGCGGTTTTGCCAGTGCAATGTTCTTCCGACCCTACCTCTCTTCGTCCCCGAGAAGTCTATCTCAGCGTTATCCTTGATACCCTTACACCTCCCCCTGATTTCTCAGTAGTCTGATCTTAGTCTTTATCTAAGTTCGCACGTTTACACCTGGGCCGATAGGCCACTCGGGCGAGCGTCTATAAGCTTCAAATAAGGAAACATCAATGCGCATTTCCCTGATGGCGATGGTGATCGCTGTCGCTTTTGGTCTGGGCTGGCTGGCCAGCCTGCAAATCATGCCGATGTCAGAATCCGCCGATTCTGGTAATCCTGCCGGTGAATCGGCGGATGAAAAGCCCTTGTACTGGGTTGCTCCCATGGATGCCAACTACCGCCGTGACAAGCCTGGCAAGTCCCCCATGGGAATGGACCTGGTGCCGGTGTACGAAGAAAGCAGTAGCGGCCGGGACGACGGCGGGGTTCAGATCAATCCTGCCGTCAGAAACAATCTGGGGGTTAAAACCCGGGCAGTTTCCCGTGGGGCAGTGTCTGTTCCGGTCCGAACCGTGGGTTATGTCACTGACAATGAAGATCAACTGATTCAGGTGCACAGCCGCATTGCCGGATGGGTCGAGGTGTTGCATGTTCGGTCAGAAGGAGAAATCGTTGACCGTGGTGAACCACTGTATGAGATCTATTCACCGGAGTTGGTGAATGCCCAGCAGGAGTTTCTGATGTCCGAGCGCCTTGGGCGGGGCTCAGAGGCAACAGCGACCGGCGGAAAGCTGCGCGCGCTGGGCATGACGGATAGACAGATTGCCAACCTGAAAAAAACAGGAAAAATCCGAGAACGCATCACCGTATTTGCCCCTGGCTCCGGCTATGTGGCCGCATTGCCTGTTCGTGCCGGCATGTACGTGCGCCCGGATACTGAAATCATGGCCATTGGCAGTCGCGATTCGGTGTGGGTGATCGCCGAGTTTTTTGAACGTCAGGCCGGGCTGGTTGAAGCGGGTCAGGCCGTTGAATTCACCACGCCGTCCATGCCGGATACAAACTGGAATGGTGACATTGACTACGTTTACCCGGAACTGGATCCCAAAATGCGGACTCTTCGGGCCCGGGTACGCGTTCCGAACCCGGATGGCCGGTTGCGCCCCGGAATGTTCGTCAATCTCACCATGGATGCCCCCATCGGTGAGGACCTGCTCACTATCCCGCGCCCGGCGCTGATCCGGCGAAGCGACAGCCAGCATGTGCTGCTGGCTGAGGATGACGGCTATTTTCGTCCGGTGCCCGTCAAGACGGGCCGGGAAGCCGGCGACAGGGTGGTCATTCACGAAGGTCTGAAAGAAGGGCAGCAGGTGGTGGTGTCCGCCCAGTTCCTGATTGATTCAGAAACCAGCCTCGAGGCCGCCATGCTGCGCCTGGAGCCCGAGGAGCAGAACAGCGCCGGCATGGCCGGTGCAGACAGCTCTGCGCCCGAACTGTTTGAAGCCGCTGGCCGGATTACGGAGCTTGATGCTGAGAGTTCTTCAGTCACGCTCGACCATGGCCCGGTACCCGGTCTTGGCTGGCCGGCCATGACCATGACCTTTGGTATTGCCGAATCCGTCGATCTGGTGGAACTGGCCCCGGGTGAGACCGTCAATTTCGGGTTCCGGGAGACGCCGGACGGCTATCTTGTTGAACGTATTGAGCCCGCGCAAGACGCGCAGTAACCACTGGAGAAAACCATGAAACTGAAAAACCTGATGACGGCTGTTGTGTTCGGATTATCCCTGGGACCTGTTCTGGCAGCGGCCGATAACAACATGGGCTCGATGTCCGGCATGGACACCAAAGAGTCCGCTGGCCCGGTCCAGAGCCGGGGCGTAATCACCATGATCAACACCGAAAATCGCAAAGTAACGCTGAAGCATGAGCCTATTCCGGCGCTGAACTGGCCGGGCATGACCATGGGATTTCCCGTAGCCCCGGAGGTGGACCTGGATGCCCTGGATAAGGGTGACAAGGTTGTCTTCACTCTGGCACCCGCTGGCAAGGGCCAGCAGGTGACCTCTATCAGGAAACAGTAGTGATAGCCCGGGGGTGCGCCATCGGGCTGCCCCCGGCCATCACCAGACCGGACTCAGCTCATGATTAACCGCATTATCCAGTGGTCGCTTCATAACCGATTTTTTGTATTGCTCGCCACCCTCATACTGATTGGGTGGGGATTCTATTCCGTCAGGGAAACGCCCATTGACGCCATACCGGACCTGTCGGATGTACAGGTGATCGTCAAGACCCCGTATCCTGGCCAGGCGCCCCAGGTGGTGGAAGACCAGGTGACCTACCCGCTCACCACCGCCATGCTGTCGGTGCCGGGCGCCAAAACGGTTCGGGGGTATTCCTTCTTTGGCGACTCCTATGTGTATGTGATCTTCGATGACGACACCGACCTGTACTGGGCTCGTTCCCGGGTACTGGAATACCTGAGCCAGGTAGCCGGGCAATTGCCCGATGCCGCCAAACCAGAGCTGGGGCCGGATGCCACCGGCGTTGGCTGGGTATACTCCTACGCCCTGGTGGACCGCACCGGCCAGCATGACCTTTCGGAGCTTCGGGCCATTCAGGACTGGTTCCTGAAGTTTGAACTGCAAACCGTGTCCGGGGTATCCGAGGTCGCCAGTGTTGGCGGCATGGTCAAGCAGTATCAGGTGGTGGTGGACCCGGACCGGCTGCGCGCCCATAACATCACGCTGCAGCGTATTCATGCCGCCATCAACAGCGCCAACCAGGAAACCGGGGCATCCGTCGTGGAAATGGCCGAGGCGGAATACATGGTGCGGGTCACCGGTTACCTGCAGAACGAGGACGACCTGCGCCAGGTGCCGCTGGGTGTCAACGATAATGGCAAGCCCTTGTTGCTCAAGGATGTGGCGGATATCCGGCTGGGGCCACAAATGCGCCGGGGTATCGCTGAACTGAATGGAGAAGGCGAAGTGGCCGGCGGTATCGTGGTGATGCGTTTTGGCGAAAACGCTCTGGCTACCATCGAGGGTGTTAAACAACGCCTGGAGGAGATCAAGGGCAGCCTGCCGGATGGCGTTGAAATGGTGCCCACCTATGATCGTTCCACACTGATCAACAATGCGGTGGACAATCTCTACAGCAAGCTGCTGAAAGAGTTTCTGGTGGTGATCCTGATCTGCGCGGTATTCCTGTTTCACCTGCGCTCTTCCCTGGTGGTGATCGTGAGCCTGCCGGTGGGCATTCTTGCTGCGTTCGTGGTGATGCACGCTCAGGGTATCAACGCCAACATTATGTCCCTCGGCGGCATTGCCATCGCCATCGGTGCGATGGTCGACGGTGCCATTGTGATGATTGAAAATGTCCATAAACACATGGAGCGGACCCCGTTGACACCGGAAAACCGATGGGCCGTGATGTATAGGGCCGCCGGTGAAGTGGGGCCCGCGCTGTTTTTCTCGTTGATGATCATCACCGTGAGCTTTCTGCCGGTGTTCACGCTGGAGGCTCAGGAGGGCAAGCTCTTCGCACCCCTGGCGTTCACCAAAACCTATGCCATGGCTGCGGCTGCCGGGCTTGCCATTACACTGGTACCGGTGCTGATGGGCTACTTCATTCGTGGCAAGGTATTGCCGGAGCACCGCAATCCCATTAACCGGCTGCTGATCTTCCTGTACAGCCCAGCCATTGACTGGGCTTTGCGGCGGCCCGCCCTGATGCTTGCCGGTGGCCTGATTGTGCTGATCATCGGCTTCTGGCCCGCCAACAAGCTGGGCAGTGAGTTCATGCCCCCCCTGGATGAGGGGGACCTGATGTACATGCCCACCACCTATCCCGGCATCTCCATTGGCAAGGCCCGGCAGATCCTGCAACAGACCGATAAGCTGATTGCCAGTATTCCAGAGGTTAAAACTGTGTTCGGCAAAATCGGCCGCGCTGACACGGCCACCGATCCGGCCCCGCTGACCATGATTGAAACCTTTATCCAGTTTAAACCCCGGGACCAGTGGCGCCCCGGCGTAACGCCGGAATCCCTGCGCCGCGAGCTGGACAGGACCGTCAGGCTTCCCGGTCTCACTAACGCCTGGGTCATGCCGATCAAAACCCGTATTGACATGCTCTCAACGGGCATCAAGACCCCGGTGGGCATCAAGGTGGCCGGCCCGGACCTGAAAGTGATCCAGGGCATAGGGGAAAAGCTAGAGCGGGTGTTGACTGACATACCGGGCACAGCCTCTGCGTTTTCCGAGAGGGTGGCCGGCGGACGTTACATCAAGGTGGATATCCAGCGGGAGGCTGCCGCCCGTTTCGGATTGAATATCGCAGATATTCAATCCGTGGTACGCACTGCGATTGGCGGCATGAACGTGGCCAGTACGGTGGAGGGCCTGGAGCGCTATCCCATCAATCTGCGTTATCCCCAGGGCTACCGGGATTCGGTGGAGCAGATGCGCTTACTGCCCATAGTGACGCCCGGTGGACAGCGTATCGCGCTGGCCGACGTGGCGGATATCCGGGTCGACAGGGGGCCGCCCATGATCAAATCGGAAAATGCCCGCCTCAATGGCTGGACCCTGGTGGACATTGCAGGCCGGGATCTTGGTAGTTGGGTCAAAGAGGCTCAGTCGGTGGTGCGGGAGCAGGTGGACCTGCCTGCCGGCTACTCCCTGACCTGGTCCGGCCAGTATGAGTACATGCAGCGTGCCAAGGAGCGCCTGACACTGGTGGTACCGCTGACGCTGGCGATTATCGTGATCCTGCTGTACCTGAATTTCCGCAACATGACCGAGGTGGGTATTATAATGGGCACCCTGCCGTTCGGTATGATTGGCGGCATCTGGCTGATGTACCTGCTGGGCTACAATCTGTCCGTGGCTGTTGCCGTTGGTTTTATCGCCCTGGCCGGAGTCGCCGTGGAAATCGGTGTGCTGATGCTGGTGTACCTCAACCAGTCCCTGCACAACGCCCTGGAGGCCGTCGATCATCAGCCCGGGAAACTGTCGGCGGATGCCCTGCGCCAGGCGATCAGCCACGGGGCTGCGCAGCGGGTGCGCCCGATCATGATGACCTTTGCCGCCATCGTGGCTGGCCTTGTACCCATCATGCTGGGCGGCGGCACTGGTTCGGAAGTGATGCAGCGGATCGCCGGGCCGATGATTGGCGGCATGGTTACTACTCTAGTGCTGACGCTGCTGCTGATTCCGGTGATTTTCTACCTCTGGCAGCGTGCGCGGTTGAAGAAGCTCGCCCAAAAAGGAGCGAACCAATGATTCGACGCAGTGGAATTTACGCCGTTCTGGCGGTATTCGTTTCCCTTTCTGCCCCCGCAATGGCTGAATCGCTGGAAACGGTGGACCAGTGGATTGCGGAGGCCCTGGATAGCAACGCCACCCTGAGTGCGCAGCGAGCCGCCATCGAGGCAGCAAGGGCCGAAGTGGAAGGCTCGGATGCCTGGGCGGATCCTGTCGTAAAGTACGGTATTGCACCCGAAACTCTGGAGGGCCCTAATGTGGTCGGGCACCGGTTTGAGGTCAGTCAGAAGCTGCCCTGGCCGGACCAGTTATCCGCGTCCCGCGGAGCCGAGGAGGCGGGTGTGCGTGCCGCAACCCAGGACACCCTCTGGCAGACCAGAAAACTGACGGCCTCGGTCAAGGAGGCCTATGCCCGTTTGTGGTATTCGCACCGGGCCATCGAGTTGCACTACGAGACTCGTGCGCTGGTGGAACAGCTAGCCGAGATTACCCGGCAACGACTGGAATACGGCGAGGCCACACAGAGTGAGTTGTTCAGGGTAGAGACGGAACTGGATACGCTGGACGCGCAACTGGTTGAGCTGCGGGCGGACCAGGCCAAGCTCTCCGCCAACCTGATCCCATTATTGGGGCGCCGTCCGCAACCCTCCGAATTGATGCTATCCCTGCCTCCTCGTATGCCAATGGCAGCGGACACCCTGACCGGAACCGAGCACCCGTTGGTTCAGGCCGCAGAGGCGCGGACCGCGGAGGCCCGGGCCCGACTGGACGTCGCGGAAGCCAACCGAAGGCCCGTGTTTACGGCCAATGCGGGCTACAATAGCTTGTTGGCTGACGAAAAAAAGCGCTGGACGGTAGGCGTTGGGATTCAGATTCCGTTTACGGGACAGCGACAGAACAGTGCCGTTCGCAGGGCGACTGCGGAAGTATCCCAACGACAGTGGCAGACCACTCAGGCCCATCGCGATCTGCGAGCGTCAATCGGCGACGTAAAGGCAGCCATTCAGGCAGGCTACAGCCGCCTTGAAATCCTTGACGAACGCCATCTTCCGAATCAACGCGCTCACTGGGAAGCCAGCCTGAATGAATTGGCCAGCGGTACCGGTGCACTGGAAGATGCCATAGACAGTGCACGGAAGCTTACTGGCGTAAAACTCACCCGGGAAACGGTCATCCGCGACCTGTTCAGTGCCAGGGCGCGATACGAAGCCTTGCAAACAACGCAAGCCACCGGCCTTTCAAACTAGAAGGGGATTCACCATGAAAGTATTGTGGGCGTTGCTATCCGCACAGAAAAAGTAGATCAACTGCCATGTGCCCGTATCCCCGGCGTATTTGTCGTCATTGCCGATCACTGCGATTCCTGAGGGTTTCGAGACTGTTTCGCATGGGTTCCAGATCAAAACCTGCAGCCCCGGCTTTACCGATCAGGTCCGGGATAGGGTAGAAAGTTGCATTGGCAAGGGCCCATAAGTGAACGGCGCGCTTGCCAGTTCTTCGATGTCAGCAATGGCAGGTTGCGCCGTCACGCTGTAGTTCTGATCAAGCTGTTTGATATCCATTTAAATTCTCCTCTAATGCAGCCCGCCTTGGGGCGGGCCCGTGTCACGGTTGTTTTTCATGGGCCGGATATACCAGCGTCTAGTCAGGCAAACGGAACAGTTTGTTGACGATCGAATCGTAACTTTTGTGCGGGTCGCCGCCCTGAAAGTCAGTCCGGCCGCTGCCGCGGATCAACAACACATCGCCGGTGAATACGGCCTGCTGTTCCCGCGAATAAACAAAGGCTTGACCTGGAGCTGGCTCCAAGTAATACGCTTCTGTGACATTGTTGATATCCAACCAGCAAAGGATCCGTCCGGATCAGGTCAGGAGAGGCGCTATGAAACGCAATATTGTAAACCAAAGTTTATTGGTGGCTGCCGTGGCCATCTTTTCAGGACTGGGCCTTGTAGCCCCCGCGCTTGCCAATCAGAACGAGGCTGACCAGCCCAAAAAAAAGCCCAAGGCAGATTCGGATGAAGCCGTCATCCAGACGCTTTTAAGCGCCGGCCCCGAATCGGTTACCAAACATGCCACCGTGCTTTCCCGGGCGGGCAAGGTTCTACAACAGGGCAGCGGCGAGTGGGTGTGCCGCTTCGCAGGCCTGGCCGGTGACACACCAACCTGTCTGGATTCGCAGTCCCGAGCCTATTTCAAAGCCCGCTTCCAGGGTAAAACACCACAGGTTGATCGTATCGGCCTCACCTACATGCTGCATGGCATGACGACAGACACCGGCATGCAGATGCCCCCGCACGTCATGGTGATCGTTCCCGACCCGACCGATCTAAAGCAATTTCCCACTGCGCCGCAAAGTGGAGCGCCCTGGGTCATGAAGGCGAATACCCCGTACGCACATCTGATCATACCGGTTGGTGGGCTGTCGATGGGCGCAATCCCCCAGCCATCGGGCCAATGACCTTGATATGAACGCTAGCGCGGCATGGACAGTCGCGGCTGCGAACCATCTCAAATTGGGCAAATGAACCGGTTACAAAGGAGATTCCAGTGATGATACCCCTATGGTTGACGATACTCGCCTGGTCGGTTACCGGCATCGGGTTGCTATGCGCGCTGATAATTCTCGCCGACATTTATCTTGGCGGCTACCGGCAGCCGATGACCAGCTGGGAAGCGGTGTGGCCCATTACTGCGATCTACGCCGGTCCGCTGGCGCTTGTCGCCTATTACCGTTGGGGCCGCCCGGCCACGGCGCGATGGCAAAACCGTCATGGCGCCGCGCCCGACCAGGGCTTGGCCGTGATGGCCGCCCTGGAAACCATCCCCGGAGGCGCGGCATCGTTCATCGGCCATCTGATCGCCGTGCCGATCGTGGTGGGTACCGGAATCACGATCGCTGGCAAAGGCGTTTGGCCGATGATTCTGCTTATCGCCGCGTTCGCACTGCCGTTGCTGATTGCCTTCGAATACCGGTCGCTGACGCGGATGGGCCAGATCCGTTCGGCTGGCCTGCGGCTGCGGGTGGCGCTGAAAATATCCGCGCTAGCGATCATTGCGTTCGATATCGGCATGGGTGTCACGATGCTGATTGTGGCCTTTGTGCTGGGCTATCCGCCCACCACCATCGCGTTCTGGTTCGTCATGTGGGGTGGGTTGCTTCTGGGTTTCATGACCGCCTACCCGATGGTGCGCTGGCTGCTCGGGCGAGGTGTCACGACGCCGGCGGAGTCGGTATAGGTTTCCGGCCTGGTCCGCTAGCGTCAATCGAACTCTCAAAGGAAATTACATGTCACATGACTCCCTCGCGAGCGTAACCATTCATCACGAACGGGAGCGTTTGCTGCGGATGCTCGCGCTCGCCACATTCTTCATTTTTTTCCAGGCATACATGGTGGCGCCGATCATACCGGCGCTCGCGGATGCATTCGCAACTTCGGCACACACCGTGGGCTTTGTAGTGCCGGCGTATTTGATTCCTTATGGCATCGCCACCCTGGTGTTCGGCCTGCTGGCCGATCGGCTCGGTGTTCAGCGCGTCATGTTCGCGTCCCTGGCGATGTTCTCGCTCCTCACAGCGCTCACGGCCACTGCCGTATCCGTCGAACAGATGGCGCTATGGCGCGTGCTGACCGGACTGGGGGCCAGCGGCGTGGTACCGCTTGCGCTCGTGCTTGTCGGACAGCTGTTTCCTTACGAGCAGCGCGGGCGGCCACTAGGCTGGTTATTTGCGGCTATGGCCGGCGGTATGGCGTTTGGCTCACCGCTTGGCTCGATATTGGTGCCCATTATCGGCTGGCGAGGGCTTTTCCTGGCTGTCGGCGCAACCGGGGGGATAGTTCTGCTCCTGCTTTTACCCTATCGGCGCCTGATCGCCGGCGCAATGCAGCCGGTAGGCGGCACACTCGGTGACCTGATGCGCGGCTATTTGGGCCTTTTGAGCACCGCACGCGGCCAGCGCACCTATGGCTATGTTTTTGTGAACTCGATGTTTCATTCCGGCGTGTTCACCTGGCTGGGTGTTTACCTTGAACAACGCTACAGTCTCGGGCCGGTCGGCATCGGTCTGGCATTGCTTGGCTACGGGGTGCCCGGTTTGTTGTTTGGCCCGCTGATTGGCCGCGCTGCAGACCGATGGGGTCGCGCGCGATTGTTGCCAATCGGGCTCGGCTTGAGTGCGTTGGCCGCAGCGGGCCTGCTGTTCGATTTTCCGGTGATTCTCGCGCCGATCATCGCGATGCTGCTATCGCTGGGCTATGACGCGACACAGCCGTTGTTTGCCGGCATCGTCACCTCGCTCGGCGGCAAACGGCCCGGCCAGGCGATGGGTTTGAACGTGTTTACCCTGTTCGTGGGTTTTGGCCTGGGCAGCCTGATTTTCGGCGAAGTTCTGCGCTTTGGCTTCGGGACCGCATTGGCGCTGTTTGCGGCGATTGAATTGATACTCGCCCTGGGTTCGATCCGGTTGTTTCGTTCCGAAATGCCGGGCGAAGCAAAAATACGGCGCTGACTAAATAGCTCGCTGGCATAGATCGGGCATTGACCTTGAGCGGACTCCAGGCTCCAGGATTTTAGCGCCATGTTCCATGCGGCTATTCTGGCTTGTTATACACCTCATGTGGCAGCGCACCGATAGCTATTTTTTGTGAAATTCAGCTACTGATTTGAAATTCAACGCACTTCAACTGTTCCGACAGCGACCAGGGAGGAGCAATGTCTATACTGGATTCACTAACGCAAGGTTTATTGATTGGTCTGGGCCTGTTCTATAAGGCGCTGTGGCCGATCCTGCTGGGCGTACTGATAACCGCCCTGATTGAGACTCTGATTGATCAGGAGCGACTGGCGGGCATTCTGGGCGGTCGCGACCTGTTGAGCACGGGGAAGGCCACGGCCGCCGGTGTGGCCAGTTCCGCCTGCACTTTCGGGGCTCTGAGCATCACACAGACGCTGTTCAAAAAGGGCGCCTCCGCAGAGGCCTCGTTCGCCTTCAGCTTTGCTTCAACCAACCTGGTCATCGAGTTGGGCATTCTGATCTATGCCATATTGGGCTGGCCGTTTTTGGTGGCCGAGCTGCTGGGTGGCTTTCTACTGATCAGCATCATGTACGTATTGGTACGACTGACCTTGCCCGAGCAGCTATTTGAAGAGGCACGCACCCGCCTTCGTGAACAATTCCGGGAAGACCCAGCGCCGGTGGCCTTCACCCGGAATGTCACGGCGAAGGGCGACTGGCGCAAGCAATTGACGACAACCGATGGCTGGCGACGCATCGCCCACAATTATTTCCATACTCTGGGCAAAATTTACAAGAGCGCTCTGTTCGGTTTCCTGATCGCGGGGTTCATCGTCGCGCTCGTACCGCCGGCGTTTTGGACCACATTGTTCCTGGAACCAACCGGGTTGGTCGGCATCGGTGAGAACGCCGTCATGGGTGTGCTGGCAGGCGTGGCAAGCTTCATAGGCTCGATTGGCAACGTGCCCTTCGCCGCCGCCCTGTGGGCCTCGGGGGTGTCGTTCGCCGGGGTGATCGCCTGTATCTACGCGGATCTGATCACCGTGCCGATCATGAATCTGTGGAGGAAGTTCTTTGGCTGGAAAGCCGCCATCTACATCTTTATCGTCTTTTTCGTAACGATGGTAAGCAGCGCGGTACTCATGGAGCTTTTGTTCAGCAAACTTGGCTGGATTCCACCACGCCTCAGCGCCGAAGGGCTCATGAGTTTTCTGGAGGTTAAATTTGACCTGACCTTGGTGATGACAGTGCTTTTACTGCTTGGTACCTTTATTCTACAGATGCTGAGGTATCCAACGTCGAACCGCTAGTTGGGCTGGCTTTTACCCTCGTAGTGAGAGTGACACTCACGAATGCATTTGAAGCAGTATGGTCATTCAAGCATCCTCAATATTGAAGCGCTGCGGGGGAACCCCTTGATAGTGGTACGCTTCTGTTTACTCAACGAAGATTAAGTCCGGATTTGAAAGATGATGAAAATTGGCCAGGTCGTGCAGGCGTTGGCCATAAGCGCCGATACCCTGCGTTACTATGAAAAAATCGGGCTGATGCCCGGGGTTCACCGCAACAACGGTGGTGCGCGCTTATACAGCGACAAGGATCTTTCCCGTTTGCGATTTATTAAGCGGGCACAAAAGATGGGTTTCAGCCTGGATGAGATCGCTGGCCTTCTCAGCTTTCGGGACAATTCCAAAAATGCGAGACCCAATGTACAGAAACTGGCTCGTCTTAAGTTGGCCGAGATTGAACATCACCTGTCCGAGCTGGAAGCATTGCGAGATGAGTTGCGTTTGCTGACCAACCTTTGTGGAGCAAGTACTGATGGTTGCCCAATACTCGAATCGTTTGAACGGGCATATGGCTCCTGATACGTAAGCGCTCCTCCTGCCATCCTCACCCAGCACGATCACGCTCTTGCGGTTAATCTTGTGACGATTCCCAGCAGCGGATCTGATCGATTCCTCGGTATCGGTCGCAGGGCGAACCGGTCTGAACGTAGGGAGTGTTCTGTGCTGCCTGGTATTAAGGCAGAAATTGGGTTTCAGCTATGAACAACTGGCCTTTCACTTGTCGGATTCAGTGACCTATAGAACCTTTAGGGGGTCACCATGAAACGATTACTGGCAATGCTATTCACTGATCCTGTTACCCGGAGTTGGGCTAGCGGCCCCTGAGGCCAGGTTCTGGGCGACATGGCAGTCCTTCACATTACCCCGATGTCATCCGCGTAGCGCTTGATTTTAGAATCGATATATCTTTAAATACGAATGAAAATGATTAACATTTAAATTATATTGATTGCGGAGTTTATGTGCTGACAGTTAACCAGACGCGCCAGAAGGTCGCCCAGGGCCGCTCGGCGTATGGACTACTTAACGCTGTGCCAACACCATGGATGGTAGAGATGATCGGCCATGCCGGCTATGACTTTGTCGTACTGGACACCGAGCACATGTCCACGAACCCGGAGTCCCTCGAACACATGATTCGCGCCGCCGAGTGTGCCTCCGTCACACCTCTGGTGCGCGTGCCGGGGGTTGATCGTGCTGCGATTGCCCGGGCTCTGGACAGTGGTGCACAGGGGATCGTTGTTCCCCGTATCCGCAATGCCGAAGATGCGCGTGACGTTGTTCAGATGGCACGTTACGCGCCGGCAGGGCAACGTGGTATTACCGGCGGCCGGACAACAGGTTTCGGAACCCTCCCGCTGAAAGACTACCTCAGGCAGGCCAACCAGGAAGTCCTCATTGTGCTCATGATTGAGGATCAGGAAGGCATCGACAACCGCGAAGCCATCCTGGGTGTTCCCGGTGTTGACTGGGTGCTTCCGGGAGCGGTCGATCTGTCGCAATCACTGGGCTGCCCGGGTGATCCGTTCCATTCGTCTGTCAATCACGCCATCGCGGAACTGGCAGCGAGTTGCCGCGGGCGTCCAGTGGAATTTTGCGCTTTGCCCCGAAGTCCTGACCAATTAACGGAATGGCAGGAGTGGGGAGCAAGAGCCTTTCTCCTGGGAGAAGACCGCAGTCTGCTCTTTAAATACCTCAAGTCCCACCTCGCGACCTGCCGTGCCGAGTCGAGCCCGCCGTCTCCCTGAGGCAACCATTCTCCTTCAAGCCTGACAAGAGTTTTCCTATGCGCGATACCGTACTTTTTCTTGCTCATGTTCCAACGGAAGCCCTGAATCGGGGATTCCTGCCAGCTGCCCGGTCGATGGGGCTGAAAGTGATCCTGCTGACAGACCAGGCGGCGACTCACCACCACTATTTCAGTCAACCGGGCCTTCCCGCCTATCCGGAACAGATTCTCCAGTGTGATGTATTTAATCCGCTGTCTGTTCTCGATCTTCTCTCAGAACTCCCGGCCCCCGTGGGCGTGTTTTCCAACAGCGATCACCTGCAGACGGTGACTGCCCTGGCCGCAGCCTACCTGAATCTGCCGGGCAAAGACTGGCAAACCTGTTACCGGGCAAAAAACAAGGCAGCCATGCGCCAGTACCTGAAAGCGCTCGATGATGGCGCATGCTGGTTCAGGGCTGTGAATGATCAGACCTCCCTGGGGAAGGTGATCGACGACGTTCCATTCCCGTGTATTGCCAAGCCCCGGGAGGGGGTTGCCAGCCTCAACGTCAGGCGCCTGGACAATGCTGCGCAACTGCAATCGTTCTGTGATCAGTTCTGGCAGGAACAACCCGGGCAACCCCTGCTGCTGGAAGAGTTTCTGTCAGGCCCTGTTCACACTCTGGAAACCATTGGGGACGGAAACAGCCTGATTGCGCTCGGAGGATTTGAAGTGCGGCTTTCCGAGCCTCCCCATTTTGTCGAACTTGAAGCGGCGTGGGTGCCTTACCAGCCTGAAAGGCCTCACCTTCAGGAGATGTTCAGGCAGGTACGGCGCTTCGGTGTGGGCCTTGGCTCCTGCCATTCCGAATTTGTGATAACAGACAATGGGCCAAGACTTATCGAGATCAATTACCGAACGGTGGGGGATGGCCGCGAATTCCTGCTTGACCGCATGACGAATCATGGACTGTTCCATGCCATCCTTCAGGCCCATGTTGGCAACCCTCTTGAATTATCCCCGCCCACGCAGGCGGCGCAGATACGCTACCTCAGTGCTTCTACCAGCGGGCGGGTTCGCCGTTCAGCTCCTGAGCGCAGGGAGCCGTGCGGTGACGGCATTGCCGAGTTTGAGCCGTTGAGGGAAGTGGGTGATGACGTCCGGTTGACCCACTCAAACAAGGACTACCTGGGTGTGTTGCGGTTGTTTTCGAGCGATCCCTCCCGGGTGAAGAATACGTTGGCCGAATGGGCCACCGACCTTGAAGCAGAGTGGGAGATAGGCTGATGACCAGGAACACCGCTCTGTCTTCAACAGACCCCGGGCAGTATCTGACCCAGAGGCTGGTCGATGCGCTGATCCGCGAGGACGTGGCCGGCTGCCAGAGTGATTCTCAGGCAGTTGGGGTGGACAGCGTGCCTGGCTCACCGGGAGCGCCGGCGACCTGGTTACGGTGGACGCTGGCGCAGGGCATCCTGTGGTTGCCGGTCAATCCCGCAACCTTCATGCAGCGTTGGCAGTGGAGTGGCGACCCGCTCATCTGGCAGTCCGCAGACCAGGCCGGAAGCGTGTCAGAAGTGAATCACTACGAACAGGTTTTGGCGTGCCTCACTGCGGACGAACACGATGACTCCGGGGGGCAGTTGGAGGTCTATGCCGATGAGTGCAGAACGGCGGAGTCTCACGCCTCCTTCTGCCACGAGGAGCGGTCCAGGTGGTTTGACGAAATCCGCCATCAGGGGCAAAGCTGGAAGGATTTTCCCCGGCTATCCGAACGCTTGCTCCACTTCGATCGCCTCGCGGCTTTTCTCGATCATCCGTTTTACCCCAGTGCCCGCGCCAAGAGTGGTTTTGATGAGGCGGCACTGGCGGCGTACGCGCCTGAATTTGCCCCGCGTTTCCGGTTACGGTGGCTTGCCGTCCCCGGCTCGGAAGTCACTGCGGTGGGCGAGCTCCCGGGTTGCTGGCCGGATTTCAGCGAGGTAGGGCTGGATAACCGGCTTGCTGACAGCCACCACTTGTTGCCGGTGCACCCTCATCTCTGGGACACCGCGCTGAGTGACTATCTGTCGAACACAGAAATCGGTGCCAGCGTCCTCCGTGCGCCAACGCCTGCGCTTTGGGTTCAGCCAACACTGTCGGTACGAACCCTCCAGCTTGAGGCAGCGCCGGAGGTCCACGTGAAAGTCCCTTTGACCATTCGCACACTGGGCAACCGGAACATTCGAACGGTCAAACCGAGCACGCTTTATGATGGTCATACGGTTCAGCAAATCCTGCAGGAGATAGCCGGCAAGGACCCGGTCCTTAAAGGGACCTTTTCTGTAACCGACGAATCCTCAGGCCTGCACGTTGGCGATCTGCCCTGGCTGGGCTGCATTGTACGCCGGTTTTGCGGGTTTTCTGACCAGCAGCAGATTGTGCCCGTTGCCTCCCTGTTAGCCGACAGCCCGGACGGTCGCTGCGTTGCACAGATGATGGCGGACGAGTTCAATAGTGGCAACCTGACGGAGTGGGTGCGTCAGTACGTTGCCTTAACGCTGACGGTGCACCTGCGACTGTGGCTTGTCTACGGCGTTGCACTGGAATCCAACCAGCAGAACTCCATGGTGCTGCTCACGCCGGGGCGGCCACCGCAGCTGCTTTTCAAGGACAACGACGCCCCCAGGCTGTGGCCAGACAGGCTATGCGGCCAGATGCCGTCGATGGAGTCAAAAGTCGCGCAACTCCGGGATCAACGCATCCTGGTCAATAATGAAACACCTCTGGCGCAGATGTTTACCACCATAACCCTGCAACTGAACCTGGCTGTTATCCTTGAGGGTCTGGCCGCACGGGGGCTCGGATCAAGGGGCCACTGGTATAAGGTGCTTCGTGAGGAGGTGATCAGCGTCCTCGATCAGCTTGACGAAGAGGGCGTCAATACTCAGCCAGCGCGCAAGGTGCTGCTGGAGGATCGCCAGCTTTATACCAAGTATCTTCTCAGGGCAGGCAGCCTGGAAAGCAAGTCCCGCACCGGCGCCGCTGACATCAATAAATTCTATGGCAAGCTGGCTCCAAACTTTCTCGGGCAGGAGTCATGAGCCAGTCTGTTCTGCCGGTGATCCTGCTCAGCCACTTTACCGCGGCCTTGGTGGCGCTGGGGATGCCACCATTTTTTGGGCTGATCCTGACCGACACATTTGCGGTTGAACACACCGTTTGGGTGGGCTGGTTCTATATTATCCCGACGGTTTGCACGGCGTTGGCGGCGCCGTTCTGGGGAAGAATAGCGGACCGTTTCGGCCGCCGCTGGTCGCTGCTGCGGGCCCAGATTGGTCTGGCCGTGGCCTTCGTAATCGCCGGATTGGCGCCGGGCGTGGTCACCTTTGCCATGGCACTGATGGTTCAGGGCTTTCTGGGTGGAACCTTTGCCGCATCGAGCGCATACCTTTCCACCGTTGCTCGCGGTCAAAACCTGACCCAGTCACTGAACTGGATGCAGGGCTCGGCCAGGTCGGCCATGATACTGGCGCCCATCCTTTTCGGTTTCTTCATGACCTGGGTCCCAGCCCAGCGTCTGTACCTCTATATGGCCATCCTGCCTCTTCTGTCGGCACTACTGGTATGGAAACTCGCTCCCCCGGACCCGGTTTCGGGTGGGCCTCGTGACCAGAAACATTCCCGTGAAAGGGTTTCGGCATCCGCCAGTTGGCTGCGGTTGAGATTGCTTTACTTCGGTTTCAATTTCGCGCTGGTGGCCAGTTTTCCCTACTTCATTCCCTGGACCCAGGAACGAACGGGTAGTACCGCCGCTATGGCCGGAGTTCTCTACAGCCTCCCTCATGCCATCTACCTGATTATTCTGGTCAGCCCGCTGCGACGAAGCGTGTTTTTCGGTAACCCGTGGACCTTGCCCGCGGGCCTGACACTGTTCGCACTGTCCTACGTTATTCAGGCGACGGCCGGAACAACGGCCGCCATTCTCGCCGGACGATTGGTCATGGGGCTGGGCATGACGACCTGTCTTTTTGCCCTCAACGCCGAAACCGCACGTCTCACACGAACGGAAAACGCGGGCCAAAGCTTTGGCGCCCTTGACAGCGCCGGTAAATGGGCCGGTGTCGCGGCCGGTGTACTCGCGGGTGTCGCCGCGGGTATGAGCAACCAGACCGCGCCACTCTGGCTGGGCGCCGCGGTGACCCTTCTTACCATCACCCTGAGCTCCTACCGGGCCAACACCCCCGCCATCGACCATCATGAACGCTTGAAGGAGGAATAGAGTCATGTCATTGACAGCTTCACATCATTATTTCAGGGATCAGCACTGCGACTATCAGGCGGATCAGGCCAGCATGGAGGCCCTGCTGAATTGTTATTGCCGGGATATTGCCGAGCCCTCCGGGGAGCTGTCTGTTCAGGGCGGCGAAAGGAGCCGGTCCTGGCCACAGGGGCTTCGGGTTCGCCTGGCGCTGGAGCCTGCCAGTGTGCTGCACATCGGCTTCCCTGATTCCGAAGATTCCCTGCTGGTTCTGGTTGCAGGAGGCTCACGAACGTGCAACTACCGCTACCTGTCTGCGCCATACTACAAGTCTGCGCTCAGGGGATGGCGGGTGCTGGGGCTCGAGGAACTGGGCCGGATACTGCTTCATAAAATGTCGCAGCGTTTCGAAGAGCCTTTCAACAGCGAGCTCTACCGGCAGATTCTTCTCAGCCGGAACGTCATGCGGAGCATTCTCGAATACACCCGCGTTCCCGCCGATTGGGGGCAGGGGCTGGACGCCTTCCGCTGGTCTGAGCAATCCCTGAGTTTCGGGCACCGTTACCACCCGGCACCAAAATCCAGGGAAGGGTTCGACCCGGAGGATATCCTGCAATACTCCCCGGAAATGGGCGCGGGGTTTGCCCTCTGTTACTTCGCGGTTCATCCGGGCGATCTTCGCACCCGCGGTGACATTGCCGGGCCGGCCTTCGGGTCAGACGCGAGCGTAGGGCTTGACCTGCCCGACGGATGGGTCACGATTCCTGTGCACCCCTGGCAGGCACGCTACCTCATGCGCCTGCCCATCGTCTGCAGCGCTATCCGCTCAGGGCGGATCTTACCACTGGGGCAGGCCGGCCCACGGTTCTACCCAACAGCGTCGGTTCGAACGCTTTACCAACCGGGCAGCCCCTATTTCCTGAAATTCTCAACCCATGTCCGGCTGACCAACTGCATTCGGAAAAATGCCGTCTATGAACTGGAAAGCGCCGTTGCCCTCTCTGCAGCCCTCAAGGCTCACCTTGCGCCTTCACTGGCGCGGTGGCGCGGATTCCGTCTACTGTATGAGCCAGCCTACCAGACCCTTGATTTTGCCGATCACCCCGAGCCTGACCGCCGGAGCATCGCGGAGGGTTTTGGCGTTATTCTACGGGACAACCTCGAACAGTATCTGGACGCAGGTGTAACACCCGTGCTGGCCGCCGCGCTGTTCAGCGACGACCGCTTCGGTCGCTGCCCGGCCACGGAGGCCGCCGGAACACTGGCTGCCGCCACCGGCGTCAACGAACAGGACGCCAGAATACGATGGTTTGAACAGTATCTCGCCTTACTCATCCCTCCGCTCTTTGAGTCGCTGTTCCATCTTGGTGTGGTTTTCGAACCACACCTTCAGAACGTGGTGGTTGGTATTCGGGAGGGATACCCCGTTCAGGTCTTTGTTCGTGACCTGGAGGGAACAAAACTGGTACCGGGCCGCTGGTCAGGAGGGCTGCCTGATACCCTTGATGAACAAACGCTGGCGTCCGTTCATTACAGCCAGGACAAGGCCTGGAAGCGGATCGCGTACTGTCTGTTGGTGAACCACCTGTTCCAGGCCGTGGCCTGCCTCTCCCGGGGGGAGAACCACATCGAACTCCGGTTGTGGAACGCGCTTGCCAGTGAAGTGCGCAACTGGCTCGCAGGCACCGACGATCCCTGGGCGGCCGATGTTCTGGGCAGGCTGTTGGCCGGCGAGCCCATTCCGAACAAAAGCAACCTGATGACCCGCCTTTTCAAGCGTCCGGATCGTGAGTCGCAGTACACCTGGGTACCAAACCCGCTGGCGATGACTCTGCCCCGAGCCGTAGACGGCAGGGGAGGGCAGTGCAATGCCTGAAGTACCTGTTTCCGTTCAGCGAGCCATCAAGGAACTGAAAGGCCAGGACAGTGACCCGCTGTGCGCCTACGTGTATGACCTGCCTGAGCTCCGTCACCGGGCGCAGGGCATCGTCGAGTGTTTGCCGCCCGGTTGTGAGATGTTCTATGCCGCCAAAGCGAACCCCGCCTTACCGGTGCTCGGCGCTTTGGCGCCCTTTGTACATGGCTTCGAAGTGGCGTCTGGCGGTGAGCTGGACTGGGTGCGCCGACATTTTCCAGACACGCCTGTGATTTATGGTGGTCCCGGCAAACTGGCATCTGATCTGGAAAAGGCCATCGATCAGAACGTTGAACTGATCCATGTGGAAAGCCTGCTGGAACTGCAGCGTCTGTGCGACATTGCCGGCCGCAGGCAGGCTAACCAGGACATTCTTCTGAGGATCAATCTCGAACTGGCAGACACACCCTCTACACGTCTTACCATGGGCGGTGTGCCTACTCCATTTGGCATGGAAGAAGCCTGTATACCAGACGCACTTGCGTTGCTCGGGCGGCAGGACAGAGTCAGGCTGCGCGGCTTTCACTTTCATCTGATGTCGCATCAACTGGATGAAAAACGCCACCTCGGGTTAATAACACACTATCTGGAAACCGTCCGTGCGTGGGAAGCCAGGTACGGCCTGACCATTACCGAGATAAATGTCGGGGGCGGAATCGGGATAAATTACACCCGGCCCGACCAGCAGTTTGACTGGTCGGGGTTTTGTTCCGGCCTTGATGAATTGCTTCAGGCTTACTCGGATCGTGCCTGGAAAATCCGGTTCGAGTGTGGTCGTTTCATAACCGCTCCCTGTGGTTTTTATGTTGGCGAAGTTCTGGACGTTAAGCGATGCGGCGAGGAATGGTTTGCCATCTGCAGGGGCGGCACCCACCACTTCCGGACTCCGGCGGCCCAGGCCCACGATCATCCGTTTGACATTTTGCCCACCCACGACAGGGAGGCTGCAGCCCCAGTCGTTGCCAATCATTCCGTTACCCTGGTCGGCCAGCTTTGTACTCCCAAGGATGTGTTCGCCCGCCGGGTTGATGTCGAGTCGCTCGGGGTTGGCGATCTGGTGGTATTCCGTTACGCCGGTGCCTACGCCTGGAATATTTCCCATCAGGCGTTTCTGATGCATCCCCACCCAAAAGAACATTTCATCGAGTAGTCCGGGAAGCAGATTTTGAGGAAGGAATATTCTAATTTAATTGAAATGCGAATTATTATCAGTAAAATGCGCAATCAAATTTAATAATACGTGCTGGAGAATCCAATGTCGAAGTCCGAAGTTTCAACGCCACTGCGCCGCCATCGACTGTCTGTTGCTATAGCCACGCTCCCGGTGTCGTTTCTGGCTGTTGGCTCGGCGTCCGCTTTGGCACAGGAGCAGGCTGATGCGCCCACTCAGCTACCCGGCCTCAATGTTACCGCTGACTGGCTTGGTCCACCGACCGAAGAGTCCGAGAAGACCTATACCGGGGCCCGAACGGTGGTGGAGGAAGATCAGCTCCAGGCGACCGGAGCGCTGAATCTGAACGACGCCCTGCGCCCGGTTCCGGGGCTCACGGTGCTTGATGAAACTGGCACGGGCATCCTTCCCAACATCGGTGTGCGTGGTCTGAACCCGCTGCGCAGTGAACGGCTTCAGATTCTTCTGGACGGTTACCCGATTGCCATCGGCCCCTACAGCAACGTGGGCGTGTCGCTTTTCCCGGTTACACTTCCGAGCCTGGAAGTCGTTGATATTGTCCGGGGTGGCGCCTCCGTTCACTACGGCCCCAACAACGTGGGCGGCGTGGTGAATTTCGTCACCAAACCGATTCCGGCGGAAACCTCCCAGACCCTTCGTGAGCGGGTGACCATTGCGGAAGAAACCGGCAATGTCTTTACCGATACCTATTACCGTGTTGGCGGCCGGGCGACCGACAAGCTCGACCTGCAGTTCCAGGCCAACGTCCAGCGCGGCGACGGATTTCGCGATCACTCCGATACCGAAGTGGATAACCTGATTCTGGACGCCCGCTATTACCTGAACGACCAGCATGAACTGGCCACGCAATTGCAATACTACCGCGTCGATGCCGAACTGCCTGGCGCCCTGACACCGCAAGCCTATGAGCAGGACCGTACCCAGAGCCAGCGCCCACATGACGGCTACGAAGCGGACATGAGCCGCGCCACCTTCACCTGGACGTACACGCCGGCCGACAACATGGAATTCCAGTGGCGCAACTTTGTGCACGATGCCGACCGCACCTTCTTCTTCGGCCAGAACCTCAGCGGCACCGGCCACTGGGCGGACCCGGGGCTGGATTCCACCCATGTCGCGGATTCACCACGATTGTTCACCGTATTGGGCACGGAGCCACGGCTTGCTATTCGCCACGGCCGCCACGACATTACCGTGGGTGCACGATTTGTCAGCGAGGATGTGGAGTTCGACGTTAATCGCCTGGAATTTTCCTCCGGTAACCGTTCCGTGGCGCGCGACTGGCACCTGGACACCCGGGCTATGGCATTTTACATCAGTGATACTGTGTCGTTCCTGGATGACCGCCTGACGGTGACACCGGGCCTGCGCTATGAAGATGTCGACATGGACTTCCGTGACAACCTGACTGGCAACACCGAGGAAAACAACGCGGATGAGCTGTTGCCGGGCCTGACCGTAGGCTATCAGGCGTCTGATGACCTGTTTGTCTTTGCCAACAGCCAGCGCTCTCTGGTGCCGGTACAGATTGCCCAGACCACCCGTGACGGTGCAGTTGCCAATGAAACAGCGTGGAACCACGAGCTGGGCGCGCGCCTGCAGGTCACCCCCGAGCTGCTGTCTTCAGCGACCTTGTTCCGCATTGATTATGAGGATCAGATCCAATTTAACAGCTCGACCAGTCGTTTCGAGAACCTGGGAGAAACCCGCCACCAGGGGGTCGAATTGTCGAACCGCTGGGCCCTCAACAGTCAGTGGGAACTGGGCCTTGGCTATACCTTCCTCGACACCGAGCAGTTGACCGGTGACAACGAGGGCAACGAACTTCCCAACGCACCGACCCATAAAGTCAGTGCGGAGGCGCTGTACAGTTACCAGGCCTGGGACGCCAGCCTGAACTGGGTTTACGTCAGCGAAAGCTACAGCGATGCGGACAACACCGAAGAAGAAACCAGCAATGGCAGTGCCGGTGAGTTGCCGGACTACCATCTGGTCACAACCAGAGTCGGTCGCGATTTTGCGGTTGGCGGTGATCGTGTGCTGAACCTGGGCCTGGCCGTCAACAACCTGCTGGATGAGGATTACTACTTCCGGGGCGTGGACGTCAGCCCGGTCGGCCGTGTGCCCCAGCCGGGCCGAAGCTTTATTCTTGAGGCACAGCTCGACTTCTGATGGCCTGCTTACGGAACCGGATCGCAAAGATCCTGCTCGTTGTGTTGCTATCGCCTGCGTCAGGATGGGCGCAAGACGAGAATATCCGGTTGACGGATGACCGCGGGGAAACCCTGCGGTTGTCCGCACCGGCGGTCCGGCCCGCTGCGATTTCGACCTTTGGGGCGGATGTCGCACTGGCGCTGGATACACCGCCGGTTGCGGTCACCGACTACGGACTTCAGGGCGTGCCCGACTACCTGGCGTCACGGTTAGATGGGGTGACGGGGCTCGGCCCCCGACATCAGCCCAACCTGGAGGTACTGTCGTCGGTCCGGCCGGATCTTGTCATCGCCATTCGCCGTTATACCGAGAAAGACGGTGACCAGATTGAAGCCATCGCCCCGATGCTGGCCCTGGACCTGATCACGGTCCAGGACAGCTTGCGGGGCTTAGAGTTGGCGGGGCAGGCACTGGGTGCACCGGCGAAAGCCAGCGCACTCAACACCCGCTTTCGTGATCGCGTTCAATTACTCGCGGACCGCAACAAACCAGAGCCTGCCGAGACGGTGGCGCTGCTGACCAGCGGTAGTGAAACCCCCTTCGTTTATTACGACCATTTTCTGCCAACGGCGTTGCTGGAACGTCTGGGCTTCGACAATGTCGGTGGCCAGACGCCGAATCCGGACAGTGGCATCCCACTAGGCTACCGGATCAGTCTCGAAGCCTTGCTGGAGCTGAATCCGGACACCATTCTGCTGTTGCCCACCAGCCGACAGCGCGCGTTCACGATGAACCCCATCTGGCCCTATCTCAAGGCCGTGCGCACGGGCCAGGTCTACGAAGTACCGCACTATTGGAAAGAAGGGGCCGGTCCGATTGCCCGGGAGCGTATCCTGGACGACATACAGCGACTGCTGCTGACGTCGGAACCCGACAAATGACGGGTGACGATTCAGCCATACGCCCGATGGGCCTCTATGGAGCAACGGTATTTCTCCTCGTGCTGTTGTTCTTCGTTGGCCTGATGGCGGGCTCCCGATGGGTGTCACCGACCTCGTTGCTGTCAGCCATCGACGGCAGCAGCGACTTGCTGACGCGCATCACCGTGCTGGAACTGCGGCTGCCGCGCAACCTGCTCGGTATCCTTGGTGGGGCGGCCCTCGGGGTTGCGGGTGCTGTCATGCAGGGCGTTACCCGGAATTCGCTGGCATCCCCCGGCCTCACCGGCGTGATTGCTTCTGCTGCCCTGGCGGTGGTGTCGCTTCGAACCCTGAGTTCGCCGGGCGCACTGTGGCTGCCGCTGATGGCTCTTGCCGGGGGGCTGCTCGGTGGTGCTCTGACGTTTGCTATCGCTGGCCGCCGTCAGCTTCAGCCCGAGCGTGTGGTACTCGCCGGCATCGCCGTCACGTCACTGGCTACTGCTCTCACCACGGGCCTTCTACTGGTGTCCGGGGCGGAGGCGGCGGAATTGTATTACTGGCTGGCGGGTAGCCTGATGGGGCGGGGCTGGCTTCAGCTTCAAATGGTGCTGCCTTGGCTGCTGCTTCCGCTCGGTGCCCTGATTGTGATGCAGAGACCCTTCCGCTTACTGCAACTTGATGATGATCTGGCGCTGGCCATGGGGTTGTCGGTCGGCCGCTGGCGACTGATATTTTTGCTGCTGGCCTTATTGCTGGCCGCCGCGCTGGTCGCCTTCACCGGCCCGATCGTGTTTATTGGACTGGTGGCGCCGCACATTGCCAGGCGGCTGGCCGGCAACCAGATCCAGCACTGGCTGCCCCTGAGTGCTCTGTTTGGAGGGTTGTTGTTGCTGGCGGCGGATATCCTGGCTCGGCAACTGGCCTTTCCCCAGGAGCTACCCGTCGGTATGCTGACGGCCCTTATTGGGGCCCCCTGGCTGATCTATCTGCTTAACTCGCGAACCTCACCCCGGAGCGCATAACGTGACCCATCCGGCTACGACCACGCCTCGGGCAGACCGCCGTGGAATGCAGATTCCAGGCGCCGGCCCGGTTGCCCGGCTGCTTCTGGCTGGCGGGCTCAGTCTGGTTGTTGTCATCGTCGCGGGCGTCCAGCTGGGGGCGGTGGACCTGACGTGGTCCCAGGTGTGGGCCGGGCTGACCGGTGACAGCACTCAACACGTGCAGCGAGTGGTCTTCGAATTACGGTTGCCCCGCACCCTGACCGGCGCCCTGATTGGTATTCACTTTGCCCTGTCAGGGTGGCTGTTACAGTTGCTTAGCCGCAATCCGTTGGCAGAAGCCGGCATTCTCGGCATCTCCGCCGGCGCCAGCCTGGTGGCGGTCGTCGCTTTTATTATCGGAGACTGGTTGGTATCCAGTGCCGATCCCTACAACAATACGTCATTTGCCCTTCAATATTTGCCCCTGTTTGCCATGGCAGGCGGGCTGGTAACGGCGCTTGCGGTGTACTTCCTGGGCATGCGGCATGGCCAGCTGTCGCCGGTCAAAATGACGCTGACCGGTGCGGTCATTGCCGGTATGTTGCATGCACTGACCACCGGTGCACTGGCGTTCTGGGGCCACGCCCATACTGAACTGGTTGCCCAGTGGCTGGCCGGCTCACTGTACGGCGCTGAATGGCAGCACCTCCGCACGTTGCTGCCATGGACGGTTATTGGTCTGATCGGTGTCGGTCTGCTAGTGCGTCCCCTGGAAGTCATGCAGCTTGACGATCAACACGTTCGCACTCTGGGCCTGGGCCTGAACCGCTGGCGCGCCTTTGCCCTGCTGATTGCCACCCTGCTGGCGGCCAGTGCCGTGGGCGTGGTGGGGCCGGTTGGCTTCATTGGTTTGCTGATTCCCCACATCAGCCGACGGCTGGCTGGGGCCAACCTTCCGGTCCAACTGGTGTTGTGTGTACTATTGGGAGCGGTGCTGGCGGTATTGGCGGATTTACTCGGCCGGACGCTGTTTACACCCTACGAAGTGCCCGTGGGTGTGGTTTCCGCCGTTCTTGGTGTACCGTTCTTTCTTTATCTGTTATCGCGACAACCCTGAGGCCGGGATTCTCCATGTTACGAACCGAGCAGCTCTCTCTTGCCTATGGCGACAAGCCGGTCGTGGACAACGTCTCGCTGGCCATTCCCGAGGGTGGGATTACCTGCCTGCTGGGCCCCAACGGTTCTGGTAAAAGTACCTTGCTGAAAAGCTTTGCGGGCCTGCTGCCGGCCCGCTCCGGTCAGGTCTACCTGGACGACCAGCCGGTTGACCAATGGCACCGGGGCAAACTGGCCCTCAGGCTCGCCATGCTGCCCCAGAAACCGATCGTTCCCGATGGCATTCGGGTTCAGGATCTGGTGGCGCTGGGTCGTTTCCCACACCGCAAATGGTGGCAGCGCAACCTCACCACCGACGACAACGCAACCCTCGATGCCATGGCAATGACGGGGGTCTCGGATCTGGCGGAGCGACCGGTAGAAGCGCTGTCCGGCGGGCAACAGCAGCGGGTATGGATCGCCATGGCCCTGGCCCAGGAAACCGACATTCTGCTGCTGGACGAACCCACCACGTTTCTGGACTGGGGCTACCAGCTGGAAGTACTGGAATTGCTGTCCAAGCTGAATCGGGAACACGGGCTGACGGTGGTGATGTCATTGCATGACCTGAACCAGGCCGCACAATTTGCCGACCGGATTGCGGTTCTGGCGGACGGCCGGCTCGAAACCATCGGCAGCCCCGGAGAGGTTATTACCGAGCCCCTGATCAACCGGGTCTTTCGGGTGCATACACACGTCACAACGGGGCGGGACGGCCGACCATTCTGTTCCGGATTTGCCGAGTCTTTCCGGGACAGCCCGACACCGAACCATCACGGTCTGATCCACGGGATGGCTGAGCATCAGACCACTTAATCCGGCTCCCACCTCCCGACCCGGTTGTCGGCAAAATTCACGCTCCACACCGCTCCATCATGGCCAGCGGCAACCGCCATCGCCATGTGGCCGGGGTTCTCCGGCTCGCTGCCAAATGCGGTGAGGTAACCCCCATCCGCCGCGAACTTCTGTATACGATCATTATAGAAATCCGCCACAAAGACATTGCCTTCGGGGCCAATCGCGATGGACGTCGTGGTGGTGAACCAGCCCTTGAAAGGCCCGTAAAGGCCCAGGGCAAACGGCCCTCCCCACTTGTGCAGGAAATCGCCGCCAGCGTCAAAAACCTGGACACGATTTCCGTAGCCATCGGCCACGTAGAGAGCCCCATCCTTTCCCAGAGCCACGTCGGTTGGATAGGTAAACTCGCCGGCACTCCTGCCAGTCTTCCCGGTTGTTCCCCACTGTTTGACGAATGAGCCATCCGTGTTCAAATGTTGCACACGGTGATTGTAAAAGTCCGCCACAAACAGATCACCGCCATTGGCCACTGCAACACCTCCGGGCGCGTTAAACTGGCCAGGCCCCTTGCCGGGGCTGCCAATGATCCTCAGCGGCTCGCCAGCCAAGCTGAACACCTGAATCCGGTCGTTCATATACTCTGGCACGTAGAGTTTGTCGTTGTGTATGGTCAGGTTCATCGGCCGCCCAAGTTCCCCGAGTTCATCACCGGGGGTGCCGAACGCCCGTTTGAAGCGCCCCTGGTGATCGAAAACCTGGATACGCCCGTTGCGGGCATCGGACACGAACACTTCGGTGTCTGTTACCGCAACCCCGGTGGGGTCGTTGAATTGCCCCGCGCCACTGCCTTTTTCACCCCAGGTCTGTACCAGTGAATACGGTGGTTCCTGATTCCAGTTGATGGCGCCGCCTGCGCATCCGATTAACGTGATCGCAATCAGAAGGCCCAACATACTGAAGCCTGACCACTTGGCGATTTTTTTCATGCTGCCATCAACCCCTAGAAATTGCGGCGAAAGCCAACCCGCACGATGTAATCGTCCTGAATGGCATCACCATTGGGATCTTCGGCCACCGGCAGTTGTACCGTGCCCTCGACGACCCAACGCCGGGTGATGTATTGCACGCCCGGCGCCAGCAGCCATTGGGTACCGCCGGAATTGGCATCGGTACCACTGCCAATCTCGTTGCGTTCGCGGTGAACGAAACTGGATTCGAGTAGTGCATAGGTAAAGCCTGGTGTGCCGGAAATGCCTTCAAGGCTAGGCGGCCAGATCCGGTATTGCATTGAGGCGTCGAGACGGGTCTCGTCGCCGTGGGCGAAACCGTCGTGGCGCCCGTTTTCGCGATATAGTAACTGCGCGTCCATTTGGTACTGCAGCGTCTGATAGGTGGCCACCACGCCGCCAAACCCATCCCAGGCTCCGTCACCAACCTGCAATGGACGTGGCAGTTCGCCGAAACGATCGCGGTCGTCACTGTCCCCGGTTGGTGCAGTGAGCCCGAAAATCGGCGCGATCCGGAAGGTGCCGCCGGTGAAGTCGTCCTGGTAAGCCGTGTAGCGCCCGAACAGCGAGACGTCGCCGATGCCACCGGTATCGCGCTCAATCCGGCCCATGGGCGTGGTGACGTCCAGTGTCTTGTTGAAAAAGTAAGGGACGACGCCGAACACCGCGAGCTTCGAGGTTATGCCATAACCCAGGACACTGCCCAGGGCCTGGACCGAGACCTCGCGATCCATGGGCCCATCATCGGAACGCTCCCGTAAGACCAGTTGCTCGCGCCAGATGGTTTCACCCTGCGGCACGGGCAGAGCCGTGTTAAAGGTGTTGGGTGCGGCTTGTGCCGAAGGCACACCGGTCAGTACCAGGGCACCGACCAGCAGGGGCAAGCCGATTGACTGGTTGTTATTTCGCATCACTGCCTCCTGTTTCGCCCCCGGCCTCTGAGTAGGAGCGCAGCGTGAAGCCGGCCTCCTCGACAGCCTGACGTGCCCGCTCCTCAGAGAAAGGCTTGCCCTCCTGAAGGGTGACATTCACCGTACTTTTTCCAACGTCCACCTCCACGCCGGTGACGCCATCCACTTTATTCAGACGTTTCTCGATGCCATAGGCACAGAAGGGACAGGCCAGGCCGTCCACGCCCAACACGTAGTGTTTGTCGGCGGCCAGCGCGGCAACGCTGAAGATCAAGGCCGCTAAAACCAAGAAATATTTCTTTAACATGACGCGTCCCTCTGGTGAGATGAAGCTGTGTTTCAAGGGTAGACTCCGTACCAAGATACGGCGTTAAGGAATTACTCTGTCTTGTTCATGATGCTTGTGGAATAGCCCTCAGTTTGCTCCAGCGCATCAAATATGGAACAGCACTGCAACGGACCTTGACCGGGACAACGGTCCACAAGTGCCGCAAGTCTCTGGCGGATTTGTCGTAACTGGTCAATCACCCACCGCGTCAGCCACTTTGCCAATGGTCATGTCTGTCATGGCAGAACCCCCACCCAGTAGATTCGAATAATAAGAGTAGTGCCCGTACCACGGTACGGGGTCAAGAGTGCTGAACATTCCATAGGAGTGCAGGGCTTGACTCCGTAGCCGACTACGGAAGTATTTTGAAGATAGCCAGCAAAGTCATGAAAGGAACCGTCGTAATGTCAGAGTTGAAATCAGAGTCCAAATCCGGTCGCGGGTCTTTAGTCGCAGGCGGGATCGCAGCAGTGCTCGCATCGGCCTGCTGTCTTGGCCCCCTGGTCCTGATCGCCCTTGGTGTTTCCGGTCCCTGGATCGGCAACCTGGCTGCTCTGGAGCCTTACCGGCCGTGGTTCATTGGTGCTGCTCTGGTGGCGATGGTCTTTGCCTGGCGTCGGATATACCGGCCTGCACAGGATTGCCAGCCGGGCGAGGTCTGCGCAGTACCGCAAGTGCGCACCGCTTACAAGATCACTTTCTGGATCGTCGCGTTGCTCGTACTGATCGCGTTGGCATTCCCTTTCGTCTTACCGCTATTTTACTGAGAGGCCATACATCATGAAAAAGTCCCTGATCACTGCCGTACTGTTTACGCTGTTCAGCATGCCTGCCTTGGCGTCGCAAAAGACGGTGACCTTGTCGGTTCCCGGAATGACTTGTTCGGCTTGCCCGATCACCGTCAAAGCCGCTCTCAAGAGGGTCGATGGGGTGAGTTCTGTGCAGGTCCGTTATGAGGAGCGTGATGCGACGGTTACTTTCGACGATGAAAAAACCTCCGTTGAAGCAATAACTGAGGCCACGACCAACGCGGGCTACCCGTCCACACTGATGCAGTCCGGGGCGAAGCAGGAGTAGTGTTTATGAGTGATAACGATCTGCACATTGCCGTGATTGGCAGTGGCGGTAGTGCCATGGCCGCCGCTTTGAAGTCGGCGGAACGCGGAGCCCGGGTGACGCTGATCGAACGCGGCACCATCGGTGGCACTTGCGTCAATGTCGGCTGCGTGCCCTCGAAGATCATGATCCGCGCCGCTCACGTGGCCCACATGCGTCGCGCCAGTCCGTTCGACGAGGGCATTGCCGCGGTCGAGCCTTCTATTCACCGGCCCCGGTTACTGGCCCAGCAACAGGCCCGGGTCGATGAGCTTCGTCACGCGAAATATGAGGGGATTCTCGAAGACAATCCGGCGATCACTGTCCTGCAGGGTGAGGCCCGTTTTACCGACGCCAATACGCTGACAGTGACTGGAACCGACGGCACGGAACGCGAGGTACGCTTTGACAGAGCGTTCATTGGTACCGGTGCGGGGCCTACCATTCCCCCGGTTCCGGGCCTGTCCGATACGCCGTACTGGACGTCCACCACGGCACTGGCCAGCGACACCATTCCGGAACGGCTGGTTGTCATCGGGGCGTCCGTCGTGGCAGTGGAGCTGGCACAGGCGTTTGCCCGGCTGGGCAGCGAAGTGACCATTCTGGCGCGCAGCCGGCTGTTTTCCCGGGAGGACCCGGCTGTTGGCGAGGCCATTGAAACGGCTTTCCAGGCCGAGGGTATCAAGGTTCTGAATGACACGCAGGCGAGCCAGATCCGCTATACCAATGAGGAGTTCGTGCTCGCCACAAACGTGGGAGAGCTGCGCGCCGATCGGCTGCTGGTGGCCGTGGGACGCACACCGAACACAGACAGACTGAACCTGGAGGCTATCGGCGTCGAGACTGCCCGCGGGGCGATTTTAGTTGATGACGGTCTGCGTACCACCGTGCCCGACATCTATGCTGCTGGGGACTGCACCGACCAGCCGCAGTTTGTCTATGTCGCCGCCGCGGGTGGCAGTCGAGCAGCAGTCAATATGACCGGTGGTGATGCACGGCTCGATCTCAGTGCCATGCCGGAGGTGGTCTTTACCGAGCCACAGATTGCGACCGTCGGTTTATCCGAGGCCGACGCCGAGGCAAGTGGCTACGTCACCGACAGCCGTACCCTGACCCTCGACAACGTGCCACGGGCCCTGGTCAACTTTGATACCGGAGGCTTCATTAAAATGGTCGCGGAACGTGAAAGCGGGCGGTTACTGGGTGTGCAGTCCGTGGCGGGTGAGGCCGGCGAACTGATCCAGACCGCGGTGATGGCGCTTCGTGCGCGCATGACTGTCAACGAGATTGCCGATGAGCTGTTCCCGTACCTGACGATGGTAGAAGGTTTGAAGCTGTGCGCTCAAACGTTTACCAAGGATGTCAAGCAACTATCCTGCTGCGCGGGATAAGGCAAGGCAACCCTTGGATAGCATGGGCAAATGCTCTATTAGTGACCTTGTTTGATGACGTAAACTGATGCCGTAGTCAACTACGGAGTAAGCCCGCATGGTGAATAAAGTAAATCCACTGACCATCGGTGGGCTGGCCAAGGCGGCCGGTGTCCATGTCGAGACCATTCGCTATTACCAGCGGCGGGGCCTGTTGTCGGAACCCCAGCGTCCTCCCGGTGGGATCAGACGCTATGGTTCTGCCGATATCGATCGATTGACGTTCGTGAAATCGGCGCAGAACCTGGGCTTCAGTCTCGATGAGATTATCGACCTGCTTCGACTGGAAGATGGCGCTCACTGCCAGGAAGCCAGTGTCCTGGCCGAGCACAAACTGCAGTCTGTGCGTGGAAAGATCAAAAAGCTGGTGAGGATTGAGAGTGTTCTGAGCGATATGGTCGCTCGATGTCATGAGCAAAAAGGGGACATCGCGTGCCCTCTCATTGCGTCATTGCACACCGGAATCAGTAAAGTCCCAGAGACAGATCTCTAACCATATGATTTTATTGCTGGTATGGTACCCCCGGCAGGACTCGAACCTGCTACCTTCCCCTTAGGAGGGGGACGCTCTATCCAGATGAGCTACGGGGGCTGATCGTCAGAAGGCGGGTATGATAGCGGGCTGAGTGATGTGTCTCAAGGGCTTGCGGGAATACTTCCGGAATAGAAGGAGATCGCTATGACAGAAATTCGGTTGAAGCGTGCCTATGATGAACCGGCCCGTTCTGATGGTCCGAGGCTGTTGGTTGACCGGGTGTGGCCGAGAGGCGTTGCCAAGGAAAAGGCCAGTCTGGCCGAGTGGTTGAAGGATTTGGCCCCATCCACTGAATTGCGTAAGTGGTTTGGCCATGACCCGGCCCGATGGGACGGGTTTCGTGAAAAGTACCTGCAGGAACTGGCATCGTCCGATCGTGCGGACCTGTGCACTCTGGCATCCTACGTTGATAAGCACGAACGAATCACGCTGGTATTTGCAGCCAAGGATACAGATCATAATAATGCGGTAGCGTTGAAACAGTTTATTGAGGCGAGGCAGCTACCGGTTTGATCGGGCACAGGGGATACCAGGCGCATTGAAGACACCAGCACAGCACACTTCCAAGACACCGCCCCAGCCGTTGCGTTTAAGCGTTATTGTGCCTGTTTGGCAGGAAGCCGCCACCATTCGCGACACCCTGGATCATCTGCAGCCGCTCAGAGCGGCGGGCCATGAAGTCATTGTGGTGGACGGTGGCAGTGATGATGGAACAGCCAGGCTGGCGCAGGGTCATTGTGACCGTGTCATCCAGTGTGGCCGTGGAAGGGCGCCGCAAATGAACGCCGGCGCACAAGCAGCCCGTGGCGATGTCCTTCTGTTCCTGCACGCTGATACCCGTTTACCGGATTCTGCGCTGGCGGCACTGGAGCAATTTAATGCAAGCCGTAAGGCATGGGGGCGGTTTGATGTGCGTCTCAGCGGCAAGAGAGTGCTGTACCGGGTGATCGCCTGGTTCATGAATCAACGCTCCTGGCTGACGGGTATCGCTACTGGCGACCAGGCTCTGTTCGTGCGTCGGCCGGTGTTCGAGGCCTTGCGTGGCTTTGAAGAGATGCCGTTGATGGAGGATGTGGAACTATCGTCTCGTCTGAGACTGGTGTCACGACCTTTCCGTATTACCGATCCCGTGGTCACGGATAGCCGGCGCTGGGAACAGCAAGGTGCCTGGCGTACCATCCTGCTGATGTGGCGATTGCGCTGGCGCTATTGGCGCGGCGACTCGCCGGAAACCCTTGTTACCCTCTACCGGTCGGATGTTCGTAATGCCCGTCAATCCTGATGCTTCAGTGCTGGTTATGCAGTTTTCCAAGTGGCCGGAGGCGGGCAGGGTGAAAACCCGTCTGATGCCGGCACTGGGCGCCGAGGGCGCTATGGCGGCACACGTCAGGCTCAGTCTGGCCGTGCTCGATAATCTGGTGGCCAGTGGTTATACCGTCCAGTTCCTGTGGGACCGGGCGCTGGAGAATGCGCCCACGGGTGCTGCTCCTGTACTGGAACGGCTTGACGTTCACGGCGTTGCTCAGGCTGTACAGGAGGGCGACATCCTTGGGGAACGCATGTCACAGGCACTGGACGCAGGGTTGCGTGGCTTTGGCAAGGCGATGATTGTGGGCAGTGATTGCCCCTCCGTGGATGCGGACTACGTGCGAACAGCCGTGGCTGCGCTGGACGAGGTGGACGTGGTACTGGGGCCGTCGGAGGACGGCGGCTATGTACTCATCGGTGCTCGCCGGGTCCTCCCGGGCATGCTGGCCGACGTGGCCTGGGGAACGGAAAAGGCGTTGTCGCAAACCTGTGACCGCCTTACGCAAGCGGGTTTGTCATTCAGGTTGCTTCCGCAACGATGGGACGTGGATGAACCCGAAGACTGGCACCGGTTCACGGGCCAGTCCTCAGGTTGAGAGCTGATCAGGCGTCGGGAACAGCGCTGCGTTGCAGCAACAGCTCAACCGCGCTGGCGTTGTTTTTTGCCTCGGCTGTAGTGAACACCTGCAGTGCCTGTTTACGGTCAATGACCTGCTTTTGCAAAGTATTAACCAGGGCTTCCCGGCTCACGCGTTGTATCGCCTTGGCCAGTTTCTCCCTTGATTTGAAGTCGGTCGCGCCGCGGTCGATTTCACGCCAGTAACGCTCCGAAATCTCACCAAGTTGCCGATCCTGTTCCATCAGTTGGCTGATGACAGCCTGTTTCTCTCGCGCCAGGTCCTGCTCCGAGAGGTTGGATAACGTGTCCTTGAAAGCCTTGGAAAATTCCCGCACCGCTTGGTCGATCTGGTCGCCACTGGCTTCCGGGGATTGCACCACGAAGCCCAGCGCCGGGGTTTCCAGCATTTCGAACGGGGTAGCGTAAACGATATAGCCAAGCTGGCGATTGGTGCGGAGCTCTTCATAGAACGGGCTGCTGATAATCTGCCCCAGCAGGCGGAATACGGCGCGTTCCTCAAAGCCGGTGTTATCGCCCTGTACATAGAGGGTATAGCCGGTGTCCGGATGGTCTACCTCCAGCGGTAACAGGGTTTCACCTTCCGGTAAGGCCCGAACGCGGCTGCGCTCGACCGTTGTCAGCTCACTGTCGTCCAGCACCATGGCATGGATACGATTGGTGAGGTTAAGGGCGGACGCTTGTGTCATATTGCCGTGTGCCAGCATCACCGGGTCGACCTGGGCCAGGAACGCCTCGGCGAAGGATTTGAGTTCATCCAGCGTGACTTCCCGGGCGGCCTTAAGCTTCTCTTCTGTACTCCAGGCGCCCTCGATCAGCAGGCTCTGAATGCGTTCAGAGGTCTGCTGCACAGGCCGTTCCTTGGCCTTGTTTAGCAGTCCATCGATCATGTTTTGCCGGGCAATGCGGAAGCGTTGCTCGGTGAGTGTGGGGTCCGCTACCTGGGTCAGGATGCGGGCCATCAGGGTGTGGAGTTTGTCACTGTAACCGCCGACGCGGACGGTTATGCCCCGAAGGTGGGGGTAGATGCTGTAGTCGAGTCCCGCCAGCTGGGCGGGATAGGCCCATGCGTTCACGTTGGTGTTGATGGCATCCACCAACAGCGACGACAGCACATTGCTGCGAGCGGATGCCCGTGTCGCCGGGGTTCGCAGGCTTAGGTACACATTGGCCTTCGGCGTCTCGAACCGGGTGTCCCGGGCGTACCAGACCTCCATGCCACTGACGGTCCCCATGGAAACGGGCTGCTCCATGGTTGCGCCGTCGATCATGTCGAGTTCTTCGGGAATAAAAGGGTTGTCGAGCGGCAGGGCCAGCCTGGACACCATGGGGTTGTCGTCCCGTTGCCGAATGTCCCGGATGGCGAGGGGCTTCAGTTTCCAGGCGGCGTCGTACCACTGGGTCAGGTTGGGGTCTTCAAGGTTCGGTTCTGTTTCCAGGACGGACACCAGCACGTTATCCGGAGTAAGCCGGTTCAGAATGTTCCGGTATTTATCGGGTGCATAGCTTTCCATCATCCATGGCGCCTGGAGTACGTCCTCTGGCGCCACATGCCGCATCTGTCGCGACAGATGCATCACTTCCTGCACTGGCTGGCTCTTCTCACGGAAACGGAAATCGATCTGTGCCAGTTGTTTCATTTCTTCGAAACGAGAGCGGGAAATGCCTTCCTCGCGCACCTTGTCGATGTAGGCAAAGGTCAGTTCCAGAATGGTTTCCTGATTATCAAGGCCCTCCGGGGTCAGCGCCATGTTCAGTTCCAGGGTGGCTTCCTGGCCGGTATCCATGCCGCTACCTGCGGACAGGCTTTCCACCAGGCCAGCCTTCTTCAGCACGTCAAACAGGCTGCCCGGGCCTTCGTGGCCAAGCAGGCTGGCAACGTAGTTGGCCGGCTTGTCGCGGTAGTGGTCTTCCTGAGACGGGATGGGGAAGGTGAGCGTCAGGTTGCGGATATCCTTCAGCGCATCCGCATGCACGCGGGCGGGTAGGGTGCCTGGGCTGAACAGTGGCTCGTCGTGGACCTTCGCGTTCAGGTTGCGGTTTTCGATGCGGTCGAAGCGGCCTCGTACCATGGCCTCGAGCTGATCCAGCGATTGCGGGCCGTAGACGGCAAGCGTCATCAGGTTGGACGAGTAATGGGCTTTCCAGAAGTCGATCAGGTCCGGGCGCAGGGGGCGCTCTTCGGTGTTTTCCAGGGTAGTCAGGTTACCGACGGCAAACTGATGGAACGCGTGGTCGGGATTGCTGACGGCCTTTTTAACGGAGTAGAAGCGACGGCTGTCGTCTTTCTGTTTCGAGCTGTACTCCGAGTGCACGGCGCGGCGTTCGCGATCCACCAGTTCTGGCGTGAACAGTGGCGCTGAAAATTGCTCGGCGAAGCGATCCAGGGCTTCCTTCAGATGCTCGGCCTGTACGTCGAAGAAGTAGTTGGTGTCCTGGAATGCGGTGAATGCGTTGTGACTGCCACCATGGCTTTTGATGAACTTCTGGTACTCGCCAGGGTCAGGGTATTTTTCCGTGCCCAGGAACAACATGTGTTCAAGGAAGTGAGAGAGGCCTTCGCGGTTGGCGGGGTCATCGCCACTGCCGACGGCAACGTTCATGGATGCTGCGGCTTTGTCGGAGCCCGGCGCGGAAATCAGAAGCACCCGCAGTTGGTTGTCCAACTGCACATAACGGTACAGGTTGTCGTCGTTCGGGCTTTTTACGGGCGACTGGCTCGCCAGGGCAACCGAACTGAAGGCCAGTACCAGCGCCAGGAGAAATCCTTGCTTCAGGCCAAGGAAACCTTGGGCAAATCCATGGATGCCAGGGTGCATACAGTCTCTCTTTACGTTGAAACGTTAATGAATCAGGGCGTTACGGGTACTTTCCGGTTGTTGATCCAGGGTTTTCTTCGCCAGGCTGGCGGCTGCATCGGCATCGAGTTGGCCAGAGGCGATGCGCTCAAGAACTGTCCCCATCACCGCAACGGACTGGCGATAATCCGCAAATTCGGCCTGAAAGGCGTGATCAATGGCCTGATACACCGCCTGGATTTTCTGTTCCCGGGTGCCGGCGTCGGCGGCTGTGTCGTTGATGGCCTTCAGACAGGCACGTGCAATGGCAATGTAGCGTTCAGCGTTGGGATCGTCTTTGTGCATGTTCCGGATTCCGAAGTGCGGGAAATGTAGAAAGTGTGTAAAGAGTATAGAGACAGAAACTGCCGTTGAAGGTTCCGATTATGTCACCGCCACCGTCAGGTTTCATTTCCTTCCGGTAATGGTAAGGATTTGCGGGCAGCCTGCCCACCTTGTGCTAGTCTCAATTTCAGCGTGTCGGTTAACCGAACAGGTTCCGGCGTGTATTGCATGCATGAACTAGAGTAAACGCTCTAATTAAAACAAGAACTTACAGAGTAAATACTCTAAAAAAAATCGATACATGAGTGTTGCAATTAAGTACAATGCCGGCGTGCATCGGCGGTATAAGACTTTGGTCTAATACTCTCGATGACAACAAAGGAAAAAGACAACAACTGAGCAACAAGCAGGGTGGACTATCAATGAATTACTTTCTGACGGGTGGCACCGGATTTATCGGCCGTTTTCTCGTTGAAAAACTGCTGGCTCGCGGTGGCACAGTGCATGTTCTGGTGCGCGAGCAATCACAGGAAAAACTGGACACGTTGAGGGAGCGCTGGGGCGCGGATGAGTCCAGGGTGAAAGCAGTGATCGGCGACCTTACCAGCCCGAACCTGGGCATCGATGCCAAGACGATGAAATCGCTCAAGGGTAACGTTGATCATTTCTTCCACCTTGCTGCGGTGTATGACATGGGGGCGGACGAAAAGTCCCAGCAGGCCACGAACATCGAGGGCACCCACAGTGCCGTCAATGCGGCAGCCGCTATGGAAGCCGGTTGCTTCCATCATGTTTCCTCCATCGCGGCGGCTGGCCTGTTCAAGGGCACCTTCCGCGAGGATATGTTCGAGGAGGCGGAAAAGCTCGACCATCCCTACCTGCTGACCAAGCACGAATCTGAAAAGGTGGTTCGCGAGAGTTGCACCGTTCCGTTCCGGATTTACCGCCCTGGTATGGTGGTTGGTCACTCAAAGACCGGTGAGATGGACAAGGTCGACGGGCCCTATTACTTCTTCAAGATGATCCAGAAAATCCGCCACGCACTGCCCCAGTGGGTGCCGACGATCGGCATCGAGGGCGGGCGCCTGAACATCGTGCCGGTGGATTTCGTGGTGAACGCCATGGACCACATCGCGCACCTGAAAGGGGAGGACGGTAACTGCTTCCATCTGGTGGATTCCGATCCGTACAAAGTGGGCGAGATTCTCAATATTTTCTCCGAAGCCGGTCATGCTCCCCGTATGGCGATGCGGATCGACTCGCGCATGTTCGGGTTTGTGCCGCCGTTTATCCGCCAGAGCCTGAAGAATCTGCCGCCCGTTAAGCGTCTGACTACCGCATTGCTGGACGACATGGGCATTCCGCCTTCGGTGTTGTCGTTTATCAATTATCCCACACGGTTTGACGCCCGTGAGACAGAAAGAGTCCTCAAGGACACGGGTATCGTCGTGCCGCGCCTGGAAAGCTATGCAGCGGTTCTGTGGGACTTCTGGGAGCGTAACCTGGACCCTGATCTGTTCAAGGACCGCACCCTGCGTGGCACCGTGGAAGGAAAGGTCTGTGTGATCACCGGTGGTACCTCCGGTATCGGTCTGGCGACAGCCGAAAAGCTGGCGGATGCCGGCGCTATCCTGGTGATTGGCGCGCGCAAGAAAGAGCGCCTGATGGAAGTGGCTGCTGAACTGGAAGCCCGTGGCGGCAACGTCCATGCCTACCAATGTGACTTTGCCGATATGGATGACTGTGACCGGTTCGTGAAAACGGTGCTGGACAATCACGGCCATGTGGACGTATTGGTCAATAACGCAGGCCGTTCCATCCGTCGCTCACTGGCGCTCTCGTTCGACCGTTTCCACGATTTCGAGCGTACCATGCAGCTGAACTACTTCGGCTCCGTTCGCCTGATCATGGGTTTTGCTCCGGCTATGTTGGAGCGCCGTCGCGGCCACGTGGTCAATATTTCGTCCATCGGTGTATTGACCAACGCGCCCCGTTTCTCAGCCTACGTCGCGTCTAAGTCAGCGCTGGATACCTTCAGCCGTTGTGCGGCGGCGGAATGGTCGGATCGCAACGTGACCTTCACCACCATCAACATGCCGTTGGTGAAAACGCCGATGATCGCGCCCACCAAAATCTACGACTCGGTGCCCACGCTGACACCGGACGAAGCGGCGGAAATGGTGGCAGACGCCATCGTGTACCGTCCCAAGCGCATCGCCACGCGTCTGGGCATTTTTGCCCAGGTCATGCAGGCGCTGGCGCCGAAGATGGGCGAGATCGTGATGAACACGGGTTACCGCATGTTCCCGGACTCTCCGGCCGCTGCCGGCAGCCGTTCCGGCGAGAAGCCGAAGGTGTCCTCCGAGCAGGTGGCCTTTGCGGCGATCATGCGGGGTATTTACTGGTAGTATTGCCCTTGGAGATCAAAAAACCCCGCTTCGCGCGGGGTTTTTTGTGGCTGTCTATCAAGGCGCCTCTTCTGTGTCGTCCGGTATGGGCGGCGGTGGGAAGCCACCGATTTCGCGCCAGCGGTTGACGATGCCACAGAACAGATCTGCGGTTTTCTCTGCGTCATAGGCGGCCGAGTGCGCTTCCTTGTTGCTGAACGGAATGCCCGCCAGCTTGCAGGCTTGCGCCAGTACGGTATGGCCGTAGGCCAGGCCAGCTAGCGTTGCCGTGTCGAAGGTGGAAAACGGATGAAACGGGTTGCGGCGGATGTCTGAACGCAGGGCAGCGGCGAACACAAAGTTGTGGTCGAAGGTTGCGTTGTGGCCAACGAGCACGGCTCGTTTGCAATCGTGGGCTTTGACCGCCTTGCGGATGGGCCCGAAAATTTCGCTCATGCCTTCTCGTTCCGGAACGGCTTCCCGCTCCGGGTTCCACGGGTCGATACCGGTGAAGTCCAGCGCAGACTGCTCCAGGTTGGCGCCCTCGAATGGGTCGATCTGCTGAACGTGGGTTTCAGCCCGCTTCAACCAGCCGTCCTCATCCATTGTCAGTATGACCGCAGCGATCTCCAGCAGGGCGTCCTTCTCAGGATTGAAGCCGCCGGTTTCCACATCCACCACAACCGGCAGGAAACCACGGAAGCGGCGGGACATGGGATGCGGTTCTTTATGTTCTTCAGTCACTTAAACTCCTGGAGTCTCTGGCCAGGGTTGCCGGCCTGGTAAACAAATGATTGATAAGGAACGATTAACAGGGAACGGTTGGTCGGCTGATGTTCAGACAAGCCGCCATCTCAGGCTTTCGCCGGCCTTCAAAGGCACGATGGTACCGTCAGCCAGGGGCAGTTCGTCGGGCATCTCCCAGGATTCTTTCACCAGCGTGATGGTATCGCTGTTTCTGGGCAGGCCATAGAAATCGGCGCCATTAAAGCTGGCAAAGGCCTCCAGTTTGTCCAGCACGCCCAGGTCTTCGAAAATCTCCGCATACAGGGGCATGGCGCTGAACGCTGAATAGCAGCCGGCGCAGCCACAGGCGGTTTCTTTCTTGTCTTTCGAGTGCGGCGCAGAATCCGTTCCCAGGAAGAAGCGGCGGTCTCCGCTGACCACTGCATCCCTTAACGCCTGTTGGTGCCGGTTGCGTTTGAGGATGGGCAGACAATACAGGTGAGGGCGAATGCCGCCGACCAGCATGTGGTTGCGGTTGTACATCAGATGTTGCGGCGTGATGGTGGCGCCCAGATTGTCACCGTCATGGTCACGTACGAATTCAGCCGAATCGGCGGTGGTAATGTGCTCCAGAACCACCCGTAAATCCGGAAACGCCTCCATGGTCGGCGCCAGTACGCGCTTGAGGAAAATTTTCTCCCGGTCGAAGATGTCGATCTCTGCATCGGTGACTTCGCCGTGGACCAGCAACAGCATGCCGCAGTCACTCATGGCCTCCAGTACCGGATAGATGTTGCGGATGTCGGTCACACCGGATGCGGAGTTGGTGGTGGCGCCAGCCGGATACAGTTTGGCGGCAACCACGCCCGCAGCCTTGGCATCCCTGATTTGTGCAGGCGTAGTGGTTTCTGTGAGGTACAGCGTCATCAGCGGGTCGAACCCGGTGTCGCCGGCTGCGGCCAGTATCCTGCTACGGTAAGCCATGGCCTGTTCTGCCTCCGTCACCGGTGGCGCCAGGTTTGGCATGATGATGGCGCGGCCAAAGCAACGGGCGGTGGCGGGTACGACGTCTTTGAGAATGTCGCCGTCCCGCACGTGGAGGTGCCAGTCGTCAGGACGGGTGATGATCAGTTGTTCGGTCATTTACGGTTCCGGGATCTGCTGGGGCCCGTCAAACGTGAACCCCTGAAAGAAAAAATCTGGCGAAATTATATCAGAAGCCGACAGCGATTGTTTTGGCGGGCGTCCTAAAGAAAGACTGACTTCGGCCGTTACGAGGGTAGTGAATCTTTTCTGACGGATGGATGGTATGGCACGAATTTCCGCCTTCCTGCGTGGTGCAGTGGTTTCCAGTGCGATTGGTGCACTGACGGCAGGCTCTGTTTCGGTGCAGGCCGCCACCTTTGGCGCAGGTATCGAGAACAGCCAGTGGTACCTGTCGGAGTCCGTATTCGAGTGTACTTTAGTGCATCAGGTTCCGGGCTACGGCCGTGCCGTATTCCGCCACAAGGCGGGTGAGTCGCTGTCCTTCTTTCTGGAGTCGGAAACGCCGCTTATGCGTCCTGGTCAGGCTCAGTTGGTGATGGAAGCGCCGTCCTGGCGCCCGGGAACCGCCCCCCGTCCCCTTGGTCGGGTTAACGTAGACGACAGTCGTCGGCCGCTGATGCTTGAGTCACGTCTGGCCATGGTGCTTGTCCAGAGCCTGCTGGAGGGGATGGACCCAACGGTTACGCGTGAGTCCTGGTACGACGGCAGCCCGGTTCGGGTGAAAGTGTCCAACATTAACTTTGCGGGCCAGTTCTCCGGTTATCGAAGCTGCACCGCTGGCCTGTTGCCGGTCAACTACGATCAGATCAAGCGGTCCCGCATTTCCTTTGCGTCAGGCAGCGCCAGCCTGTCTGAAGCTGACCGTCGGTTTCTCGACAACATTGTGATTTACATCCAGGCAGATTCCACGGTGGAAAGGGTGTTCGTGGATGGGCATACCGACAGCAGCGGTAGCCGTATCGACAATCGCGCGTTGTCCGAAGAGCGGGCCAATGCGGTGGCGGATTACCTGATCGGGCAGGGCATTGATGCTGATCTCGTGACCACCAGGGCCCATGCGGACCAGTACCCGGTATCACGCCGCGCGGCAGACAACAGGCGCACCACAATTCGCCTTCAGCGGGAAGGCGAACGGCCGGACCTGCAGCAAGCCAATGGCTACGAGGCTGCAACGCCAAATACCTGACATTGCGTGCGGCAATCTCAGTGGATGGCGTTGAGTACCTCAAGGTGAGCGTTGACACTCTCGGCCAGCGCCCTCAAATGATAGCCACCCTCCAGGGTCGAGATAATACGGTCGTTGGCATGGTCGCTGGCCACGCTGGTGATCATTTCCGTCAACCAGCGGTAATCCTCTACTTCCAGGTTCAGCTCCGCCATTGGGTCCAGTCGGTGGCCGTCAAAGCCGGCGGAGACTAGCACCAGTTGCGGGCGGAAGTCCTGCAGCCGTTTCAGCCACGCTGCTTCCACGATCTTCCGGTACTCGTCTGCCGGAGTGCCTGCCTGGATGGGCGTATTGATGATGTTTTCTGCCTGGCGATGCACGTGGGAATGCGGGTAGAACGGATGCTGGAAACTGGAACACATCAGGATGCGTTCATCACCGCCCACGATATCCACCGTGCCGTTGCCCTGGTGTACGTCGAAATCAATAATCGCTACCCGCTCTAACTGGTGAAAGTTCAACGCCCGCATGGCGGCCAGCGCGATGTTGTTGTAGAAACAGAAACCCATTGATTTACTGCGTTCGGCATGGTGCCCGGGTGGCCTGGCGCACACAAACGCGTTGGTAAGCTGGCTGCTGAGCACCATATCGACTGCTTCAATGCTGGCGCCAGCGGCAAGTCGGGCGGCTCTCAGGGTGTCCGGCATCATGGCGGTATCGGGGTCGGTATACACCCGTCCCCTGGTGGGCTGCATCAGATCAAGTTGGTTCAGATAGCGTTCGGGGTGCACGGTCTGCAACTGGTCCCGGGTGGCTTCGTCAGGTCGCACCCAGTCGAGATCTTGCCCCAGGCCGGTGTCGGCCAGGTAACTGGTGATGGCTGCCAGTCGCTCGGGGCACTCAGGGTGCTCCGCCCCCATATTGTGTTTCATGCAGTCGTCGTGAGAGAAGAATCCCGTTGTCATACTGGTCCCGAACACTCTGGTTGTGCTTGTATTTTGTCCAATATTATCAGGGATAGACCGGGCTTTCTGCGTTTCTTTGGTCTTATGGCGGAGATAGCCGTTTTACATCGTCAGGCAAGCGCCTAAGATAAGGTGTACACACGCCCGGTCGACTCGAATCAAGGAGTGAAACTTGAGCACCCGTTATCTGGAAAGCCTTTTCAACCCGTCTTCTATTGTGGTGATCGGCGCCTCGGAACGGGCAGACAACCTCGGTGGCATGGTTCTGCGGAACCTACTCGGTGGTGGTTATCCCGGCCAGTTGATGGTGGTCAACCAGAACGATTACGACAACGTCCACGGCGTACCCTGCGTCAAGAAAGTATCCCGCATGGGGTTTAGCCCCGATCTGGCGATTATCTGTACCCCTCCGGATACCGTGCCGAAGATGATCAAGCGACTGGGCGAGGCAGGCGTCCGCACGGCTATTGTGATGACAGGTGGCATGTCCAGGAGCCACAGTAAAACCGGTCAGCCATTGATGTATTCGGTTCGCGATGCTGCGCGGGAGACCGGCATACGCGTGCTTGGCCCCAATACTATTGGGCTGATGGTGCCAGCCCGCAGCCTGAACGCCACCTACGCCCACATGGGCGCCATTCCCGGTAAGGTGGCGTTCGTGGGCCAGTCCGGCACCATCGCCAGTTCGGTAATCGACTGGGCGTTCGCCCGGGGTGTGGGTTTCTCTTACTTCCTGACACTGGGCGATGGGATGGATATCGATCACGACGACCTGATTGATTATCTGGCCCAGGACAGCCAGACCCGAGCAATATTGCTGCACATTGAGAATATTCCCAATCCACGCCGCTTCATGTCCGCCGTACGTGTGGCTTCCCGCACCAAGCCGGTGATTGCCGTGAAAAGCGGCCGTGTGCCGGAATCGGAATGGTTCCCCCACGAGCTGCCCGCAGGGCTGACCCAGAGTGACCCCATATACGATGCCATGTTGCAGCGTGCTGGTGTGCTGCGAGTGGATGGGTTGGGGCAGATGTTTGATGCGCTGGAAACGCTGACACGAATGCGTCCCCTGCGGCGGGAAACACTGGCCATTATGGCCAACGGCGTTGGCCCTGGGGTACTGGCGGTAGACCGGTTGGCGTATCTGGGTGGTGAACTGGCAAAGTTGTCGGGCAAGTCGATCGATTCACTGGCGGAACTGCTGCCACCGTACTGGACCCGAAAGAATCCTATCGACCTCGGTTACGCCGCCTCACCGGAGCTCTACGCCAAAGCAATCAAGATTCTTGCCAAAGACCCGGAAGTGGCCAACGTTCTCGTGATGTACGCGCCCAGCCTGACCGAGGACAGCCTGCGGATTGCCGATGCGGTGGTTCAGGCTACCAAGGGCACGCGCTTGAACGTCTTCACCTGCTGGTTGGGGCAAAGTACGGTGCTGGATGCCCGCGATGAGTTTTATCGGGCGGGCTTACCGTCGTTCTTCAACCCTGAGAAGGCCGTTATGGCGTTCATGCAGCACGTGCGACACCAACGCGTGCAACGGTTGCTGACCGAAACGCCGGAGTCCTTTACCGACCACCTGGCCGACCATACCCAAACACGGCGTATCGTCGTGAATGCCATTCGCTCCGGTCGGGCGCATCTGTCCAACCAGGAAGCCCGCGACGTGATCCGGAATTACGGCATTAATGCCGTCGAGACCATGTATTGCGACGATATGGAGGAAGTGCTGGAGGTCTTCGCCGTGGAGCGTCGTCCGGTGGACATCACGCTGATCCATGAACAGGCCTGTCATCCGCTTGTGGAGCTCAGCCCCGGACAGCGCCGTTACAAGGGCACGGTTCAGAAACTGAACAGTGAGGGGGCGATTATGGATTCCTGTCGCTTCCTGATGGACGAATACCAGAAACATTACCCTGACAGCGGTTTTCTGGGTTTTGCGGTGCAACGTTCCTACCAGCACGTCGGTGGCATCGAGTTCAGTGTGGGGATCACCCGGGACAAGTTGTTTGGGCCGCTGGTAGTCTGCGGCGCCTCGGGGGCGCATATCAACGTAATGACGGATCGACAGATTGCGTTGCCGCCGTTGAATATGGTGCTGGCCAGGGAGCTATTGCGGCGTACCTACATGTACAAGTTGCTGAAAGAACACAGCCTGAAGCCCGAGGAGGACATTCGCGCGGTCTCGGAAACCCTGGTGACTTTGTCCCAGATTGTGATCGATATTCCGGAGATTCGCGGGCTGGAGATCTCACCGCTGTTGTTCAACGACCAGGGCACGGTTGCGGTGAACGTGGCGATCGACCTGGCGGACAAGCCGGGGCGGCCGATTATCCAGCCGTACCCCAGGGAGCTAGAGGAGTGGATCGTGCTGCCGAAGTCCGGGCGCCGTGTGATCATTCGCCCGGTGCTGGCGGAAGACGAACCGGCACACCGTGCGTTTCATGAACTCCAGTCCCCGGAGTCCATCCGTTACCGTTTTTTCCAGTACCGCAAGCACTTCTCCCGTGAAGACGTGGCCCAGATGGTGCAAATCGACTATGACCGCGAAATGGTCTTTATTGCCAACGCGCCAAGGGAGGACGGCGAGGGGGAGGAGACCCTGGGAACGGTGCGAACCTGGACCGATGCCGACAACCTGCGCTGTGAGTTCGCGGTGATGGTGCACGACAGGATGAAAGGCGAGGGACTGGGTGTGGCCCTGATGCAGAAGATGATCGACTATTGCCGTGCCAAGGGCACGGTGGAGATGGTGGGTGATGTGTTGCCGGACAATCGTCCGATGCTGCAACTGGCTGAGCATCTGGGCTTCGAGATCCACTACAACACGGAAGAGGAAGTAATGGACCTGACGCTGGTACTGAACGAGCCGGAGAAGGACTGGCAGCGGGAACGCCTGGAACAGACGTCCCACTGAATATCCAGGTTCAGCTTTCTTCCACAATCGCGGAACGGTCTTCGCCGCCCAGGGCTTCCAGCAGGCCAGGAATCAGCCTGGCCAACTCCAGGGTCATCAGTGAAAATGCGGCGTCGAAGCGTGCTGCGGCGTCATCCGCATCCACATCGTCCAGCTTTTCCTGCAGGGTGTCGCCGAATTTCAGGCGACGGATGCCCAGTTCCTCGTCCAGCACGAATGACAGGTTGTCGTCCCAGGTGACAGACAGCTTGGTCACCTGCATGCCGGCGTCCAGATGACTGCGGATTTCATCACCCTGAAGATCCAGGCCTTTGCAGCGCACCACGCCACCGTCTTCGGATGTGTCTTTCAGTTCGCACTCGGTGCCCAGCTCGATGCTCACGGGTAGATCAATGGACTCGTTCAACCAGCCGGTGAAGGTGAAGGCGGGTGCCTGCTCCACGGCTGGCGGGCGAACGGGCAGGGAACCCAGGCTTTTGCGAAGTGTTGAGGCGAGATCTTCCGCCTGTTTGGAGGAGCCCGCGTCAACAACCAGTACACCGTCTGCCGGTGCCAGATAGGCGTAGCAGCGACGGTTCTTGGAAAATGCACGGGGCAGCATTTCCAGCGTCACTTCTTCTTTCAGTTCGTCCTTTTCCTTGCGTCGCACCTTTCGGTGTTGTTCCGCTTCAATCATTTCAGCCTTCTCGTCCACCAGTTCCTTGATGACGGAGGCGGGCAGCAGCTTCTCTTCCTTGCGCAGGGCAATCAGGTGATAGCCGCCGGCGCTATGAACCAGCAGATCGCTGTGCTTACCCATGGGCGATACCCAGCCCTGGCGTGAGGTTTCCTGGGGACCACAGGGTTTGAAGGCGTCTTCCTGGAGTTTTTCTTCCAGGGCTTCGGCGGTTATTTCGAATGGCTTGGTAAAACGGAATACGCGGGCATTACGAAACCACATGGTCCGGATCCTTGTTGGTTATTCGATGATGGTGAGAGTCTGAAAAGGGTGGGGATGATACGGCCACGGGTCCGTGGCCGTAAAGTGACAATGCTGAAAACCTCATCTTGGGCAGTTAGAGATTCATAATCTCCACCATCACGGTCTTGATGATGAACCCCACCACGCCAGCACCGAGTATGGTGAACAAAATGATGGTGCCAAACCGCCCGGCCTGGGACTTTTTGGCCAGATCCCACACGATGAATCCCATCCAGACGATCAGGCCTGTGAGAAAGACCAGCATGGCGAGCTGGGAAAAAACGGCTTCACTCATTAATGTCTCCGGATTCAGTGAACGGTTTACGGCTTATCCCGTAGGAATACCCAGCTGTCCGCATCGGACTGCTCTTCGCTGAACCGGTAACCTTCCAGGTCAAAGCCTTTCAGGTCACTGGCCTGGGTGATGTTGTTCTGGATGGCGTAGCGACACATCAGGCCCCGGGCCTTTTTGGCGTAAAAACTGATCATCTTGTACTGGCCGTTTTTCCAGTCCTTGAACTGCGGTGTAACCAGGCGACCTTCAAGGTCCTTTTTGCGAACGCTCTTGAAGTATTCGTTAGAGGCCAGGTTTACCAGCACGCCATCATCAGCCTTCAACAAGCGGTTAAGCTCATCGGTGACCTTGCTGCCCCAGAAAGCGTACAGATCTTTGCCCCGGCGGTTCTCGAACTTGGTACCCATCTCCAGACGATAGGGTTGCATCAGGTCCAGCGGCTTGAGCACACCGTAGAGGCCGGACAGAATTCTCAGCCGCTTCTGGGCAATCTCGAATTCTTTCTCACTGAAGCTTTCCGCATCCAGGCCGGTGTAAACATCGCCCTTGAAGGCAAGCACCGCCTGGCGGGCGTTATCCGGTGTGAAGGGGGTGTGCCAGGTGCGAAAGCGTTCAGCATTGAGCTGACCGAGCTTGTCGCTGATCCCCATCAGGTTACTGATGTCATGGGGTTCCAGGTCTTTAAGCTGGTCTATCAGTTCACAGGCATCGTCGAGAAAGTCCGGCTGGGTTGTCTTTTGGGTCGCCAGCGGGCTCTCGTAGTCCAGTGTCTTGGCGGGGGATATCACCATCAACATGTCGGGCTGTCCTCATCGAAGAAAATTCATTAACTGGTCACTGGTGAACGGCCAGTCCAGTTCTTCACCGGTATCGTTACGGCGCAACACCGGAATCCGGGTGCCATAGCGCTCAACCAGTTTTTCGGACTGGGCAATGTCCACGGCGTCCACGGGCACCGGCTCCGGCATGGGCGTTCTGACCAATAGGGCTTCCGCCAGTTCGCACAAGTGGCATTGGGACGTGGTGTAGAAAATCAGTTCCATTATTTCGGCTGTGCGTCTATTTGTTGGCCATTCACGTCGTGGCTGTCCTTACCCATCAGGTACAGATACACCGGCATCAATTCCTCCGGTGCTGGATTCTGGTCCGGGTTCTCAGCCGGGTACGCGGTGGCTCTCATATTGGTACGGGTGGCGCCGGGGTTAAGACTGTTCACGCGGACGTTGTGGCGGTCGTCATCCAGCTCCTCTGCCAGCATCTGGCTCAGGCCTTCGATGGCGAATTTGGAAACGGCGTAGGCGCCCCAGTAGGGTTTGGCCCGGCGTCCGACGCCGGAGGCGGTGAAAATCACCGACGCATCGTCGGATTTGCGCAGTAACGGAATCATCGCCCGGCTCAGCAGGAAAGGCGCGGTGGCATTGACATGCATGACCTTGTTCCAGATTTCCGGATCGTACAGTTCGATCGGGCTGCGAGTGCCCAGAATGGCTGCGTTGTGGAGAAGCCCGTCGATCCGGTCGAAGTTGTCTTCAATGGTCATGGCCAGCTCTTCATACTCCTTCACCGCGGCGCCTTCAAAATTCAGCGGTACGATGGCTGGTTTGGGATGACCGGCCGCTTCGATCTCATCGTAGACGGATTCCAGTTTGGAGACGGTGCGGCCGACGAGAATGACGGTAGCGCCGTGAGCCGCATAGGCCTTTGCTGCAGCCCTTCCTATCCCGCTGCCGGCACCGGTCACCATGATGATGCGTTCTTTCAGTAGGTCGGCCGGTGCTTGATAGTCCTGCATTCTGAGTCTCCATTTGGGAAATGCTGAAATAGTGCTGCCATCGGCGCCTATTGTAACAGTTTTGCCAGGTCGCTGACGGTGTCCGCAATAAGGTCGGCTTGCCACAGGTCAACGGTTTCCGGCTGCTCGATATAACCGTACCGAACCGCAATGGTTGTCATCCCGGCGTTGCGACCGGCCTCGATATCGCGCTCATGGTCGCCCACGTATACGCCCGTTGTCGGTTCGACGCCCACTTCCTTGCAGGCAAGAAACAGAGCTTCTGGATGCGGCTTGCGGTGGGTGACATGGTCGGGGCAGACCACCGCTGCACAGCGGTTTGCAAGTCCCAGGGCTTCCACCAGCGGGACGGCGAAGCGAACCGGCTTGTTGGTGACAATGCCCCAGGGGATACCCCGTGCTTCGAGGCTTTTCAGTAGGTTGTCCATGCCCTCGAACAGAGTGGTTTCCACGGCAACGCCGGCCTCGTAAAGGTCGAGAAATGCGGTGTGTTTTTCCAGGTAGTCGGGATGGTCCGGGTCGAGCCCGAAGCCAATCTTGATCATGGCCCGGGCCCCGTTGGAGACAGAGCGCCGTATATGCGGTGCGGGCAGGCCTGGTAAACCGTGAGAGAGTCGCAGCTCATTCAGGCAACGAATAAAGTCCGGTGCGGTATCGATCAAGGTACCGTCCAGGTCAAACAGGACGGTCGACGGGGTTGCTGGCATGGCTGACTCTGGGGGTGTGGCGTTCACGACGGCGTACTGTCCTCTCGTGTGTCCATGGCGTGCATCATGTAGTTCACGTCCACATCCCGCCCCAAGCGGTAGGCTTTGGTAATCGGATTATAGGTCATGCCGGTCAGGTCGCGGATGTCCAGGCCAGCGTGGCGGAGATGGTCGGACATCTCGGACGGCCGGATAAACTTGCGCCACTCATGGGTGCCCTTGGGCAGCAGGCGGAGCATATATTCCGCGCCGACGATGGCGAACAGGAAGGATTTTGGATTGCGGTTGATGGTAGACACGAACAGATGCCCGCCCGGTTTGAGCATGGTGGCGCAGGCACTGATCACCGACGCTGGATCGGGCACATGCTCAAGCATCTCCAGGCAAGTCACCACATCGTATTGGCCCGCGTGTTCCGGGTCTTGCGCCAGCTCTTCTACAGTGATCTGACGGTAGTCCACCTCAATGCCGCTTTCCATACCATGGAGTCTGGCGACGGATAGCGGTGCTTCTCCCATATCAATGCCGGTGACATGGGCACCGCGCAGTGCCATGCCCTCGGAGAGCAGGCCACCGCCGCAACCGACATCCAGCGCCCGCTTACCGGCCAGGGGCGCGCGTTCATCGATGTAGTTGAGTCGCAAGGGATTGATGTCGTGCAGAGGCTGGAATTCGCTGGTGGGGTCCCACCAGCGGCTGGCCAGTGCCTCGAACTTGGCGATTTCGTTCTGGTCTACGTTGTGGTTACTCATATGCCGTTCTGCCTGGTCGCTGAGAGTGTGCGCGTCAACTGGTTTGCTGTTCGCGAATACGGTCGGCCCAGCCCTGGACGCGTAGCATCAGGTCCGGGACGTCAATGCGGGTGAGTTTGCCTTCCTGCACCTGGGGTACGCCGTTGATCCAGCTATGGCTTACCTGGCGGCCATGGTTGCTGTAAACCAGATGGGAGGCGGGATCATACACCGGCTGCAGGAACGGGTCGCCGAGATCCACGGCGATAATGTCCGCCAGTTTGCCAGCGGCCAACGATCCCAACTCATGATCGCGCCCAAGAGCTCTGGCGCCCTGGATGGTCGCCATAGCCAGTGCCTCGTGGGCGGACAGTGCCGAGGCGTCGTCTGCGACCACCTTGGCCAGCATGGCGGCGGTGTTAAGCTCGCCGAACAGGTCCAGGTCATTGTTACTGGCCGCGCCATCCGTGCCAATGGCGACATTGACGCCGGCCTTGCGGAATGTTTGCACCGGGCTCAGGCCGCTGGCCAGTTTCAGGTTGGATTCCGGGCAGTGGATAACGTGGGCACCGGTCGCCTGGAGCAGCGCTATGTCTGACTCATCAATCTGCGTCATGTGCACGCACTGGGTGTTGGTCCCGAGTACTTTCAGCTCCGCCAGGCGGGCAGTAGGGCGCTTGCCGGACTTTTCCATGGCGTCCGCAACTTCGAAGGCGGTTTCATGCAGGTGAATCTGGATCGGGGCACCCGTCGCCTCCGATAGCGCTACGGCTTTTCTCAGTGGCTCGTCGGATACGGTGTAGGGCGCATGGGGGCCAATGGCCGGCATGATGAAGGCGTTGTCTTGCCACTGTTTTATGAACGCTTCGCCTTTGGACAGGTATTCATCCGGCCCGCTCCCCCAGGGTGTGGGGAAGTCCAGCAGCGGAAAGCAGATCTGTGCGCGCATGCCGGCGTCGTGCGCAAGCTGGGCAACGATTTCCGGGAAGAAGTACATATCGGAAAACGTGGTGGTACCGGTGCGCAGCATTTCCGCCATGGCAAGCTGGGTGCCATCGGCAATGAATGCTTCGCTGACAAACGTGCCTTCGGCGGGCCAGATATGGTCGTTAAGCCAGGTCATCAGGGGCAGGTCATCGGCCAAGCCACGGAACAGTGACATGGCGGCGTGGCCGTGCATATTGATGAGGCCGGGCAGCACCACATGGCTGGGAAGGTCGATCACTTCCTTGGCACGGAAGCGGGCATCCGCCTCGTCCTGCGATACGATGGCGGCAATCCTGTCACCCTGGACGAGAACCGCCTGATGTTCCAGAACCACATCGGCGGGCTCGATGGGAATCAGCCAGCGTGCGTTGATGCGAATGTCCGCTGCGGTAATGGTATCTGCCGTCATTAACCCTACCTTTGTACGTGCAGCCTGGAACGGAGCCACGCTGTCTTGAAATGTAGCCCGAAAGTATAGCGACCGGCCCGGTTGAGAACTACCCTGGGGGCTGAGTTTACCGTATTAACACAGGTATACTGCCGTTTTGTAACCCTCAGGAGTTAATGAATGAGTCGCGCCCCTGTTTCATCTGGTGACCGTGCTATCGGCACCGTAGCCATTCGCTGGCATGGCGGAAGTCTTGAATTGTTGGATCAGCGGCTGCTGCCGGACCAGGAACACTGGATCACGCTGGAGGGCTCCGCCGGGGTGGCTCAGAGTATCCGCAATATGGTGGTGCGTGGGGCGCCGGCGATCGGAATCAGCGCCGCGTACGGTGTTGCCCTTGCAGCCCGGCACGCTGGTGGCGGTGACTGGAAAGCGGAGATCAAGCAGGCCATTCGCGAACTGGCGGCCTCCCGGCCAACGGCGGTGAACCTGTTCTGGGCGCTGCAGAAAATGGAGCAGGTGTTCTCAGAATGTCACTCCCTGGAGGAGGCGGTAAAGCGCCTCTCCGAAACGGCGGTTCAAATCCATAAGGACGACCTGTCCGCCAATCTGGCAATGGCGGACTATGCACTGGCCCACATGGATGCCAGCAAACCGTTTTCGGTTCTGACCCACTGCAATACCGGGGCGCTTGCCACCGGCGGCTACGGCACAGCGCTGGGAGTGATCCGGCGGCTGCATGAGAAAAAGCTTTTGAAGGATGTGTTTGCCGATGAGACCCGGCCGTGGCTTCAGGGTAGCCGATTGACCGCCTGGGAACTGGCAAGGGATGGGATTCCGGTGACGCTCAACGCAGATGGGGCGGCGGCGTCGATACTTGCGGCGGGTCATGTGCGTTGGGTGATTGTCGGCGCGGACCGAATTACGGCCAACGGTGATGTGGCCAACAAGATTGGCACCTATAGCCTGGCGGTCCTGGCCCGGCATCATAAAGTCGGTTTTATGGTGGTGGCACCGTCCAGTACGGTGGATATGGCCCTCGCATCGGGGAAGGACATCCCGATTGAAGAACGCGAGGGGGAGGAGCTCAGGCAGGTTCGGGGCGTTCAGATCGCCCCCGCTGGCGTGAAGGTGTTTAACCCGGTGTTCGATGTGACGCCGGCCAGTCTGATCGACGTCATCGTCACTGAGAAGGGTGTGGTCAGCACCCCGAACCTGACCGGTATGGCGGGATTGTTTAGCTGAAACCCTTTACTGGCCTGACTTGCCGCTCAGCGTATCCGCCTGGGCGGTGATCTGCTTGGGGGCCAGGATGGACGCCATGCGCTGATCCAGCTCAAGCATATCCGCCATGATGTTACCGCCTTCGCGGATAATGAAATCCAGTTCGTCGTCTGCGCTGTCTGGTTCCGCCGCCTGCTCGTCCTGCCAGTCGTCCAGCGCATCCAGGCTTTCGAAGGCTTCTTCACCGTGTATGGCGCGGCGTGCGTTGGCGATGGTCAACCGGGTGCTCTCAATCTGTGACTGATATTCCTTGCGCTTTTCAAGGTTCAGGCTGACGTATTCCTGTTCGCGTTGTTGCTTCAGGAATTCGATTTCCTTCTGCAGCAAGCTGAACTCCGGGTTTTCCTCAAATCGGGTATCGTGGCGCTTCCGGAGTTCATCGATAACACCGCTGAAGTCGAAGTAGCGCGCATGTGGCACGGCTTCAATCTGGTCCCAGGGCAGGGCGTGGTCCAGGGCATCCTCGCCGATACGGGTCTTGTCCACGCGCGACGGAATTTCAATGTCCGGAATCACGCCTTTGTGCTGGGTCGAGCCGCCGGACACCCGGTAGAACTTGCTCTGGGTGATTTTCAGCTGGCCGTGATTCAGCGGCCGAACAGCCTGTACCGTGCCTTTTCCGAAGGTTTGGGAGCCAACCACAAGGCCCCTGCCATAATCCTGGATGGCACCGGCAAAAATCTCCGAGGCTGAGGCACTCATTCGGTTGACCAGCACCACCAGCGGCCCGTCATAGGCAACGGATGGGTCCTCGTCGTTGAGTACCTGTACGTCGTTGTTGGAGTTGCGAATCTGTACCGTGGGGCCTTCCTCGATGAACAGGCCGACCAGGTCGTTGGCTTCATGAAGTGCGCCGCCGCCGTTGTTGCGGAGGTCCATCACCACGCCATTGACGCCATCTGCCTTCAACTCGTCGATCAGTTTGCGAACATCCCGGGTGGTGCTTTTGTAGTTGGGATCGCCATCCTGCATCGCCTTGAAGTCGGCGTAGAAGGTGGGAATGTTAATGACGCCGATACTGTAAGTGGTATTGCCGCGTTCGAACTCGATGACTTCCTTGCTGGCGCTTTGTTCCTCCAGCTTCACTTTGTCCCGCTCAATGGCGATGGTTTCAGTGACGGTTTCATCCGGGGCATCGGCGGGAATGACTTCCAGGGTCACCGTGGATTCGCGGGGGCCGCGAATCAGATCCACAACCTCGTCGAGGCGCCAGCCGATGACGTTGACGGGCTTTTCCTCGTCGTCCTGTTTGACCGACACGATACGGTCTGCCGGCTCAAGCTGGCCTTGCTTTGAGGCAGGCCCACCCGGTACCAGGCGAACCACCTTGGTGTATTCGTTGTCTGATTGCAGCACTGCGCCGATGCCCTCGAGGGACAGGCTCATGTTGATATTGAAATTCTCGGACGTGCGCGGTGAAAAGTAGGAGGTATGCGGGTCCCACATGCCCGCGAAGGCGTTCATGTAAGCCTGAAACGCGTCCTCGCTACGTGCCTGGTAGGCGCGCTTCAACTGGCCTTCATAGCGCCGTTGCAGAGCCTCCTTGATGGATTCGTCATCGGAATCGTTGAGACGTTGTGCCAGGACGGCGTTCTTGATTCTTTTTACCCACAGGTCGTCCAGTGCTTCCCTGTCGGCGGCCCAATCGGCATCGGAGCGGTCCAGCAGGATGCGTTCGTCGGCACTGAAGTCGAGCTTGTCGATGCCGTTGTCGATCAGGTCGAGAGCGAACTCGAGGCGTTCAATGATGCGTTGCTGAACCAGGTTGTAGATATCAAAACCCGGTTGCAGTTGACCGGTTTTGAGCGCCGATCCGAGCCCAAGCCGAATCGCACTGAGCTTGTCGATGTCTTTCTGTGTCAGGTAGACGCGCTGGCCATCCAGGTAGTCAAGATAAGCGTCAAACACATCCCCAGACAGCGAGTCGTTGATGCTCAAATCGCGGAAGTGGGTGAACTGCAATTGGCGGGCAATCAATATGTTGGCGCGGGCCTGCTCCACCGTTGGAGACACCGGCTGGTAGACCTTGTCGGTATCCAGCTTGGCCGATACAGGCACAGCGAGTGCGAGCGTGAGAGCCAGGGCAAAGGTTTTTTTGCCGGGCATGACTCCACCCATGGTCGTGCTGTAACGGGTGACAAATCGTTCCGCGATGCTCATAAGCTTTGTTACCTGACGGTGTGGACGATACCGTGCGCTGCGGAGAGGGACCCATGATGAGCGGCCGCTGGCAGTTGATTAAGCGCTTTTTGGGTATCGCTGGATTGGCTCATGGTTTTATTGTAGGCAAGCACAGAACCGGTTGCCATAGTGGGGAAGTTTCGATACGTGACAATCTGTCCATGAAGTCGTCAGATTTGTGAACGCGGGGGCCGGCGGAAAGCCAGCGAGAAACCTTTGGTGACCCCCTTGCCGGAGCGCGCAGGTGCAGCTCCGGCAAGGGATGGGGTTGATTACTCGAAGACCGCGTTGCGTTCTGCCTTGTCCAGCAACAGACGGGGTGGGTTGAATCGCTCACCAAAGCGCTCGGCCAGGACTTTTGCCCGTTCTGCAAAGGCTCTGACACCGTATTGGTTGATGAACTGGATGGCACCGCCGGTCCAGGGGGCAAAGCCAATACCGAATATACTGCCGATGTTGGCGTCTTCAACGGTCCGGAGTACGCCTTCTTCCAGGCAGCGTACGGTTTCGATGGCCTGGATGAACAGGATGCGGTCTTTCAGCTCCTGGAGGTCCGTGTTCCGGGCTTTTTCCCGATCGACAAACAGTGTGTCCAGTTCCGGCCAGAGGTGCTTTTTCCCAGATTGCGGATACTCGTAGAAGCCGGCACCGGCGGCCTTGCCCTTGCGGTCGTGGCTGCCGACCATCCGGTCGATGACGGCTTCCGCCGGGTGCGCGTTCCAGGTTTGACCGGCCGCTTCCGTGTCTTTTTTGCTCTGGTCGCGGATATGTTGCATAAGGGTCATGCTGACTTCATCAGAAATCGCCAGCGGGCCGACCGGCATGCCGGCCAATACGCCTGCGTTTTCGATGCTGGACGGATGGATACCTTCACCCAGCATGGCGATTCCTTCATTGACGAAGGTGCCAAACACCCGTGAGGTGAAGAACCCGCGGCTGTCGTTGACCACAATGGGGATCTTGCCGATCTGCTGGACGTAATCAAAGGCGCGGGCGAGGGTGTCGTCAGATGTTTTCTCACCCACGATGATTTCCACCAGTTGCATCTTGTCCACCGGCGAAAAGAAGTGCAGCCCAATGAATTTTTCGGGCCGAGCCGAGGCCTTGGCCAATTGGGTAATGGGAATGGTGGAGGTGTTGGACGCAAAGAGACCGTTCCCGGCCAGTTTCGCTTCCGCTTCCTGGGTTACTTTTGCTTTCAGGTTGCTGTCTTCAAAAACGGCCTCGATGACCAGATCGCATCCTTCCAGGTCGTCCGCGGAACCAGTGGCCTTAATGCGGTTCAATATCTCGGCTTTCTGTTCTTCCGTCATGCGCCCACGGCTGACTTTTTTCGCCAGCAGTTTCTCGGAATAGGCCTTGCCTTTTTCAGCGTTTTCCGTGGAAACGTCCTTGAGGACCACATCCAGGCCTCGGGTTGCGGTGGAGTAGGCGATGCCCGCGCCCATCATGCCGGCGCCAAGGACGCCCACTTTGCGGAAGGTTTCCTTCTCAACACCCTGCGGGCGGCTTTCGCCGGCGTTGACCGCGTTAAGCTGAAACCAGAAAGTGCCGGTCATGTTCTTGGCGACCTGACCAATAACCAGTTCCGCGAAATAGCGGGTTTCGATCAGGCTGCCATTGTCGAAGTCCACTTGGGCACCTTCCACGGCGGCGGACAGGATACGCTCCGGGGCGGGGTAGCAGCCTTTGGTTTTCTGCTTGAGCATTGCCGGCGCAATAGCCAGTTTCTGGGCCATGGCGGGGTGGTGAGGCGCGCCGCCAGGAAACTTGAAGCCTTTCTGGTCCCAAGGCTGCTGGCTCTTTGGATTGGCGTCGATAAAGGCCCGTGCCTTGGCCATCATGTCGTCGGTGGACGAGGCCAGTTCATTAACAATGCCGGCCTTAAGCGCCGCTTTTGGGTTTACCTTTTTGCCTTCCATCAGGAAGGGGAAGGCCGCTTCCAAACCGATCATACGGGGCAGGCGTTGAGTGCCGCCGCCACCGGGCAACAGTCCAAGGGTGACTTCCGGAAGGCCCAGTTGAATCTTGTCTTCGTCCAGAACAACCCGGTGATGGCACGCCAGGCAGATTTCCAGACCGCCACCGAGGGCAGAGCCATTGATGGCTGCCACGATGGGTTTGCCGCTGGTTTCGAGGACGCGCATCTCGGCTTTCATGCCGTTGACCATGTCTTCAAAGGCACCGGCGTCCTCCCGGGTTACTTTGTACAGCTCTTTCAGGTCACCGCCGGCAAAGAAGGTTTTCTTGGCGGAGGTGACAATAATGCCGCGGATATTGTCGAGATCGCTTTTAACCTTGCCCACTGTCTCCGTCAGTGCCGCTCGAAAATCGGCGTTCATGGTGTTGGCGGACTGGCCGGGCATGTCGATGGTCAGGGTCAGGATCTGGTCTGAACCCAGGTCGTAGTGAATGGCGCTCATAGTTGGTTCTCCTCTCAGAATCAGTCGTCGGCTCAGACGCGCTCAATGATGGTGGCAATACCCATTCCGCCACCCACACACAGGGTGGCCAGGCCGTAGCGCAGTTCTCTCCGCTCCAGTTCGTCGAGCAGGGTGCCCAGGATCATAGCGCCAGTGGCCCCCAGTGGGTGGCCCATGGCGATAGCACCGCCGTTCACGTTCACTTTTTCGTCCGGAACCGACAACTCCCTCTGGAAGCGCATCACCACGGAGGCAAACGCTTCGTTTACTTCGAACAAGTCGATCTGGTCGACTGTCATGCCGGCTTTTTCCAGCGCCTTGCGAGCCGCCGGGGCAGGGCCGGTCAGCATGATAGTGGGGTCGGTGCTGGTGACCGCTGTGGCCAGGATACGTGCTCGGGGTTTGAGCCCCATGGCCTTGCCCTTGGCTTCGCTGCCAATAAGGAGCGCCGTGGCGCCATCCACAATACCGGAGGAGTTGCCGGCATGATGTACGTGATTGATTTTCTCCACGTAGTGGTATTTTTCCCGGGCGACGCCGTCGAAGCCCATTTCACCCATCATCTGGAACGAGGGCTTGAGGCTGGACAGGGATTCCACCGTGGTGTTGCCGCGTACATGTTCGTCACGATCCAGGATCATCACGCCATTCTGGTCGGTAACCGGAACGATGGACTTTGAAAAATAGCCTTTTTCCCAGGCGTTGGCGGCCTTTTGTTGTGACTTCACCGCAAACCCGTCTACATCCTCCCGGCTAAAGCCTTCCAGTGTCGCAATCAGGTCCGCGCCGATGCCCTGTGGCATAAAGCCAGTGTGCAGGTTGGTGGCCGGGTCCGTGGCCCAGGCACCGCCATCGGAACCCATGGGGACACGGGACATGCCTTCAACACCGCCGGCAACCACCAGGTCTTCCCACCCGGAACGAACCTTCATCGCCGCCAGGTTGACGGCCTCAAGGCCGGATGCACAGAAGCGGTTCAGGGTGACACCGGCTACAACTTCGTCCCAGTCCGCGGCCAGGGCGGCGGTTTTGGCAATATCCGCACCCTGGTCGCCAACCGCCGTCACGCAGCCCATAACGATGTCGTCCACCTGGGCGGTGTCCAGGCTGTTTCTCTCCTGTAGCGCCTTGAGAACGGTGGTCAGCAGGGTAATGGGTTTAACGCTGTGCAGGGCACCGTCTTTCTTGCCGCGCCCCCGGGGCGTACGAACCGCATCGAAGATATAGGCTTCGGTGGTCATTTCCTGTCCTCTGTTGGTCGTTGACTCAGTAATAGCATCGCGAAGGGTAACCATAGCGGGTCCTGACGGGTAAGCGTAATGACGAGCACTGCCAATCGAATTGGCGAAACTGCTCAATCCGGTCATGACAATTTCAGGGTAGGGTTCTATGGTGTAGACAGGTACCCATCACAAGCAGGAGCAAGGCGATGTCCCTGAGAGATGCCATCGATAACTTTTACGAGCCGCTGGTTGCGGAAGCCATTGATGAAACAAGAGGGGATGGTGACAGCCAGGACTACCTGACCGACGTGATGTGTGTGGCGCTGAATCGGCTACCAGCCAAATATTACCGCCACAGCATCGATATGATGTTCTACCTCGCCGACGGCGAACTCGAAACCATGAAAAAACAGGCCCTGACCGCCGTTCGGGAGGCCAGGGAGTTTGTGAAGAGCCATCAGCGCGAATAAAAGAGCCATCAGCGCGAATAACAGAGCCATCAGCGGGAATGAAAAGCCATCAGCGCGATGGTTAGCTCTCCCGCAGTACAGCCTCCAACGCCTTGCCAAGCCGTTCAGCCAGGGGCTCACTGACAACATCCACTGGTTGAACCACACACCAGTTGGCAACCAGCATTTCCAGTTGCCTTGATTTGTCGCTGTCCGAAGAAGCGTTGCCCATGCCTTCGGCAAGTCGTTGTACCTGAATTTCCATGCGACGGCCCTGGTCTTCCGCCGGTGACGGCACTTCCGCCAGTATCTCCGCCCGAATCACCAGTTCTACCGGGTCTGGCTGGCCCACATCGGCAGCCAGACCGGCCCAATGCTGTGGCAGTGCCTCGCTGTCCAGGGTGCTTGAACTCCGGGCGTTGATCCAAGTTTTCCAGGTATCTATCTGATCCTGCAGCTGGCGGGTCGAAACCAGCCCTGAAAGGCGACTGCGTTCCTGGCTGACTCGCTCTTTGCTGCCCGCAGACAATGGCTCGTTTCTGAGCGAGTCAAGTTCAGCCAGTGTCGCTTTGAGTACATCAAGGCTGCTATCGGAGCCTGCCGATTGGCAGGCTTCAAGCACCGGCCCCGCTTTTTCATCCGCCTCACGGGAAAGCTGTTCCTGCTCATTCTTGCGGGCATCCCTTCGCGCGAAGATCTGGTCGCAGGCTTTGCGGAACGCTTGCCACAGTTTTCGGTCTTCGCGGTGTCGGGTAATGCCAATGCTCGTCCACTCTGTTTGCAGGGCTTTCGCCTGGCTCATGGCATCGCCCAGGGGCTCGTGTTCAATCAGGGCTTCCGCTCGCTCAACAATGCCCTGTTTAAGAGCTTCGTTCTTCTTACGCTCGGTATCCAGCGGCGCCTCGAGCTGTTTCAGCAGGTCGTCGAACCGTTTCTGAACCGGGCGATTGTCGCGAAATTCCACGGGCCAGGCCGCTTTCCACTCTTCACGTGCGGTCTGGTGTATGCGTTCGGCCGCTTTCCAGTCAATGTTATTCCAGTCGGCGTTGTCGAGGAATGTGCCCAGCTGATCGCAAATCGTCTTGCGGGTTTCCAGGTTTGCCTGTTTCAGCCCGGACTTGGCAGAGAAATAGGCCTTGCAGGGCTCATACGCCTGATCCGAGGCCTGCTTGAACCGTGACCACAAGTCGCGATCGGAAGAACCTCCCAAACCCCGCCACTCATTCTGCAGTTCCTTGATTCGCTCAGCCTTGGCTTCCGGTTCCATGGGCTGGTTTGCCAGGTATTCCATCTGTTCGCAGAGCGACTCCTGTTTCGGGCGCGTTGCAAAGCCCTGCCAGTCTGTCAGTTCGCGAAGCTGGCCTCCGAGCAGGTGCATTCGTGGTTGCAGTGATTTGCCGTGGCGATGATCAAGGCCTTTTGCGAGTTGTTGTGCGGCCTTGAAGTGCTGGCGGGACTCCTTCAACTGCTTGGATTCGAGAGCTTCCTCCAACTTATCCAACACCTGCCGAAGCGAATCAGCCAAGGCCTTCTGTTCTTCCGAGTCTGGCTTGTTGGTTTTTGCAGGGCGGGGTTTTCCCGCAAGGCGATTCAGAGCGTCCAGCAAGGTGGGGCGCCTGAAATCGCGGGGCCAGTCGACGGTTTCCAGTATCACCCTGGCTTGGTCGGTCTGCTTGCTATCATCGGTGTCACTGCTGTCGGTGGCCTGCAGTGCCATGATCTCGTCGCGGTGCTGGCCGAGGCGCTTGACTGCGGATATATAACTCCGCAGCGACTGCATCAGGTTCTCGTAGGTTTTCTGTTCCTGTTTCTCCACCTGGGTGTCCCGGGTGGCTTCCAGCCAGCGGTTCTCCTGGGTTTTCTGCAAGGCATCCAGGGAGGCCAGGGAGGGTTCCAGGTCCGGATCCTGATGTTTCAGTTCGTCAAGGGTGTCTTCCAGCAAGGACAACGTTTCCGCCCGTTGGCTCTTTTGCTCTTGCTGATGCCTCAGCTGATCCTTTTCGGCCTGCATCTCGCGCAGCCGTTCGCGGCACTGGTGAACAGCCTGCAGGAACTCCGTGGTTTGTTCCTGTGAGGCCTGAGCCTCCACATCAGCCCACTTTTGGAGGAGTGCGTCCAGACGCGCCTCAAACAACTTCGTGTCGTCGCTGCGGGCCTGCTCAACCGCATGACGCACGATGGTTTGAATGGTTTCGGCCAGTTTTCGTTGTCGATCTTCGTCGTCGCGAATACGTTGCAGCTTCTGGCGAACGATTTGATAGACCCCTTTGTCCTTGCCTTTGGCAAGCTTCTGGACGCGCTGCAGGGTGGCTTTTTCTGTCAGTGCTTCCGCCGCCTCGCTGCGTATACCTGCTGTTAGGCCGCCAATGGCCAGTTCCTCGAGTTCGCCTTCGGACGGGTTGGCTTTCAGTGCTTCTGCCTGCAGCTCTCGTTGGTCATCCTGCCTGCTTGTCTTGTCGGCCTCTTCCTTCGTAGCTTCCTTGCGAGGGGTAACGGCAGTCGCGGTTGCTTTGCGATTTCCAAACAGTTTCTGGATGAATGCGGCCATGGGGTTATCCTTTGATATTGAAACCAGTTCCCGGTGCCGGCAAAGTAAGCAGGCACCAGCCATCGGCGTTGTCCGGAGTTCCGGGTGCCGGGTACGTCAGCTGATCGATCCATGGAATTGAACGGTCAGCTGTATTAGGTGGGGGCTAGTCTAGCGTTTTGTCGGCATTTGCGGGAAGAGTCTGAATGGGAAAAGCATCAAATCCGGAAGATCAGGACCACAAGGCGCGTTCCGCCGCGTTGCGACTGCTCGCCAGACGGGAGCACAGCCGTTTGGAACTCGCGCTTAAGCTCAAGCAGAGGAAGATCGAATCGGATGTTATTGAGCAGGTTCTGGACGACTATGAAACCGAAGGTTGGTTGAGTGATGAGCGATTCGCGGAGGTCTATGCCCGGCAGCGGATGGATCTGGGCTACGGGCCGCTGAGAATCCAGGCTGAACTCCAGCAAAGGGGTGTCCAGGAGACGCCGTCCTGCGTCCGGGAAATGAACGACACGGACTGGACCGACCGGGCGACGCTGCTTCGGGAGAAGCGGTTCGGGCTCAGCGATATCCGCGATGACTGGGATGAAAAAGCTCGCCAGGCCCGCTTTCTTGCCCGTCGGGGGTTTTCCTCCGAGCACGTGGAAAACGCGCTTGAGCAACGGCTATAGCGTTGGTGGGACGAAACCGAATTCCTCTGGCAGCGACGCCCTGATGTCGCTGTTGTTTTCCTTGCCATCGACGGGGCCGACAATCTTTTCCATACCCTCCAGCTCTTTGAACCAGGGCTTTTCCTCAGTTTCCGCTACCTTTGTTGGCTCCGTCAGCCAGGCCAGGAAATCGTAGTAGCGGCGTATGTTCTGAACGTAAATCACCGGTTCATGCCCCCTGGCGTAGCCAAACCGCGTTTTGGAATACCATTCCTTCTGGGCAAGCAGAGGCAGGAATTCCTTGACGTCCATCCAGCGGTCAGGGTTTCTGCCGGCCCCCTCAGTCAGCCTGCGGGCATCCTCCACGTGCCCCCAGCCAACGTTATAGGAGGCGAGGGCAAACCAGGTACGGTCCGGTTCGGGAATGCGATCGGGGACCCGGCTATGCACGATGGTGAAATACTTTGCGCCACCCTGGATGCTTTCCTCGGCATCGAGACGATTATTGATGCCGATATGGCTGGCTGTGTTCCGCGTTAACATCATCAGGCCGCGAACACCGGTCGGAGAGACTGCATTAGGGCGCCAGTGGGACTCCTGGTAGCCCATGGCGGCCAGCAGTCGCCAGTCCAGTTCGTAGGTCTTGGCGTAATCGCGAAACAGGCTTTCGTACTTGGGCAGGCGGTTTTCCACGTGATGAACAAAGGTCCGCGCGCCAACATAGTCCAGGCGGTCGAGATGACCGTAGAATCGCTCGGAAATATGCGCCAGTGTGCCGTCGTCCCGCAGCTCCTGAATAAACTGTTCGGCGGCATTGGCCAGACTCTGGTCCTGCTCGCTGGGAAAGAGCCACAGTAATGGTTCGGGCTCTCCGAGGCTGAACGCGCTCTTGACCTTCGGGAAGAACACATGGTTCAGCTCGAGTTCGTTGGAGGATACGATGGCCAGCGGGAACTCGCCGGACTCCACGCGTGAGAGGATGCCAGCCGCGTCCAGGCCGGCGTGCATGGTCCACTGCAGGCCGCTGTTGTTGGCGCTGAACTGTTCCAATTGGTGTTCGTGATTGCTGTCCGCCACCAGATGGATAGTCTGCCCCTCAAGATCCTCCAGGGATTCCGGGCGGTCAACTTCGCGGTTATAGACCACAACGGATTCGGCTTCGATGCCGTTGGCAACCTTCTGGTAGCGCTGCTGAAAATCGGGGCGCGAGGACAGCCCTGCCAGACCGATGTGAGCGTAGTCCTGATCGAGTATCGACAGCACGCTGGTGTTGTCCTTCGCAACGCGAACCTTGAGCTCAACGCCCAGGTCCTCTGCGAACAGGCGCGCCAGTTCGTAGTCATAACCAGTGGGGCCATCACGGCCTTCAAAATAAACCGATGGCGCATTCCGGGTGATAACGTGGAGCACACCCTCGGAACGGATCTCCTGAAGAGTGCTTGGCCTTGAGCATCCTGCAACTGTCAGGATTATTGACAGTAGGCAGGTGTATTTCGCGATGGCCGTGTACGGCTGACGACGGTTCTTAGGCAAATTCCTGAACTCCCTTGATGCAGGACGCTGAGTGTTACGGTGTTTCCCCTGATGTCCGATCACTCCCTGCTACCTCGCTCGCACTTCTTGCGTTACTAAAAAAGCAGCAAGTGGCATGCCAGCACAGTTTTGGGGAGTTTAACCGATGTTCACTCAATACGGAGCCTCCCTGGCTCATCTGTAATGATCCCCGGTCATACTGGGGTGGTCAATGAATCTGCTCGGTTAATGTGCAAAACAATGTAAATTATAGCGGCCGGTTTATAACCTTTTGACGCTGTATCCCGGTGCGTGTTTCAAGTATCATTGCGGCCTTTCAGATGGCCGGCCTTTTCCTGTTTGCCTTGTACTCCGTCGATACGGAACACAGGATGCTGCACCGGCTCCCAGTCTCGCGCGTACAGGTTTTGATCATGCTTGAACTTCGCGGCGCTCCCGCGCTCTCGCCCTTTCGTTCCCGCAAGCTGCATACTCGCCTCCAGGACATCGTGCCTGCGGTGGAACATGTGTATGCCGAGTTCATGCACTTCACGGATCTTGAGTTCCCGCTGTCCGAATCCGATCAGGCGGTACTTGATCGCCTGCTGACATACGGTCCCAGTGTTTCCGCCGAAGAGCCTGATGGCGTACTTTTCCTGGTGGTTCCGCGCCCAGGCACCCTTTCACCCTGGTCAAGTAAAGCGACGGACATCGCCCGCAACTGTGGCCTGCGGCAGATTCGGCGGATTGAGCGGGGTATCGCCTATTACGTGAAAGCCAATCGCAAGCTGAGCCTCGAGCAGCGGGAGAAGATTGCGGCGTTGCTTCACGACCGCATGACCCAGAAAGTCTTCCACGAGATGGGCGGTGCGGAATTGTTGTTCCATACCGACGAGCCGCGCACCCTTAACCGTGTTCCGGTGCTTTCTGGTGGGCGTCAGGCACTGGTAGATGCCAATCGCTCACTGGGCCTGGCGCTGGCGGAAGACGAGATCGATTACCTGGTGAAGTCCTTCTCGGACCTGGAACGTGATCCCACCGATGTTGAGTTGATGATGTTTGCGCAGGCCAACTCAGAACATTGCCGCCACAAAATTTTCAACGCCTCCTGGGATATCGACGGCGAAGGGCAGGAAAAATCCCTGTTTGCGATGATTCGCAATACCTTTGAGATGAACAGCGAGGGCGTGCTTTCCGCTTATAAGGACAACGCGTCGGTCATCGCCGGCAGCCGTGGGGGGCGTTTCTTCCCGGAGCCCGAAACCGGTGTGTATCGCTATCATGAGGAAGATATCCATATCCTGATGAAAGTGGAAACCCACAACCATCCGACCGCGATAGCGCCGGCGGCTGGCGCTGCAACCGGTTCTGGTGGTGAGATCCGTGATGAAGGGGCAACCGGGCGTGGTTCCAAGCCGAAGGCGGGCCTCAGCGGGTTCACGGTATCCAACCTTAACATCCCGAATGACCCGCAGCCCTGGGAGCTTGGTTACGGGAAGCCGGAACGAATTGCCTCGCCTCTGGATATCATGATTGAAGGTCCCATTGGCGGTGCTGCCTTCAACAATGAGTTCGGCCGTCCCAATCTCGCCGGGTATTTCCGGACCTTTGAGGAAGTGGCGCCCGGTGCTGGTGGCGAAGAGGTACGCGGTTATCACAAGCCCATCATGATCGCTGGCGGCCTGGGTAATATCCGGGCGAACCATGTGGAGAAAGGCAATATTCCTGTGGGGGCCAAGTTGATCGTCCTCGGCGGCCCGTCCATGTTGATTGGTCTGGGCGGCGGCGCTGCATCGTCCATGGATTCCGGATCCAGCAACGAGAACCTGGACTTTGCGTCGGTCCAGCGGGATAACCCGGAAATGGAACGTCGCTGCCAGGAAGTGATTGATCGTTGCTGGCAAATGGGCGACGACAACCCCATATGCTTTATTCATGACGTGGGAGCTGGCGGCCTGTCCAACGCCATGCCGGAACTGGTCAAGGACGGTGGTCGCGGTGGCCGTTTCGAACTGCGTGACATTCCCAGCGACGAGCCGGGCATGTCGCCCCTGGAGATCTGGTGTAACGAATCCCAGGAACGTTACGTGATGGCGGTGGCGCCGGAGAACCTTGAACAGTTTGATGCCCTGTGCCGCCGTGAGCGTTGCCCCTATGCGGTGATCGGCGAAGCCACCGAGGCCCACCATCTGGAACTCGGGGATTCGTATTTCGACGACCGCCCGGTTGATCTGCCGATGGACGTTCTGTTCGGCAAGCCGCCCCGCATGCATCGCAGTGTTTCGCGTTCCTCATTCACTAAGCCCATATTTGATTCCACAAAAATTGATCTGAACGATGCGGTAAGCCGTGTTCTGAGGCTGCCGTCGGTGGGCTCAAAGAGTTTTCTGATCACCATTGGTGACCGGACCATCACGGGGCTTGTCGCGCGTGACCAGATGGCGGGCCCCTGGCAGGTGCCTGTCAGTGATGTGGCGGTTACCTCGTCGTCTTTTGATGTGAAAACAGGCGAAGCCATGGCCATGGGTGAGCGCACACCGGTTGCGGTTATCGATGCGCCTGCATCCGGGCGCATGGCAGTGGGCGAAGTGATTACCAACCTGGCGGCCGCCCCTGTCGCCAAATTGTCGGATATTCGGCTGTCCGCCAACTGGATGGCCGCGGCAGGGCACCCGGGTGAGGATGAAAACCTCTATGAAACCGTTCGTGCGGTTGGTATGGAGCTTTGTCCTGCACTGGGTATCACCATTCCGGTGGGCAAGGATTCCATGTCCATGAAGACGGTCTGGGAAGAGGATGGCGGCGAGCAAAAAAGTGTTACGGCCCCGTTGTCGCTGATCATCAGCGGTTTCGCACCGGTGACGGATGTGGACAGAACATTGACCCCTCAGCTGGCGACAGATGCGGGCGATACAGATCTGATTCTGGTTGATCTTGCGGCGGGACAGAACCGCCTCGGTGGTTCGGCACTGGCGCAGGTCTACCGGCAGGTGGGTGCGGTAGCACCGGATCTGGACGACCCGGAAGACATCAAGGCGTTTTTCGCGGTTATCCAGGGCCTGAACGCAGACAGCAAGCTGCTGGCGTATCATGACCGTTCGGATGGTGGCCTGTTCGTCACCCTGGCTGAGATGAGCTTTGCCGGGCACACCGGTATCGACATCAAACTCGATGGTCTTGCGGAGGATGCGTCCCAGTTCGCTCGTGAGCTCTTCAATGAGGAACTTGGCGCCGTGATCCAGGTTCGTCGGGAGGATACCGGGTTTGTACTACAGCAGTTTTCGGCAGCGGGTCTTGGTGACCACACCTCAGTGATCGGTACCGTCAACCAGGACGACCACATCCGCTATACCTTTGAGGGACAGTCGGTCATATCACGACCGCGGGCGGACCTGCAGCGTCTTTGGGCGGAAACCAGCTATCGCGTGCAGTCGCTCCGTGACAACGCCGATTGCGCTCAGGAGGAGTTCGACAACCTGCTGGACAGCAGTGACCCGGGGCTTCACGCGGAACTGACGTTCGACCTCAACGACGATGTTTCCGCGCCATACATCAACACAGGGGCCAGTCCTCGGGTGGCGGTGCTGCGGGAGCAGGGTGTTAATGGACAGGTTGAAATGGCCGCCGCCTTTGACCGTGCCGGGTTCGAGTCCGTGGATGTTCACATGAGTGACCTGCTCTCCGGCCGGGTTTCCCTGGAAGGGTTTAACAGCATGGTTGCCTGTGGTGGCTTCTCTTATGGGGATGTTCTGGGTGCAGGTGAGGGCTGGGCCAAGTCCATCCTGTTCAATGATCGGGTTCGTGATCAGTTTGCCGCATTCTTCAACCGTCAGGACACCTTGGCACTTGGCGTTTGTAACGGTTGTCAGATGCTGTCCAACCTGCACGAACTGATTCCCGGCAGCGAAGGCTGGCCGCGTTTCGTACGTAACCAGTCGGAGCAGTTCGAAGCCCGGTTGGTGATGGCGGAGGTGCCCGCTTCTCCGTCGGCGTTCATGGAAGGCATGGCCGGCTCCAGGATGCCGATAGCGGTTGCCCATGGTGAGGGCAGGGTTGAGTTCCCGGCTGGAACGTCTGCAGACCAATTGAGTGATAGCGAGCTGATCGCGCTGCGCTACGTGGATAACCGCGGCGAGGTCACCACACGTTACCCATGGAACCCTAACGGATCTGAGGCGGGCATAACCGGTGTGACCACAAGGGATGGACGGGTCACCATCTTGATGCCCCATCCCGAACGGGTATTCAGAACCTCCCAGCTTTCGTGGCACCCTGCCGATTGGGGTGAAGACGCGCCATGGATCCGAATGTTCCGTAATGCGAGGCGTTGGTTCAGCTAAAGCCATAGCCTGAGCTAAAAAAGCCGGCCCCGGACGCACCATAAAGGTGACTCATCCAGGGCCGGCTTTTTTGTTTCTGGCGACGGGAGTTTTCAAGAATTTTCAAGGGAAATTTTTGTTTATAAGTGCGAAAATCCCCTTGACTCAAACGGTTTATGCACATTCCTGGTGCCATGCTGTGTGCAATGTGCACAAAGCACTGGGTTTAGGTTCATTTTTTGTTCGACAACTATAACTATATGAAATATAAGAACTTAATTAAGTAGGTGAATTTGTCGCCAATTTAACAAAAGTGCAGTAATTCCGGGGGATGGGGGCATGTTCCCCAAAACTTTCCCCAGAGTTATCCACAGATTCTGTGGGTAAGTAGCTAAATGCTTAATCTGTACAAAAATTATCCGTTGGAAGAGTGTCGGAATGGCCCGATTCTGTTCTGACACAACGGTGTTCAAGGGAGGATCTGACGAATGTACAAGATGTGTTATTTCGTGCCTGAGAGTCATCTTGAAACGACCAAAAGCGCCCTTTTTGAAGTGGGTGCCGGGCGTATTGGAGATTACGATTGCTGTGCCTGGCAATGTAAAGGTCAGGGGCAGTTTCGTCCGCTGGATGGCAGCCAGCCTTTTTTGGGCCAGGCAGGGGAAATTGAGCGTGTGGACGAATTCCGCGTTGAGCTGGTGTGCAAGGACGACCTTATTCAGGCGGCACTTCGAGCGTTGAAACAGGCGCATCCCTATGAAGAGCCCGCCTACGAGGTGTTTCGTATGGAAGCGCTGTAGCGGCGGCCAGGCGTGGATATTTAGGCACGAGGCCCCATCCGGTACCGAATGTCGTCCACATGCACTGGGAAGTGCTCATTGCGAACGTCTTCCACATAGAGCTCAAGGGTGCGACGGACAGTGGGGAACGACAGCTCATCCCAGGGAATGTCTTCCAGCGCAAACAGCTGGGTTTCCAGCGACTCTTCGCCGGCCCCGAAGTCTTCGCTGGTGAGGGTGGCGCGATAGAACATGTGTACCTGATCAATGTGTGGCACATGAATGATGGTGTAGAGATTGTCCACCGTCACTTCTGCAAGCGCCTCTTCCCGGGTTTCCCTGGTGGCCGCTTCGAGGGTGGTTTCCGAGTTTTCCATAAACCCTGCAGGCAGCGTCCAGTAACCATAGCGGGGCTCGATAGCGCGGCGGCATAGCAGAACCCGCCCTTTCCAGACGGGAACCGTACCGGCGACGATGCGGGGATTCTGGTAATGTATGGTTTCACAACTGATGCACACGTAGCGGTGGCGATTGTCGCCTTGGGGGATGCGCTGTTCGACAGGATGGCCGCATGTGCTGCAGTATTTCATCTGTTTCACCATATACTGGACAAATGTGTGTTGGTAGCAAGTGTAACTATCTGCGCTGCCGGTGTCTCATTCAACAGTCAGAAGTCTTAACGGAGCCGTGTTTTGCGCGATCTTCTCACCAAACGCCTGTCAGGCTATGTACCCCGTTTGTTGACATTGGATTACCCCGAAGCAGCCGTACTCGTCCCGGTCACCAATGACCACGGAAACCCTGAAATCGTGTTTACCCTGAGGTCGGAAAACCTGAGTACCCACCGGGGGCAGGTGTCTTTCCCAGGCGGGCGGCGCGATCCGGAAGACCATTCCCTGGCCGATACCGCGCTGCGCGAGACCCACGAGGAAATCGGGCTGCCACCAGACCAGGTGGAACTGATTGCGCCGCTGAGCCAGGTCATGTCGCTGCATCAGATTCTCGTAACGCCTTACGTAGGGGTGATACCCGGCGATCACCCTCTTCAAGCCAATCCTGCGGAAATCGATAGTATTTTCCGGGTGCCCGTTGAGTTTTTCCTGGACGACAATCGAGAACGCACAGATCCGCTCAACTTCCTCAACAATACCTTCTATGTCCCCTGTTATCGCTGGGAACGCTATCAGATATGGGGCCTGTCTGCGGTCGTTCTGGTGGATTTCCTCAATGCGGTTTACGACGCCGGTATTGATTTGCTGGAGCCGCCGCCGAAACGCTGACCAGCGTCTCCTGACCCCCTCCTTTCGAGTTCTCCTCTTTTTTTCGCGTTTATCAGCGGGCCCATTTCTTGGGCCCGCTGACGTTTTATGTGTCCCTGAATGCTCAAGTGTTAGACAAAGGTCTAATATGCTTGTAAATCGATCAGGTATTACATGGTGAATACTGTATGCAAACGACAAAAAGGAGTTGCGTCGTGGGGTGCGATCAATGAAAAAAATTCAAACCGAAAAAAACCTGCCGGAGTTGATTTATGACTCTGTGGTCAATGCGATCGTTGAAGGTTTGCTTAAGCCGGGTGAGCGGGTCACACAAGAGACGCTGGCCGAGAGACTTGATGTCTCGCGGTTGCCGGTAAGCCAGGCTATGCAGCGTCTGCGTGATGACGGGTTTCTGTCAGCGGTAGGGCGTCGGGGCCTGATGGTGTCGGTGCTTGATGAGAGTTTTGTGGCGCAGCTGTACGAATTCCGGTGTGGGATCGATCTGGTGAGTGCCGGGCTTGCCGCCCAGCGAGTGGATGCCGGGGCGCGAAAGCGAGGTGAGGACATCATTGCCGAAGGTTTCGCGGCAGGGAAAGCACATGATCTCCCCGCTCTGATCGATGCTGACATGCGCTTTCATGGCTTCATCTACGAGCTGGCGGGTAACACTTTCATCCTTGACTCAATGGAGGCGCACTGGAACCACGTAAGGCGCGTCATGAGTGACATTCTCATTGTCGAGAAAAACCAGAAACAGATCTGGGAAGAGCACGAGGCAATACTGAACGCGGTATTGGCCGGTGATGCACGGACTGCTGAAACACTTGCCAGAGAGCATGTGGAAACCGCATCAAAATGGCTTCAGAAAGAGATTCAAGTCTGCCGTGAACCCCTGAAAAGAAGCGGGAGCACGATTAGTTAATCCAAGGAGAACGCGATGCAAAACAATGACAAAAATGCAGCTGTGATTCGGGTAATGTTGGCAAAAATCGGTCTGGATGGTCACGATCGCGGCATTAAAGTGGTCGCTCGTGCTCTGCGTGATGCCGGCATGGATGTGGTCTATACCGGACTGCATCGCACGCCTGAAGAAGTCGTGGACGCTGCCATTCAGGAAGACGTGGACATCCTCGGCATCAGCCTGCTGTCCGGTGCGCACATGCACATTTTCCCCAAGGTACTGGAGCTTCTGAAAGACAAGGAAGCTGAAGACATGATCGTTGCCGGTGGCGGTGTCATCCCCGACGACGATGTCAAAGAACTCTACCAGATGGGCGTCCACAAGATTCTTCTTCAGGACACTCCTCCGCAAGAAATCATCGATTCGTTCCGGCAAATGGTCGCAGATCGAGGTGCCCGATAGTCAGGGCCGTGGCCGCAGATTTCCTCAGACGACAACCAATAACAATATCAGGAGTCTCCGATGGAAGAGTGGAATTTTCCCCCCAGTTATCGCAACGACTATTTTCCGGATACGAACAGTCCCTACTGGTTCCGGGACCGGGAGACGATGGACCCGGAAAAACGCGATGAGTTGATTGTTGCGCGCATCCGCGAGGTGATGGCCTATGCCTACGACCACTCGCCATTTTACCAGCGCAAATGGGATGAGGCCGGTATAAAGGCCAATGACATCCGTACCCTCGCAGACTTCGAGGAAGTGCCCGTCGTCACCAAGCAGGAACTGCGCGATTCCCAGGCGAAAAATCCACCTTTCGGGGATTACCTCTGCTGTCCCGAAAGCGACATCCATCATATTCACGGCACTTCTGGTACCACCGGCCGACCCACCGCTTTTGGCATTTCCAGGCGTGACTGGGAAACCATTGCCAACAACCATGCCCGGATCATGTGGGGGATGGGGTTGCGCCCCGGTGATACGGTATTTGTGGCGGCGATCCTGAGCCTCTACATGGGGTCATGGGGGGCGTTGATCGGGGCTGAAAGACTGGGTTGCAAAGCCTTCCCCTTCGGCGCTGGTGCGCCCGGGATGACTGCGCGAGCGGTAACCTGGCTCGGAATGATGAAGCCAGCCGGGCTGTATTCAACGCCGTCTTACGCGTTAAGGCTGGCGGAAGTGGCCCGCGAGGAAGGGGTAGACCCGAGAGAATTCGGCATCAAGGTGCTGTTCTTCTCCGGTGAACCGGGCGGCTCTATTCCGTCCATCCGCGACAAGATTCAGCAGATCTACGGTGCCAAGGTAGTTGACTGCGGAACGATGGCAGAGTTGACCCCCTGGATGCATGCCTCCGGTAGCGCAGACACCGAGGGCATGCTGCTTTGGCAGGACATTGTCTACACCGAAGTGGCTGATCCCAACACCCATCGCCGGGTGCCATACGGCGATCAGGGAACGCCGATCTACACCCATCTCGAGAGAACGTCCCAGCCGATGATCCGGATGGTTTCCGGCGATCTGACCCATTGGGTGATGGAAGACAATCCCTGTGGTCGCACCTATCCCAGGCTGCCCAAAGGCATCTACGGCCGGATTGACGACATGTTCCAGATCCGCGGTGAAAACGTGTATCCCAGCGCCATTGCGGAAGTTCTGGAAGGCCTGGCTGGTTATGGTGGCGAGCACCGGATCATCATTTCACGGGGTGGCTCTATGGATGAGCTGGCTGTCAAAGCGGAGTTTGATCAGGAGGTCGCAGGCAGGGGCCCGGATGCGATCAGATCTCTCGGTGAGAAAGCAGAGGCTGAACTTAGCCGGGTACTGGGCGTGCGCGCACGGGTCGTCATGGTTGACCCCGAGACCTTTCCTCGCACGGACTTCAAAGCCCAGCGTGTGGTTGACGACCGCGATCTTTACCAGAGCCTCAACCAGAAGCGAGGAGGTTAAATGATTAACCGCATACCCTCGATGAAGCTCGCTGAACGTGTGCGGGAAGGGCATCTTCGCGCCATCGCCAGACTTATTACCCGCGTTGAAAGCGGCGGTGATGCTGAGGTGCGCGAAGCCCTGGCCGAGCTTTACAAAAGCACCGGCAACGCCCATGTGGTGGGCATTACCGGTGTGCCAGGAGCCGGGAAGTCCACCCTTGTCACGCAACTGGTCCATGAGTACCGGGCCAGCGGCCGCAAGGTCGGCGTTGTTGCTATTGACCCGTCCAGCCCGTACTCCGGCGGTGCGATCCTCGGTGACCGTATCCGCATGGGCGACCTGGTGTCCGACCCCGGCGTTTTCATCCGCAGCATGGCCACCCGGGGAACCCTGGGCGGCCTCGCCAGGCCAGCCCTGGATGCGGTTGATCTTCTGGATGCAGGCGGCTTTGACGTGGTCCTGATCGAGACGGTCGGGGTGGGGCAGGACGAGGTCGATATTGTCCGTGCCGCCCACACGACCGTGGTCGTCAACGCGCCCGGGCTGGGCGACGACATCCAGGCCATCAAGGCCGGCGTTCTGGAGATCGCCGATGTCCATGTGGTGAGCAAGGCGGACCGGCCGGACTCCAACAAAACCATTCAGGAACTCAAGGCCATGCTGATGATGAGCCTGGAGCCGGGCGAGGGAATCTGGCGGGTGCCCGTGGTGCCTACCAGTTCCGAAAAGCATACCGGTTTTGACGACCTGATGGCCGCCATTGATCGTCACGCTGAGCACCTGGAAAAAAGCGGCGAAATCACCCAGCGGCGGCACCAGATTGCATTAACCCGGGTGGTAAAGGTTGCTGAAGAGATTGTCCGGGATAATTTTGCACGTGACAGCAGGTCGCAGACCGAAGAGCTGCTCAAGAAGGTTACCCAGCGCGAACTGGACCCCCATGGAGCCGCAGTAACCTTGTTAAAAGCCATGAAGGAGACCATTCATGAAGCGCACTGACCAGTATGACCCCGCTGCACTCAAGCACATGGAAAAAGAGTTCGACCAGTGGGAACAGAACGAGGTGTCGTCCTTTATCAAGCGGGCGCCGGAGAGCAAGACGGAATACACCACCGCCTCGGGAATGCCGACGAAACGTACCTACACGCCACTGGACCTGAAGAATACGCCCTTTGAGGATATTGGTTTTCCTGGGCAATATCCGTTTACGCGGGGGCCATACCCCACCATGTACCGGGGCAGGAACTGGACCATGCGCCAGATTGCCGGCTTTGGTACAGCGAGGGAAACCAATGGTCGCTTCAAGTACCTGATCGCCCAGGGCCAGACCGGTCTGTCCATCGACTTCGATATGCCGACGCTGATGGGTTACGACTCCAGCCATGCCATGAGCCAGGGTGAGGTAGGCCGCGAAGGCGTTGCCATCGACACCCTTGCCGACATGGAGGAGTTGTTCGACGATATTGATCTGACCAAGATCTCGGTATCCATGACCATCAATCCGTCAGCCTGGATTCTCTACGCCATGTACATCGCCCTGGCGCAGAAACGGGGATACGATCTCAATGACCTGTCGGGCACCATCCAGAACGACATTCTCAAGGAATACATTGCCCAGAAAGAGTGGATATTTCCGGTTCGGCCGTCGGTTCGCCTGGTGCGGGACTGCATCCAGTACGGCTCCGAAAACATGAGGCGGTACAACCCTATCAATATCTCCGGGTATCACATTTCTGAAGCCGGTTCGACAGCGGTCCAGGAAGTGGCGTACACCATGGCAACCACCATGGAGTATGTCAGGACCGCCATCGATGCGGGTGTGGATGTGAATGAGTTCGGGCCGCGCCTGTCCTTTTTCTTCGTCAGCCAGGCCGACTTCTTCGAGGAAATTGCCAAGTTCCGCGCAGCCCGGCGGGTCTATGCCAAGATCATGCGCGAAAAATTCAACGCCACCAAACCCGAGGCCAGCCGGCTTCGTTTTCACGCCCAGACTGCCGCGGCCACCCTGACCAAGCCGCAATACACCATCAACCCGATCCGTACCGCGCTTCAGGCACTGTCTGCGGTACTGGGTGGCGCCCAATCCCTGCACACCAACGGCATGGATGAAGCGTTCGCCATTCCAACGGAAGAGGCGATGCGTATTGCCCTGCGAACCCAGCAGATCATCGCCTACGAGACCAACATCACCCAGGTGGTGGACCCATTGGGCGGTTCCTACTATGTCGAGAATCTTACCGATGAGATCGAGAAGGAAGTCTGGAAGATTCTCGACGAAGTGGAAGAGCTCGGTGGCACGCTGCAGTGCATCGACGACGGCTACTTCCAGAGGGGCATCTCCGATTCCGCCTACGATTTCGCGCTGCGCAAGGCCAGCGGTGAGCGTCCGGTTATCGGCGTCAACATGTTCGTGCAGGACGAAGAGGATGTTGAAATCGAAACCCATCCCCACGATCCGGAAACCGAACGCCGGCAGATTGAACGCCTGAATAGGGTCAAGGACAATCGCGACGAGGAGAAAGTTCAAGGCATGCTCAAGCAACTGAAAGAGCAGGCCGAGGACGAATCGGCCAATCTCATGCCCATCACCATCGAACTGGTGAAAGAGGGCGCCTCGATGGGCGATATTGTTGAAACCCTGAAAGGGATATGGGGAACCTATCGCGAAAAACCTGTAATCTGACCGGCTTTGAATACTGACAGAACCGGTTCACGGGAGACATGAATGGTCAGGCTCACCAAGATCTATACGAAAACCGGAGACAAGGGCGATACCGGTCTTGGCGACGGCAGCCGCGTCGCCAAGCATGACCTGCGTGTGGAAGCCTACGGTACGGTGGATGAGGCCAACGCAGTGATTGGTCTCGCGCGGCTGCATGTGGACGACGAACTGGACGTGATACTGGCACGCATCCAGAACGACCTGTTTGATGTCGGGGCGGATCTGTGTACCCCGATCGTGGAGAACCCGAAGTACCCGCCACTGAGGCTCGCCGAGGGCAAGACCGTTGAGCTTGAGCAGGAGATCGACCGGTTCAACGCGGATATTCCGTCGCTTCGCTCCTTTATCCTGCCCGCAGGCAATGCTGCGGCTACGCATCTCCACCATGCCCGCACGGTAACGCGGCGTGCTGAGCGCATCATTGCTCAGCTACAGGAAGAGCAGGACATCAGCCCGTTGGTTCTGGAATACATGAATCGGCTGTCTGATTTGCTGTTCGTCCTTGCCAGACACGCCAACAACCAGGGTAAGGACGATGTGCTTTGGGTGCCGGGAAAATAATGCTGGCCCGAGACCAGGGTATTGAAGCGTGAATTTGTCGCCGCTGGAACATGGTGGCCGGCTACGGGCCGCCGCGAAGACGTGGGGCATCCCTCTGGATCAATGGCTGGACCTGTCCACCGGTATCAATCCGAGTGGGTGGCCGGTTCCGGCGATCCCGGAAGAGGTCTGGCGCCGCCTGCCGGACCCTGACGATGGCCTGGAGCAACTCATCAGGCAATGGGTAGGTGCACCGGATGGCGCCGCATGTATGGCCCTGGCTGGTAGCCAGGCGGCAATCATGCACTTGCCCCGTTTACGAAAGCCGTGCCGGGTAGGTGTGCCCTCTCCGGGGTACCAGGAGCATGGTCATAACTGGGCTGCTGCCGGTCATCGGGTGATCGAGATTGGCAATGATCAGCTAGAGGATGATAATGAAAGCTGGCTGGACGAGCTGGACGTGCTGGTGTGGATCAATCCAAATAATCCCACTGGCCAGGTTGTTGATCCGGACCGGTTGCTGAACTGGCATCAGCGGCTTCAACGTCGTGGTGGGTGGCTGATTGTAGACGAGGCGTTCGTCGATGCCACTCCGGAACTCAGTGTCGGGTATGCGACCGACAGACCCGGTCTTATCGTCATGAGATCCCTGGGTAAGTTTTTCGGCCTGGCGGGCCTGCGGGCCGGAGCTGCGGTGGGAGACCCGGATATTGTTCGCCGATTGAGCGCAGTGATCGGGCCCTGGTCAATCAGTGGCCCTGCGCGATTTATCATGGGCCAGGCGCTGGCGGACACCCAGTGGCAGGCGGCGACGATGGAGCGGCTGCACAGTGAAAGCCAGCGGTTGGCGGACTGCTTGTCGCGGCACGGCTTTGAAGGCGCTACTGGAACGGCGCTTTTTAGATACGTTCGGCATGGCCGGGCGGCGGACATTGCAGGCGAACTCGCACGGCGGGGAATCCTCGTGCGGGGGTTCGAGAATCCTGCTGCACTGCGGTTTGGATTGCCCGGCTCAGAACCGGAATGGACGCGGTTAGAGCAGGCACTGTATTTAAGCCGTCTGTATTGATTTAGCACATAAGGGCTGCTAGTTTGGCGCCCGATTCGATGAACACCGTGTTCAGGTAACGCTTTTTTGCGGTATCCCCGCCGGAAAGCGTAAAACGGGAAGTCGGTTAAAGTCCGACGCTGCCCCCGCAACGGTAAGCGAGCTAAAGGCAATCGAAAAAGCCACTGTGCATCATGCATGGGAAGGTGATTGCCCCGGACCAGTCCAACAGGCTGATCCACTCGCAAGCCCGGAGACCGGCCTGAATGCACACCGGAAGTTGCGGAGGGCGACGGCGGTGGGAGAGTTGCGTCGGTCTCACACCCGTACTTTGACTCGTATCCTGCCTCCCCAATCTCATACTCAAACTCCGCAACACAATAACCATCACGCGGGTGCGCGTGGTTTGCCAGCGAGTGTTGATTATGAGTTGTCCGAAGTCTTTGCCGGTCCTGTTTTCCGGCCTCCCCCTTGTGTTCCTCCCAGTTTCCAGTGCGCTAGCCGACGAAGAGGTAATGGTCTCGGCACTTGACCCCATTGTCGTGACGGCCACGCTTGGTCCGAAGACCCGGGGCGAAAGTGACTCATCGGTCACGGTGATCGATGAAGAGGCGATTGAACGCTTGCAACCTCAAACGTTCGACGAGCTGCTGATGGGCCAACCCGGCATTGATATCACCAGCAACGGCTCGTTCGGTAAGAACACCAGTGTCTACACCCGGGGTACCGGCAGCGAATCCACGGTTTTCCTGGTGGACGGCATTCGTTTGCGCTCGGCCACCAGTGGTAGTGCTGCCTGGCAGTATTTCCCGCCGCAAATGGTGGAAAGGGTAGAAATTGTTCGGGGTTCCCGCAGTAACCTGTACGGAGCCGATGCCGTGGGCGGCGTTATCCAGGCCTTTACCCACAGCGCCGAAAAGGGCCGCGAGGGATGGGTTCAGGCCGGCGGTGGCAACTTCAATACCCAGGAGTATGTGGCCGGGACGGCCGGTACTGAAGGCCGGATGACATACAGCCTGAGCGCAAGCCATCTGGAAACTGACGGCACGGCCATTGTTGAAGGGGGCGAAGACAAGGGCTTTCGTAACACCTCAGCCCTGGCGTCCGTTGCTCACCAGTTCGACTCCGGTGGGGAAGCCGGCGTTGTCCTCATGCGTGCCCAGGGCAATACCGAGTTCGAGGGCGGTGATACAGATTTTGCTATCCAAACCGTTGGTGTTCGTCTGGACGCGCCGATCAGCGACTATTGGCGGAGCCGTATCCTGTTAGCCGAATCCATTGATGAGCAGGATACACGGGACGAATTTGGTGACAGCACCTTCGACACCAAAACCCGCAGTGCCCGTTGGGAGAACCAGATCAGCATCGGCCGCCATGAGTACATCTTGGGCGGTGAACTCTTGATGGATGAGGTAGACAGCACCACCGACTTTGACGAAACCAGCCGCACCAACGCCGCTGTTTTTGGTCAGGCCCTTTTGAATTTTGGTCCGACGGACTTTCAGTTGAGTTTGCGCGCCGACGATAACGAGGCTTTTGGTCGTGAGGAAACCGGTGCGATCGCCATGGGTGTCGATATGGATCGCAACCATAGAGTAAGGGTGAGCTACAGCACATCTTTCCGGGCGCCCACGTTCAATGACCTCTACTTCCCGAACTTCGGCAATGCGGATCTTCAACCGGAAACCGCAGGTAGCGTGGAGCTTGGTATTGGCGGAAATTACGCCCGTTGGTTCTGGGATGCCGCGATCTATCAGACAGACGCTGATGATCTGATTGTATTTGTCTTTAGGGACGGTCGGTTCGCACCATTCAATGTTAACGAAGCACGCATCAGGGGGGTTGAGCTGAGTGCTGGCCTGGAATTGGACGAATGGACCGTGCAGGCTGGGGCCTCGGTAACCGACCCCCGCGACCGTGAGACCGACAATCGAATTCGTCGCCGTAGCGCGAAACAGTTCCGGGTGGATCTGGATCGGGACTTCGGCCGAGTGTCGTTGGGAACCACCGTTAAGGGCCAGGGGTATCGCTACGACGACGCAGAGAATGAAGAGCGCATTGCCGGCTTTGTCACTTGGGACCTGCGGGCAAAGTGGGAAATCGACAGCCATTGGACCACCAATCTGACGGTCGACAACGTGCTGGACAGAGAATACGCCACGGCGCAGCGCTTTGATGGAAGTGCTTACATAGCCGCTGGCCGCACCGCAATGCTGACGATTCGCTACGACCTATGATCAACCATGGAGAGGTAAGGGCATGATTGAGCGCCTGTATAGGACTCTGAGACGCCCGTTGTTCGGCTGCCTTTCCGGGCTTCTGTTGATGCTGTCCCAACCAGTGTCCGGCGCCACGGTATTTGGGGTAGTGTCTGAGCGTTCCGCTGCGGAGATGGCTGCTGGTGCGGAACGCTTTCTAGCAGCCCAGCCAGATCACCGCATTATTCTGCGAACACCGGAGCAATTGGCAAACCTGGACAACAGCGCTCTCGACGATCTGGTGAGCCAGGCCGATGCCTTGTTGATGGCGGCGGTTTTCGGAGAGCAGGTGGGCCGGATTGAGCGTGCTGTGGGCGAGCAGGCCGCCGTTCGCGAGTTTCCGATTCTGGGGGTGAATGGCGACAGGGCGCTGACTGTGCTGTCACGGTTACAGGGGCGCAAGCCCCTGGAAGGGCTGGATGCCACGACCCTGAACAACCTGATGAAAGCGCCGGACCCCGGCACGGACTTGAAAGCCCATCTGGCAGAGCTTAAGGCCCGTTTCCCCGAACAGGAACCCTGGCTTGAAGGCCGGGCCCTATACCAGGGACGCACCCCGCAACACCTGGATGCCTTATTGCGTTGGTTGCTTGTTCAGGCGGGCGAAGAGCTTGACGTGCCGGATCTGCCGCCCCGGTCGCTGATCCGCTATTACCGTAATGGTGAATCCACAGATAGCGCGGCGAACCTTAACCTGCAATCTGGCCCTGTGGTCGCGCTTCTGGACCTGGATAGCGGTGATCGCCCCGGCGATCGGGCGCTGCTGGACGCAACCTGTGCAGCCCTGGAATCCAGAGGAATGCAATGCTTTGCAATCCTGTCCCGATGGGGTGGTGCCAGCCTGGAGGCTGTCCGTGCCCTGAATGAAACGGTAGGCCCGGCGACCCTGTCCGGTATTGTCAGTCTTCAGGACTTTATTATTGGAGGCGGCGAGGGTCGGCGTCAGGTCACGGAAGCGTTGGTCCGGTTGAATGTGCCGGTGATCAAGGGCTTGCGCCTGGCCTCCCGCACCACCAACCAATGGCAATTGTCGATCGATGGTATTCCGTCTGACAAGGTGCACTACAAATTGGCGATGCCCGAGCTCCAGGGGGTCAGTCAGCCTATGGTGCTGGCTACGGCGGAGCCGGAAGTGATTGACGAAAACACCGGTGTGGCTCTGACGCTTACCCAGCCGGTGCCGGAGCGGGTGGACGCCGTTGCGGACCGCCTGAAACGCTGGCAGACGCTGCAAGCCAAGGGCAACGCCGACAAGCGCGTGGCCATCATCTACTACAATCATCCACCGGGCCGGCAGAATATTGGGGCGGACAATCTCGATGTGCCAGCTTCCCTATATGAAATGCTGCACTGGCTTAAAGCCGAGGGCTACGAAACCGGCCCACTGCCGGAGAGTCCGGAAGCCCTCACCGACCTCCTCCAGCAACGAGGCGTGAGCCTGCCGGATGATCCTCGCGCGCTGAGGGAAATGGCCGGTGACGTTGCCTCAATGGCGGGCAGTACCTATCGTCAGTATCTCGAAACCTTGCCCAGGGTTGTCCAGCAGGAAATGGTCCATGGCCCCCTGGGTTATTTGCATGAGCGACTTGAGCAGGCACATAGGTTGGGCGAGAAAGAATTGGCAACCGGTCTGTTGAGTCGGGGCATTCGTGACTTGCGGCACCTGATTGAACACCTCCAGCACCCGAACCGAAAGGCGGCCCTGAGCCGACTGGACGAGTACGAAGCGCTCTGGCAAGCACGTCTCGATGAAGGTGGTCACAGTGGGGAACTGGATGACAGCCGGGTTGCGCTGGCCGATACGGGCATTCCCGGACTCAAGGGGTGGGGAGAAGCGCCGGGCCAGTCCATGGTGGTGGATGACAGGCTGATTTTCCCTGGGCTTCGATTCGGCAATATTTACATCGGTCCGCAACCGCCCCGGGGCTGGGAAGTGGACGAGGAATTGTTGCACGCCAACACCACCTTCCCCCCGACCCATCAATACGTGGGTTTCTACCACTGGTTACGGCATCACTACCAGGCTGATGCGCTGGTCTACGTTGGGCGACACTCAACCAGGGAGTTCCTGCCACGCCGCCGTGCTGGTTTGACGGGGGATGACTACCCGGACCTGCTGGGGGGCGACCTGCCATTGATCTACCCTTACATCGTCGACGGTGTGGGCGAGGGCATCCAGGCCAAGCGCCGGGCGCTGGGAGTCATGATCAGTCACTTGACGCCGCCGCTGGCCGCAACGGAGCTTTATGACGAACTGCTGGAGCTCCGACAGCTCGTGGAAACCTGGGAGTCCGCCAATGAGCCCGACAGCCCTACCAGGGAGCGGGCGCTGAAGATGCTGCGGGAGAAAATCCAGGTGCTGGATATCTCCGACGATCTCGAACAGGAAATCGCTGGCGAGATGGGTTTGTCGGTGGAAGAGGTTTCCCTCGATGAACTTTCACCCGACCTGCTGGTTCATGAAGCCGGCCACTATGTCACTGATATGCAGGAACACTTTATGCCCTTGGGCCTGCACGTGTTTGGCCGGGACTGGAGCACAGACATGGTGGACACCATGCTCGACTCCATGGCGGGTAAGGCCGGCAAGCCAGAACCGGCCTGGCGCATTGATCTTGAAGCGTCTCCTGCTTCTGAGCGCACCAGCTTTCTCAACGCGTTGAATGGCCGGTTTGTTGCTCCGGGGCAGGGCAACGATCCATTGCGAACGCCGGCGGTATTGCCAACGGGGCGCAATTTTCATGCCTTGTCGGATGACCTGATTCCAACCCGTGTGGCCTGGTCGCTGGCTGAAGAACTGGCCGAGGAGGCCAGGGCCACAAAAGACAGCACCTCAGAACAAAGCGATGCACTGGTGCTCTGGGCCTCGGATACGGTGCGAGACGAAGGGGTCATGATTGCGTTTGGCATGAAGCTATTGGGTGTGCGCCCGGTGTGGAACAGTCGGGGCATCGTGAAAGGCCTGGAGCGTTTGCCCGCCGGCCCGGGAACCGATACACCCATTCGCCGCAATGTGGTTTTCACCACGTCCGGCTTGTTCCGGGATCTCTATGAAAGCCAACTGGAATGGCTGGATATGGCATCGCGTTACGCCTTGGCAGGCGCGGCGGGATCCATCAGGGCCGAGCACCCCGAGCTAGAAGAGGCACTGGATCAGGCGCTATCGGTTCTGCCGGTCGACATGCGTAAGCCGGGTGAGGAATCCCTGTCCACCAACGGTGTTGCCGCCCACTGGGTTGCTGATACACGAGTACTGCTGGCCGCAGGTTCGTCGGCTCGGGATGCGGGGGCAAAGGCCGCATACCGGGTCTTCGGTACGGCTCCGGGCGCATACGGTGCGGGGGTTAACCGGCTTGCTACCCGCACGGGCGCCTGGCAGGACCGGGAGCAACTGGGTGACGCTTATCGCCGGCGCATGGGGCACGTCTATGGCAAGGGCAGCCAGGGTGAACCGGCTCACGATGCTTTCGACCGACAATTGCGGTCGGTGAACCATACCTATCTTGGGCGGGCCAGCCACCTCTATGGCCTGCTGGACAACGATGACGGTTTTGATTTCCAGGGCGGGCTGTCCAACGCCGTGGAGCACTTGCGCGGCGAGCCACCGCAGAACCGGGTGCTCCAGTACGCAGACCCGCGAAATCCCCGGGTGGATTCGCTTCAGCGAGCGCTGCAGGTAGAGCTGAGAGCCCGTAATCTGAATCCGCAATGGTTGGCCCCACTGATGGAGCACGGCTATGCCGGTGCCCGCACCATGGGCAGTGATTTTCTCGACAACCTATGGGGCTGGCAAATCACAAGCCCACAAGTGCTTCGTTCCAGTGTGTGGGACGAGGTCAATGAAGTGTACTTTCAGGATCGCCACGGCCTTGGCCTGGATGACTTCCTGGCAGAGGGCCACAACGTGTATGTCAAAACCCACATGCAGGCGATTGCGCTCCTGGCCGCGAAACGGGGCTTCTGGGAGGCGGACGTCTTCACCCGTCAGGCCCTGGCACGTGACTTCGCCGGAAACATCATCGACCATGGCCTTCCCGGCAGTGGCCACACCCGTCCGGATCACCCCCTGATGGATTGGGTCGCGGACCAGTTGGACCCCCGGCAGCGGGAAGCCTTCGAGTCCGCGCGAAAAGGTGGGTCGGCCGACTTTCCCCCGTTAGGCGCTGCCAACGATGATTGTCAGACTCCCGGAAACCAGAGGGCCTCATGTTGAAATCGTTCCGGCATACCGCTGCGTTGATGTCGTTAGCTCTGGCCATGTCACCGGGGGCTGTGGCCGGTACTGAGCGATGTGCAACCGACGATACCGGCCAGGAAGTCTGCCTTGAACAACCGGCCAGCCGGATCGCGGCCTTGTCTCCCGGAGCAACCGAACTTGTCTGGGCTGCAGGCGCCGGTGATCAGGTCATCGCGGTGGTTTCGTACAGTGATTACCCCGAGCAGGCGAAGCAGGTCACCTCTGTGGGTAGCCACACTCGAATGGACCTTGAGCGCCTGATGGCACTGAAACCTGACCTGGTCATTGGTTGGGTGACGGGCAACCCGCCGGAACAGATTGCGGCCCTGAAGGACCTGGGGTTGCCGGTGTTTTCCATTGAGCCCCGGAGTTTTGAGGGCGTTTCAAGCACCATCGAACGGCTGTCGATTCTGGCGGGTACCGAAGATGAAGGCTTTGCCGAAGCAGATCGTTTCCGCAAGGGAATGGCTTCACTGGAAAAACAATATCAGGGTGCGGAGCCGGTCTCGGTGTTCTATCAGGTGTGGGATGAGCCTCTGATGACCGTGAACGACGAGCACCTGATTGGTAAGGTGATCACGCTATGCGGAGGCGTGAACGTATTCGGTGATCTTGATCGCCTGGTGCCGAGGATCAGTGCCGAGGCGGTTATCGGCGCCAACCCTGAGGCCATTCTGGCCGGTGGCATGGGTGAAGAGAACCGGCACTGGCTGACCCGCTGGGAGGCTTTCCAGAGTATCGATGCCACCGCGAAGGAGAACCTGTACTTCGTTCCACCGTCGCTGATCCAGCGCCCGACGCCGCGTATTCTGAAAGGTTCACAACTGTTTTGCGAGAAACTGGATGATGCCCGTGCCAAACGTTAGTGGGAGACAGACCTTTTGAGCAGGCCTCTGACCATGCCACTTGTGTTGTTGGCTCTGGCCAGCCTCGTCGCCATGATGTTGTCGGTGGGTGTGGGCAGTGTCAGCGTGGCACCGGGAGATGTTGTCGCCGTCATTCTGGGTGAGGGCAGCAACCTGCAGCAAACCCTGGTGCTGGAATTGCGCCTGCCACGGACACTGTCTGCTTTCGCAACGGGCGGTTTGCTGGCCGTGGCCGGGGCTCTGATGCAGGTGCTGTTACGCAATCCGTTGGCGGACCCCTACGTTCTGGGGCTGTCTGGCGGTGCTGCCGTCGGGGCCTTGTTTGCGATGCTGGCGGGCCTGGGTGGTTTGATGATTTCGGGATCGGCTTTTGCCGGTGCGTTGTTGGCCACACTGATGGTGTTCGGTCTGGCCCATGGCACCGGAAGCTGGACGCCGTCGCGTTTGTTGCTCACCGGTGTGGTGGTCGCCGCAGGCTGGGGCGCGGTGATTACCCTGATGTTAGCGATCAGCCCGGCCCAGCGCTTACCGGGAATGTTGTACTGGTTGATGGGCGATGTGTCCTACGCTAGAACGCCCTGGCCCGCCCTGGCTTTCCTGGTGCTGGTGTGTCTTTTGGTGGTACCCCTGGGGCGGAGTCTTAACGTACTGGCACGCGGTCCCATGCAGGCGGCAGCCCTTGGAGTGGCGGTGCGACCGCTGGAATGGACGATCTATATCCTTGCCAGCCTGCTCACGGCCACCGCGGTCACCATGGCTGGCAGTATTGGTTTTGTCGGCTTGGTGGTGCCCCACATGTTGCGGCTGGTGCTTGGTAACGACCAGCGCCTGATCCTCCCTGCCTGTGCACTGGCTGGCGGCACGCTGCTGGTGCTGGCGGATACCCTGGCACGGGTGGTGATTGCGCCCGAGCAGTTGCCGGTAGGTGTGATTACGGCCTTGCTGGGTGTACCCACCTTCCTTTACCTGTTGTATCGGAGCCGCTGATGAATCCGTTGCAGGCTAGACAGTTGGTCATCGACATTCCCGGGCGGGGCGATGGGGAAGCGCTGAACTTTGCCGTGGAACCCGGGCAGATCTGGGGCGTTTTGGGGCCAAATGGTGCCGGCAAGACGACGCTCTTGCACACACTGGCGGGGTTGCGAGCACCACGTCACGGATCGGTTTGCCTGGGAGAGCATCCTTTGGCAGACCTGAAGCGCAGGACAATATCGCAACAACTGGGGATGGTTTTCCAGGAACGGCAGGACGGTTTTCCCGCGACGGTACTGGAAACGGCGCTGATCGGGCGCCACCCCTGGTTGTCACCCTGGCAGATGGAGTCCGGCGCCGATGAACGTCTTGCGAGAGGCGCTCTGGAACAGCTGGATGTGGGCCATCTCAGTGATCGGCTGGTGAACACACTTTCCGGCGGTGAACGCCAGAGAGTAGCCATTGCCACAGTGCTGACCCAGGCGCCTGATAACTGGCTTCTGGATGAACCCACCAACCACCTTGATCTGCACCATCAGGTGTCGGTACTCCAGTTACTGACCGAGCAGGCGCGTAGTGGGCGTTCCGTCTTCATGTGTTTGCACGATCTGAATCTCGCGGCACGATGGTGTGACCATCTGTTGTTGCTGTACCCCAACGGCGAAGCGTGCTGGGGGCCTGCAGAACGAATGCTCGTGCCGGCTGCGCTTGAACGGCTTTATGATCAGGAACTTCTGACAGTGGACGTGGATGGTGCGCCGCTATTTGTCCCTGTTAAGTATTGAACGTAGGAGCTATATGAAAGCAACCGTACCAGCCGCAATGATTACCGCACCAGGTTCTGGCCAGGGGAAGTCCATGGTGACCGCAGCACTGGCGAGATTGCATAGGAATGCCGGACGAAAGGTACGGGTGTTCAAGCACGGCCCGGATTACCTGGACCCGATGGTGCTGGAAGTCGCATCCGGACAGCCGGTGTACCAGTTGCATCCGTGGATGACGGGCGAGGACGAGTGTCGCTGGCGTCTGGCGGAAGCCGCGCAGGATGCCGACCTTATTCTGGTGGAAGGATCAATGGGATTGTTTGACGGTGACCCTTCCAGTGCGGACCTCGCCAAGCTGATGGGTATTCCCGCTCTGCCGGTCATTGATGCCCGCGGCATGGCTCAGACCTTTGGAGCGGTGGCTCTGGGGTTATCAAAATTCGACTCCGCGCTTCCGGTTTATCAGGTGATTGCCAACCGCATCGGCAGTCCCCGACATGGGGCTATGCTGCGGGAGAGCCTGCCTGAGGGCATCAGTCTGCTAGGGACCATTCCCCGAAACGAGGCCATGAGTCTTCCAAACCGGCATCTTGGGCTGGTTCAGGCCGGCGAGTTGGGCGATCTGGAGCAGCGTCTGGACGCCGCCGCTGACGTTCTTGCGGAAGCAGGGCTGGATGGCCTGCCGCTTCCCGTGACGTTGGAAGCTGAACCCCCGGAGTCCCCGCCACCGTTGCTTGAGGGCGTTCGCATCGCCATTGCCCGGGACGCAGCGCTGAGTTTTATTTACCGCGCCAATCTGGACCTGTTGCAGGCGATGGGGGCAGAACTGTCTTTTTTCTCCCCGCTGATAGATTCAGCATTGCCAGACGCCGACGCCCTCTGGTTACCAGGCGGGTACCCGGAACTTCATGGTGCCACTCTGGCCGGTAACCGTCCGATGTTGGAGGCGATTCGCAACCACTACAGCGCCGGTAAACCCATGCTGGCCGAGTGTGGCGGGTTAATGGCCTGTGTGGAGGAACTGGCGGACCACGACGGAGAGATCCACAACCTGCTCGGAATTATCCCGGGTCGAGCCAGTATGGCCGGCCGCCTGCAGGCGCTGGGTCTGCAGAGCCTGAATACCGAGAAGGGGCAGTTGCGGGGGCATACCTATCATCACTCGCGACTGGAAACTGACTGGCAACCCCTGGCCCGAACCCGCAAGGTTGCGGGCACCGAGGCTGAACCGGTGTATTGCCGGAAGGGGCTGGTGGCCAGCTATTTCCACGGCTATTTTCCCTCCGCCCCAGAACTGGTGGCCGGAATTTTTCGCGGGCAGGCCATTCGCCCGCTTATCGATAAGGAGCCTGACTATGCGTGAACGCGCCAAAGACCCCGAACGCCATGCCCGCCGCATGGACGCAAAGCAGAAGATCATGCAGGAGCGCATCGCCCGTGCCCAGAAAGAACAGGGTGTGCTGCTGGTGCTGACCGGCCCGGGTAAAGGCAAGAGCAGTTCCGGTTTTGGCATGGTGGCCCGGGCGCTCGGCCATGGCATGAAAGTGGGTATTGTCCAGTTCATCAAAGGCGCATTCAGCACCGGTGAAGAAGCGTTCTTCCGCGAATTGCCCAACGTGAGTTATCACGTGATGGGCCAGGGCTATACCTGGGATACCAAGAACCGGGAGCAGGACGTGGAGGCAGCCAATGCCGCCTGGGATGTGGCCGCCAACATGTTGAAAGACGACAGCTACGACCTGGTCCTGCTGGACGAACTCAACATCGCCCTGAAGTACGACTATATTGATCTCGACCGTGTTCTGGACGACCTCCAGGGCCGCCCGGAGATGCAGCATGTGGTAGTGACCGGTCGGTCGGCACCACAGGAGCTGGTGGACCTGGCGGACACTGTCACGGAAATGGGCGTGGTGAAGCATGCCTTCAAGGACCAGGGTGTGAAAGCCCAGAAAGGTGTCGAGCTGTAACAGAGGCTGCTACCCATGACCACGTTGATGATACAGGGAACGACTTCCGATGCCGGCAAAACGACGGTCGTCGCCGCCCTGTGTCGGTGGCTGGCGCGGCAGGGTGTTTCCGTGGCGCCTTTCAAACCTCAGAACATGGCCCTGAACAGTGCGGTTACCGTAGACGGCGGTGAAATAGGCCGTTCCACGGCACTTCAGGCACTGGCCTGCGGGCTCGCCCCGCATAGCGATATGAATCCGGTGTTGCTCAAGCCCCAGAGTGACTGCGGTGCCCAGGTAATCCTGCGAGGCAAGGTTCACGGCAATATGAACGCTCTGGATTACCATGCCTACAAGGCCGAGGCGATGGCCTCTGTGATGGAGGCATGGCGTGACCTGAGTGCCCGCTATGAGGTAATCATTGCCGAAGGGGCTGGTAGCCCCGCCGAGATCAATTTGCGTGCGAATGATATTGCCAACATGGGCTTCGCCGAAGCGGCCGATTGCCCAGTGCTCCTCGTCGGCGATATTGACAAGGGTGGTGTATTTGCCCAACTGGTGGGCACGCTTGAACTCATCACCGAGAGCGAACGAGCGCGCACGAAAGGCTTCGTTATCAACCGTTTTCGGGGCGATATTGCCTTGTTGAAGCCAGGCCTGGATTGGCTGGCCGAACGCACTGATAAAGCCGTAGCTGGCGTATTGCCGTATCTGCATGGCTTGGTGATTGACGCTGAAGACAGCGTTGGCACCAGTGGCACCAATGAACCCGATGCACTGAATGTGATCGTCCCGGTGTTACCTCGCATCAGCAATCACAATGACTTTGACCCCCTTCGTCTGCACCCGGGCGTCAACCTCCAATTCATCGGCCCCGACCAGCGGATTCCCCCGGCTGACCTGATCCTGTTACCGGGCAGCAAAAGCACCCGGCATGATCTGCAGTGGCTGAGATGCCAGGGCTGGCCTGAGGCTATTCAGAAACACCTCCGTTATGGCGGCAAGGTGTTAGGCATTTGCGGTGGCTTTCAGATGATGGGGCGGGAGGTATCCGACCCGGACGGCCTGGAAGGGGATGCCGGTACCACGCCTGGCCTTGAGTTGCTCAACATGACCACACGGATGGTTGCCGGCAAAACGCTGAAGGATGTTTCCGGAGAGTTAACGCTTGGCAGTGGAAGGCCGGGGTTCACAGGTTATGAGATGCATAACGGTATTTCCTGTGGCCCCGCGCTTGAACGCCCCATGGCGACGCTGAATGGACAGCCTGAAGGCGCAGTGAGTGAGGACGGTCAGATAATTGGAACCTATGTTCACGGCATTTTCGATCAGCCTGAAGCGACCCGTGAGATACTCGAATGGGCGGGCTTGGGAGCTCAGCATCAGGCCGTAGACTACAAGGCACATCGCCTGGAACAGCTGGATCGCCTGGCGGATCTCGTTGAGGAGTGTCTGGACACGGGGTTTCTGAAGCATTTGCTGGGACTCAACCGACGGCATTAGAGGCAAAGAATGACAGACAACAGAACCCACCGGCCAAACCAGAATCGCCCCTTTAGTGATGAAGAAACGAGCGGGCTTTATCGTGCGATCCATGAACGCCGGGATGTGCGCTCGCAGTTTCTTCCTGATCCGATTCCCCCGGATGTCCTTGCCCGACTGCTCGACGCGGCCCACCACGCACCCTCCGTCGGTTTTATGCAGCCGTGGGACTTTCTCGTGATCGATAGCAAGTCAGTGCGCAGCGCAGTGCTTTCCATTTTCGAGGAAGAAAACCGGAAAGCCGCGGAAAATTATGAAGGCGATCGCAATACACAGTATAAGAGTCTGAAGCTCCAGGGCATCCTGGAGAGCCCGATTAATCTATGCATCACCTGTGACCGAAGTCGTGGTGGTAGCCATGTGCTGGGACGTAACTCGATCGTCGAAACGGATCTTTTCAGCACGTGCCTGGCGGTACAGAACTTTTGGCTGGCAGCAAGGGCTGAAGGGATCGGTGTGGGCTGGGTCAGTATTCTGGATCAGGAAAAGCTGGCGAAGACACTGAAGCTCCCCGAACACGTTTACCCGTTGGCCTATCTGTGCCTTGGCTATGTCAGCGAGTTTCTTGAACAGCCTGAACTACAGAAAAAGGGATGGCGCTCGCGGTTGCCTCTGGCTGATCTTGTGCATGGAAGCACCTGGGGTGAGTCGTTGACGGAACCGGCGTTAGAAGCAGAGATCAGGAAAGGTTAAAGTAGTGGTCAAGACGTTAGGTGAGGTTGCGGAATGAAAGTGGCTGATAAGGTGCGCTCGCCCTGTGTGAGTATTTGCGCCCTTGATGACAACGATATGTGTGTTGGGTGCCATCGCAGTGGTGATGAGATCACGCGATGGTCCCAGATGAGCAATGAAGAGCGCCAGGAAGTGCTGCGCAAAGTGGCCGAGCGTGAAAGCAAATTTTTGATCTAGGTCTTTGACCCCCGATATCAGGAAAGGCAGAAACTTTCATGACTGACACAGTTCGTATTGGTACTCCGCTGAAAGGAAATGCTTTCAGGGTTCTCTTCTGTGGCTCGGGAGAGCTGGGCAAGGAAGTTGTGATTGAACTCCAGCGCTTTGGCGTGGAAGTTATCGCAGTTGACCGTTACGCCAACGCCCCGGCCATGCAGGTGGCCCATCGGAGTCACGTTGTCGATATGCTCGATGGCGCTGCCTTACGCAGCATTATTGAGGCGGAAAAGCCAAACCTCATCGTGCCGGAAATTGAGGCGATTGCCACGCCGGAGCTGGTAAAGCTTGAGCAGGAAGGCTATCGGGTGATTCCCACCGCAAGAGCCGTCAATCTCACCATGAACCGGGAAGGTATCCGTCGCCTGGCCGCCGAAGAACTCGGGCTTGCAACGTCGCCCTATCGATTTGCCGAGTCGAAAGAGGAGTATCTTGCGGCCGTCGAAGCCATCGGAATGCCTCTGGTGGTGAAGCCCGTTATGAGTTCTTCAGGAAAAGGGCAGAGCACGGTCAAGTCCGCCGATGATATTGAGACCGCTTGGGATTATGCCCAGACCGGTGGTCGAGCCGGCAAGGGAAGGGTGATTGTCGAAGGGTTTGTGGATTTTGACTACGAAATTACCTTGCTGACCGTGAAGCACCGCGACGGTATTTCATTCTGTGATCCTATTGGGCACCATCAGGAAGACGGCGATTACCGTGAATCCTGGCAGCCGCAACCAATGAGTGACAAGGCGCTGGCCCGTTCCCGGGAAATCGCGGAAGCGGTTGCCAGCAATCTGGGTGGCTATGGTGTCTACGGTGTGGAATTGTTTGTGAAGGGCGATGACGTATGGTTTTCAGAAGTGTCGCCACGCCCTCATGACACGGGGTTGGTGACTCTGGTTTCCCAGGATCTGTCCGAGTTTGCCTTGCACGCCCGCGCCATCCTCGGGTTGCCGATACCGGCGATCCGTCAACAGGGCCCCTCAGCCTCCGCAGTGATATTGCCGGAGGGTGATTCGGATGCGGTTGCCTATACCGGGCTTGAAAAAGCGTTGGCTCAACCTGACATCTTTATCAGGCTCTTTGGGAAACCTGAACTGAAGGGGCGGCGGAGAATGGGGGTCGCGCTTGCGACCGGTAGCTCGATTGACGAGGCCAGGGAGAAAGCAACCCAGGCTGCGGCCGCTGTGAAAACCGAGCTTTGACGATAAATCGTCAGGTTTCCTGAAAAAGTTATAACGAACCGTTGACAGTCGGAGTGAGCTCTGTAGAATACGCATCTCTTTCGAGGGGCACGCCACTGAGGCGGGCCAGAAATTGAAAGACAACCGTTTGAATTAATTGAAGATTTCGAGTTTCAAAATTCTTCAGAAAGCGGTTGACAAGGCAGCGATTCGATGTAGAATACGCCACCTTGATCGGGCAAGCCCCGAACGCTCTTTAAAAAGTTAACCAAGTAATTCGTGTGGGCGCTGGCCGAGGTATTTCGGATACGAAATATC